>Ga0160429_1000013_pt1 | contig 275175 bp, 304 predicted proteins | sample SolpanmetagenomR_FD_108199 | JGI IMG/M metagenome (GOLD analysis project Ga0160429, IMG submission 108199) | Solar panel surface microbial communities from Lawrence Berkeley National Laboratory, California, USA - R | ecosystem: Engineered > Built environment > Solar panel > Unclassified ... | reverse complement strand
TCTTCTTCCTCTTCTTCCTCTTCTTCCTCTTCTTCCTCTTCTTCCTCTTCTTCCTCTTCTTCCTCTTCTTCCTCTTCTTCCTCTTCTTCCTCTTCTTCCTCCGCCTCTTCCTGATCGTCACCATCCTTTGTCTTCTTAGCTCGACCACCGCCACTCCTTTCGCTTCTTTGCTCATCCTGATCAGTACCCTCCTCACTCTCCTCCTCTATGTCCATCTCCTCACTCTCCTGATCGACCTCTATCCCCTCTTCCCGAGACTGGTCTACAAAAGACATATCTTGGAACAGCTCGAGCAGATCGCCACGATGCTTAATACTTCCAGTGGCTGTCTCGACATCGTCCGTGTTCTTGGGGACATCGTCGGCGGAGAAGTCAATCAGCACCGGCTCTTCAGGTGGTCGTGGTGCTGACTTGACGTGTGCTGGAATAATGACATTCTCTTTCAGAGGCCGAGGTGTACGGTTTGGGTGGGTGTTAAGCACGATCGGGTCAGCCACTTCGTATGATTTGGTGTTGAGTCTGGTGATTCTGACAAGATCACGGTGGAACAGCCACGGGAACGATATCAGTGGTTCAGATTGTCGTTCAGCTTCCTGTGATTGCTGGTTGTCTCGCCAGGTGGCTACTTCTTCAGCGGTGATGGTGTACATTGCCACCACGAATCTTAAGACCTCCTCTCCATTCTTGCTGAATGTCTCGTCATCAATGGCAAACACCTCCTTGACGATGTCGTAGCAAATTTGTTGGAAGCGCTCACGCAAGGCACTAGCCAGCCGACCAATCTCTTCATGGAACTTGTACTCACTTGTTATACGTGCATGATCGAGGACGAAGGTAGTCCAGACTTCGAACTCAGTGGCTATATCGTGCTGAGCCATAATTCGACGTACAGCGTTATCATACTCGAGCTTGACGTCGCGAGCTTTGTCAAGCATGGTAACTGTGGCAGGTTTATCGCTAAAAGCTTCCAGAATGCGCTGATCAAAGGGGAGATTGATGAGAGGCTTGAATTCCAGAGTTTTGACCATATCGTAGAGACGTCCGAGCACCGTGTTGGAATGATACTCACGGTCAGCAGACCGATGTTTCGAGGGCATAAAGTGAGGAAGCTTATAAGGACTCAGTTCTTGCCTCATTGGGGCCGCATTGCCAGATTTTGGATAATCCACTGCGATTGAGTGAAGCTCTGCTAGCTCCAGGCAGCGCTTTGAGCGTATCCCATCGTCGAAACGATCCGCATTCGCCAGATGAGCAGTAGCGATACTCCTGAGCTTGTCGGTTTTCATGAAAGTCACAAAGAAAGGCACAACGTCTTGGATGTCAACATTGCGTTTCATCTTGACAGGCTCAGGTCCTGTAAAGTCCATGGGTGTTTCATTCCAGTCGGAGTCTGAGGGGATCAACTGCTCGTCCCAAATTACAAGAAAGTCATCCCCATCCAGGTCTCCACCAGAACACATTGATGGAATATCGCGATAGCCTTGTTGGGAAAAGACTACGACATCACGCAGATGATGCAGCTCCGGAATATTTACAGCATTGACGACACGAAGATCGCCCGGATGAAGTGAGGGATTCCGTCCGACCACGCAAACACCTTCAATAATCTTATGCTCGCCGGTCTGAAGTGGGTCGACCTGGATGAAAATCTGAGGCAGTGCCTTGATTTTTTGAGCGCGAGTAGGAAACTTCGTCAGGTCAAGGTCGAAGTCGTGTCCTCGAAGAAGATTCGTCTCATCTACACAGCCAAGAACAAAAGCACCCTCCGATATTGTCAGTCCAGCCTTCTCCTTCAAAGTCTTGTGGTACCATACGCGCCATAGGTGTAGGCATGAGAGTATGAAAGGATCGCGAGTACGCAAGAATCCGCCAAGAACGCACTCGGCAAGAGTCAGTGTCATTTGATTGAAGTCGATACGATGTTGAAGTTTTTGTAGTGCTACTTCTTCGTCAACTATAGCTCTTGCGAGCTCCTGCAACTCTTGAGTCATCTTCCTGATGAAAATGTTGTCCTTGACATTCAGAGCGCAGAGCACTGCGATCAGTTGGCGATTCAGTACCACCGAAGTAAAAGAGGAATATCGTATGACTTCGAGACCTTCATGTAGTGCGGCGAACTTGTACTGACTTGGTCGAATATGAACTTCGTGGCCCTTGGCGTCTGGCCAAGCAGCAAGAACACCCTTAATACCACCAAGTCGAATCTGGTATACTGAAGGTGGTTGACCGGACTTGCTGGAGATACCCATTTCGCTGGCAATAATGCTTGCTACGACGGGAGAGATTTTGCCCACACCATCAGAGAAGGTATAGCCATTATGTGTGATATCCTTGATCTCAACGATCTTAACCTTCGTGCCGCGAATCGCTCTGGTGGTCGAAAAGCATTGACCCAGCCTTGAGGACCACTTTGCCACGGTCTTGATCTTCGAGAAGTCTCCCATCATTGACCGGATTTCTGCAGCAGTGATAACACCTGGGTCGGAGGCAAAGAAATAGGCGCCGTGTTCGCGGAACTGCGAGTTGCCGGTAGCAAGAAATTCGTAGTGGCGACCTCCAATCGTAATGCCATTGATCAAGCACCGGTGGACACGAGTGAAAACGCTGTTCTGTGAGTCGTCGTCGGTGGAGTGAATCCTGCCTTCAAGCTTTTCATCAGTGAAGCGGACACGTAGGAAGCGGTCAGCATGCTCCCGATACTGCCGCAAGATACGATTGGACATCTCTACCGTAGGCGTACTAACGTATATAGTAGTTGGCGTAACCGTGACGGAGCGAGAGAGAACACAATGTTGTGGGATCCTGCTTGAGGAGAAGGATTTGTAAGGAATGTGAAGAGACAGTATCGCCGCTGGATCAAACAACCTCTCTTTCTTGGTGGCGGCATACTCAAGTCGCAGCACAGCCTCGCATTCCGGCATTCTCAACAGAGCCTCAATGAATTCTGCGCTGATATTTTCCTCGAGCAAGATTCCCTGTGTTATGCACGCATCCAGCTGATACCTCATAGACCAAGGTAACGTTGGCAGAGCTTCTGTACCGTCAGAGCGACTAATGAGACGTTCCCAGAAGGAGTTTTGTTGTTTTGTGCAGAAACTGAAAGACTGCGGCTGCTTGAAGATTACGTTATAGTCGCTAAGAGCTTCTTTGATCATGATGTATTTATCCTTGTATTCTTTGAGATTGATCACGAATCGAAATGTTGTCCAGCGACCTAATCCGTGTGATCAGTACATATTAGTGACCTCAATTTGCCGAACCTACCAATATCAAGGACAGCATCACGATTGCGAAGTTCGATAGGAGAGCTTCGATGTTTTCGAGCCTCTGTTGTGATCTCCGTTTGACGATACCATATCCTCCGATCATTCCATCGACGACCACTATCATGTGTCTTATGAACACTGAGAAGCTTGCGATAGAATACGCAAGGTTGTTCGAATGACATGATTATAGAAAACTCTTCCTCTGTTTCTTCGTACTCCAAGATCGTTCGCAATTGAGAAAACGGGATCTGTATTTTGAAGATGTCTGCTACCAATCAGTACAATTACCTAGGGTGAGTTGCTGTCATACACTGACCTCGAGTCTCCTTGACAGGGTACGTGAAATGTACTTCGAGCTCGCGCCTTAGCAGATTCAGAGCTAATACTGTCATATCCTCATTGATAGTCTTCATAACCATCATCTGATCTTGTGTGTACATGAAACCAAATCCAATGTTAGAAGCAAAGACAACCTGTTGCCGGAAGTATTAGCATCGCTTGTATACTTTCACTAGTGATCGATACTGACCTCCTGTTCTGGATAGGTCTTCGAGCTGTCCACTGGACTACGATGTTGAAATGTCCTTTTTCTGTACTGCTTTTCGATCCTCACTCCAATCCATTTGCTATCTTCGGGCTTCCAGCTTTCCCAGAACGCTTCCCCAGGAACGGGACTGAACGTGATGGCCGCCTCGCCGCTTCTGTTCCCATCGTTGTTCTCTTCCAGACTGATGGATTTGACCCAGCCATAAGGACTCAATAGGTTCCACAGGTCTAGTGTGCCTGCCTTCCACGGGATTCCAGTGAGTCTGACAGTAAGTTCCGGCCATTGGGTCCAGTCATCTTCAGGCTCAGGTATTGCTGGAAACCGGGATCCAGATCTTCGGTGTGCGAGAGAGCGAACACGACCGCCGCCATGAGCATAAGGACGCCGAGAGACACCATCACCGCGGCCTGCAGGGCGCTGAGGAGAATGTTTATTCGGTGTCCTTGCCATAGCCATTGCCATTGCAGAAGGTGGAACGTGAGCCAATATAGCAATGAAGTGATGAAGGGTGCAAAGAAGACAGACGAAGGAGAAGACAAAGAGGTGCGAAATGTACAAGATAGAGTGAGAGCGTTGGTTTGAGATAAGTAAAATGAGTGAGTGAAAGGATGTTGAAAGCAAGCAGGCGAGATTGTCTCTTTACGCGTTCTTTCCTGTTTCGGTTTGTTTCAGCGATGTTTGATCTTGCCAAATCTAGAATACACGCTTTTTCAGAACGATCAAGTTGAAGTTCTTAAGTGTACAAAGGTAGAGCGTCGTACAAAGTGTGTTGAGAGACATGTGAGAGATCCTATTGTGACAGAAACCGAAACAAGTTTTGATGATGTTGAAGGTCACCATCGCGTTACACAAGCTCTCTCTCAGGCTAATATGAACGACCCACTCTTGTACCTATGTACCATTCATTTTGAATCTATTCTGCACAATGATTATTATATTTGTATCATGCAAAGCCTTTGAGCACGGCGGCTTCTGCATTCAGAATGGAAGAGCCAGCGGCCCCGATGATTGCTATCGTTGTCAGCGCATATTCCTCGTATCGTCGGACGTAGTGAACTCACTATTATGACTGAGAGCGACGAACTTGATGTCGAAGATACCAGTTTCGTCCTCTCTTATTCTTCCCACACTGACAGCATAACCTCTATCCGTCTCCCGATCTAACCTGGGCTGTGGTCTGTCAGGCTCTTCCATCACCACTATCGCTCTTTCTGGTGCTGAAGGACATCCGAGTTTCTGCGCTTCAGACACATACTCGCGCATCGCAGTCTTGACCTCTTCAGCGCTTGGTGGTGGTCTTCTTTGGAACTTCAATGAAACACATGCGGTGTGCCCATCTAGTACTGGTACGCGGTTGCAATGCGCAGACACCTTGAGTGGCTGGTCTACAAAGCCTGTGACGTCGCCATTGACTGAACCCAAGATCTTCTGCGCCTCTGTCTCCAGCTTGTCTTCTTCGCCAGAAATGAAAGGCACCACATTGTCGATAATGTCCATACTGCTCACTCCTGGATATCCTGCGCCCGAGACTGCCTGCATTGTGACCACACTAACGTACTCTACTGGTCCAAACTTCTCTTGTAGTGCTGCAAATGGGATGACTATGCCGATGACTGCGCAGTTGGAGTTGCAGACAAGGAAGCCTTTTTCCAGGTTGTAGTGTTTTCGTTGGTGCTTGATGACGTCCAGATGATTGAGGTTGACTGTGGGTACGACGAGAGGTACGAGAGGATCGCGGCGGTAATTTTTGGCATTGGAGAAGACGGCTAGGTTGGCCTTGAGAAAGGACATTTCTGTACATCTAGTGTGAGTATAGCTCCAGTATAGCGGGCATTATAGGACATACCGACGTCGCCCGCGACATCACTGTCCAGACCAGAGAATACTACATCACAGTCCTTGAACTCTTCCGCTGTGCATTTTCGCACGACAAGCTCGCCCAGCTCTTTCGACATTGGCCATGACTGCTTCCATCGTACAGCATCGCGGTATTTCTTGCCTGCTGATCGCTCCGAAGCGCCCACGGCATGTAGCGTGAAGTGAGGATGAAGGGCGAGGAGGAGGATGAAGCGCTGGCCTACAGAGCCTGTTGCGCCCAAGACACCTTTAGGGATTGTGAGTCGAGGTATTTCAAGGAGGATGTGAGGCAGACCTTACCGCACTTCTTCTTGGGGAAGGCCTTGGTAGGCGACGAGAAGTGTTCCACATCCATGACTTGGTTATATGTATGTCGAAAAAGATCAAATTATTTAATTATGATACGGTATACATACAGACTCGACCTCAAATTCCAATGCGAGATCGGCGTCTTGGCACTTGTCCACTGGTTGTCCCGCTGTGTCAAAGTTGTTTTATTTGAGAACTCAAGAACATTCGTTTTTACTGAAGGACAATGTAAGCCTTTATTGATGTAATCCTCCAATGCTCCAGATATCCGTTCCATCAATATATGACACGGGCTAGCGCGAAAGTAGAGTCCAAATCGAGCACTCATCTGAAGAAAGCTGCCCTCATTCCGTCGTAACCTCTCTTCATAAGTCAAACACTTTACCCTGCTATTGTGTTAGCAACATGTTCCATTCGAGATGGCTGTAGACACGTAGCAGCTTACAGGATTCATCAAGTTATACGGATCAAGAGCTTTCTTGATCATTTTCATAGTGTTGATTGTCTCTGGTCCAAGTTCCTTGAGAAGATACTACACACAGAGCGGTCAGTACATGGGCATAAGTCTTGATAGCCAGGAAACAACAACTCACATCCTTCTTCACAAGTCCTACACCGTGCTCACCTGTACAGGTGCCCTCCATTTCCAGCGCCCTATGAATTGTAAGCACCAGACTCAAGATCGCAGATGCTCACAGATCTTACCTATTGACCATGTTCTTGACACATTTCATGACCTTCTCCTTGTCTCCTGGTTTCTTCGTGTTATACATGATTCCAGTATGAAAGTTTCCGTCTCCAACGTGCCCCAGAGCACTCGCAAATATGCCGAGAGCATCCAAGTCCTTCTTCGTCACCTCTGATGATGCATGTTAGTCTGGCCGGTTTGATTACGACATCACAAGTCAACTTACCTATCAGTTCAGGCAATCTCGATATTGGTACGGCCACGTCTGTTGACCAAACTTGACTATTCTCATCTTCCTTCAGAGCTAGCATGCTCCAAAGCACTTGCTTTCTAGCACTCCAAAGTGATTCTTCTTCCTCTTTGTTCTTGGCGAATTCAAAGTCTTGGGATTTGTTCGCCTTCGCGATCTTCTGTACCAGTTCCACGGTCTCGCGTACCTGCGCGGGATATCAATAACTAGACAATATTACATCCGCTTACAATATAAATGTGCTTACTCCTGATTTTGTACCAGAGAATCTGGTGTAAATATGTCAGCGTGATCTTCTATATGGAATTCCACCTCAACTTACTTGAAGAACAATGTCGGTACCTCTTTCCATGTCCTCTCCGTGGTCTTCGCTCTGTTGATCACAGACATTTGGACCTCGTCGAGTAGCTCACATGCGGCAATGGGAGCTCCTGTCCTGATAATGTCGCCTGCAGCTGTAGCAGCGTCCTTGATTGTTGGAAATGTTACCACTGCCACGTTCGTTTCCTGGGGCAACACTGTGACCTTGAGAGTAATCTCTGTGATTATGCCAAGAGTGCCTTCACTACCGACAAAAAGGTTTGTCAGATTATATCCGGCTGCAGACTTTCGCGGTCGGCGTCGAGTCTTGATGATTGTGCCGTCAGCCATGACTACTGTAAGGTTGATGACCCAGTCGCGCATGGTTCCATAACGCATTGCATTAGTACCAGAGCACCCTGTTGCTGCCATACCTCCAATCATGGCCGTTGGTCCTGGGTCTACTGGGAAGAAAAGGCCATCTTTCTTGAGTTTCTCATTGAGCTGCATCCATCCTACAGCTGGCTGCACCCTGACCAACTGTTAGAGCCGAATTCCCGCGGAGCTCGCATGCGACTTACACCACGTCCAGGTCATTCTGGTGCACGGCAAGCACTTTATCCATATACGCAAAGTCTATACAGACGCCGCCATATGGTGCGGAGAAGTTGGCCTCCAAGCTGCTTCCACCAGAGTACGGTATCTGAGGAATTTTATATTTGGCACACACTTTGGCAATAGTCACAACTTCTTCTGTGGATTGAGGATATGCAATAGCAATAGGCAGAACCTCGATATTCATCGATGACCACTCAGCTATCAATGTCAGAACAATAGGAGGCTACGAGCATCTGAACCAATACTAACAGTATCCATGCTTGTGAAGGTCGTCGGCATCAGTGCTGATTGCATCCTCGCCCAAGACAGCTCGCATTTCTGTAACAGCCTGACATTAGGTTAGCTTGCGCCAATCACATTGGTATCAGTCAATCGACCTTTTCAAGATCTTCCCTATTTGCATATGGAGTTGCCACACTTGTGACCTTCTCCTGCTTTGACTCCATCAAGGACGAGACATCATATGCACCAAGAAGATAGGCCAAAGACGCCGAGAAGGACGCTAGCAAGAGTGCACGACTTGTCGTCCATGAGCTCTGTTTTACTGGTCTAGTCTGCTGTATAGTGGCAACACCTCGTTGAGCTGATCTGATTGCCAGGATCGGACGAACATTGAAGAGCTCAGTCCCTGTACGGGAAGCCAACACTCTTCTCGCTGGTCGTGCAAGAGACTTCATGATGCGTACCGCATTAGCTAGCGTGGTGTTAGAGGCTCTTGAAACTCGTCGCCGTCCTCCGTTGTCGCCCACTCTCAAACCCCCACGTCTCGTTCGCGGAGGAGGAAGCTCGCTGTACACTCAACCAAGCCGAGCCGTCTTGCGGGACACGCTCCGGCACATTGGCACGTGATCCTTTGAATCCGTTGTCAAGACGACCACTATGCAAGACGAAGTTCCGCTTGAAGCAGGTGGTGGCAAGCAGATACGATGAAGAGGACAATGCCACGACCATGACAATCGGACTCACAGAATTGACTGCGGAGATCCAGGCGATCGTGTCGGCACCGTATGCAGTATGCCTTAAGGTATGGACTTGTAGCCCATAAGTTCTTCCCATATCTAATGATTATTCCAGCCACTGCACAACATACTGCGACAGTGCGGTTCGACGGCTGTGCAAGATTGGGCAATCTGCCACGAAGAACAGATCCCACGACTTGCTGCAGCATTGATACAGGGACTCGCACTGTGGCCATACATCTTAGATATTATTGATCATGTAGCTTCCACAGCGCACATTCGTGATGCACTTCTGCGAGAGTCCCCTGGCCTGCTCAGTCATCTGCTTGAGAAAGCTACTACAACTTCTGCAGATGTAGCATTGACGACCACAATATGTATATCCTTTTTATCAGTACCATTACCCAAAGGACTTCCGCTACCAGCAGCAGCACAGACATTTCTAAGTCAGCTCTTCGAAAATGCCATGAAACGGCCAAGTATTACAACTATCGAGCCTGTATATGCTCTGCTGGACGGCGCCTGCGCAGATTTGCTCGAGCTTTTGCCACAAGCAAGTCTTGATCAGCTACGTGATCAGCTCACTCAGCTGATGAGAACGGCGAAGAAAATTGAAGAACAACCGCTCAGCTTGTACTGTCTTGCTATAATAGCCAAACTCAACAAGTTTCACCACGTCGTCGGCGAGCATGGAGGAAGAAGATCAAGCGTACGTTTTACGCCGTCATCGCAATCAAGAGACACGTCCGCACATAGTTGGGAGGAGGTGCAGAAGTTCTTTCAAGGAGAACGTGCTCTCAAGACCATTCATCTACTTGTTTTACAGGTGATATATGCATGTAGACCAGAAAGCAAAGACTCTGATCAGCCACCCATGAAACACGTTCGTATTGCGCGAGAAGTGCTGTCAGCAATAGATTCGTTGGTTCGCGAAAAGTGGCTGCAAAGCAATGGCGCAATTACGAAAAAGTTGCACGAAAAAGCAGCCAGTAACACTCTGCCAAACTTGCTCAGACTGGAAGCAATAGCTTTTACAGCGATGTTCAAGATAGCCTCGGATCATGGTTCGACGACTTCTACTATCCTATTAGAAAAACTGGTCGATCTGTCAGCATGGAGACTGCAGGATCGTCAAACCAGAGCTGCGCTGTCTGTGGCACTCATCCATGCTGCCCCTAAGATGGACATGCGTTTTTGGACCGCCATGCTTGCACAGTTCTGCCATGTTTCATCTGCACGAGGCAAGTTGTGCGAGAAACAAAACGCTGTATCTCTACTTGTAGAGCTTAGTCAGGTCTTACGTAACGACGACTCTGCATGCAAAGGACTGACAACAAGTCTGGAGTCAGAAGTAGTAAGAAGATCTCTGCAATCCGTCTTCGTACAAACAGAAGAAGTGAAACAGTTTGGCTCGAGCGAGAATAATTACAACGTCATGCTTACGGTCGAAATGTGCGGCCTCCTACTTGACGGTGCACGATCATCCAAGAATGACCACTCAACTGCATGCTACCAAGTTGCTCTCCAAGCCTTGACTAAGCTGAAACAACTCGCAAGGGTCGCCAGAATCTCAAGAACCCCAGCACCATGGCAGATGGCAGCCGTCTCACTCATGGAACAAAAATGTACACCCGAAGAACAAGGAGCCAGTCATAATTGGCAGCAACGACTAGCGATCGAGCTCAATTTCGATTCCACTCATCGCCAAGAATCAATCACCAGACTCATCGGACAAATATGTCGAGACCTACACGAAAGATGTGATAACGTCGAGCAGCCTCTTCGAGCACAACAAGCCAAATACGACGAGCTAAAAACAGAGTATGCAAAGCTGCAAGCACGAGCGCAAGAAGTGCAAAATCAGCTGGTCTGCCAAGCATCAGAAACTGAAGCTCTACAAAGGTCGAAAGAGCAGGTGCAGGAAGATCTCGAAGCTGCACTCGCGGAGTGCGACACTATCATGCAGGAGAAGAACGATCTTGAAGAAACGATGCAAAGAACGCGCGATAGTGACGCACAGAAGTATGAGACAATGCGGCGGGAATTGGATTCACGAAACCTGGAACTAAGAACGATACTTGCATGTAACGAAGAACGCAAAGACGAGCAAGACCAAGAAATAGCGCGTTTACGACGACAGCTCTCTCAGATGGAAGAGCAGCGCAGAGAAGACAACGAACGATCATCACAAGAAAAGCAAGCATTAGAAAATACGATCCAACAGCTCCGCTCCCAACACCAACAGTCTGAAGCAATCATCGCCGACCAAGCGACGCAAATCAGCGACCTGGAGCGCCACAACAACGACCTACAAGCCACCATCACAAACCAAGAAACACAAATGGCAGACATCCAAGCGCAAACCGACCAGCAGCTCACCGCAGCCACAGCCGCAAACGACGCACTCACCCGCACTCTCGACACCCTGCGCACGGAACACGACCACGCCACCGCATCAGCACAAGAAACACTCTCAGTCGTGCAGCGCGAAATGGGCGGCAAGCTCGACTCAGCACACATTCAACTCGACGAGCTTCGGGCTCAAAGCGCCGAAGAGATACACTCCAAAGACGCCATCATCGCCGACCTCCAGCGCAAAGCCCAGAAATACCTCGAGCAGGCCCACAAGAAAACCAGCCAGCTCGAAGAAGCACAGAGGATGAAGGGCCGTCTGCTCATGGCAATGGGGCTGGATAATGGTCAAGGTCAAAGCGACAGCCGCGCGACGCAAGAGCAGCCGACCGGGGGCAGGAAGCGGCGGAGTAGTCGGCGTGAACGGGCTTCGTTGGTACCTCCGCACAGGACAGAACATGATGAAGATATGACTGATGATATATTACTGGACGATAGCTTAGCAGTGCACCAAACACAACACGAACACGATGATGAGCAGGACTCCGACTCCCGTTTTTCCGACTCGCCCATCCCATCTCTCGCCAACACTGAGCCCACGAAGATAGCGTCTCAGCACCGTCATGCCCGAGCAGCAGCGTTCAAAATACCAACGATGCGGCCGACGGTCGGAGAAGTACAAAAGACGATTCGAAGTCCGCCGCGCCGGAGACAGTCTACGGCTGTGCCGCTGTCGGATGCGAGTGCCGAGTTTGTGAATCGTGATTTGGCGAGAGGGAGTCCGAGGCGGAAGACGGCGGGGTTTGTGTCGGCGAGGGAGGTGAAGTGGGGGATGATGGAGGCGGGGTTGGGTGGGAGTGGGAAGCGTGATGGGGAGAGGGAGGTTAGGTGGAGGATTGATAAGGAGGGCGGGGGCGAGGTGTTTGATTGATTGTGGGTGTGGAAGGATGATGTGGGTTGTAGGGCTCTTGACGATTTTATTTTTACGATTGGGTGCGCCTGGGCTGGGCATCATGGCTGGTATTTTGGAACTGCTCCTGTTTGGGTACGAGGGGGTGCGGTCATTGGTCTTGCATGGCATAACATATGCCGAGTTGGACGGGAGCGTTATGACCATGTTTTAGCCAGCCTTTCGATTCTGATCTCTTGACCTGTCTTCCTGCCTCTTTCCTGCGAATAAACTTGCGACTATCAACAAATACCCCTATATGCCAAATCCACAACAAGCCCTTCCGTTTCGTGACGCTCATCCATGTTGACAGTTCAGAACGCCATGCTCATGTACCGTACCCATACCCAGGTGGAGGTGAAAGTGAACTGAGATCGAGCGCTTTCCTCACGCGTCACCCTGACAAGCATATTACTCGTTTCATTTCCGGCTGCTTCATTTCGACTGTGCTCGACTTCTTCATCCCCTTTTCTGCTCTATACTTGACTTTCCCGTTCCCACTGCTTCGATGACACGGCCTGTGTTTCGGCCTGACGAGAATCAGGGTTGCGCGTGGACAGGAATTTCTGAAGATGGTCCATCACCACTGGTTCTTGTCCCAGCTTGGATCTGCAAAATAAGGCGTGTTAGCATGGCTTTCTCTCACAACAGCTTTATGGTCAGGTATGCAAGCGCAAGCACCCCCATCCATCATCTTTCCTATCCCAGCTCAAAACATTCCATACATCCACCATCTCATCTGCCACGCATCTTGCACAACTCACCCTGCACAAAACTCGCCAACACCTTACTCCCCGTCTGCAACAGCGGATGGCCGACCACAATCTGCAAAAACCGCTGCAACCCGTCCCTGCGATGCTCAATCACCTCATCACTAAACCGATTCGTAAACACCTTGCCCGGCAACGGCGGGATCGTCACCCGCGCACTCTCGCGCTCCAAGATGTCGCGGAAGTATTCGAAATCGGAGTAGCGGCGCCGCACGGTGGATGATTTTAGCTTGAAGGCGGGGATGTTCGTCCGGCACAGGATCTCGTAGTCGGTGTACATGGCGCGGTTTGTGCCGTGGGTTTGCGGATTGCGTACCTGGAGGGGTGGGTGGTGTTAGTTTGGGTGCGTGTGAGGAGAGTGGTGTTTCGTGGGTCGGTGGTGCGGAGAGGGTGATGAGCTGGGTGGGAGAGGAAGGGAAGATGGTGGTATGGATGCCTCTCGGAGATGGAGAGGACGACAGTCGAACGTACTTCTATCTCGAGGAAGTTCTCTGGAGGGCCGTAGATTTCCTCAAAGGTTTGATGCCGCGAATCGGGGATGGACTGCATTGTGGGAGGCTAGTGTAGGGGTTGGAGATGATGGAAGAGAAGGGTTTGGGTGCGGCGGTAGGGGTTCCTGCACAATACGGTCGCGATGAGGCTGCTGATAAGGCTGGGCGAGGCGGTCAAGTTGTAGTTGCAGTTGTAGCTGCTTCTGAATGTTCGCCTAAATGCTCGTTTCATCTGGGACAAGGCATCACGATGCGGGGAGATATTCAACCGAAGATCTTCCGGCGCAAAGCAGTTTCTTGCTTTGAACGATGCCTAAAGATACTACTAACATTTGGAAAAAAGACATTCATCATTGCTGCAATCTGCGGCGTCGTTCGTAAAGTGATGCATACTGTCAAAGTACCATCTCGTGATATCTGTCAACGTGATAACTCCGTCCACCAGGAATACTAGTATCTTATTTCTTCGTGCCCAATATCATTGGCGACGATTCTGCCATTGAAGTTGAGTGGTTCAGAACTTGTCTAGTCAGCAAGGGATCAAAATGCGGAGGATGGGCGAGGATGATGACTTGAAAGGCTTTGGCAGGTGTAGGTATTCTCTGGATAAAGATGGTGGGAATGTATCCATCAAAGGACCGATGATCAGGAGAAAGTTCGAAGTTATACGCTCCGAGCTTCTGTAGGCATCAACGTCTTGAGAAACAGGCGGACCAGAGATCTCTAGGAGTGTATGACAGGAGGTAGAGTCTCAACGGTGAGAATTCTGCTGCGGTGGACTTAAATTGAATCGGCTCACATTGAGGCCTGAAGCACTGTCAAGCAAATCCGCAATGCAGCGCATCGTGCTCAGTTCAACTTTTTCAGTTTCTTCTTCGTCAGCGTTCCGATAACATGCGGAATCGTGTCATAGCAATTTTCGCCCAGGTCTGTGCCGCTCTTCAACTCGACCTTATCCCATTCTCCAGCTTGTCGCACCCACTCATCAGTTGGCCGGCAAATATCGCAACCGCCGAAGAAATGCGGCCAGATGATATTTACTATTCCTGCCATAACTGTGAGCATTAAGTGAGCTGCGGGATATGATTTCCAGTCTGACATACGCTGCCAATAAGCCACAAAATCGCCTCGATACTTCGTCTTGACATGCTCATACATCAACCATTTGCCACCAGGCTTCAGCAATGGATACAACTCCTCGATGATGGTTTCAGGCGTTGGAATGGAACATAAACTCTGCACAGTAATGATTGTATCGATTGAGCCTGATTGGAAGCCGGCCTTCGCACTCAACTCCTGCGCGCCACAGCCAACAATCTCATAGACGTCTCCCAAGCCAGCTCGCACAGCACTTTCGCGTAAAGCCTTGTGCATTCCATGATTAGGTTCCACGCCGTAGATCTTCGTGATTGAAGGATTGTTCGCTCGGGAATAGATGTCCAACCATTGGCCGTTCCCGGGACCTACGTCGAGACAAACCCCCGTGGCGCTGTTCTCAAGGAGTGGGAGCACTGCTGGCGCAGCATATTCCCGTGAACGAGGCCCGAAAAATGCCCAGAAGTTGCTGAACCAATGGTCTTTGAATTTCGAGAAGGAGAGCAGAGCGGGGATCTGAAAGTGTAAGAGCAGATCCAGGATTGTAGGGATGATGTAGTAGGCTGAGTAGGATAGCAGAAGCAGTGGCCGGAGGAGGTTCAAAGGCCCCGACTCTTGGGTAATGTCTTTGCCTTTGGGAGGCATTTTTGTTCGATATCGAATATTTTTAACAAGGAGCAAGTGGTTATCAATGTTTAGCGCGCTCTGGAGTATGCACCGAAACTGTGGTCAGCCAGTTTTCTGCACAGTAGGGTGGGGTCAAGGTCACTAGTCGGGAGAAAAGGTGCTTCTAATATGCCTGAGCTAGATGAATGGGTTGTGATTGCTTCTTGTTGGTCACCTTATCTGTATTGCTTGATAGAGGACGAGGCGTTCCCATTTCGGGGACATATTTAGCCATACTTAAGCCGAGCTGTTACTTGTTTGCTTGAAAGCTTACGATGCTGTTAGCATAGACACGACAATGACAGCTATATTGCCACCTATTCCTCGATTGGTGTTCACCATCCTTGAGCCAATTTCTCTGTAGGTCCAGATCATCTACTATCCATCTCAACCGCTCACGATCATAGTGTTGCAGGAGCTCTTGCGCCATTGATAGATCCACCAGGCTTCGTCTCTTCACAGCTGCCTCTTGTCGAGGTTCATCGGCTCTACGAAACTGAGCAGGTCCGTTGATGAAGTACATTCCGTCCATCAACCCACGAGAAACTGATACAAGCACAAGGTCATCTCTCTCCAGCTTGGTAACTTATATCTCCTGCTGTGTATGCTGGGCGTCTTCATCCTCAACACCACAACCGAAGCACGTGTTGTACATGCTTATATCATAGCCCTGGCTATAGCAGATATTGGACATGTAGGTGCTTGCTTCTACGTAATGGGACTTGATGCTGGACTAGATTGGAGAAACTGGAATCCCATGGCAATGGGTAATATTGGCGCCACCGTAGTGTTGTTCATATGTAGAAGCGCGTACATGCTTGGGCTATTTGGCAAAGATAGGAAGGCAGTCGCTGATAAAGCGAAGAAGAAGAGGTGAAGGAAGCCAAGCACGATGAAACAAGTCTGAGACGATAATCACATGCCATGATTGCCATGACGTTTTCTGTTCCTGCATTTTTTTGTAAACGATCCAAATGCTAGATTGATCATCGAATTGTTTCACCTCTTGTTTCACCTCTTGTTTCACCTGTACTTTCAGATAATCAAACACGTCAACACATCTTCCTCCATACAGCCTTCAGTCATCATCACCACCACCTGTTCAACCTCACCCTAACATCATCCTCCTATACTACGCCGTGCATGACCTCCCAATATACCCACACTTCGCGGCAAACCCTCTCCACACCTTCTTCAGACATACTATCCACAACCCTCACACAATCTCGGGAAACAGGCGATGTCATCCCGCCACAGACTACCACCGGCGCCTCGGTGACAAAAACCTCTCCACCATCCGCCAAATCATGGGCCCATTTCGTTGCAGGAGCGTACGTACCACCTCTCGCCTCCACCACGCACAATAACCTAAACCCCTCTGCAGCACCGGCGGAATGACAGCAGCCCTCTGCACAAACCCTCTCGACGTCCTAAAAACGCGCCTCCAATCAGACTACTACCAATCCCAACTCGCCTCCCGCCGCGCCGCCCTGGGCATCCCACCCCCATCCTCCCTCCCCATCCACCGCGCCGCCCTGCTCCACATCCGCGAAACCTTCCAGATCCTCGCCCTGATCCCACGCACCGAAGGCTATCGCGCACTCTTCAAAGGCCTCGGACCCAATCTCGTCGGCGTCGTGCCCGCACGCGCCATAAACTTCTACACATACGGCAATGGCAAGAAACTACTAGCGCGCGAGTTCAACAATGGCAAGGAAGCTGCTTGGGTTCATCTGTGTGCTGCAGCGACAGCGGGAATGGTGACGGGAACGGCGACATGTCCGATCTGGGTCGTCAAGACGCGAATACAGCTGGATAAGTCGCATGCTGAGCGCGCTGTTACAGCTGGAGCGGCAGATGCTACACGGGATGCTAGGAGGTATCGCAACGCATGGGACTGCACGGTAAAAACGGTACGTCATGAAGGGATACGGGGGCTTTATCGCGGTTTAGGCGCCAGCTATCTAGGTGTAGCGGAGAGCACGCTGCAATGGGTACTCTACGAACAAATGAAAGTACGGCTAGCAGCACGAGAACACAGATTAGTGACTTCTGGACGACAGCCCACTGCTTGGGACACCACAGTGGCATACACAGGCAAGATGGGCGCAGCAGGAGCAGCAAAACTCGTCGCGGCAATCGTCACGTATCCGCACGAAGTGGTACGGACGAGGTTACGACAGGCACCGGTGAAGGAAAGTGGCCGACCGAAGTATACGAGCATTGTGCAGTGTGTTAGGTTGATTGTCAAAGAGGAGGGCATGGCGAGCTTGTATGGTGGGCTTGTGCCACACATGATGAGAGTGGTGCCGAGTGCTGCTATCATGTTTGGCTGCTATGAGGGTATTTTGAAGATGCTTGGAGCTGATAGTGGTGTATGAAGGGCGAGGTGACCGCATGCGGAAATACATGCAGAAATAGGAGGAATGCATGGTCGCCAGGTGGCGTAAATTAGCACACATCTGTGAGTAAGTGAGAGTCTCACTCTGTACAACAGCAAGGTATAATCGCATAATCCTACTCCTCTTCGTTCATCTCCTTGTACAACAGAATTCGCCTCACATCTACCAGATCACGACCGAGAAAACCCAACTCCAAATGTCATCTTCATAGAAGAAGAACAAGCACATTCCTCATCCTCATCCTCATCCCTTTACATTGGCGATTTCCGTTTGCGGCCTTGCTTGCTTTCCAGGTTTTTGTTCTTTTTCAGTTCGAGCCAACAACACATTTCAAACAGCACACATCAAACAATCACACACCAATCAAGAATACCGTCCTGTCCTGTTTTTTCAGATCTAAACAACATAACATTGCCATGATCTATATACTTGTTAACGCCTCACTAACTCCCAAAAATTCCACATGGAAAAAGATCAACAGAATCGAAAAGATTACGATTACTCCCCATTCCACTCCTCTTAAGTGTCCTTAAAGTGACACTTTACATGACGCTGCAGCCACCGAACATGTCGATTTGACCAGTCTTACCACGGCCTGGAGACTGTGTTAGTTATTTGATGTTCAGAGAGGTTTATGGGAGGGGCAGATGCTTACCATTGTATGGATTCCTGGTGTTGCCGTAGACGACCGTGACCTCGACGACGGGGGTGGTTTTGATGGTAGATTGAGCAGCCATGCTATCGGTTTGGTTTATTTGGTTTGGTGGTAGAAGAGTGTGTGAGTTGCTTGATTGTTTGGTAGTGTGTGTTGTTGATGGAGAAGAGGAGAGGAAAATAAAGTGCGAGAAGTGCGAGAAGTGCGATTCTTTATAATACGGCTTTAGATATGACGATGCAGTAGGTAACAAGCGGCCTCGCGGGACAATACGAAAATTGAAGTTACACATAAAGCTTGAAACATGTTCATTGTTCTCGCAAATGTTTGCGGCGAACTTCAAGCTTCAGCATTGTTCTCCCAAAGATGAGTTGAGTCTTTGTTCATATCTCATAGATATGAAGTAACAAGCGACCTCGCGGGACAATACGAAAATTGAAGTTACACATAAAGCTTGAAACATGTTCATTGTTCTCGCAAATGTTTGCGGCGAACTTCAAGCTTCAGCATTGTTCTCCCAAAGATGAGTTGAGCTTTGTTCATATGTCAAAGACCAATCATTAAAGCACCCCTCGTTCCAGACAACCACATGAAGGCTTTGCTGCTTTCTTCATAAAGGCAGTCACATCCACCACCACTTCCTCCACCTCCTCCACCACACAACGCCAAGAACACCACCAACAATAATCATGCTCTTTACTACCCCCCTCCTTGCCCTCGTCGGCCTCGCCAGCGCCCTCGTCGCCGAAAAGCCCGTCCGCACCCACCCCGCCTATAACAACACCCTCCCACACCCTCTCGTCGACCCAACCTGGGTCGCCCACGAATCTATGGGTCTAGGTAACCTTACCTTTACCGGCCCTCACCACGTTATCGCCGCTAAAATCGCCGCACTTAAACCCCTCTGGCACACCAACGCCACCTACCTCTCCGAAATCACCAACCGCGACCTCGAAAAACGCTCCAACCGCATCTCGCAATACTGCGGCTCCGCCGCCTACGCTTGGGGTCTTGAACACGCAGCCGTTGCTAATGCTGCGTACATTACTAAGAAATACGGGACTGGATGGTGTGTCCAGGCTGCTAAGAGCTGTAGTAGGTGGGCTTGTAGTTATAATACGGCGCTGGTGACTTGTAATGATGAGAGCACGGACAGTTACTTTACGTGCCCGACGTTGCAGCAGAATGCGAATTTTTTGAATGGGTTTTGTTCGGATCCGAGTCATAATATGGTTAATGGGCAGGCATTTTATATCAATCCGAAGTATAATGTTCTGGTTAAGGGTGTGGATTTTGGGAAGTGGTGCTAGAGGGTTTCGCCATATGACGCAGATTTTCGACTTGATGGCGACGCCGAGAGTGCGAGTCTCTTTCGGACGTCGACTGCCTTGGGCAAAACTTTCCTTTTCGGACTTTTTCCAATCTTGGGCTTGGGCAAAACTTCACTTTTCGACTTTTTTTTTTAATGTAATAACAGGTGAGGTGCAGGTGTGGACAGTCCATTAGTTACTTCTTAATTAGGTAGTAGCTAGGGGTGGATGAAGGGATGACCTATAGGGTCTATTCTATAAGGTCTTTTCTTACTTATATCGCTTCTCCAGCTAGTTCTTTTCTATCATCGACATTAGTAGTAACCTTAGTCGTCTTCGCAGCCTCTTCGCATGCTTACGAATCGAGCACCATCGTGTTGCCGTTGTTAGTGTTGTTTCGGTTCGTGGAGTGAAGGCGCAGGCGTGCCGATTCATCCCGTGGACTGATCGATTGGAGTGTTTGATAGCACCTGCAAAGCACTCGCAATATCATCCTGTTCTGCAGCTGAGACAGTGACATTACTGACGCTGTTATCATTGACCGAGGCTGTAGTCACATCGTTATCTCGACTTCGAGGTGGCAGTGGTGGAGGAGCAGTGTCAACCTTGCCCACATCATTAGTCCGGGGTGGAAGTGGTGGTGCAGGCACAGACCATTCCTTCGAGCTAGCCAGGGATGTAGTAGACGACGGTTTTGGCTCTGAACTTTGAAAAAGAGGCTGGCCCATCTGCGGCAATGGTTGGCCTCTACCATAAGGCTGTCCTGTTGTCGCTGAAGCTACTGCGGCACTAGATCGGTTTTTCCAGGACTCGCTCTGTCGATTGAGTACGTTTAGTCCCCACTTCTTTGCAGCAGCAGTGGCGGACTCCAGCTGTTGGTTGATTTGTGCGCGCCTTTCAGTCGAGGACCTGAGGTTGCGCAAACGTGTGGGGTTGGGATTGTCCGAAGAGCCGATCGAGTCTGTTGACGTGGTAATCGAACGCGCGTCAGCATCCTGACCTTGCATAGCTTGCTCGATGGACGTTCGAGCTGTTTTCGAGTGCTCCGTAGTGCTTGACTTTGCATCCAGCTCGATCGATGGTATGGAGGAAGCGCTCAGGGTTCGATTAAGCGGAGACGGGCTGGAGGGTGGAAGTGGGTTTGGCGAAATGGTGGGAGAAGATTCTTCAGAACGTATCGAGATTCCCCTCATAGAAGAGGCTGCGCTGATGGTAGTTTCCTTGACCTTGTCTTCGCCGGAAGGACTTTCCAATGTAATCACAGGCTTAGCAGCACTGGCTGTGAAAGAGGGCGATCGCATGTATTTGGGGGGTGATGCAGGAGCAATACGTGGAGGGGTATCGCTCAATGGTATCATGGTGTTCTGCGGTATCAAATCTGTCTCAGACGTACCTTTGATATTGGTGAGCGTGGAGATACTGTTTGAAATGCTGATAGGATCAGATCCAGTATGTGTAATCTCGTGAGGTTCTTCTGAACCGTCGATCCCAGTTGTTTGTGCAAGGGCGCTCGCGAGACTCGATAGTGTATCCGCTGAATCTTCATCTTTATGCCATATGCCACCACGGAATTGTTGATGCGTCGTGTCTGTAAAAGGTATGTCATCCCAGTTCGGGGAAACGATGGTCTCTGACATCACCTCTCTGATGCGGCTTTCGATGGCTCTCAAGACAATACCATACGTGATCTGCTTGGAGCTGACAATGGGTTCAATGCTCAGGTCAAGCTTGGGCATAACTTCGAAGGAGATCCACAAGCGATTACTCGGAGGTGGTTTAACTTTGATAAGGAGATGCCCTTCCATCTTTTTCAGTACTCCTGCCAACACCAGATTGACTGATCTCGGCTTGAAGTGAGTTCCAAGCTCTAGTCGAGCAACAGCTGCGACAACAACACGAAAATGTCCACTATACTTGATGTCTGCCTCCAATATCAGTGTTCCATCCACTCCCATCTCTTTCAAGCGCGGATTCACGATGTTTGGGGCGCTATGACCCATGTCTATATCTTCAAGCCTTAGACTCGTGATGAAGTTGGGTTTAGGTGCACGATCAATCTTCTTTGTAATCTTAGCTCGTATGATACGCTCAGTTTCTGGAGTCTTGTAAAGTGCGAGAAAGACGCGCCCGATGAGAGCATTCAGCCACCTGGTCTGAAGATTCTCCTCCGAAAGATGTAGTGTCCTGATAAGCTTGATCATATCCTCTGTGTCGAACTTTCGACTTGTAGGGTAGTCCTGTGGCTTATTTGCGAGTTCTGCCTGGCTATGCAGGATAGCATGGTAGAAGTCCTCCTTGTCCGAGCAGTTCTCGGAGAAGAAGTAGAAAGGCATCGAGCTCGATGTTGGTGTCGAACTGTTCCGCTTGTGCTTCATGCGAATGCAATTCCTTTTGATGAAAAGCTCTCCCTCCGGTATTTCGTCACCTCCAGCATAGAGGTCCACTTCGTACAACGACAGTGCTATGACATGACGAACCTCGACCTGTTCAGAGTTGTCAAAGAGCAATAAATGACCGTGTCTAAGAACAACATAGAAGACATTCCGCGCTTTCTTGACAGGCTTTCCTGCTTCTATACTTGGACTCGGCGTTTTGCGTTCGAATATGCTGCGATACATGCTCTGATACACAGACGGGCTCTCGGCAGCTATAGTCTCTCCAGCAGGTGTGGTTCTTTCGGGAGGCTTCCCATTGACGCCTCCAGGCACGTAGTCTCTGCATACAGCAAAGTAACCAGCAGCAACATCATGCTCATTGCTTCTCTTCTCCAGCTTCTCTTTAAGGCCTAGATCTTCATCCGCTTTGCCGAAGACGTCCTTTGATAAGGTGAGATCTGGAGATAGACTGGATTGTGGTAGTGTATAATAACTATAGACCAAGACGCTGGTGATGAGGAGGGGGAGGAAGGTAACACCGCCGAGCAAGTAAGCTGTAAGTAGGGAGGAGAGAGACGCCATCAGTGACGAATGGGGCGGGTCGATGCTCTTCGAGCAGCCATCGATAGTTCAAGCACGGGAAAGACGCGTGACATGCGAAACAATGTTGTTGTCGTTTACAGCAGAATGACCTCAGCAGAACGGAGTGGATCCCGCTGTCGACTAGACTCGAGCGCATCACAAGATGGAACAGTAGCAGAGATGTGATCCATTATTGATTCATCTGCGGTGCAGGCTTGCTATATATGCCTTCACCTATGTACATGCGTCATCCACCGCTCAATCTATCTGCGTTTCAGGCCGAAGTCCCCAGAATGCCACCATCATTTCATGCGAAGATATTCCTCCCATGCTGCCTCTCTGATGCAACTCATGATACCCAACCCGGAGCGGAACGAAAGAAAAGAGGTTGGAAGGAGTCATGCTACTAGAACCTGTGTTACGGAAGAAGCTCGAGGAGAATAGGTGAAAATGCTGAGACGCTGCGGTGAGAACCAAGCTCCTCAAACGTGGAAGAAGTCGGCGCCGAAAGTCTTCATGTCTGGAAAGCTGCTGATATTGGTTGCGTCGAAGCGATCAATAGCGAGAGGTTCGAAGAGAAACTCATCACTACCACTGGGCAGAAAATGCTGAGTGTGGTTGTTTCTGTTGAAACTGGAAAGATCGTGGATGGATGTGGTCTCAGTTACCCGGAAAGCATGCGACGAAGTGTCTGGAAGTACTTGGTTTGTATGGTTGTGGGAGTGTTGTGAGTTTTGTTGGACAATGAGTCTAGGATCGATGTTGGTGTGCGCATCCGCAGATTGCTGCAACATTGGCGCTGGCTGATGGAGACTTGGCAATATGAAAGGAAAGCTGGCGTCGTCGAATGCGTGCGGCTGTTGGTGCATGTGGTAAGTCGCACCAGGAGGGCTGAAGACGTGTGCGCCAGCGCTTGGGTTGTAGAATGGCATGGACGGCGGCAACGGTCCTCGAAGACCATGAGGAGGTCTGGTAACATGCTGAAGGGGAGGCGAGACACTTGATAGCATCGGACTGGTGGTGCTGCTTCTATTTGTCTTTTGACCCGCACCTTTGAACTTGTTGTGCTGGCTCGGGAGAGATGCCATGGTCAAGGTTGGAATGTGATTGCCAATCTTTGGCACATCTCGGTCATTCACATCTTCAGTGACATCACCCACTTCTTTGCAGTATGCAATCAGATCGTTGACAGGAAGAGTGCTGATGAAAAGCTCTACCTTCAACATCAAGCCATGTTCGGAATGTGTAAGTATGGACTTGCTTCCAGCCTGCACCTGGACTTGCCAGCCGAAGGGTGCGAGGTTATTGATCGGGATGCACGATATTCATTTTGCTACAGGTTAATGCAAGATCTCATCCAATTGCCTTTGACCTCAAGTCACGGAGAATGCTGTAAGCTTTGGCAATCAGACTGAACTTGGCTTTCTGCATGTCAGTGTTCCAGAGAGTGGTGAGGAAGCCTAAAAACACTGTCAGTACTAGATCTCATCACTAAAGGCAGAAGTCGTACCTGAGATGTCTTTCTGCTGCTGATTGATGAACATCCGTGAATAATAACCTGAAAAGGTGAGCTTGGTCTCAGGATTGTGGGCATTCTGAGAACTTACTTCTGAAAAGCAAAGAAGCTGTTGAGCGGTCTCATGGTAGTACGTTCAGGCGATGTGGCCTGCTTAGAAGAAGGTGGACTGCGAGCTGGCGAACGCTTTTTCTTCACGCCTTGTAGTTTGTCTTTCACTGCTACGCGCACACGAGGAGATACGGCTGAATGCTCATGCTCCGATGTCAAAGTCTGTGCCGGATGAGCTTTCGGAACGTGGCTTTGTGTAGCATTGATGGCATTGAAAAGCGCCGTGATCCCCTAAGGGGTCGCGGTCGAGATGTAGTCGTGCTGCACTTGGTGTCACGCTTATATGCTCATGTGCTCATGCCAGTTTTCTTGAGGCTCTGCACCATGAGCTAGGTAGTGTGCTCTCAATGTATTATACGAGCAAATTAAGTGTTTGAGAGGTCGCAATCGATTCCTTTCTGTTCTGCAGTGCCGTCACGACTTGTAAATTTGTGCTGTCAATTGGAATCATGTCTGTGCATAACCAAACAAATAGAGTTCGTTGTTTTCTCCGATGAACGGAGGATTTATCGCCACCACGCTTAGTCTTAAAAGATTAAGCACATAGGCAAGTGCGACCTGCTCATCAGGAAGTAACAAACTTCGAAAGACTGTTTGCGAATGTTGACCGAAGACGGTGTTGCTTTAAGATCGACCCGGAATGCAAAAAGACTACAACCATAGGAATGCATAACTTAAGCCATGATGATTTCCTCAATGCACATTTCGTGGTTTCTGCTTTGTTGGAGACTGCATTTCGGCATGGAGATGTTGCTTGCGGAGCTGCCAGCCAATTCTGCCTCTGGAACAAAGCAAACTCCTCGCAACAAAGAGTGCATGCTGTCCGTCACGACGGTTTGCAACTAAAGGAGGTTTGTCTCAGTATAGGCGCTTGCTTCGGTTAAGATCATTGTCTTACAATACTCCTGGATCTGCTCTACATCGAACCCCGTAACGTCGGAGAGAAAGGCATACTCTGCTTGATTTGGAGTTTGGGAGACTTCAAAGAAGTCATCAAGCAGCTGCTCTGACTGTGGCGAGTGCGAATCAGCTGCAACAAGCAGCGTATCGCGAACGAAGGCGTTCGTCGAGCTATTCAAGGTTACCATCGTTTCACAAACGGGTTTTGCTGCGCATACTAGTAAACCATCTCTCTAACAGCACATCTCCTCAGAGCACGTTCCTGATCACTTCTCTTCAAACTTGTCACGTCGACCTCCATCAGCGTGGCAAACCGATTCGCTAAACTCTGCTCATGGTCAAGAACCTCTTTCAACAACGATAACTTTGCAATATCGAGCATCTGTCCGACTGGCAATACTATCTGTCTCGAGGTCGTCATAGACGTAGCCTGGTGGTCTTTCTGCTGAGGTGCAGATCTGTTTGTCGATACCTCCTCGAAACTTTGTTGAAACGGGCTCAAAAATTCGGTCAACATCTGGGGAGTAACATCGCTCACATCTCTCAATCTTGCCACTGCATTGCTGTAACCTCGAGTGGTGAAGGCCATCGTTGCAGCACCGCTATCACGTATGTTTACTGAGCTCAGAAAAGAAGTTCGTACTTGACGCGGATCTGGTGGTGAAAGTCATCATATAAACTAGCTCTTCACGGTCGCGCTCCTATTGTTATTGCTCTATTGTGGCCCTATTGTCGTTAGCCACCCCACAAACCTGAAACACCCTCAATAGAGCTCACAATAGGGCGGCCGGATCTTGGACACGTTATATCACCAACCTCAACCAGCCACCTTTATTCGGCGGCGCTTCTGATATTCTCTGAGTTCTTCATCCGCCCATCACCATGCAATCTGTGCAAATCACTTAGTACCTATTACAACCCCATAATCTCACTATTGTCAAGGCCTTGACATTTACACCATCACACCAACCACATAGCGACAATGAACACATCCAGCATCATTGCAATGTCTGAGGCACAATATCAACAGCAACTCGTTGATACAATCTGGCATGCAGCTGTCAACCAGATTCGCGGAGGATGTGCAGAAATTGTGCTCACCGCATACGAAGGGAGACAGATTGGGCAATCTGGCATTAATGTTGTAGCGCAACGCTTCAGGTATGACTGTCATCTCCGTCTGTCACTTACTTGTTCTGACAAGAGTTAGCGTGCTCATCAAAGACCGAGCTTCTGTGCTCTATGATCCTGCCATCGATGCTATCCGCATATTGCCGCCACCAAGAGTGCAGGTGCAATTCTCCAATCAGCAACTCGCTATGAGAGGTCGTGTGCCTGCCACGCTGGTCTCTTCTCCCGAGAGTGAACTCGTGTCCTCTGAATCCGAAGCATCTCCAACTTCGCAACAAGTCTCGCGCAGAGCAGAGTCTGCAAACAGGTCCAAGATTGCGAAGGAGAGGATCTCCAAGGTTCCTCGTCCTCCTAATGCATTCATCCTGTATCGCCAGCATCACCATCCCATGGTCAAACAGAACAATCCAGGAGTGCACAACAACCAGATCTGTAAGTCCACCATGCTCTTCTGGTGCTCATCATATCTCTTTGCTAACATCTCTCAGCTGTGCTCCTCGGTCGCCAATGGAAGAACGAAGATCCAGCAGTAAAAGCTGCCTTCAAGGAGAAAGCCGATGAAGTGAAACGCAAGCACAACGAGAAACATCCTGAGTACCAATATCAACCACGCAAGCCCTCCGAGAAGAAGAAGCGTGCAAGCAGGGTCAAGGCCGCCAAGGTCGCCGCCTCAACATCCCCTATTGACTCACCACCGCCCTTTGTTGCTGAGACTTCCTTCACCTCCTCCCCTAATCTCAACTCCTCACCAACGCACGAGCCTTTCGTGCCACAAACAGCACTACCATCTTTCCACTTCACTGAAGATGGTCAGCACATGGTTCACGACTTCTCTCTCCACGACCCAGCTCTTTTCGATGACATGGTCAACAACTACAACGCCACTCCCGGCCTCATACCTGCAGCACATCAAGGATACATATCACCTCAAGCACTTGTCCTCGGTCCTAGTATTGCCAGCTCAAGAGAGTACGCTGCCGACGCATCCCACCTCAACTACCCCTCCCTTGACAGCCACTCCGAAGAGCTTCGCGACCGCCTCAAAGCCGAACTCAGTATCATGAACAATCTATTCGCGCAAGGACAAGCTAGTATGGCTGTGGATGTCGCCGCTCCCACTCGCACAACAATAACAACAGACAAGATCAACGCCTCTGAAGATGCCTACAACAATGCCTGGAAAGACACTGCTCGTGATGAGGATTTACGCATGGAACAATTAGAGCTCGAGTTTGGTGATGGAGCAGGCTCACTCAACTATGCCGACCTCTACTTTGATGGTGATTATGTTACCGAGCCTATCTTTGGAAGTGACGGTATTGATACTGATGCTGATTACCGTGCTCGCGAAGATGCTTGAGGAAGAGGTGGATGAGTCAAGATGAGATGAGGAAAAAAGTACGACTAGAAACGACACAGCAACACAACAACGCATACGAAGTTTCCTACACCATCCCGCTGGAGGCTTACTGGCGAATGAACATGACACAAAAGTTATCATGACGGCTTTTGCTGTTACTGCACCAGCGTTGCATTTACCGCATCAGCATTACATTTCACAAGCATGGATATTACCATCCGCCAAGCTTTTACATCGCAGAAGGAGGATATACATCATGCATTTACATCGCAGGACGAAGATATAGACCACAGCAGGTCTTTTGCATTCAGGATATCAAGTGTCGCAAAGATACCAGTCGAGGATATAGTCGCTGTTGTTGTATCATATTTTCACGAGAGGCTCTCCTCTGAAACATACTGCACTAATTCATACTTTATTGAAGACTGCCCACGTGTGCCTCATTCATTCTTTTGCTTGTGGTGACCCTTTTGTATCCAGTGATGCTGCAAGCGACATCCTTCTCCTACCTGCTCACTACTCCCTGTACTCTGCTGCTGCCTCTTCGTCTCCACAACCCCGATTGCGTTCATCCTTCTTATCCAATACTGAGCAGAGAGGACATGATCTCTCCACCTGAACCTCCTCCACACGCTGAATGTAGACGGTCTTTCTTGCCTCACTTTCGCTTCATCTTTCGAACTTGGTTTCTCTCTCACATTCAAGTCACTTCTCTCAATCCCTGACTCACTTCACTCCATTTCACTCCACTTCCACCATGCATACTGTGCCACCCTTGCCCTGCATAATGTCATCACATCAGCAGACCACTATCCCAATCAAGCCAGCGCCACAAGACCCACTAGCCTCTGCAAGAGATATATAAGCACCTCTCCTGCCTCCTTCTTCTCTCTTCTGAATCCTCAACCTTCAACCAAACCCCTCGAATTCGCGTTGTGGCTCATGGTTTTGTTGGTCTCATCCGCGATGCACCAATTTGTCCCTACCCATGTTTCCATCTTTGAATTCGTTTGAGGACGGGCTTGAGAAGGAGATTTGTATTGGTTGTGGCGTTGAAGTGTAGCTTGCAGTCTTGCAACCTTTTTTTTTTTCATTCGATATCTCTCCTTCCTCCGCACCATACACGTACCTCCGCATAGCAACTTCCAAGTTCCCATATAACAGCAGACTTCATCATTACATGTACTCCACCACATCACATTATCTTCCAAGACTGTCAGCTTACAACACATAACACAGACAACATGCCACTTGATCACACACATATATATCTCTCCTCCCAGCTCCCCTCCTCTCCTACCGCTCCACTACTGCTCTACCTGCTGCCAAACGGACGCACTCGAGCCATTGATGCATGACCTCCCTTCTACTTCGAACAATCAGTCTTTCTCCGAACTCTCCATGTGACTCTATTTTGCCTTAGCTTAGAAATGACCTGTTTTCTAGGGGTGATGTGTTGGCACGATTGCCGTTTTCTAGCTTGATGATAGAGTGATAGGGACGTGTGGTGTGGCTGTCCTGAAGTAAGAGGGATTCTACGAAAGAAGAGGATATATTTTCATTTCAGACATAGAGATGAAGTGTGCAAATTTTGAGAAATCTCGTCGATGAACCGGCCAAACGCCTAACATATGCCGGGGTATATCTTAAGCAAAGCAAGGTCCTCCTTCCCATACACCAAGGAAGCAAATCAGACACCTTCCTTCACTTCCAACTAACGCCCTGGTTATCACAATACGCAGGATAAATCACGGTTCTCTCTCACCCCTCCCACTCCCACTTCCAGACCAATCACTACTCCAAATAAAAGTGCCACATCTCCACTCTGTCCCCTTCTCCTTTGCACCACTTGGGCCTAAGGGCCTTTGACACATCCAAAACTCTCTTCCGCAATTGAAGCCCGGCTTCTTTGTTTTCATCGTCTTGCACGGCTCGTCGTGTTCGCAGCGCGGACCAACGGGCTTGCTGAACAACTTTGACCATGACTCCTTGGATACGATGGGGTCGATTATTGTGTCGTCGTCGAGGTCGAGTGGAAAGGTGGAGGATGTGGGCAAGAGGGGTAGTTCCTTTTTCAATGGGGACTGTGAGTTCTCCTTAGCGTTTTGTGGCGAGCCTTGAGACGCGTCAAGTGTGTTTGATGAAGCTTGTGGAGATATTTGCAGGATCGGCTTGACTGGAAGTATAGATACTTTTGAGTCTGTACCAGATCCCGTTGGTGTTGTCTTTGGTTTGAAGAATCCTTTGAGACTTTGTTGTCCTTTCGAAGATGCTGTCGTGGCAGAAGAAGTATTGCCCTTGGCACGTTTTGAGCCCTTGCCAGCTGGCGCATCAGATGCACTTCGTTTTGCCGCAGGTTTGCTTGCTGGACTCGCAACACTCGTAGCAACAGACGTCTGGGAGGCGACCGCGAATGGACTATCTGCTACAGGTGGAGCAGAAGGAGGTGGTGGGGTGATCTCTTTGGGTATTGTAGGTGCAGGAGTCGGTGTGGTATCTATATCTCCTTCCGCTGTAGATACGTCAAGAGTGGTGGATTGTGAAAGTGAAGGCTTCTTGGTAAACATATCCCTGATACTCCTTCTTTTATCAAATTCGGGCAGCAACTTGCCCGAGAACACAGGCACGTCTCGTGTACTGTATTCTTTGAGCCTCTTACCGTCCACGAAGTATCCAGAAGGACTCATTATATCGAGCAAAGCTGTTGGACCCTCGCGCACATCAACTTCATCTTTCATAACAGCATAGACTGGGCAGTGATCAGAACCCATCAGCCCATCTTGAGTATTCGACTCTATAAACCAATACTTCATGTCAAGACTGCAGAGGATGAAATCAATACGTGAGCCAAAGTTCCCTGGCCTGGCATTAATCTTCTGTTCCCAATGCGAGTACATTCCTCTTCGATCAGGATGGAATCCACGACAGATGTCCCACATCACTCCCTCTTCTCTTCCCTCGTCACGCTCCCCAAAGACCTCTCCGCCTTCGAGAAGCTGGTTGAAGATGCGTCTATTCGGCGTGGAGACATATTGTTCGTGCGATATGCCTTCTTTCCTCATCGACTCTTCCGCATTCGCAGTATCAATCTCAGATCTTGAAACGTTTAGATCTCCAGTCACAACTACTCTCTTGCCTTCTTTGATGAGATTGCGAACTCGCATATCCAGAGCGAGGTGGAAGCCGTGACGGAAGTCATCTCGCAATCCGCTGCTGTTTGCTGGACAGTAGAGTCCAAATAGAACGAAGGCAGGGAATTCAACCACAACACATCTGCCTTCCGAGTCAAGCATGAGGGCGTCAACGCCACATTCCAGAAGTTGTTCTGTTGAGAGGTACCCGCCGATGTGCTGATCGTCTGGGAGGTCTCGATAGGACGTGGTGGAGCCAGGAGGACAAAGCACACCCAGGAGGCCTTCTTCTGCTCGGATAGGTGCACATTTGGCTTGCCGTGTGTAGATGCCTACTCCAGAGTAGCCTGTTGATGTCAGTTCCTAATCTCTCTTGTGTTACCTGCCCACACTCACCTTTCTTGTGGCGCGGCAAAGAAAAGTAGCAGTCCCAGCCGGGAACAAGCACCATATCATCTCGTAGATCTTTTCTCTGAATCTTCAACTCTTGCATGATCACAATATCGGCTTCCAGAATATCGAATATGCTGTCGAAAGTGCGCTTGTCCCTCCATGGCTGATAGCCAAATGGGTTTCGTATGCCATTCACGTTCCAGGTTGTGATTCTGAAGACCATGGTGACCCTGCACCTATTCGTCTTGGAGTCAAGGTCGGCATGCTCTCTTGTTTGTTACGTCGTTGTCAAATACACGCCATCCCATCAAATACTTGAGGAAGGCACGGTCGACAAACAACAACAACAAGAGGCATTAACACTTTGCTGCTTGTGCTTGCCATTGGCCGTGAGGTCATGTTGTTCAAGTCTTGGCGGCGCACGAGTCATGCTCCTGCGAAACAGCTTCAACCTCGCATTGAAACAGCCTGCTACAACATCTGCCCCAACACACACACCTTCATCATGCTGCACCAACGAGTAGGCCTCACCGCCTCCCGCATCCTTGCTCGCCCAATCGTACAAGCCTCCTTCCGCCGCAATGCCACCCACAACGCCATGGAGCAGCAACTCTCCGGACCTCGCGACAACGCTTTCAACCGCGAGCGATTGGCCGTCAAGCATCACGCTGAAGCCACTGCTGGTGCGTAGCATCTCCCCTCCTACAGCCACCTACCTTTGCTATCTACCAAGAAACCAAGCTTGCACTCTCTCCTAAGCACTCCCAAGCACCAAACTAACCACGCTCTCTTCCCGCATCTTACAGAATTCTGGCGCAAACTCTCCCTCTACGTCGTCATTCCCTGCCTGATCCTCGCCTCTGCCAACACCTGGGTTCAGTGGAACGAGCACTGGGAGCATCAAGCTCATCTTCCTCCTATTGAGGAGCGTCCTCAGTATTCGTACCAGAACCTTAGGACGAAGGCTTATCCATGGAGGGGTGGTAATAAGACTCTTTTCTGGAATGACAAATATAACTACATTGTGAGTGATGAATGAAACATGTGAACTGGGGAGGAGGTGTACTGATTATTGTGTTCAGCCTCCTGTTGGAGAAGAGTAGGCGTTTGGCGGCTATTGAGATGAATGAGAGATGGACGGGCGCAGGGAGGATGGAGATATGATCAAGATGAGGTATAGGATGAATCAGCCGGGAGGAGCGGTACGTGGAGCAGGATTGAGCTAGTAAGCAGGACAGGGAGACCTGTGGAAGCTTTGAAAGCTGTCCCGAATGAAAGACAATTACAATTATCGCCCTCATCTCTGCCATGTTATCTATGCCATGATCGTCAATCCCTCCAATTTCGAAAAGTCCCATTCAGCATCTACGTCTGCTTCGTTTTGTTGAGCTTGTCTCTGTTTGCTCAAAGAAGAACCCAGCTGCGCATGCACCGCTGTGTCTCGCATCATAACAGTAGCTGCGCCATGCTCATCTTTCAGCATAGCATAAGCTAGAAAAAGTCAGTACCAGGTTATCCACAAGGAACGTCGATCTTACATGCTAGCGCTCCTTGTTTCCATTGTTCTAGCGATTGTATATTTCGAGCCTTCTCCTCATCTTCGTGAGACTCGGCCAATTTCAACGAATACGAAGCATGCAGCGCATCCTGCATCTCTGCCAGCAAAACTTCCACTCCACACTCACGTACTTGCTCCACATAGAGGACCCCCAAATCTGCAGCCAAGTCCTGGCACTTCACAGAGTTCAGGACCTGCATTAGTAATGCTACACTCTCCCAGAGAATCATGAAGAGCCTTGCCTTGTGTGCAGCAGTCGCAGCCCGTACGGTAAGACTTAGAGCTTTCTGGGCTCGACCCGCTTTGATGAAGACGCGTGATTTGGCATTCAGTAGCTCGAGTCGTAGTATAATGGGAGCACTCACGTTGACGGGTGAGTTCTGAAGAGTCTCGAAATGATGTTGGATTAGACTGAGAGCTTGGGTGAAGTCGCGGAGGCGTGTGTAGTAGTCGATCTCGAGCATAGCAACAGCCCACTTAAGTGTTGGGTCGTGGTACGGTGTTCCTTTCAGTGAATGAATCAACATTCTAGCTGCACGATGGTCATTTCTGATGTAATCAGCGTGAGATGATGGCTCGCGGTAGCTCAAGTCTTACTGGTAATTCGCAATTCTTAGATCGATAACATTTCTGTACTGTGAAACAATTTGAGAGGGCTCGAAATTGAGAGATGCTTCGTTCTCAGCCAAGAAAAGTAATCGATCTGCTGCTTCTGTTTGACCTGCAAGTGTGTGCTAATATGGAGTTGTTAGTCTATGAACTATATTGACTTTCCGTTTCGTACAAACCATGATTGCCCTAGCACATAACGCATGTACACTATCTCTCTTACTCATGTTGTGGCCATACCAGCTCAAGGTAAGATCCAAATATGGTGCAGCAATATTGTGCAGCCCTGCTGAAGGTCAGCGAGGTGAAACGCGAGCTGGAGTGAGGCCGCGAGCCGTACCCAAGTCATGGAAGCGCAACGAGAACTCTGATGGAGGTTGTGCTGTCATGGATCTCAGATCATATTGCAAAATGAGTGAGGACGATTCGTGTATCCTCTCGAATGCTTGAAGGGGGCTCGCGCCCTGCTGACGCATTAGTCTACTAAAGATGAAGCTTGTGTGCTATATTACCTTTGAGTAGGCAGCCTGGGCCTGGCACAACAGCATTGAACTCTCAAGCTTATACATCCTGTTCTCTTTGGCCTGTTGACGAAGATACGCCAAACCTGCATCATCAGAGCCGAGCATGTTCCTTGTCAGTTGCCGCGTCTCCTCGGTACTGTTCTGCAGGTTCAAAGTATAGAGGTAAGCCAAGCAGTAAGCTAAGCATTTGTAGTCTTTTGCTTCTCTTGCGGCAGTAATTGCTTCATTGATAGCTGGAAGAGCCTCTTCAAAACACCCGAAATCCGATTGTAGCATAGCCATCTGCAAACAGGCATAGGGATATTGAGACCTAAGCCAATCATGTTCAGGCATGGTGTAGTCATAATATCGATGGAGGTTGTCGAGAGAAGAGTAGTAGTCTCCCGCGTACCATGACGAAAGGAAGCTTTAATCGTCAGTCCATACACAACGCTAAGCTTGAAAGGCATTACCGGTAATAGTGTGATATCGACGATGAAGTCTGTGATACGTGCAGCAAGTTTGTGAGCTTGTTCTCAACCTCGAGATCAATACGAGCACCGTATCCTGGCTCGTTAGCACCTCCGGTGTGACAAACTAGTGATGATATACTCACTTTCCATCTTCTCAATCTGAAACTTCAGCATAGTCCTCAATTCCTCCCCACCAACAACACCTGCATTGCTCTCCTCCTGCCGCCTAGCTATGAATTCGTGGAGTGCATGTTCCCGAATCGGATCTGCTTCTGCCATCTTATTGAGTAGCACCTTCATTCTGTATCGTCCGAGCATCTCGCCCTTGAAGATATCCCTGTGCTGTTCGACCAATCTGCTACGATGCTGACCGAAATCGTGCCAGACCTGCATTTGATCTTCGAAACGTAGTAGTTGGTAAGCCAGGCGCATCCTATGCACGAAAGCGCCAAACAGACTAGTAGGCGTTCCATCGGCCTCATGCTCCAGCTTGTCGAAGTGATGATCCAGGTCGTCCAGACTTACGATCTCACAGTGTCGAAAGACGAAAGTGTTCCAAGCATTATTGGGCCGGGTACGGTCGGCATCACTGCTTTCAATGTTGATAGGTAAGTCGCGAAGTAGCACCTCGATATCTTCAAGCGCGACTATGGTGGCCGTAGTTGATCGTGCTCCGCTTGCCAGTCCTGGTAGCAGATGCGAGGTTATGAACGGCAAGATCTCGACAGTGTCTTCTTCTCGAAATGTTCTCTCGCAAAACATGCCAATCAATATGGTCAGCCATATCTTAGCTGAAGTCACAAACTGCGGCATGGTAGTCTCAAGTCTGTTTTGCTGTTGCGGCCATCATGCACGACGCGTCTTAAGCAGCACTTCAAGTATGTGCGTCCTTGCACTCAGGCACACAGGTCGATCAGCTGGGGAGGAGAGTTGGATTAACACGTTAAAGATGAGAATCACAAGGAATGATGCCACTGGCGTTTCAGGAAAGTGTCACCCAAAAGTGATCTGGAAAAAAGGAGAGTCTTATATTCTGTAGACCACTATACTGGATGCGATATATAATTGAATGTTATCCATACTGTCCTCTCGGTATACCTTCATCCTCAGCTCTTGGGTATTTATGCCATCCTGTTGTGTCTACACCTTAACGCCTTATATTCTAAGAGAAAAAACCCACCCCATCACCACAATCTCTATCATGAAGGCGATTGAGCAGTCTTGATATCCTTCGGTACATATACTGGCGGGATATCAAGGCTCTCGCTCGTCTTATCATCAACGAGACTGTTTGTCGCCCAGATCTTGCCCACGCTAATCTCAAAAGGTCCTGGTAAACGATCCGTCAAGCCTATCCCAATCGTCCTCACTTTGGTCGTCATAATCTCGCTTTGCGGTTCGACGACTATTCCATGATTCGTCCGTACAAAGTCGGACCACTTGATGAGTACAGTTTCCCAATTTCCAGGTCTTCTCGCATATAATCGATGTTGATGTAAATCTGTATACTCAAGGCTTTCTGTTTGCACATTGACTTTATATTTCCTGCCGTCCGACTTGATTCGTAACGCAAGGTATCTGTATCTTTCTACGTCCCATAGCTGCTTCCCGAATATGGTTGGTGGACGATCGAGAGTACGAAAAGCAGCGTAGCCAGTACGCTCGATTGAGGGGTCCTCCACAGGAACTTGATTAGATATTGTGCCAGAAAACCGAACGTGAGCAGGTGTGGAAGTCGTAGGTGATTCGGGTACGAATGCGAGGGATGATGTTGATGAACCGCCAATATCAGTATCTGACATATCTGCGCATGCCTCGACATTAGAGGGCTTGGTAAAGTCCCAGAGTGCAAGATCTTGCTTAGGGCCTTCCAGTGCTTCCAATTTGATAACTAGAGGGAGACATTAGCTAGGTAAGCACTTTACATTAGTTAGAGAAAGTATTACCTATATTGGAGAGTCTCTTGAACTCATCCAAGCTGCGGCGCCAGAATCCTGGGAAGCTGGCTGGCGCCAGCATTGGCGTTGTAGATTTTAGCATATCTGCAGATGCGAAGGTGCTCGGCCTGCACTCATCTCCAAGTTCGGGCCGGAGTTATCAATGATGTGGACGAGTGCATGTTGATTGGGCTCTGGAATATCTGAAACAGCTATATGCAGGGTCCAGATAAACGACTAACGTCAGTTTGCAACAAAGCTGAAACACTGGTCAGATTACAAGGACACTATTGCCCATCAGCCCGGGAAATTTCTACATCGACGCTGTGGCGAGTATGAAATGATTATCGAATATTGTGCATTAAAAAAATACCCTGGATGTCGCTTCCAAACTTGCTCGGCCTCACAATAAAAAGTTGACGCGTTATTGAGCACGACGACCCGCAGAGGATTCTTCTACCCCTTGACCTTAGCCACGGACACAAAGGGGATCATTGTACTTCTCAAACCACTTGAAGCTGTGAAGAGCAATTATTGCCACATGACAAGATCCAATGCCAAACCACAACCCCGTCACGACCTCTAGTCGACGTGATCGGCCACGAGCTAGCCGCACTTCTGCTTTTACCCGGGGCGATATTGCTCGTCACTCGTGATTCCTACGAGACTGATAACGACTACATTTGACTTAGGTTGTGAAACTTACGAGCTCAAAAATGTTGAGATTTCAGGCATTTTCTTTTTCCGTCAACCTGTCAGCCGATCACGCGTCAGTTTCGTGTGGTCCGTCTAAACGCTTGGCTTTGTAAACTCAGTTGTGAGCATTGAGCTCTACTACAGCCTCATCGGTCTCTCATCGGCCTCAAGGCTCGGCCCGTCGAGTCGTCGCGTTATTTGTCACTATGTTTATGTCTCTATGTCTCTTGCAAGTCAAAGCTTCACTCGCACCTCGCCATAGATTACTCCAGCTCAAGCTCCAGCTCAAACGCGTCAACCTTCGATGAAAGGGAAACTTTTGATCTGAGCTCCCCGTCAGCACCCTGGCTCGGAAAGATCGCGATGCTGACCCGATTAGTAGGTAGATGGTATTGGTTGGAGCTCATGCAGGTCGAGCTTAGTTCAGCCCAGTGGCTGATAATTCCAAATCATTTTGTGGAGGTGAATGCCCTTGGGTGAAATCATCAAAATGAAAATCGTCTTGCTATGCCTTCTTCTTTGCCATTCTTCTTTCGTTCTTCTCCTTCTTCTTCTTTTCATCCTCTTCAATCTCTTCATCCTCCTTTCTTTACGATTCCTTTCCTTCTGTTTGCCTTCTGTTCGTTCGTAAATTCTTTCTCGGTCTTCTTTTCTGGTGGTCTTTCTGGTCCAGCTCAAGCAACGACATTGCTCCCAGCAACACGTAGGTCTAGTCACCTCGAAACCATATTCTTCTGCTTTTCCTGTACATCAGCACTTCTCACGGTCATTCGATTCACGGTACGTCCACTCCTGCTCGAATGCACTCACGCAATAATCAATCTGGTCTGACCTTGGAACAGTTCAAACCGATAACTTCATTAATTCCAGCACCGCAATCATGTCATACTCACCCACCACCCCTCTGAAGTCTCCATCACTTTCACACAAAGGTTATGCTTGTCCAGGAAGCCATGACACCAGAAGCAGTGGAGGACCTTTCCCTTCGCCTGCCAGTACTATGACAGAGACGCCTTCACAGCCTGTGACTCCTCTGGATGGTATGGCACTCAATACACGTCAGTCATCTCATCACATTGTCAGCAAGCAGTACTGACAGCAAGGAATAGGATTGGGGCAAGCCACACAGCACAATATTATGCTCCCTTCCATTGATGAGGTTGTAGCGATCGACTATGGCTCTCCACTACAGACAAGAAAAATACTATATCGTTCAGGAGCTAGTGAATGTGTGCCCACCGCAAACGGCCGTTCCAACACAACTCGTCTGAAAAGTGATCAGCTTGAGGCCGACAACTCCAATCCGTCGCAGCCACGAGCACCCCCAGAGCCATTCGGTCTTACCTTGCCAGAAGATCCATTCGCAATCGCCCGAGTATCTACACCTTCCAGACAGACTCGGTCGGCCAATGTCACCCCTGTCAAGCAACGCAAATACGCAACAGTATCTGCTCAATCTACTCCGAGCAGTTCTGCTTCGAAGAGGTCGTCTGTGCCCATTATGGAAGACCTTTTAGCCAATGCTGGCGCCAACGACGACGAAGACGACGTTATGCATTGCTCTCCACGTGTGGATCGCTTGGCCGAGAAGCCATCGGTCGACAATGCTCAGGGTCTCTACCTGCCCAATGCTTGCGTCTTCGTCGCAAAGTAAGCTCATGCCTTTACACTTTCCTGCAATAACATCTAACCATCGAATAGTCTACCACGGGCTTGCGAGGACGAGAAGCTCAAGGCGACTGTTGACAAAGTCTTTAACGAGTTCGGCACATGCTACACCAAGGTTCATCGCAACACAGAAGGCATGCCATTTGCTCACGTTCAATACGAGGTATGATTCCTGCCCACTGCTGATAATGCTTCCTGCTGACAAGTCCAGTCCAATGCTATCGCAACTAATGCCATTCAGTTTGGTAAGGGTCGTGACATTGAAGGTCGCCCGTGCCGCACTGAGCTCTCCAATGCGAAAGGTAAGAAAGAGCTGATTGCTGTAGGTCAAACAAATCAACTGATCTTTGCCAGTATCATTGTTCGTATCCAGCATCAATGGCAAAAAGATTGATGCCACTGAGGTCTTGGAAATCCTCAAACACTATGGGGACATCGTGAAGTACTGGAGTCCTACTGAAACAGAATACACTTTCAACAAGCTTCCACTTGGCGGCATGTTCTTTCGCTTTGCGTTCTTCCTGGACTGTGTCGATGCTTTGCAGGTAGGTGAATCATCTTCTGAACACATAGGGCTGCGCTAATCCACAAAGTCACTTCGTTGTCATCCAAAGTATCGCTTCGAATCACGAGTTGAGCCGCAAGCCCAACAGGCTCAACGCCTTGCAAACCGCCGGTCCTTGTCTGCCCAGGCATCTCCAGCGCCTCGTCGGCAGATATCTGTCGAGCCACGCATCCCAGGCAAAGTTGTTTCCGTATCTAATTTGCCCCTGGACACCACATACCGCACGTTGACAGCGATCTTTGGATTGTATGGCACAATTTCAACTTGTACCGTTATCGTTCAGTTACCATCAAATGGTGCTCAAGCCACAGTCGAGTACAATGCTGCTTCAAGTGCAGTTGCTGCTGTTGAGAACCAGGTAAGTCACCACCCTGACAAAATCTTTATCTTCATACTTATCCTTGTAGGATGGCAAACCTCATGCTGCCACTGGAGACCGCAAGCTGCGTGTGACGTTCCATAGCAGCGGACATTCCTCTCACCGACCAGTTTCCCCTCCCAGCCAAAAGCATGGACAACACAATTCGTCGATGCAGGACCTCAACCGCAATCAGGCACCACCCAGCATCCAGGCATACACGCCACACATGACATCTTACGCCACACCTGTCTCGTACTACACACTCTCCACCCCAAATGGACCTGTTAGTCCTGCAAGCATCGGCTACGCTTCCCAGTATTATAACATGGGAGGACATGGCTCTGCCAATATGTTTGGCTATCCCCAAAGCTACCAACTTGCTGAAGGCCGCTAGAAAGGCCGATTTTACATACTCATAGTGAGTATTCACCCACGACGTCACGGTTCATACGACATACTACGCCTCGCCTGCTCAAGCAAGCACACCTGATCATGTCTGGTTTTCTTTCGTTTCCGCCGGCTTTTCGGAAAATGGCAAGCTATGGCTTCTCTTTGCTTCGTCATCAATCGAGCACTTGCTCTTCGACTACTCTTGCTAATTGCTTTTTCATCTCTCGAAATGTTCGCTTATTCTTGCTATTACGTGGTGCAGGGATTAATGGGAACCGGATCTCTGGAAGAATGTGGAGTTTGTATTTGTGCCTTCTGTCGTTTATAGTGCGAGGATGACGTTGTTAGATCCTTCTATATGTAGGAAATTGATCTTGTTGTTACATTGATTTGCTTGTGCTGTGACCATTCTGTCGAGGGAGGGGCAAGCCGAATAGTTCTACCCCGCGGCAGTACTGTATGACGTTTCATATTTTCCCCATGTTTCAGATAAGGCATTTGTCTACAATGAAAAGTTTCATGGTCAACAGACGACCATCTTTGTTCGAATCATTCTTCCGTCCTTCAAGATCGGCCTCCAACATGGCCCAAGAACGCCAGAACTTCCCTCGCAAACCGGTAGCAAGTGCTAAAGCCATTGTTGGTGGAACAGAAGGCCTGCCATACCGCTTCACTGTACTCACCAATGGCTTAATACGATACGAATATGCAGCCGACGGCGTTTTCGAGGATCGAGCTTCGACTTTTGCTATCAACAGAGATCTTCCCATCCCAGACTTCCGAGTTGTAGACAAAGAGGACAACTTGGAAATATTTACGGACAAATTTCACCTTCGGTATGATAAAAAGGAATTTTCGCCTAGCGGTCTCAGCGTACAAGTGAAGGGGAACATAACGGACTGGAAGAGTATGTGGAGGTTTGGCGGAGGTCAATTTGAAGATTCCATGAACCTGGGAGGAACAGCACGCACACTAGACGGTGCTAATGGCAAGATTCCGCTTGAGCAGGGTGTGCTTGCTACTACTGGATATTCCTCGATTGACGACTCCCACACCATGGTCTTCACTAAGGATGGATGGATCGACGGAAGACAAAAGAGTGCAAAAGTGGACGGATATGTTTTTGCATTTGGATTCGACTACAAGCAGGCCTTGAAGGATTTCTATGCTGTGTCTGGACAACAGCCATTGGTCCCACGATGGGCATTAGGGAATTGGTGGTCGAGATACTACAAGTATACCGACAAGGAGCTTACAGCGCTGATGGACAGGTTCGAAAGTGAGAACCTGCCTTTCAGTGTAACCGTACTCGATATGGACTGGCATTGGGTGGATGGTAAGATATCATGAGGACGAGTCACGCTTCAGTACACACACTGACTTCGTGTTCCTAGACAAGCGTGTCGAGGAGAGTGGATTCAGTGGCTGGACTGGTTACTCTTGGGACACGAAAGTATTTCCAGACCCAAAGGGTTTCCTGAAGGGCATGCATGATCGCGGACTCAAGATCTGTCCAAACGACCACCCGGCTGATGGTATACCATCGTACGAGGACATGTACCCAGAGATGTGCAAGGCTCTGGGTAGAGATCCTAAGACTGGCGACCCAATACCATTTGACATCACTAACAAGGACTTTCTCAATGCATACTTTGATATCCTGCTCAAGAAACTGGAAGACGACGGTATAGACTTCTGGTGGATTGATTGGCAGCAGGGACCGTACTCTGGCATTCCTGGTGTAGATCCGCTGTGGATGTTGAACCACTACCACTTCTTGAACAATACTCGTGGCAATAAGCGCCCGCTCACCTTCTCCAGATTCGCCGGACCTGGGTCTCATCGATATCCAGTAGGATTCTCTGGTGACAGCGTAATCAGCTGGGAGAGTCTGAACTTTCAGCCAGAGTTCACAGCCAGTGAGTCTGAGTGAACTTGTTGTGAACGTACTTTACTGATTACCACCTAGCCGCCTCGAACATCGGATATGGCTGGTGGAGTCACGATATTGGGGGTCACATGCAAGGCTATAGAGACGACGAGCTTGCCACACGATGGGTACAGCTTGGCGTTTTCTCTCCGATACTGCGCCTCCATTCTGCGAATAATCCTTGGAACGCCAAAGAGCCATGGCGATTCATACCAGAAGCACGCAGCGCCATGAACGAAGCACTTCGTCTTCGTCATCGTCTCATTCCCTACATCTACTCCATGAACGTGCGAAGTGCTCGCGATGGAGAGCCTCTTGTCCAACCAATATATTGGAAGTATCCCAAGATTGGCTCTTCGTTCCACTACAAAAACACCTATTTCTTTGGAGACCAGCTCTTTGTAGTACCAATGACATCTCCTCGCGACAAGGTTACTCGACGTACTGGCGTGGAATGCTGGGTGCCTCCTGGTCGTCACGTCGACATTTTCTCGGGTCAAATCTATGATGGTAATCGTACGCTCAAAATCTTCCGCCAGCTAGACGAATATGCAGTACTAGCGCCGGAAGGTGCCATCATTCCATTCGATGCTGCCGATAGCCCTCGCTCCCATTCTGCGAATCCAGAAGACTTGGAGATCAAGGTGATAGTTGGTGCTGACAGGGACTTCATGCTGTATGAGGACAATGGTATGGGCGCCGGTCTCGACACAGTTGAATGGGCTACCACGCCGATCAAGTACGAACAGAAGAGTGGGACCGTCACGATTGGACCTGCAAGTGGAGATTTCAAGGCACTACCACAGAAGAGAAACTGGAAAGTCACGTTCGTATCATTGGAACGCAACTCCAAGATCACCTCGTCCAATGACGGTCACCAAGCAAATGAATGCGAAGCTGTGACAAGTACTGTTGGCACCAGTGTCAACGTGACTTCTGCACCTGTTACATCAACCATCACCATCACAGTCAAATCAAATACGTCGTCCGGCCCTGTTCTGCGCATCCGGGACGCTATGGACGATGACGTGTATGCTCTAATTGCGCATGCACAGATGGAATTCGACAGAAAGTCAGCGGTCTGGGAAATCATCAACGACAGAGAGAAGCCTCTTCTTGTCAGATTGGCAGGATTGAGAGGCTTGAAGATAGACGAGAACTTGGAGGCAGCATTGGCAGAGTGCTTGGGTGCAGATTCGAGGTGGCATGGCTGAGCTGCATTGAATGCTGCTCAATAATTCTCTGCATTTATTAGACCGTATCATTAGAGATCGCCTAGATGACGGCTTTTCGCCAACGACATATTCTTCTATCATTTCCGTCAATTCATCGACTATATGGCGTTTTCTGCTTGTTGCTTTTTGAGCTGTATGACCAGTATCCTCACATTAGCGACGAAAACTGCGCTAAGGCGCTCAACCTCCAGGACTAGTCAGTCTCGGCCAGCGATGACAGTCCTCCACTTTTGTTCGCGGTACACCAATGATGGTAACAAAAGCTCGCTCTTTCTCCGCCACCGCCACTCTCAACCTTGTCGCACTTTCGTAGCGGCTTGAGCAGCTTCTGGACAGATCTATCGTCAGCATACTCCCATTGCACCCCATTCATCAGATCTTTCGCCTACCTCTTCTCGTGGCATCCTCTAGTAGTGCAGTATCGACAGATCCGCTAGATAGATGCACATAGCGCACTACGCTTCCTCGAATGAATACATTGCGCACAGAACTCTGGAGTACAGAACGGGAGCATTAGCTTGGCTCTTTTGTCTTTGTCGCACTTGTCTTGCTCTTCAAGGCATTGATGTGCGCAAACGTACCAGATGCGGGTACTTCAAATCATCTACGACGGAAATGTCATCGAGTTTGATATTGAGGTATTGGTCTACGCTCTTCAGGGTGCCGCGGATGGAGATGTCGTTTTTGAGCTCGACGGTCACGGTGGTGTCAACCAGGGTTTTGAAAAAGCTGCGAGAAGTTGTGTCAATTTCGTGCAGACATTGGAGACAGGGGTGTTAGCGGGGCGAGGCAACGTACCTGAAGAACAGCATGGTCTGCCGGAAGAGAGAAGTTCACATGCGAGCAGAGGGAGATGAGTGGCTTGTGTCAAGAGTGTTTCACTTGTTGCGAGTCAGGTCCAGGAGTCCACTTTCGCATGGGGATGCCTTATTGAGGTGAAGAGCTTTTGGACCTGAAACTTGAAGGACTACATTACATGCACAATACCGACGACACGAACCAGTTGATACGTCTTCAGCTCCCCAGCCGTGCCTCTGCCCCTATGGGCAAGTTCACCCTAATCACAATTAATGTGGTTTGCGATGCCGGAGGCTCTGGCCTGAGAGTCTAGAGATAAGAGATACACCTTTTCTTAACCTTGTAGATCCGTACTTTCAAAAGCTCTTATCACGCCGCGCAGATACCTACTCTTCGCCCGAAAGATGTACCGTCTTATCATAGCTTTCTGGCTCACTATTGGCTGCCATGCATCTTGAAGCGCCCCTCAATTGAAGCACATGATTGCTCTGTTGGAAAGATACTAAGACTCGGTCCTCCTTTCGCGTCTAACATCCTCGTTTGTCTCGACAGTGCTGTCCTCTCCCAGATATAGTGACAAAACTGCGAGATGTGATATCTGTCCCATGCTTTGAAGTTGGAACAATACACCTCCGAGGTTGTTGTGCCCTGCATACTGTTCGCGCTCTCTTATCTTACGATATCTACCTATCCACTGCAACACAACTTCCTCGCTTTCCCAAAAATCCATCGCGCATCTGATAATACTACCTCTACGCCATCCTTTCAACGACCTCCAGATCAAGTAACAATGGACAAAAGACGAGATAGCACTCGCAAGTACAGTGTGGCAGACGAACCCGTGACTTCGATTCTCAAGCCTGGTGAAGTGTTCTTCGACCCAGAAAACCCCGATCATGACTGGAGCCAGGACGAAGAAGTGCTTGCTGCGCTTGGCTACAAAGCAGAATTCAAGCGCGAGTTCAGTCTTTTTACTACGTTCTCAGTCTCGTTCGCTGTCCTAGGGTTGCTGCCGTCCTTTGCGTCGACTCTGTGGTATGGAATGGGTTATGCTGGGACTGCTGGTAGGCTTTTGATCACTTCAGTCTTGATTTTTTTTCGCTAATGTTCGCTAGGCATGACCTGGGGATGGTAAGCTATGTATAAAGCCAGTCTTGGCTATGTTGCTAACAATGCTAGGATTATCGCAGGTACTGGCATACAATGTGTGGCGCTGGGCATGGCGGAAATCTGCTCTAGTATGCCAACTTCAGGTGGATTGTATTACGCTTCAGCTGTTTTAGCACCACCAGGATGGGGCCCATTAGCAGCTTGGCTTACCGGTTGGAGCAACTGGTTAAGCCAGATCACGGGCGCTCCCTCCGTCAATTATGGCACTGCTAGCATGATTCTTGCTGCTGCGTCTATTCAAAGTGGCGGAAGCTATGCGCCTGAAAATTGGCAGGTGTATCTGCTAACGATATGTCTCATGCTCATTCACGGCTGCATAAGCTCTCTTCCAACAGCCGTCATCGCCAGATTCAATGCATGTGGTAGCACATTCAATATGATTGCGTTGGTTATTGTCATCATCATGATTCCAGCGGGAACGAACAGAACATCGCAGGGCCTGCCAAGGTTTAACTCATCGGCGAGTGTTTGGGGTGAGTGTTACAAGGGTTTTAGTCATCGCACCGTCCGTTAGTACTGATTCACAACGTTCAGGCACAATTTATCCTGGAACGGACTTTCCAGCTGGTATCGGAATTCTCATGAGCTTCCTGGGAATCATCTGGACTTGCTCGGGATACGACTCTGCCTTCCATCTATCCGAAGAGTGCAGTAACGCCAACATCGCCGCGCCTCGTGCGATTGTCATGACTTCGACCTCTGGTGTTATGGTGAGTTACTGTTCTTCCATTTCGCTTTCTTTTCGTTTCGTAAATCGTCTGAGATGCGGCCTTCCACATGTCCCGTCAGGTCTCTAGTCAACTCCCAGCACTCCTCACACCCCTCCCAAGACGTCATGTCTCAGTACATTGGAAGCCCGCATCTCGGACGATTTGGTACTGGGATCTCGACTTGGCTGCAGCTCCCGTCAGGCCCTCAGTGACCTCTGGCACTCCTCACTTTCAAGACCTATCTAATCCCTTCTCGCAGTTCGGCTGGTTCCTATCTCTCGTGACCGCCTACACCGTCGTCGATATCAGCGCAATCCTCGGCTCCGAATCAGGCCAGCCATTCGCCGCATTTGTCAACCAAGTCCTCCCGCAAAAGATCGCCCTCGCTATTCTCAGCCTCACTATCATCGCTGGCTTTTGCATGGGTCAAGGCTGCATGGTTGCCGCGTCCCGCGTCACTTTCGCCTATGCACGTGACGGCGTCTTCCCGTTCAGCAAGTTCATCGCCACTGTCAATAAACGCACGCGTACACCCGTCAATGCCGTCATCGTCAATTGCACCACTGGATGTATCTTATTGCTTCTCATCTTTGGCGGTTCACTAGCAGCAGGAGCTCTATTCTCAATTGGCGCCATTGCGGCATTCGTCTCCTTCACCATCCCAATTTTTATCAGGGTACTAGTCGCACCTGAACGTTTCCATCCCGGACCATGGCATCTAGGCAAGTTCTCCATGCCGATTGGAATTGTTGGACTGGTGTTTGTGGCGCTAATGGTTCCGATCATGTGTCTGCCTGCTGTCACGGGCGCGGACTTGACGGTACAGACGATGAACTGGACTATTTGTGTTTACGGAGGTCCGATGACGGCGATTATGATTTGGTGGGCCGTGAGTGCGAGAAAGTGGTTCAAGGGGCCAAAGGTTAACGTTGAGCATGTTAGAGTGAGTGATATGGTTGCTATTGAGGGTGTTGTTGGTGGGAAAGGGGATGCATTGGGATTGAAGAAGAGAAAGTCTGCTAATGTTGGGCTTGAGGATGACTCTGGAATTAGTCGGACGTCGTCTTCAATTGCGGCGCGCCGGGAGAAGGAGCTGAAGTAGGTTGTAAAGAGTGAGGGATGTGGTGGTCATGGAGTATGGCGTTAAGGGCGCGAATTCCCAATCTTAGTAATGCCTTTTTAGGGATGTTAGCAAATACATTGTCTTAAATCTCTTCAATTCACTGGGACGTCCTTCACAACAGTCTTCTCATGCTCAAAACGCGTTCCAGCTGCTCTGAATCCAGGACGAGACTTTGACGAGATGCAAGATGTCAAGCTGCTAGTACATGGCAAGAAGGAGGCACAGCACTCGCCACGAGCAGAACTTCGTGCATTAAGAGTCAGTCAGTCGGGAGAAGTCTACAAGGAGGCATTCCAGGATCAGCGCTCTTCGTATAAGAGAATTGATATCGAATGCAAGCATGGTATTCCCCGCATCTGGTCATTCTGAGTGAAGCTTCGGTTCGAGAGAGTAGAGCAAGGCAAGGAGGAAGCGAGGCCAAGCAAGGAGTTTTATTCACTCTCTTAATCCATGCATGAGTTTCCATCAATCCTCACGACTATAATGTGCAATCAACGTATATCAAAACACATTCCCACATTGTCGAGCTCGAGTCGATAGTTGTATTTACACACCTCTATACGTCCCAAGCTCCAATTGCTGATCATTAGGAACAGTCACTCCATCTTTCTTATGCTTTAAACTGTGCTCCATCTCCCCGCTATAGACAGACGAATCCGCAAGAGGTGAGGAGACGTCGGACATGGTCGTAACAGGCTGTGATATGCCTCGTTCGGTCCTATAATGTGAAGAAAGCATGTCAGTTCAGCTATACTCACAGCTATTCTCATAGCTATTCTCAGTGAGCACACCTCATATTCTGACGGATCTTGCTTCCGGGAGTCTCAGGTTCGATGATAGGTGCTTGAGGTGTATTTGCAGACATCGTACAGTCGAGATTGATGTGTAATAAGTAAGAACTGATGGAATGAATAATGTTGATTGTGCTGTTGCTAAGATAGGTCGTCAGGTCATTTTAGCCGCTACGGTCTGGAAGAATTGAGATGCACACGTGACGTAGAGCTACCTGAAACAGGTCTCAAACACGCTCTTCAATGCACGACAAAAGATGACATTATCAAAATCAGGCTCTTGAGAACGCATGGCGGAAAACTGATACCAAAATCACGCTAAAGAGGGACCATGATACGGAGATTACAATGGTCTATTCAGATATGCAATGTTAGGTGATGTAGCGTGCGTAACATAGGGACAGGTGATAATGATATTCGATGAGGATGAATTAGTTGTTTACGCAGTCACATGCTTCGGAGCAGTTCCGGTTCTACTGTTCCTCAGCAGCCGTATGGAGAGTTGTACATGTTCTTAGTTATTGGCATACTCTTCTATATCTCGGCATCCCAAGGAGCCATCAAGAAGAGTTTTGGTTAACTCTCAATCCCCTTCCGTTGAGCACCCTCGGAGGTCCCAGCTTGGCTACTACAGCACGAGCAGAAGGCATTATCAGTCTGTCAGAGCGACGGTGGATGTAGCTATGAGCTACGGTAAAGGTTGTAAAGGGAGATGTGAAACAGCTGGTGGAACAGCTGGTGGTCGAATTGATGACTAAAAGTTAAACACGGTACATCTTCCTCGAGGCAACATCACAATCATGAAACACAATTACGATTCTGTTATGACTGCTATGACTACAGTAAATGTGCTCAGTGCACAGCCGCAAACGATAAATATCGTATTGCACCTCCTTTGATAACGATGTTTCCTTCCCAGCACATTTTCACTATGTCGCCCTCTCCAGTCCTGATTTCCAGGACCCCTGAAACTCTCTCTCAGACTATTCATCTTCCGGAAGAGCTTATCACCTTGATTATCAAATTCGCGCTCGAAGATTCCTCTCCGAAGTTACTGACGGATCCTCCGATACGTGAGTATGACGAGGATGTAAGATTTGAGATGAGAGAGACTCCAGGGAAGTACCCCTGCCACGAGCACGATTGCGGAGGATTCTATACGAATAATGAGAAGTTTAGAATGACTTGCTATATCATGCATAAGCAATTTGACGATCTTACTTACCACCACGCGGCTTTGTACTATGTCTCAAGAGTGAAGCGTTTGGCATTCAACACGAGCTGGTTACAAATCTGTTGCAACCTGTTCCGCAAGAAGACCAAGGAGATTCAACACTTACAATGCAATTTTCGCAATTTCCACCTTCTGCCCGAGTCCCAAACCCGCGATGGTTACTGGTACTGCCAGCCTTCCCCGGAGCACAAGGCTCAGAAGTATGAGGCGTTGCAGAGCTGCAATGCAGTAAGGGTGGCTTTTCGACCTGAGTGGCAGATCCTGGAAGCATGCGAATACAGGATCTTTGGCGCTGAATGGATGGTAAAGCAGAGAGCCGGAGTTTGGCAAACGAAGAGTCTTCAAGTGGAGATTGTTCGTTTGGAAGCAGGGAATGAGAGGGGGTTAGCAGAAGATGAGAGGCTGGCAGCAGAAAATGAGAGGCTGATGGCAGAAACCGAGAGGCTGATGGCAGCAATGAGGTTTTGAGGGTGAAAGTACAGGAACGAAAGTTCCTCGAGCATGTTCTACCAAAGGAAGTCGCTTGACTCGAGATGTGACTTGCGTATGAGCCTAATACGAGTTTCTGTGCAGACTGCTTCGCAGTAGAGACAACTGCCATAAGTAAAAGCCGGCATTTCGAAATCTGAGAAAAAGTACAGAAGCCTGCTTTGGTGAACTCGACTAGGACGCAATATGTGGCCGTTTGTGCATAATGAAATTACAAGAGCTAGTAATCGGCCCTCCACAACCAGCAACTGCGCGCTCAATTGTAGAGTAGTTTGAGATGGCACTGCAAGTGGTTGCCCTTTAGCTGTGTCATGCTGAGCATCTGGTGTACGAGTGTGATGCGAAAATTATCTTGCAGAGAATCGCTTAAGGCTAAGAATAAATCATGCAGAGCCCGAGGCTGAATGTCGAATTTCTATCAGGAAGCCACGAGGATGAAGGTAACTCGAGCGAGCAAGTATCAATACCATGGAATCCCAGTTTGGTTAATTTGTGACTCATTACGACACTACCCTAAGTGAAAACTCAAAATGGCTTTCCATATATAAGTCAAGAATTAACGTGGGGTTTTCGAAGAAGCATTCCCAGCTAACCCCTTGGCAACAAACACACTCCCTACCGGTCGCAGCTTCTTATAAGGATTTCAGATAGTGAATTATCAACAACATCCTAATAACAGTTCGCTGGAGATCTGCCAGTCATCCTTAACAGCCACCTATTCACTTGTTCAGCTGGGAGGAAGTCACACCACGAGTTTGTTGAAATCTCACGCTCAAGACTGTCATCAAATCTCAATAACGAGGTCTTCAAGAATTTACCGCCTCCAAGAAACGCCTTAACCACTTTCTACTAAAGGCAACAGTCACACCTGATCATTCCCCTTTTATATGGAGACTTCCTTAACACCTCCTCAACCTTCACAGGCGATGGAAAGTCAGTCTCGCAACATTCACCTCCTGACCGAAGTGGTTATGAACATTGTGTATTGGGCCATCGAAGGTGCGTATCCAGACTACCTACGTCACGCTCCCATAACTACAGCAGAGGAGGAGGACGCACAGCGCTCTCCCCAGCCGACACAGCAGACATGTGTACGGCAGGTGCACGCCCTTTAGATCACGTGGCACAGGTGGTGGCTGCTTCATCTCGACACGTTCTGAGCACGAACCGCGACAGACCATACAGGCGTGGAAAGTGCTACACCAGGTGACTGGTATCGTATACCACGAAGGTTTTACGATTTGTGAAAAGTGTACGAAGCTTAGCCGCAGTGAGTGCCCAATGGCTGCAAGTCAGCCAGCGCGTCTTCGAAAAGAAAATGCAGGAGATCCGTGGCACTTGGCAGGACTTCGAGACGTCGTCGCCGTCATCCTGGTGTATAGGACAGAGAACAGCTTACGATGTCGAATGGAAAGCGCTCTTGAAATGTAGCAGACAACTTCTTCTGATGAGGTACAGTATCGAAAATCGACTAGGCTATAACGATAGTGTGGAAATGGCGAAGCTCAAACATGACTTCAAACATGACTTGAAAATGAAGGAGGAGTAGATCTGCAGACTGGAGAATACTGTGCAAGATATGTCAGGGACTATACTCGGAGATATGGAGACGATTCACGAACTTGAACATCAGCATCGGAGTGACCTGCTGGGGAAGGAGCGGTTTCAGAAGGAAATCAAGAAACTATCTGCAAGTAGCCGCGCAGACAAAAGGAGGGTGCAGACGCAAGGAAAGGAGCTGTCTTCGCTGAAGAGGAAGGCTAAGGATGAGGGTTGGTACGAGAAACCGCTTGCTCCTCCTCATCCAATAAGGTTGAGATCAAGTATGCGCAAGTTGTGATTTCTCGAATGATCGCCGTAACAGTCGCAGCACTGAATTATATCCAGCCCCGTCTGCTTCATCTCGTTGACTTGGTGCTTCGAGCTTATGAAGCTCGGACGCTGCCACGGAGTACAAGTTCCCTTCTGCACTCCTCACATAACTCCCTTGTTCAGTTTATCTTCCACAACATGGCTTTCAGCTCACATGAGAGCGAAAGAGGTTCTAACAATTTCTTCATACCTCGAACACCCTTGTTTCATATCAGCATCCCTCACAACATATATTTATCATTGTTAGAGGAAGACTGAATGAGGGCGGGGATGAGGAACGTCTTGCTCCCTGGAGATTACGAAGCGCGACATACTGGCACTGTGATCGAGTAGATATAGTTTAGTCTACGTAGTTCATTACACTACAGAAGTAGTTTTTCTATTTTCATCTCGAGGTCCTTAGTGTTTTCGAGCCACTCTTCGCCTCCATATATCACATCACTCTACTTCGCCTGCTTAGCCGCCTCAAATGCCTTCACATATACAGATATCCTCAACAAGAAGTCCTTTATCACTGGCCGCCATCCCAGCACAGTCGTCGCCCTTCCAACATCCACATTCGCCTTGACAGCCAGCGCCTCGTAGAAGGTATTCCCATTAGCGCCCACATACTCAACTTCATTTTCAACACCTACAGCTTCCTTGACCGCTTCCACAATCGCCTCAATCCCAACATGCTCACCCACCAAGTCGAAAACAGGCCAGCTCCCCAGCCTTCCATCAATCCGATCAATCACGGCGTGCAGGCCAGATACTACATCATCAACATGCACAACACTCGGCCTTCCCTCCTTGCCAGCGGGAATCTCAATCTTCCCAGGTCCGCCCCTCGCCGCAAGGATGGGAGACCACCATGTATCCCAGATCCAGCCGCCGCGGCCGTACACCATCCCAGGACGAACTATGGCGACGTCGAGGTCGCTGCGAGAAGAGAGGATAGCCTGTTCGTGCTGAGCGCGCCAGGAAGTCACCGAGACTGGAGACCCGAGAGACTTGCTTGTGCCTATGGGATGAGTGGCGGAAACACGCGACCTTGGCGAGCCGTGTACCCATGTGCCAGAAACCTGGTAGCTTGTAAGTAGGACAACTTCTAGGATGAAGAACGGAGCAAGCGGGAGAAGAAACGAACATAAACGAAACCAAGTTTAACCACCTGTCCAAAGCCCTCCTTGTCGAGCTCGACCTTTCTCTTCTTCGCCGTAGCGAGAAGAGCCTCTAAGATCTTGCCGGCATGCTCGTATCCACTGCTGCAATCAACAACTACATCCACATGCTCGTCCTCGATAACTTTAGTCCATGCCGCAACGTCACCGGCATCCGCAACGACTGGTTGGATTTCGTTTTGGAGGAGAAGTTTGGCTTGTTCCTCGCGGCGGACGAGGCCAAGGACGGTGTGGTTGCCTGAGCGGAGGAGGGATAGCGCTAAGGGTAGAGCGACGTAGCCCGCGCAGCCCAGGATGAGGATTGTTGGCATAGTAGAAGAGATTCTAGGGATGATAATAAGATGAGATGATTGTCACTGACGAGCACGCTTGGAGCGAAATGTCACAGTCTTTGTAATTGGTATGAATGTCACAGTCTTTATTATTTTTTCCCCTATGTCTATAGTATATGGATGGTGTTGTCAGGGGAAGGCACAGAAAAAGGATGATGTTAGTCAGCAACGGACTTTACGCCAGATCGTCATTGCCCCTGAAAATCGTCATAGGTTTTCCCCGCACCTTTCCCCGCATTTTTCGACCATGTGGTGGCGTGAGTCCCTCATAATCCTCTCGCCTTTCATGTTTCTTCCCTTCCTTCCTTAAGCCTTTCCCGTTCTAAACAACAATTGATCCATCCATAAACTCCTCCTAATTCTTCACCATGTACATTCCAACCGCTCAATCCGTGCTCACAGCCGGCCTCGCTCTAACCGGCATGACCCAAACCTTCACCAAATGTACGTTATCCCACCTCTCCCTCCTTTGAGCTTCTCTCGTCCTCTTCTCCTCTCAAGCACATCTTCCGTAATATCAATCCCAACTCACCACCGCCCTTCCCACACACAGCCAAAGAAATTGCCTCCGGCCACGTCCTCGACTATGCCATCGAATCCTGTCTCGACACCGACGGCAACATCCGCTGCACCCCTCCCTTCCTTGTCAGCAAAGACACCTGTTACAACATCGAATGGTCGACCAATGCCACGCTGTCACACACAACTGTGGAAGTGAGAGATGCCAAAAGTGGTGAGATGGTGTACTATCGTGATACGAATGGAGAGTGGACGCCTGAGAAGGGCGAGCTGGTGTATTTGGATTTCAAGGTAAAATAACTCTTTCATCAACATCAAGCGTCCTTGAAGCTGATTTGTTTTTAGCCGAAGGTTTGGAGAACGGGGAATGATACTGTTGAGTATACGGTCAAGAAGTGTTAGTTGTGTGGTTGGTAGTGAGTGAAAGGTGCGGGAATGTGATGGAGTGTGGTGATCCGTTTTTGTACAGCTGTTGGTGTTGCGTCGGCTTTGTTGGCGCGACGGACGAGCAGGCGTGATGCCGATTTGGTTCGATGCAGGTTAAGCCAGTAGGCCAGTAATATGAACAAGTATAATATCTTTAAAGGCCGCTTAGAACGAGAATCACCTCACTGCCTCGTCCTGTTGTTTCCTTCACGGGGCGTGGCCCATTCGTCCCAATCGTGTTTGTAAGTGAGTCCAATATCTACTTAGAAGCAGCGAAGCCAATAAAGTGTAAACACAACGGTAGTGATTGCTTGACAGAGGCCAGTCCAGTAGTGGTGAAACCAGTACAACCTCGATAACAAGTTCTTTCGAAGTCTGACGCCAGGACGTCTTGCAGTGTTGGCCTGGCCCTCAGGTGCCTGTCGTATCAAGTGCGTTTATAAGCAAGGTCAACACCCACTTTTCTTCCAGCATCTTCAACAACTTTACTCCACTTCAGAATAGAGTCAATCTTGTCAATCCAGCTCTCACTCTCACGAGTCGTCTTCATCCCACTCATGCCCACACCACCAACATCAACACCGTCACCCTCACCACCGCCATCCTTCCCAATCTCCGCCACCTCTTCGCCCACCTCACCCTCCATCTCCTCAACAACACCCCGTCCAAGCACCACTCCCATACTCTCCATCAACCGCACAACTTCCATCTCTCCCTCCGCCACCTTCCTGACCCCCTTTTCCAACACCCCACACCTCTCTAACTCGCCCAACGCCCCAAGCAAAAATCCAACCCGCATCCCCAAAAGAATGCCAGGCGGATATCCCTCATCGAAGCCCTTTTGAGCAGTAGCGGGGTCTTCTTTACCGGCGGACAGACCGGCGCGGTAGCCGTCGGTGGTGTGTTGGCGTCGCATTTGGGGCAGTTCTGACGGTGGTTGCTGGGAAGGCGTGGTAGAGGTGAGGAGAGGGGAGGAGGGGTAGATTGGGGAGGGGGGGGCTGAGGAGGGTGGTGTTGGTGGAGGCGTTGGCATTGTGAGAGAGGCTATGATGACGGGGATGTTTGGAGTGAGCTTGAATGGGGATGCTAGTGGGAGATGACTATGGGTTTAGGTGAAGGAGATTTTTTCTTTGCTGGTTGGTTCTTGTGCTGAAAGCTTGCAGGCTTTTTTGGCGATTTTTGACTATGTTCACTGTCTTCGAGTCTGTGCGAAGTTGTATTGTGAAGGCTAGTATGCAGGAAGAGAAAGTGGTCACGTTGTCAAGCTTGATGAACTTTTTTCGTACGTGGGAGAGACTTCGAGGTCGGTTGTCACATCGTTGTTTCAGAAATTCGTGCTCGGTGTGTCATCATACCGAGCGGACTTCCATCCGCCACCGAGCCCCCACATCCATCATCCGTTCTGTAACAACAACTTACCACCATTTTCGGAGCTCACTGGGTACAGCGCGAGAAGCACAAGAAAACATTCATCGTCTTCTCCCTTCCTTCAGCAATCACGTCTTGACTTCCACCTTCTCTGTGCTTTCTCTCATTCTCAAACCAACTACTTTGAATCACAGAAAAAATCATACATTTACATCAACAGTCCTCGTACGTCGAGGTGACAAATCAAGAAGCAAAACCCACCACTATCTCCATCACCCAGCCTCCATTCATCCACACAACCCTCGAAACAAGGAATCCCGACAGCCCAAAAAAATGCCAAAAACAATCCTCATTCTCGGCGGTTCAGGTCGCGTAGCCCTCTGCCTGACCCGTCTCCTCACCACTCGTGGCGATACAGTCCACTCTCTCATCCGCAATCCTTCTCAAAGTCAAACACTTATCTCCCTTGGAGCCAAGCCCGTTGTTCAATCATTGGAGGAGTCATCTGTTGATGATCTCGCGGAAACTTTCATACGGATTAGGCCCGATGTCGTTGTAAGTCACCATGTAATACAACCGAATCTGCACCGCCAGTAGCATGATGTCTGTTTTTGATTGGTGTTTGTTCATTTTGACGAGTCTCTTATTTTAACGAGTCTTTTAATTTAACGACTTTTAGTAGATATGGTCAGCCGGCGCCGGCGGCAAAGGCGGTCCTGAGCGCACAAAAGCCATAGACCACCTCGCCGCAATCCGGAGCATGGACGCCCTCGCCCTCGCCTCCAAATCGCACTCCATCTCCCCCCGATACATCATGGTCTCCGCCATCGACGTGCGCGATCGCGATACCAAGCCCACGCCGCCCTGGTACAACGACGCTGACAAGGCTCGGAGCGACAAGACATGGGGCGCCATTGGGACGTATATGCTTGCGAAACTGGCTGCGGATAAAGCGCTGGTGCAGGGGAATGCGGAAAGAGGGTTGGAGTACACGATTGTGAGGCCGAGTGGGTTGACGGATGAGAAAGGGAGTGGGATGGTTGCGGTTGGAGAGGTGGGCTGTACGAGGAGTGTTAGTAGGGAGGATGTTGCGGGGGTGTTGGTAGCTGTTGTTGATAGGGAGGGGGCGAAGGGGTGTGTTTTTGATGTTGTGGGGGGTGATGGGCGGAGTGATGAGTGCGGTGTTGAGGAGGGTGTGGAGAGGGTTGTGAGGGAGAAGATTGATTGTTTTGAGGGCTTTTATTGAGGTGGAAAATGATTAAAGAGGAGGATCCAAGTGCGACATTAGTAACGGGAAGGGGGGGGCAGGGTTCTACTAACTGGAATGGGAAGAATAGGCGTAGCAAGGATTGTATAACCCACCTAATAACCCCCGCTCAATCCTCAGGCTGTAGATAATGTTGTAAGTAAGAGAATTGATACTTTTGACGGCTTTCATTGAGGATGTTTTGAGGCGGCAAGTGGTTGAAATGGAAGCAGTTAACATGCAGAATATGGTGATCAGGTGAGGAGGTAAGAAGTTCCATTGATAACCTCTTGATGAAGATTGATGAAAGAGACGATTGATATTTTTGAGGGCTTTTATTGAGGATGTTGTGTCTTGAAAATGATTAAAACGAGAAGAGTATAAGCATGCAAACATCGCCTGGCTAGCGTAATCCCTGGTCGACCATCTTTCTAGACAGAGGTTAGAAGATAAAACGTACGAGATTTCTACCATTGACAGTATAGCTAGAGGATGAAGTAACATAGTAAAATATGAGCATAGGTCTTTATGTACATCATTTGTGTTCGTGTACTCGCAGCCGTGAAGGTGCTACACATGAAGTCTAGAAAAACAATCAGCAATGGATTGAGGCAGTAGAATATCTCCAAATTTCTTAAAATTGCTCTCACATTACATCTCGCTTGACGGAGTACAGATTACACCATCTCTCACCCATCCACCTATCAATCACCTTACACACTAACACACTTACTCAAAATCTCCCCTCTACGCCTCCGCCTTCCCCATCCCACCCGTCCCCTTCTTAACCGCAAACTCCCCAAAATACTCCGGATTCGCCTCCAACTCCTCCTTCACAATATCCAATCCGCCAACCAACTCCCCCTTCAAATACAACTGTGGAAACGTCGGCCAATCACTATACTCCTTCAACCCCTGCCTGACCTCATCATCCGCCAAGATGTTGAAGAAGCCATATCGCACATTATTCTCGCGCAACAAACTGACGAGTTGGCGCGAAAAACCGCATTGAGGGGCTGATGGCGTGCCTTTCATGAAGAGCATGGCGGGGGCTGCGTTGGTGAGGGAAGAGAGCCGGGATTGCAGGTCTTCGGGATTGGATTGGGCTTTTTCGTCAAAGTTGTTGGTGTTGGGCGTGTTGGTGTTCAGGGAGGGTTTGGTGTTGCCGGAGTATTCGGGGGCGGTGGCGGGGTCGGAGGAGTCGGGGGCGTATGCGCTGAGGTTCTTGGCGGATCCATTGCCATTTCCATTCGATCCGGCCTCTGTCTTTGGTTGTGCAGGATCTGTGGCGGAGGTCGCGATGGGTTGTTGTGTGGGATGAGTGACTTGTTGTGCTGGCGGGAGTTGAGCATGGTGGCCATTCGAGCCTGCGCCGACGTGCTTCTCCACTGCCGCGCGCACTTTTTGAGCGTCGCTGCCGGAGATTGTGTCGACTGTGTTGTTGTCCTTGCGCAGGACGATGTAAGGCACGGCTGTTACGTCGTGTTCTTCTGAGATGTCGGGGAGGTCTTCGGCGTTGATGGAGAGGAAGCTGATTTTTGGAGGGTCACTGATGGGATAGGTGGAGGCGAGGGTGTCGAGGACGGTGGACATGTGTTTGCAGGGCTCGGCCCATGGGGCGTGGAAGTAGAGGAGGGTGAGGGCGGAGGAGGGGATGGACGAGGTGGCTGATTTGTAGTCCTCGTCCGAGGTGATTTGTTGGACTTTTGTGTGGGAGGCCATGGTGGGTGGGATATGGGATATTGGTGATGGATCAAGCAGAGATGTGGTATCTATGTGTAAGGTGTTGTAGCACAAAAGTGTCAAAAGGTCGCCGCGGGAAAAGGTTCAATCGTCATCAAATTTGATAAGCTTATCGGACCCTTCGGAGCTGTGTCCGCTTCACTTTGGGGACTTTTTTCTGAAACAATCCTCAAACATCATCATATCAACCACGCACCCCTTCACGATGCTTCAAACAGTGTAAGCAATCACTCTCAATCTTAGATATCCCTCTCACTAACGTCTGTCCCTCCCAGCAAACCCAAAACCCCCCGCGCCGCCCGCGCCCTGAAAGCCCGCGAATCCCAAACCCACGAAAACCCAAAGACAGCACTCTTTCTCAACTACACAAAATGCTCCGAAGTCACCCAACTCGCCATGAAAGATCTCTACGCCCTCAAACGCCCCCTCGCCATCCGCTTCACCAAGAAAAACGACATCCACCCCTTCGAAGACTCAAGCTCGCTAGAATTCTTCTCCGACAAAAACGACGCCGCGCTCATGCTGTTCGGCAGCCACAGCAAAAAACGGCCGCACGCGCTAACATTCGTGCGCTGTTTCGAGCACAAAGTCCTGGATATGCTGGAACTGCTCGTGGACGCTGAGAGCATGCGGACATTATCCCAGTTCAAGAACGTGCGTAAAGCGACGGTGGGCTTGAAGCCGTTGGTGTGTTTTGCGGGCAGTTTGTTTGAGAGTCCGATGAAGAATGAGTATACGCTGGCGAAGAGCGTGTTGTTGGACTTTTTCAAGGGGCCGGATGTGGATAGTGTGGATGTGGAGGGTTTGCAGTATATGATTTCGTTTAGTGTGGGCGAGGAGAGCGATGCGGATCCGAAACCGAAGATACATTTGAGGACGTATTTGATTAAGACGAGGAAGAGTGGGCAGAGGTTGCCGAGGGTGGAGGTTGAGGAGATGGGACCTAGGATTGATTTTAGGATGGGACGGGTGCAGGAGGCTGAGGAGGGGGTGATGAAGGAGGCGTTGAGGAAGCCGAAGGGTGTTGAGGTGAGTTTGTTTTGGCGGGTTTTGTTGTGTTGTGTTTTGTTGCTGACGTGTTTATTACAGCCACGGGCGAAGAAGAATATTGAGACGGATCTGATGGGTGATAAGATTGGACGTATCCATGTTGGCAAGCAAGATCTTACTCAACTGCAAACACGCAAGATGAAAGGTCTGAAGAGAAGTCGTGGTGATGCCGATGCTGGCGATGAAGATTCGGCAATGATTGACGCGGACGACGTGGCAGATGCAGGGAAGAAGGCGAGAACAGATTAAAATTGCCATGCTTCTATCGAGCTTTTGCATCATGTCCGAGCGAGGAGTTTCAGGGATATTCAATCAAGGTTAGGGAAAGGTATTGGGATCATACTGGAATGTCCTGATACGGGTTGACGGCATGAAATATGGGAAGCTGATGAATACTATTGCTTGCCTTGTCTTTACACAACAGATTAAGGGGATACCCAGTGGGTGTTGTCCAATGTTGTAGATTCTTACGATCGAAATCGCTATGGGACTAATGAATTACTTCTTTCTCTCCCAACATGCCTTGCTTTTGACATAGTCCATGGACTCTTCATCATTGTACCTTGCTTTTCTCCATAAAATAGCAATTATTCCAACTTCGATACGCCTCAGTCATGCACATCTGCGCTCATTTGCTCAATCCCATTACGCATTGTAATGCAGGGAGTCCGGCTTGTCTCACTGTATTCAAGCCTCTGACATTCCCAAGGCTCAACCAATGTTGCCTGTTTGCATCAAGTGCAGTCAACATCACTCTCTGGTGGCATGGTCTCCACACTCTTACTTTGGTGACCTAAGCATATGTGCTGCCTCGAGTGCGCCGTAGTCATATAGACGTCAGGCGATATGAAGCCCTGTTGTGCCGTACCCGATTGAACCAGATCTTCCCATATTCCACCATCCATTACATACTATTACTCTCGACGCTTCCACTCTTGGTCCACGTCTCGGAGCACCAATTTGCTATTGCTCGGCTCGTGCCAACATTCTCCAAGTAGGCCGACATATTTCGCCGACCTCTTATCCGCCAACCAGCTTCTTTTCAGCTGCAAATTTCTCTTGAATCATCTATGTCGTCAACCTGCTCTACTTCCCACCTTCCCCCTCACCCTGCCCCACAACTCCCCCAGTCTCAGGTCTCAAATCAACCCTAACACCCAGTGCTCCATCCCTATTCGCCCTCCAAACCCCGCCACCGCCCTCCTCATCCCCAAACCTCTCCTCCTTCCACACCTCCACCCTCTCTTTACACCCCTCCAGCGCCTCCTCCCCCGCCCTCCACGCCTCAGCTCTATGCACCGCCGCAACAGCAATAACAACACTATCCTCACCCACCGGCACCTCGCCAAGGCGGTGCACCATAGCCACACCCAGGACCCCGTGCTTGTCCTGCACCGATTTGCACACCTCGAGCATCGTGCGTAGGGCGAGGGGTGCGTAGGCGGAGTAGCTTAGTGTGGAGACGGGGCGGTTGGCGAAGGTGGAGCGGGTTGTGCCGGTGAAGGTTACGAGGGCGCCGGCGGAGGGGGAGCGGATTAGAGAGAGGGTTGTGGTTAGGGAGAGCGGGGTGTAGGTTAGGGAGACGTGGTTTGTGTTGTTGGAGGCGGTGAGGGATTGGGGGAAGGCGGATGAGGGGGTTGTGGGGGCGTGAGGCGGGGCGGTTGCGTTGGCCATTGTGTGTGAGTGTGGATGAGGTTGTTTTTGATAAGTGTTTCATGTTGTGGAAAGTGTGGGGTCAACCTAAAACAAGGGCTAGTTGAGTACAAGAAACTAAACGTCGAAAGCTCATACTTCTCGAATCAGAACAACAGTCGTGATAAGATGCATTTGAGACATCATTTATTTTGCATTAATATAAGTCGCATCGAGTCGTGTTGACTCAAGCATTCACCATCATGTATGCATGAAGACCATACTCGAGTCTTTGGCTCAATAACAGACTCCGCGCATTGAGGAATCGCTCAGTCACAGCTGCCTGTCTTGTGCCTTGTTATACCATCCTCTCATGCAGTGTCCATCTTGTCATCGTCCTTCTTCTCACCCTTGCTTTCCGCAGAATCTCCACCTTCAGCTCCTCCACTCGGCCCTTGACCCTCTTCCTGTACAGGCTCCAGCTTTGGCTTGTCTGCAGCTTCCTGATCCGTCCTCTCTCTTGCCTGTCTTCGCTCCTCTTCTTCCATACTCATCCTCAATGCCAATGCCAACTCCGGATCCGTACTTGGGTCAACACCAAACTCAAATCCGTCCCCTCCTCCACCGCCCATACCACCCATACCAACATCACCGTCACCTCCGCCACCACCTCCCATGCCATCGCCTGCCAATATCGGTGTTGACACAATGCTGTCGCTAAGCAAGTTTGGACCTGGTGGAATGATTGCAAGATGTGTCGTTCCCATACTGCTCTTGTTGTTCTCATGGAATGCTTCCAGCTTTTGTGTTACATCTGAGTCGATATCACCAAAAGCGATAATGTCCACGCTGATGCCGTTCTTCTTCAGACGTTTGGATAGCTTCTCAATGTCCTTTTGAGATTCGGAAACTGGTGAGCATGTAAATACGATGATGCGTTGATGTTGTTGTTTGTTCTGGCGATGTTTGAGAGCGAGCTAGTCGTACAGAGTCAGCAAGGGTACAGCTTTCGAGTTTGCAACTAGTCACAACATACTCCTGCAACATTCAGTGCTGTGCTCAAGTGACTGCTGCCCTTTATCTTCGTCCTGTGAAGGCCATCCAAGATCTTGCCAAAGTCGTTCGTTAATGTAGAGAGTACTTCCGGCTGTGAGCCTCCCATAGTCATGAGACCGACTGAAGATTCTGGATTCGAGTTCGTTTTCGCCGAGAAGATGAGGTTAACAGCATCGGATTGTGCTTCGAAACGTGAGGGCCTTTCAGTCATATCAGCAAGGATGCGTGTATACTCCTTGTCGTTGGCCCGTCCTTACAGATAATCTCCATTTCGGCTGTGTTCGCTATTGTCTACTCTGGTTCATGTTAGGATACTGGCTCGATTTTATAACCTGGCAGAGCTTACACGATGATCGTGGCTTCGAGCACCATCCTGTCGGTATTGGCAGTGATCTAGAGAGGATATGGAAGAGCTGTAAGTAGAGTGATACAGGGAGCTATGACAGAGTGAGAGAAGATGTAGTCGATATACTGTCAGACGATTGATTCAAGGTTGACAAGAGGATGGCGAAGGACACACGCGCCCAAAGAGGAAGTGACGTTCTCTGGAAATGCTTGGCACGAAAGGGTAGTCTGATTGTTGCCGAGTGGAGTTCGTACTTCGAACTTCAACAAAGCACACCACTTCACCTGTGTGCAGCTAAACACGCGAGCATTCGGGGAGACCTTGATCACGCAGGACAAGCGCGGAAAACCGTAACAAGTCAAGAAAACTATGTTGTGACTTTTGCTGTTTGCTATTCGAGCACATTAAGAAATCATGAGGCATTATTGAAAATTGAGCCAGAATCCTGACTTTGTAATATCACACCTTTTCTCGGCGACCAGTACGGTTTTACGGATAGAAAGATGTCATCTAAAATCGGCTCACACGACATACCTCCCCGACCATCGCCTCTACAGCGCTCGACAACCGCCGAACATCCACAGTTATCTAATATCAAGCGTACGGAAACCAGCACATCATTAGCATCTACAGCTTCTCATAGCCAGCGGCTCCATGATATGCTACACCTCCATCGACACCACAAAGATAAACCAGCAGAACATGTTTCAATAAAGCACAAACGTGGACAAGCCTCAAAGGACGATTATACGACGAACAGTCCTCACACCATTAGTTCACCAATTAAAGCAGCAAGCGCATTATTGCAAGGTCTAAAGTCCAAATCAAGCGTGGTTCATGGCTCCAGTCATAACAGATCCACAAGCGCTATTGAGCGGGTTGCTTCCAGGACGCCAGGCCTACGTAATAGTCCTTTCGCTTCTGCGTCCGGCAGTCGTCGTGGGAGTGCTATCAATCTCGACGCTAAAAATGATGCTGCGAACACGGCGCAAATGCGGGAGCGGCCTATCACCATCGAGGATGTCCTTCAGGAGCGTCAACGTAACAGCTTGAGAATGGAAGAAGTCCAAGAAGCTTACGAAGCTATCGGTGATCGAGCTCGAAATGCCGAAGGTCGACTCGAAGACGTTTATGGTGAACTGCAAACAAAAGTCAAGACCTTGAGAAGCACTATCGGGGAACTACAAAACCTGGTGCAAGACCTTACTGTGCTTAAAGGAGAATTCACAGCGGAAAGTGGCAAGATTGAGGATGATTTTACAGGAAAGATTAAAGCTTTTGAAGGACTTTCATTGCACAAGGGAAAGATAGAGGAATGTGAGAGGAGGATTGAAGAGGGCAAGAATCGGGCTAAGACGGCGACTGAACGCCTCGAGGCAGCAAGAGTGAGAGTGGATGAGTGGGAGAAGAGAGAAGAAGAGTGGCAAAGGAAGATGTCTAGTAAGCTGGGTATATGGTCCAGACAGTCAAACACGCTAACACTACTATACAGAGCGCATACGTATCGGCTGGATATCGTCTCTACTCATCCTTATCGTGGTCGTCATTGTGATCGCAACACGTAATTGGCTAATGGTCCGCCACGAATCGCCTGTAGATATCGATGCGCTGAGACGACTGCTCGACAATGCCGCACTGCCTTCAATCGCGGTGTCGGACCTTCATGACATTCTGAGTTCACGAATAGAGCATCTAAGCAGCAGTGTGTTCCCCGTTGCGACTCCTTCTCTAGCAGAGGACAAGCGACTGAAAATGCTTGACGAGCTATGAAGAATGATGACTACAGCCTGGAGAATGTCGGTATTCAGATGAACAGGGTATCTTCGCACTCTCTTCTGGAAACAGCCCAATCAGTTGCTCTTTGGCTTCTCGTCAACATACTTGGTCTCGCCGGGCTTTGATGATGGAGCTTGAGGACGCTCTTTGCTAGCGAAGTCCCAGTCGTTAAGATACCCCGCACCAATCTATTATCACAGTAAGCTAAATGCATGAAAGTCTTGCGTGCGTGACTGCTTACGGTGAGATAAGTAGCGAATGACAACCACCCTAGATAGGGCACTAAAGTGTAGGTCGATACCTCATCGACCTGACTCCAGATATACGCCAGGTATCCAGTCACACTCGTCAGTGCCACGATATCTGCGGTGGCCTCGATTGGTCTCTTCAAACCAAAGAACAAAGGCATCCAGATCAGGTTCAGTGCCAGCTGGATCGTATAGAGGGTTGCTCCTTGTTTTGCTAGCGAGACTTGTCGAGGGTCAATTGACTTCGTGCCGCTCATCCATGCCCTATAGCTCGCATAGCCCATGCCAGCGTACAGACATGTCCAGACAGGGCCGAACACCCACGGTGGAGGTCTGAAAGGCGGTTGACGAAGAGCAAGGTATGTCTTTTGTGTCTGACGAGGTTGCACTGAGAAGCCTACTCCAGTGCCGAGGATAACAGGAAGGAGGATTGCGAGGGCAGGCTTTTCGAAGACGATGCCGGGAATGGTGAGCGAGGGTACATAGGTAGTCATCTTGACGTCTATCGAAGCGGTGGAAGTTGTTGTGTTGTTTACCGAGAAAGAGAGCTTACGAGACGTCCAGGCACTCTTGATGATCGTCATTGGTCTTGTCTTGGCGCGTTTCTAGAAAGTGGGACTGCCTCGTGTCAATGGTCAATGCAACTCCTCTCTCCGCATCTGGTCTCCTTGAATCTTACCACCACCACCTCGTCACTTATCCTGAGTGAGGTCTCTTCCCTTGTTGTCACTCGTTGTTGCATTTGAAGGGCACTTTGTGAGTGCTTTCTACATCTTCTACCTATTCACTCATGGCTTCTGCAGCCCCCTCTCCTCGTTTGCTGCTTCATCTACTCCCTATGCCGTTCGTCCTGCATGGCGGATGACCCACCTCCCATTTCCCTCGAGCACGATCGCTTGTTCCTCATTTACCTCACTCTCTATCTATCACTCTCACCTCATTTGAACAACTCTAACAGGAGTTCGGCTACGATTAGCTCGCACTTCACTGCCTACCACAATCGATCCAGTCACCTCGAGGTTTTAGACAGTTCCGCCTTTGTGAGGCCAACTGGATCTACACAGTATGCAATACATCCACAGCAAAAGATCTCAACGTTCTAACCTAAGGAGGTATTCCCAGATCCTGTCCTTTCCATACCACGTTGTCCAAGGGCAGACTCTCGAACCTAGACTGTTGAACAGTACCAAGCAAGATCATCTTCTCCTTCAATCACATCATAATGGACTCCTATCCACCACGGGAACGTTCTCGGGATAACGGCTATGGACGAGATGAGGCATATGGCAGGGATGGCCAGGACTCATACAGACGGCGCTCTCCTGGTATGACACAATTTCCTCGATGAAAGAGATATTGTCGACGTGAAAGATTGAGAGAGCATTACTGACGAACTCTCACAGTGGAGCACCGCCGTAGTGGTCGCGGCAGGTCTCGCTCTCCGCTTCAGGGTGATCGCTACCAGCCAGGGCGAAGGGACGATTATCGACGTGAAGATTCCTACAGACGACGCTCACCACCACCCAACACACAATCCGGTATAGACCGCTATGTCCCTGGGCAGGATCCTGCGCCGGTCATGATAAACCCAATGCTGGATCCGCTCAAGATGGAGAACTCGGTCGGCTTTAGCTATTTCGCGGAGTGGTGGCGTGTGGAGAAGCAGATCAAAGAAGAGAGAGAACGTCAGAAAACAGGAGCTCGTCGACCACCAGTGAAAGGAGAGCGAGAATCAAGAGAGGAACGAGAAAAGGAGCGAGAGCTCATTCAGGCCGCTTACGACACATACAAGGAGAAACTACAGGCCCAAAACTCGCAAAACTTCTGTCAACTGCACAAGCATGAAGAATGGTTCAAGGAGAGATATGATCCAGCTGTTCGTGATCCACTTCGACAACGTCAAGCCGAATTCAGACGTGGAATCTATTCACAATGGGAACAGGACCTCCAGACAGGAGCTTTCGATGAGTTCACGCTTGAAGGGATCTACAAAAGCGAGAGCAATGGTGCAGGAGGTGTTGTCGAGAAAGAGGAAGGCGAAGCTGCCACAGCTACAGAAGTCCTTGCCGTAAGCGATCTTCTACCAGCGAAAGGCGGCGACCTACGTGATGAAGCAATCAATGAGTCTGCATTGCTCATCAAGACTATAGCACCACATGTCAGCCGTGCCAAACTGGAGGCCTTTTGTAAGGAGCACATTGGTGAAGGAGATGGCGGTTTCAGCTGGTTGAGTTTGAGTGACCCCAACACCTTGAAGAAGTGCCATCGAATTGGTTGGGTCATGCTGAAACCTGGTGGTGATGAGACGATCGCGGTGACCAAGGAAGAACGAGGCGATGGCCGTGAGGAAGAAGGAGAGAGCGATGAAAATAGGATGGAGACCACAGAAGTGAGAGCTGCTGCGGACAAAGCATTGGCTGAAATCAATGGCAAATCGATACCTGATGAGGAGAGAGGCGATTTCCAAGTGCATGTAGGTATTCATGCGCCTAGTACGCAAACGAGGAAAAAAGCATTGTGGGATCTCTTCTCAGCACCCGAACGTGTTGAGAGAGACCTTGAACTTGCAACGCGTCTTGTCGCGAAATATGAACAAGAGCTTGGAGACGATGTTAGTGGTGTCGCTAAGATTGAAGAGCGGGTCGAGGATATTCGTAGTCGTGGTTTGCTACAGCCAGCGCCGAAGGAGCCTAAGGAAGCTAAATCACCTGACGAAGGTGATGGTGAAGAGAACGGTGAAATGGAGGAAGATGGTGCTCTCGCCGATGAAGACGATGATGAGGATTTGCTCATAAAGAAGAAGAAGCTCGACCTGCTTGTGGAATATCTGCGACGAGTCTACAACTTCTGCTTCTTTTGCGTCTTCGAGTGTGATTCTGTCCACGAGCTTACACGTAAATGTCCCGGAGGTCATCTCCGCAGACCGAGAGCAAGTCTCACCAGTCTGGCCAAAGATGCAGCAAGAGCAAGTGCGAGAGGCGAGCCATTTCCTTTGAAAAGGCAAGAATCGACACAAGAAGATGACGTAGAAGGTGGTTCACCAGTTGCCAAAAAGAAGTTTCAGGGTAATGGCAAGACTCAGCAACAACTGCAACGTGCGTACAACTGGGTCAAAACATATGAGGACAAGCTTTTCCAAATACTGGAGCCTGACTCTGTCGATCTGAAGCGTCTTGGAGGTCGTCCAGTGGAAGAAGCACTCGAGGAGGAACTAGTCAAGTATGTCAAGCAGGAAGATGAATCCAAATACCGCTGTCGAGTTCCAACTTGTACGAAGCTATTCAAGGGCGAGAGTTTTTGGAAGAAGCATGTCGAGAAGAGACACGAGGAGTGGTATAGTGATCTCAAAAAGGACGTAAGTCATCGCACATCTTTCAATAACTGCCCATCCACGTACTAACTGCAGTAGTTTGAGATGGTCAACAACTACGTGCTAGATCCTGCTCACATCACTCCATCACGCGACGCAGCGGCTGGTCAGCCAGGACCAAACGGTGTCCATACTGGCACGCCTCGTGGCTTCAATCTCCAAAACATGAGCTTTGGCTATCCTGGAATGGCCCCCGTACCACCGCCAGGTGTATTCCCAGCCTTTGGCAATTATCCTGTCACGTTACCTGCTGGAGTTATGCCCTTCGGCAATGGATTCGTCGGTCAATCTGGTGTTGGGCCTATGCGTCGTGGTCCAGGTCAATACAATAACCGTCCAGCTGGGCCGTACGATCGACAGCCACGGGACGCTAGGAACATGCGTTGGGGCCCTGGAGGGCCTCCAGTTCGAGGAGGTGTTCGACCGGGAGGTGCAGTGAGGTTCCCTGACGCAATACCATCGCAAGATAATGTGCCTGAGGCTGCTGTTCATGGAAGGACTGTAAAAAGCTACGAAGATTTGGACGCGGTACAGAGTGGCGGCGCTGGCGGGAATGATGCTGGTCTGGATTACTGAGGATAGTGAGGGGCGGTGGGCTATCTGGCATTGCTTGGACTTCAGCATAATATTTCCAATATGAGCATGATGGGGAGACGGCAGACATTTTGGTAGGACATGGTTTACAACGCATCACATCTTTTCGGCCAACTATAGCTCACGAGCATTTGCTTGTATAGTGCTAGATAGTGGTCTGAGAACTAGACATACATAAGCATAATGTCAGACAAACTTGAAACTTGAGCTTGCGGAGCATGACTCGCAAATTACAAAATGACGTTGTCGCCAATGCATGGCGTCTAATCTCGCACTAGCTCAGGGACGACGACTCTCGTTGACCTGTCTCTTATCACTGCTGTAGAACTATAGAGGTTTCTCTGCAGCTTCGCCCGGACTCTTGCTCGACTTGCACTATCGAAGCGCCAGGAGACGACACGGCATTCATATCATACCTACCCCGCCTCATCAGAGCTGCTTGAGAGCTCACCAGCAGCACATCCACAAAGAGTGCCTGTTATCACATCGCAAACCGCCCAACGCAATGAGTGCCGCCAACATGTTCTACGGCCAGAAGAAGCCTGTGAATACTGCCGACATCTTATCACGGTCTGCTACTGCTAGTCCAGCTGTGCCACAGGAAGCGCAATCGCAACCGCAATCAGGATTCAGTCCACCTCCCACAACTTCAGCAAGAACGGGGCAGATTTTGTCCGGACCTTGGAATGGATCGTTAGGAGGTGGAGGCGGAGGTGGAGGAGACGTGGGAGCTATACCGAGCATTAATGTGATGAATACAAACCCAACGACGACTTGGAGTGGACGAGATGCTGCTACAGCGAATACAACAAGTTTTATGGAGAATGCTACAGATAACACGTCGAGCTTCATGGAGAATGCTACTGGAGCACGACCGCAGATACAGAAGCAGAAGAGCACACCACGGCCAGGTGCAATCCTGACCGGAAAGCAAGAACATTGTATGCTGTATTAGTCAAGCTCAACGAATCACAACTAACCTTCTTACCCAGACCTGAAACGCGAACTCCTCGGCCAACAAACACAATACGAAATCAACGAACTCAACTCTCCTACCGCCCTGCGCCGTTTCGGTGCTCCATTCAAATCAGATGTTGGTGAAGTCTCACCGGAAGACTCTGACCTACCAATCCTCCGCTACATATTCGTGAAACATGTGCGCAACTTCCCCTTTCTTGACCAAGCTCGAGAGAAAGAGTTTTGGCAGGATAGGCTACAAGTGTTTTTGGAATCATTTGCTACGAAGCAGATTTCGAGTTCCGAGGATAGGCTTGAAGAGACAAAGAGGAAGAAGCTGGCGCAGAAGGCAGAGAAGGTGGTGGAACTGATGATGGTGTCTGGTATTCCGACTGCTAGTGGGTATGAGGAGAGGATCAGGTTCGCTGAGATGGAGGTTGTGGATCGTGGAGCGAATGAAGAGGGTGTGATGGTTAATGTGCCTGAGGGAAGAGATATCAATGGATGGGACGTCAATGTGGCTGGTGTCAGAAATGTTACGAAGAGGAGGACTGTGAGGCATCATCAGCACGCAGAATTCCTTATTAGAGTCAAGGAGAGAGGACAGCCTGAACGGTATGTGGCACGAAGGTATGGCGCATTCAATAAGCTGCGAGACCAATTGAAGCTGGAGATGCCTGGAAAGGTACTTCCGCCATTGCCTAGGAAGAACAAGAAACAAACTGGAGCCTTTCTTGGTGGTGGAGATGATAGTGATGACGATGAGTCGATTATGTCCGAAGAATTGAATGACACTGAATCTCACGAACAACACTCGCCAGCACCTGCCGCAGCGTCCATCTCAAATGGTTACGGTATAGGGAAATACCTTGGCTGGGGTTCTTCTTCTCCTGCAGGACACAGACGCACTTCATCTGCGGTGTCTCACACCTCAAATCATAGTGGAAGAAGTACGCCACGTCAATCTGTAGATATGGCAGGGCATCAACCCCAGCAATACCATACACTGCAACGAGAGGAGCAGAGGGTCGCTCTACGAGCATACCTCAGGAACTTCCTGAACAACGAGCAGATTGCCAAGACCAAGGCGATGCACGACTTCCTGACTGCGCACCCAACATCTCCAAGTAGGGAGGAAATGGATGACATTGAGAGGAGAAAAGAGATGGACCAAAGAAGAATTGAGGAAGGCAGACGGTTCTACGAGATTGCTAGGAAGAGAGCTCAAGAATTGGATGTGCATATGGAGAAATTTAGGAGAGAAATAGTTGAGAGAAGTATGTCGGCAAGTTGAGGGTTGGTCAGACCTGGCTAACAGCAATACAGATGGTCTCACAAAGCTCTTCAGGGAGATCAAAGAAAAGAATCGCATTGCCGACTTGTCACCAGAGTATCAGAAGTTTGCAGAGTGGATGCGGATAGAGTGAGTAGATCACTATCTGTGCATGCAGACCTGTATTGACCACCTTCTTTTAGGGTTGCAGCAACGATCTACCATCTCTTCCTCGCCGAGGATAACTCACCAGAGCTCTTTGCTCAGTTCAAGCGCATACATTCTCTGGTGCCATATGTCGCACTCAAGAACGTCATTCGTTTCGCCAATCCAGCCGCTGTCATGAAAGGCGTGCTTGACCTCTTCCTAGCTCAGCCACTTGGAGCACGATCTTTGTTGCAACGTATATTTGGATATGCCATTAGTGATGGCATCAAAAGCGGTCAAAAGAGTCTTGACGCAATGTCAAGCAGAATCGATGATTCAGCATTATGCGACAAGATCGATGCTTATGTGAATGCGAATGTCGACTTGAAAGAAGCTCTAAGACTAGAAGCCAGAGAGGAAGACATTGATCTCATGGTCGTGATCCTTCGTACAGAGAGATTCACACCTATCCTCGACGACAACAGAATCGGTCGAATCTTCAACGCCTACATCGCCTGGAACAATGCCGTCGAAAACGTAAGTCCCCCCCCAGCTCCCACATACAGCGAACCCAACTAATACATCCACCTCACAGGTCGACAACGAAATGCGTGAAGGCGCCGAACTCTACGCCCACCTCAAACTCTACCTCAAACTCTCGACCCGACACCGCGACAAAGTCCAAATGCTCTCCATAATCGAAGAACCAGTAACGCTCCAACTCTTCCGCGACCTCTTCACAATCTTCTACGAACCTCTCGTGCGCGTCTACAAATCCGCAAATGTCTACTCCAGCGTCACCGACTTTGCCGCCTTCGCCGAAGACACCATCAAAGTCGTCGAAGCCGCTCAACGCCAGGACCTAGGCACCAACGACCCGAATGTAACCGTGCAGAGTTTCATCGATTTGTGCGCGAGACATGAAGACGACTTTTATAAGTTTGTGCATGAGGTGCATACGCATGATAATGGGCTGTTTGATCAGTTGATGGGCTGGTTGGAGGGGATACTGGAGTTTTTGAGAAAGGGACCGCGCAGTTTGAGCCAGAATGGCGGCTGGAGTACAGGCTTGGATATGAATGCGCTGCTGCAGGGATCGGTGGATATGGGCGGCGTGGACAAGGACAAATGTCTGCGCGAAATCGAAGCGCTTGTCGAGTGGCAGGCGGAGAGGAAGCGCTGGCATCACGATAAGACGAGGCGGAAGATGGCGGGTGGTGGCGACGATGCGACTGCTGCGGGAGGCATGGCGGCGGGCTTCTCGAGCAGTGATTTTGGAATCAGCGAGGGCGATATTGCTGATTTGGGACTTGGAGAGAGTGATGCAGAGGATGATCGCGAGGAAGAAGATGAGATGGCTGAGGAGGACGAGTTGGTGGCTGGAAGCGAAGAGGCGATTGTGGCGGAGAGGAAGAGGAGGAAGAGGTTGCAGGAGGCGTTGAGGAGTCGGATGGGTGAGCCGGCTAAGCCGCAGGTTAGTGAGGTGGTCAAGTTGAGAGAGGGGTTCGTGAGTATGTTGAGGGGTTTGTTGGCCGAGTAGTGTAGTAATGGGATGTAACAGGAAGGGAATTGGAAAATGATAGAGTAATGATTAATGCACAAACAAAATACACTGCCTACCCCGTTTCAAAATTGAGTATCCATCCAGTCATCTTCACAACCTAGGATATAGCTGAGTTTGTACTTTGATGGGCACCCATTCTAGGGCTACCTTATTGAGAGTATAACGGGGTGGAGGGGTTCTAGCTAATACGAAAGTAGTCCAGCACTCCTCACACTAGGGTTTAGGAGAGTAGTATCGAAGTCGGATATCGACATCTGAACTGGGATAGGTGGGAATCTCGTTGTTGTTCAATGCTAGTGTTCTTCAACTTAAAGTTCTAATAGTTGAGCTATCCCCCCATTTCTCTCGCAGATTTTTACAGATCTGCTAGGCCAACTCTCGATACCGATACTCTCAAGAGCTCTTTCTGCTCCAGATCATAACTTAGTCTGTCCGCAGAGTCCTTTCAATGAAAACTCCCATATCTGTTAGCGTATTTAGTCTTTGGAACATCCTTCCAGTACAATACCTCATATTAACATGATGTCGGTCAAGGTCAACGCTTATCCTGATGGGCGTGCGCATTTGTCATACATTCCTTGTCGACTGCGGTAAGCTGAGACTCGAGTAGGCCTTGCCAAATCATTTTAGTAAAGAATGGAAAAAAAATTCCAAATTGGATTATAGATCTACATTCAGAAATAATGTAGATATGATGATATCACAATGGAGGATTTAATTAGAAATATACTAAGCGCCTTGCTGAGTATGGGCCAGCGATACAATTTGTGTTGCAGTGTCTGCATACTGCAACAAATTTGTAACAAAGGAAAAGAAAGAGAGGGGCGACCTCAGAAGCGTATCAGGTACTGTCGAAAACTGGGCGTGAATCCAAGCGAGGTGACTCGGACAATACCATCACTACATGGACCACGAACTTAATCAGGCTTGTTTCCATCAAGTAGCTGCTGTTGAGCGGGTTGCAGTCGTCACATTAGTGGCGTTACACTGGTCTTACTAATCAGAGAAGGCTGAAGTGTAGACGAGCTGGAGCCTGCTGAGAAGATAGGCTGTGGTCGGAGTCTGGTCTGTGATTGGGCGTAGTGCGTAGGATCGATGTGCGCGTGATTGACACGGTTAGTGGAGGTTTGTTGAGCTGGATTTGGTGGAACAGCTGGCTGCTGTTGGAGTGCGTTTGCGTGAGCGGCGACCCAGTGAGCTGTGTTCGGGTGAGCGGGTGCAGGAACGACTGCTCCTTGGTCACCAGGGACCAGCTGCTTTGCTGCGATCTGATTAAGAGGAAAGGACTGATGCTGAGCTGGACCTTGAGCTGGGCCTGCAACTGGAACAGCGGTGTTTGGCGCGACCACACCAGGTGCTGCTGGTGCGGGACGAGGCCTTTTGCTCTTGCGGAGGTAGGCCAGGCTTACCAAGATGCATAGGATGAGGTCGATCGCAATGACAGCGCCAGCTGCTTGGTAGAGGCCACAAAAGTCTGTTCGCACTATGTTGAGACACCAGCAAGCTGCCGCAAGACCCGCTGCAATATTGGATATCCAATAGACCAGAGCCACTATACGACGAGCTGCACAAGGCGGGAGACCTGGGAAAGGTCATTAGATTTAGGTCTATCCGGCTCACACCGTTTCGCTAGCTTACACAACATGGTCAAGCTCAGAAGAGCAGCCAGTCCAGCGAAGATGCTGGCGCCAATGCCGTAATAAAGCGGATCGTGCTTGCCTTGAAAGCTGTTCCCAGACGTATTCTTGCAAGCCTGAGCAGGCATCCACGCACCCCATGCTGCTGCAACAACACCGCCAAGATCAGGCACCTTGTCCAGCAAGGCTTCTGTCAGGACGATGCTGCGACCACGAGCGGCGGTTTGAGTGTTGAGGGCATCCTCAATATATCGGTTCCAGCCTAGACTACTAACCTGACCGACCAGGAGAATGAGGAAACTACCAACCTCGATGGACTGCGGCCAATTGGCAAAGGCATAGACGACAGCGACCCGCGCAGGAAAAGGTCTGATAACGATGACCGAGATTTGAAAACTTGAGTGAAGAGAAAGGATGAGTGAGAGCAAAGCGAAGCAAGTACAGTGTTTTTATGTCCTCAGCAGCTCAGCCACCTACGCATCCCACGGCCGCAAGACAAGCAACAGGTAGTATGCAGCTCGTCGTCATAATGTCAGCTGAAACACAAAGTCAAGATAATACACCCTTTTCCCACGGCGAAGGAGCACGGTTTTAGGCATAGCTCACACAGAATGTACCTTCCAGTACTAGCAGTCAGCACGGCATGAAAGCCACAGACGTTTTGCCCTCTAGAGCTAAGCACATGATGCTCAGTGCATGTGAACTTGACCTTCCGCCTTTTGCTCAGATGTACAAATTCCTTCAGGCCGATGTATGCTTGACGAAGTGGTAAACAGATCGTCACGAACAAGGTAGACAACAAAAAGCTGTTTTTAGAATTTGGGACAGCTGAACGCCACTTCCTCCAAGCTTCTGATGCTCGCTTGCATCGTGCTTGAATCACCGACATCACATGGTACCTCAGAGACGTCTCCTTCTTTGTTCCAGGTGAGCGGTCTGACAAAAACACTGTCAACGTCGTCAATCTGTTCTCTCGTGGTGCTGTTTGCTTTGTTGCTCGTCATTACTACTTCTGAACTGTCCACGATAGCAGAAGCGGCCCAACCTCCTATATGATGCATGCAAGATACATAGAGTGTGCAGTAGACTAAAGAGTACTGGGGTGAGAAGTGACACATGTGGTGTAAATGATCAACAAGGTGCGGTCAACTAAGGTTTGGGCACACACGACTCGTAAACGTTTTACTGGTGTTTTAGGTTTTCTGATTTCCCTTGGCGATAGACAGTCAGTTGCATTGCCAGAGCGACGTTTCGACAAGACTAGCCTGGAATACTCTGCATTTGCGCTCGCCAATAAAGCTACATAAGAATCCAACCTATCATGTAAGCTATGTGTGACAGTACCAATCTCTGCAGACATGCACATCATTCTCTTTACCAATGCCAAATCTGCATCATTATGTCCAACCACGCTCGCCCTCGATTTCAAGCACAAAACGGAGCTCTGTCCCACATGCTCAACTCACAGCACCAATTCCACCCACCCCACCAACATCATAAAAGTACTCCTCATCCAACCCCTCTCTACTCGGCACAACCACACTCTCCTTCCCTCTCGCACCTCCACTCCCATTTCCCTGCCCACTCAACGCCATAACGCCATCATACTCAAACCTCACATTCATCATCCTCAATTTTACACCATATCTCGTCAAAAAATCAACCATCCGCTGCGTCTGCGGTTCCGTGACGTTTCTTTCATTCGAGGTCTGTTTGGATGATGATGATGATGAAGAAGTACTGAGGACTTGCAAGCCATACAACCACTCCGCAAACGCGTGTTTATCGGGTGGATGGATTGTGAGGAGGGGTGTTGTTTCTGCTACTGCTGTTGTAGTTGAGCGGGGACCATCAGGTTCTAGAGATCGACGATTCTTTGTTTTCTTCGCCGGTGAGGCAGGATCGTCTTGTGACGTTTCTGATTTAGGTGTGCCGAGGAGGGTGATGCTCCATTTCGGTGTTGTGGTAGTTGTCGCACCACCACCACTACCGCCGTTCTTCTGTGCAACATCACCACTGCTTGTATCAGAGTTTTCGCTCAGCTCGCCCTTCCCAGGGCTGGTATGCTCAATCTTAGTGACCCGCGAAAGCTCAATTACATGCTCCAGTGATTCAAGAGAGGGTGTCGGCGGGATTTGTGTCGCAAAATCGCCGAAATGCAATTGTCTTCGATTATGACTGAGCAGCACATACCGCCACGGCATTGTTGCGATTGTAGTGATTGCTGTTGGTGGTGCTTGACCTTGTGGTAGCTCTGGCGTTGGAGGCGCTGCTGATAGTGGTGTGAGTGGTAACATTGCCGGTCCTGGTTTCGTTTCTACTGATGTCCGAGCAGATAGGAAGGTGGAGTTGGGAGGTAGATGTGATATTGAGCCGCCATTTGGGTGACGGCTTCGCACCAGAGCAGAAGCGCTGTTGTGGTTCGGGAACCAGGTGCCAGCGAGGAGACAACGGATGCGTTGTTCGCGCATGAATTGAGTGGCTTCATGGTGTAATTCGTCTTTGACTTGTCTGGAATTCCTTGTTAGTATGAAAACCTCGTCATAATAATATAGGAACCTACTTCAGATGCAAACCCCAAGCGTCTTCGCTGGTCAACTCAAGCAACTCCATCTGCAATGCCCTCAATTCTTTAAGTTCGTAATCAGCCATTCTCTTCTCAAGCATTTCAATATCATCTGTTCTCGTGGCCAATCCTACAACATGCTCCACCAATATCCTTACCAATTCCTCGACTTTGTCAAAGTCTTCTCGAACCAGAGCTCCAGTAGCCTCCCATAATCTGACGAAAGCGAGTAAGCTAGCTCTGTGCAAACGGCTCCATTGCAACAGCAACGGCTTGAAAAGTCCATCAAAATTCGAGCGAGACTCAAAGGCAGCATATCGTTGCTGATCAAACAGATCGCCATCATCACCAGCCGCTGCATCAACCTCGAAGTGATCATACAATATCGCAGTTATTGCAAGACTTGCTTTTGCGACTGGACATCGTGCCTCCTCAGGCTGAAATGATTTCTCAAGGAAGAGTTTGTGGAAATACCCGTCACTGGGACCTGGCGACCTCGCAAAGTCCATGAGGTCCATCAAACCCAGGAAACCAACATTAAACTGCTCAAACTCCTGAAATGGATTATCGGTCTCGAAGCCAAGTCTTTGCCATCTGTTTGCTTCATGTTTTTGACTACCATTTGATTGGCCTTTTTCAGTTCGCTCTTTTTCGGAAAGACTGTATAGATGTATTATTTTGACAGAGCGGCGGTGATCTTTATCCTCAGGGTCAACACGAATCTTGCGCCATTTTTGTATCAACATCTTTGTCAGTATCTGAAAATCGTACAATGGATGCGCAAGATCCTGCAGACTGCTTGATTGCATAAGATTGTAGACGGATTTTATTACTCCCAGATCTTGCAGACGACGTATGAATCGAGGCCATTCTTCCTGACTGTCCTCCGCAGTCTCTGATGTCCCTGCCGTGATGGCATCGCGCATGAGGGCGTTGATGAGTTGGAGGGCGTTGGCGCATAGTACATGATCTCCAGACGAGAGACGTGAAACGAGCATTTCGAGAAAAGTAGGGTGATGTATGACTATGGGTTTTAGAGCTCGAAAGCCGAAGGTTGTGTCCGTTGCTCCTGCAGTGTTGACCGAGGGACTGACATTGTTTTGTTTTGCAACAACAGTAGCCAGTATAGCTACCGCACCCCGGAGGATGTTGATAAGAGGGGTGGACACGACGAGTTCTACGAGCTATCACTGTGTTGATCAGCTTGTATGTTCTGATTCATCGTGGTCTTTCCGCAGCTGTTCTTCCTGCTACCCTTGACCGACAATATAGACGTACTCTTTCGATTAACCTGTGATCTACATACTCCCATCCTTGATCTAGTTCCAAAGCCTTTGCGAAAGACGCCAGAGTATAGGCGAGGGTATTGCCAGAAGCATGGAGTGCTAAAGATCGGAGAGCTGTGAGACCACCTGCAGTTTCGAACTGATCGGCGAAGGATGGCTCGCCAATCGGTGCCTGCAGGCGAAAAGCAGCTTTCTTTCGGATGGCATCGTCTGATGAGTTGAGATGCGTAACGAGCTCGGGTATGTCGACTTCGTCCATGTTTGTCAGTGGATGGACAGCCTCAGAGGTAGGCGACTACAACCTCCGCAACATTTTGGCGAGGTGAGCTCTGTTGCAGGCTAGTTGTATTGTTTGTATGTTCGGATGAAACATTGTGGTTGAGTACTCTTGTTTGCCAAGGTTTGATCGGCAGGTCCGACTGTTTTGGATTGGATCGGGAACCATTCAATATCATCTTCAAGTATTATTTGTATTTGTTTGACTACATCTGGTGTTCTATCGCAAAGACTGCGACAAACCTGCCATTACAATTCGTAAGTCAATCACCAACACTCTTCGCAGCCGCACTCCCATCCAGAGCATCTCCTTTCAACTCATCATCAGTGAAAGTAACCTTTGATCCAGGCTTTCCCTTGACAAAGCTATCTTGCTTCTCCATTGCTCCAAACTCCTCATGATCCTCAATATCAATCTTCATAGTCTCCCTGTCAGCTCTTTCCCTGGCTCTACCTCTTTCCTCCTTGATATTCGCCAAGCCTATTTGCGCTACAGCTGTTGAAGCATCTGATGTCTCTGGGTAATCTGTTACAGCAGCGAGTCCACTCTTACTTGCTGGACCTGCAGAGTCGGTAGGGTCTCCAGGTGGCTTGAGTGGCATGCCGGCTTGTTCGTTTTTAATTGCGTTGGTCGCAGTAGCGGGAGGCGGTGGAGGATCAGATACAGTTGATGATTTGCTCGTGTCTGCCTGCTTCGCGCTGCCTGAACCAGAGGGAATGCGAATTGGTGGGAGGCCAGTGATATAGCTGGTGTTATGAGGAGAACGTCCTTCTGATGGTGAGACGACATCGTCTCCATTACGCGAAGAGTTTGTGTTGAGGCGGGATGGAGAAGGTTTCATAGGTGCAAAGGATATGGAAGTCTCCGTCGTTGGTGTAGACACAGCACTATCTGTGGTATTCTTTGCTTCACGAATAGGCAGTGTCGTCTGTATACCTGTGGTTGGTATGCCATCTTTCACTGAAGATTGCCCAGGCGTCGTCGTGGGAGTTGAGACGCCAGTATTCGACGTAGAATCAAGACCCGTGCCTGTCGCAGCCGCCAACTGTTCCTTCAACTCGCCATACTCGTTCCACTCTTCCACCTCTTCCAGATCTGCAAGCACCCAACCCTCCCGCACTAAACCTGGCAACTTCCTCTTTCCAGCCCTTCGACCCCAAATCCTTCGTGCTTTCTCATTTGTGGCGGTGTCAATGGCGCGAAAAGGTATCCTGTTGGCTTTCAAAATCGTCTCGAGGCGCGAAGTCGCTGTGATGACGTGTGATGAGCCAGCGGTTAATGATGTGAAGAGGAAGAGGAGTTGGGAGTCTTCGAAGCTGAAGGAGGAGTGGTTTGGGTCTTCCGAGGGTGATTCAGTCATAATGGACTTATTTTTACGGAGAGCTCGAGTAACTACACAAAGTCTCCAATATGAGAAGAGGAGGAGGATGGAGGATGTAATCAGAAAGATTGTGAGCGTGTTTATGTGTTGTTACAAGAGGAAGCTATCTGACCCACATTATTTTGTACTAACACTGCGGTATTTTTCGCCACTTTTGAGACACACTACAAACACTACCTTTTCCAAAGACAAAAAGAATCTATTTAATGACCAGAGTGCATCCCGTGGAACATTGAAAGCCCTTCTGTGTGCAGTATGTTGAATCCTGACACCCCCATATGATATTGTATTGTCATTCTCGTGTGCTCTCCTCAGAAAATACCCAAGCTTTGCACCACTCCCAAACATTGTACATTCGCTTTCGGGATCCATCTGAGCGCACAATGACTTTCAATGGTATAAATGGCTTGGGGGACCCCTCAGCACCTCCAACAACACAAATCCAGACCCAGCCAACCCAATTCCAGCAAACGTGGTAACAGGGATTCTATCTAACCTCACCGTCCTCAAGTTTACCTAGTCTAGTTCCGATACCAGTCACACACCGACTTCACTCTCTTCAAGTGTCAAACAAGACACTCCATCTCAAGAGGTAAGTCTTTAGGATCTCTCCTCCTCTATCATCCTCAAGCTTACCTAGTCTAGAGCCGGCACTAGTCACATACCCACTTGACTTCCTTCAAGTATCCAAAAAAACACTTAATCTCAAGAAGTAAGACTCTAGGATCCCTCCCCTTCTACCATCCTCAAGCTAACCCGACATAGCCCCGGGGCACTACACAGTCCACTTCAAACCCAAGAAACCCTTCATCCCACAAAACAGAACTCTAAGAAATCATGTGTATCCATGAGGAGTCCATCAACGAGCCCGAGCGCAAGCGAAACCACCCAATCTTCTTCTACATGTGTGCACTCGGCCTTATTGTTACTGGATCGCTCAGTTATTGGTTCCCAGAAGATGCACTAGGTTGGGAGGAGTTCGTGCTCACCGACGAGGAGTACAAGAAGCAGCAAATGCTCGCCCTTGGCCTTACCATACTCACCACTCTTATTGGTATGTACTCCGTGTGGCTTCAGGAAACTGCATATGCCAAGAGTATTGCCAGCACTATGCCTGACGACAAGCACGACCACCCTTCAGACGTTGAGGCATACTACGACGAAAAGGAGGATGACGACGACGACAACGACGACGATGAGGACGACAACGACGACACCGACGACACCCACGACCACAAGGCCGACGACAACGACATGTACCAGACTTTGGTAAAGGACTTTGGAGCAATGGCAAATTCAACGATGTGATCGTCAGCAATGGGCTTGAAGATGGCGATGCCAAACCAAACCGCTGTACAGATTTGAGGAACCGTGCATGGAAGTTTGGGTCTTCATAGAGGAGGTCACTTCGCACCTGGTGCAGATTATCCTAATGATGGGCAACGACTCTAACGATATCAGATTACGCACATCGACATGCATCTTCGAAGAGTATCGTGGATTCCTGGTGCGGTTTTGGCAAGGATGTTTGTGGCGCGGAGAGGTGTATGGCACTGGAGAAGTCGTGCATGTTTTCTTCAACATGGTTTTCATATATGGTGTTAGAGGTTGATGGTAATGCTTGCAATGAACGTCTTCTTTCATATCTTCCATTCCTCAAATTCATTAATGTAATCTACAATATTCTTGAGCACTTCCTTTTGCGTGCTTACCTTACTTTGTAGTCTCTGCCACATCTCGAAGAAAGCAATTCCAGCAAATACCTTGTGAAGCTGTATACCCACATAGCCTGCCACAACAATCCTGCCAAAAATAGTTCATCTTTGTCTTTCCCATCCGCGCCAGCAACGACAAGCTAGACCGCAACCAAGTATCCTAGGTCGTTCGAACTAGTCCCGCGATGACCACTGCCACCACTGATTTTCCTCTCTGCCCTGTATCTTTGCGCCATAGGACTTGTACGCTTCTTGAGTCGAGTGGTCCTCCACTTTTCATAGCAACGTACCCTGGATGCATCTCTCAGATCATCACGCCAATCGCTGAAAACACACTCTTTCACTTGAAGGAAATCGCAATGAGCACTGTTGTTTGGATCCGCAAAGCCCCAAGCAAAACGACGTCCAACAAGATCCGCTTCGTAGACGTCTGGAGAGATGATGCTCATTGGTAGTTCAGGCAACTCGAATTCAGGATTAGCCACAACCAGCTTCGGTTTTGCGGAAGTAGATTCAGGAGTGCCAATAGCAAGACCAATAGCTCCAGGCTTTGTTTGAGCCTCACCATCACTGTTGGTGTTATCTTCTGTGTTGGAAGAGTTGTCTTCCACTTCGTTATCAGAAGCATCCTCACTTGAAGCACTAGAAACTCCATCGAAGTTATCAAAGTCGAGCATGCTCAAAGAATTGACTCCGAGATCCTTCAGACCCTTCCAGACAGCTCGCTTCAAGGCATCCATCTGCGGGACAGTGACTGTGTCCGCTTTGCTAATCAGTGGAACGACTGTCGTGAGATCATTCAGAGCTCGAAGAACGCTGATATCCAGAGCTGAATTGAGAATACTGTTTAGAGTGCTGTCCTGAGCCTTCTCGGCTGCTTTGTCAGTCGACGCAAAGACAGTGTTGAGGTTGGATTGAAGACGGATGGGATCGAGTAGGAGCAGGACACAGTGGATATGAGTGTCGCGACAACCAGCTGAACGAGAGACCTTTTGTTCTTCGATGAATGTTTCCTCAAACTTGGATTCAATGAAAGCAGTGGTTTCCTGTAGCTGAAGATCCACAATACTCTTCTCAAGACCTGGAGAGTCGTACAAAGTCAAGCCGACGCGCTCGCCATCAATGTCAGTCTCGAGGTATTCGGCTGGGAAGGAGGAGTTGTGGTAAGTTCCAGGTCGTGTTGGTGATGGCACACCACGATGCTTGACGGGTCGTGCTAGAGATGATCTGAGGAACTCGATGAATGCAGTCTTGCCACAATTCTTTGATCCCACAACAAGAACGCTGGAAGGTGATGTCAGTCCAGAGTACAGTTCTCGAGTACAAAAGACTCACTTGAAGGGTGTCGCATCTTTCTTCCTGCGAAGTCTGCAAGGACTGTTAGATATACGGCATCATTTGCTGGTTGAACATAAACATACCGGCCACGATTCGTGATTGACGCTGTCATAGTCGAGGTCATCGTCGAGGTCCTGGCGAAGGGATCATAGTTATCCTGAGCAGGAGGTGTGATAGGAATCTGAGGAATAGGCGGCATTGTTGGTGTGTGTTGAGGTTTGTAAGCCTTGCCCAGCATGTCAAATCGGTTGCGAGGTGAGATGTAACGAGAAGGAGGTGAAGAAGAAGGAGAAGCACTGTCACGACGAGGTGAAAGAGCAAGATTTGTCATTGCGTCAAAGTGGAAGGAGGGAATACGTGGTTGTTTGGCAGGTGCGACTTCCAGTCTTGTCGTCTCGTTCTTGACACCACCACCATCCTTTCCAAACGATTTGAACAACATCGAGCCGCCTGAGCGAGGTTGTGGTTGTGGCTGTGCTTCTGTGGTTTGATTGTTGCTGTTTGTGATTTTGCTGTCGCTACCGCTGAAGCGACGGAAGAAGTTGAGACTGCTTCTGCGGGTTCGCTGTGTGGGTGCTTCAGCTTGAGCTTCAAAGGACAAGCTGGGGCGTGGGTTAGAGTATTCCATGACTGTAGGCGCGCACTAGAATGACAAAGAACGAGCTGATATCGCGAACCACGTCAAGCACAAAAGTTAGAGTGAGACAAGAAAAGGTTGATGAGATTACAAGTGAAGCTTGTTTACTGCAGTGGCGTTGACTAGGCTACGAACAAGGAAGTGTGAAATGTGATATTGCAGGATTTGGCTCTTCAAGCGCTGTGTAACACGCAGATCCGTTTCAGGTGAAGGTTTGGTGGCTCGTGCTCATTTCAAAACGTTTCATCGCCAAACGGCCATCATCATTAAACCTAGTCGATGTTACATTGTTCCGTCATGCTAAGAAGACATGGGGAGATTGCTAGGCCAATTTGTACTGATGCTTACGCAAACCGAGTACGATTTCTCTTATGTACGAGTATCTACAGTATAAAGATTCATTGTCCCTTTTTCGACATTTCCAATCTCTCTTGCTCACAAAACCACTTCACCGACCTCTCTACTCCTTCACTCAACGAATAGATAGGCGTGTACCCTAGAACAGTCCGCGCCTTTGTCGTTCTGTAATACCTTGGAAGTACAGAGACTCTCACCACTGTCGGACTCAATCGTGGTTGTCCAAGTTTGAACACTGAGTAGATGGTTGCGATAATAGTGCCCAGCAAGATTGCGAGCTCTTCTGGAATTGCCCAATAGTTCAATCCCTTCGCTGGTGGAGGCTTCAATGGGGACTGCTCGGTATAAAGTACCCATACTCTTCGCGCAAAGTCCCAGAATGGTATCGGTGCTTGATTTGTAATAATGAATTGTTCGCCGTCCACTGAGATATCTGCTACTGTTCCTTCCTTCCCTTCTGCTACTGCTGGTGATGGTGGTGGAGAACTCTCGTATTGCTTGACCAGTTCGAGGAGCTTGGCCGCTGCAAGGACGTGTGCATGCGCAATGTTGCCAACGTATGTGTAATCGAAAAGGTTTGTATTGCTTCCAAGCTGGAAACCTGTCTTACCATCTCGAGCTACTTTGAGCATGTTTGGAATCAGTTGAACGTCGCGCTCGCCGAATATACCGCTTGGTCGGAGGGCTGTCGTAAGGAAGATGTCCTTGGAGGTGGCAGTAGGTCGCAAGTTGTAATCCAGCACAATCTCCTCACCCTCTGCCTGAGTCAATAGTTAGTACGTGATATATGCAAACTATCTTGCTTAAGCTCAGACAAACCTTCGTTTCCGCATAGTACTCGGGTTGAAACTTTCCCTTGACATACTCCCATCGCTCATCCGCATTGATGAGCGCATTCCTCATATCAGAGACAACACCAGCACTGCTCGTATGGACGAAAGCCTTGCATCCAACCAATTTTGCTTCATCCATCAATAGTTTCGTCCCATCAACATTGACCTTTCTCATGATTGCTTCGGCGCGTAGCCTCTCCTCTGTATTCGTGGGCGACCCAAAAACCGGGCTGACAGTGTGGATGATAACATTTGGTTTCACTTTTTCTAGCACAGGGCGTAGGGATGTAGCGTCCGTGATGTCGGCAGTGTGATATTGGGCGCCAGGAAATGTTGTCGCGCCGATGCGCAAATCGAGGATATGCACTTGTGTTTCAGGTGTGTTGTAGCGGCTAAGCAGAAGCTCGACGATGTGACTGCCCAGGAAACCACAACCTCCCGTCACGAGGACGGAGCCAAGTGGTGTGTTTGATTGATTGCTGGCAGACATATTTGAGAAAAAAATGGGGAGTGAGAATGAGATGAAATGAAAGCCAGAGTAAACGTACTGTACTAAACAACAGTCGTCTTGGCAAAAGTGTGGGGAAATCGTTGTTGGATCGGCACTTTGGGAATATTGGAAGACTATTGTACAGTATATTCAATAAATTGAAGAGCTACAAAATAATGTGCTTGACGACCCAGGAATATCCAAGCCCTTGCGGTCTACCTTCGTGACTGGAGCCTCTCATTGAAGTGCCTTCTCCTGCAACACTTGCTCGTGTATCGTTTTCCGTCCTACTTTTCGCTTCCACAATCGTTCTGCTGCGAATAATAGCGAGACAGTGACCATGAAAGCCACAGCAGCAGCTACAGCCAAGTGCTCCGTCACACTCCGCAAACTAACGAGCAAGACGTGGCCATGTCTTTGAAAGTCCTGATAGCTGTACACAGGCACAGACTCTACCATCACTTGATAATGTGAATGAGCTTGTGGTGCCGAAGATGGTGGTGGTGCTTGTGTGCGACGCAGTGTTGACCATGCGTCAGGCGTCTTGACTAGCCAATTTCGTACCTCATCTGCGGTGTGTCGTTGTTGCCGTGATATGAAGTCTTCGGTATCTGAAGGTGATGGTGATGGTATTACAGGTAGTGGTGCGTCCCATGTTTGTTGTGGTGTTGTATGTAGTGGTCGGCCATCGGTGGATCCGATGAGGTGAAGATGGCGTCGTTGATTATCTGTTTGTGATTGGAGTAAGGTAGGTCGAATGTCGAAAATGGTAGATGCTGGTACTGGGAGACTCAAGGTGGGTGTGATTATGGAGGTGATGACAAGGAGAAGCGCTGTAGCGCTAGAAAAAGTATACATATTGCGGTGCGAGTGGAGGATGCGAGGTTGCTGATGTCCAAGAAGGCTCCAAGTGTAATGTGAATTTGAGTGATGTGATGTGATAGTGGTTGCGTGCTATTTTCAGTTTCCAGCACGATCGTACTGACTTGTATGAATACAGCAGTATCAATCCGAGTGTAAATGGATCTGCTCGATTACGATCACTCGAGTGGTTGCAATGAGATGGCCAGTCCAAGAGCAGTAATGCTGTGCCTTGTTGTGGCTTGTATGCAATATTTATAAGAATATCGTCTCCGTAGCAGGATTATAGTCGCTACGAGTAAAATAACAGCAAACAGCAATGTCAGTGTCAGCTCAATCAAGTTCAAGCACGAGCGAAGGGCACATCAAAAGACTATATAGCCACTACGGTCCATCAGGATACCACGGCCAACCTCGATGTAACAAGCCGTAAACCTTGTACTCGAGCTTCAAAGCCCCCACGTGCATGGTCCTATACCCAATCTGAGCGCCTGCATGAGCCTTGTGCTCGGTGCCGCGACCGTTGGGGCTGCTAGTGTCATTTTCTTCTTTCGCTTATATTTTCTTTTCTCAGCTTTAAGGCCATATCCTAATCTCAACTCGTGATCTTATAATGAGCTGAGAAAAGATACTCCACTGACTGCTAAGAGTATTCACCGAGGAAGAGATAAACAGACAGTCCCCAGCGACAACAGTAAGGCAGCAACTTGCAAGAAAATGATGTGCTCCAGATCACAGCCATTGTCCTTGGCATTTCCGGACCCGATCCACTATGCCCTTCTGAGACAAGCGCCCCTCGAGCGGGGAGTTCGAGATCCAGCACTTCGCCCTATCACACGAACGACTGTTCTTGTCTCACCACCTCCACCTTGAAGCACGCCATACAGAACGAGCTCGACGATCATGCTTGCGTGACCATTGTGTGATATGTGATATGTGATAGCGGTGAGAGTGCTGTGATGGTCATGGGAGAGCCAGTTAACCGCGTGCCGTCCTACCGTATCGTCATTTATCACGCAAGTTCGTTCCTCAAAATACAGTTCGAATGTCACTATTCTTGACACAAAACGCCATTATCGTTCTCCTCTTTTAACGATCTTGGCTGTGGAGGAATATAGACCGAGGAAGTATGGAGAGAAAGTAAACATGAATTAGTAAAATGCTCAACTTAGAGCTGTATTTTGACACAGAATATAGCGAAATTGTGAGAGGTCGACCGCTCGTTCCGCTCACGAGCAGACTGGACAACACAACAACACCACCATCTTGTCGCTAAAGTCAACCACCGACCTTCTCCCAACTCTTCGGCCTCAACAGCTTCGGTAAATGCCAGCCAGCCTTGACCTTCTTCCAAATAGGAGAAGACTGCGACCTATGTCTACCTGCATTTTCGTGTTCCACCAATGCTCCCGCCTCTTCTACCGACGTTGGCCTCGATGGTAATGTGTCAAGCTCAGCAAACATTTCAGTAGCAGTCAAGAGCCCGGGCAGTTCTTTGGTGGATGCTGCAGCAGTAGGCATTGGCGCAGATGATCCAGCAGAAGCACCTAACCGACTCGGTCTGGTCGCCGATCTTGACCGTCTACGTCTAGCACGCTCGCCAGGTTCCAGACTTGCAGCGGACGCACCAGGTAGTGGATGCAAAAAGTAGTCGATACTGTCTCGGGTAGTTCCAGCGGTATGAATCGAGCTTGCGAGTTCCCAATCAAAGTTGAGTTTGTCAAGGGTGGTGCTGGGCCCGAAGTCGACTTTAGCGAGGGCGTGTTGAGGCGTGGGAGGATAGCTTGAAAGGCGAGATGAAGCTGGGGACCAGTCGTCGGTGATTAGTCTGGGAAGCAACGTCGATGATGGCGAGTCTACCATCTCCAGAGGTGGTAGTAAAGTTCGTGGTCGTGTGCGATCGAACGACTTTGATCGCATCAGACTCTCCTTGGTGGTTGGCAAGGGTCGAGAAGGCGTCACTGGTGCTTTCGCGAGCTCTGGCTGCTCAGCAGTTGACTGTGTTGAGCGCATGATACCGACGGACTTGTGCTTACGAATGCCACCTGGTCGTTTATGTTCGATATACGGGAAGGCAAGGTATGATGAAGGTGACTGTTTAGGAACAGCGGGAAGCGGCTTTGAGGGCGGCGGAGTGGGCGGAGACGATCTCAATGGCGACTCGGGCTCGTTGTTTGACAAAGAGACTGACATGACTACAAGAGGTAGCCGTTTTGATGCCTCTACGACGTACGTAGCCGGAAGTGGCCACCCATCCGAATTCTTCCTCGCTACACGAGCTGCAAAAGACGTACTTGCATGGCCATCCAATTCAGATACACCACTGACCGTGGACGACCTTGCTCTTCGCACGCAAGTCTCGACACCACTGGTCTTCCGAGCAGTGTCGTATGGAGAGTATTGCGGCAGCGGTGTCAGTGCCGGTGTTGCATTGAGAACAAGTGGCTTTATCTTTGGCGATAATGGCTGGTTTGGTGTTCGTCGTGGTGTTGTCGCTGCTGGCGCTGGCTTTGGTACTGTTGATGTCGTGATTGCAGATGTCGTGATCAGGTGCTTGGGTGGCGTTGTGCATGCAAGACGTGTGGTAGGTGCTGACTTGTTTTTGTGGTGATTCCCAGTTGGTCGCGCGGGTTGTGTAGGTTGTGCTCGGGACGATGTGGTCGTGGTCTGCACCACAGTAGACTGTGCCGATCTTGGTGCTGTGGGAAGTGTTGATGATTGTGATATTGATCCTGAAGCAGGTGATGGTCTCTCCAACACCACTGCACCAACCCGCCCAGCCTTTCCCACAGGCACACTGGGAAACAACGACAACCCAGCCAAACTATACACCGCCTCGGTTCTATGCATGGTGTCTAAATGCCTAGGCGTACAGCCTCCAGAACCAGGATCAGATGATGCGGATGCAGGTACATGTACACCGCCGGCATCATAAGGAAAAAGACTGTGTGCGGCCAGAGACATTGTCGCCATCCTCGGCAAGAAGTGAGACAAGAGGTGGGTAGTGATAATATACTTCTAGGCAACTTTAGCCTATGAGTAGAGTGCTCTGAGACACAAACGTTGGTAAGTAGGCGATATTGGGAAAGTAGGCACGCGAATGATACCTGTTCCAGTGCTTCGGCGGAAACGTGTTTCAAGCAGGAACAAGGACAAGGACAAAGATAATTATCGCCTGATCTTTCCACTCTTGAGATTCGTAGAGAAGTCACCGTAGTAAGGGTAACAATACCAGAGTCACACAAAACAGACAAAGGACAAGGAAGCAGAGCGGTGAATATATGTATTGGAAAGCACCTGATCTGATCTGTTCATCCTCCCTTTGCTCAATTGCTTCGCTTCGGTGGGAGGACGGAAAGCTGCTGATTATCCAATAATCGAGCACTTATGTATCTGAGGAATGCAAGGATCGGCAGGGCTGGATCTGGAGAACAGGGTGCGTGCGGTGCGTGCGTGCCACCAGTGCGTGTGTCACACAAGGCGGGGTCCTCGATTACAAGTTTTACCGAAAGATATGGTAAATAATAGGGCGTCAGTATGAAACGGTGGCTGGACTATGCTGCATGCACGCACCTCCTGGCATATTTTTATGCCGGTGCAGGGCTAAATGGGGAAGAGACAGCGCATTCCTCTTGATGGTTGGACTAGACGGCTGGGTTGGGAAGGCAAGGCGATGTCTGTGCATTGTGGAGTAAAGGGAGAGGTGTCTCGGTTCGGTGTATGTGGAGACTGTACTGTAATGTATCTAAAACAGCCCCACTGTAAGTATTTGTATAGCGTAGTAATGTATAAGAAATGGACAAGGCTATCGATCAGATTTAATGGTACCGAATCGGTAATGTTATGGCAAGTCAGTACTGTCATAATCTTCTACGCTTGAGATCGCGATTCGTCGACAAGCAACAATTACTATTACTTCTATTATGTTATGCTAAGATGCCTACATATCCGTTACCACAACCACCTAGACACACTCCTCAAATAGCTTCCCTCCCCCCTCATCTCCCCCCTAGTCCCTCTCGGCGGAGTCCTTGCAATAACCACCCACTGCAACCCTAACGCCACCACCGCCATCAAAATGGCCACAACATGCAACCAACTCAACAGCGGTCCTGACTGCACCTTATCAATCTCCCTACCCTCCCTCACCGCCGTCTTCTCCTTCGTACTCGCCGCCTGCCCCCACGGCACCGTCACCCCACAATCATGCAACACCTGCTCACTCGTAATCCTGCTTCCAGCGAGCACAATCGGCACGCCAGTGCCTGGATGCGTGCTCGCGCCCACAAAATACAATCCTGCAATTTTCGCATGTTTGGTGCTCGGTCTGAAACTGAGCACGTTGAAGAAGCTGTGTGAGAGACCTAGGATCGCGCCTTTGTCGAGGTTGAACGCTGTTTTCCATGTTGCGGGCGTGTTAACTAGTTCTTTGATGATGTGTTTGCTGATTTGGGCACCAGTGCGCGTTTCGATGTCTTTCAGAACAGCGGTGCGAGCCCGTGAGACGAGCTTGTCCCAGTCTTGCTTGTTGTCCGGATCGATGTCGAGGCCGCGGCCTTCGGGGGTCGACATCAAGTGGCCGACAGGACATAGCACGACGATGGTGTCGCAGCCAGGTGGTGCGGCTGTAGGATCGACGCGTGATGGAACGTTGACGTAGAAGGATGGCTGGTCAGGGAGCGATTGTTTCTTGAAGATGCTGTCGAAGCTTTCGCGGTATTCGTCAGCGAGGAAGATGTTGTGGGCGGTGAGTTCGGGGAATTGGCGGTCGAGCGCCCAGTAGAATGAGATACTGCTGCAGGAAGCTTTGCGGGTGGAGAGGCTGTTGGCTTGGCTGGAGGGAGGGAGGAGGTTGTTGTAGGCGTAGACGAGGTCGGCGTTGCAGATTATGGTGTCTGCGGTGAGTGTTTCGCCGGTAGAGAGAAGGACGCCAGTGGCTGTTTTGTTGTCTTTGGATAGGATGATGCGGTCGACGGAGACGGAGAAGCGGTATTTGACGCCTAGTCTTTGCCCGATCTTTACGAGTGTGTCTGGTATCTACTAGATGTCAGCAATGGGTTGGTAAGCTGACTATGGAGTATTATTCTTTTTCACCTTCCAGAATCCTCCTTTAGGATACCAGATTCCTTCTGCTAGCTCTGTATACTGCAACAAACTATACGTTCCCGGCGCGTCAAAAGGACTCATTCCCATGTACATACTCCCAAACGTAAACACCCTCCTCAATCTTTCCGTCCAGAAATACTTCGACGCTCTGCTATAAATACTCTCAAACGGATGTAGCTCAAACAGATGTGGTAGGAAACTGAATCGAGCCATGCTCAGCAGGCTCGTAAAGTTTTTATGCAACACCTCGACCACACTAATCTCATAATGCCGATGTGCTTCTTGCATGAATGCTAGATATCTTTCGAAGCCGTCTTTGCCTTCCCATCGTTCTATTTCTGGTTTCAAGTGCGCAAGATCAGATGACAGGCGGAAGCGCTCGCCGTCGCCAAACCAGATGTTGTAGTTTGGCTCGCATTTGAGGAGTTCGACTTTTTCGGCGGCCAACGATGTACCGAGATCTTCGAAGCATTCGTGGAAGAGGTTGGGGAGGAGGAGCAGGGAAGGGCCTTGATCGAATCGCTAGGAGGATGTTAGCTGGTGGTGGTACGACGGATTGGATGACAGTAATATTACATAGCCTTTGTGATGAAGTAGACTACATCGTCCACCTGAGTATTCGTTCTTCTCTAGAACTGTGACCTGAAAGCCGGCCTTTGCTAAACGTGCTGCTGTCGCAACGCCTCCTACTCCAGCACCTATACACGATTAGATTGTTGCTACTTCCAGAGTACGCTAGGACGAACCGATCACGATGGCGCTGCGCTGCTTCTTAGCTGTCGGCATAGCTCACGAACTGAATTGATACAGCAAATGGCAGCCATGGACATTTGTTTTGAAAGACATGTGAAACTACAGATCGCCTAGAGATCGACAGACGTGGCAGCCATCTGGAACAATGCTGGAACAACGTCGTTGAGAATAGTATTATGATATTTTTATTGCTAAAAGGGTATATATATATACGTGAATCGAACCTATGTCTTGTTCAGTGCTCTCCATGCCACTCTAAGTCTTCTCAACTTTGGCACTGTAGCACGTCCTGCTTTTACTTGGTAGGTTTCCTGCCTTAGCACATGTCCTATTTCCATATAACTATCAACAGCAACCCGCATCGGCCCTCGTGCAGATGTTGGAAGCTCATCGATTGCTGCTCGTGCATCATAGTACAGCGCAAAGGCCTTATCAAGTAGCCTCGAGCGTAGACGCACAAGTGCAGGACTTGAAGGATGCTTGAGCACATCTTGTGCTGTCATGCTTTCCTCCTGGAGCCACGACGTCGGTAGATACACGCGCTTCATTTCAGCATCAACCTGGATATCTCGAGCAATGTTGACAATTTGAAGGGCGATGCCCATTTGAATCCCGGCTTTTCTTATTCGAAGTTGTTCTGCTGTAGGTGTAGAGGGCATCTCGTGGTGGAAGACTAGTTCAATACACAGATCTGCTACTGTGCTTGCAACACATCGTCCATATTCCTCCAGGTCGTGCTCACTCTTGACAGGCCAGTCGTGCTCACCTCTTGCTGCACCATCAAAGATGAGGTCCGTTTCGAATCCACGAAGCAGGTCGTACAAGGGCTGCTTGGAAAGATATGTTGTAGGCAGCTGTATCAAGGCTTGTCGAGCATCTTCAGGAAATGTACTGTGTACGAATGTGGTGGCTTTTTCGTGTCTCTTCGATGTATCTTTTGTTGCATAACTTATATCCAAGAATTCAACCAAGCGCTCTATCCAGTATTTTGCTTCTTCGCTATTGGTCGCGCTATCCACCAGATCGTCGGCGACTCGACAAAACGAGTAGAGGAGTATCAAGTCACCTCGTAGACGTCCACTGAATGCTGAACTGGCCAGGTAAAAACTCCGGCTCTTCTTTTTCAACCGCGCAACTGCTTGCTGGAAGCCTTCTATTCGATCGCTGTCGTATGCGGAGTCAGGGAGGAGAAGTGCTTGCACCGCGGCTATCGGAGAAGGATAACGAGATGGGTTAGGAAAGAGTGCTGGGAATGCTTCCATGATTGTTATTGCATTGTCGAAAGCGATCTGGCCAAAGACGACAAGCATGGTGGTGACGAGAAAGAAGAACGCTTCCTCAATATCCAGCCCTTCCCAGATGTGGATACCGTATTTTGTCCCCTGCTCAATTACCCAGGTTCCTCTACGCAATGCAAATGTGTCGACTAGCCAGAGATATAACGTTGGCAGCAGGATAGGTATCAGTATGTTCTTCTTGGGTATTTGCAGCATGAAGTCTTTCGATAGCGACCACAGAAGTAAAAGAAAAGGAAATGCCCAGATAATGATCAACCCCATATATGTACCCAATCCACCATTTTTAACCAGATAGATTCCCTCCAGTAGAGTGGCCGCGAAAAAGAGTTGACCAAGTCTACCAATGCCGCCAACGTTGCGACTGAGTGAGCGCCTATGCGGAAGATGGGCGGGATAAAATGTAGGACGCGTCAGGATGATGTACAGCAGAGAAACATCGTAAGTTTGAATAATGAAGAAGAAGAGCTCTTCCAGAGGTATGCTGTAGAGAGTTGGTCCCAGAACAGCATCTGGAGGATAGCTCCATATTCGACTACGAATCAGATATGAGTCCCAAGGTATTGTTGATGCCACGGCGATTATGATGAGAAAGCATATTCGATATACGTCCAATCTTGAGAAGAGAGGTTTGTAGAGAAGGGTGAGGAGGATGGCTGGCGGGATTGTGTATTTGACATGGACAAGCGCATAGTCGAGGCCCATTTGGTTGAGGGGTTGTTGGTTATACTATAAGAACATGACAGGTAGTGACAGAGATGGTCGCGCAGTGACTGTGAGGGCAGTAGTGAGTGGTGTGAAGAGATGGGGTGATGAGAAGAGACGATGCGCCGGGGAGTATGCCGAGTCCTGTGAAGTGTGATGAAGCTCGGGAGAGCGGGATGGGTGCAGCACGAGGACGAGGAGAATTTGCGTCTGGTGAGTGTGATGAGGAGGACTTTGACGTTGTCGTCGTCGGCGTGTGTGGCTGGCTGGCTGGTTGTTGGTTGCCGTCCCTGCCATCAATTCAGCGCCATGGCTCGGACGGGAAGGAATTAAACTTTCTGGTCTGCACGATGGCCGTTGAAGCCATGCAACGACCAAAAATCCCACCACGTCATCGCGACCCGTCGATCCTCAATTCTCAATCTCGATCGTCTCTTTTCGTCGCCGTCAACGATAGTCCTTGCGTCAGTGTGTTTCAGGTGCTGTTTCACCTTTTCGATGCAGTCAGCCACTACACCTTAACTATCATGACATTGCATCGACAACACTAACGCCATTCACACCACCAAGCCATGCCTCCAGAACAACCCGAGAGCGTGCTTGGTAAAAGAAAGAGAGCCAGTCCGCCTAAACCAGCACATCCATATCTTGCAGGAAACTTCGCCCCTATTCAGAAGACTGTACCTCTCACTCCGTGCTCATATTCTGGAACAATTCCACGAGAACTACTAGGTGGCGAATACGTTCGAAATGGCAGCAACCCAGTAACAAACGAAGACCTTGGAAGAGATGCACATTGGTTTGATGGCGATGGCATGATCAGTGGAGTACACTTCACTCGCGATGAGAAAGAAGGCATCGTGCGACCTGACTTCGTTAACCAATCCATCCTCACCGACCTCTTCCTGTCTGCAACCTCTACATCTGCCTTAAAGAAGCCTATCCTACCAAGTATCGCAACTCTAGTCAACCCAGTCTCCACCCTATTGAGTATATGTCTGAGCATCTTCAGGGCTATATTGTTGGTAGTGCTCTCCAGACTGCCTGGATCTGAAAAGACAATAAAGAAGATTAGTGTTGCAAATACATCCATCATTTATCATGATGGTCGCGCTTTAGCAACATGTGAGAGTGGTCCGCCAATGCGTGTACAGCTGCCAGGTCTGGAAACAGTAGGATGGTATAATGGTGTCAAGGCAGAAGGAGAGCCAATCACGCATCGGGAAGAGGCAACATTCGGAGGTAATGGACTTCTCAGCTGGATGAAAGAATGGACGACAGCACACCCCAGGGTTGATCCCGAGACCAACGAGATGATTCTCTTCCACTCATCCTTTCTACCACCATTCGTACATTATTCTGTTATTCCTGCGACACGTACTGCGAAAACCGCAAACAGCTTACCGAGCAAGCGTCTGGTCAGTCAAGCGGTGTCGGGTGTTTCATCAGCGAAAATGATGCACGACTTTGGTGTTTCAGCAAACCACACTGTCATCATGGACCTTCCACTATCGCTCGACCCACTTCAGCTTGCAAAGAACAAAGCACCAATAATGTACGATCCATCCAAACCTTCACGTTTTGGTATCTTTCCACGACATGAGCCGTCAAACGTCCACTGGTTTCAGACGTCAGCATGCTGCATATTCCACACTGTAAACACATGGGACGTCAAAAACAAAAAAGGCAAAATTACAGCAATTGATATGCTAGCATGCCGAATGACCTCAGCTAGTCTAGTCTTCAGTGCAGGCAACATTGCCGCACCTGAAATGACTGGTATAACAGTGGTTGAACCTGAACCACTCAGAATCTCTTCACGACCAACACTATCCCACTCTTACTCCTACGAGCAAGGTCCATCTCTCGAGTCACCCGGCTTCGAACGTAACAGCTTCATTGATAGCTCGCCACCACTAAGTCCCACGCCCACCATCAACCATCTCTCGGAAGACGACCAATGCCGCTTATACTACTATTCCTTCGCCATGTCATCCCGATCACAAAACACGATAACCCACCAATGGGCACTCAGCGCAATAACATTCGAATTCCCATCCGTCGCACCATCCCGCGAAATGAGCTCAGCACGCTACGTCTACGGCTGCACCACCACCTGTGGCAGTTTCAACACCGCACTGGGCAAAGCTGCAAAAATAGACGCGCTAGCTAAATTTGACGTCAAAGCTCTTATTTCACGAGGTCAATCCAACCCACCACCAGCTGTCACTGGCTGTGTTGATGAGCGCAGTGTTGGTGAAATCCTGGCTGCTCAGGAATTTGAAGACGGACATCTTAAAGACAAGACGATTCAGATCTTCCGCTTGCCGCCGAATCACTATGCCCAAGAACCGCGATTTGTACCATCGTCCAGCTATAGTGATGATGACGATGAGAACGAAGATGCTGGATACCTCCTCACCTACGTATTCGATGAAAGTCAACTCCTGCCTAATGGTGAACCACCACCTACTGCCTTCAGCGAGTTGTGGATTGTTGATGCAAAAGGGATGAGAGACGTGCTTGCGAAGATTAAGTTGCCGCAGAGAGTGCCGTATGGATTACATGGTAGCTGGTTTCCTGAGAAGGCGATCTTGGAGCAGAGAGAAGTAAGCAGCGTGAGAAGGCAGAAGAGTGTAGAGCAGCAGGATGATGAGATGACGTGGATGGAAAGGATGGGGAGAGGACTGACTGAGGCGGTTGTGAGGGCTATTGGTGGATGAGGATAATGCGGTGCTTTGTCAAACGAATAATGAGAAAGTAGAAACGTAATCACCTAATTTTATAATATCTTAATGATCTGACCTGAATTCGCTTATGCATCTCCTTTCTTGCCTGCCTGCCTACTTGTTAATTATAGCTCAATGAAGGGATCGAAGTGGAGAGTGCACTTTCCTCAACACTCAATAGCAATAGTGGCTACTGAAACATGCTAAATGAGGCAAAAACACTGTATCTCTCTCGTCCAGCTAGCTGTATTGTATATCGATTTCCGAACCCCTCGCACGTCACATCTTTCACTCAAAAGAAGCGCCAAAACACAGCTGCTTTGCTCAAAGGCCAATATTATCTGTGCACAGCATTGTTTCACACTACACTACCAAAGCACTCAGACTTCCTTGTTCAGGAAATTAAGCAAAAGCTGTTGTTATGATGGAGAATCACCCATTTCAAAACAGGCGGTTGGGATGTGATGTCCCCTCCTACCTACTGTACCGTTACAGTACATGTACAAGCTACCAGGCGGAATTGCTAGCTGCAAGGGGTATGTAACTACAATGGTACACAGCTCGCTTGGTCGAATCTTGATTTCTCTTCTAATCAAGTCTATAATATGCACACCTCCTCGTTGCAACCACCTACCTTAGCTACGAATCGCCAATAAGGTCCTCCTTGTTCGGCGGTCGAGGTGCTTAAGCAAGCAGTATTCTTCTTGTGATGAGGTACGAAGGACATTATTTTCTGTGACTTATCAGCAAGCACGATTCATATAAAGTAAAGAAAAAGCATCTCCTCTGTAGCAATCACTCAAACATACTAACTGCATTAGCAGCAAAAGAAAAGTTTCCACAAATATGAAACTATAGTGAAAGTAAGAGGTGAATATGATATATTATGCTTTGATTATTATTATGCTATGCCGACTCTTTCCTCATCAAAACCTAATTAAACAAATCTAATATACAAGGCTCAACCTGTTTGGGTATTGTTCTGGTATCTTGCCATACGCCACAGAAGCATGTGTAACACTGTAGACAGAGCTACCAATGATCATAAATTATTATTGCTCTAGACGTGAGCATCAGTGCCGACTGTAGAGTCGCCATTGCGGAGAGTCTGACGCATACCACCCTCGCGGTATCCAGCAGGACCCTCGGCTTGAGGCTTCTCGTACTTGGTGTCGCGAGCACCATACTTGTGAATAACAAGACCAAGGCGTTCAGGCTCAATGTTGCGGTGGCCCCAGATGAGAAGAGCACCGAAGCAGGGCTTGGCCAAGAAGTCGAGGACACCATAGAATACGGCTTCACTGTCAGGTGAGATAACGTTGCCACCCTCGCATAGACCCCAAGCGACAGGGTACAAGCACCACAAGAAGAATGTCCAGGTACCACAGAGGAAAAAGGTCTTTCCAATGTCGCTACCGAGAACATAGGCGTTCTTGCGGCCTTCCCAGACAAGGACATAGCCGATGTAGAAGAGCGCAACGCAGCCGAAGACGAAGTAGCCAAACTTATATGAAGAACTAACAAGCGCACCAATGAGACCACATACAATCATGATCTCATCGATAAGGATGACCCAAAGTATAGTAGGCGTAGGAAGACCTGCTGTGAGACAAAGATCGAGAAGGAGAAGGGGTGTGGTGATGGTCCAATCGATGTATCTGCGTACAGCTGTCAGTATTTTTCCGTATTTTGACTGAAACGCATATTGATACGTACCTGACGTAGAAGATCTCACGGTTGAATCCAGAGACTACGGGGTTGCTTCGCACAAACTCAACAGCGATGGGAGCCCAGCCGATATTCGATGCCATAGAGAAATATGCGATGGATGCGACCATGGTGACACCGGCAGTGATGTAGTGGAAAAGGCGGTGCTCGCGGGGCTTGGTGTAAGCAAGACCAAGGAAGACGAGAGTGGCAGTGGTCATGGCAGCGCAAATAGCCCAGTAGAAATCTGAACCATGCGTGGTAATGGCAATCTGAAAATGATTAGAGAAATGCGGTGATGGCGTAGAGATTCTCAAAACTTACACCAGCATGACCTCCGGAGAAGTCGATGTTGTTGCCGGGGTAGTTGACATTGAGAGCGTTGTTGCCCATCTTGACGGACTGTCTTAAGACGACCAGAGTAGATTGGAAGAGGTTATCGTTAGTGGTGGTGAAGGCTGATAGAAGATCAGAATCAAGAGCGTAGTGGAGAGGGGACAATCCTCACAATATATGGGACCTGATGCTCTCACGAGCAATAAAAAGCAGGTGCCACTTATCTCATCTCTCCCTCATCTTTTTCGCTTCATGACGTCCACCGTCACTGCCGCTATGATCCGAGCATGAAGTGGATCGCCCAGCCATTCGGAATTACGGCCCGCTGCGAAACAAGCGTTCTCGTCCTTTTGCTTGGCACAGACATCGAAAAGTGACTTAGATCGTCACCGTATTTGAGAAATTAGCCGTTCAACCAGGTGATATATGATATGACAGCTTCTTATAGCATCCTACGATCTGGGCAGATTGGCGAGTAGATCTTCAATCATCATCGAAGATCAATAATAATACTTCTTGTCTCCTGCATGCTCTTCCATCCTTCTTTCCGGGGCTTCTACGCCAGAACACCACACCAACCTAAAACACACCATCACGCCTCGTTTGCAAAGTGCAGTTGTCAAACCGAGCGTTTGTTTCCTTTCCTTGCTGCATTCCGATTATCGTGAGAAAGAACAGATGGCGATCCAAGCACTTTTAAGGACGATCTGAACATACCCGGAAACAAGCGTCACAGGATCTGTGCTTAAACTTTATTGTGATTACGATTCTTTACTCCCTGCTGTAGCTTTACCCTTTAAGACCCCTTGAGCTAACTTGAAAGCCACCTCGTTGCTGGTGAAGAGGCACGCGTAGCTCTAACGCGCAACTACTGCGTTAGTATCTCATACTTCTGCTCCCGTGTTAAACAAGGCACAGCATGGCATACATGTGTGACAAACCTTATATGTGCCATTATGCGCCATCTACGCCAAGGGGCTTACTGTGTGTGGATACAAACTCCGCGGCCAATGACAGAGCCTCATAGTTTCGGGTGTTTCGGCAGGCTGTTTCAGGTCGAGCTCAATCTATGTTATGAAGCTGTCGGCTTGTGTTGCTACAGCTAGTCCAAATCCACTTGTATTATTACGGCGCTTGACTCCTCGGCCTCAGCCTACAGCCCACCACACATGCAAGACAGCACACAAGACGTCCAGCCGCCTACTACTCAATGTACACCAATTCTCCATCCTGGTTACCCACCCTCTCATCCAACAGTACCTCAGCAGACCTCCACCCCCCCGCACCATCATTCAGTTCCGCTTGCAGCACTTTACCGCCTTGGACCAACCTCACATCCCGCGCACTAGCTCCAAAGTTACCCCCTCTTCCGACCCACTTGAAATGGCCCCAGTCGTTTCCAAGTACCTCGTTCAGGGATAACGAGGACAACTTGGCATGTCCATCAACCGCGCGGCACGAGGCAATAAGGTCGTGAGTTGCGTCAAGAGTGATTGATGTTGCCGTGACCGAGAAATTGCCTCTAAGCGCCTGGCCTGCTGTGTGTTTCGTATGCTTCTGCTTGTGGTCGCCGTCTGAAGAATCTGAGGATGATGATGATTTACTGCTGTTGCTGTCACGACGCTTCTTTTTGTCCTTCTTCAAATGATCCTCGAGCTTGCTGCCGGCCACAGCGCCGCCGATAGCCCCGATCACACCGTGATTTAGTTGATGGCCGCCGTAAGCGCCAGCAGCCCCACCTGCAAGAGCACCTGCAAAGCCTTTGTTGGCAGGGTCCGATGAATCTGTCGGATACTGCGGATATTGAGGATATTGGACTTGAGACTGGTCATGTGTTTGATAGCTGCTTTGAGGTGCTTGGTATGAAGTATGTGGCTGTGAGGAGTATGCTGTGTTGTTGTGATTGTTAAAGCTGTTGTGTGAAGCATATGCCATGTTCTGTTGTGCACTGGCATTGGGAGGTGGTGCATGATGTTGTGCGTTTAAATACTCTTGATAAGACGAAGGTGGTGCTTGTTGTGCTTGATAGTCATATGTTCTGCCACTAGGAGCGTTCTGGTCTGTCTGGAATTGCTGCTGATATGTATGATTCTGTGAGGCACTTCCATACATGTTTGGTGGTGGAGGCTGCTGTTGATCAGGCGATTGACCATGATATGGTTGATTCGATTGGGCGTTGTACGAAAACTGCCCTTGTCCCTGATAGTTGTTGTTGCCATTGCCATAGTACGAGGCATTCTCGCCTCGCGAACTCCATGATTGATTGTTGTACGACATAATGTGGTTTGCCCACAAATGTGAAATATTAAAGAATGGTCTTGAAGTACGTGATGATATTTTGTCAATTCTTTTGCGCAATTGGAGACACAAGTCAGTTTGAGATCACAGAAGGATAGTCAATGTGTATGTTGGCTAAGTGAGATCTCTAGCGTGTTGTTGTGATCTTATCGATGTGGCAGTGCCTATGGACGGACCCCAATGACTTGGCACGTTTCAGCTCTCCGAACACTTTGTTCGGACAACCCAGGTCATATTTCGACCTGCTACTGTGAAGCCAAGGCTGGCCACACTTTCCATCTTCTCTTAACCAGAGACAGCACAAAGAACAAGACCACGTCTGCGAATTTGTTCCCGCTAGAGATACCTTGGAAAATTCCCACTATGGAGGGCCTAGCCTCAGAGACTCCTTCCGACTGTCGGTCCGGCTTTTGAAGACTTTTCAGTCTAGCTCGATTTCCCCAATTTTCCTGTCAACTTGGTCAAGTCAATGGAAGGCTCGCGGGCTGCATGAGACTTTTTGGAAACACCATCAACAGCAGGCTTCTCCGGTTATCGGTCCGGCTTCGATGGCTTTCCCGTCTAGCTCGACTCCCAATTTCCCATCAGCTCGGTCAAGCCAATGGAAAGCTTGCGGGCTGCATGAGAGTGTCTCGTGATGGGACCACTTTCCAGGCCGGGGCACAGCACACAACCAATGGCGACGAGATACTCACGGCTGAGTACTTACCCCCCATCTTGGCGTATGGAGACATGTGCAGTTATGGGGTCCCCAGATGTAACAAGACTCAGATGAAGTGACTATAAAGTGCGAGATGTCTTGCCTTTGGGCCTTGCGTCTCAAAAAAGTTGTCTTTCCAACCAGTACTGCAACTTTGGCTTTTACTGTCCACTGTATACATTTGTTTTCGCAAGAACTTTTGTGAGTCCTCGCCGTGAATCTTCGATTTCATTCAAAATGGGTGGATTCTTGTTGAAACCTCCTCCGGGAACGCCAGGTAAAGCATGGCCTGCTATCTGCGTCGGTCTATTCGTTGCCTTTGGTGGTAGGTAATGATGGTGTCATTACATATATCACGATACTAAGCAGATTGAAATAGGTGTTCTCTTCGGCTACGATACAGTAAAGAATTTGGCCCATCTCCTCTCAGCTATTCAATTTTGACAATTTTACTCAGGGCACTATTGGCGGCATCTTAGCTATGCCATACTGGCTGGATCATTTCTCGACTGGCTACCTCAATCCTGATACTGGTAAAAAAGACATCACTTCCACTCAAAAGAGTACAATCGTGTCTATTCTGTCTGCTGGAACATTCTTCGGTGCTCTGACTGCTGCTCCCACCTGTGATTTTTTCGGTCGCCGTATAGGACTAATGTACGATCTGTCTTCCTCCTTCAAGAGATCCTACTGACATTGTTCAGGATCTCTGTTGTGGTCTTCACCTTTGGTAAGTTGCCCACTGGTCTCCTCGATTATCTTCAGATAGAAACTGATCAATTCTTTAGGCGTAATTCTTCAGACAGCAGCTGTGGATATTCCTTTGTTCGTCGCCGGGCGTTTCTTCGCAGGCTATGGCGTGGGACTGATATCAGCTTCCATTCCGCTCTATCAGAGTGAAACAGGTAAGTTCTTTCAAAAGACAATGATGCCTGCCTGCATCTAAAGCTTCTTCCTACAGCCCCAAAGTGGATCAGAGGTTCAATTGTCGGCTCGTACCAGCTCGCCATCACTATTGGGCTACTCCTTGCCTCCATCGTCGATAATGCCACAAAGGACATATACAGCACTGCGTCCTATCGCATTCCGAGTATGTGACCTCCACGAAATACCGCTTTCCGATTTTGCCACTGACACACAACACAGTCGCCGTTCAATTTGCTTGGGCGGTAAGTCAATATTGCCACAGGATTTAATTTGCACAGAGCTGACTTTTGTAGATTATCATGATGGCAGGACTCATAATCCTACCCGACACGCCTCGTATGTTCATCAAGCGCGGCAACCCAGAGAAAGCCGCAAAAGCCTTGGGCCAGCTCCGTCGCCTAGCACCAAACGACCCTGCTATCCAGGACGAGCTTGCCGAGATCATAGCAAATCACGACTACGAGATGTCTCTCGGAAAAGCGTCATACGTCGACTGCTTTAAAGGTAATCTCGGGTATAGATTGCTCACCGGATGTCTGCTTCAATCACTCCAGCAGCTTACGGGCGTCAATTTCATCTTCTACTATGGAGCTTCGTTCTTTCAAAACTCAGGAATAGCTAATGGTTTCACGACGTCGATGATTACAGGAGGAGTTAATGTTGCCAGTACGCTGCCCGGTTTGTATTTGGTGGAGAAATGGGGAAGACGGTAAGTACTGTCATAGTCATTTGCAAACGTGACATACTGAGGAACTTTGTGACAGACCACTTCTACTGACCGGCGCGATTGGAATGGCGAGTAAGTTCGATGTTTCTCCTACGATGATTCCCAACTTTTTATCCTTGCATCAACACAACAACTAATGACATCCAGTCTGCCAGTTTATCATTGCGTCAATCGGTACGGCCGTTCCTGTTACCAACCAAGCTGCTCAGAAGGTCATGATCGCTTTCGTCTGGTATGTGCCCAAGAAAGTACGCCGAATGCGCCCAACACCTGACACACCGCCAGTTTCTACATTTACTTCTTCGCCTCTTCTTGGGGACCATGCGCCTGGGTCGTTACTGGAGAGATATTCCCTCTTAAGTAAGTTGAAATGTCATTCAAAAGTCACTCACGAATATAACCACTAACGTTCTTAGGGTTCGAGCAAAGTCACTCTCGATGACCACCGCAAGCAACTGGCTTCTCAACTGGGCTATTGGTACCGTGTCCTCCTCTCAATACTACTGCTGCATCGCATCACTAACGAGCATTTTAGCATACTCGACTCCGTATATGGTCGATCCCGGCCCAGGCAACGCCAATCTCGGCGCCAAAGTCTTTTTCGTCTGGGGCGGTTTCTGCTTCATCTGTATCGCCTTTGTCTATTTCATGTAAGTCGAAGTTTTGTGTACTTTATATTCCAGAATCTTGCCTCCTTCTCCCCGGCCTTCTTTCCCTCCTTTCCTAGCTCAAATTATGCTAACACATCCTCCGCCCCATCCCAGGATCTACGAAAGCAAAGGTCTCTCCCTCGAACAAGTTGACGAGCTCTACGCCAAAGTCGACAAGGCGTACAAATCGCCCGGCTTCGTGCCCAGCGTGTCCTTCCAGCAGGTTCGCGAAGCGCATGATGATGGGAATCGCAACATGTCGTTGGCGGACATCGAGAGGAAATATAGTGTTGCGCATGAGGAGGTTACTTTCAAGCATGCGTAGATGTTTTGTGTGCTGTTGGCTTTCTAGAAGGACGGGAAGAGGAGGCGAGGAGGGAGATGGGCGAGAATTGTGGCAACCATGTCGGAGGGAACGGTATCCTGATCTGGGGCAATTGTTGAGAAGGTGACAATGTATGAGCAGTGAACGAATGTGATGTTTCGTCAACAAAGAGGCATTCCTCATCACCCATTAAGCTACGATGGTAGTAGTACCAAGTCTGCTTTTTAAGGTATCGGTCGCGGTAAGCTCTGCTAAAGTCTAATGTTATTCCATAGGTTTTACACTCTTCGGTAAGGTATGTTCTAAGCGCACCCTATCCATATATATTTAGGCGTTTTCTCATGGCTTTGAAGACAGCTACTTACACCTCACACACAATATCATCAATATCATGAAGAACCTACTACTGTTCGCCGTCGCGGCGTCTCTCATACAGCCTACTCTTGCAGACAAACCAACTACCAGGCGATGTGTCTGCGCCTCCGAACATTACATCGGCTACGTGAGCGAATGGACTGTCTGCGGCCACTCTATGGGCCTACTCAACGATAGCAACACTTTTCGTCGATACGAAACCTTCATTCGAGATGACAATATTTTCGACCAGCGAGCTGGCTATAAATGTAAACCTGGTGGTAGCATCACTTCAGAAAACTGCGTACGCATACCCGATATCTTCCAGTACGCGTCAGATCAGCAAATGACGCCGCGCTACCTGAATGAGAATTGCCATGAGCGCGATGGTTTCAACGTCTGTGTGAGCGGCTCGTTCATCGATAGGACGCATGGATCGATATGAACGGGACCGTCGGGGAGCTACCACGACGCCAACCTGATAATTCCATAGAGGATAAGGATTGTCAAGTCCAGTGCAGGACTTTATGGCCCACAGACAATACAATGGCTCTCATCCCCATCTGCACTACGTGGAAGAAACGCATTGGTACAAAAATACGAATCTTTACACGGATCATGGGGAAAGATGCTACACAAGCGAGTCCGGCGAGTGGCAGTGGCCTGTGCTAGTGAAGCAAAGAGAATGGGAGACCTCCAACCGAAAATTTGCTCTCGACCTTCTCAAGGATTTGTGGCCACTCTGGGGATTGCTTGGATTCATCATATTCTTTCCAGTCTTTGTCGGGGGTTTCTACCATGCTATAGTTAGGATCACTGCTGACATACTGCCTATCGAGTCTGGTCGCGAGGACGTCAGTCACTGTAAACCAATACCAATTCATAGAAAGGGAAAATCAAATTTGTACGAGATGGTTTAAGTTATACAACGCACCACGAAGGGGAGTGCTGCTAGTGATGGCAATCTGAAGGTTTGTCATATCACTATCTAGTCCTGTGTACATCAATTTCTAACTCCATTTCACAAGCTCACACCTTAGGCCTCTCTATCAGAATGTGGCGGTGTTGGTGCCAACCACCTCACGATCGTTATCATTGTTTGCCATACTAAGCGGCCACACGGGTGGGGCGAGTACCACCAGGGTTCGAGGAGGATTGAATAGTGTCGTCGGTCGGCTGGGGATCGACAATCAAGGCATGGGTAGAGGACCCTTCTAGGTCAGGACCTGGCGTGGGGGGCTCTAACGAGAACAAGCTACCGACAGTGCTCGCGGTGTACAGCATGTCCAATTTTTTGGACTGGTATCTATCGTAGATTCGGTCTTGGTCTGACCAGTTCCGGTTACAGCCTCGTAGGAAGTCGAGCTTATAAGAGTTAGCGTGAGTACTTGGTGTCCTAGAGCTAACATCGTTGGTGATGGGAATATCGTGATATGGCGCAGAGGAACCCAAGGGTGTGACGACATCCAGATAGCTCGTCTCATCAGGCAACACAGGAGAAGCCGTGGTCATCAAGGTAAGCTCTAGAAAGGTACTGTGATGCTTGCTTGCTTGCTTGTGAGTATGGTATGTAGACTATCGACCTTGTCTTGAGGGAGCGTCTGAGGCATGGTAGAGGTGGTGATTGTAATTTGTTGTGAATTCTCTATTCGTGGATCCCCAAGATGGCATCTTAGCCCCGCCTCACTGGCTTATAAGTGTGTTTATATAGTGTGTGCTGTAGTGCTTTCCTTATTGTCATCAAAGGCAATATCAATATATGACATATCTACCACAACGTCAACTCACCACACTCAACCCTACATCCAAGACTAACTCAATCACTCCCCTCTCGCCCTTCTCACAATCCCTTCTCAACACCCCCGACATCCTCGTCAAATCTCTCCCTCACCGGCGTCGTCTCCATCGCCTTCCCAATCCTACCATGCAACAAATGCCCCCACGTCACCTTCAAATTGCTCATATTCTCCCTCACAATACTCATCGTCGGCCTCTGGAAAATCAGATCAATCTCCTCCAACGTCCTATCTTTAGTCTCCGGCATGAACAGCGCTTGGTAGAACCAGCCTAAGACGGCGATGCCGCCGTAGAAACCGAGCGCGAGGCCGATATTGGACATGGCGTCTTGCATGCGTGTGAAGTTGTAGGTGACGATGAAGCTGGAGAGGAAGAGCCAACCGTCGGAGGTGGTCATGCCGTAGGAGCGGAGGTAGGTGGGGTAGACCTGTGTTGGGTTGTTAGTCTTGCTTTTCGATTTATTTGAAGTGTTGGTTTTATGGTGTGGTGGTTGGTTTTATGCTCACGAACGTACCTCTGCGGGAATAACCCAAGTCAAGCAGGCGTACCCGCCAAAGAACATTTCGTATATGATCAAACCCGTAAGATAAACGCCCTGCACCGCCGGCAAATTGTTCAAACTGATCTTATAACTCACACCCACCAAGATCAGACCGAAAAACGCACCGGGCAGCATCACCAATGCCCAGAATCTCCTTCCAAAGCGCTCCATTAGGAAACAAGCTGGGATCGTACCAATCAGTAAGGCACCACCGCCAACCAAACTCATATAGTTGGCTTGAATACGATCGAAGCCGACTTGGTTCATCAAGGTGGACATGTAGTACATGATTGCGTTGATGCCGGTGAATTGGCCAAGGAAGATCATGATGTTAGCGTAGATGATAGCGCGGCGAGCTCGGGGAACGGTGACGAAGTCCATCCAGGGAAAGCGCTTGGTACGGCCACGAGCGATCTCGGCTTCTTCCTCTTCCAAGGATACTTTCATGACGAAAAACTCTTCGCGAGCGTCGGCGGTTGAGATGCCGCGGATGGTTTTCCAGACTTTGTAGGCACGGAGAGGTTGGTGCTTGTGCATGAGGTAGCGGGGTGATTCGGGCATGAAGAGCATTCCGATACCCATTATTATGCTGAAAACAACAGAAGAGCCGAGAATGTATCTCCAATTACCGGGGACCTTGATGAAGATGGCGCCGACTGCGTAGCCTAGAACTTCTCCAAGAGCGATATTGAATTGGTAGAGGGAGACCATGTTGCCTCGAAGTCGTCGCTCAACAGTTTCTGCAACCTGCCAACATAGTCAGAATCATACCTACACAGCAGCAGCTTGAAACTTACGTATACTGGGACTGTGCCGCCCTCCAGACCGACGCCGACGCCTAGAATAAGGCGGGCGGCTATCATCATGCCATAGTTGATCGATCCGGCCTCAAGTCCAGCGCCGATCGTGTACAGAATGCAAGAGATGATCTACATAAGGAATCAGACCACTGTATTCAATTCACCTCCTTCAGACACTCACAATAGACCATCGTCGACCTAAATACTCGTTCGCAGGAGAAAGAAGAAGAGCTCCTAGCACAGCGCCCAGAGGCATAGACGAGTTGACCAAACTCGCCTGATCCGCATCCAACCCCAGATCCGCCGGCAAGAACAGATTAGCACCAGAGATGAGCGATTGGTCAAGTCCAGAAAGGAGACCACCCATACTGGCAAATGTCACGAGTAGAAATGTGAATTGCTTGGGGCTCTTGAAATTAATGTCCAGCCAGGTCCGCTTGTAATCTGCGTTGGCAAGCTCAATTTCCATGGAGTCAATCAATGCATCAACTTCCCAGCCGCCTTGCTTTGCAATGCCCATAGCTTCACGCTCGTTGTGGACACTGGAGGTATGGCCATCTGGACCAACAAAATTTTCAAGTTGAATATGTTCGCTCTTGTTTCCTGTAGCAGCTGGTGCTGGTGTGATCTCTACGCCTGAAGAAGACATGTTGTATGCGTTGATGTGTCCAGCAAGCCTCACGATAGTTGATGAAGAGAGGATGGAAGTAGAACGAAGATTTACAACTTTTTTAGGAAAAGAACAACTGCGGCCCACAAAGCGACCCAGCATACGTCGTTTTACATCATGGCCCGAGCAGGGATTTTGGCATATGGTTTAGACAGTTATAGTCACAAACATAACAAGCTTGGCATAGAAAATGAGTGCCCATGTCAGGAGGATCATGTTCACTAGTTTCGGGCTCTCCGGGGCCTGCCATTGGTCACTATTAGTCATGTTACATGAAAAGTGGTGATAAGCAGTGCCAATCCGCGGTAGCGCTGGGATATCCTTCGCTCATCGACTCCGAGGACGAGGTTTGCCGCAGATTTAGGGACCTCCGACAACGCAAGTTCGTAGCTAGCATTAGAAGAACTTGCTGTGGTGTTCGTAAGCAGAACGTTTGACCGGTGCCGACGTGGAACCGATGACCATGAATTGACTCGAGCGCGAAGCATTTGAACCACTTGTTTCGAAGCTTGGTGTCAGCCACACCTAAGGTTTTGCCTTGTCTCGTCTTTACTATCTGTAGTCTCACAGATGGCTCACTTCTTGTAATTCCAGTAGCATTCTCGCAGGGTTCTTGTTGAAGGATTCAATGTCGTTGAAATATAGCAGACCCACTGTGACGATCACCGTTTCGGCTTCGGAACATCTTCGACCAACTCGGTTCATCCGGCAGTAAATAGAGGCAGAAGCACTTGCAATACTCGTCTCTACTTGTGATGGGGAAGAAGTCGTAGTAGACAGCTGCTGAATACACCATGGAACAGCTTGGACGGCACACAGACAAAGGAGTTCGAAGGACGAGATTCTCGTGAGCCTCTACAACGATACAGTCGTAAAGTTTCAATGTGAAAGAAGCATAGTATGCAGCAAGATGGCTCCGCCGATACCTGTTCAACCTGTCGTTTTGTAGAAATACTGCTTCTCGATCCTCACTCCTACTGCCTTGGAAGGCTTGAGATGATAGTGCCGGAGGTCAAAGCACAATCGATGGAGGTGCTTAAGCAAGAAGCAGTGCCAATTACTCTGATATCCTAGGGAGCTGCAAAGATTGCCTACCCAGTAATAAAGTCCAATGTTGAGTATGTCGAGTACGGCCGGCAAATATTCCTTTGGTCTCAACGCTTGAGCCAGTAGTGTGAGATTTTATCTGAGTATGCGTGTGTTCAGTACTTGAGCAGTGCAGGACCACTACCACGGACAGCTATAGAATGAGAGTACATTGTTAGCCTTGATTATCGCTAATATGCCAGACTTGCAGAGTTCGACGACCGTCCTGTAGATTACCTTTATCGAGTTCGAAGCAAAGAGGAGCTATGGTATATTGTAGGATGATTTAGAAGGCCTTTTTCTTGTTTCCATATTGCATGGTACAGGTCGGTCCTCTTTCTTCCCCATTCGCAGCTCTGAGTCACCAACAAGGTCGAGAAAGAGGAAAGAGGAGGATGAACAGCCATCATGCAGAGATCACAGAAGTTGTAAAGCGAGAAGAAAAAGCGAAGAGTATTTCAAAACAACAAGTTCAAAGATCAATGGTTTGTCATGCTTTTATCCCCCTTATTGTCGTAACAGGGCATTCCTTCGCCATCGCCTTGGGCGCACTACTGTACAAATGCTGGCCCTTTGGTCAGCTCATCCTCCTATCGTCCTCCGCCTATCTTATCTTCCTTGCTGTCATGAGTACTTGGGGTGTTGCGGAGAATCCTAGCATTTATTGGCCTGGGACGCGGCTCTTTATACAAGGTGGTCCAGTCGTGTACGAATTTCACGCTTTATGCGGACTTGGGATCTTGCCCGGCAGCGGTCATTGTAAGATATGCTTCTAGGTCGAACTTAGGGTCTTCGGGGTCGGTAACGACTACAGATGCGTGGTGGTCAGTCACACAGACCTTGCTTGTATCGCATCTTACTCATTTAGAAAACATACTTCCTCCACCTGGTTGCTTGGCGTCTTTTGGCAGGTTCTTCTTCACAAACTCTGCCTTGGCCTTGTTGATGAGACTTTGCTTGTGGTTATATTCTGCATTCAGTGCGTCGTTTGCGTGTCGGGCGCTAATCGATGCTTGATGTGTGATTCCGTAGAAGACGCCGAAGGCGAGGGCGCTGAAGCGAAGGACCTGAAGGATTGGCGTTAGTATAAGCCTTCATCTGAGCCTTTCGTAGAAGATCTAGGAGTGAGAAGAGCACTGTTTCCCAGCGAGGTCGATGGAGACGCCCTTCCCAAGTAGTCGAGGACGTACGTTTACTGCAGACATATTGTGGTTGAGGTACTGGAAGAGGGAGATAAACGGAGAAGTCGCAAAGGGTCTGCCGGTATGGCTCCTGAAAGGTCCTGCAACGAACGAGGGGCGACGGTGGGCTGAAAGAGGTGAACGGTGGGGTGGAAGTCCAATTGGCTCTTCAGATGAGGCTGTTGAGGAAGGAAGAGGCTATAGCTTGCTGTCGCGAGACTTTTGGTAGTATCGCTGTGAAGCTCGCAATCCCAATCTGCTGAATTCGCTCCGAGTTCTGCCGATCATTTCAATTACCCTGTGGAAGTCGCGTGTCACCATGAAACAACATGCACCTTGTCAACAACAACACAAGTTGACGCGAGCAGGAAGAAAGAGGATGAAGCGAAGATTGAGAGACGTGACCCAAGATGCAGCAGAGGAAGAACGAGATTGCCGCCAAAAGGGCTAGGCTTGAGGAATTGAAGCGGCTGCGAGAAGAGCGAAACAAAGAGTTCGCTTCTAGCCGCCAAAGTATAGGTGTGCCATCAGAAGTGTGTGTGCTTAAATGGTGATACTCAGACGACAGTTCACTGACGGCGGTAGTAGTTGTCAGTCTCAAGTCGAACGGAGAACAAGGAAGACCTCGACAGTCTTATTACCAGCTTGATTGGTGATGGCAAGAAGCATCAACCGACTCTGTCAGTCTCTACAACGCGTTCCAAGGATGATGTATACAGCCCAACACCTTCTACACCTGCTGCTGGCGGCCAGGTTGAAACTTTGGCACCAGCACCGCTTCAAGCCTTGAGCGAAGCACCGAAAGTGCTCACTTTTGCGCCTTTGACCACAGTCTATGAGATTGTGGCAGAAACACCAAAACAAGAGGTGGTCACATACAGCAAAGGTGTACAGACGGAGGATGCATTTGGAGGCGATGATGACAATACCAGGACATATTTTGATGATAATGACATGACGAACAAGCAAGACCAGCACAAACGAGAAGAAGAGCTTAGACGACAACTACAGCATGAAATCGAACAAGAAGTCCAGGCGGCGCACAAAGCACAAGCTGATGCTGATGCTGCGAGACAGCTTAAAGAAGAGCAAGGTGTAAAAATGCTGAGAGAGGACGAAAGCAGTGCCTTACTAGAGTCAGACGACTTCATTGATTTTCTGGAGAGGTCGAGCAAGATAGCTGAAAGAGCACTTGACGAAGACTACAATGTTCTGGCCGATTATAAGCTAGCAGAACAGGAAAACGAAAACAAGGGTATGGGCCGAGGGAGAACAGGCAAAGGTCTTCGTGAGCTTGTCCAATTCTACGACGAACGATGGAGCAAGAAGAGGATGATTACTGACCTCGACTTTTCGCCAAAGGTCTGTTGATGCAAGATAAATATGCGGTTCAACGGCTGATCGATCTACTTAGTTCTCCGAATTGGTTCTTGCCTCATATACGAAGAGTCCAGCTGCACCATACGACCCAGACGGTCTCATCCTAGTGTGGAATCAACACATGCAATCCCGACCTGAGTACAGATTTCAGGCCAATTCTGACATCTTGTCTGCACGCTTCTCTCCTTTTCAACCAAGTCTCATCGTTGGTGGTACCTACTCAGGCCAAGTCTTGATATGGGACACTCGCTCGCGGTCTGCAGATGCAGTCCAGTCTACGCCTCTGACCATGCTCAACTCAATGCACAACTACTCCTCCGATGCTCCTCGTGCTGCTGGACATACGTCGCCCATTTATTCTGTTACCTTCACCGGTACTCAAACAGCTTACAGTATTCTCTCCACATCTACAGACGGCACCATCTGTGCTTGGGCACCTGACATGCTCACACAACCGTCCGAGCGTCTCCAACTGCTCGATCCATATCCTAGATCAGTTTTCCACCAGGCCTCTGACCTCGCACCTACATGTCTCGGCTTGCCAGTAGCGTCCTCGGCTGAATCTCACGCACTTGTCGGCACGGAACAGGGCGGCATGTACCTCGTCCACCGTCAAGATCGCGCAGGTGGAGCTACGAAAGCCGGCATCGATCCTCGCGTACTCTACGCTGGTCACACCGCGCCAGTCATGGCACTCGACTTTCACAAAGCAGTCGGTCCGCTCGAGCTTAGCGACCTCGCCCTCAGCGCCGGACTGGACTGGAACATCAAGCTCTGGCGTGTTCGTGAGGCACGAGATGTACCTGCGACAATTACATCAACGAGTGACGACATTCTCAGTCGACACAGCCGTAGCAGGCCAGGCACAGCACAAGGATACAGCGCGCAAACTGCTTATACGAAGACATTTGGGAGTGCAAATAAGCCAGAACCACAACCTGCTCTTCTCGAGATCCAGAAAGCAGATGCTGTGTATGATGTGCGATGGTCGCCGGCTCGGCCAAGTGTCTTTGCCAGTGTGGATGGTAGTGGTGCTGTTGAAGTGTGGGATTTGAATGAAAACACTGATCTTCCTGCTGCTCGTGCGTGGGTCTCGGACCGGTCGAAGGATGCAAAGCGTGCTGGTGCAAATGCTGCAGCCACAAGTATAGCCAACACTATCACGAGCACCAGTACGCTAGATGCCAAGCTCGCACAGAACACGGCTGGGCCGCCACCGGGATATGTTGGCAACAGTCTGAACAAATGTGCTTGGGAACATGGAGAAGGGAGGAAACTTGCTGTTGGTGGCTTGGATGGTATCGTGACGGTCTTTGAGGTTGGTGAAGGGTTGAGTGGGCGCAGGAATGCTGAAGTCAGCGAGTGGGAGGGAATGAGGAGATTGGTTGCACAAAGGGAGGGTGGTGGTAGAAGATGAACTACTGCCGACATAAGACTTCAAAGCTTCTTTGATCGAGGACAGTCATGGATAGAGATTATCTGCAGACAAAGAACGTCACGAAGTCGCCATGCTGTATGCACTAGTTGCTGTTGAGAATCTATATAGACTAAGCCAATTATGGTAGCTGCTGTTGAAATTGAGCAGCAAATTCGAAAGCAAAGTATTCCAACTCCTTACACCTGACCAAGACAAACCACAAAGGTTCGTCTCCCAGAATGATCCAGCTCTAGCATCGGTTGGCGCCGTCCTCTCGTAGCTCCGTTTCGGATATTCTTCTACCTGTCCCAATTCTAGCCTCGCAAAACTGTCAGCGCACTTCGCAAGCCCATTTCGAAAGTTCATGCATGTGCTCTTTTCTCGTCGCTGAAGTCAAGCACTCCTTCCTCATGAAAGCTCCACCTCGACGACATCTTCATCTGCAGCACCAGTCTTCACACTCCTGACAGACCTACCAATAGCTGCCCTCCACATCCTCTCCACTCCAGCCTCCCTGAATCCGAACCTCTGAATCTTGCCATCCGCACCCTTGACGGCACAGCTTGATGCATCGGCCAAAGCCTGATGTCCAACGTCGCCTTGAGGAAGTTGCACGACATACCTGCCGAGGACTTCCGCGAAAGTTGCAGACGTAGGTACGGCCATGAGATGTGATGTGGCGTTGTCGGAGCCAGAGGGGAGTGTGAGACTCAAGCAGATGGTAGTCGGGAGGTGGACGTGAGCACCGATGGAAGGTGTACGAGTGGGGCTTTGCAAATGTACCTGATGCTGCAGAGATGATCCCGAACGAGGTTCTAGTCCAGGAGAGTGGTGGTGTAGAGGAGTATCCATTCTTGTCTCTTTGTGAGCGCTGCCTGGATACTGACCGAGACCGGTCAGCTCTTTGTTGGCGTTGCCTGGGTAGTGATCATGCTGGGCTGAGTTCGTGAGAAGTGCGGTGGAAGCAGCTTCATCAACTTGGTTCTTCCTGGCATCATCATCGACGTGTTCAGCATCGTTGGTTGAGTCCTTTGGAGGACTGTCCTCGGGCATGTTGATGTATTTTGACATGGTGTCATGGTCGTTCTCAATTGATGAATGTACTGTCTGCATCTCAGCTTCGGCGATTTCTGCACCAGCAACACCAGGAATGAAAGACGCATTGTTGAAGACTGATTGAAAGGTTTGTTGGTGATCTTCAGCAGAATCATCTTCATCCTCACTCTTTGGAGTAGGCTCTTTTGCTGCGTGAGTGGGGCCATTCTTGGAAGAACTACCGGGAGCGATACCTGAAAAGGCCAGTCCAGAACCGGGAATGTTCGTGACAATGGGTTCTGAAGGAGGTGAAGGGGCCTTGCGCTTCACACTGGGTGTAGCAGGTATGTCAACTTCACTGTCATCTCCAGAAGTCTCATCAATCTTTGGTGTGTCCGCCTTCTGCACAACCTGCTTCTTAGCGGCGGCCTTGCTGGCGGGTGTCACGGGTGACTTAAAAGTTGAGACAGCTTTCTTGCCGCTGTCCACTTTCTTAGGTGCAGCCTTCTTGGTTGACTTGGCAGACTTCACAGTGATCTTGTCACCTTTGTCGTTGTCTCCTTCTCCGTTGCCTTCTTCGTTTTCCTCTTCACCATCTTCGGCTTTGTCTTCACTGGCTTCAGCTGCAATCTTCGCGGTCTTGGCCTTCTTGGGTGTAGGGGTGCCTTTGTCACCATCCACCTTGCGCTTCTTGCTGTGATATTTTGCTGACTCAAACTTGATGATGCTGAAACCGAGATAGGAAATCCTATATCAAGGTTAGCGACGATTGTGTAAATTGGAAAACCTTAACTCACACTTCTCTGTCTTCGGGCCAGAAGAGATAGTCTTCATCATTCGTGTTACCGCGCGAGTGATGGAAGTAAGTCTTGCCATTATCCTCTTCGTCCATGAAAGCCTCGGCCAAGTCTTTCCATTCTGGCTTCTTCCAAGCGCGAGGAGTCTTGCTTGTAGCGTCTTCGTTCTCTGTGATGAATTGTTGAACACGCGCAAAGAAGCTCTTCCAGTCCGCGGGATCGAGACCAGCGGCTTCTTTGATGGCAGCCACGGTAGTGAGGCCGGAGTCGGTGATTTGGACATCTGGTTTGACCATACTGGCGGTTGAGATGAGGGAGCTTTGATCGAGATATCAGTAGCAGTACTGTAAAAGGGAGTGACTGCTGCAGAAAGGTTAATAAGCGATTAAGATGAGAGATGAGGAAACCAAGATCACTTATAAAGAAGTAGAAAGTTTTTTTCAGTCATGTTTCACAATGTTAGCCAGCAAACAAGAGCCAAAATTCTGTTGTTAGGGCTACCAAAGTTTGTCAGAGATCGATTTCAGAGTGAAACAAACTTCAGCGTTCTTGTTTGGAACCAAACAAACAACATCACCTGACTGCCCAGTGGTCATATTGATTGCTATGATTGATTGTTATTTGTACCTGACGATCTGGAGGTCAGGTCTGCTATCTTGTGATATGGCACGGATGAACAGAGATAGGTCTGCTGCAATTCATGCAAGGCAGATTGAGAATGGTTCCTTCAATTAGAGGAGTGAATAGTAGGCGACGTGCTCGTGTTCGTGCGTTGTTCGACGAGGATTCTGTCCAAATCATATGCGCTTTGATATGTATGAAATGGAAGTTATATCGATCTCCTAAGTTCCTGCCAGGTTAGAAAAGTGAATGCTTCTTGCCGTCTATGTTGGCTAATCTTGAGCAAGTCTTCGCAGGAACAGCTGCCTTTCGAAACTTAGCCTTGGAACACATCATGCTGCAACTCAACACCGAACCCTTTCGCCATATTCCTCATCTGCGCCTCAATCTCATCCTCCATCCCTCCTCCAATGCCCAACCACTGCCTAACCTTGGTATACCAAAAGTACAAATCGCTCGAAAACAACACCGTCCTAAACACCAAATGTCCTCCAAAATACTTAATCCTCTCGCCGAAACTCAAATCAGGACTTTCTGTCAGCGCTCTCGACGCCCACATCCCTGTCAGCTTAATACGATTGACGGGCGAGCCCATGTATTGATTGTTTCCTTGCACGATACGTAGGTTTCTGCCGATGAACAGTAGTTCTCGTGGGAACTTTTCTTGGTCGAGCAGCATTTGCTTCATGCCGGCACGCATCTTTTGCTGCATTTCATAGGCACGTTCGCTCTCTGTCTTGCCTTCTAGACCTTTGCGGATGGATTCGGACACTGACTTGTCACCACCGCTGTAAGGACGTAGCAGAGTAGCAGACGCAAAGAGGTCGGGATTGCCAACACCCCAAGAAGTGACCACCTCCTTGATGGTCTTGTTGTCGAAGGTCATCAGGGACTTCCAGAGCAGGGCATACTTGTGGCGGAAGTCGGGATCCATATACACATACAGGCCGTGGTCTAATAGTACAAGCTCTGTACGACCAGCAGGTGTACGGCGAATGAAAATGTTTCCTGGATGAGGATCGCAATGGACAACGCCGAAGAGGAACATCTGTGCCGAGAAGAGGTCGACCATCGTTTGCATGACCTCGCGAAGTGGTAGTCCAAGACCACCTTTGTGGTTTTTGCCCTCCCACTCGTCTCTGTGCGGCTTGAGCTGCTCACCGATTGTGTGATTGCTCGAGATATTGGCGGCAGGGCTGTTTCGAGGAAGTTCAAGACGACTACCACAAGCTCCTGGAGAACCCTTTCGCCAACCTCCTTGCCATTTAGCTGTTATCTTAGCCTTATCCCAAAGTCGTACTCCCTCAATCCATTCTGCTGTCATCACTCTTTTCGACGATAGCTCTCTGTACACCTTAGGAATATACACTCGGTCCCGCAGCCGCGGCTCTCCTTTCACCAACTTCTCCATCCTCTCAGCATTATCCGCCTCATTTTGAAAGTCCGTCTCCAACATCAGACGCTCTGTAATATATGGCACCAAACTGTACATTGGAATGTCGAAATACCACGTATACACCCACGACACAACCTTGAAACTCCACAAATCCCAGCCCACTTGCTGTGCAATCTCTCTCTTTTGTATCTTAATCGCCACTTCCCTTCCATCCGGTAATCGTGCCCAATGCACTTGCGCCACGGACGCACTAGCTTTGGCTACTCGCTCCATCATGCCCTTTCCCGGCTCTCCCGTAAAGCTGACACCAAACAATTCTTCCGGAGTCTTGCCAAAATCTTCTTGTATTACTTTCACCACATCCGCCCACGAGTTTTGCGGCGCATCGTCGAACATGCGGCTGAACATCTTTTGGAATTGTGGCGGTAATACTGCACTTTGCATGGCGATTGCTTGGCCGATTTTGAGATATAGACCGCCGTTGGTATGGAGGAGGTTGAATAGCTTTTCAGCGTTGCGTGCGTGGAGCGCTTCGATCGATTCGGCGAAGGGAGGATGTTCCCGGAAGCTGGTACGGTGCGTTAGCCTGGTTCTACGCCACGAGTATTGTGATAGCATACTTGATCTTGTAATCTGAAGCCACTATTATAGCCAGAGCGAATGTCCGCGCACTTCGTGTCAGGGAGGAGTATAGGAAATAGCGATCTGTGAGGTGCGCTCCACCAACGAGGACGGAGAGGTAGAAGAGGCGTCGAAGCCATTTTCGGGTGCGTTTATATTGCTTTGCTGCCTGTGCTTTTGGTAGTGAAGATGGTGGCGGTGGGACGAGGGGAGAGAAGCGCTGGGCGAGGATTCGAGGGGTGTGAAAGGTACGTGTAGGAGACGATGATGAGACTAGAAGCGATTTAATGACTGTAAAACCGGAGCCTTGACTTCGACATGTCCGGAGAAGACCAGATTTCGAAACTATCGATGTCGTGTATGATCGTATAGGCGCACGCATTGTCGCAGTGGTGGTGATGGCAGACCTAGTGCCATTTCTTGCAGCATGGTGCCTACAGGCGTTTCCGCCGGCTGGGAACATCGCTATAATACAGAACAAATAAGCGACGCAGAGTGGTGTTTCAAGGATCAGACATTATTTTGTCCCAAAAGATGATGTCGTCAATGATAAGCAACGGGCCGTACTCCGGAAAGCCAAGATCGAAGATGGAACTGATGTGAAACTCGTGATATGTATTCGTTATGCTCTGCTCTTGTGCAGCCGGTAGCTGTACTTCGTATTGTACAAGTATTTCATGGCGCCTGTACCATGCACCATGCCATATTTGACCCCTCTGTGCTATGCGCAGATGGTTATGCCCGTCATTTTCCTTTTTATTTTACACCCTGCTCTTTCAGTGCTTTTCTACTTCAAGCATGTTGAGCCAGTTGAGGACCATCATCGCTTTGATTAAGTTACCACGTAGATCGCAGTGCCTGTGGATTGATTAGTCTTGCTCCACTGCCGGATTCATACTAATTACTTACCCTCCATCATACATGTTGGCCTGCAGGCTCATGTTGTATGTGCCTAAGTGCTCAATTCCTCTCTTACCATCCTCAATTCTGACGCTGTCCTCGTACATGCTCAATGCCTTATTGCCCTGACTGACAAGCCATTCGTCTGGCTTCTTCACACCTGCAGCATTAGGAGTGACCACAAGTCGCGGCCAGAACGCGTCCTTGTTGCGTAGGTATGGAAGCTGTTCCTGGACGACTTGCTCAAGTGTGTCGACCCAGTTCAGGTGAGCCTGGAGATCGAGATCGTTCCACAGCCCGTGTCCATAGATGAAAGCATATGGTTTAGCAGGCTTACTAGTTCCCAAAGTCTCTCGGAACTGTGCAATCTCGTTATCTGGGACGGGATACCTGACAATGACCTCGACTAAAGATACCCATGTTAGCTCGCTTGACATCAGGCAACAAGCGAACGTAGTACTCACTCGTGACATCGACAGACTTGGGATCGCAAGCCAAACTGTCCGGATCGTGCCTGATGACATCCGCTGTCTTGAAGATTCCCTGTATCGAGCAAGCCTTGACATTGAACTGATAGTTGCAGAAGCAATCCCTCCTTTCTTCTGGCGAGAAGTTCCAATCCGTCACTGCTCCATAACCCAAGTCCCTCCTGATCAACACGTTGATACTGCCGATAATATGCCTCATCATGCTGTCACCTATGATAATGACCTTCTGAAACCTCGACAAGATGTCGCAAATCTCTTCCGTAGTAAACCACCTAAAGTCGCAGCCTCTAGGCATGTATGGTGCATCATGACCGATACGACCACCCCACGACATAGCTTGTAGCATATCTTCACGAGTTTGACATAGTGGTGAGAAAGGTGAATGTAGGTCCAGACTGCTGATGTTGCATGTTTGACGGTATTTGTAGTTTGAGAACGTGTCAACACTGTCTGGAACTCGATAGTCGACAGTCTCCGGCGGCTGGAAGGCAATATGTGGGATGCGGGATTGATTGCTGTAATAGTCTTGAGGGATGAGGTATGAAGGACGTTGGTACTGTCAAAGTCGAGTGGATCAGCACACATTCTTCAGATGAGCTTGACCTCGCTCTTACCTTCGGCTGACTGAACCCACCAAACGTAGACCAGAGGAAGAATGTCCCTATTACACCTGCGACTATAAGGACTGTTTTTCTGTTCTGCTTTGCTGTTGCTTGCTCTACTATATGTGCAAATGGATTATTCGAAGAGTGGTTCTTGGATCGCTTCTCGCCATAGTAGACACCATTGGCCATTGTGGCGGTGAAAGAGGCAAGAGACCGAACGGGACCAGCGCGACAGGGTGAAAGAGTATGTAGAAGATCTGTAAGGTAGTCTGCTGCTTGAATAGGGTGGTACCTCCGTCCGGTACTCAACTTTCTAAATCAACGGCTACAAAAGCTTGGCCTCTCGCGAACTCTAAATCCTCCGACAGCGTGGAGGTCACATTTGGTCACAAGATGAGCTGATAGAGTATATAACAAACTTGTTTGAGTGGGGTTGTTAAATACCATCTAGATATTCGTACTGCTATGCACCTCTTGGTACTACATGTAAAAGAAAAACTCAAAGTGGTATCATCCAGTAATCATCTTCAAACTCCCGTTTCCTTAGCATCAACCACCGACTATGTGTCGTCTTATGCAGTCCTCCCACTGGTGATTCATCGAACATTTCAAGTTGAGAATTGCATTGGCGTTGCTATACCCATTTGCGTGACCATAGCCGTGCTTTTGCCAACAAAGTTATTATTCTGCGTAGCCGCAATAACATCTCCATCAACCAGATATGGCTGATCAAAAATATTGCTTGATGCTCCAGTTCCAGTACCCTCGGCAAGACCAAGTCCTTGAATATAGTAGTCCCATTGAGCCTGTCATGGTATTAGAATACGCCATCTGACATTGCATATGTGCTTGACAAGACTTACCCAATCGATATTAGCACCCGCCATGTCCACGTCACCAAAGCTATTAAAGCCGCCAATGTTCGGACCTGGCATCGCGTTGGGCCAATTGAACATGGCATCCGTCGCATTTCCTAAAGGCTGTTGGTTGGTGTTGGGCTGAGGTGTCATGTTACGTTGTACCGTCATGTGCCTGGTATCGAACACACTCTGAGGGTCACCATCTATCCTGGCACCACTACTCAACATACCAAGAGTGAGCGCGGCAGAGCGCTCCGAGGCAACCAGGCCGTCAGGAGCGACGCCGTCGTTCCGTGACGCGAACGAAAAGTTCTTTTGAAATTGTTGACGTAGTTCTTGATGGTCCCTGAGCTTCTCAAGCATCACTCTTAAGATTGTCGAAGCTTTGTAAGCCTCCAAACTTTGATCTCTCAGGGTTGACCAGATCTGAACAGTGCGCTCAATTGCAGCATACATCACTTCGCGTTTTTCTAGTGCCCATATGTAACCTTCACCTGAAGTGCGACCTGATGCTTCTGCTTGAGCTGTGTGATACATATCGAGACATACTACCATTGCGGCCAATAAGAAATCATGCGTGGTCAACGAGGTCGTGAATGACCATGCAAGTGAGCTGAGACTGGCGCCAGGCTGACATTCCGTTTGCAGTGTCGATTGATGTGCTAGCATCTCCAAGCAAGAATCAATACACGTCTTGCGACTCGCTAGATATCGAGCTTCTCGACGGGCAGCAGGCAGGAACTTTCTGTGTAATAACAACAAACACTTGTGGTATAGGAGATCCAGAGCATAACGCTGCATTTTGATAATAGCAGGGTCTAGACTGCTGTGTTCGGCCGAGCGAATGCGTAGGAACTCTGGCAATTGAGCCATGTTTTCGCGAAGCTCGGCATCCAGCTTCATTGTGTCTTCGTAAGATGGAAACTTGAGGGACATTGATAGTTCTTGAATACGTCCGAGGATCCAGACGATTTTGGTGTGCGCAATCATGAAACTCATGGCTGTTTTCTCGCTCAGTGGACGTGGAGGCGGTAGAGGTCCGGTATCTTCGTCAAAGTCTTCGTCATAGAGATTAGATGGCAGCGCTGTATCGCAATCAGTAGACCTAATCATGTTCGGCAGGCCACACTGAAACGACAGCTGTATGTCAATCGTTCGGATATATGCCCAAATTCTTCTTCGCATCTCACCCTGATATGGCGACATGATTGCGTAGGGAGCACTGTCGCGCTGTAGTCCCATTCGCATGGCCAGTCTTGAGATAATACCCGAAAGCATCCACAAACCTGTCTCAGCCTCTCGGGTGCGTGAGTACTCTGCTTGGAAGTAAAAGCACAGTGCTTCGAGCATGAAGTTCAAGGGCTGAGTGAAATCTGCTGTCACGAGGCACTGTGCCGCACATTCTGCATATTTGATTGCATAGTCTCGAGAAGTGCCGCGGAAAGCTTGAGGCTCATCACCAGATCTGTGGTATGATTCCATTGCCAGACTCATTATCGAGTAGCACATACCCAGCCATGGTATAGGTGTTTCATTGCTATTCTGCCAGTGCCGATCATACTGTCGTCGAAACGTGGCACCATGGAGAATGTGGAGGAGATTGCCTTCAGTGTTGAAGTGTCTTGTCATGAGACCGTCCACGACCTGCTTGGGAGGGAAATTTGCCAGTAGCGTATTTCTGTCTACAGTGGCCGAGCCTCGGAAGAGGAGAGAGACTGCGGCCGATGGTTCTCCGATTTTCGACGCCTTCACCTTGTCCAACTGCTCGTCATACTCTTTCTGATGTTCCAGGAAATATCGCTTCACCTCTGCGATGTCGCTGAGAATCGTCCACCAATGACCTTCAGAGGCATAGAACTGACGATCATTTGCTACTTTCAAAACACCGATAGATCGCGACACATTGTCGAGATCAGTGTCATCAGAAGCTAAGCTGTCGTCCTTACCGGGTTTGACTTGAGACGACTCGCTTGAGTTTGCGCTGTTGTCTGAGGCTGCAAGTGCCGCTGCTGCTGTGGCCGGACCTCCACTGCCCATGAGGGAGAGGACCAGATTTTCCAAACGGTTTATTCGACTCTGCATCTCAACTGGCGTGCTGGTCTCTGTGGTAGTCGTGGCAGTAGCACGCCTCCTTGCAGGTGGCGATGCATAACTACATCCATTCGTGTCGCCGCGCTTGACGCAGTTATCACAAGGTGCTTGCCTATTACATTTGAGCCTGGTTTGAAGATGTCAGTGAAGTTCTGTACTCGTCTGATACCTCTACAAACTTACTTTCTGTGCCTGCAAGCAGCGCATGAAAGTGGAACGCGATTGCGCTTCCGAACTACTCGATGCTGAGCATCAGGTGTCGGTTCGTTGCCGGGAGAATGTGCTAAGGAGTGGTTTGAGGCGGGTGGAGTAGGTGACATCTGAGATATGGACTCGGACAGCTGTCCTGTTTGCAAGGGTGGAGGTTGCGCCATCCTTGTAGGTTGTGATGTTGCGACCCTAAGACAGTCTGAAGTATGCAATTATCTAGGACCTTGACCAAATCGTGCGCGTCGATGGATTGAATATTCAATTGTACAGCGCCCTATTATCTCCAGCGTAAGCAGCAGTCTCGACTTCTAGGAGTTGTCCAATTCAATGCTAAACCACCCGCGCGCCTGGATGTCTACTGCTCCTTCTTCCTTCGTTGTGATCTGGAGCGAAGTTGCGATCGAGCGCAGTCCAGCTGCTATTCTCACTACGCTTTCTCTGAGGACGCTTTTCCATGGTTGTGTTAGTGTGATCTTGATATTCTACAAATAAATCGATAAATCGATACTTACCTGCAGAGGAAGAGGAGTTTGACAGGACGCGATGTCGAGGATTTGACGGAGATAGGATATAGAAAACAGTGGAGCAATATGAGGGGGTAGAAGGAACTCGAGTACGATAGGGCTAGCCTCGCCTTTGACACATTACACTCAACTTCAAGATGAGAGGTACACGTAGCATTCACAACGACGATGGTCTCATTGTATAGTTGACAACGGGCCTGCTGTCATCTTCACTCCCACGAGGGTGTTAACTGGAAGATGTGTCGTCCTACTCACGTTACTGCCATCATGACCATGGACAGCAAGGACAATCGAAGCTCATTGAAAATACGATGAGAGATAATGAGATCTATCTTGAGACAACTGGTACATGTACAGAAAGATCAATGGCGCAGTCATTGGTGCACAGGATTGCGGACTTTTTTCGTACGGTGTTACTGTTGGTATAGTAAAAGCAGCAAATGCTACTACCGCATGTCCTACTACAGTGTAATAACTCGACTATGCGACATCTACTTCTTCCGCCTCCTCCGCACTCTATTATCTCTTCCACTCAGGTGGTATGGCTGCACGGTAGAGAAGACGACGTTGTCAAAGTGCTTGAGACCACCCGGTGTCCATCTGCTTTGAAGTATTTCCAGTGTATGTAAGCTGGATTATAGTGCCAGGGTAGTTGCACCAGGGACTTCAAACATAGTTAGGGCAAGTCGGGGCTCCTCGAGTCTTACGAGAGACCTGATGATGAACAATGAAAAGAGTTGAAGACTTGGGCCCGCGACAAAGTAGTCGGCTGTGGGCAATGTGAGGATGTTTTCGAGGCTCGGCGTGGTAGGTTCATAGACACGTCTCGCAGCTCTCTTAGTAGAGCGAGAAGTTCAAAAACATCTTGGACTGGTGAAGGAGAAGGACTTGCGTATTTCAACAGTGCAATGATATCTGTAGTCATCTCAATATGTTTCTCTCGAGGTGAAGTGAAAACAACGTGTAATGTCACGCGACTGTCTAAAAGACCTTTGAACATGAGTATCGTTCACTAACTTCAGTGGCGCGAATTCATCTGACAGAGAACCACCTTTGTACGCACTAACAGCAACAGTGTACTATTCACGATATCTCCTGCTTGAAGTGGGATGATAATGCAAGCTCTTCTTAGTGGTCAATTACGCACGCCGGGTCGAGGTCCGGTCCGTGTCGTCATAAGGATCTGCATGGCATTCCATTGGGAAGCGGGGCTTTAATGGCATTAGATCCCAATTCGAGCTACAAAAAGCTCCAGCTGTCCCCAAGCTCTTCTGCTTCATCTTCTTCACTTTAACAACACTCTATAAACACCTACTGAGACTATCTAATTACTCTACATACTCAATATGGATGTAAGCAGCCAACCGAGCCACAGTCCAGAAATACCATTACAATAGCTAACAATCAAAAGGTCTATCACGCTTACACCTACGGCACTGCCTTCTGGTACTTCCTCCGAGGCATCACCCGTCTGCTCTCCCCCGAGACAGTCATCACCTGGTTCAGGCCTCCTTACCAAATGGTCCCTCACAACGGTACGTCATACACACCCTATCACCACAAATTCCACCCTACAACCACTTCTCTGCCCTTCTAACCACTACCACGCACCCACAGACCTCGAGCTCTACGAAACCCGCTCTGAAGCCTGGTGCCTCATGGCCCTAACGGCCTCCCTCCTCCTCATCTCCGGCGCCATGCCCCTCCGCTCTCTCCTCCTCAACATGCCCGCTTCCGACAGCGACGCCGGCGCCCACAAATACGCCAAAGGCATCGTCGCCATCACCATCTTCCACCACATCACCACGGGATTGCAGGCGGCAAGCCACTTCTTCTCGCCCAATCATTACAACACTGCTATGGCGGTGGGCGTGTATGGGTCTGGAAGCTTGGCGGCGCTGGGCATCTGGACGTTGATGTTTGGAATGGATCCGAGTACTGTTAGTGCTGGGAATGTGAGGAGAAAGAGGATTTAGGGAGGGGTTTGTGGTAGTGCATGGAGCATGTAAGGAATGAGGAGGTGGAAGAGGGGAAGTAGTGGGTGCGGCTTAGCCGGAGTGGGGAAGGTTACAAAGACTGCTGGAGGCATGTCATGAGCGAAAATGAGAAGTCTGTGACATTACGTCGAGAGTATAGTTAAGGTTAATACTCAGAGCATGATATGGAGAATTTGAATCGAATCAAATATAGCATAATATAACTTGACAATTAATGGGATTCATTGTCCTTGTAGGACTATCTTCTGCTTGATCGTGACATCTATCATCAACAGCCGAGCATGGATAACTTTAGGCATCGTTTGCTCCTAATCACCAAGCGAACGGTTGTGACAGTCATACTCAACATGTTGTTCGTTTTGCAGTCTTCCAAGACGTGGTGCCTCAGGCATTACACCGGCCGCATTATATCTCAAATTGTCGCGCGATTCTATCTGAATGGACGAAGCTGAGTTCTTTGGAGAGGCTATATCACTGTCCTCCTCGAGCAGCCTTCTCCCTCAAATGCTTCAATTGATCCTCGATACTAAGACCTTGGCCCTGCATGCCAGGCATCGGCATAGGCATAGGCATAGGCACATTCTGTCCCGGCACTCCAGCATACGCCACAGCCGCTCTCTTCCTCCTCGCCGCCTCTTCCTCGCTCACAGCAAGTCCAGTGATAGGATCAAACACATCGGTACGCTGACTTGCCAAACGCTTCAGATTATTCGCTACATCTCCAGTGCTCAGATTGGTGGTTGCGTAATGACTTTCGGCCTTGGCCTTCTGCTCCTTCCATCTGGGATCGAGTAGCTCTATGCGCATGTGTTCTTCGATTTCGGCATATGGTATTGGCAGTTTGCAGTTTGGACATATAGTGACTGCGGCAGATTGTTTGCCTCGTGCCGCTTGAGCACGGGGGACGTAGTTGTCGCGAATCTTCATGGGTGCACCCGCAGCAGGTCTCGAAGCTGTTGGTGCAGCAGGAGCTGGCTGTTCAGGTAGAGTTTGATAGGCTTGTGGTATAGGTGCCGGTGGAGGAGGTGCGTATGCTGTGACCGCTGGAGATGTTGGATGTGCTGGGTATTGTGGAGGGGGTGGCGGGAAGTTGCCATGCGTTGGATATTGAGGTTGTTGTTGTGGTTGCTGTTGCTGTTGTTGCTGTTGTGCGTATCCTCCATTATAATATGTGGTTTCTCCAGGCATAGCCTCTTCGATGCGCATATTATGTGGTGCGAGTGACATCTCTGCTTTTTGCTCCAATGAAGCTGACTGTAAATCGTTCAGCGACGTTGGAGCAGCTAGTTCTGCAACTTCATCTTCTTCTGTAAACAGGACGGTCTCGACCACCACAAAATCGTGCCAATCAATTTGTGCAAACTCCAACTTCTCCTTCTCCTCTTCTTCCTCCTTCTGTTGTTTTTGCTTCTCTTGATATTTCACCCATTCTGCTCGTTGCTTTGCTCGTCCCAATAAATGAAATCTATCTTCCACGTTCTCTGTCAACTCCACTATTCTTGCTTGTTCTGCTTTGCCTCCATCTGAGCCTCTTGCGTTCAGAAGTTCCGAATACTGGTCCACGAGTCGACTGAAGAATTGATAGAGACTGTGCTGTGGTCGCAAAAAGTCAAATTGGTAGTTTGCAGCTTCTTTTTGGGATAATTGTGTCATAAATGTCCTTCCATTTTTCGCAGCAAATAAGGCAGTCAACTTGATGACCTCCATATCTGAAGCAGCAATGGCCGGCATGCGCGCTGAAAAGTGAAACTCTGATGGTTCTTCAGGACCTGTCGGTTTTTCCTCTTCTTGCTTGTTCTGTCCTGCTCCTGCTCCTCCTGCTGACACTACAGTTCCCCGCCCGGCTCTGACTTCCTCCAATCGCCAGACATAGAAAGCATTGTAGGCATCGTTCTCGTTCAGGAATGAGAACTTTGGATTTGAAGAATTCTTTTCGCGAATACGGTCTTCGAAGACGGGACCATTTCTTGCAATATATCCAGCAGTGGTCTCGACAATTGTACGAATCTCCTTTGGCGGAAGCACGACGTGGGATGGCGCTTTTCCTACAGCATCTGTGCCGTCCATAACCACATCATCGGCGACCGCGGTGGGTGCCATTTTTGAAAATTCTATCTTCTATCTCTTCGTCCTTGTAATGGCCTGACTAGGTCGCTGTTGTGTAGTGTTCTGAGGTTGAACTAGAACGGCAAGGGCTTTATTGCGGCAGGATTATGAGTGGACTTAATAACCTCAGGTTGTCCTGCAGATTCGGTGGTGATTTCTCCAAAATCTGGATGTCACTACCCTGTCCACTACTCCAGATTCTTGAAACGCCAAGCCAAGGGCTGAAACCGATTACCCCTTTCCTAGCTCCCCTTGAATAAGCCTCCGAATATAAACAGCTTGTTCATTAAGGACGCGCTTTCCTGCTTATCTTTTTTGCTGTACATAATACTGCAGCTGGTCCGGCGCAGGCCTACACAACACACTCTCATTGATCGACCTCCACACATCGACCATCATGGCAAATACACGGCTTGGGGCTGATCCCACTCTCATGACGACCAAGCCTGCTACCAAAAGAGGAGGAAGATCACCTGCAAGATCTCAAGTACCCAATGGCAAGATTGTAGAGAAGAAGGATACCTATGCCTCAGAAGGAGTGACGAACAATGACATTTTCAACCTCCCCAGCTCGGATTGGCAGCTCTTGGGCTTCCTGACCGTGGTAGCATTGGTCGTGAGGTTGTTCAGAATATACCAACCAACAAGTGTGGTCTTCGACGAGGTTCATTTCGGTGGCTTTGCTTCCAAGTATATCAAGGGGAAGTTCTTCATGGACGTTCACCCTCCGTTAGCCAAGATGCTCATCGCGCTATGTGGATGGTTAGCTGGCTTTGACGGAGAGTTCGACTTCAAGGACATTGGCAAGGACTATCTGGAGCCTGGTGTACCATACGTCGCAATGCGCCTGTTTCCAGCCCTCTGTGGAGTGGCTACTATCCCAACCATGTTCTTAACGCTCAAGGCTTCTGGATGTCGGAGCATCACAGCCGCGCTTGGTGCTGCTCTTGTCATCTTCGAGAATGGTCTCGTCGCAAACAATCGCCTGATCCTCCTGGACTCTCCCTTGATTGCCTCAACAGCTGTCACGGCGCTCTGCTGGACATGCTTTATGAACCAGCACGAATTGGGTCCTGCTAAAGCATTTACCCCTAACTGGTGGTTCTGGCTCATCTCTACTGGTCTCTTCCTCGGCGCTACTGTCAGCATGAAATGGGTTGGTCTTTTCACAATCGCTTGGGTCGGCAGCTTGACTGCTCTCCAACTGTGGGTCCTGCTAGGTGACTCCAAGAGTGTTACTCCTGTAGGTACTCAACACTACCTATATACTATTTCCCTGACTGACATTTTCACAGCGTCTCTGGTTCAAGCACTTCTTCGCACGTGTCTTCTGTCTCATCATCATCCCTGTCTCATTCTACACGGGCATGTTCGCCATCCACTTTGTCTGCCTCGTCAACTCAGGTGAAGGCGATGGCTTCATGTCTTCCGAGTTCCAGGCTACTCTCAACTCAAAGGGTATGGAGTCTGTTCCGGCAGATGTTGTTTTCGGCAGTCGTGTAGCGCTCAAGCATTACAACACACAAGGTGGATACCTCCACTCTCACGCTCACATGTACCCCGAGGGCAGCAAGCAGCAACAAATCACGCTATACCCTCACAAGGACGAGAATAATGTTTTCCTCATGGAAAACCAAACCCAGCCCTTTGACTTTGCTAAGAACGAGTCGATCCCTGGCCCTCTAGCATGGGACAATATAGCACCTGAAAACGTCAAGGACGGAGACGTCATTAAGCTATATCATCTGGTCACTAGTCGCCGTGTTCACTCTCACGATCAACGTCCACCTGTTACTGAGGCTGATTGGCAGCAGGAAGTTTCTGCATATGGTTATGAGGGCTTCGAGGGTGACGCCAATGATTTGTTCCGTGTCGAGATCATCAAGTCAATGTCGGATGGTATAGAAGCCAAGCAACGTCTGAGGACTATTCAGACCAAGTTCAAGCTCGTCCACATTATGACAGGATGCGTGCTCTTCTCCCACAAGGTCAAGCTTCCTGATTGGGGTTTTGAGCAGCAAGAGGTTACTTGTGCCAAGGGCGGAACTCTGCCTAACAGCGTCTGGTATGTCGAGCAAAACGATCACCCCCAACTTGGTGAGACTGCTGAGAAGGTGAACTACCGCAACCCTGGCTTCCTCGGCAAGTTTTGGGAGCTTAACAAAGTCATGTGGACCACCAATGCTGGACTCACTGATTCCCACGCCTGGGACTCTCGTCCTCCTTCGTGGCCAATCCTGAAGCGTGGCATCAACTTCTGGGGTAAAGACCACCGCCAGATCTATCTCATGGGCAACCCCTTCATTTGGCTTTCATCCACTGCCGCTATTGCCATCTGGGTACTCTTCAAGGGCCTCGCGGTCCTACGATGGCAACGTGGATTCCAAGACTATGCCGATGAGACATTCAAGAGGTTCGACTACGACATCGGTATGTCAGTTCTTGGCTGGGCTTTCCACTACTTTCCCTTCTACCTCATGGCGCGTCAGCTCTTCCTTCATCACTATTTCCCGGCGCTTTACTTTGCTATTGCTGCATTCTGCCAGATCTTCGATTTCGTGGGTTATCGCGTCAACTTTATCGGCCTTAAGAAACGTCCTGCAATTGGGCAGGCCGTCGCTGTTGGACTCATTGCGATCAGCATCTTCGCCTTTACTCTGTACGCGCCATTGACCTATGGTAATACCTGGACCAAGTCGCAATGCGAGAAGGTCAAGTTGTTTGAGACATGGGATTGGGATTGCAACAACTTCTTGGACACAGTAAGTCAGGAAACGACAGTATACGAAGTCAAAGACTAACGCCATTATAGTACGAAGCATATCAGAACTATGTTCCAGCACCATCTGATGTTGTTGCTACTTCTGCTGCAGAAGTCCCAGTCGTACAAGCACCCATCGAGCCACCTCCAGTCTCGCCGATTTCTGATGCTCAAGTGACTGGAGTTTTGGACGAACAAGGATTCCAAATCTTAAGCAAGGAAGAAAAGATTGAGTATCGCGACGAGTACGGTAATGTTTTGGATCCCGAGCAAGTCGAAGCACTCCGTGGTCAAGTGGAATTCCAAACACGATACGAGACCCGTACACGATTGCTCGATGCTGCCGGTAACGAGATTTACAACAAAGTTGTCGAAGGAGATGGACCAAAGGACAACTCGATCGTGGCAGAAAAGCCTGACCCAGAGCCTGAAACTGCCTCTGGCTTACCTGTGCCTATCGCCAGTGATGAGCCAGCACATGTGGATGTGGATGCGGATCTGGTCAAGGAGCAACATGTAGATGCTGCTAATACAGCGGCCACTGCCGCAGAGCCAGAAATGGAGAATCCGGAAGTTGAGGCTACTGCCTGAGGATTGATGTGTTGTGAGACGGGAATGAAAAATGTGTGACAGGGGCATTTGTACAAGTAGGTGGAAGGTGGAGCTTTCGAGACGTCTTCTACGATGTGATGATAGCTGCCAAAAAGTTCTTGGTAGCAATTCAATGAATGTATTTCTATATCGAATAGGTGATTATGAGCAGCGATAGGACCTATTCGCCTAATGAAATCCAATGACCCCACATAACAATACGTCACAGCGGCAGACCAATTTGGTAGCTCGAGTCTCAAATGCCCATCTATCTAACCTGTAATCCATCATTTTCTTCTGCCTTGCTTTTCTACACAAATCACAAAGCACAGCTCTATAACTACCACCCAACATATCTCAATCAAAATCAGACACGATGGCAGGCGCCAGCAGTAAAGAAATCCTGAGCAAGGTCTACAAGATGATCCCTCCCATGCTCGAGAGCTTCCACAAAGGTATGTCTGCACACAATGAAGCTCCCTAACCTATCAATCATGTCTCAAACCTGGCCACTAATATCCTCTAGGTCAACTTGGTCGTGTTGGTGTCATTGGAGGATGTGACGAGTATACTGGAGCACCCTACTTCTCCGCAATGGCTTCAGCGAGATTAGGCTGCGATATGGTAAGTTTGTACACATCTTTCCTCACGCGATCTGGCACACTTTAGCTAACAATCCGTGTTCAGTCTCACGTTATCTGTGAGCCTGGTGCTGGCCAAGTCATCAAAACATACTCTCCCAACCTAATGGTCCACCCCGTCATGCGCCAAACACACAACCTCAAGGACGGCGAAAACGTCGATACTGTCTCCCAGAATGCCCTCGACATGATCCCTCGTCTTCACGTTATTGTCATTGGACCCGGCCTCGGTCGCGATAAGACTATGCAAGAGACATGTGCCCGCGTCATCACAGAGGCTCGCAAGCAGAACATTCCTTTCGTCCTGGATGCAGATGGTTTGATGTTGGCCACGACAAGACCTGAGCTAGTCAAGGGCTACACCGAGTGTATCCTGACACCCAATGTTGTCGAGTTTGGCAGATTAGCTGAAGCAATGGGCATCACTGTCAAGAACGAAGATCCGGCGAAGGTCTGCGAGAAGGTTGCCCAAGCATACGGCGGCCCAACCATTATTCAGAAGGGCGGAAAAGACTACATCAGCAACGGAAAGTTCACCTTGGTCTCTGAAGGTGAGGGTGGGCTGAAGCGAAGTGGTGGTCAAGGTGACACGTTGACTGGTAGCTTGGGCACGTTGTTGGCCTACCGCAAGGCTTACCATGACAGAATCTGGGACCATGATAACAGCTTGGAGCCTGCTGAGACATTGGCGCTGGCTGCCTTTGGTGGAAGTGCTATTACAAGGGAGTGCAGTAGATTGGCTTACAAGGACTTTGGTCGTAGCTTGCAGGCAGGTGATTTGACTAACCATGTCCACACTGCGTTCTTGAACACTATTGGAGAGCCTACAAGCAATTTGTAAGGTGTGTAATGATTGATGGTTGGAAACGACGAAAACGGGAATGGGATGGTTATGATAGCTTTTGTCCATAATGATGATGTATCCTGATGTACGATCGATGGCAGCCGAGTATACAAAGGACTTGTTCTCTTTTGACTTACGTCCAAGCTCGAACTCTGCAAATCGTACAAGTCAAAAGAAAGTATATCCTTCATACTCTCAATCCTCGTGTGAGTGACCCTGCATATCATTGCGCATACAATGTGAAAGTTTGGTGGGGAAATTTCCCGAGATGAAGATGAAGATAACTCACAGCTAACATTCCATCACATCAAAACAGAACATAAGATAATTACCGATTCCACGCTGGTGGATGATATAAGACGTCCCAGTCTCCTCCTCCTCTGATGCTGTAGGTGGTTGGATGTACTGTACACAGCGCCTTCGTGGCATTGTTGGGATTTTTAATCCTCCCTAAGACTTCCGTGGTTGTTATCCTGGCCATGATCAGGTTTTGAAATGTCAGCTGCAGCTGCTTCATACACTGACAGTGATTGAGGTGAAAAAATATCTACGTACTGAGACCAAGACCAAGAGCCCAGCCCGGGAACAAGAACAGAAAGTGGATGAAATGTTATATTGGTTTCATGGCTTGACTAACTACATTATCTCGGACCTCATGAGGTTCGCACCAAAACTTGCCATATCCATCGGGCATGCAAAAGAGCAGCCACTTCATCCAGCTGATCTGGAGAAAAGATGAAAATACCCCAAAACGCCACGCTAAATCATTCCCAACAGATATCACGTTATTACACTTCTTACACTTTCAGTCATGATCGATCAATCAGCATTAGACCTCGACCGCAATCGCCCTTCCCAGGCTGAAACTAGCCAGCGACTCAACACTAAGCTGCTCCAGCGTATGCTCCTCCGCCCAAAAGTCATCAGGCCCTTCTTGCTGGTGATAGAACACTGGTCTGCTGTTGAGTATGTCCAGTGGGCTATCTGAGAGGCACCAGTCATCGAGGTCAGAGCCGCCAAGCTGCTTCTTGTCCGTGCTGATACCTAGGCCGAAAACTGGCGGTGGCATCTTAGAAAGATGGTCCTCCCACGACGTGATATCCTTTTGGATCTTGCTCGCAGGCCGATGTGGTCGCGGGCTGATACATTGCAATTGTCCATGCTCGGCTTCGACATGGTCTTCGTACTCACTCCGGCTTGTGCGGATGAGTGGCTCCCACATGTCCTCTGCTACTGATAGAGCGCGGCCTTCGAGGGCGGCAAGAGCAGCGGCACGGTGCATTGTGCGTTCGTACTCTTCTTCGGACATGATTGCAGGAAGCTGCTTGACGCTGCAGTAGTCCCGCTCGTGCTCGTTTGTCTGGTATGGAGTCCCGACATTGCTGAACCATCCATCGCTGTTGTCGTCGTTGGAGAACTCTGATGTCGTAGGACTGAAGGATTCATTGCTGGATTCGTAACCTTGTCGCCCGGACCCAAAGTCGATGATGTGTGTTGTTGGTGGTGTCAGGTATTGGTTCCTCTGCTTCTTGTTTGATGCTGCTGCTGATTGAGGAAGCATGTGAAGAGTGTGGCTAAGAGAGGCATTGCGAGATTTGCTGAATGTTGCAAAGGTAGGCGAGGAGAGTGCTGAGTCGGTGATGTCGTGGGATCCTCTTCGGACCTCTGCGGCTTTGGCAAGGTCGAAGATGGAACCGTAGCGTGAGCGTGTGAGAAGGTTGGAAGGTCGGCGTTGCTCGTGTCTGCTGAGTTTCTCGGTGACAGGCATGGTGTGAGAGAGGTCTGGGAGAGTTTGGGAGAGTATGTGGTTATGTTGAGATGGTTTGAGATGGAAAAAGGATAGGCAGAAAGTGTGATGTTTCAAAAATGGGATGACGATGATCGCAAAGGTAGATGAGAAGGGCTGGAAATGGCTGTGAGGGATCGGTCGTGCAGGGCTGCAGGCTTCGATCGTAGAGATATTCGACGACTGCGCTGCTATGCAAAGGTTACTATGCAGGTGGTTCGCAAGCAGGACGTTGTGGTCAGTAAGGTAACGTTGCTGTGGTGCAAGTTGTGCTTGGAAATGTTTAAAAGACACAACTAGCTACATATCTATACTCACTCCCACGCCCTGCCACCTGGGCGGGCGTCTGTTGCTCCAGAACGTCCAGCCATTTGGAAAGCTCGTCCTGCTCGTATCCATTCACAATGGGGACTAAGCAGACCCTGCCACTTACTCGTAGACGTCTTCGATGGCGATGAGTATGCAAGAAATGCTCCGTGCTATATCCCCGCAAGTTTCTATTGGTAGGGAGTGCGAGCCTCATCGTATCCGATGCACAGGTCCCTTGCAGCCTGTTGCCAACGTTAGCCCACCCAATAGAGTTGGCTTGCAGAATTGCGCAAGATGGGTTGCATGAAGCGGACAGCCGGACCAGGAATACTTGCCGTCCCTTTGACATGGATGGTGGGATTGTGAGTTCACTCCCAGTCCACCTGCCAACTGGTACGGACCATTCCGTCTTCGTGCAAGAACAAGCTTAAATCGCGGCACACAAGCCTGCTCGTCAGCACCGCTGCACTGGTATCCAGGGCTTGAGCATTTGTCATGATCATCTCTCTCCTTCTCATTGCTTTGACATTTACTCTATTTGGCACATATTCCGGCGATCCTGATCACCATGATTCTGCTTCGTCGTACTCAGCATTCAGGCAGTTTCTGTATCACTCGTGACCGCATCTTCGCACGACCATAGTGTCCAGACTGACACAGAATCCTCATCCTTGTAGCATACACTCGTGCCGCCCTGGGGCCTCTTTCGTGGTCTTCGCGGTCTAGGCTAGTAAGAGTGCTTGCGAGAGAGTCGAGATGTGATCAGCGTGATAGAGGCTGAGACAAATACAAATCAAATCACAGTCTAAAGTGATCAGTAGTATGTGCTTGTCCTGTCAGCCATGCTACAGTACAGCGTCACATACAAAGGGAAAATGGTTAAAACAGGCGATTTTGCATAGTATGACGCTTGAGCATCAAAGACACTTGCTCATCGCAGTCATTCTAAGCTCCAAAATCAGTGGACTCTTCCCCTCATTGATAGTCATCGTCTCAATATTTTCGCACCACTCTCAACCTCTTACTGTGCAACATCTCACACTCACTTCAGACTCATACAGTTCAACGCATTACCGATATAGATCCGACATCTTGTCACTGGTGAACCACAAAGCGAAAGTCTCGAACTTCTATGGCAACACGAATACGCAAAGTCGAGGCTTGAGGTTCAACGAGCTCCGTTTTGCTAACGTCTAACCGGATGTGGCTAGTGCCCGCTAATGGATAGACGCGGCCCGTCCTTCGTTCCTGCATTTGGTGGTCCATGCGTTTGGTAGGGTAAGTATCTTTACCTCAACTTCAACGTCAATATCAACGTCAACTCGACATTGTCTTGACTGCTGGCATGTTGCTTGATAAGCACAGTACGGTCAGAACTTGCCTATCAGTCCCAGTAGTTTGAAGAATGAACAACTCGACCGACATGGCGTAAAAAAATCCAAGCCAACTCGTCATCACAACCACTACAAAAAAATCCCCTCCATCACGATATCACGAAAAAGTCGTTAAACACGACATTTCTTTCCCAGCGGTAGAGCAGCCCTCCCCGCACTCACAACGACAACGGTCATGCTGCATACGATGCTACGCAGCAACTTGTGCATACGCCCGTTGACGATGTCTGCTACATCTGATGAGACAAGATTTGTCAAGCTTGGCCTTGCTTGTGTTTTGTGAGATCTGGGATATCGTAACTACCTGCCGCCCGCCGATGCTTGAGCTCGTCGGTGAGACGTCGGATGGTGTCAGGGGATCGAGATGCTTTTCGAACAGCTTGTTGAGCGAGCTCCGTACCTAAGGCGAGGAGTTTCTCCGGTATTTGTTAATATGTACTTGACATTGAAATGAGCACTCGACCTCCAATATACTGACCACACACAATGGCTCTATATCTCGTGCTTTGTGGCAAAGTCTCGCTCATTCAATGCTCGAGGACTCAATATGCGCCCATTTTGAAGCAACTCAGCATACTTCCCGCATCTGGTTTCACCATGCATGCCGACCGACACCGCTTACAACAGCAGCTTCTCCTTAGTACGTCCAGACATCAGGCATATGAAATAGCACATTGCTGCAACCGATCTCAACAAGAAAAGCCAACACTATAGGAGAAGATAAGAAGAGACGACGATGAGCATTGGCACGCTCGTGCCCAAACGCCTCATACTAAACACGAGCTTCCTCTTCGCATGACCAGCCTCACACCTAGCTCCGTGGCTTCGTGCTCAGCCCTCTTGTGTGTTGTGAGCGAGGCAAGTGATTAATGGAACTCTTCGAAGTGCTGGATTAATATGTAACTTGGTCGATGTATTCGGGTAGTTCACGTCTTGTCCTCTCCCAATCAATTTTAAACGATTACCTCAAACCCGACGGTACAGAAGTCGCATACATCACGCGTTTTGTTTTAGCATATAATCAAGAAGTGGTCGAGCTTGGTTTCGCAGAAGACTCTACACACCTCGCAACATTCCCATCGAGAGACTACACACTCTCCCATCACAATAATCACAATGGGCCCAATACGCACACTCAAGAAGTTGAACTTCATCAGACGAATATTCTTCACACTAAAAGGTGGGTCCATTGTCGCCGCAATACCACACCAGCGCATGCTCACAGTCCAATCGGTAGAACGCAAATCAATTTCCGGCCCAATAATACAATCTAGCTCCCTCCAACTCGAAATTGGCGCACCACTCGCGATATCTCTATTGGATACAAAAGAATTTGCGTTTCTCGAAGATACTCCCGGAATCGTTCCGCAGACGACCACGACCTCCAAGAACCATCTCAACCTCACCATTGATGCAAATCGACGGACTCCAGAGGATGGTAACGCGAAGGCGTGGCCGCATCCTCTGAGATCATCACCGACGAAGTCTGGAGCGCCGCGGTTGCCGGAGTTGAGTGAGCATCAGAAGATGTCCTTTGATGCGGTGGAGCTGCCGTATGATGATGAGAGGCCGACTGTGTCTGTGGTGACGAGTGAGTCGGTGCAGGGTGTGAAGATGATCCATGGTGAGGGTGAGGGGATGCCACCGGTCATTCCTGTGAGGTCGCCTAGTCGACTTCAGGCGCGTAGGAGTCTTAATGCCGCTTTATGACCCTTTCTCCTCATAGACACTAGGCATTTCGTATAGTAGTAGACAACCTGGTGATCCAGGCCAGCGCAACCTATCTGCCAGAATCCTGTTGTATCGCGAACAAATCTTGTAAAATCCTGCGACATGTCTTCGCTCGCTTGCTTGTGAGGTTGCATTGGGATGTCCAAACCCATCAATGTGACTGCTCCATCATCCAGCCAAAGCCTTCTCAATCAGCTCCTTCGGCCTCCCCTCCATCTTCATCTCCAACGCCAACCTCCTCCCCTCCTCACTCATCTTCGCCCACGTCTTCCTCAAAATACCAATAATCTTCTCCTCGTCCACAGTCTGCTCAAACTCCTCAAACTGATCCTCCAAAAATACCAAACACGCCACATCCTCCAACGCCTTCGTCTCCTCATCCACTTTCAAATCCTCTTTCCGCACCAACGCCGCTATTCGTCGTGTTTCCTCTTCGCTGTACCCGGCTTCGAGACACATTTGCGCGGCGAGCTCGCCTTGTCGTTTCTTCAGGAAGGTGCGCCAGGCGTGGTAGCCTGGCCGCGTCATGGGGTAGGATGCGCGTGGGATCTCCCAGCGTTTGAGATGTTGAGCGCGGACGGCGAGTTGGAGGACTTCGGATGCGTTGGGGGCTCGGGCAGTGAGGTGGTGGGTGCAGCGTTCGGCGTAGTGGAGTTCGTAGGGCTTTTCGATGCCGTCGAGAGTGGTTTTACTGGGGTCTTCGCTGTGGGCTGCGTCGATCGTGGCCAGGGCGCGCTGGAGTCTGGTGCTCATGTTGGGTGGTCTGATGGGGGAGTCTGTGGTGTAGCTAAAATATGGAGTGAGAGGTAACGGAAGAGGGATGAGCTGGATAATGCAGAATCGTAGATCTTTGTGATTCCCATTGGAGTCTTGGCGCTTGATAAGAGGCTTGGCAGAAATCAGTGACCTTCCTTTCTTTTGATGTCCGATTTCTGTCAACTTCATTTGATAGGTTGCCATGCTTAAAGTAGCAGAGTCACTCACTCACAATTCGACTGCTTAGCTTGCGGGAGCTTGGTCTGACTCAGGCTGTGCCTCCGTTATCCTGACACCACACCAATTTCTCATCAGTGATTGCCCCTGTTCTGTCTCTGCACTTGTCCGTCCATCAACTCTTTGCACGACCACAAGGTCCTCACACGTACAAGAGACAATCACCTAGGAACTGTATCAGTGGCTTGTCATTGTCAAACTCAATCATCATACACCTCTCTCTTTTTTCCTTCTTGCATAACCAAGATTTAACCAAACCACCATCACTCTCCGCCATCATGAACTCTTTTCCTTCGCAGGAGTCACTATTCTGCTCATAGCAGATGAAATAACCACCACAATGTCAATTCATCATCTTCCTTAATGAGAAAGCAAAAGAAGTTGGCCAGGACCATCATATCTCCAGAAAAAACAAGCAGAAGGACAAGCACCATCATCCAAATCAAACATAACAGCAGAAACCCCTGCTAATGTTCCAACCGCAGAACAAGCAAAAAGGTTCAATCGTTCGCGGCAGCCCTCCACAACATGACCTACATCCTTTTACAAGCCGTAGCTCGCTAAGCCAGCACACTCTCCTTTTGACCTGAACGACAAACGGGCCATTACGTTTTGTCGTCGCCAAGGAGCTGCTTTAGGGTATTTCTCTTGAGCTCTTCCTCGTACGATAGAACAATAATTTGGCGAGTATATATTGCATGGTATTGGTTGATTGTACTTGGTGCAGGCCTGTACATTGGGATGTTGCTGCGAAAGGGCAAGTTCAGGCTCCATACAACACAAATCATTATTGATGCTCAATTCTGCACTGCAATAGAGGTGGTCATGGTGGTTCAGCGAGTAGAAGCAGGACGCTCGAGCACAGTCGTGTGCATGCATTCATAGTAATACACCACACCGAAGACCTTGGTTCTTCAATCCCATAAACTATTCTCCAGCCCAAAAGCTCATACACCCTACTGCAATCGACGTACTACCTCTTCTTTCCAGCGGAAGCCTTTGGCTTACTCTTCGACGACGACTTCTTCCTATCATCATCACTAGCATCCAGCGCACTCTCCTTGTCCTTCCTCGCCGCCTTCTGCTCCATCTCATCCCAGTCCTCACCAAGATCGTCATCACTCTCACCATCGTCATCCTCATCGTCATTACTAGCATCATCATCATCACCAAAATCACTCTCGTCCTCCTCATCGCTCAACTCAGCCACTTCACTATCGTCCATCTCAAATGCACTTTCCTCATCCTCCTCATCGTCACCTTCCTCGTCACTTTCCTCCGCCAAGAAACTCCAGCCACCGTCTTTGAAGAATTGGTATGGATTTGCTTGGACGGTCTTCATGATGGGTGTCCAGTTGAGGTTGAGTGGACCTTCGCTGAAAGGAATATCGACGCTGTCGAGCCAGTCTTTGACAGGATCGAGGTTCTCGACAGGGATGGTATTGATGTGGATAGGTGCGCGATTAAAGTCAGCAAAGACGACGACCATGTCGAAGTTCTTGAGACCGAATTGAACACGTTCGAGATGTACAATCTCAATGTCGGAGAGAGTGACGACCAAAAAGGGTGGCTCAAGTACTTGTATCAGACAGTCTGTAGTTGGCTGGATGAGGACACTGCTGCGTGACGGTACACCAGAGAAGCCGAGCTCGCGGAATGGTACATCAACAGCAAGGTTCTCCTGGCGTGCAGCATCGGAAATGCGGTCAGCGAATTGCTTGAATTCCTTATCCACCTGTGCACGACGTTTGCGTTCTTCCTGTTCCTGCTCAAACTCTTCCTCGTCGCCATACCTGCGCTTACGCTTGCCATGTCCGGTATCATCTGCCGTACCATCAATAGCTTCGCGGTAGAACTGCAAGTCTTTCGCCTTCCTCTTACCAATCATGATAGGGTTGAGAAGATGGAGGTGAACGATGACGATAAGCTCGTTGGCGCTAGGTTGGAAGAATAGATGCTTGACGTTGCTGAAGAGAATGTCGACTTTCTGACCATCACGATGGATGTAGCGGATACCATTTTGGTGAATCTCGACCGAACCATTCGCACGTTTACCCTCAACAGCTGGACGCATATACACATTGTCCAAAGCTTGTGGTCGGCGATTGCGTACTTCCGCAAGCTTTTCCTGCTCAACAACATCCTCCATTTCCTTCTTCTCCTGCTCGCGGCGAACATTGTTCTTTTTCAGCTCGGTAATCTGATCAGCAATCTCTGCCATACGCTGCATGTCTTTAGATTTGAAGGTCAAGCTGCGCACAAAGTGTGCGTTGGGATCTTCAAACGGTTGGTCATCTTTTCTACCTACACCCTGCCCAGGTGAGAGAAAGTTGATGCGCAGGAATGAATATTTCCCTTCATCTGTCTTGCTTGCGTTCTTGATCGTGTTGATGTGGAAAGGTACAGGACGACCCATGATAGGAAGAATGACTGTGGCATTCCTTTCGTCGACGCACACTTCGAGCAATTTGGCACGGTTCGGGAACTGGTTGTCGCGTTTGTATGATTCGAATCGCTTGAACTTCTTTTCTTCCGTGCCATTCAAAGCTCCAGTATCTGTCTTATAACGCTTTACTCCCTCTCCTTGTTTCTTCTCATGCAATTCTTTCTGATGTGCTCGTCTTGCTGCATCCTTCTCAGCATCCTGCATAGTAGCGCGTTCAGCACGTAGCCTTGTCTTCTGTATGTTCGAGGTCGCCACTGCACCAATACGTGCATCCTTCTTGTTCCGAGGTTTTGATTTTTGTGGCTTGTCATCATCCGACTCCTTGAAGAAGAATGAGGTCGACTCCAGATCCGTTGGGGCATCCTTGGTGAACACAACAGTGTCGGCTGCAGTGACACGTACAGTGTCTGCGATGAGCAAAGCATAAGTACCACTCTTCTTGTCCTGAGGACTTTCGTTGGTGAGATTCTTGAACCCAGTCGTGATGCACAATGTCATGCCGTCTTGAAGAGTCCTGGTACTAGTGGCGTTCAAGATGAGGGTCTCATCCTTAGTCTCCATACCGACACCAAATCCAATATTTTTCAAGAAGTTACCCTCCAGCTGAGGCTTCTTCGCTTTGATCATGTCTACAGCCTTTTCATAGATGCTCTTCACTGTCACACCATCCTTGATTTCCTTGAGGATTGCATCGTGAACAGCCAGGAGGAGTTTGTAATTGGCTTCTTGTGACTTGACCGGGTCCACCATATAAGTTCTTGCCACTAGTGAGGAGTAGAACATATACCTGAAACCCATACTTGCGATGATCGTTCCAGCATGCAGATTCTTGTCGTCGGATGCGGCGTCTGGTCGTAGACTTAGGTCGTAGCTACCACCACTTTGCACATTTGGCACAAAAGCCCAGTCTAGCTGAGCGGCGTCAAAGCTCGCTGGCACATTGAGCTCTTTTGTCAAGTATTTCGGATCGTCGAGTTTCTTCTCAACTCTGTCGGCTAGAGCTTTGTGTGTAATCTTCTTGTCCTCGTCCAGGATGCTGGACATTTCATCCACGAAATACTTCCTCAGGAGGTTACTCGATGTACGTGCTGCTTCACGAGTGGCTCGCTACGGTCTGTTAGACAAAGATCTGTTCGTACAACACTACTAACTTACCAGTTCCTTCTCGTCTTTGACAGCCAAAGCTGCCGTTGATAGTCCTGCTGAAATATCCACCTCTTCAACTTCTTTCGCGATCGTCTCATATTTGCTGTTCCACTCATCCGCAAACGGTCCCATCAGCTTGACTTTCGAAAGTATGCCGAGTTTATTCTTATTCGTATGTCAGCTCCAGCTTTGAATATCCTGTCAGCTTCCAACACTTACGCCAGAACTCTTTATAACACCCAACACCTTGTCCCAGATCTTATTGTTCTCCTCCACGTCCTTTCCTCGAATCAGAATCTCGATTTGAACTTTGCCACCCTTGAGCCCGTTGAGGTATTCAGCTACCGTCTTGCGTCAGCTCAATATTCCGTGTTTAGCCAGTATCCAGATACATACCCTTCTTCTTCGTCGTAATAAAATAGACCGTCTCTGGCGCAACCAGGATAAGCGTAGTAGGAAACTCGTAGCCCAGAGTCCAGAACTGTATGAAAGCATGATGATGTTAGCGGCCTATAATCCATGCTGCCCTCGAGGAAACAAACAAAAGTAAACAGTAAGATCTTACGTGGAAAGCATTGTTCTTCTGGTATCCTGCCGCCTCCTCTGCCTTTCCCATCACGATGGCCATCGAAGCTGCGCCATTAAACAGCGCGTCGCCTGCTCTTCTATCATTCTTCCAAGCTGCAATGAAAGCAGATAGACGGTCGTGGAAGACGTCCTTGTCGATCTTGACCTCGTCGTCAGCCATCTTGTCGAGAGTGAGGCGCGATGACAGTCAATGGAAGAAGGCGAGACAAAAGGAGGATGTCAGATGAGAAGAGACGAAAGAAAGAAAGGAAGAGTGGCTCTATCCAACGACGCGCTCTCGCTCGTAAGGCTTAATTAGTTCTACCTGATTACTGTCACGTGAACGTCACATCAACTCTTGGCAATTTTCGTCACATTGTTCAACTTCTGAAACAATTTCTGAAACATTTGTACCATAATCCCACAACATCTATCATGACAACAACCACTCAAATCCTCCTTCCCGGCGACACCATTCCCACCTCCTCTCTCCCGAAACCCTCCACCACCAGCAACACAAGCAAACCCAAACCACTAACGCTAGGCCCTCATCTCCTCTACACTCCTCCTTCAACACTCCATCCCACTACCCCCGGCCTTCTCCAATCCGACCCACGCAAAAATGCGCTTTGGCTCGAGCCCACCTCCAGCACTTCGCGCTACCTCCCCTCCCTCAACGATCTCGTCATAGCTACCGTCCACCACAGCAGCACAGACACATACCACTGTCTGCTAACACCATATACCTCACCCGCCACGCTCCCACAACTTGCCTTCGAAGGCGCCACAAAGAAGACACGGCCGCAGCTCGTACCGGGCAGTATCGTGTACGCGCGCCTCTCGTCCGTGAGCAAACACATGGATCCTGAGATCGAGTGCGTTCATCCTAGTACTGGAAAGTCAGAGGGACTGGGAGAGTTGAAGGGAGGGATGGTGTTTGATGTTAGTATTGGGTTGTGCAGACGGTTGATGATGGTGAAGGCGAGAGAGGAAGGTGGAGTAGCTGTGCTTGAGGAGATGGCGGAAAAGTTTGGTGCTAGGTTTGAGGTTGCGGTGGGACGAAACGGTAGGGTTTGGGTTAGAGGAGAGAGTGTTAAGATTACTGTGGCGGTGGGACGCGCGTTGGCCATGGTCGATGAAGGGAACCTTGGAGTGGACGAGCAGGTGAAGTTGGTGAAGCAGATTATGAAGGGTGTGTGAGTGGAGGAATTGTCGAGCTTACCTTTTGAGCGAGGATGCCATTGGCGACCAAAGTCTCGTGAAAATTGATGGGCAGGCGACTGAAACATGCTGGAGACAGAATCTGTCAGAGTCTGGCTGGCGGTGCAGTTCAAACCCGGTGGCAACAGAGGACATCTTTCAGCCTCAAGTCCAAGTAAGCTCTGAGCGACAAGGACTGTACCTACCTGCCTCCCTACTTCAAATGCATCCCGAGGCATCGCACGATAGCTAAGCTTCATTGTGTGCTCGAGGGATAACCAAGTAAATAAGGGGGGTTGGCCAGGTTGTGGACCATCAAAAGACAGTGCAGAACTTCGGCTGTGGAACTAGGGCTACTGCTGAGTACAGCAGGATCTCAGAGCCTCAGACAGATAGTTCTGACAGCCATGGTGAGGATCGAAGAGGACTGGATGTGAGGGTGCAGGGAGCTCCGGCAAACATTGAGAGCGAGAGAACCACATCTTGTGCTCTTCTCAGGTTAAATCTCACTTAAGCAGACAGTACTACCGCCCTGAGGTTGAGCCTCCGTTAAGAATCTGTGCTTCAACCAACCAAATGGGGATTCGGATACGAAAATTGTGTTATGAGCTAGGCAGAAAATGTCTTGTGCTGTAAGCTTATATAGTGAATATATGTACCACGCTCATAGACTGCGACGATCGATCAATCATATAATCCATCGTCGCCTCCAATCGTACCAGCCTCGCCAAACCCATTTAGATATCCATCGTCCTCTGCGACCTCAGAGGTAGTAATGGCTTTTCCTTTTCCCTTCCGATCTCTCGAATTTCCATTCGTATAGCTCCTGTCATCATCCTGCAAATTCATCGCTTGCGTGCCCTCAACAATGCCATCAGCATCAGCTCCATGCTCCATCCCCAAAACACCATTTGATTTCGCCTCAACACGACCTGGTTGTGCAATCAAAGGATGTACTCTCTGCAGCAACGACATTTTCATCTTCCCACCACCACCATTCGTCTCCTTCTTCTCCCCTTCTTTCCCACCACCCTGCTCAAACATGCGTCTTACACGATCATAATGCTCCAATTCTTTGACACTGACACTAGGAACCAACTCCCTCCTCGCAGCCTCAAAATCAACTTCCGAGACAACAACAGCCGTGTCCGCGGGCGTGGCGTAATGGTCAAAGAAGTACGGAATCGTAATCGGTAGCAGTTTCTTCCCTGTCTGTACCGATGACGACGCTTCATTCGCCTCGCTTGCTCTCTCCGCATTAATGGCCTTTACCTTCTCGTCCACCTCGGTCGCCCTCCTCGTGATGGCCTTGAGCATGGCATCCGAGCACAGCGCATACAAGTCCGCACCTGTATACGTAAACGGCAACGCATCCGCCACCCTCTGCAGCTGCAGCTCCGGCGCCAACGTAAACTTCCTCGTCAACGCCTCCAAGATCGTAAGTTGCTTCTCATGCGTGTCCGAAACACCCAGATACAGCATCTTGTCAAATCGACCCGGACGCAGCAGTGCCTGATCGAGCAGATCAGGCCGGTTTGTAGCGCCGATGACGAAGACGCCGCCAGCGCCTCCAGAACCAGAAGACATGCCGTCCAGCTCGGCGAGGAGCTGCGAGACGATACGGTCCATGACGCCGCCTGAATCGCCTTGGTTCCCGCGCTTCGGAGCAACGGAGTCGAGCTCGTCGAAGAAGACGACGCAGGGGCGGGCGTCGCGGGCACGCTGGAACACGCGACGGACGTTTGCTTCGGACTCGCCGATGTACATGTTCAGCAGTTCGGGGCCTTTCACGGAGAAGAAATTGAGTGAGAATTCTGTTGCGATTGCTTTGGCAAGCAGTGTTTTGCCTGTTCCCGGGGGACCATAGAAGAGGATACCGCTTCGTTTCTTCATGCCTTTGGCGAAGAGTTCCGGGCGCTCGAGCGGGAGTTGGATTGTTTCCATGACGGCGTCTTTGACGTGGGAGAGGCCGCCGACGTCTGACCAGGAGACCTTTGGGATTTTGGGGGCGCCGATGCTGTCTGCGAAGTTCTTCCGGGCTGCGTCAATGGCGGTCGTGAAGTCGCTGGTGGTGAGACTGTGTGCTGTGGTGCCGCCGGAGAGGAGGATGTCGCGGACTGTGATGGGTGGGTCGGAAGGGTTGCGGAGGGGGTTGTTGGTGCTGGATTTGGCGAGGGCTTCGAGGCGTGAGAGTCGAGCAATGGAGGCACGGTCGACGACATCTACGAGGTCGCCTGCTACGAGAGCTGCTGTCTTCAGGGCAACGGATGTGAGGGTCAGATCAGGAGCTAGTGGTGTTGACTGTAACGCTGTAATGGAACTGAGAAGACCTGCGCGCTCGTGTTCATCTGGGGCGTTGATTTCGAGCTCGTGGGTGAACAGGCTCCGGACGCCTTCGGGGACTTTATCGATGGCAGTCGTGGTTGCTACAAGTACACGGACTGTAGAAAGAATATGGGTAAGGGATGCTGTTGTACGATCTGCGGTAAGGACTTCGATGTGGCGGATGAGCAAAGCAGTATGCTCAGGTCCACAGGACATGGCACGTTCGGCACGAGCTTCCAAAGTGGCTATAGTCTTGACATCACTCCCACCCGAGCTGTCCTCGCTAAGAATGTCGTAACTATCGATATCGAAGACGTGAACACCAAGATCAGCACACGCATGGTGGACGGACATCGCTTTGCCAATGTGTCGCTGTGCAGAAACCAAAAGTATGGCTACTGGTGGTAGCTTGAGATGGACTGCTTGCGTACTCGTCCCTGCAGATATTAGCTCACGCAATCTTCGCCGTGTCTGACTGATATAATCCTGCGCAGGTGCACTCGCATCTGTAGTCAGGAGGCTACTGCTATCTTGCTGTGTTGGCTTTAGGCCTAAATACCGTTGCCAATAATTGGTCATCGTGCTTGGGTATCTGGCCTGCTCGCTTCCAGAATTTGCCATCCTAGTCACACTGTGTTTTGCAAGCGTCATACCAGCCCAGTAATCAGGCGCTGTATCCTCATCATCTGTTACTGGCGCGTCTGTTATAACAGAACCGACTTTGAACCATACAACTTGTGTGCGATAGACATTGTCGCTGCTCTTACCTGTGGACTCCAGGTCAAGCTCATCTTGATCTTGGGCCTCTTCAGGAGCTGTTCCTCGATATAAAGCTCTACTGATATCTTCATCTAGTGGAATAGGGATCAAATCGCCAGTCTTGAGTATGCGTTTTCTAGTCTGGAACCACTTCCGCAATTGTTGTATCAGGGCATCCTGCACTTCGCGCTCGGTGGCTATTGGTGCTGCAATCTTGATGAGGGCAACTTCTTTTGCTACAGGTGGTAAGGAGGATGCGGGCATACGATGTGCCTGTCGAGCGGATCGTGCAGGAGCGGTTGTTAGAGGTGCAGGAAGTGGCGCAATTCTTATTTTGGTAGCATTCTGCAGGTTCGCAAATAGAATTGGTGAAACGAAAACGGTCAACGGGGGACGTTCGCCTAAAGTGTATGACGAAGACGACCCTCGTCGACCACTTCGATCGATCGTGTATCGCGGACGTTGTTCTGAAATGCTAGGAAGCGCGTACACTTTGGCGACCCTCATCAGCTTCGTTTGCTCTTCTTTGTGCCACATATTCAGTGAAGACAATGGATCGTCTGTCGCTACTTCCAAGCTGACCCAATCTCCGGAAAAACAGCCTAATTTTCCCAGCGTTGAGCTGTCCGTGTAGACTCTAGCTTCGTCATCCTCATCTGCCGCAGGTTTGGGATGAAGCATCGCATCAGGAACCCGAGCGAGCAATTGTCTGACCTCGAATAGTCTGCCTTTTGTATCTCCTGGTCTTACAGTAGAGGTGGAGAAGGTAGATATTACCGATCCTGGTGTAGCAGTACCGTTGCCAAAGAGACCATTACGTGGTGTACTCGAGTCAAAAGCGGACAGCGAACCTGATGGTTGGCCTGGTAGTCCAGGTAAGCTCAGTCCGATTGCTTCACCATCATCGTCTGAGATATCGGTCTCTTCCTCCTCTGAACTGCTTGATACGCTCGCTTGTACATTGAAGCTAGGCGTTCTAGGCTTCTTCACTGTTCGTGCCGGAGAAGCGGCTGGACCTTCTGCCGCAGAATAGAACTGCTCGTTTGACGTATCTTCGCCTTCGTCCTCGAGTAGAGCTGCTGGTACAGAGCGTATTTTATGAGACAGTAGCTGCTTTTGACGACTATGTGTTCGTGTCGCTTGCGTGAGAACTAATTTCGTTGACGGGGTAATATAGCCTTGGTCAACAGGTTCGCATATTTGGATGGATACTGTTGCCATTTGTTCAGTCTTACTATTTGGCGATTTATATGGGATACGCATGACCTCTCCAGTGTACAATAGTGTCTGATCTGCTAGCAACTTCCCGAGTTGTCCTTTGACTTCTTCCTGCATCTTCCCATTATCTTCATCCTGGTTCCTAGCATGTTTTCCAAGTGGGACCGGCACAATATCGACCACGACCGTTTCCAGGGGTAGAGGAACAACGTCGAGCACTCTAACATCGACAGGCGCCCTTGTGGTTTGTCGGCCTGTGGTTGAAGTTGTTGTGCTGCTGAGTTTTCCCACGAGCAGCTGACCTACTACAGAATTTGCCGATACGTGTACGGAGCGTGGTGGAACATCTTTCGTGGCTGCGTTATTGGCTCGTGTTGAAGTGACAGGTATCACCGTCCAGTCGCCCCTCTCTGCATGGTCGGAATCGCGAGGTTGTTGGGAGGATAATGCAATATAACGGGGTATTTCTTCGTTGTCCGTATCATGTGCTGGAAACAGTTCGTTGAATAGGTCGTCCGATATGAGGTTGACATCACGATTAAGTCGGTTGTCTAGTATCAATTGCGCTGAGAGAGCAGGCTTCTCTTCACCTCTTCTTCTCTTTCTTTTACGTGTATTGGTTGGTTGAGAAATGCTCATTTCGATGGTGGTGCGCCAGACATTGGTCGTGACCAAAGTAGCGCATAGATTGAATAAAAATCGTCAGTCTGTATGGGATGTAGTGTGTTGTTTGCCAATGTGCAAGACTGTTTCGCACCAAATAAGAACTTCTTTTAGCTTTGTTTCAGGTTGGTTTCGGTTTCGCTGTTAGATCGCCGAGGTCAACACGCACATGCCAGATCTGGGGATCTGCTTACGTAACGCCGAAGATCAGCATAGTCGTGAAACATGCAATTTCCCGTAGTCAAGCGCTAGCGCTTTCAACTACTCACCATAATGCCATCCAGCAGTGGTGAAACACAAGCATTGATCTGGATGTGGTGTCCCCAGAGCGTGAGGCGGCACTTGTACCACCACAACACTCGATAAGAAAGGTCTCCTCGAAAGCTATGCACGAGCCCCCGAACCAAACCAGCTCGACAAGACGAAGAACTGGCACAAAGCAGAAAGAGAATGCACTGGACCGGACAGATGAGAAGGCCAACTACGCTATTCAGTTTGCTCAACATGCAGAGAGGCTAGGATTTGAAAGAACAGAAGACTACAATGAAAAAGGCGAACCTGTACATTCTTCTGCAGCCATCGAAGCCAAGTTCTTAACACCCCAAGACCCCATCGTCCTGACTGCAGATGGCTCGCGACTTCCAGCAATACCTGTCGAAGAAGCTCTCGAGCTAAATCGACTACGAGATAAGGTCGACGGTCGCGATCCTCGCTCGAGGTCGCCTGCTCCAGAAGCGATAAGAATATCAAAGGACGGTACGATCCATGGGACGGGCAGACATCATGTGTCGAATTCATCTGCTGCATCGGACGCCTCGCTACAAGATTCTCTACCATCTTCTAGAACGAATCCTCTGTTTCCAGCGCTTCCTCTATATGGTCCTCCAACGTTTCTCCGTAATTGTCAGTCATGGTCCTTCCGTATATCAGGGTCTATTGGATCGTTTTGGTTTCTACTCATTGTACTACTTGGTGCCTTGTTCACGTCGATCCCTGCAGCTGCAGAACGAACATGGATGAGAATCAAGGGAGAGGATCCAGCGGAAAGAAGGCCTTTCTTCGAAGAAGAAGAGAGAAGAGACCAGGAGAGGCAGAAAGTGGCAGCAGTATGGGCGACGCGACAAGATAAGCAGCAAAGCACAGAGACATTCCAAGACAGATATCTAGCAAATAACGACCATTATGTACCAACAGAAGGTGGTGAAGATCCCTTAATTTGTGATCCTGCCTATTATGCTAGAAGGGTCGGGCTCGATATGGAAGAGTATAAAGTCCAGACCGAAGATGGGTTTATTATCGACTTGTGGCACGTCTACGACCCGAAAGAGTACTCACCAGCACCTGCAGAGAGACGCGCCAGGAAAACTGCAGATATTTTCCAGGAAGGTTATATGAGACGTGGACGGGAGCACGGAACAGCTGGAACACAATACACTGATGGAACTCGGCGATATCCTGTCCTCTTAATGCACGGTCTGCTTCAGTCATACGGTACTTACTGTTGCAACGATGACGACAGCTATGCCTTCTACTTGGTCAAATCTGGGTATGATGTATGGCTTGGAAATAATAGATGCGGACTTTGGGAGCCTGAACACGTTCGGCTACAGTATGGTGACCCTCGAATGTGGGCGTGGAATATCCGCCAGATGGGATGTATGGACCTGCCTGCACTAATATCTCGAGTCCTCGAAGAAACTGGATTCGAGAAGCTTGGCCTCATCTGCCATTCACAAGGCACCACCCAGACATTAGTTGCACTAGCGAAAGAGCAGAGACCTGATATTGGAAGAAGTATTAGTGTCTTCTGTGGTCTGGCACCAGCAGCATATTCAGGTCCTTTGATTAGAAAAGGCTACTTTAAGTTCATGAGTATACTCACCCCTAGCATGTTTAGACTGGTCTTTGGAATCCACGGCTTTATCCCACTCATGATGGTAATGCACAGTCTCATGCCTGGCAGGCTATATGGAGACATTGGATATCTTATCTTCTCCTTCCTGTTTGATTGGACAGATACCCGTTGGGACAGGAGACTGCGTCCTCGCCTGTTTCAGATGGCTCCGGTGTATGTTTCGGCAGAGAGTATGCGATGGTGGCTAGGGCGTGACTGTTTCGCCAAGCAGAAATGCATACTGTCCACACGCAGAGAAGGCGAGCTAGAGGATGAGGAAGACGAAGAAGAAGATTACTTTACGTCGCAGCACCCTGAAGGCAGCACCAAAGATTTATCATGCCACGAGAAGGATCATCACCATAAAGAACGTGGCAGATATTCTTGGTATGATGAGAAAGCCCCCCCAATGGCATTTTGGGTGGGAGGCAACGACCATCTCGTGAATGGTAGGAGGTTACTTCGCCGTTTCGAGCGAGGCAGAGAACCGCACGTCAATGTCATCTTTAAGAAGGTGATCGACACGTACGAACATTTAGATGTCATCTGGGCCATTGATGCGATTGACAAGGTTGGAAGGGATATGAAAAAGGTTATATGGCAGACTGTATCAGCCGAAGACAAGGAGCTATGTCGCACACCAACAGAGTGTGAGAATATTGAGCAATGGACTGGTGATACCGGTACCGATAGCACTATAGTCGGACGCAGCGGTAAAGGCGAGACGGAGAAGGGCAAGATGGAGAAGCAGAAGGAGGATGGTGCCGACCTGCCAGAACCATAATTGCTTCTTCTTGTTGTTTCGACATTGTGCTGAGGCGATGATTAGTATCTATATTCCAACGATCCCTAGCGAAAGTCTTCATTCTGGACCAATCAGGTGTCTTGCATTTCCCCACACATCTGGCTCCTTCTTCGAAGCTTAACGTCCAGTTCATCTCGCACATCATCATCTTGAACGCCTCTGTCCTTCTTCACCTCACATCAATCTCCTCTCTTTCGTCTCATCTCTCTATACCTCGCCACTCTCTGTCCTAAGGCTGTTGATTACAAGATGGCTTCGCTTGGTCTCCGCCGCTTCGCCCGCGCTCCAGTGGTATGTACTCCCACCTCCTCCTAGAAGCATCGCCACCTACTACGGCGGCAGCATTGACAGCCATTGCAATCGAGCGACAATTGGTGCGCTATTCTCTGGCCAGTACGCTAACATTCTCCAGCTCTCCAAACCATTTCGCCCACAAACTCGCCACTTTTCCTCCACGAAGCCTGTAGCAAAGATCATAACAAGCGCTCCCCTTCGCGCGAGAGAGACCGAGATCAGCCCTGGTTTAGGTGCCAAATACCCAATAGTCGACCACGAATATGACGCCGTCGTCGTAGGAGCTGGTGGCGCTGGTCTTCGCGCCGCTTTCGGTCTTGCCGAGGCAGGATTCAACACAGCTTGTATCACAAAGCTTTTCCCAACGAGGAGTCACACTGTCGCCGCTCAGGGTGGTATCAATGCCGCGCTCGGAAAGTAAGAGAAATAGCCACTAATTGGTGAGTTACAAGAGCTGACAAATTGGCTCTAGCATGCACGAGGACGACTGGAGACATCACATGTACGACACAGTGAAAGGTTCGGATTGGCTCGGTGACCAGGATGCTATTCACTACATGACAAGAGAAGCACCCGCAAGTGTATACGAGCTGGAGCGATACGGATGTCCATTTTCAAGAACCGAGGACGGCAGAATGTACGTCATTCCGGTCAGAAAGTAGTCTGGTATAGAATGCTAACAAGAATGTAGATATCAACGTGCCTTTGGTGGTCAGTCACGAGACTACGGAAAGGGCGGTCAAGCTTACAGAACTGCTTCTGCTGCTGACCGTACTGGACACGCCATGCTTCACACACTATACGGACAATCTCTCAGACACAATACCAACTATTTCATCGAATACTTCGCCATCGACCTGATCATGGAGGATGGTGAATGCAAGGGTGTGATTGCCTACAACCAGGAAGACGGTACTCTCCACAGGTTCCGCTCTCACAACACTGTTCTCGCTACTGGTGGTTACGGCCGTGCTTACTTCTCATGCACGTCCGCGCACACGTGTACTGGTGATGGAATGGCTATGGTAGCTCGTGCTGGTCTACCTAACCAGGATATGGAGTTCGTCCAGTTCCACCCAACTGGTATCTACGGTGCTGGCTGCTTGATTACTGAAGGATCTCGTGGTGAAGGTGGTTATCTCGTAAACGCCGAGGGTGAGCGATTTATGGAACGCTATGCACCAACGGCAAAGGACTTGGCCTCTCGCGATGTTGTTTCCCGATCAATGACAATGGAAATCCGTGAAGGACGTGGTGTGGGACCTGACAAGGACCATCTATACCTCCAGCTCAGCCACTTGCCGCCAGAGGTTCTCCACGAGAAGCTACCTGGTATTTCTGAGACTGCTTCTATCTTCGCTGGTGTCGACGTGCGCAAGCAACCTATCCCCGTTCTACCCACTGTTCACTACAACATGGGTGGTATCCCTACAAAGTTCACCGGTGAGGTCGTTACCCTCGACGAGCAAGGCAAGGACAAGGTTGTCAAGGGTCTCTACGCTTGCGGTGAGGCCGCTTGTGTCTCAGTTCACGGCGCCAACCGCCTTGGTGCGAACTCTCTACTCGATCTCGTCGTCTTCGGTCGTGCTGTTTCTCACCACATCCGTGATAACAACGAGACCAATGCACCATTCAAGAACGAGATTGCTGCAGATGCTGGTGCAGAGGCAGTCGCAACTGTTGACCACGTTCGTACTGCTGATGGATCTCGCACCACACACGACATCAGGAAGGAGATGCAGAAGGTCATGCAAACTGACGTATCCGTCTTCCGTACACAAGAGTCACTCGACGAAGGTGTCAACAAGATCCGCGAGGTAGATGGCTGGTTCAATGATGTCAAGACCAAGGATCGCAGCATGATCTGGAACTCCGACTTGGTCGAGACGCTTGAGCTTAGAAACTTGCTCACTTGTGCCGTTCAGACCGCAGAGTCTGCAGCAAACAGGAAGGAGTCTCGTGGTGCTCACGCTCGTGAGGACTTCCCTGAGAGAAACGATGACGAATGGATGAAGCACACCTTGTCGTGGCAGAAGACCCCACAGTCAAAGGTCGACATTGCCTACCGACCTGTGACGATGCACACATTGGACGAGGCTGAGTGCAAGGCTGTACCACCTTTCAAGAGGACATACTAGACGTGTAGGTAGATAGCAGAGGATTTGATACATTGAAATGAAGCGGGGTCATGGAGTCGGCGTGTATAAGAGTGCTATTAGCTAGGCACTTTGTTGTGCTTTGATGACTATGTATATTTATTCAGGTTTTCCTTTTTCGCAATTATGAAGCGACGTCAATACTGCGATTATGCTTTTTTATCTATGGAAATTGCTTTTGCTTTCCTCTGTACAGCCGAGCTTCTCCTCGGTCTTCTCGGCGCATGTCGGCTACTGTCTCCAAACTATTGGACATCCATCATTCGACAACCATGTATGAACTCCTCATTCAGTGAAACCTGATCATCGTGACCATGCCGCCGTGAATATGTAGCGTCACCCCCCCCAATCTCAACAGTCCGCAAGATGAGTCGTCAAAATACAGAAAAAGGCAAGAATCCTGCTCCTACTCCACTGAGATCTGAAAACGATGTTTCTTCTACATTGGCAAGAAAGGATGAGGCATCGTTCGCGACAAGACTAGCAAACTCTGCTCGTGGGCTAGCGAGGGATGTCTTCGCCTCTTCATCTGAAGATGGAGTTGGGGCTTTGGCTAGTGTGACGAACGGGAAGGTTGTGCCTGGACCTTCTTCTTCATCCTCGTCTTATGCTGCGGGAGGCGCTTGGGTTAGTGAGAGAAGTGTGGTAAGAGCAGCAAATACAACGACTACGACCGCAGAGGCAGAATCATCATCTTTCCGAACACCGTGGCTGGGAGATAGCGCTGATGTGCAAGCGGAATTCGACTCGTTTCTTGCAGATGATGGCCGTGATGGTATGAGCAGTTTAGCACCTACAGATTTGTCGACTGAGGAAATGAGAGCGGAGATGCAGGAGTTACATGAGAGTTGGCATCGTGGGTGGAGCCGCCATCCTGGTGATATTGAGCGTGATGGAAATGTGATAAGTAATGGTAGAGGAAGTGTGGAGGTTGGCGATGTCAGTGTGGTTCAGACGAGAGATGGGAGTGAGGTTATTGCTTTGTTAGGTCTTGATGATGATGATGGCGAGATGGGAATGGGAGGAGAGTATTACAAGGAAGAAGATTTACATGGCGAGATTGACGATGCGAGGGATGTGGATGCTGAGGATCTCTTCCCTTTGGCATCTTCTACAACCCATCCTCACGAGGCTGGAAACATAAACGCAAACACACGCCCGGGCACAAACGCAGGACTTCCTGGCACAGATATATCATACAACCCAACCTACAACTTCCTCCCCTTCGCCACCTCACAAGACACTTCACTACAGGATCAAGACCTCTGGTTTCGCGATTGGGAACGCGTACTCACCTCCTACGCAGACGACGTATGGGATCCATCCAGTTTCCCATGGGTAAAGGAGGCACGGGAGAGTATACAACAGGTTAAAGAGACTCAGAATACTAGTGAGGAAAATGCGAATAGAGGCAGAGAGAGGGCATTGGAGAGGTTGAGAATGATTGTTGCACATATTAAGGTGCCTGATGCGCTGGTGGGTAGGCAAAGAGGAGGGGGTGGGGGTGGTGGTTGAAAGTGGAGAGTGTGGTTGGTGATGTGCTACTACCGCACATCATGGGAAACATACAGTCTACTGTGCTTATGCTGCATCATGGCTCTTGCAGCAATGTAGGCTGCGCTACTAGCTGACAAGCTGAAACAGAGTCGTGAACATCATTAAAGCCACGTACAATATTCACAGCCACGATGACTGTTTGTGAAAGTGAAGCAGGAAATGTTGAGGATTCGGGGACAGCAGCACATGGAGGTCTGGCACTCGGCGGCATCACAGAGATTTGCCCAAGTGGTACGTGTTGACAAGGCATAGGATCTAGTTGCGACTTAACCACAATAAGCTGCATACGTACAAGGATGGGGTTTATGGCGAGCATGGTCAGGTGGATTACATCTAATTTCAATTCAGCAGACAAGCTGCCACGATGATTGGCATGTTACCTGTATGCCATTGTAGGCAGTGGCCGGATTGACGGATCTGGTGGAGGTAGACTAAGGTAGTGTTGACTAGTAAAAGTCCCTGAAGCTCCACTATTGAGAATGTGCTGGCAGAATTAGAGATTATTGCTGTTTCAGCTCAGCAGAAATAGCATTTCCTATAAGCTGGTATAGCTTGTGTATTTGTGTAAGTTTTGTCCTTAGTAATCTCCCCTTCGCAATGGTTATGCTGGAAATCCTTGATAATGCTGTTGTAAACCTCCATCCCTGCCCACCTCTCTTTCGTCAGTAATACTCACTACCACCACTACTTCCAACCCCAGGAAAGCCACCAGGAACACCAAGGGCACCAGCTCGTCCGTCATCATCGTCGTCACTGTCATCGCTGTCTCTCTGTTCAGCCCTCAAATTAGGACTTGGTGGCACTCTCATTTGTGCTAATGTGTTTGCATCCAGTTGCGGTGGCTGATATGGTTGGAGGTTACTGAAGTATTCGCGACCAGAGGGGAGTTGTGCTAAAAGAGAGGCAGAGGGTGGGATCGTTTGCGTATTCATCTATATTGAGAACGTTAGTTCGCTGAACAATATGCGGCAAACAAGAGAAACTCACCACATCGTTCAACTTCTCCCACTTCCCGCACAATCCCTCCACAATCCTGCTTTCCTCAAACCTACCTGCATCTGCGCCCCACGACTGATCTCCAGCTCCTCTCGCGACTTTCTTATCCTCTCTCTTTTCTTGCCACTCCTTTTTCAACTGGCTCAATCCACTTCCGAATCTCTTTTTCCGGCTGGCTTCCTCATCCACGCCCGCAAACCCAAGTTCCTTCTTCGCAGCACGCAGCCATGCAATACCCTTCGCCACATCTCCACCCATCTCCGAGTCTATTCCCAAAAACCGACATGCTTTGGCCCTAGCTGTGCTGCGCAGATCTTCAGTATATCGTATCAGATTCTGGTTCATGCCTGGCACCGAGCTCAGTGAGCCCGAAGCTCTAGCGGCATGTTCAGATGCCGCAACGCATAATCGTGCGAATAGCAGTGCGCGAACAGGAGAGATTGTGGGCGCTTTGTACATCCATTCGTCGTCTTGTTTATTTCGTTCTTGGGCCACGGCAGCGCTGTATGGATCGTCCTTCGCTACTGTCACGAGTGTTGCTTCTGCTATATCTAGCGCTGCAAGGGCTGAGAAAGTCGAGCTCGAGACGTCTGGACATGGTGGTGGTGTTATTCGTGCGTTAGTGGCGCGGTGGGCGAGATAGGTATGAATGCTATGTGCGGTGAGGAGGCTCTTTACTGCCGCTGTTATTGCCGTTGTTCGTGCTTCTGCTGTTGGTGGTGTGGTATGTGTTACGAAGAGGACGTGTAATGTTTCACGCGCAGAGAGGACGTGAATGGTGGCGAACGTGGAAAGAGTGAACAGTATCTCATACTCCAAACTTTTTAATTGGATGCGTGGAGCTTCGACAGGTCGGCCTAATGAAGTGTTGCTAAGGACGGATCGCCATTCTGTTTCTATCTCTTTGGCGAGGATAATGGTGACTTCTTCGTCTGCAACTGGCTTTCCGCTGAGACCATCGTCGAGGGCGATGAGGTAGGGAAGATAGGCGTTGAGTGTAAGGAGGACTTGAGGCAGATGGGACGGTTTGGCTGTATCAGTGATGCGCTTGTGCTTTTTGAGAGTGAAGCGGAAGAGGTGGCGGGTTGATGAGGCAGTGGAAGGTAAGGAGGGATGTGTGTCACTGGACAAGAAGTTCTCGAAAGCTAAAGAGGCGGTCGTAGGTAGTTTAAAGCTAGGTGGCATTGTTATTATTTGTTGCTGATTTTCGGGACGTTTGAGACGTGTTTCAGCTTTTGGGCTACCCTGATTGGGTAAGAGCGATCGGCAATCGATAAGAGACTTGCCGAGGTTCCTTCTTAGCGCGTTTCATGTTGTTCAGATAGTGCTACATCCAAGCAGCTTGCTAACCAATCTGCCATCATTCTCAGCGTCCACTTCCTGTCTCGCAACTATACACGCAAACAACAGGCACACCTCTGATAAGCGCAAGGCGACTACTTCAAACGTCTCCCGCTCCATCTTCACTATCAAACAACAACATGGACAACCTCAAAGCGCTTGAGGTAGGCCGAGCGAGAGTGCTGCAAGCAGGTCATGGACTTACCCATTTTTGTGCAGGGCGTCATAGACAAATTCGTCAGAGATCCTGCAAATCATGATATCCTGGCAATGGTCAAGGCAGCAAGAAATGGCATAGTCTACGGCTCGAAAGTCCGGTTTCCGCATGCCCTTGTGTACGCTGATACTCTTCACGGACTCGAAAGATAAAGCTTGCGACTGACACTGTACTCTCTACTTAGCATGATTACGCTCTTCCGCTCAGGCACGTATGTAACACACCTATCTCCTTGTCCATCCTATATCTCCTTCTCTCCCACTAACACATCTCCACCGATAGCCTCCGAGAAAAGATAATAGCAATCCTCTCCGCAACCCGTCAACACGCCACAAATCTCGCTACCTTCGCACTCCTCTACAAAACCCTCACAATCATCTCGCGACGCAAGCCATCTCTAGTCCCACACATCCCATCCACAACAACCCCACCAGCACCATCATACACTCCCTTCCTTGCTGGTACATTAGCAGGCTACTACGTTTTCGGCCGCCGCTCAACCTCGATAAATCAACAAATAGTAATATATGTCTTCGCCCGCGTCATGCTCGCTTTTGCAAAACTGCTCATCCTGCCACCAGAACCAGGGCCTCAGGGGTTTCAAGCAGGATATGAAGGTATTGGCCTGAAAGGTGGTATGGGTGGATGGATTGAAAGTTTAGCGGGAGGAGACAGAGAGAAGGCCGAGCTGTGGAGAAAGATTGTGCGGAAGAGAACATGGCCGATCTTTGCAAGTCTGAGCTGGGGCTGTGTCATGTGGATGTTCCAGTGGTATCCGGAGCTGTTGCAGCCGAGCATGAGGAGTAGTATGAAGTACCTGTATGTGGACTGCGAGAGGTTTACAGGGTGGAAGAACCTGCTCTGGGTTAATGAGCTGTGAGGACAGGATGGCGTTTCAAGGGCAAGCAGATATCAGCGCTCGACTGTAGTAGAGCCACAATATGCCAGCGGCACGAGCTCATGGATGAATCCACATAGACTCTTCGAGCTGTAATAAGTGTCATAAGTGTCGACAACCCTTGATTTCAACCAACTCACCAACCTTGTTGCTTTCGTTTGTTGGACTTTGTAGCTGTTACGATTTTGCTTCACAATTTCGCACTTGCTGCATCAATCTTTCCTTCCTCTAGAGCAATCAAGACAACCACGCTGATATCATCAGCCTTTCCACCATGCCAGCTTTCATACGGATACGCTTTCTGTACAGCCTTTGCAAACGGTCCATCTCTCTTCTCGTTCTCTCCAGCCACTTTCGATGCTTGGACAATGCTCGTAGCGATCGCAGCCTGAAGACTTCGATCGTCGCGCTTGAGTTTCTGATCAGCATATTGCGGGTATATATCGCGATCCTTCGTCGCAGAGATCAAGGCTTTCGTGTTGACAGAAGATGCCGATGAATCTTTCATGACACCAAAGTGCTTGCATTCGCCAGCCACCAGGTCTAGTATCTCGTTTTCAAAGAGGTTATCCCATACACCATCTGTAGCAAAGATAACGATGTCGCCATGTTGAAGGGTATGCGTGCTCACTGCTGCATCCCGTGGTTGATCACCTAGTGGTCCACGGCCACCAAATTCGATCATTTGACGACGTACTTTTGCTGGAATCTGGGAAAGTTGGTAGGGAGTATTGAAGGCGTGGGTTTGGTGAGGTGAGACGTGGTGGAGGTTGGGCAAGCGAATGTGTGTGAAGCCAGAATCGCCGAGACTAAAGGCTAGCGTCAGTTGGGTGTGCCGTAGCTGTCTACGTGTAGTACAAGAGCAGATCTAAAGACCTACTTCGCGGCTGTCATCCGGCCCCACCAATCTACTACACCAAGACATGCTGTGCTTCCACCACCTTTGACAGAATCGTCTTCTGCAAGGTCGTCATACGCGTTCTGGAGGATCCGACGAGGCAAGTCAGGAGGCCATGCCATCTCTTTTTGGTCTTGCGCAAACCTTTCTGATTCCAAGGCCATACGTTCACATAGACCATGAGCGAAGTCTGCAGGGTCGATGCCTTGATCTGCCCAGCCTCCTACGCCATCGGCGAGACCGAGTGCTACACCAGAGTCACCAAGCGGACTGACGAAGCATGCATCCTGTCCGCTGGGTATACGGGCTTTGGGACGGGCTAGATGTTTTTCAAGTGGTTGACCGGAGAGTCGACGGGTGTTTGTGGTCGAGGAGAAGGTGTAGAACATGGCCGATGGGTTGAAGCCATGTTGCTTGCCGCAGAATGAGGCAGCTAGGCGGTAGGTGAAGCGGGAGGAGGAGGATGAGTTTGGGGCGGTCGTGGTAGCATTTTGTTGGTGATCATCGGTAGATGGCATGGTGGTATGTAACTGCCTGCGCTGTAGTTTCTGCAGGGAACGTGATTGCACTGAAGATAGTGGTCGGCAGACTAAGGAAGCACATTGCTGGGTTGCATATCTGGAGGTGCTGGAAAACGGACGGCTTTGAGAGTATTGTAGGCTACGCAAGCAAGTCTCAAGGCTTTTTGAAGACCTAGACATGAAGATAGGGTTCGTAGTGTACAGGTGCTTTGTATGGACGACGATGTTGATTCCTGCGATCTCAATAAAAGACAGCATAACTGGACCCTGCCGATCCTCTGATCTTCTAAAACATTTCTGAAACATCAATCTTGTTTCAGCCTTATTTTGTGTCACAGAAGGCAGCCGTGAAGCCTGTCTCTCATCGCGACCCCCCTCCAGCTGTGCTCCCTCCCCATATGTTCAGCATGAACTACTCCGACCTTCCAACCACCAACGGCACCTCCGCCGCCTCAGCCAACGACCTCGAAAACGCCCAAGCTTCTGCCTTTCTCGCCCAGCTCTCCCGCAAACGCCGTGCCGCAGCCCTCGTTATACCTACCGCAGATCCACAAGTGCGCGCCCGCCTACGCGAACTTGGTGAACCAATCACACTTTTCGGCGAAGGACCCTCAGAACGACGAGATCGATTACGTGAATTCCTAACTTCGCAGCAGGAAGAGGTAGATTCGGATGGTGATCTAGTCATCGGGGATGCCGGAGATGCTACACCAGAACAGAAGGAGGAGCAGGAGGAATTTTACACGGAAGGAAGTGAAGCTTTACTAGAAGCGCGAAAAGCAATAGCAAGGAGTAGTCTGAAACGAGCAAGGGCACGGATAGAGTATCAGAAGGAGGAAGCCAAAATCCCGCTACGCACACACGTAAAATTCAGAAATGAAGTCAAAGAACGATTACGTGGATTTGAACTATTCGGATCACAGGTCGCAGCAGATCGACCAGTGAGTATGGTACGCTTCTCACCCAATGGAGAATACATTGCAGCAGGACACTGGGGTGGCGGCATCAAGCTACTGAGTGTACCGAATCTGGAAGAAAAGAAGCATCTGCGAGGCCACAACGATCGTGTTGGTGGACTGACATGGTTTCCGGGCTCAACCTTACCAGCATCAGGAGTCTCGCCAGATGCAGTCAATCTAGCTTCCGGTGGTGGCGAAGGGAATATTCAACTGTGGTCGCTAAACGCTGATCAACCACTTGCAACACTTTCTGGCCACACCGAACGTGTTTGTAAGACCGAATTTCACCCATCAGGAAACTACCTCGCCTCTGCCTCTTTCGACACAACATGGCGTCTCTGGGATGTCGCGACGCACACCGAGCTATGTCTACAAGAAGGCCATTCCCGCGAAGTCTATACTGTCGCATTCAACGCCGACGGTTCGCTGCTAGCCAGTGGAGGTTTCGACAGTATCGGTCGCATCTGGGATCTACGCACAGGTCGCACAATCATGATTCTCGAAGGTCACACACGAGAAATCTTCGGCATGGACTGGAGTCCAGATGGCTATCGTGTACTCAGTGGTTCTGCGGATGGTATGGCAATATGTTGGGATGTGCGCATGGTTCGAGACATTGCGCGTATTCCTGCACATTCCCGTGGTGTCACCGATCTGAGATGGTACAAAGGCAATGATGGACCTGGCAGCAACAGCGACAACATGATGCCAACAATAAATGATAAGGGTGAGACGATACCGAAGAAGTCGGGCACCTTTGTGGTATCCTGCGGCTTTGATAAGAATGTGACCATCACTTCGGCGAACGATTGGGCGCCAATCAGGACGCTGAGTGGACACTCGGCGAATGTGTTGGCATGCGATGTGAGTGCGGATGCGAAGTGGATTGCCAGCTGTGGCCATGACAGAACTGTGAAACTCTGGTCGCGAGATGATATGTCCGCGCTATGATGGCTTGAAGAGTTGCAATACAACAAAGCAAAACGTAGGGTAGCCACGAGAGTCCGGACCAAGATACAAATACAGCAGATACAGCAGACACGATTAACGAGGCCGGCTAGCAGCAAATTGTGGTGAAGCCACGAGAGACCGGACTAAGAGATTACTACAGAAGACAAGATTGACAAGGCTGGCTAGCTTGTAACACTAGGTTTGTATCCCAATACGGCGCGAAAAAAGCACTTTTCGGCAATCATGATTCAGAAACTGTCCAGTTTGGAGAGCAGCTGCAGTATGACGAACACAAGCCTCAGAACTTGTCATTGGCAGATTGTATAATGCTCATTTTCATACCATGTCTTTTAAGGATGAAGAATGGCAACAAGAGCCGAAATGGCTGGCGCCTCCAGCTAAATGTGAAAATGATTTGTTATCAGCACAATCTGATGACAACTTGCTCGAGCACGGCATTCAAGTCGTGGTTCTCTTCTCGCACCTTATCAAGTCCGATCAGGACAGGCCTCGAGGATCTCAGCATCAACAAAATCAACACTAACACTCTGGCACGACAAGTCCAGGCCCCTGTGTGACCCAACAACGAACGGATCGAGGTTTATAAATATTGAGAAAGCTACGTTTGGCGGTGAAGACAAGAGACTGTCAGTATCCAAAGAAATGGCGAATGTCAAGATGACAAACGAAGACGATTGCGGATGGCTTCGTAGTCATTCAAGTGTAAAGATGTCAGGACTAGCCTTCCCTGGTGTAACCGTACACTTGAGTAGTCTCAAGTAGTATACAGTCATCTCCCCAGGACACTGGCTTTAGAGCCACCAATCTAGTCATGATAGGACTATGAATCAGTATGCTGCAAAGCAATCGCAAACCTGACATTGAGTGAGCAGCACGAACGAAACGCAATGTAAGGTGTGGCTTTGCGACTATTATCGATATGAGACTGGTTGTAGCTGTTAGTTCTCGGAATAACCCGTGTTTCAAGTAGAATGCAATCTTCAATCCATCGGTGCCATAGCTCCATCCATCAAAGAACCACCCCAATCATGCTCACACCCTCCTACCGCACCTCTCAATACACTCCCTTATATCGCATCCGCCAAAATAACATCTGCTGCCTTCTCACTAATCATCAAAATCGGCACCGTAACAAAGAACCCCGGAATCCTCGGAAACGCACTCGCATCCACCACCCTCAAACCCTTCGTGCCCCTCACTCTAAACTGACTATCCAACACCGCCATCGCATCCCCATCCGCCCCAATCGGGCACGTGCAACTTGCATGATGTCCCCAACTCTGCGTATCGACCCAGTTGGCTAGACTTTCCTCGTTGTCCGCTACGCCAGGACCAGGGACGACTTCAGTGGTGTCAGTGAGGCCGGGCTGGGCAGTGAAGTTACGTCCGATGGAGCGAACGAAGTCTATGGCTTCCATAACGGCTTGACGATCGAGGGAAGCTGTGGCGCTGCCGCCAGAGCCGGAAGCGAGGTAGTTGAATGAGATAGCAGGCGGCACTGTTGGGTCTGCGGAGGTGAGGGTCACAGTGCCGGCACGGTTGCGCGAATGGGCTTTCAGTACGAGCCAAGTCCAGGAGTGGAGGTTGATGGCGTCGGTGTAGTTGGGGTAATAGCCAAGGAAGTATGTCGGGCCGCCGAGGAGCAACAGGTCGTTTACATTGGGGAACTCGGAGCTTTGTGTCGCTGTTGAGCTCTTCATGGTGATGCCAACGGGAACTCCGTTAGAGGCGTAGGGGCCTTGAGCTAATGAACCATTTCCGGTGTTGTTTGCCCATTGGTTGTAGCATGCGTCTGGGATACTGGGGTAGCCGAAGGTGCAGTTCTGAAATTCGGTGAAGGGGACGGTGGTGTTGAGGATGATTCCGTTTTCATAGCGGTCTTGTAGGTTGGTACCAACGCCAGGGGAGTCGACTACGACGGAGATGTTGAACTTTTCGAGTTCGGCGCGGGGACCTATACCGGAGAGTTTGAGAAGTTGTGGTGTGTTGAAGGCACCTGGAGAGGGATTAGTGGGAGATTTTGGCCAAGGAGTCAAGAGACGTACCAGCTGAGATGATGACTTCACGGGTGGCTGTTGCATAAGCCTTGATGCCGGCAGTGCCGTTGTATCGAGAGTCTAGTAGAAGTGTTAACCGACAAGCTTGTGGTTGAGAATCTGTAGTCTTAGCATACCAGCCTGATACAAAGCCGTTCCTCGCATATACTCAACACCCTTTGCTGTTGGCACACTCTCGTTATTACGATTGTCAAGCAAAATCTTGCTCACAAGCGCATTCGGCAAGAACGTGAGTGGTGCACCACTTGCAATAGTATTGAGCACAAACTCGCGTGGGCTCATCCTTACACCATTCAATGTATGAATGGGAAACTGGTACATCCCAAGCGCAGCGTCTCGTTCTTGAGTATCTCTGTTGAGGTCTCCTTGGTTATGAATGAGGTTGGTCAATCCCTGGATAGTGTTGACAATAGGTCCAACGACGGCTGAGCCAAGTGTCTGAGCAGTGGCATACATCATTGCCAGGACTTTCGAGTCATTCAGTGGTATCTGGAGGGTGGGCTCTTCAGTATAGAACCAGCCATTGTAACCATGGCCAGTGACATTAGGTGGCAGGTAGTGGTTGTTTTCAGCGCGGACGAAGTATTTCCTCATGTTATCAGCAGACCAAGAAGCATCACCAGTGAGATTCTGGATGAAGTTGAAATCGTCGTTGTGGGGATATACAGTGAAGAGAGCATTGTGCGAAGTGCAGCCACCAAGAGATGCAGCTCGAGGGTACCTATATTCAATGTTAGCAAACTACTTCCACAATCACCTTTGTTTCACTCACCAGACGCCTTGATAGACAGAGCCAGCAGGCGGCGACGTACCAACATACTGGTCACCACCAGGTGTCTTGTAAACGGCCTTTTGTGCTGCTTGAGCCAATGTGTCGTTCTCATACTGGCGGATGTAAAAGTTCCAGTTCATCTGAGGCACTTCTGGCGCAAAAGAGTACATCAAAGGAACTCGGTACTGTTCGAGTGCACCATCGTCACCGCCGGCATCGATGAGCAATGTTCTGTGACCAGCAAGTGCTAGGTGAGCGGCAAGAGGTCCTCCACCAGGACCAGCACCAACTACGATGTACTCATATGGTGCAGGACAGCAACCCGAGGCAGCGAGGACAGCGGGTGCGAGGTGCAGGAGCGATAGCAGTAATGACCGTGTATGTCTCATCTTGTGAGATCGAGATGGCAAGAAGTCGGCGTCGTTGCAGCTATATCGTAATTGTAGCTAGTGAGAGGCGGCAATATAAGTGCAGCCTGTGCTGTTATAAGTCCAAAAAGAATGTCCAGAGCCTTCAAATGATTGACGAGGGTAGGTGCTTCGTGCTTGCCACAGTCATCACGAGGCTAGCGTCTTCTTGTTAAGTAAAAAAACAGAGCACGTGAATGCATTCTTCACACCGAGCATCGTCATACTGTTTACAGGCGTTGGAATGTGGCAAAACAACAAGTGCCAAGATCGAACACAATCGAGACACTGCTCTGCAACCACGATCTGACTAGTTTCCAGTGATCGGGTGCCTATCCAAAGCTCTTTCGGATACACTTACCATGCGACAATGTAGAGGACTATCGCCAGCTCTCGTTCAGAATCAAAAACTCGTCGAGCTTCTCGAAGTATTGAGCTCGCTTACTAGCAGATATCCACGCGATTTCGAAAGCATTTCGCGATAGTTGTACTAGATCTTGCTCAGTGAATGATGCATCGTTGACCATTTTCAACATATTTTCATTCATATAGCCTCGGAAGTAAGCTGGATCATCTGAATTGATGGTCACTTTGACGCCGTATTTTAGCAGGCCTGCTATTTCTTTGCCCTTGAAATCTGTTGCTACCACGCCGTTCGAGATGGGACACTGTTCTCGTATGTCAACCTTGGCTTTGTTTGTAGATACACTGAATCAAGACTCACGCATGTCAGACCTAAGCCCTTCATTCGCACCACTCGCACTAGTTCTGCATCCTCAACAATGTTCGTGCCATGGTCGATGCGGTCGACTTGGATGGTGTAAACGAGCTGTCGAATATGCTCGATCGAGTTCACCTACCATGAAGATCAGACGCTGTTATTATCTCACACCACGACAAGGCAATCGGTAGCTTTGCGTCGCTTAAGTATCCTCTACACTCACCTGATCAATATCCGCGTGTGCAGTAATCAAGAAGCCTTCCTGCTTCGCCCTCTCAAATACCTTCGTGAACTTGATAGGCGGGTGGCCTCTCTCATCACTATCCAGCCCAACACCTACAATCCAATCTTTGTACGGCAAAGACTCCATCAACGTCGCCATTGCGAATTCACTTTGCCAGTCCCTCAAAAAGCACATTATCAAACTCCCACTCACACCCAGCTCTCTCTCCGCTCTCACAATAGCTCTTCTGTAGCCTCCAATCACAGTGCCAAAAGACACCCCGCGTGATGTATGTGCTTGAGGATCGAAAAACATCTCAGTATGCAACACATTCTGCTCCTTGCATTTGCACAGATACGTCCATGCTAGTTCGTAGAAGTCTTCTGCAGTTTGCAAAACAGCCATATTGGGGTAGTATACTGCGAGGAATGAGGTAAGATCATGAAAATTATACCTGCCATCAGGATCAAGAGGTGATGCTGGAATGGGCACGTTGTTTCGTGCTGCAAATGTGCTGACGAGAGAAGGCTCGAGGCTTCCTTCCAAGTGCATGTGAAGCTCACATTTTGGAAGACGGGCAATGAAGGAGGAGATGTCACGGAGACCAGGAGTAATTCCATGGTCAGGAGGATGATTGTGTACGTTACGTGCCGGCGAACAAGGTCTGATCTCCCATTCTCCAGCCACATTATTGATGTCGACTGCAGTGATAATGACACGCATGGGGCAATCCAATTTCTTCGACGTACGTATAGCGTTGGGACGAGGTTTGCCAGACCTGTTACACTCCCAATAATACTTGTATATCTCCCCCACTGAGTTCTTCCATGGCTTCGAGTACTTGAGGAGCTTGATACTATGCGCAAGACCCCACTCGTTGCCGTAATCGATCAAGGCCTGGAAATTGGCAAAGGTGGCAGCCAAAGGGGCGCAATCCCAGCTGTCGTCCATTTCGACTGGAGGAAAGCTGACGGTATCTTCAGAGTAGGTCTGTACAGCGATGATAGAGGTCGGGCTTGTTGATGTATGATAAGGGTGTGGTAGGGGGTGCAATGAGAACAGGAGGAGGGGTGCCGATAGATTCTGCGGATGAGTTTCCGGATGACTAGTTTAGTTAAATTCTTTAGGGAGGAACAGCAGGACTCTGACTTCGGTCCGACTAGTTGGAACGAATATCGCTAATCTAACGAGTCCTAAATATTGTTACTGCTATCCACAAGTATCATACAGATAGTATGGTATTATAGGCGTGACACTTTTCAGCTCTAGTACAAGTTAACATTATTGTGTTGTTCGATCCAGAAGCACTTCTATGAGGACTCAAGGTAAACTACAAGGCTGAGAAGTATTTTCAGGTGTTGTCCCCGAGAGAAGCGTGTCGACCAACTTGGTAGACAAGCACACAAGCACGAAAGATGTGTTCCCAGTGATCTGGATTTTGGTAATCTGGATAGAAAGTTCGCTTGGGCATGATAAGACATGCGACACTGTGATATCATAATAGAAAGAGGTGAAGAGTGTGCCATAAGGCTTCCGAACTTTGTCTTGCTGTCATATTTTCCGAATCCCTGTCGCCATGTTGCTGAGATCACTCTGGTCATGAAAAGAGAATAGAACAAGAAGTTGCTGTGAGAGGTATGCCAATCATGTTCCCAGTCTTCGATGTCCCTCATTCACCATGTTTCCTCGTTAACAATGAGAGTTTCATGGACTCGCATGAACTCCCGAATTCGGTCATAGGTATGATCGTTCCATGGCCTCGGTCTAATCTCATATTTCAACTCCTTGCTAAAAAACAGCTTGATCTGCCACGACTGCTGTTGTTCTACATCCTTGAGCCAGGCGTGAAGTGTCCAAGTCCCGGGAGATGACCATGCGAATGGATGCTTGTCGGGTTTCACAGAGTAGACGGTATCCATATCAAACATGATGCTGGTGCTGGGAGGCATGCTCCAATTCTGGAAGGACCGTAGAAAGCACTCTAAGGGACCGGCCCATTGTTTGTTGATGACATTGCCATCGTAGTCCTTGAAAATGGTGTAGATATAGAGCTTGCGCCACTTCTTGATTGCTTGCTGATACGGGCCTTCCACCGAGTCTTTGGTATCTGTGTTGACGCGTTCACGTAGTCCTATTGGTAACAGATCTCCTCGGCGATTCAAGTACTTTGGTACTGTCCACTTGTAACCAAATTCGTCATTCATCGCAGGTGTGTTCAATCGGACGGCGAGAGGGGTATGCTTGCGCATAAAGTCGAGAACTTCGTCACAGAGTTGACGATTAACGCGTAGGAGATTGTGCAGAGCGAAATGGTGGAGTGATGGCGCAATTGGCCGCGTAGATGACCTGAATTTTACCATTTCCTTTGTCTGCTTTCCCGTCATCCTCCTCTGCAGGCCTGACGAAAGGCGAACCAGTGGATAGAAGAGCTTGCCGTTGCGTTCGAATGATGCATAGTGGTAGATACGAGCTCGGATCTCAGCAGGCAAACGGAGGAGATGCAATGTGGTGTCGCTGCAAAATTGTCAAATTGAGTTGTGTGATGATTGCCGTCAAACTTACGCCTTGTCTTTGAGACTGAGAGCCTTGAGCTGCATCTCGGGAGCTGCGTCTTTGCTATCTTTGATCATTGCGGTGGCTTTAGTGGCTAAAGGTGCCCTTGTGGCTGGTGCTGGAGCTCTAAAAGATCGAATCAGCACGTCGCAATTGGCTTGAATCTCAATTGAGCTTACTTTGAGACTACCTGCTTGTTACTCGTGATGAACGAGATGAAGTAGTGGTGAGGAGCTTGCTGATGGTATTCGAGGTCAAGTTGATGTAAGAAGGATGAAGCAGATCTCTTGTGGGGCGTGTCTGAGACTGAACCTGAAACAGTGACAACAGGGTCCTAGGTACTGCCCCGTGAGTGGTTTGCTGGACCATTTCCAGTTCATAAAGCTTGATTGGATTGATCAAACTTCTCAAACTGTTCTTAATGGGGATTATAAGCTATATCAACTGAAGCAAACTGCGGAATTGGGCGTGGGTGGAGTGCTGGAGGTGTTCAGCTATTACGGTCCAAATGCGCTAATTCTGCTCGCTCCGCCCTTGCGAAGGTGACTAGCTAGCGCCTCTTCTAAGGCAGATTGTGTAAGACTTGTGTCTATTGTTTGTCATTAGCTTTTGAGCAGTTGAAATTAGTGGAAGTACTTACCACCAAGGTCGCTTACACTGCTTGCTGTACGTGGAGAGGCCGCAAGAGCAGTTGCTGGCTGTTGATGCCTACGTTCACCACGCAATGTATGCCCCGGCTCTCCTTGACGTGCTTTTCCTCCCTCATTATCATAGTCCTCGTCAGCAGTGTCTCCAGACTTCTCCGGGATATCGTCACCTCCAGCCAAGAATGGCAGAAACCTGGGCGATGAGCCACCTGACTGTTCTGATGGACTCAAAATTCGAGTAGCACGGAACAGGCTGCTGCGTCTAAATGTTCTGCGTCTGACACTTTCCACGTCGTCATCATCATCTCCTTCGTCTCCGTCCTCATCATCATCCTCATCATCGTCCTCATCATCGTTATTATCAGGAATAGCAGACTCAACATGCGTGCTAGAAGGTGGAGGTGGTCGAGCTCGAAAGGAACGTGCAGGCGGTTCTAGCTGCAAATAGGTCGGTCTTGGTGTAGCAACAGCCGAAGATGGTTGTGTCGCAGCTTGATCAAGTGGACTTCCAGCAACGTCAAGTCCAATGCGTACCTGACTCATACTGGAAGCCAAGTCTCTGAACGATCCTCGTCCTTGAGTAGATCTGCCTCCTCTCACAGTCATCGAGGTGCCTGAGCCAGAGCCAGAAGCAGAGGCCAGGCCACTAACATTATTGCCAGACAGTGAGCCAGAGCGATCTTGAGCTTGAATAGCAAGTGACAATTCATGTCCACCCACTATCGAAGTAGGTCTTGAATTGCCAATCCTGCGCATGTGAGCACGAACATCAGCTAGCTGTTTCTCATACAGCCAAGCCGCTTGTTTTAGTAGAAACGGCACAGGAACATTGAACCGCTCCGCAATATCTTGCCCTAGGTTTCATTAGATTAGCATGAAGCAAACAGTGCCAAGCAAGTAGACATACAATTCAAACCATTACTCTTCGGATTTTGGGAGATGATAGACCATAATGCTTGATCGTCTGAAGAGTTCCAGTCTACCTGTGGTGAAGAAGTCAACTTATGAGCATAGATACAGTTCTTCCAGGTACAGTAGCTTACCAATGGTGGGTCGACAAAGTCGCCGCGAGGGAATGGAAGGCGAATGAAGACTGTGTAATGCACACTATCGTTTACAGTGTTTGACTGCATAATGGCAAGAGCATATATTGGTCATTTCGTGGATATTGTTGACAGATGAGGACATTGATGGTCATTGAACAACAAGACGTTCGATGATCCACGAGTCATGTGCGCCAACTATTTTCTTGGTCGTGTTTCAGAATTTTGAAACAACATCTTGGCACTCTTCTTCTCAGAGAATACAACATCGCACAGTGGACATCAACAGCTGGATAGGATCATACAAGACCGCCAAGAACCACATCAAAAGGAATAGCAGTTACACAGTAAACCACCCACCATGGGCTCATCAACCTCACGCCCAGAAACCACCACAATCATCCCCTCGCCCTCCTGCCTCCCAAATCCACGATATTCCACCACGAACCTCCTCACTGCCGGCCTTCCACCCTCCTCACTCCACGCATCCTCCTCATCCTCCACGTCCATCACACCACCAGCAACACAAAAACCGCAATCAATCCTCCCCAACATCGTCCCCAAATCCTCCTCCTCCCGCACAATCCCAGACTCCACACTCGACCCCGCCACGCGCCTGCGCCGCCAAGCCGGTCTTTTCTTCGGCGGCTTCGCCTTCGTCGTCTTCAGCACCCTAATCACACGCCGCCGTCTCGCCGCCCGCTACAAAGCTCCCACACTCACACCACCAACCCTCCCAACCGCCCAAGCCAGCACCGGCATCAGCGCAACCTCCAACGCAATCGGTGCCAATAGCGTTGGCGCCGGCCCCAAACTAGCCACAGAAGCCGAAGCCGCCGCCACAGCCGCCGAGCTCGCCAACTCCGGTCCAATCGTCGCCCTGGAAGCGCTATATCTCGCGACATTGAATGTGTTTTCCTGGGGTCTGTTTGCGACGGGAGGCGTGCTCTGGTATGCGGATATAGCGAGTATGGACGATTTGCGGCGGAAGGTGCGTGGTGGGATGGGCGTGGATGGGAGTGGAAGGTCAGAGGCGGATGTTGAGGAGGAGATGGAGGAGTGGCTTGCGAGTGTGTTGAGTCGGAAGGAGGAGAAGCAGAGGGTGAGGGGGGAGGAGGATAGGGAGGGGAAGGGAAGGAGGGATCGGGATGAGTTTGAGGAGTTTAGGCGGTTTAAGAACGAAAGGGGGAGTGTGCGATGAGATGAACATGTGAATGTAATGTTGGAGGTGTACGAAAGTTATTGGTATGGTCCGGTGGTACAGTTTGGATTCATCCTCACCTTGCATCCATGTTCGACTCAATTCAGACGTGGATGATTCTTACAAAGACAAGAGGTAGATTCATCTCTAAAGCTGTACGCCACCAGTACAAGCAAACAAATCCTAGACAGAAACAGCTTCTGTATTGCTTCATTCATCACTATGCGTTAAGCGCAATCATACTGGGTGATCCTCGTCGGACATATATCGAAAAAGAAAACCAGTCAACAAACATAAAAGCCTCCCGCACATCCCAACCATGCAAAAGCACTTCCTTCTTCTTCTGCCGGCAGAACCGGCAGAAGTACCCTTTTCGTACTCGATTCCCTTTGTTTCTCATTTTCATTCCACACCATCCTTATCCATGCATAGCATTCGATTAAAGCCGTACCCAAACGCGCAAACACAAATATATCGAAAAGAAGAAAAGAACATAATTCCTGACGTTCGGAACAGGTAGAAAGTCATTCAGTGAGACACCAACATATCATCATCATGCACCGTGTCCAAGAAACCTCGCAGGACTGGCGCTCCTGCCACCGTTCGTGCCCTGAGATACGCCTAGCCCATGTGCATGCGCCTGGGCAGTAACATCCTCTCTACTACCCACATCGCCACCAGCAGGCTGTGCATAGAAACTACCAATGGGATTCCCATTGAGCATAGGTCTCGACGCACTAGCTTCGACTGCTCCACGCACTCCATGAGTGTTGTTGGAGTTAACGTTCGTGATTGATGGGTTCGAAGCTGGATGGATAATGGAAGTGCTGTTTTGATATGGCGAGCGAACTCCTGCGTTGTCGAGGGTTGAGGGAGGAGTCTGACGTATAGCGGGTGTGGTAGTATATTGGCTCAACTGCGGAAGTGTTGGGCTAGCGGAGACATTATCCAGGAAAGAAGATGTGACCCCAGCAGAATCTTGTGAACCATTGAAGTTGTTATTCGGAGCACTGGAAGTGCTGGCGGACGGTTTCCAGGAAGCGACGTCGGCATAACGTTTGAGGATTTCTTTCGTCGTGATATCTGCACTGCCACTGAAGAGAGAAGAATCATTCAGAATAGATTGAAGGTCTTCTGGTACCTGATCGCAAATACTGTCAGTATGCTTCATCTGATACAAATGTAGAACGGTTTATGAACATACCTCACACATATCCTCGTTACACTGGATCAAACAGTGCACCGCCTCGATTGCCAGAAAACTATCCTCCATGCTGTTATCGCCAGTGTTTACCTTCTCCTTGGAGAACAAAATATTTGGTGCAATAACAGTTGCCAGATTGTGAATGTCCATTTTACTACCAGACTCTTCATCAACGACCGAGAATGACGCTGCCCAATTGAGAAAGCAAAACAAGACCTCCATGGTATCGCGGTGTGCTTTTGGTAGAAGACAGCACGATAGATGCAGGATGCGACGACGTTTTTCTTCGTCTGTGATTTCTAGAATGAAATGTCAGTATTCAGATGTCCTTCAGGCTGTAGAAGAGGACTTACTCTGCGACGTTATGAATAATCTGTGCAGCTTAAAGGTCAACACTGGATCAGGAAGCTCTCGTAAAAACTTCTTCAGTAATGCCGCAACCTGCACAGGATTCTCCACGTTCAGATCACACGCATCTCCACCCTTCTCATTGATAGTATCGGCCATCTCTTTCAACCTTCTTATGTTGCCGTTCTTCCTGAAGACGCCTTCCATAGACATATCCATCGTGCGCATCGCTGAGATTGCATCTTGGATTAGTGCAGGAACACGCAGTGCTCCTGGTCCTACACCGTCCGTTGATTCGGCACCGTCTTTTTCGATCAACGACTCCAGAGCAACGCCAAAAACGCCTTTGTTCTTTTTCTTATCAGTTTTGAATGCTTTACCAAACTTGCCCCAGAAAGTTGGTTTCCTCGTTTCGATGAGATCAAGGAGTTCTTCTTGGTTGAAGTGACCCTCCAATAACTGCTCCATAGACAGGACTGCCACGTGACGGACGATGAAGTACTCAATAGGTGACAATTCGGAGAAGTATTTCTTAGGTCGGTATCCTTCTGGACCGAGCTTATCAAGTTCTTGCCCACCAGATTGATCTCGACGATGTGTCGAAACGATCCGCGGCTTGGGTTCTTGAGCCACGAGTCCTCCTCTTGCATACTTATTGGCGTTAGGTCGTTGTTCTCGTGCTTGTTCTGCTGCAACGAGGCGTGGAATGTCGTCAAGATTGATTTGTGCATTGCCAAGATTCAGCTGTCGCGAGACGCCATTATTTGCCGTGTCATTCTTCGCTAGAACGTGAAAACCCTGTTTCTGACCGTCTTTTGCTCCGCTTGGATCGCGCTCGGGAGATTCAATGAGCCGCGACTTTCTATTCGTGTCGTGTACTTCATTATTCATTCTTGTAGAGCGGAGTCGCTTGATATCACCAAGTGCTTGCTCGTATGATGTTGACTGAGGTCGATCTGAATTACTCGTGGTACCACCGTAGGATTTTGACCTGGTTTCTGAACGGAGGAGAGGAGGGTTTGTCGAGTCGTTTATGACTGGTGTTCGGCGTCCCGATTGGGCATCGTATTTGTCGAGGTTCGGATCATCTGATAGAGAAGTTCAGGAAAGCCTGCAGCAGCGCCTTGACCAGAGGAGAGCTTACCAGATGTGTGAGGCAACGCGCCACTCGTCTTCAACGTTGCCAGCAGTCGTGCATGTGCCACGCGCAGCAAGTGCACGTACTGCTGTAACCTCGTTACAGCCAGGAACTGTCCCTCGACATCGTCTGCCCTTCCTCCTGCACAAGCATTGCAGATCAGGTGTTCATCCTTCTCATACCAGCAAGCATTCTCGCTTTCGAAGCTCAAATCCTTCTGGCAAGAGTCACATTTTAGACAAGTGGTATGAAACACTCTATCTTTCCACCTAAAACAGCGGTCCTCGACAGGTTTATTACACATTGGGCAAGTGTCTGACGACTCCTCCACATATGCTGCCAAATCTGCACTCGTTTCTTTACCATCTTCGACCTCCAGCTTGGCCTCAAGATCATTAATTCGATCGAGGAAATCATGCAGACCACGGTCGTTACCAATCTCACGCTCAAGCTTGAGTGCACCCTGTAAGCAGATTCTAATGAGGAGTTTGAGATAATGTGCAAGACCTGTGACAAGTGAAAGGAGCTCCTGTGTGACGCCAAGTCTGCGAACACCAGTCTCTTGTGATTCTGCAAGAAGAGAGAAAAATGCGACGACCTTCTTGCAAAGGAGCTTCGCTTCGCGGGAGTATGAAAGACCTAGGCATAGCCCGTCAGCAGGAACGTGTGCAAGTCATATGGCAGAACTTACCCTTAGGAGTTTGTGTTGACATGATATAGTCAAGGTTATCCGCAGCAGTGAATAATAAGTCAATATGGACGATGAAACTCTTCGCAGACAGTACTCCCTCCATGTACGCGCCGTTGCTAACGTGTAGCAGCATGTCGGAAATACATGTTGCTGATCTTTCTTCATAGGCTGAAAGTGTGCGCCAAATCCACAAGACCTTCTCCTCGATCGCTTCTTCTTCACTCTTCACCTTCTTGCGCTCTGACTCACTTGCGTCTCCTTCCACACTTGCACGTTCAGTGATTGGCTGTCCAGGAGAGTGTAATCGCACATTCCAGTATTTATGAATCATGTAGCACTCAGGATGCCAGTGTTGGTTTTGGCCATTGCGGTAGATTTCCACGAATTGCTTGAGGATAGCCGTCTGACAACCATTACATCTCTGAGCAAATCGCGTCGAATAGTGATAGTGACAATACACGCTGCCATCGTGCTCATAGTAGCTGTCCTGTGCGCCGAAAACTGTTGGACATATTGAGCAGGTAAAATGTTCTATGTGATACTTGCGGTCCAGCGCTGTGATGTAAGACCCGCGAAGCGCGCCGTCACACTTGAAGCAGATGAGATCTAGGCGCTTGAAGTAGTCGACTTCGCAAAGAGGGTACTGGTTCGGTGGCTGGTCTGGAACTGGAAAGAACTTTGACGCGACAATCTTACCACAGTCCTGGAACACGAAGTTAGTCCTACGTACTAGCGCGTGTTACACTTTGTCTTACATTGCAAGTGAAGCACTCCAGATGGTAAGTGTTCTCGAGTGCTCTGACGAACTGCCCGGTAAGTTGTCCTTCGCACTTCCCACATGTCCTTGTCGTATGGCTCGGCCTGCGATGTCCATTTGCGTCCAGCTTGTCTTTGCCGCTCGCCGCTCGCGGTCTTTCGGAGCTTCTTCTGCTTCCTCCATCGCTTTCTTGTGTTCTTTCTAGTGCATTGTTGCTTGGTTGTCTTTGATGTTGGTGGACGTGGTCTCTTGCGCCAACTGGATTGGAATGTGATCGATATGGAAGGTAGGCTGGGATTGTGGGTTCGGAGGTAGAAGTGGTAGGTTCGTGTGAAATCTCAATTGCAGGAGGTAGTCCTTGTGTTGGCGATGCCATTTTCGGAGCTTCTGGAGAGCATTCGGTGGCTTCTTCGACTAGATGTATTTCTGTACTTGACTTTACCTAGTCTCACTTGGGTAGCTAGTACTAGAAGCGCTTGATGCAGTAGATGGTATCTTTCTTGTCCAAGACCTTGGATATTATCCAGTACTCTCCTGTTCAGTTTTCCTACTCGACCTTGCGCTCAGACTTGACACTTTTATAGCGGTGCAAAACGGTGCTTTGTGGTAACGCTGGCGCGACCTATGCGCTTTACCTCCAGGATGTTACCTTCACTAAGGACGGGCGCCGGGATCTTATTATTGTCGTCTATTCGCTCAGAAGCGTTCAAGACTCCAGTGATCGACGGTCACAAGACAGATCGCTGCAGTCCAACTTCTATTTGTAGCTTTGGTGAACACAGTCCAAAGCAGAGGCGATAGTCTGTCGCCGTGCAAGAAGTCAGGTACTAGATGACAGCTGTTGTGCTCGCCGCTGCTTGCCCAATCCAATCCTTATGACGCGCCGTTCTTGCGAAACCGAGGATGCGAATTGTAAAAGAAGCTGATACCTACTCTGTAGAAGGGCGACCTGCACCGCGTCAAATATCGAGATTGCTGATGTATCGGGATCAATGCTATGGCGCCTGTCAACAGACGATGCGGCTTGACGGTGGGAATGAAGTGAATGGATATAGCAAAGTAAGGTGTTTTGGACAAGACAGACAACCTTTCACTCACAACACTGGCAGAATCATGGACTAGGCCGATTCGGGCAATCGAATATGATTTCCCCGCAAAAGTCCGACTAATGCGAAAGAAGGGTCTTGATTACTATTCTTTGTGACTATTCTATCTGCCCGAGTATTGTCATAGAGGTAAGCTATGCCTTCGCTCACTATCTCCATGGCTCGAAAACCGTATCTCCCTCTTTATAGGCGTGCTTATACCCGTCTCCCCGTTGAAGAGAGCCCGCTTCTGATCGAGTCTGAGTCTGTTCCCATGCATGAGTTTTCACATGCATGCTCTGATGAGCCTTCTCGATCGTCTCTTTCTTCTTCTTCTTCTCCGTCCGAATGGAACGGGTCTGAAAAGGTGTCTCTTTCAATCTGTTCCGCGTCGCAGTGGGTTTCCAATGACGATGCCACTAGTTGTGGTCTTGACAGATGCGGCGTGGGTGGCGAATAAGCGGGCAGAAGAGGAGTTCCTTCCAACTCGATAGGATCCGGCGTCGTCTCTTCCAGCTCCAAATGGAAGATCTCATCCATACTGCTTCGATCTTCGTGGTGTTTGCACGTAGGATCTATCCCGCTGCTTGGCATCTGTTGCTTGAAGAAGTAATCTGGGCAACCCCAGAGCTCTTCTAGTGCCATTGGGTTTAGCTCGAGGGTGGGAGGACTATCGGGGATTCTGCCGTGCTGGAGGGACTCGTGTGATGTCGATAAACTCGGCCGAAGTGCCTTTGGGAGCAGTAAGAATAGTGAGCTTCTCCTCGAGCGCCTACGAGGACTTGCGAGTGGTGCTGAGGTACTTTCGCAGACAGTCGCAGCACCTACAGGCTCACTTAATCCCAAAAAGTCCGCCATCGAGATGGCAGGATTACGCGCTAGATGTTCAACAGTAGAAGAGGTTGTGGCGAGTGTCGAAGGGTTTTCGCTGGTGTCACAAGCCCTGCTAGACTCCCTTGCTCCCAGCGCGTCTGCTTCCGAGATGGTAGAGAATTGTGGTGCAGATTGTTGAGCAGGAAGCTCTGTGAGGCTTGCCGGTGGTGATCCGATAGCACTGTCAACCACGACCTCGACCTTGTCCTCCCCAACTTCAGCATTCTCGGATGCGCTTGACCGTCTTCGCATTGGTATAGAAAGATCTAGGTGTGGAAGGTGCTGGATGGCTTTGTCGACCGAGCTCTTGCCCTTGCTGAGATGACCTCTCACCATGGCATGGTCTGGGATAGATTGTGTGAAGACATTCATGATGGCGGTTGTGAGTGGTGTGAAGTCTGCTGGCAAGGTTTCAGATGCTGTAAAAATTCGCTAATGATGTAGAGTCTCAGGAGATGTTTCTTTGAGATCTCTTTAAGCCAGGTCAAACAATATTCGAGAAACTGACTGTGTGAGGAGTGCTGGATTTATATGTTGATTTTGAGCGCTCAGATTTGTGCGCATTGTACCTAGATGGCTGGGTTTACAAAGGCTCATTCTCAAAGCTTAATCACAAAGACTGAAAACCGCCGATCAGGGCCCAATCATCCACGAACATTCCCTTCAGGATGCAAGCGCAAATCTACGAAGTAAGCTTACCTGCCAATCCTGAAATCGTTGAGATTGTGGTGGGAGCAGTTGTTGATTCGTGGTCAGTGCGCCTCTAAGTTGTCGATGTAGCCCCTGAGACAGCTCTAGTTCTTCGTGTCCAGGCGCGCGCCTCAATATAACTTCATCTTCCTCACTGATCGACTTCCACATGATTTTGACTGCGCGTTGGGGTGCAGGAAATCCAGATGCTGAAAACCAGAGATCAGGCGTGAATAGCCACTGTATTCAATTAGCTTTGGGTGATGACGTACCTAGAGGAAGACCTACCAGAAGCACAGACTCTTTTTCAGGTCTCTCCAGCTCTCTGACAATGAATTTCCTCGCGGCGTGACTTTCCGTTATAGACAGTAATTCCGCTGTAATCCAATATTCCGTAGCATATTGTTTACATGGTGACTCGTTGTCGAAACGCAGGCTCAATGGCCATTTATACAGCTTCCAAGCACTTGTTGAGTTGTCAACTAAGCCTAGTGGAAAGCTACAATTCGCGCAATACAATGTATGACTTTGGTCAACTTGTTCTATTACAGTCTAGCATATATTAGTCTAGGTAATTCCTAAATGTCTCTTCGGCGTATACTCAAAGCATAATAGCTTTCATGGTTTGAACACTTGACGCAAAGACTGAAGGTACTGGAAAAGCCAAGTTCATCTACTTGCGCAGATGGACAAGACACGTCAGCATGCTTCAGTGATTTGTGTAGGACAATTGTATCGGAATCTCATTCATAGCGGTGACTTTCGTCGAAAGAGCCTCCTTCTTGTTGTCCAATAATAGACTCTACCATTGCGGTCACAATTCATATACTCACATACCTTGACAGAACTGCAATCGCCTGGACTGAACAGGAAAGACAGAGTATCCACAAAACCTACACCTTGACGAACAGTGAGGCGATTATTCGCGCTGTAACCTTTGGTCGTGTCATTGTCGACATTGTTCTGATTCTCAGCTTCGTGAGGTTTATGACAATGCCAAAAGTCCATCATCTCCGCCCAATTCGCGGACGGAAGGTCTTGCCAGGTTCGAATGACGCCTTCCTTGACAACGACATTGGCGCATGATGCACATCTAATCTTTACACAATGCTCAAGCTCCAGCGCAGACCAGGGCACACGATTTTCATCGCAAGAGTCTAACAAGGCTTGCAAGGCAATGAGATCTGGTTGCAAACGTGAGGTCAAATCCTTAGCAGATAAATTTGTCATGCGGAAAGGTGATAGAGGGTCATTTATTACTTTGACAGGTAGAGGTAGCAGCGTTGTACTACCTTCCTGCTCGACAAAGATGAAGTTGCCATCAATAACCTTTACCTCTACCTTCTGCTGGGAAGACACTTTTGGCTGAATAGCAAGGCTCACTGTGCGGATATTCGGCAGTAGTTCAAGATAGATATGTGGCAGTACCAGTTGTGAAGCTTGCTCAGCGTCGGCCTCAGCATGAGGCATGCTTGATAATAGTTTGATGCCTGACTACCGGGTATATCTGAATGATGAATCGAGGTCGAAGGTTCGCTGGAGCTCGTAAATTGTATAAATCACGTGACATAAACCCTACATTGAGATCGGCTCACCACCACAAGCCAAGCCAAGTTCACCTGGTCGTAACATCTTCTGGACCATATTGTCTTCGTCTTTGAGCTTCGGATCGTCCACAGAGATCTCTTGTACTCCTCCTTTTCCCTTACTCTACCTAATACGCATCCTCGCCACGTCTTGACCTGCCATTCGTCTCCGGCATCGTCGAATTGTGACCCAACCTCTCCGCGCAACCAGATCATACGACGTCACGCTTTCCCTAGTCCTTCGACATGGTGTTCCTAGGTGTATACCGAGCAATATATCAGTATGATCCTCAATCGGAGGGTGAATTAGCACTCAATGAAGGAGACCTGCTACTGGTATTGGAGAAAAGTGACGAGGACGACTGGTGGACAGTCAAGAAGAAAGCCGCTGGCGGAGACGAGGATGAGCCCGAGGGCTTAGTGCCTAGCACGTATATTGAAGAGGTACGCTATGCCTTGGTTCTCAATCCCGACGTCCAAGGTGCAAGCTCGATCCCTGTGCTCGAGCGAGAGTGCTGTGACATACCGCTAACTGTCCACCGCTTTCATAGGCTGCCGAATTGTATCAAGCACGATCCATCTACGATTATAACAAACAAACAGACGAAGAGATATCCTTTCCCGAAGGCGCAACTCTACAAGTTTTTGACGAGTCTGACGAGGACTGGGTGTTGGTCGGTGTCAATGGTGAATATGGTTTCGCGCCTGCAAACTATATCGACAAGGCTGGCTCTAGCGCACGACCTGCACTTCCTGAAAGAGAAGCATCTGTCGCAAGCGCACCTACTCTCGCCTCGGCACCGATACCAGGTGAGGACGACTACGACGCCTACAACCAGCCTGAAAGTCCTGCTGTAAACCCGGCTGCTGCGCTTGCAGGCCTCATCCAGCAGCGAACAGGGCAAGCCCAAAGCAATCCTATTCGTTCACTACCGCCTCCCACTCAATACACACCCGAAGCGTCCGATGATGAAGCACCACCACCTATGCCGGTAAGACCACAAGCAACCCCACCAAGAACGTATGACGAACCTCAATCGCGCGGCCTTCAGAACGGGAATGGTTACGATGATGAGGAGGAACCTGCTGCACCAGCTGGGTATCACCTATACAATATCCACGAGATTATCTCTCATATGGGCAAGAACAAAAAGATGCCTACAACACTGGGCATCAACGTCTCACGAGGTATCATCATGATTGCGCCAGAAAAGTCCAAAGATGGTCCATCTCGAGAGTGGACTGCTGAGAAACTCTCACATTATTCTATCGAAGGCAAGCACGTATTCATGGAGCTTGTGAGACCAAGCAAGAGCATAGATTTTCATGCTGGTGCTAAAGACACTGCTAAAGAGATTGTTGCTGCCCTTGGAGAACTGGCTGGTGCTGCTCGCGCTGCTGGTCTTAAGGAAGTAGTTGCCGCAGGTAGTGGATCAGGTCAAAAACAAGGCCGCATGCTCTATGAATTCATGGCGCAAGCCGATGACGAGGTTACAGTCGCTGTTGGAGACGAAGTAATTGTGTTAGATGATACACAAAGTCAAGAGTGGTGGGTCGTGCGGAGATTGAAGAATGGCAAAGAAGGATCCGTTCCAAGCAGCTATGTCGAGATTACTGGAACAGCTACTGGCACAGCGGCACCATCTTCTGCTCCTCGTGATAGCAGTCGTTCGGTTGTCGAGCAGAATCGTCGTGAAGAGGAGCGTGCCACAATGGACTCTGTAAGGACGTCAAGTCGCAGCAACAGACAAGAAGAAAGATCCACGCCTGCACCTGTCAAACCGGACAATGGTAAAGTCAGGACTTGGACCGATCGATCCGGGACATTCAGAGTGGAAGCTGAGTTCTTGGGTCTGAAAGAGGGCAAGATACACCTGCATAAGCTCAATGGTGTGAAGATTGCAGTGCCCATCTCAAAGATGTCTCCCGATGATGTGGACTATGTCGAACGCAGGACTGGTCAATCTCTTGACGATGAGCGGCCACTAGCGGAGGTCAAGCGGAGAGGTGAAAGAGATCAGCAAGGTGCATCAAGATCGACGTCAGGTGCGGCCGTCCAGCAACAGGCAGTACCACCTGAGTCCGGTTATGATTGGTTCGACTTTTTTCTCGCATGTGGTGTCAACCCACAGATTTGTGAGCGATATGCCCAGATCTTCGCAAAGGACCAGATGGGTGAAGAAAACATGCAAGACATTGACGCCAAGCTGCTACGAAACCTCGGCGTGAAAGAAGGGGACATTTTGCGTGTAATGAAACATCTAGACGCAAAGTTTGGCCGCGCCAAGGCACCTGTTGAAGCTTCTGAAGCAGAAGGTGGCTTATTTGCTGGTGCTGATGGAACACTCAAGAATAACACTCGCAAAGGACGTCCAGCGCCTGCTGTCACCACAAACGACACTGTCGATCCCCGAGCTTTTGAGCAGAAAAGCGGTCCGCCAGCAAAGCCTGCAGCTTCTGGGTTTGATGATGATGCGTGGGATGTCAAGCCAGCCACAACAACTGCAGCACCACAACCGCAAAGACCTTTACCTACTGGCGCTATGTCTGAGCTCTCTCTATTGTCGCCTCCACTACAACCGAGTCCTGCTCCTGCCCCACAACCTGCTACAGCGCCTTTGCAACAACAACAGACTGGCGCAGATCCGTCATTCTTTGATCAACTCGCTCGACCTTCTAGCAATCCTCAGCCAGCCTCAATGGCGCGAGCAAGACCTCCACCATCTGGACTTGGTAATCAGAACTCCATGATTCCGCCTGCGCCTCAACGACCAATGTCCACCCCTTATACCCAGCAAAATGGTTCCCTTCCTCAACCATTAATGCCTCAGCGGACAGGTTTCCCTCAGATCGCGCCACCTGGCCAGAGTATGCTTGAGCTCAACCAACAACGCATGATGCAACAACAAGCCATGATGTATCCTCAACAGATCGGATTCATGCCAGGTATGATGCCTCAACAGACCGGGTACCCTCTCCAGCCACAACAGACCGGCTTCGGACAGCCGCCCCAACAATTCATGCAACCTCTTCAATCACAACCAACAGGCAACCCATTCGGTGATGCCGCCCGCGCGCCCTTCACACCTTCCTTCCAACCACAACAAACAGGCTTCCTTCAATCTCAACCAACAGGCTTCCAGCAATCACCATATCAACAAATGCAACCGCAACAAACAGGTTTTCAACCATCCTTCCAGCCCCTGCAGCCACAACAGACAGGGTTCGGACAACCCCCACAGCAGTTCCAGCCCTTACAACCACAAGCGACTGGTATTGCTATGGGCATGAATGGGTTCGGTGGTAGCTTCCAGCAACAGCAAGGATTTGGTGCACCATCGCAATTGCCACCAATGCAGCAAGGACCACCTATTATGGCGCCGTTGGTGCCGCAAAAGACTGGACCACCACCACCGGTTAGGTTTGGAATGCCAAACAAGTTGACGCCGCAGGCGACGGGGAGGAGGGCTAATTTGGCTAGTGCTAGTAAGTTTTGTGATGTTGATTGCAGAATCTGTAAGATCGTTGCTAATAACCGCGATAGCTCCACAAAATCCTTTCGGGTTTTAGTTATTCATGTGTGCTGGAGCACGAGTGATAAATAGGTGGGAGAAGAAATGAATGTGACAAGGATGAACCGATAATATGCAGAGTTGTATAGCTAGTCGTGAATTTATGTAATCAATTAGAGGAAGAGGCTTTGATGTGCCTGTGCTGTGTTGCAACGTACGGTGTTGGCTTGTGTAAACAGAAGAGTGGGCTAAATGTGAGATTTTACGGTTTCCAGATCCACCGTTCGTTTTTGACATGATCAGAACTTCCTGCAAGTATTCTCGATTGCACCGTGCAGAGGAAGTTCGACCAGTGACATTTGCTGATCCGTGGAAGAACATAACATGCATTCTATTTCATTTTTCTTTCCTTTCCTTCTTTTCTCTTCTCTTCTTCTGACTGGTCCGTGGTGCCATTCACTACTTCTTGTGTCTCATTTATCAGCGCTGAGCTCTCCAAGTATACAAGAACCAGTACGTCGTACAACGAGCTTGGCCCCCAATGAGAAAACTAAGTATCTACTTGTTGTACAGTACACCCCGCTTCATCACAGAAGCACATAGTGCAGCACGAACGCCTGCGATGGGGTGCATAGATAGCATACTTTCTACTTCCTCAAACCAACTCATTGTTCGTCGCAAGGAAGGGATGTGGCATAAGTACGGAAGCTAGTGACCGACCTGGCATCATTACGGGACCAAGCGGCCCTAGTCATCAGCATCGCTTCCTTAACGCCATCACAATCAGCATCCTCAGCGTCATCAGCATCCTCGTAATCATCAACAGCACAACAGAGGAGGATCCAGTCACAGCTATCACCATTCACATCACTCGCATTCCGACAGCGGTGAACGTCCCGATTCGAGTCTCTTGAATACCTAGTTTTATACCTCCCAGCACATGACATGCAGTGAAGGGAACAGAAGGAACAGCAAGCATTTCAAGTCTGAAAAGGCTGAATTCTTGTGGGTGTACGATCAAAGAGTGAGCCTTCCCGTACGTAGCCTTGTGTTAGGATCTTCGCTAATGAGTACATCGTACTACGCTTTATGGTGTCACTCCATCGTAGCTTGAACTTCAGACCTCAGTCTTCTGAGTCCTTGATAATAGAAAGTGCCTTATTTTTATTCAGGGAGTACGGAGTAGGCGACTGATTAGTCTTTCGCAGTACATGCTACATCCACGCAAAATGCCATCCATAGTTCATGGGGGCAGGCCGACAGCATCACACAATAGGCTTGCACATCGACAGACTCCAGACTGAATTGAAACAAATACGAAATCCTTCATGTCTAATCTATACAAATGATAATATACAATTCCAATCCCCACCACCTATCCCAAAAGCTGCCTCGACATTTCACTCATAAACCACCAATTTTGCCCATCAATCATCCACATCACCATGACCTACCACCTGAACACGATCAAGTTCGGGTTCAATGCAATCGGCAACAGCGTGTGGCCGGCCACACACATCGACAACGGAAAAATGGCAACGAAGCTGTCAATGCGCCAATAGAACGGCACCACCCTGGCCATGACAACCATCATAGCGGTACACAGCAGACAATACGCAAATGTCCATTTGAAGCCCTTTAGCACCCTTGGAATTTCCTCGAAAAAGCTGCGCTCTTCTGCTTCTTTTGCTGTTGATCCCCATTGCCTGGAGGTTATGGATCAGCAAGTGTCTAGAGGTGTGAAGAGATGAGGAAAGGCTTACATGTCAATACCGAGCAAATGCGAGATAAGTGCCTGGGAGACGTGCATACTGATACCAGCGAAGAAGATAGCGAAGAGTGGGATCCAGGAGAAGTTCTCAAGGAGAGCGGAGAGCAGGGGCTTTTCGCCTGTGCGCCAGCGGAGGAAGGCGAGCGCGACGTTTCCGAGGAAAGTGAAGATGAAGAGGATGGCAATGTAGACGCTGAAACCGGGCATGTAGAACCCTTCGGCCCACCCGCCGTACCAACCCTGTAAGAGTGTGTTAGTCCGTTGTGACGACATTCTGAACGAGTGATGGTGCTTACGACGACGAAGTAGTTGGCAAGACTGAGGATCCATGAGGAACCAATGGCGTAATACGTTCCGATGTAAGCCTGTACGGACTGTCAGCGGCGTGATTGAAAGCAGCGTGTCTGCAACGTACCATGATGGTGAACTTTGAGCAAAGAGGAATCGGCGATGTCATGAAGTCACGGAACAACTTCGTGAATGGACCACGGGTGAACCAGTATTTCAGAGGGTGAAACAGCAGTTCCGAACATCCAAAGGCGTACTTCTCCCATCGCATAAGCTCGTCGTAAACAGTCAACGAGACACCCTCGTTGTACGTCTGTCCGTTCATCTTGTACCCAGCAAGGCGGACGAGGTAGCCCGCACCTTGTAATCGTAATGCCATGTCGAAATCTTCGGAAACAGTCTCTTCGGACCACCACTTCGGTCGGTTGTCGTGCTGGCAGATGTATTCGATTGCTTGAAGGGCATCCCAGCGGAGGATAGCGTTGTGACCGACGAAAGGAGCGACGTCGCCGCTGGCAACGGCGTAGCGAATCTGAGTGTAGACAAGGTTGGTGAAGAAGGTGATGGCTTTTTCGAAGAAGGTATCTGTCACGTTCATGACACCCTGTACATTTCAATTAGTATACGTTTGTCTTCGTTCAAGTTGTATCAACGTACTGAAGCATATTGCAAAATGGCCATTCTAGGGTCGTGTTCCATTTCAGAGGCTGCGTCGAGCAAGCAGTCCTTAGGGACTTCAGTGTCTGAATCAATGATCAATACGTAGTCGCCCATGCGAACATCACCTAGATTGTTGTTAGCATCGTCATAGAATATGGCGGAGCACGAGCAAGCTACTCACCATCAGCCCAAGTACGACCGTTGTCCTCCTCAAGGACTTCCGTCATCGCTTTTGTGTATGCAAGTGCCTCGTCTTGGGGTGACCAGCCACGAGAACGTTCGACCTTTTGTAGCTTCTCCTCAATGCGACAGCTGACCCACATTCCGTAGTTCATGTTACTGGCCTTCTTGAACTTGCCGGGACGGACGAAGAGTAATTCACCCTCGGCAGGCTTAGGATTGTGTTTAGGACGTGCGGTCCAGCCAATTCCGTACTCTTCGTATGCTTCTTGTCGTGCAAGGCGTTCGTTTTCAGGAATAAGTTGCATACCGTCGTCGTTGATGAAGATGTTGGCACTTCCACCTTGCATTTCATATGTAGCAATGGCGTTGTTGATACTGCGGATTGTAGGAATGATGACTCCCTCAAGACCTTCCTTGTAGACAGGCATCTGGGATTGAGTTAGCATCACATTGATAACTGTTCCATCGTTTTTAGACTTACTTGGATAGTGAAGTGAGGTAAGCCACCGGCCCGGTTGCGGCTGATACGCTTTGGTGGAGCACCAGAGTAAAATCGAGACGATTCGTGTACTTGCTTGACAGGTCCAAGCAGTTGAGCAGCGTTGCCGCAAGCAGATTGCCAGAAGAAAAGGGAAATCCAAATGAGGAAAGGAATCATGGCGATAAAGGCGAATCGAGTATAGGAGCCATCCAGCAGCACATTCTGAACAATGACTTGAAAAGAGCTGAGAACGAAGAAAAAGCAGGCTCCGATAGCGACAGCAGAGACCACTGGCTGGATGAAGGAAATCCTGTTCTTAGAGACACCCTCCGTCAAAGCCTCGACATCATCGTTTGATGACGGCGCGACGCTAGATGCGTCTGAGATCTCAGTGGTATCAGTGAAAGGGTCTTTCTTCTCGAGCATCGAGTTATCGTCGTCGTCGCCATCGTCGCTCCAGATAATGCTCAGGAGATCTGCTTCGAGTTTGGCAACGCGTTCGAGAATGTTCTTTGGGTCATCGTCCCAGACTACAAGCTGTGCTCTATCCGAGATGAACGCAGCACATTGGTGTTTCTGACAATTGGGAAGATAGCTCAAGTCGGGAAGAATCTGGAGGCGGAGACCGCCAGGTAAGTTGATGATGTTGCTGCCGATGAACCGGCGAGTGACTGGTGTGTCAACGGTCATTGCGCACTATTGACTTGGTTAGCTCAACCCACTATACAGTCTACATAACACTATTCCTGAGCAGCAATAGATGATGCTGTCTTGCTCGTTGGTGTGGAGAGTCTTCCGAAAACTTCGAGCTTTTCATCTTGAGGCTACGCCATCTTAACGACTTCTTGCAGGTCTGTGACTTTACCACAGCTTACGAAATGAAAAGACTGTACTTACTCTGACGTTCATAGCCTGGATTGCTTCCATGAACATGCCGCCGACAAGATTCGAAGGAGAAGACACAAAGTCTGAACGAGCCCTTTTCAGGACCACTCCTTGATCAGCAGACTTTGTGGCCCATCGCCGTAGGAGTTGTTGTTGTCGAAGGTAGTCAGACATTATGTCGAACTTCTTCGTTCTCTTGACGCTGTAGATGGAGGCAGAGGAGGAATTGGTACCACTACTTGGCATGACCGGAGGAGCCAACGCGGGCATTGTGTGTGCTGATGGCGGTGCAGACCTCTGGACAGCTGTTGGGCCCTGGCTTTGCGCACCCTTGGCAGGCTTGAGGTAGGATATGAGACCCATGAGGTCTGGTTGTGGAATAGAGTATTATTGCTAGATGATAGAAGTTGGAAGAATTGAGAAAACAGATTGAAGCGAGTATACGAAAACTGTGACAGATATGTTGTTGAACGAGTGACTGTAGTGAATCAAAGGAATGACAAGGCCCGAGGGACACTGGATGAAACGCAGATGAGGAGAGTACTGTGAGGGTTGAGGGCGCGCCATCACTCTTATTGTTCCACGATGGATGACGCGCCTGTTTTTCCCAATTGGACAACCACATAACAGCATCAACTTGAAAAGGCACAAAGTCAATTGTTTACTTCCCAACAAGGCCATTGCCAACGCTGTGATTAACCAGAACGAGGAGTGCAAAGGCAGATACATGCATGGACAATATTCGACATAGCGCCGAAGCGTGCTTCAAGGAGACCCAAGGGCAATTGTGAGTAGGGCCACAGCCAATTTCTCTGATTTAACGTAGACTCGAAAGTGTCGGCGATGGGAGCCCGACCATGTCGGAGGAATCTTTGAACGTGAGCTTGCGCAGGAGCACGCAGTGAGGCTGAAACCCTAGCTCTTTATTGTTGTTGATGGAGTCGCAGGCCAAGGCTGAAGCCGGAAGATATCGTGCATGTCGTGGATTAATCACCGAGCTAGCGTGTTCAACTTGTCGCATGCTTGCCAGGCTGAGCTTGTGCAATAACAGCAACCTTTGATTGCCTCCAAGGTTGTTCAGCAGGGGAGAACGACAATGGCCAGAAAGTCGCCTTACGAGATGGGTCAAGGATGACGAGAGCTGAGGTGAGGTCGTCGTTCGAGGAAGGCGCGGACGCGAGTCGTGCACATGCAGAGTTTGGCTAAGGGGCATGAAAACGCTATCTTGCTCACACAATCAGTCATGAGACAACACGTCTGTACTGCCACTCTCGAGTATCACAGTCACTCTACCTCTCAGTATACATGCTACTTCACTCTAGCGTAAACAGTATCCCAGCCGTGGATGACCTGGTTAACTTACGAGTCCTTTGCCTAAGCCCTTTGCTCCTATTTCTTTGAATGTTTCAGCCCCGGTGGAGAGTCTATATGTCTCCGATTCAATTTACCTCAGCCCTGACCGCTATGAACGCGCTACCTCGAGGTCTAATCACGTCACGCACGCGAGGTGATTGATATGTGATGAACGCAAGACTGTTGGGAATTTTGAGACGTCTCCTGTCAGTGGCAGATCAATCACCACGAGCTCTTCAGTCACCGCGAGCTGGTGTGCTAGAGTGCTGACCTGCATTCCACGGTGCAGGCTCCGACATCTACGTAATTGAGCCATTGGGAAATCGTAACAACGTTAATAGATAGCGTCCAACACTTTACTCTGCTTAGTTTAGTGGCATATAAATTCCGGCCGATGCAACATGACTTTGTCTTTACGTAGTATTGCTAAAGCTAGGCTCGGCATCAAAAGCCTCAATTACCTCTCCTATCAAGCCTCATTACCATGAGTGGCGTCTGGGCAGCTGGGCTTATTGTCCCGTAGCGGATACCATCTTGCCTTAGCCTCTAACTCGATGATCATTAAAACAGGGATTGACGGCGACTAAGTTGCATACGTTGAGTTCAAAAAAGATGCCGCTGATTGATTGTTTCACGTTAGAAGTCTGGACTTGTGGATCACTTAAGCTTTCGATGTTGTCTGGCTGTTCTAAATGTCGCTTAGCTCCAATGTTCGATAAGGAGATCATGATGTTTACGGACAACAAACTTGCTTTTTCAGATATCTAGCCTTTCAAGCCCTCTCTCGGTACCTTTTCTGCTCTTGCACTGTACCCTGGAACTCGAAGTCTAACCATCAATCCTCATTCTTCTGCCTGTATACTGTGACAACGTTGGCCATCATGTCAGCAAGAACATCTGTTGAGTACGAGCATAGTCATCATGAACGACAACATCAGAGAAACTTTTCCATCAGCTCGTATGGGTCCATGAATGACGAGAAAGCAGCAGATTCTGCCATGTCAACTATTCCTCCTACGCCGAGTGGAATGCTCACACCCAGTGGAGCATTCAGTAGTAGCACATCCTCATTAACACCATACTTCAGATCGAGGAGAAAGAGGCCAGAAGAAGTCTCTCGTCCTTGGGCACAGAATAAGAAAGACAAGGCCCTGGGAAGCGTATGGCATTGGCTGTTGCCTGTCATCACTATAACTCTTGGTGTTGCTGGTGCAGGTGTCAGAGTTTACTTCGCCGCACAAAAGTATCCGGTGCTAGATTATTGCCCTGTACTTATGGAGGACTTTGCTTCTGGCAGCTTGGACCCTGCAATCTGGACGCAGGAGGTCGAGGTTGGAGGTTACGGGTGAGTGAAAGAAAGTCGCAATGACTTGAGCAGAGTCTCTAACCTTTTCCGTATAGTAATGGTCAATTTGAGATGACTACAGGCAACAGCGAAAATGCTTTCGTCCAAGATGGCATGCTTGTCATCAAGCCTTCTTTTACGGATGAGAGCTTGATTGATAACAACAACGTTTTGAACCTTCTTGGAAACGGATGTACTAGCGATAGCTACTGGTTAGTCCTCCAAGCAGTCTTCCAGTACTGTCCTTTTTGCTAAAACACAATCATAGGAGCTGTGTTACGTCCACAAATACCACTAACGGCACCATTGTTAACCCCGTCAAGTCCGCACGTATTAACACGAAGAAAGGAGCCTCGATCAAGTTTGGCAAAGTCGAGGTAGTCGCAAAGATCCCCAAGGGTGATTGGTTATGGCCTGCGTAAGTTTATCAATAGTATTACCTTTAGTGACACATCAAAATCTGACTATTTGTGTCAGCATCTGGATGTTGCCCACCGATTCTGTCTATGGTGAATGGCCAGCAAGTGGTGAGATTGATCTCATGGAGAGTCGTGGTAACAACTACACCTATACCACTGGTGGCAGTAACATCGCTCATCAGACTACTCATTGGGGCCCTGATGGTACCCTGGATCAGTACAAGGTTACCACAGGTGGCTCAGAAGCCCTACACTCGAGTTTTGCCGATGCTTTCCATCTGTATGGACTGCAGTGGACAGAAAAATACCTCTTCACATACGTAGACTCTCGCGTACAGCAAGTCTTGTATCAGCAGTTTGATAAACCTGCCTGGAAGCGTGGTGATTTCCCTGTAACATATGCAAACGGCAGTGCGACTGTCGACCCGTGGCATAACGCTACAAACGCAGCACCGTAAGTCACACGTCTGGATACTGAATAATTGAGCATTGCTGATCCCATAACACAGATTCGACCAAGACTTCTTTCTCATCCTCAACCTAGCGGTCGGTGGCACAAATGGATGGTTCCAAGATGGTATTGCTGGCAAGCCCTGGACTGATGGATCTACCATGGCAAAGCTGCAGTTCTGGGAGGACAGAGCAAACTGGCTGCCAACATGGGAGAACGGCGGAGAGATGCAGATAAAGTCGGTGAAGATGTGGCAGCAAAAGGGTTACAACGGTTGTTAAGGTAGTTATGACTGTTGTAGAGGGCTGCAGGATGTAGTCGACGGTGGTTGACTGCTTGTATTTGTACTGTAGATATTGGCATTTAAGGGTGCATACTGGCTGGGCTCATGTTTGGGTGTTTCTTGGTAGATATTATTGAATGATCTTCTTGACTCTCATTTCGCGATCTTTCTTCATTGCCCTTGTCATCGTGCCTAAGAAGTCTTGAGACTAGAGATGCCGGTGCCGGGTTGCTTGATGTGGTAGTGTTCTTGGCGTCTTGGCCTTGACCTTTGTCTTTGTGTAATCAAATCACAATTGTCCCATGACGTTACAGTACTTTTTCGGCAAGCTGTTCCGACCTATTCCAGATCTTATACAAAGTTGCTGCCTTGCTTCATTTTCTTCCACTCGTCATATCAGTCTCAGACCTCCATAACACGCGTTCGCTCGCTGAAAACCCTGCGTAATCGTCTCGGCCCTGAAGTTGCCAATATCATTTAGGACAATCATTTGCTGTCATCATAACTGTTGCCTGAGCTCGACTAGGTCGTGCTTTGTCTCGACATGTCGCACCTTGCGCATATCATCAAGGATAAGATTCTGCACAAAGGCAACCATGATACTCCAGCAGCCAGCGGAACTACATCACCTGCCACCACTACCCCAGCTGATAGTCGTCGCGAAAGCAAGGATATCAGGCATAGCCGACAATCTCTGGATCAGCGGCCTAAAGGCGAATCACCGCGATCTTCCATATCAAAGGACAGACATGGATCGACCAGTCACAATCCTTTGGTAGCTCTCACGCAGAAGCTACGAGGAAACAGCCCAAGCCCATCCCCTGCTTCACAGGAGCACACCGATGCTAGAAATGAGAAGAAGCAGCACGAGCAAGCCGAGCACGAGAAGAAGAAGGAAAGGCATGACCGTATCGAGGCAGATATTGCGAGAAAGAAAGAAGAGGAAGAGCTAGCGGCATTACGCGAAGATTCCAGGGAGCAGAGAATGAGATATGGTGTTTTGCCAGTCAACAACTATGCAGGCCAATTCAAGAAGACGAGTCGGGTCAAGCTCATAGACATCAAGAAGGAGCATATCGGAGAGGAAGTTTCGTTTCGGGCACGCATTCACACATTGAGGAAGATGAGTGCCAAGATGTCATTCTTCGTGCTCCGCCAGGAAGACACCACAATCCAAGGTGTGCTGCAAGTGTCGGAGTACGTGTCAAAACACATGGTTTACTGGGCAGAGCATCTTCCGGTAGAGTCTCTCATGCATATTAGAGGCAGGGTGCAAGAGCCAAAGGCAAAAGAAGGAGAAATCAAGAGTACAATCATACACGACAAGGAAATCTACATCACCGAGTTTCACCTCGTCGCTCCGCTCACCGAGAACCTACCATTTACTGTGGAGGAAGCCGAAGTGACAGAGGCTCAAGGAAAGTCCACTGAAGATGCACGGCAAACTGTTGCGCAACGAGCGCGACTACAAGCTCGCATACTCGACCTACGCACGACTACCTCTCACGCCATTTTCCAGGTACAGGCAGCTATTTGCAGGTATTTCCGAAGCTACCTCGACTCACAAGGCTTTATGGAAATCCACACACCAAAACTGCAAGGTGGAGCAACAGAATCTGGAGCCAGTGTATTCAAGGTCGACTACTTTGGCCGAAACGCTTTCCTTGCTCAGAGTCCTCAACTTGCCAAGCAGATGAGCATATGTGCTGACTTCCCAAGAGTCTTCGAGATCGGTGCCGTGTTCCGTGCCGAAAACAGTAATACTCATCGTCACTTGACTGAGTTCACAGGTCTCGATATTGAGATGGCAATCGACGAACACTACTGGGAAGTACGAAACATGATCGATCGAACACTAAAGTCAATCTTCACAAACATCTACAAGAACCACAAGCACGCCATCGAGATGGTGAAACACCAGTTTCCCCACGATGATCTGGTCTGGCTTGATGAGACACCCATCATTCCTTTCAAAGAGGCTATTCAGATGCTGAATGATAGTGGCCAGCGAGATGATGATGGCAAGCCGCTTCCTTACGATGAGGACCTGGGCACTCGAGACGAGATACGACTGGGTGAGCTGATGAAGGAAAAGTACAAGACTGACTACTACATCATCGACAAGTTCCCAGCCTCTGCACGACCTTTCTACACAATGCCTGATCCCAATGATCCGACATATACCAACTCGTTCGACATATTTGTTCGTGGACAAGAAATCACAAGTGGAGGTCAGCGTGTACACGATGCCAGATTACTCATGCAGCAAATGGAGAAGGCCAAGGTTGACCCTAAGACAATGGGTGATTACATGAATGGATTTGAATGGGGTGCGCCGCCACATGGTGGTGCCGGTATTGGTCTTGAGCGTATTCTTATGCTACTGCTCAAGCTCGGTGACGTTCGTCATGCTTCAATGTACCCCAGAGATCCCAGATCATTACCTGCACGTGCAAAGGTCACTCAATTACGACACCCCGAAGCCAGCACACTGCATCCACCTTGGGAAGACACACCTCGCGAGAAGACCGAGATGCAGCCGCTGGAGAAGCTCATTGCCAACTACGGTGACGCATCAAATACATCTTGGCTCGAGCCAAAATTCAAGATATGGCGTGATCATGAGACTGGTGCTGCTATGGGCTACGTACCCCATCAGGGCTTCGCCATTGCAGTTGCAGAACCTCTTTGCCACATTTCGCAGTACTACAAGATCATCTCGCGCTACCTTGAATATATCAAGAAAGAGACCGACCTCAAACCACTCTGGCTTCTTTGCGGTCGTGAAACAGCAGACACGCTTGGTGACCGTCTAGACTGGCGATGCTTCTCCTGCGCTGCCGAGCAGCGTGTCAACCTTGAACAGCCACTTAAAGCTGCCAACGACCACGACGTACAGCGCAAGATTCGCCATGCTAACAAGGAAGGGCTCAAAATCTCCCACATAGCTATGGGCGATCCAGTTCCAAAGGAATTTCAACAAAAGATCGACAAACGTGTTGTGGATTGGCTAGGAAATCGCAAGTCTCACCAAAACGTCCATCTGACAGACGTCCACCCATGGCAAGACATGCCACATCGTCAGTACTACTACGCGACGGATAAGAACGGCACGATCTGTGGTCTTGTTATCCTTGCCATCCTCTCGCCTGAGCACGGCTGGCAAGTCAAATTCTCCCTCGACTTCCCTGACGCCCCATCCGGCTCCATCGAAGCCCTCATCATGCACGCGCTCAACGACCTAAAAGCTGCAGGAGTTCCTACTTGCACGTTCGGTGGTGGTGCTAGTAACAACTTCATTCCGAGTCACAACATGAAGGGAGCCAAGGTCAAGATGTTGGCAAAGGCTTACCATACCATTGCTACTGAGCTGAAGTTGACGCAGAAGAGCGAGTTCAGAGATAAGTTAGGTGCAGAGGAGGATCCGATCTTCGTATGTTATCCACCGAAGGGATTGGGACCGAGGGGTGTGCAGGCGATTTTGAGTTTCTTTGAGGACTAGATGCTTTTTTGGGCGAGCGTGTTGTGTTATGAATATGGCTGATACCCTAGATGGTGGTAATAATATGGCAGCATTGTGGTGGAAGTTGGTTGGCGTATTGTCAATTTTGTTGTCGATAGGCGATAGCTTGTGCAATAGATGACTTACTGATTCTTGTTGTCGACGTAATAGCTCAAACTTGCCAGAATTTGGGCTGTGTCCTCTACGTTTCATGATTACTGTCGATGGTTGGTTGAGTGGCAACTTGTACACAGTACAGTCAGATGCCATAACGTCAGCCTTGAAGGCGACCTCAACCTTCATTGTACTACCTTACCTTTCTCATTTCCTGTTCCTCCATCTCTGTCTCCTCGATCACTTCCTGCAAAACTTCAACTTACTGCTCACATAGTCTCTTTGCGATTGTGCTTCACTTGAGTCCCTTCCTCTCTGACGTCTTCTTCGACTCGAGCGAGGCTGTGCTGTCTGAGCCTCGTTGTGTATCTTACCTGCTTTCTGATTACCGCATCTTGTCTGATTTCTTCTTCTCTGCTATTGTGCAAAGTTGACAGATACTCGAGAGCGCTCGCTTTGTCTAGGTCTCACGACTTGACGTCTCGAAGACTGTCCAGGGATATCTGATTAGTCTTCTAGGGCCACTTTGACAGAGGATACTGCGAACTTCTTGGCATCTTCTGAAACACTGGCCATTTCTTGAGGAACTTGCTTTCGGGAGTATCACGAAGCTCCATCCCCAGCCAGGCCTCGATAATCCCACCAGGGTTCTTACACCAACTTTAATGTTTCCTGTTGGGTGCTCTTAAGGTGAACACACAAGTAATCCTTGCTGGCTCGGTTGGAAGTATCGAAGCATTCTTCTTGTGGTGTATTGAAAGTCTATCACCTACATCGCTTGTACTTTCAGGTCTCGTGTGGTGGCATTGGCGATACTCACGGCCGCTCAGAGCTTCGGTCACTTCCGAATCTGGTGCTAAGTAGTAAAGGGTTTGCGGAAGTGTTGCGTGCTGTCGAGGAGCTCCGGTTGAAGGTGAGGATGAAGTCAGCTCTTGCACAAGGAAATACTCTACCTCCTAAGGACGAGAGTCTACTGAGGACTCAGGTTATGTCGACGACAACACCCGCACGGCGCCATTCGTTGGAAGCAGTAGATTCCTCTCCTGAAAAAATTGATACAAAGGATTACGCAGGCAATACGCCTTTGTACTACGCCTGCAGGAATGGACGTCTGGAGGTGGTAAAAAGCTTGCTTTCCGTGGGTGCCAAAGTAAATACTGCTAATAACAGAGAGCATTCACCTCTTCATATCGGGCGTACAATGACTATCCAGAGGTGGTGACATACCTCATCAGCAAAGGTGCCGAAATTGAGGCAAAGGACATATATGGAAATACAGCACTACATGATGCTGCTAGCAACAATGCTAGCAACTCTTTGAAGGTACTTCTTCTGCATAAAGCAAATATAGAAGCACGAAACAATGAAAAATGGACAGCCCTGAATATTGCCGCAGAAAGCGGTGCATGTAACCCTTGAAGATACTCCTCGCCTCGAATGCTGACACGGAAGTGCGGACCAACTTCGACGCCACGCCACTACATCTTATTTGTGAGTACGGTAAGATCGAAACAGCTCGACTGTTATTAGATCACGGCGTGAAAGCAGATCAACAGGCTGTAGAGCTTGCTGCCGATTACGACCATCTAGATATCGTTAAGCTGCTCTTCGATTATGGGATGAGGCCTCAGGATGCTATCAAGTCAGCGAGTACAAAGGAGATCAAAGAGAAGATCAAACAGGCTGCTGCCGAGTATTTCAACGATATGTAGCAATACCTAAGTCAACAGCACAAAGGATGACAGCTTAACCAGAATTCTGGTTGCAAAATCAAGCTCATGATATTGAGCGCTGATAAAGGGCGGTCGACACACTATATCTGTCTTCTTTCGTATCTTTAACTGTATACTGCATATCTCTAATAGAACTTGTTTAAGATCCGACTTCAGCTTTAGACCTATTCAACTTCCAAACCACCTTCGGTGCACTTCATATCGCACTCAACTTTACACTTGATCTAAAAGTCTAGCTCATATCCTAAATCCTCGTCGTCTGAGATTCGCAACTGGTTTGCTAACCTTGAGACTTTGGAAATTCCTTCGGCACACTTCATACCTCCTCGAAGTTTGAAGTCGAATATAAGTCTAGTCAGATTCTTAACCCATGGACTACGGCAGATGGGGTTCTCTTAAGACATTGACGGATTTATATGTCAGGTCTTGACCTTCTTACAGCGAACAAGTCCCTTGGCGGGTCTATATACCACACTTCAACTCTTTATGCTTCTTCTGTCAACATTAGCTACATGCTCGGACTACGGATATATGAAAGGACGTGATGTCTGATTTGTGAAACTTGAAATGGGTTATATGAGAAGTGAAACTACATTCGTGCGACGCCGATAACACATATTACCATAGATCGAGGTTTCTATCTTATCGGAATCCTCAGATATATTTCATTTCAAAAGCAAGTCTTCAGTTCACTCCTTCCCCTGCACTCCTTCACACGCATTCACGACAAAATAAAGTCAAACCACCATTCCCTCGTCTCCTTTCTCCTCGCTTGCTTGCTTCTCTCCATACCAATAGCAAAAGTGAATATAGATGGCGCAGAAGTCACGGATACTTTCGAGGACGGTTTCCATCCACCAAGCTCGAGCTTGCTTTCAAGCCGCTCTCAATAGCAGTTTTTCTTCGGATTTCCTTCTTCATCACGCTACGTTGTGTATGTTCTGTTTTGTCTGTTTTGTCACACGTATACTACATGTGAGTGTGAGGTTAACATCTCTTTATTTTGTCTCTTATACTTTCTAAGAGAATTAGAATTCTAAGAGAAGTATTTTTTCGTCAACCCTCCATATATTCACTATACAACGAAACTCCCTAAATCGTTGACTTGCGCAGCATGACAATACCCTATTTCCAAATACTCTCAAACGAAGCTCCAGTAGTCTTCATAACAAGCAAGACTGGCATAAGTAACAGATAGTTGCGAAACTTCTCCGGTGGGCAACATGATTAACCATGTACTGAACCTTCCTCTTAGAAAGTGGTTATATATCTTCGCTAATTCCATCCAATTGCCTATACTATTCAGCTTATATCGTACCTCCTATACGCTTTCGACCTCGTTGCTCTCGACGTGCTCGTGATACGAACGAGTATGTGTATATCTGTTTTAACGACTACTGCTTTCGTGACGTTGCCACACTCGTCAAAACAGTCGCTCATTGGCTTTTGAAAGTATGGCTTGACCACGGACGCTAAGAGGCGGCACTGTCGAGATGCAGTGGGCAGCAGGCGTGACCTTGAGGCCGGCAGCGGATGGAATGATCGGTGGGTGCAGATGAGAGCGATGCTGACGTGCGTGGTCAATAGTACCAACCTGCCTGCGCCACCACTCAATTCGACTATGTAAGTATCACCTCTCTTTCCACCTCATATCTCGTCACGATTGGCGTGGAAGAAGAAAGTTCGACTTCGGAAGTTGCTTGTGTTACTCTTCTCGCTTCGACTCATCAACCACCACCATTCATATCAACATCCTCCTCCTCTTCATCCTCACCCCTCCTCCACACCTCCCTCGTCTTCTTCGCCATAACAACCTCCTGCGCCAACCGCTCAATCGTCTTACCACTCTCCCTCTGCATCGACTTCAAGTGCTCGACCTGTCGCTCTAGTCGCTTAATCTGCGCTTTGGGATCTTGGTCTGATGCACCGTCCAGAGACATGAAATCTGCTTGTGCGGGCTGTGTTGGTTGTGTTTGTGTTGTGGGATTTATGCTGGTAGAAGAGGGATCCCAGGTTGCTAGTTCGAGGATGCTTTCTTGTAGGAGTGCGGGGGAGAAAGTTTCGTTTTCGAGAAGTTTTGTTATTTCTGATCCTCCGTCCTCTTCCTCGTCATCTGAAAATGAGATGATAGGCTGATCTAATATAGCACTAAAGTTGTAACCCCCAGCAAGCGCATCATTCTCCACCAACTTTGGTTTCACGATCGCTGCGGCTTTAAAATTGCCTTTTTGACAACTCCGCGCCATGTTCTGCGATGCTGTTGCCGGCCAGCCTGTAGGCGGGAGGAATTTGATGTTGGTGATGGGCGCGCTGGTGTATGTGGCGATTGTGTTAAGAAAAGAGCCTGTTGCTGTGTCCCAGGCTTGGATTGTGCCGTTGGCGTGGGATGTGAGGAGTGTAGTTGTGCTGTGCGAGAGGGTGAGTGAGAGTGTTGCTTGTGATTGTCCTGAAGGTTCTGTTGTCGAAGTGGTACCGCCACCACCGGACCGTGGTGCCCAGCGCGAGGACGCAGGTGGTTGTATTGGTGTTGTGCTTGGTGTGTTGATACTATTCATCATACTCTGCGCATAAAAATCCACGAGCTGTACACCGCCATCTTCAAACCCAGCATAAAACGCACGATCAGCCGCATCCAGCTCCAAACACAGGGGCACTGACGGCAGCAGAAACGTCCGTAGTTGCGCACCTGAAATGTAATCCCACACTATCACCGTGCCGTCTTTCGAACCACTCAGCGCTATATTCCCGCTTGCGCTCGCACCGCCATGTCCGATAGCCAAAGCTGTAATACCACCACGATGCGTACTCAATGTGTGTCTGGGTACGATCGTCTCTCTTACACCCGCCGAGCTCGACGGGAAAGCCAGAAGATCTAATAACGACCAAACCAGCACATTGGCATCATCACTCCCCGACAACAAAAAGTTGCTCTGCGCATCCACGACCAACCTCGTCACAGGCGCCAAATGCGCCGCAGACGTGCTGACTTGTCGGCCTGTGTGTATCTCCCATAATATCACTGCGCCTGCTTCTGTGCCCAGCGCTAGCACGCTGTCGGCGCAACATATTGCGATACTGTGTATGCGGACACGAAATGGTATTGTAGCTTCTTGATTCCCTTTGGCTATGTTATAGACGTGTAGTGTTGAAGCATTGGCTTGTGCGGCAAAGATGTGGGTGGAGGACAAGGCGAGGCAGTTCGGGCTTGTCTGGGACTTTTTGTAGGTCGAGGTTAGATGGGTGGTTGGCTGGTGGGTGTGCAGGAAGATGCCGGCGTCTTTCAGGAGTGTGCTGTTTGTGGAGGTAGAGGCGAGAGAGGGCGGTGTCAAGGAAGAGGCGATGAAGGATTCGGTGAGCATTGTGAGGGTGGTTATTGGAAGATGGCGAGACCGGTGTCAAATCTGAAACAACGAAAACGATTTGGAACTTTTCTGAAACGACGGGCTCAGCTCCGCCTTGGCGAGAACAACGAAATGTGAAGCTCTATGGATAGTGAAGCGTCCACTGATCCGAAGACAAGCAACAGATGTCGGCAGAAGATCTGGAAGAGGTATATCAGTCACAGTGATGCTAGAATAGCTCACGCTGACAGATCAATAGATACGGCGCGCGCGCATGCAGCAACTCCGTGATGGAGGTGGAGGAGGAGAAGGCGGAGGAGAGGAGGACCAGAAGAGGTAGTTCAAGCAAACATCTTTCAACTGTATATCACAGAAACAAACTGACTTCATCTTCTCTCTGTAGACAACGAGAAGGTCTGCGCCCCGATTCCACATCAAGACAACCCAAAATACCCTACGAACGCCCTACTAACACTCGTCCAAAGCCGACCAACGCACTTCCATCCTAGGCCAAATACTCACACCCGAAGCCGCCGACCGCCTCGGACGTATCCGCTTAGTCAAAGCCTCGCGTGCCGATGATGTGGAAAACAGACTCATAATGCTTGCACGCTCAGGTCAGCTACGGCAAAAGATTACAGAGGAGCAGCTCAAGGAGATTCTGGGAGGTTTGAGTGAGCAGGTACAGCAGAAAGAGAAGGTAGTGGTGCATAGGAGGACGGCGGATAGTGATGACGATGACTTGGAAGCGATGTTGGAGCGGGATTAGATTGTTGGGTTGGTCTTACGCATAAGGGCAGGGTGTTTCGGAGATTCATTATCAGAAAGACGAGTATGCTGGTCATTTGGAGGAAGATCGTTATACATGCATCGAACAGTCTCATACGCCAGACGTACTTATCGCACCAATCTTGTCTTGTGCTTCTCTGGCCAACTTCTCCGCCTTCTTCTGCTCCCTCAGCAGCCTCCTCGTCTCTCGCAAATCTGGAGGCATTTCAATCCCCAACTCCTCCCGCAACTCCTCCACATCAGTCTCCAGCCTCTCTTCCCAGTACACATTTATAACTTCTTCGCTCTTCAGTCCGTTACTCACTGCCCACGGCAGATACGTCTCCCAAAATCTCTTCCTCTCCGCCTGCTTCAACCGCGTCACTGCAAACAAGCTCAATCCCGTCATAGGTAATACCGTGTTCGCGAACTCAAATGCCTTGAGCGCTATCTCTCCTTCCACCATAACGGGCAGTCCGGTAAGCGCATGATAGAAATCGTGGCACTCACGGTATCGTTGCATTACGTATGCGCATTCTTCATCGTCGATGTATTTGACTTGTTCGCGGGTGTCTGGGCTGACGCCCTCGCGGTCAAGCCACGCAGCGTAATTGTAGCCAACAGTGTTGGATGGAAGAGTGCGAAGGTAGGTCATGGACATTGTTTGGGATGTTATACGAGGACGGTCGCGGAGGATGCGGCGGCCGGTTGGATTGGAGAGCATGGCATTGCGAAGGCGATAGATGAAGTAAGGTGTTGCGGTTGCCTCGCCGAGGGCTGCTATGAGGTCTGTGGCCAGGGACAATGATGAGCATGGAAGGTGCTGTAGGAGCGGACGTGAGACAACTTACCTCCTCGCCGCGGGTTTATCAGCGAGCCAAATGCTGAACCTATGGCTAGAGCTCCACGTTCGATTGTGGTGAGAGGAACATGGCCTTCATATTTTGGAGCAGGACGATTGAGTACGGAGAAAGGTTGTGTGTGGTGGCTCGAGTATTGAGGTGAATACGTCCTCGGCCTTGCTCGTCGTCCTATTGTGGCTACAGAGCTGGTAGATGCTCTGATTGGTGTCGACATGATATACACTTGATGATGTTGGAGGATGAAACACAGCTGACGCAACGACGGGAAAGCACAGACATCACATGTTTTCCCCTGCCGATCAAGACGATCTCAAAAGAATTGTCCTGCCGTTTTTTGTAAATGCGATAACAATGAAACGCTCACTTGTGAAACGTGTAATATAGAGAGAGGTTTTGTGGGAGAGCCTATTGGCCGTAGTGTACTAGATGTGCTGTATGTAGTGTGGTAGATGCTGGTTATAGTGGCTTGATAAGGCGCTGTTATCTGACGTAGCAACAAACGAGCGAGGCGGAACTTGGCGGATAGTTCTAGTGGGATAGTGGGATTTATGAATCCCAGTTAATCCAGTTTACTTTCCTTCCCGTCCTCTTCTTGGCCTCACTTCGCTTCGTACATCTCCATCACGTATCTCTCAGTCTCCCAATACACCCTCTTTTCTACTCAAGATGGGAGGATCTGTCAACGGTAATAATGCCGACAATGGTGACAAAAAGCAGGAACCTACTCAAGAAAACACCACGTTATTCCAAGGCTTCGAGTGGAATGTGAGCAAGGAAAGCCGCTCAATCTCGTCTCATCTTTTCTAACCACTATTAGATTCCCGCCGACCAAGGACACTGGAAGAGAACTCTAGCAGCACTTCCAGGACTGAAGGAGATTGGTATCAGCAACATCTGGCTTCCTCCCGCGTGCAAAGCGCAATCTCCAGAAGGCAATGGTTACGATGTCTACGATCTGTACGATTTGGGCGAGTTCGAGGCGCCAAGTGGGAGGCCAACAAAATGGGGGACGAAAGAAGAACTCGTTGAATTGTGCAAAAAGGCCAAAGAGCTTGGTGTAGGTGTTTATTGGGATGCCGTATGTCAATATCACGAATCAGCAGCGTCGGCGTGAACTCATGTTTTCCAGGTACTAAATCACAAGGCTGGAGCCGACGACAAGGAAGTGTTTCAGGTCGTCGACGTTGACCAAGAAGGTATATCACAATTCGCTAGATGTCGCGAGTTGCAACTAACGTACAGCTGAAGATCGCACAAAAGAAATATCAGAGCCCCACGACATCACTGGATACACCAAGTTCACGTTCCCTGGCCGCAAAGGCAAGTACTCGAAGCAACAGTACAACTTCAACCACTTCTCCGGCGTTGACTACGACGACAAGACTGGAAACACTGGTATCTACAAGATTTTGGGTGAAGAGAAGCTCGGATGGGCCGATGATGTCTCCGACGAGCAAGGAAATGCAGACTACATGATGTTCGCTGATCTGGACTACCGTCATGGCGAAGTCGTAGATGATGTTAAGAACTGGGGTGGATGGATCACAAACGAGCTTGGACTCGCAGGTTTTCGATTCGATGCAGTACAGCATTTCTCACAACGCTTTTCGAACGACTTTATGCATCATGTAGATAAGGAGAGTGGTGGAGAGAAGTTCTTCGTTGGTGAATACTGGACCGCGGATGCAAGCGAGATTATCAAATACTCTGCAAACTTTGATCACAGGATATGCTTTTACGACTCGCCGCTTGTCTACAACTTCTCCAACATCTCAACATCGGCAGATGCGGACATGCGCAAGGTGTTTGACAAGTCACTCGTAGCCGAGAGACCCCTCGATGCTGTTACAGTGGTCATGAACCATGATACTCAGCCTGGACAGGTTAGTACAGTTCAGTTTGTTATATTACAGCGAAAGCACGGACTAACGCAGCCTTTTCCGATGCATCAACAGACGGTTGAAACACCAATTGAAGCCTTCTTCAAGCCGCTCGCCTACTGTCTCATTCTCCTCCGTGAAGCCGGCTATCCCTGTGTCTTCTACGGCGATCTCTACGGCATGAAGGGCGAGAACCCTGAAGACCCAGCTTGCGGCGGTAGTCTTTCCAACATTGTTCTCGCACGCCACCTCTACGCTTACGGCATTCAGGACGTATGTTTGCCTCTTTTCTGCATGTTATAGAGTTACAAGCTAACATTTCATAGGACTACTGGGACAACCCCAACTGTATTGGCTGGGTCCGCCACGGCACCTGGGACAGACCAGCTGGTTGCGCTGTCGTCCTCTCAAACACAAAGCCCGGTCGCATAAGAATGGCTGTCGGTATCGAGCACAAGGGCGAGGTGTGGACGGATGTTCTGGGCTGGGAGCCAAAGGAGGTCACCATTGGTGATGATGGTTTCGGAGAGTTTGATTGGTATGTTACCTTCTGGCAACACCATGCGATGAGGAGAACAGACTTGCTAACATACTATTGTGATTACAGCTCCGGTACCAGCTGTGCAATCTACGTCAACAAAGATGCTAAGGGCCGTGACCGATTTGGCAAGTTTGACGACGATATTTACAAGAAGTAGATGTGTCGAGTGTATTGAGCTGATGTAATTGAGAAAGATGTATCAAGTCGACCTGACAAAGCAGAAGCGGTATGTTGCATGCTGAGCCGCGGAAAGGATCAGTCACATACGACAGCAGAAATCAGAAGGTTAGGGTTTAGGATAGCAGAAGAAATACGCAGTAAGAGGACTGATAGAGGATCAACTGACCAGAATAGATTAGACAAACATCCCAAATTAGAGCAGACAAGATTGTATTTAGATATTACTGCTGTGTATTCAGGGGCGATGTTGAGCAAAACGTTGCTTTTCATTCAGCGTGAAAGTGTTTCGAAAGGTACAAGAATAAATGCTCTTAACTATTCTTCCCTTGCTCCTCCTCTCTCCCTCGCTTCCCTTCGTTAACTCGATCACCGCTTGTTTTAAGATTCAGCACAGCCAAGGAATGCAGAAATAGCTTTCCAAAGCTCGACTCCACTTTCCATTTCGTGTTCGTTAGTAAGGCTGGCCCCTCCAATCTAATCCCGTACTTGTGGAACTACTCCTGGCTGGATCTCTCAGCTCTTGTACAACAATCTTCGCCCTTCATTCCTTAGTGTGCGCTTTCTACTTCTCTTCACACCACACATCATTCTTTCTTGATATTTAGTAATACACACCAGATACAGCAAAGTACTTGAAACCTCCGCTCGAACCACTTTTCAAGCATAAACTCAACGAGCCCCACATCAAGCGCCCTGAAGATCAGACGGCCCAGTGTCAGCGGTGCTTCAAGGCTATATATTATTGTTGAAGACATCGAAAAGGCTTTGCTTACAGGCGCTGGCGCCAGCAGTTCGAGGCTTCCGACCTAGTTCACTCCTACCAACAATTACTACCACCTTGCTATGCGTGGTCTATCACCAAGTAGTATTAGCACCATGTCAAGACACAGTCAAAACAGCATGTTCCGCCGCATTGCCTTCACCGCCGCCTTCATCTTCCTCCTCACACTTGTCTGGCACAAGGATAGAGTGACACACCACATCCGCCATCAACTCTCGCTAAAAGAGCAAATGCTAGATATCGACCTGCCTGACCTTTCCCTCGACGACTACCTCCCCTGCAACGACCTCCCAGGCGCCTCCGACGTCCTCGTCATCGTGAAGACAGGCTTCAACGTCGCTCGCAAACGCCTGCCAATGCACATGGAAACAACATACCGCTGCATACCCAATCTCTATATCTACTCAGACGCCGAAGATACAATCGGCGATCACAAGATCCACGACTGTCTAGCCGACATTGATCCAAAAATAGTAGCCAAATCTGACGATTTTCGGTTCTATCGCAAGATAAAAGAGGCGCAGCAAACACTGCTCTCAAACACCACAGCCCAATCCCTAACAGACCTTCTCTCCTCCAAAGACGACGCAGACGACGCCTGGCGTCTAGATAAATGGAAGAACATCCCACTATTACTAAAAGCATACCAACACAAGCCAGACGCGAAATGGTATCTCTTTCTAGACGGTGACACATATCCAGTCTGGTCGAACATCCTACACTGGCTCAGCCGCAAAAACCACAACAAACGCTCCTACCTAGGCTGTCAAGCCTGGATCGGGGACACCGTCTTCGGCCACGGCGGATCTGGATACATTCTCTCCTCCGCAGCAATGACAGCCGCAATTGAAGTCCTACAAAAAGACGTCCAGAAATACTACCGCATTCCCGACCGCGAATGCTGCGGCGACGTCGCCTTGAGCATTTTTCTAACGCAAAGCATCAATCTAAACCTTACTGCCAGCTGGCCAGTCATGCAAGGAGAGACACCTGAGTCTCTCGACTATACACAGGAAAAGTGGTGCAAAACGGCTGGAAGCTATCACCACGTCGACCCTGACGAAGTCGACGCATTGTGGCGATTCGAACAACATTGGATCCGCTGGAACCACGACCAACAGCGCTTAGGCAAGGCGAATGGCCTCGCACCGCCGATATTGCATCGAGATGTCTTCGACTTCTTCGTGAAACCGCTCCTGCAACGCCCAATTACGGAATGGGACAACGATAGTCGCGATCGTGTGTTCAAAGGCCAAAAAGAAACAAACGACGTCGAGCACAACGGCAATAACGACGACGACGAAGAAGAAGAGGAAGACGGAGAAGAAAAAGAAGAAACGATACACTACTGGCGCGACGAGGAAAAAGTCGCGCACACGAGTTTCGCGGCGTGCAGGAAGGCGTGTGAGTTGGATCTTAAATGTTTGGGATACTCGTATATACCTGGTGAATGTCGCCTAGGGTATGTGATTCGGCTGGGAGCGCGGGCCAAGGAGGATAGGGAGAGGATGAGGAGTGGATGGATGACGGAGCGGATTGATGAGGTTAGGAGGAGTTGGGATCCTTGTGAGGATGATTGAGGAGAGAGAGAAGAGTGGGAGAAGACTGAATGGCATGATAGTGATGAATTTCTTATGGAATGTAGACCAATAGGGGCAGAATCTAGGCTAGGCGTAGATGGATCTTTTGTTTCTAGCATGTCATTTAGATTGAAACATTTTATGGTGTGAAAAGGACATGCTGATTCCATCATATCTGCATGGGTAGCACTTTGCCAAAGCTAGTTTATCCGCGAAAGCAAGGTCATAAATCTCACAGTAGGTAGTGCTTCTTCTCAGAGATAATCTTCTAAACAGCTTTCGCATGCTGTTCAGCAACTTTTGCTTCACTTGCATTTTGCCTAGGCAGCCTTTTCAGCACGTTTTCGAGCACGATATGCCACGTCCCCAATAGGGACAAACTCCAGTTGCTTGGTAGTTGGGTGATGTTCCTTATTCTATGCTTCAGCCTCCTTGATCCGTAGCTGGATATGAGATATACTGACCTCAACAGTGCTGCTGAGCTTCTGCTTTAGCGCAGCTAGCTTTCTGTGCCATTCTTGCAAGCTCCATGGCCTTAAGTTTTGCTTAGGCGTGCAATTCAGTGTGTTCTCATCGAGTCCTTCCATAAGTTGGAGGTGAATATTGCCAACACTCTACGGTACAGAGGTACGATCCCAGGGCATGAAATGGCTCCAAGTAAGGCTCAGTAGTAGGATAGTGTGTAGAAGAAAAGAAGAGGCAGGTGCAAACACACTCTCAATTGTGAGGAAGCGGAGTCGTGCTCGAGGAACATTCGCAACTGGAGGCTTTTGATTTGTAGCCTAACACGCCTATATGAACGAGCTCGAACTCATTATCCGTAAGCAGAACGGACAAAGTGAGGGAGCTAGAAATACAGCTGTGAGGCTTGCTGATTGTTATCCGACTGATCAAAGTTTTGTCCACGAAGCATCCAGATCTCATTATGGTGACCGTGGGATGTTTTAGGCCACTCTCGAGAGGCTTGAGGAAAGTTGCCTTGTGAAGGATGCTGATTGTTATTACACTGACGGAAACTTTCTACGAAGCATCCAATCTCATGATGGGAACTTCAGGGACAAGATTCCAGTTCGGAATGGTAAGTCAACGCGGCTGGAATTTGCGTCACGAGTCCCTGTGGTCTTCTGAGGACCAACGTCGAACCATGAGCCCTCAGGCATGCCTGGATACACATAAAGATATATCGCTGAGCACAGAATCGTCGGCGAGAAAGCGGAGCCTTACTCGAGCGGCAAACGAGACTAGAGGCCAAGGTGACCAGCACATGCCGATATAACCAGTATCATATTATGTGGACTACTGGCGTATCGTAGACAATTTCACTATGATAGTATTCAACAAGATCCCCAATCAACTTTTCATCGGAGATCAGGGCTTAACCTGCACCTAGAATGTGTCTAAACCAGGTTAAGTAGACTACTAGAGTATCACAGACCATTTTCATTCTGAAAACATTGGAGCTAATCCCGCATAACTCTTGTTAGAGATTAATGCTTGGACATACTAGCCTATGCCTCAAATGGGCTGTGAAGAGTAGCTTCCCTTATTGTACCCAGAACGGATAAAGCGAGGAAACTAATACTGTAGATGTTTTGTACGTCTGGCTCCAGCCTCAGGTAACATGCTTGTGCCACTTCCGATACACAACGATCCAGGAAGCCAGGTTTACGCAACGTTACGGCGTAGACGATTCAACAATGATACGCTGGTGCTGGGAAAGTCTCAAAGAAGGATATTGGTGGGGCTGAGGGAGCCTGTAACCCATCCAGTAACCCTGGGGCATATTAAGCCGAGAGATTTGTCTTTATTTACAGTAGGAATGGCAGCAGGACGATAGGGAACTCGGGTCAAATGAACCACGCCGGTAGTTTAATGTTGAGAAGCTTGAGGATGGACTCTTCGACCGTAGTTGCAGTCGTTACTTTCGTTGTTTTCCTGTCAGCAATACTTCAAGATAGAACTGAGTGTTTAACCTGATACCGTCGTGGAGGTCTGCTCGTGCTCAAAGGTCGGACGAGGTTCCTCGAACCTTGCTCAGGGCCAGGAAGAGAGGACACTCGAACTTGGTGGACTGCTCGAATATTGCTCGAAAGAGAGTGCGGCGAGACGGAGTCGAGAGTGCACGAGAGTGCAGCAGCAGGTACGTCGAAGGACCTAGCCAGAAGTGAGGGGTTGTGTTGGAGTACCACAGCTCGCAACAAGTGAAAGATCGGAGAACGAGAGGCGACGACGAAGTAAGAGAAGAGAAGAGGAAGGCAAAACCAATCCCAAACACGGAACCGAGGGGTTCTGCTCGAAACAACAAGCGTCGTGTCGCTGATGAGGGAAGGAGTGACCAACACCGCATCAAATCGGCCTGACGAATGTGAAGTGCCTACCAACTACTAGCACAAAGTAGATCAAGGCTGCTTCCACGTAGACAACTGTAGTTCCTGCCAACCACCGACCAATCCAAAGCAACTCGGACTGGCATATTTGACGTCCCTAGCAAGCAGAGCTTGAGGCAATACTCGTGTATGTATCGAAACACAAAATGCTGTTCCTCAACTCTCCTCTTCTCTCGTCGCTGCTTCTTAGTGTCGACCTCATGGTGACGTGTGTGGTATGTCCCCTCACGCTGTGTCTGCTCATCAACGCTTGATTGTACAAGAGTGTATGTCAGACTTTGGAGTTTGGACCATCAGTTCGTGAAGAGGAAAGGAACCTGAAGGGAGGAGGGGGTGCCCCCACATCGTCATCATCGACGCCAAGCAATATCGGAATGACTTGAATAATGTATCATTTGCGAGGCTAATGGCATTTATTGAGATTCATCCTCGTGTGCTATGTGTTTTTGTGAGGAAATTGTTTTCATCTTCTTGTTCTTCTGTTGGCATATACCACAGTAGTTTTCATACCTATCCTTTTTTGTCTCGGAGTTTGAGGTTGGAAAAAGAGAAGGAATTGTTTGCATTGGTGTGTATAATATAATATACGTACAATTTCTGTTTCTTTGCAATTTTCGGGATATTGTGTAGATTCTGCACTTGAGAGGCCGGTTCACACGGCGTCAAAGATCAGCATTTGGTCGAGGTCTTTTCTTGACATTTGACATCGATTAGTGATTATACTGGAGTATCTGTTCTTCGTAGCCTCGAAAGAACTTTGCAGCATTAGTGGCAGACAAAATGCCACGAACAGAAACCAAGCACAAGCACGAGCAAGACGAAGATGAGAAGCGAGAAACTTCGGGCGAAGCATGGCGGTTCGTGATGGGATGCTGGGCTTTGGAATGTTTATTATGGGGTTCGTTTTGCCTTCTTCTTCTTCTCCTCCTTCCTTGAGGTCAATACCAAAATGAACATAATAGTCACTCGACTACCTTCTCCATGAGAAAGCCTCCAAAGCACCCATATTCACATCTCGCAATCACAATCACTCTCAGACTGACACTCAGCCCACCACCACCAGGCTTCCCCCTAAGCTTCGGCGTCTTCCAAGCCCACTACGCCTCCCTGCCTCTCTTCAGCAGCAGTACGCACATCCCCACAATCGGCGAGCTAGCAACCGCCTTTTCAAACTTCGGCTTCCCTTTCATCTCGCCCATCTGTCTACAATATCCACATCTGCAGCGCCCGCTCCTGATACTCGGATGGGCCGGCTGTATCTCCAGTCTCGTGCTCGCCAGCTTCGCCACGAAAGTCTGGCATCTCATGGTGTTTCAAGGCGTCATGTACGGCGTCTGTTGGCCACTGTGCTACACGCCCTTCGTCATCATGACGAATGGCTGGTTTATGAAGAGACGAGGTAGCGTCTACGGCATCATCTATGGCGGAAGCGGGCTAGGCGGTATCGTGCTACCATACATGCTCGAGAAGATGCTGGAAGGGTACGGGTTCCGACTGACATTGCGCATGGTCGTGGGCATAATGCTGCTCTTCACAGGCCCAGGACTGGTATGGGTGAAAGGTCCGCCTGCTCCTGCTACTGCCGGCCGCGTAGACAATCCAAGCAAGAGACTGGGCAACTTGAGCTTCCTCAAAGACGCACTCTTCTGGATCTTTGCGGCCGCCGCGTTCATCCAAGGTCTTGCATTTTACCTCCCGCGCTTCTACCTCCCCGAATACACGCACGCCCTCGGCCTATCGCACAACCAAGGCGCCGCAATCCTGGCATTCTATGGCGCCGCGCAGATCGTTGGGCAGATGGGCCTGGGATACCTGTCCGACAAGCTGAACATCTTCATTCCCGTCGTACTATCAACCGCAGTTCCGGGCCTAGCAGCTTTGGTAATCTGGGGCCCAGCGCAGACGTTCAGCGCTCTGGCCCTTTTTGCACTGCTGTTCAGCTCATTCGGCGCGGCGTTCAGTGTGCTCTGGTCGCGCATGTCGACGTACCTCACCGACGATCCGGGGACGTCGACATTCATCTTCGGGCTCTTCCTGTGTGAGCGCGGGATTGCGAACATGTTGGCCGGACCGATTGGTGAAGCTCTCACCGGTGATAAGATTGACGTGGACAAGTATGGATTAGCGAAGTATGGCGGCGTGGTTGTGTTTGTTGGCTTGACGTCGATTTTGAGCGCGCTGAGTGGGTTGGGATGGTTTGTGAGGCGGAAGGGCAAGGATGGGGTGAGAGGGGATGATGTGTTTGAGGCTGCTGCTTTTGAGCCGTTGCATGAGCTTGAGTCGTTGTCGAGTGAAGATGAGGAGGAGGAGGATAGGGATGAGGATGAGGATGAAGAGCTGAAAGTGTGAAGGGATTCATGTAAAAGCTTCAATTGATCTTTCTCTTCCTAATTCTTGTATCTGTTCTTCGTCACCAGCGTGCGTAAAGCACACATCCAGCTCAGGCTTACCAATATCCAATTGCGTACTTTGATGCCCTTCACTCGGCAAGCCTCTCATAGCAGTACCGCTCAAAACGTCACCATATATCCCCTCCAGATCTAGGCTAGATCATGCCATTCAGGTAGAGAGGACAGGAAACTTATGGCATATTGGTAAGGATCACGGATAGAGACTGAGCCTTGGAACCTAAAGAAGCAAGCATAGTTATACCAATTGACAAAAACAGCAGAACAAAAGTTTAGTTCGCTTTCAAATACACAGCGAGCATAACAAACAAGTCCCGTTCTTCCAAAGAAACACTTTTTCATCTCAACCGGCTTTGGATATAATCATCTATAGTACAGCTCTGTATTACTACTACTACTCCCTACGCTTAGTTGTAGCTTGAGTTGAACTTGGTGATCATCTCCCTCAGCTCCTTCTCCATATCCTTGCTCAAAGCACCCTCCTTGTCAATCTTGTCAAGCATGGCAGATTGGTCGCTCTTCATATGTGCGACAAAGTCAGACTCCCATTGTGTGATCTTGTTGACGGGAATGTTGTCGAGAAGACCGTTGATACCGGCGAATAGTAGGGGAACCATGACGTTGGTGGCCATGGGGCTGTATTGCCTCTGCTTAAGAAGCTCAGTAAGACGCTCACCACGGCTGAGAGTCTGCTTGGTGGCAGCATCCAAATCAGAACCGAATTGGGCGAAAGCAGCGACCTCACGGTATTGGGCCAGGAAGAGCTTGAGGGAACCAGCGACTTGCTTCATGGCCTTGAGCTGAGCAGCGGAACCGACACGAGACACGGAAAGACCGACGTTGATGGCGGGACGGATACCCTTGTAAAAGAGCTCAGCCTCCAAGAAGATTTGTCCGTCAGTGATGGAAATGACGTTAGTGGGAATGTAAGCAGACACATCACCACCCCGGGTCTCAATGATGGGAAGAGCAGTGAGGGAACCTCCACCAAGCTTGTCGTTCATCTTGGCGGAACGCTCCAAAAGACGGGAGTGGAGGTAGAAAACGCTGTGTATGGTTAGCTTGAATCGTCAAGAAATAATGGCGTTCAACTTACTCTCCGGGGTAAGCCTCACGTCCGGGAGGGCGACGTAGAAGGAGAGACATTTGACGGTAGGCGACGGCCTGCTTGGAAAGATCGTCGTAGATGATGAGGGCGCTGCAGATTATAAGCTTTGATCGTTAGAAAGTGATTGCATCGTCAACTTACTGCTTGCCATTATCCCTGAAATACTCACCTAATTTTCCGTGTTAGTAGAGCATTGGGATATTGGTTGGATAATGTTGAGTGAGGAGGGGAAGTAGGGGCGAGAAATACGCCGAAAAGGAAAAACATGTGTATTGTGGCGAGCATAGTTTCATGGTCTTGCGCAAATGCCGTTTGAGACACCACGGGAGTCAACAGGTGCTTGTAATCAAGTCCCTCTGCGAGGAATGTCCACAGGCTCAAAGGTGCTGGCCACAAAACTCCATTGTGAAAAGTCCCGAAATCGGTGTTTTGAAAGAACAAAAGTCACAAAAGGAAGGACTTACCCATGGCGGTTCCAGAGAAAGGAGCAATGTACTGAAGAGGAGCAGCCTCAGAAGCAGTGGCGGCAACAACGATACAGTACTTCATGGCACCGTTCTGCTCAAGAGTCTGGACGAGCTGAGCGACGGTTGATCGCTTCTGACCAACAGCAACGTAGACACAGTAAAGCTTCTTGGTCTCGTCGCCACCGTCGTTCCACCTCTTCTGGTTCAACATGGTGTCAAGGGCGACAGCGGTCTTCCCGGTTTGACGATCACCAATGATGAGCTCACGTTGTCCACGACCGACGGGCACCATGGCGTCGATGGCCTTGAGACCGGTCTGTACGGGCTGGTTGACAGACTTGCGGGGAAGAATACCGGGGGCCTTGAGTTGAGCACGGCGCTTTTCCTTGGTGTTAAGAGGACCCTTGCCATCGATGGGCTGACCGAGAGCATCGACGACACGGCCGAGAAGCTCCATACCAACGGGAACATCGACCTAGAGCTAGGTTAGATCTGTATATTGTTGTAGTATATCTCTCTCTTGAACATACAATCTCACCGGTACGCTTGACAGTCTCACCCTCCTTGACGAGACGGTCAGAACCGAAAAGCACGACACCGACTTGACCAGCTTCCAAGTTCATGCACATGCCCTTGACACCAGATGCGAACCTGTTGAATCATGAGTTACTCATGTCGTGGGGCTCTTCCTGTTTGTGTGACTTACTCAACAAGCTCCTCAGCCTGGACATTGCTCATACCGTGGACACGGGCGATACCGTCACTATTTTCCAAAGTCAGGTATGTGTTCCTGTGGTTTCGGATTTTCGACTCTTATGCCAAAGCATCATGTTCGTCTTATTGATGTTGACATACCCAACGGAAAGGACACGACCGGTCTCGGCAAGACTGGCCTCCTCAGAGACACCACGAATGCGCTGCTCGAGGATGGAGGAAACCTCAGTGGGTGCTGCCTTATCAGCATAGCTGCGTGCTTGTCTGATGGCGCCCTTCTGTGCAGGTGCGACGGCGCGGGCCTATAGGACGAAAGAGGGATTAGTTGGCTATTTCGACTTTCACAACCCCTACTCTTCCAGACCAGCTGGTCAAAAAGTCCCCAAATCGCCACTGAAATATCGCATATCTTTTTCTTGAAGTCCAATGGGGTGCCTCCAGGGAGTACCGATAGATTCCAGTGGCGTTTGTGGTGTTTTGGAGCTTGTTGGGTAGTTTTTCAGGCTACGTACCGAAGCGACTCTGCTGGTGCCCGCAAGAGCGGCGGAGCGGCGGATGGCCTGTCTGAACATGATGAAGTGACTCTAGAGGCGCTCTAAAATCGAATTGAAGTGATTGCGCCTTCAATTGAGATGAAGGAGAGTGGAGAGGGTGGTTGAGGTTTAGAGGCAATGATCTAAGCTACCGTGAAAATGCGGATGGAGTCGACAGCTTCAATTTGGCGCTAGTGGTTGTCCGAGAGTGTCCGAAAACGATACACCCCTTTTCCTACTTTTATGCCTCTGAGCATTATTGTAGATTGAAGTGACATGTAATGGTAGGAGAGGAGGACATGTAACTAGCAGAGGCCGACATTATTAATATATAGTGTACTCGATGTCTGTCTGTATTGATGATTTCTCATGTGTTCTATTTTCAGCATTACTTTCGCGATCTGGGCCAGATTCCTACATCATATCTCATCCCATTCTGAATGCTTAGCAGCCCATTTCACAGCATCATAAACATCCTCCACAATCGTCGTGGGCGTGTTCGACCGATCCAGCTTCTCCCCTTGGTACACTCCCGTCCTCAATAATGCACTATACCATTGACTCCCAAATGGACTCCTATAGCCTACGGCACCAGCAATATCACTTGCAGGATTATCGCCCACCATATATACTCTCTGCAACACATCCTTGCTCTTGCTGCCAAAGTTGCTCTGCCGTAGCTTGTTGAGCTTCTTTTCTGCATATTCGTAGGTTGGCTGGTGAGGCTTTCCAATCACAGTCTTGGTCAACGTCGCACCTCCCGTCGTCTCCCGCCAGACTCCTTCCAGTGCTTCACGGAATCCACCTTGTCCGAGACGATTCAGCGCGAACTCTGCTGCCCACCACAGGTCTGGATTGGAAAAGTACAGCGGAGGTTGTCCATCTTGCTGATATCCACGATTTGGTAGATCGGTCTTGCCGTTCAATGGTGAAAGAGTGCCAAGATGCCCACGGTGGGATAGCATGCAATCGAGGATGAGTGTAATATCGAGACCCCAATCGCGAGGGTCATTATAGACGAAGACAGCGTCGATCTTTAGTGAGGAAGTAGGGTTGTCTGGAGTGATTGGAGTGGGAAGAGGTCGAGGATTGCTCGATTTGTAGTAGTCGGTAAAGATGTTGGCAAAGGGCCATATGGTTGGATATGCGGTGAAGAGGTCTGCAGCTGTGATGACGCGGGTGAAGCCGTATCTGTAGAAATTGTATTGGTTAGCAGGGAATGGCAGAGACTGGTATCTCGACTCACTGCTCAGCTACTCGTCGGCAGTTGTCCCCAATTCCTCCTAGAACTAAGACAGTCTTGTCTTTCAAGTCATGTAGGTCTTCGAAAGGACTGTGACTTTGCACGATCATAGAGTCCGTGATGTCCACTTCCAGCTCTTCACTGAGCTTCTTCGCCCTTTCAGACTCATGCGTGCCACCACCATTCGTCAACAACATATACGGTATCTTTTGCTTGTTAAGATATGACAGTGCCTGCTTGGCACGAGGCAGTCGCTTCGAGCCACGAACAAGAACGCCATCAATGCTGTAAGACGTAGTATGAGCAAGCGTAGTCTTATCGTGGTGTAGATTGTTTCAGAACCTCACTCAAAACAAAAGGCAAAGTCAGGGATTCGTGTCTGTCTTGCAGAGTGCTGCAGATATCTCAGCTGACCAGCAGCGACAATATGCTGTGATCGCGGCAGGCATCTGGAGATGAGTGTTAACATACTTGATGCTGTGGACCACCTCAGCCAGATGAGGACCTGGATGGAATAGGGCGACATTTGAGGATTATATGATATTTAGGCTTATAGCCGAATCACCTAACATCCAATGACAGATGACAGCCCGAAGATAAACGGATAGCACTTGATCTATTGCTATAAGTAGAACTCTAGTCTACTTTCATTAGATGACTGCGCTCGCCCTAATTCTGCCCCTCCCCGCGCTCTCTTTTGTCTGCCGAGTCCCGTATCCACGAGGTTCACTTGTGGTGTCGAAAGTGGCACAATTCTTTGTCCTTGAATCTCTTCATTGGACATCGTCACATCTCTAACCTGTATACTCACATCCTGCCGCTCTTACCTTCCATACCAATGCTGAGCATTCCGATGGAACACCAGGATCTTTGCTGTCAGATAGCGTCTTTGAAGCTCTTCGACGTCTTTCCTCGACCGAGAATGAAGTGTGGCATGCCTTCGACATTTAGGTCATTGTGGCTGAACTGATTCCGCTGTATCGATTGCAAACAGGTTGTGTATCGAACGCTCACGTGTAAGCTGCAGAGTCACTGAGCATATGTTAGCGAGATGATGGTCTCCCATGCGGATCAAGCAATTACCAAGTGAATGATCCCCTCACCGAACCACTGCTATAAGAGTCCATAATGTCGACAACACTGGGCATATATTAGTGAAATGATGGTTTCCTATGTGGATCGAGCACTTACCTGGCATAAGTACCCAGACCTAGAATAGCGAGTCCAATGAGGAAAATTGCAGCGTTGACAATGGATAGCCCAATGTTCTTCCAGTCCTTGTTCCACTTGCCTTCCTTGATCAACTGAAACCAAAACAGAGCTGGGAAGTAGACTTTGGATTATTTAGCAGGAATATCATCTTATTTCAAGGACATCGACTTACACGTAAAGCCACTGATGAACAAACTCGAAATCAATCCGAGAAGTGCATTGAAGAAAGGAACAGCCTCAGCAATGACCCAGCCAATCACTGTGATGATACCCACGAGCACTAGCCATACCGCCCACGCTTTCTTTGAATGAATGAAGCGAATGGGTGAGTTCGGGAATACACGATCGAGGATATAGCGGCCCACGACAGTCGTGTTGATTGAACCGGAGATGAAGATCACGGGAAGTGCGATACCGAATGCAATGCGTGATATTTTGCCACCAGCAGATAGTAATGCTGGACTTTGAACGTCTGCGCCCACGAAGGCGTAGATGAGTGCGCCGGTTACTGTGTAGATGAAAATTTCGATCAGGCCGAGCGCCCAGATCGACTTGACGTAATCTCTTGGTGTATGCATTTCGCGCATGAAACTGTACTGGCAAACGGCGAAAGAGTAGGCAAAGATGATGTTGGTGGTTGAAAGCTGAAGAGTGTCAGTCAGAGGTCTTATTGTGCTCAAGCTCTTGCAATGAAGATGGAAAGACCCGAAGATGCCACTTACGAAAGCGCCGTGCAAAGTCGTGTCAGGCGGCGGCCAGACCGACCAAGTAACAGCTTCGAATCCACCAGGAGCTTCAGAAGCTTTTACTCCTGTCGCAACGATTGTAAGGATAATAGCGGCGATAATAGACACGAAGTCGATGTATCCCAGGATTGCGAACTCTGCGAAAGTGGGGCTAAAGGGTTGTTAGTCACAGCTCTAATAACACCGAGTATAGTCTATAGTCTATAGGACTTATTCGATCTTGCCGTAAGTAGATAAAGAGAGGGTATGCTAATATTATACTCAACCTCTTCTAAAGGAAGGGAAAACCAGAATGCCACTTACGGTAATGCCACAAAGTATAGGATAATAGCAGACAGAATACCCCAAACCAATCCACATACATTGACTTCACCAACTATGTTGATCCATGCGATTGTACCTGTCAGAGTGTGCGAGCCGACGATGAGGATGAGGAAGAGGGCGAACATCACGCCGGTGAGTTCATATCCGAATCGTCCCCAGATCAGAGCGACAGCATCGGAATAGTGGTTTACGTGCGGATGCAGTAATTTGACCTGTGCGAATGGTATCAGTATGAATCGCGAGCACGCCATGTGATACAGTACAGACCTGTCCAACAGTGTAACTGGTATAGATCGCAATTAAGCCTATTCCAACTGACAGCAGTACACCTGCTACCATACCAACAGCCTAGGAGGTGTCAGTCAAGATATAATACAGCACCAATATTCATTCTTTTCTTACTGCAAACGCGCTGGGTACACTCAGAGAACCGAGCGCTATGGCCTCGACAATTAAGCACACCGTCAGTTTTACCCATCCAAGCTGCTTAAACTTCTCCTCGCCTTCGTGCACGCTCGTTTCATCGTGACTGGACGCCTGGCCTTCTTTTTCCGTATCGTACTTGTAAGCCTGATCTGCACCGTTGATGAGGGGTTTAGAAGTAATATCGGAATGCCTTTGCGGCGCAATGACAACTTTCGCGGCAGGAGACATGGTGAAGCACTGGTATGAAGCAAGTATGATAGCGAAGAAGAATGACAAGATGAATTGTTAATACAAGGCGGTCACACGATCTCGTCCTACATAATAAAGATATGGGTAAGCAAGTTCTGCATGTAGGGCGATCGTCCATCAGCGGCGCAAAAGATCGGCTCAGAACATAATATTACCTGATTGTGCGACAACCGGTTGCTTTCACGTAAAACTGCTGTATGATATACTTGGGCTAAGGTAATAAAGTGCTGTAATCATAAAGAAGAACCAAGGAGAACTAAAGCTAAAAAGCAAGCTCCATCACGGAAGTCGAGCGCATCAGCGTCGGCGCCAATTCGGCCATTTTGGGCAGGGTAGTCCGAAACCTGAAACAAGCAGGCTCAACCTGAAACATCCATCTTGCACACAACACTCTTGCAATCACTTTATGCACCTACGCCACCTCCATCTCCCCGGCCTGACACGCTACGCTCACGCAGCCAAACTCCAAGAAGCTCTAGTTCGAGCCTTCCTAGCCCACAAAGCATCCCCTCAAACGTCGCCCACCATCCCTCCCACTCTCCTCACCTTCCAATTCCACCCCGTATACACCTGTGGTCGCCGCGAATTCAATTCTCTCACCCAGGATCAGATTGCCTACCTTCGCAACTCCCCTTCTCACACCTCCCAAGCGGACTTCGAATACGCTGCTCGAGGTGGACAAACCACATTCCATGGCCCAGGTCAACTTGTCGCATATCCCATCCTCGACCTGAGACGACATGGCTTGACCTCTCGCTGTTATGTTCATGCGTTAGAAGACTCGGTCATCGCGACCTGTGCACACTATAATGTGACTGGGTTCAGAACAGAGAATCCTGGTGTCTGGGTGAGCGAGGATGAGAAGATTTGTGCTGTAGGCGTGCATTTGAGGCGATATGTCTCTAGTCATGGGATCGGACTGAATGTGACGCAAGAGCCTTTGGCGTGGTTGAAGCGGATTGTAGCGTGTGGGCTTGAGGGGAAGAGGGCGAGTGCTTTGGAGATTGCGAGTGGAGGTGAGATCATCGAGGGTGGAGTTGAAGGTGTGGCGGACGTGTTTGCGGAAGAGTTGGCGAAGAAGCTGAATGGTGTGAATGGAGTGGCGCGGCTGGAAGAGAACGATTTGGATGTGGAGGAAGTGCCCTGAATGTTTCACTAAGGGCGAAAGAACTACGCTTGGTCCCGAACAACACTACTTTCACCTCAGTTCTACAGCTAGGCGAAGGTCGGCCACAGCGTCGGGTTTTGTGCTTGACAGCCATCCTGAATCTCAGCTGGAACTCCATGGATTCAGCTAATTATACAATCGGAATTCCAGACGTCAAGCATTCCAGTTACGACCAATATCTCTACTTCTATACAATGATGATATGCCTAACGAGCCTTAAACTTACCTACCCCTTCAAGTTGTAATGGATATCGAAACATGGTTACACTCATCAAAGGATGCTAAAGTCATAGCCTAGCAAAACATGAAAGGAGCGACAATCGACACACCTCCGAAGTATTTATATCAATTATCAGGTTTCGCGAATAAGAGATTTCATTGCAATACGAGACGATACAGACAGTACTGAGCATTGAGCATAAAAACAATGTTACTCTGACAAGAACTTTCTTTGTAAGAAGGTCCACAACGACCACAACATCATGCCCATCAAGGTACTTGCACATCCGACCATCAAGGTACTTCAAAAAGCCCCACGAACCAATCGCAGCACCATAAATTTTCCACCGTTCCTTCGCTTGGGACTCTGCCCTTCCTCCCTCGACCACCTTTCCACCATCACAATGGCCATCAAAAGAGCTCGAGACGCAACAGAGCAACACCTCCGCAAAAGAACGGCGCGAGCTACCACAACCGCCACTACCACCAACGAAATGATGGATACAACAGTCAATCCCAAAGCGTCGTTCAAAACACTTCCCATAACGCTGCTATCTGGGTTTCTCGTAAGTTACAGCTGCGCTCATCTGAAACACAAACAACACAACCATCCCTCCTCTAATACCAATCCATACACATCACCAACATCCCTCAGGGCAGCGGCAAAACCACCCTCCTCCGCCACATCCTGACCTCCCCCGACCACGGTCTTCAAATCGCTCTCATCGTCAACGACATGGCCGCCATCAACATCGACGCCAGCACAATCGCCGCCAACAGCAAGAAAACAGGCAGACCCGCCGACAAAATGATAGCCATGCAAAACGGCTGCATTTGCTGCACGTTGCGCGGGGATTTTGTCATTGAGCTGGCCAAGATGGCGACCGAGGGCGTGTATGACTATGTTGTCATTGAGAGTACGGGCATCAGCGAGCCGCAGCAGGTAGCGGAGAGCTTTTCGGCTGATTTTACGGAGGCGATTATGGGTGCCGATGGGGCGCTGGAGGGGTTTGAGGCGGAGGAGAGGGAGATTTTTGGGAAAATGTAGGTGGTGTGATGTTTTACCGCTCCTGCTTCATGTATTCCTTGCTGACTGATCAAATCCATGTTGAAGTGCGAGAGCGGGAGGTCTGAACACGGTTGCGAAATTGGACACTACGGTAATCGAGACGCCGGAGGATGAGAGGACCGTTACGGATTTGATGATTGACCAGATTGAGTTTGCGGATGTAATTGTCGTTAACAAGGTCATGTTTTAGTGTTGCGGTACCAGGCAAGCACCATGAAAGTGGGACTCTAATTGTTGGTTCAGATCGACATGGTAAACGACGAAGTGCTTAGGAGCATCCGAGGCATCATAAAGACTATGAATCCTGCCGCCAAGATCATCGAGACCAGTCTCAATCCCTCCTCCAAGGGTTCGCAAACGACACACAGTCCTCTGAATGTTAAAGACATCCTTGCTACAGGCGCCTACAGTGAAGAGACCTCAGTCAAGAGTTCAGGATGGTTGAAGAGTATCCATGACATGTTCATAATGGACAACAATGGTCGCAAAGTGTTTGCGCCTAAACCGGAGACAATTGAGTGAGTTCTGTATCCTATGATTTTCTGGCAGCAGTACTGATGTTATTGCCTCCTGCTAGATATGGTATCAACAGCTTTGTCTATACTGCACGTAGACCATTCTCACCAGCAAAACTGTATGAGCTGGTTCACGACAAATTCGTGATTTTGGAACCCCAGGAGGATGCAGAGGAGGGTGACGATGAAGACGAAGACGAAGCCGAAAACCACAACGATAACGCCAGCAACGCCGGGTCCTCAACCTCATCCGACTCCGACTCCGGTATCGCCATAGACAGCAGCTCGGACGACGTGGACGAGAAAGCCGGATCACCACCTCTCCAGCACGACTACCCAGACGTGCCTCTCCACCTCCGCCTCGCAAATAAAAAAGCCCATCCAATCTTCAAAACGCTCCTCCGCTCCTCCGCTCAAAAGGCTCCATCTGGCTCGTCACCCGCCCTTCGGTCTCTGGCGACTGGTCACAAGTAGGGGCCATGCTAACCATGTCTGCCGGCCTGAATTGGTTCTGCGTGCAACCTGAAGACGCCTGGGGTGCAGCGACCGAAGAGGTGCGCGCGCTCATTCGGAAGGACTTTGTAGGCGAATGGGGCGATCGGAGACAGGAACTTGTGTTTATTGGCGAGAAGCTCAATGTCGAAGGGATCAAGCAACTGTTTGATGCGTGTTTGTTGACGGAGAGGGAGATGAGGCGGTGGGAGAAGATTATGAGGAGGAGGTATGTTGATGAGGAGAGGAGGGAGGACATGTTGTTGAAGGTGTGGGAGGATGGATGGGAGGATTGGGCGAATCCGATGTTGGAGGAGGAGGAGGAGAACGATGATGAGCATGCTGGGCATAGCCATGGTACTGGAGCTCATCGTCATCATTTGTCATTGTAAGATTGGGGTGAGTGTAAAGTATCGCTCAATCGAGAAACAACAGCGAGAGCTTGCGGGCTTGCGAGCTTGAAATTCTAGGTTAGCTCGTGCTCTAGATATTGACACCTAGAGGCTGGGCTGATTGATCGAGCTTGTTATGAGTGTGAGCATATTCCAGAGCTTTGTGATGAGGCCGTGAATAGATAGTTGGCTATGTAGATGGAATCTGAAACGAATGGTCGATGTGCTGCATTTCTGGGGGAAAGCGTCCTGATTGCTGTATTGGATCTCGAAGTTTATTGCTGCACTCTGCTGTCTCATCGCCGAGAGGAAGATAGGATGTTGGAAGTGTTTCCGTGACCACACTCAACAAGAGGCAACAAGATGACACGACGGGGTAGATACAATATGCTTGGTCAGACACTGAAGACAGAGATACTATGTCGAATCGGACATTGAAGACACATACAGTAATATCATCACCAACCACAGCAATAAGTAGAAAGTTTTGACGTATTCTCATTCATGAACTTTACCATGCATAGTGCTTACACTACATGCATTGTATAATATGTCTTAAAGACGGGTTGGCCACGTTCATGCTTTTCCTTTGAATCCCAAGGTCCAACCTAGCTAAACCCACTAGAAACGACTAATCTCAATACTCACCACAAATAACCTCAATACTCACCACAAAAGCTTCATTCGATAGCTTAGATGCGAGGACTAGCAAAGACTTATGTTAGTAGTGTGACGTGAGCTAACATGATGGAAGTAGATTCTTACCCAGCCATCTGGTAAGCCCGCTTGCGGTCACGCTCCTCAGCAATGGAAAGCTTCACACCCTTGCCCTTTGGCAGAGAGATCCATGGCTTCTCCTGGCCAATGACGAAAACGTTGCTCTCACGGGTAGCGAACTCGTTGTCAAGAGCATCCTTGATGTGGACAATGTTGAAACCTCCATCGTGACGCTCACGGTGAGTGATGACACCAACACGACCCATGTTGCGACCACCAGTAGCCATGGCAATGACACCAGTGTCGAATCGGATGAAGTCGGTCACCTTGCCAGTGGCGAGGTCGACCTTGACGGTGTCGTTGACACGGATGGCAGGGTCGGGGTAGCGGATGCTGAGGAGGAGAGTTAGCTTTGCGTTTGGACTTTTCGAACTTACTGGTGTAGAAGATTGCTTCAATCCTCGCTGTGCCATTGTGAGGGACGAGACAAGACCGAGACCGCAAATCTTTCCAGCTCTTCTTCCACATATTACAGCATCATAAGAGCCTTCCATGACTGCAAGTACAACGATCTTGAGCCCGCCCACCCAAACTTGGTCCAACGACTGATAGACGCAACCCTCTATACCAGAAAATGGTAGGGGCAAGACTTACGTCCTGGCATCATGCGTAACCAAGTAGGGAACACCACCCTTGCCGAGCTGCACACGCTTGACCTTGCCCAACTTGTACTCGGCCTCCTCGCCGGTGATGCGGTGGACAGTGAAACGACCCTTGGTGTCGTAGATGAGACGGAAGTTCTCGCCAGTCTTCTCAATGCCGATGACATCCATGAAACCAGCGGGGTATGTGGCGTCAGTGCGGACCTTACCGTCGACCTTGATCAGGCGCTGCATGACGATGGACTTGACTTCGCGTCCATTGAGGGCGTACTTTAGGCGGTTGCGGAGGAAGACAATGAGAGGGAGACAGTCGCGGAGCTTGTGAGGACCAGCAGAAGGACGGGGGGCGTATGCTCCGGAGAGTTTGTCGAGGAGCCAGTGGGAAGGCGCTGACAGACGCTTCTGGTGCTTTCTCCTGTTGTAGGAATGAATATGTTAGTCTGAGGATCTTTTTCTGCCTTTTCGGCCTTCGCTGCTTTTCGACTGCTTTTCATTATTGATGCCGGTAGATGTGTGCGAGACCGACGAGTGACCAGATATCTCCTCCAATGCTGCCGTCTTATTTTTCTTCTACTGGTCGCAATTGATCTTGTCACCTCTTTCTTCTCCTTGTCTCGTTCCGCGTGCACACGGCCATGTCCACCTAACAAGCAGTCGAAGGAACGATATAGAAGGCAACTTACGGTCCGCGAGCCATGATGTGCTGTGTGTTAGTGTTGAAAGAAAAAGATGACTGAATCGACTGAAGTGAAGCTGATGGTCGGGGTGTGCGAATTTCCTTGCGGAGAAGTTGAACGTGGAAAGCAATTCCGCGCTCGTCTTGGCATTTGCAGCCCTATGGCATAGACATGATTGCGCATTGAGCATCTGGCAGCAACAGACAGACATAGCAATAATGGCTGAAGTTGAAACAGCCCCTGCTGCTGTTGAGTATCAGCAGAAAGAGACTGTATATTGCGGTGGTATGTTCTCAGCTCTTCTATATATGCAATCTCTATACTGACATACATCCGCAGTCTGCTCGTTACCGCCAGAAGTAGGTAGGACTCTAACCTGGCATCAGTCCCTGCGCAACATTCCCATCATTCTGACTTTCTACGGTATAGTACTGTGAATATGGTGGAACGACGAAGAAATGCGAAGAATGGCTCGAGTCCGCCCATCCAGATCTACACTCAAAGCTCTACTCAAGTGGTAATTATCACAACTACACCTTGCCATCATGCCCGGGTATTGAAACAATCCGACAGACCCCAACGTGACCGCCAACCTCTCGACCCTCTCCATCGCCGTCCAGCAACGTTCAGAGAAAGATGCAGCTAAGAAGGCCGCCAAAGCCGCGGCTCAAGAATCAAAAGAGAGTGAGAAGCGCGCAACCTCTATGATAACCATCAAGCGCATCGAACGGAATAAGCGCAAGTACGTGACAACCATCTTCGGTCTCGAGCAGTTTGGATTGGAACTGAAGAAGTGCGCCAAAGACTTTGGGAAGAAGTTTGCAACAGGAAGTAGTGTGACAAAAGTGCCTGGTGGAGGCGATGAAATTACGGTGCAAGGGGATGTAAGCGATGATTTGATGGACTACATACTGGAGAACTACAAGGACATCCCAGAAGATAACGTGGAATGTGTAGAGGATAAGAAGAACAAGAAATCTGGTGGACCTTGATTTTGAGAACAAAATTCAGGTCAGACGCACTACTGCGGCACTTGTTTAGATGGAATAGGGTTTGTGACTGCAGGGGTTTCCTGTCGCAACAAGACCCTCTTCGTTTCGATAACTTGGAAGTCTGCCTTTGTCGGAACAGTCATTCGAGCTTTCGTTTCGAGCGGTCGCTAGGCTGGAGTACGCGGTTCAGCCTGTTAAAACCTGCCCGAGAGGAGGAAACAAAACAGTCAGCCACGTATGGTGTTGCAATAATCAGGACAAAAATATACAAGTAATGAAAACAACAAAGCTATGTCAAATATCGAGCTTCATATCAGCACTCAATGACTCGTCGATAGTACTGTACCTATATACTGCTTTTCTCAATCGAGAAGGAATACCCTTCTTCGGCTACCTTACTGTCGAGTCGGAGTCGACGTGCACCACAACCGATGCTAGTAAATACTCCCACCATGACACGAATCAAACTAGATCATCGCAATATAACAAGATGACAAGATGACAGACGCAATTACATTCAAATTATCCTCTCGAATTCCCAGCTCACACTATGCACCATCAAGCTTCAACCTACAAAGTATACTTGAACCCATCCTCCGCTCCCTCCAACTTAAGCTCGCCTCTCTCAGCCTTCTTATTATCCCTCATAAACTTGACGCTAAGCAGCATAACCACAACAATAATAAGAGCGTTCGCACCAATAGTAACATAAAGTCCATTCTTATAATATGGGGCGTCCTTTGTTCTGAAGACGGTCGATCCGACAATACCGCCTATACCACCAGCGCCCACGATTGTGGCGGATGCGAAGGCACGTTTCTGTGGAGGAAATACGTTAGTTGTCAGATGAAGAGGAAAGAGATACGAAATGTTAGGGATGCGAAAGGGAAGGTTTCGGGACTTACCCATTGGCCGCGGATGTTGTTGGCTTGGTAGGTGAGCACCAAAGGGACGTTACCGTTACAGCCGGCAGTAGCGAGGAAGACACCAAAGTAGCGGACAGCGGGGGAGTGTGCAAAGCCCATGATGGGAAGACCGATGATGCATAGCATGGCTTGGAAGATGATGCCGAGGCCGCGTTGGTGGTACTTGTCGGAGAAATAGGCAACGACGTTCATCATGATACCAGCACTAGATGGGCGCGTTAGTCTCGGGATCGTCTTCGACAGTATGATGTGGACAACTTACAAGGCATAAGGAGGTGCAGTGAGGCATTGCGCTGTAGCGACAGAAAAGCCCATTCTGCTGACCAAAATCAAAGGCAGGAAGTAAGCCAAAGCGTAACTGGTTGTGGTAGCAGAGCCGAACAATAAAGCGAATGCCCAGACTTTGATGTCTGCTGCACCACCGAGCCATCTCTTTAGGGTGAAAGGTTCGAGGACGGCATCACCACGGTCGGCGTTGACTTTGGCCATGACCCAGGCGGCTTCTTTTGGTTCGAGGAATTTGATTGCGTTTTTGTGTTTGGTGTCGTCGGGGAAGCTGACGAGGTAGAAGAAAGCGATGATGCCGAGGAAGACGGTGAGGATGCCTTCGATAATGAAGATCCACTGTGCAGAAGATGAAGGTTAGTATGTGGGTGAGTTACAGTTTGACATGTCTGTTGTGATGGAGTGTACTTACGGACCATCCAAGGTATCCGCCAATACCAGACATTTGCATGATTCCGTAGGCGAGGATTCCACCCAAGCCAGAAGCAAAGACCTACGGCAAGTTAGCGACGTAAGTCCATGTAAGCTAGCATATACTTACACCAATGGTATAGAAGAAAGCATATCTCTTTCCCACGTCGTATCTTGTATAGTAAGTGCTCATCAGGTAGACAACACCAGGAAAGAAGCCTGGGAAAGTCAGCAGCCATACCGATGATGCCAACGACGTCAATATACTTACCAGCTTCAAAGATGCCGAGGATCAAACGAAGGGCGACCAAGACCGTCCAGTCTTTAGCAAAGCCCATACCAAGCATGACTAAACCTATCCTCAGCGTCAGCGACCATTCGACAGATGTAGCAAGCCAGTTACTCACCCCAGCAGATAATGATAGTGGACAGAAAGTTGCGAGGTCCAATCCAGCGCAACATGATAGTCGCAGGAGGTTGCAAGACAACGTATGTAATAAAAAAGACCAGAGCGATGATGGAGTATCGCTCGTTGATGCCAAGCTTCAATTGCTTGCTCATGCCAGCAATATTCGCTGCAGACAGGTTCGTACGGTCCAGAAGAGAGATACAGTAACATGACCCGAGAAGTGGCACAAGTCGTAGGTCTATCTTGCGCATAATCCTTTTCTGATCGGCAGGCGCGACGTCGTCAACTTCGACCGAGTAGTCATCTTTGCCGCTAAGAGGAGGAGAGGCTGATCCACGAGCTTCCTCAACATGGTAGGCAATGTGCTCGTCTTTGCCTGAAGAAGCAGACATGATGGTGGTAGTACAGTAATGAGGCAAGTGCACAAAGGTTTTGGGTAGGCGAATATTTTAAGCAGTGTGCAAGAATATGCTAATCGGTTTTTTCATTCTTGTAGAAAGGTGGACAGGGCGCCCTTTTAGCTTGATGGCCAAGCAATGGTGACCGAGGAGTACAGCGCCACGATCCTTCACCATGCTGGCCAAGCGAAAGTTACACGGCAGTACATGCAGGTTGTTATCAGGATGAATTTAGTGTCCTTATGACTTTTCCGTTGGCGGATGTCATCTTTCCTGCTCAACATACTACTGGTCCGACAGGGACCTGACAGGGAACCAATAATACGACATACAGATTCGCAGTGATGGTGGGTGCCAGGGAAGTGTTTGTGGGGAGAAGAGAGAAAAGAGAAAAGCCTAGAGCGTGGCCAAGCATGGGGAGTCTGGAGTAGGTCTTGGCGCTGTGTGGGGTGAAAATCATTATTGATCTGCTTCAAACCACGAGACTTAAGCGCTTGTTTTTGAACGTCCATCATCAACAATCAAGATGTTGTTATTTTTCTCTTACGTGTTGCCAGAAAGCACATACTGCTACGCCCATTTCTAGGCTGCTGGTAGTATCGAGTCGACACTAAGTTTCCGGAGATCGCATGACCAAGACATACCAAGAACTTGGCTGCAGTGTCCACCGTGTGACCTCCGCATGTTCATGCTTGTCCCTCGATGTCAGCTCGTACCCATACGGAGCCTGGCTGCTGGCAGTGACATGTACCGTTAGGACTCATGTTAGAGTTTGGCGTATGGCAATGTTTTAATATGGCGTAGGTACAGGCTGTGCAGCAATAATAGCCTGTGGTGACCTTGTGACCTGATGGTTCTCTTTTCTTGACCTTGTTCCCACAATGGTAACCTTTGCTTCATTATAAACTGCCTACAACACTTTACAGATGAAGTAGTGTCGATATATTGTGAATGAAACATTCTGCAAAGAAGCGAGAAGACACGAGAGAGAAAGTCCAGATCTAGCCATCCATTAAGATAGCAGCTTTCTACTGTTGCTTTTGCAGGTGATTGTTAGTCCTTTTGTGTACCTTGAGCTTGTACGACGCGAGAAACTAGAAGTCACGGACAGCACAGTCCCAACACGTCTCTACCATAACTTCGGTGTGGTGGGTCAGGCGTGAAGATTCTCACAAAACGTAGGAGAATGATACTAGTAGCAGCAACTAGACGTTCATTCCCACAATTCCATCATAGCACCTACAGCCGCTTTCGTCCAGTTACTAGTGGTACAAGCAATGATACACTGTCTCGAAGTAAATGTGGGTTGCGTTCATCCTTGAGGTCCACGAGTGCCATCGAAGTCTGCGAATTATCACGTTCGTACAACAGCAGAGCTTGAGACTTGCTATCAGTGTTGAAGAACACCATACCTGCGAACTTATGCTCTCTGCCACTTCTGAAGACGAGGATATTGTGACGGTTTGAGGGAGGAATCAGTTGTGTAGCCTGGTACGTGATTTGACTGAACCTACAACAGCTTTGTATAGACTGCATGGCCAGCTATCTCTGTTCGAGACTCGTTTCGAGGTTTTAGTGATTGAGTGAGCAGGAGCATCTCTCAAGACGAGGAGATTTGGTGAACAATTCAATCTGCACGCAGTTGTGCTATAAATTGCTCATGCAGTCTTTTGACTTCGGGACAAATAAGACTTTCAATCTCTATAGTCGGATCGCCCAATAGCTCTTCCTTTGTGCTACTGGCGTTTGCACTTTCAAGTCTCGCTCGAGGCACACGCATCCACCGCTCGCCGCCCTGGATCATCAGGCTGACAAACAAGACTTCCCACTTCCTTGTCGTCAAGAGATTGCCAATCACAAGATGGTGCTGATACTTGCTCAGTGCATACTCTGCCTTTGCAGAAAGCAATCCTGGGTCAGTTTCTAGCTTGAAACTGACTATCATTGCCTCAGGTGCCCACGAATCTACCAAGCTCTTCAAGAACTTTGGCACGGGTTCTAGCTCAATAGTCATTGAGCCGTCTTGCAGGACTTGCGCTGCTGGTGTGGCCTTCACCTCTGGTCCACCACCAGTAGCACCGAATTCAGTGGCCGACTGAATTTTGTGCTCCGCCATCCTCTCCTGTGGAATGAAGAAATCGCTCACTGCAGCGGCCAGATAGAGGCATGCTCTTCTCCCGACTGGTTTCAGGAGACACGCCACACCACGCAACAACCATACGTACTCGTTCACTGTCGTATATCCCAACCTTAACAAAGTACCCTCTGTTTTCACCTTGACATACTGCGCCAAGACCTTCCCCATCTCCTCCTGATACTTGCTGTCGACCTCAACATTGCCACTCGGGCCTGTTTGCAAATAGTCAAGAAAGCAATGTACACTGTGACTATAGTGCCGTGAGAAAGGAAAAAGACTATGCGTGCGGTGAAGGAAGATCACGGCATAACCTAGAGAAAGAAAGTGCTCGGCGGATGTAGCACCACGGGTACCAGCGGAGAAGTTGTCGATGAATCGGACGGTGTTCGTTTCCAGAGGGACTGTGGTGCCTCCTGAGGTCACAACGACTATAGGACGACTAGATTGGTGCTTGTCGATGAATGTGGAAACGAGGTTGCTGTAAGTTTCCAGCGTGGAAGGTGCTGAATTGGTGTTGAAGTAATTGTCTTCGGGAGTAGTCATAATAGTCTTTGTATGGTCGACAGGTAGTCTGTGTGCTAGAGCCGAGGTGATCTGAAGCTCCAGTAGCAACCAACTCAAGCTTACAATAGTTGTCTTTCAGATGCAGAGTACTGTAAGTGAGCAACTGGTGGATAGTTTTGAGCTCTTTTTGTTCGATCGTGCCACGCAAATCCCACTGATTATCACAGAATTTCATACAATAAACAATGTCGGGCTCAGCGGATCTGATATGAAGAAGGACACCAAAAACCGTGGAGTCATGAAACGGTGGCCCGTGCTCAATGCTGCCCTGCCAAGCTCTCCAATGCTAAGGTGAAACGTGTTGAAGACAAGCACGTTAACTTCGAAACAAGCACAACCTCGACTATGGCCTCTGTAGCTGCTGTCGAGTCCTTGAATAAGGGCGACCGCGGGAAGAGCACCCGTAATGTCCTCAAGGTCGTTATTTTGTGCCTCATCGCTGTCGCGGCTATTTCCAGTCGTCTTTTCAGTGTCATCAGTAAGATATACAGCCCTTGCCTATTGGAACTAAAAGAACGTAGACTGACTGTAACATAGGATTCGAGAGTATTATCCACGAGTGTATGCATTTCGAGCTTCTCCTTTACGGGCATCAGTACTGACACCACTCAGTCGATCCCTGGTTCAACTTCAGAGCAACAAAACATCTTGTAGCACATGGCTTCTCCAGTTTTTGGGACTGGTTCGATGACAGTAAGCTCCCTATTATAAACTACCGCCAATCGACGAATTGGGCAGTCTAAGAGCAGCATACTCACTATATCTTCAGAAACATGGCACCCACTCGGTCGTGTGACAGGAGGTACTCTTTACCCAGGTCTCATGGTAACATCCGGCGTCATCTACCACATCCTCCGCTTCCTGACCTTCCCCGTCGATATTCGCAACATTTGCGTTCTCCTCGCTCCAGGATTCTCTGGCTTCACAGCCTTCGCTACATACCTCCTTACCAACGAAATCGCTGACTCTTCCTCTGCTGGTCTGCTCTCGGCCATCTTCATGGGTATTGCGCCTGGATACATCTCACGTTCAGTCGCCGGCAGTTACGATAACGAGGCTATTGCGATTTTCTTGCTGGTCTTCACCTTCTACCTCTGGATCAAGGCACTGAAAGAAGGAAGCGCTATGTGGGGTGCGTTCACTGCATTGTTCTACGGCTACATGGTGGCAAGTTGGGGTGGCTACGTGTTTATCACCAACTTGATTCCCCTGCACGTGTTCGTGCTCATTTGCATGGGAAGATTCAGCGCAAGATTATATGTGAGCTACACGACTTGGTACGCATTAGGCACGTTAGCCAGTATGCAGATTCCCTTTGTCGGGTTCTTGCCCATCAGGAGTAGTGACCATATGGCTGCGTTGGGTGAGTATACTTGTACAAGCACTGTAGACTTCTGCTCACAAAATTCAGGTGTCTTTGGCCTCATCCAGCTGGTTGCCTTTGTCGACTTCATTCGCACGCAGGTTCCTAGTAAGCAGTTCGTTATCCTCCTCCGCGGCATCGTTCTGGCTGTATTCGTTGTCGCGTTCGGTGGTCTCGTCTTGTTGACTGTTTCTGGAACGATTGCACCTTGGTCTGGACGTTTCTACTCTTTGTGGGACACTGGCTATGCTAAGATTCATATCCCAATTATTGCCTCGGTATCTGAACACCAGCCTACCGCTTGGCCTACATTCTTCTTCGACCTCAACTTGCTCATTTGGGCTTTCCCAGCTGGTGTTTACCTCTGCTTCAGAGACCTCAGGGACGAACAGGTGTTCGTTGTCATCTACGCAGTCCTCGCCAGTTATTTTGCCGGTGTCATGGTTCGTCTCATGCTCACTCTGACACCAGTAGTGTGTGTTGCTGCTGCAATGGCTATCTCAAGCATCATGGACTCGTTCTTGGCTAGCTCTCCATCAGAGCCTGGTGCCAATGAAAGCACCAACGGAACGACGGAAACAGCTAAGAAGGTTGCTGATTCGCTGCCAAAGGGCCTCAAGTCAACAAAAGGTGCAGTCGTTGGCATCTACAACCAGATGTCAAAGGCTCTTACTGTCGGCTCATTCGCCATGTATCTCTTGGTTTTCGTGCTTCACTGCACATGGGTTACTTCAAACGCGTACTCATCGCCTTCGGTCGTGCTGGCCAGCAAACTCCCTGACGGCTCCAACCACATCATCGATGATTACCGCGAGGCCTACTATTGGCTCCGTCAAAACACCCCACCTGATGCAAAGATTATGTCATGGTGGGACTACGGATATCAGATTGGTGGCATGGCTGATAGACCAACTCTCGTTGACAACAACACATGGAACAATACCCACATTGCCACTGTTGGTAAGGCTATGAGCACTGGTGAAGAGACCAGCTACCCGATCATGCGCGCACACGAAGTTGACTACGTGCTTGTGGTGTTTGGCGGTCTCCTTGGATACTCTGGTGACGACATCAACAAGTTCTTGTGGATGGTCAGGATTGCTGAGGGCATCTGGCCTGAAGAGGTAAAGGAGAGAGACTACTTCACTCCTCGCGGCGAATACCGTGTGGACGATGAGGCTACGCCGACCATGAGGAACAGCATGATGTAAGTTACAATGATCACCTCTCGCCGCTATGCGATCTCCTAACAAGGCCCACAGGTACAAGATGTCTTACTATGGCTACAACGCCCTCTTCCCTCCCGGACAAGCTCAGGACCGCGTTCGTGGTTCGAAGATGCCTGCGGAGGGCCCAGAGTTGTACAATGTCGAGGAGGCTTTCACCTCCGAGAACTGGATCATTCGACTTTACAAGGTCAAACCTTTGGACAACTTCGGCCGCAGCCATCAAAGTGCGATGGCTTTCGACAAAGGCACGAAGAAGAAGAGACCGTCTAAGAAGAGGGGTGCTAGAGTTTTGAGAGTGGATTAGAGGGCTTAAAAAGGATCCAGCATATAGAAGCGTACATCTAGCAGGGCAATGGTAAAAAAGGTAAAAAGTTCCTTGTCTCAAAGTCACTCGATCTGAAACACAGCTATGAAACACAGCCGTTGAGTCGGGACTTCACACGTGACTTGGCCAACAGGTATTTCCTCCGAAATGCTGTGCCTTCCTTGTGCCATTCGAGCGTACTTGCCGTTTAGGGCATCACAGAAAGAAAGAACGATTTTGATTTGTGACGTCTGTGACATGTTTAATTTCCACCTGCGCACGTACACTGTCTTACAAACACCACGACCTGCAACTGTATTTGCTTATATTGCTTCTTTATTATTCTTCTGGTTTGATCTCCGTCTCGCTTGCGGGCGTCGCATGCATAGACTGCGCTTGAAGAGCACTTTGATTGTCCAACAAGATTGTCAGTACAAACATATAGAATGACGGACCATTCGGAAGCCTCGTTGCGATCAGCATTACCAGCTCGTCACCCTAATATTCCACCACCGTGAGTCCACTGAAACAGAATGCATCGACTGCATTCGTTCGTACTGACCATCTCTAGGCCTCACGCAGTGTCATCGTCTGCGCCAACCTTCGCGCCACCATGGCAACAACATCTTCCACAATATCCGCCAGTTCACGTACAAGCATGGCAGCCAGAACCGAAACCCCCGAGGGCTAGACTCGATACTGTAATTGGAGCAGTGTTTGGTCCAGCAAGACAAACGGACAGAGAATGGGCTTTCGTTCGTCCTCATATGGCTCGACAACAACCTCAGCCATATCGCGCGTCTTCCGAAGAGACCATTGATATCCCTCGACCATTTCCAATACCGACCACTAAACAGCATTTCACTCGCATGGACTGTGTTGAGAAACGACCGAACGAACCACTCCACTATGCTAGCGAACGACGACCTCGTTCAACCTCTCCTCCTCCTCGTCGACGTGAACACCATGTCAGAGAGCGCCGGCGAAGGTCTTCTCTTGGTGCTCAATTCGATGGACCAGCTTCGTCAGACAACAACAGCAGACGCGATCGAAGCAGGACCAAGTGGAGAGACATTACACAAACTTACAGCTACAAGCACTTTTGCGCGATCTGCGGCAGGTCACCTTCGGCATCCTACCATAAAGAACATCCTTGGGGACCCGGTATCAGAGCAAAAGCTGGCGTCTGTCGAAGGTGCACGCCTTCACGACCTTGGGAGGCCGAGCCATCAGAGCCGAGCGAACTTTGCACTCCTCCGCCATTACGAGAAGAAATCATCTCAGAATCAGAATCCGAAGAGGTGATTGAGCGCCACTCGGCGAAAAAGAAGCAGGCAAAGTTTGCCAAAACAGCCAAAACCAGCAAAGCTCAGAGTCGGAAGGATTCCATGTCTCCTGCTCGATCAAGCCAACCGATAAAGGGAAGATCTGCTACACAACGACCTGGTACGCCCGATAGCCTCAGAACCTTTGCGGATGAGTCTAAAGACCGCACTGCTCGGCATGATCCAGAAGAAGACGACAGCAAGCCTCGTATTGTCCGACGTCTAGTCTACCGCTATGTTCCGGATCTGGAGCGCATGGAGTCGAGGCGTGAACGAAACAACAAGACAGAGATTGTCATTGAAGAAATGCCAGCTGGTCTTCCTAGGTCGCCGGCATCCCAACATTCTGCTCAGGTACTGGCATCACGTCCTGGTGCCTGGTCTCGTGGAAAGATGATTCAGGTTGACCAGGATGTAGAAGAAGAGTCTGCGACTTCGAGTTCGTCCGAGGAGGAGAAAACCAAATCGATAGACCAACCCGAATGGTACTTCCGCCGTGTCACAAGAAGAACAGCACCGATGCCCATCAGAGATGACGACTACCGACCTCGACCTCCACGACACATTGATTACGATGAGACATCGCGGGTTGACAACAACTGGAGGCCTGCCAGAAGACCTTTGCGCAGCATGCTGCAGCCAGCAGCGCCTCTTCCACGTCGTGAACGCGAATATGATGATGAGTGGGCCGACGAAGATTACACCTCCTACAACGACCAGCAGTCGCGCGTGTCTTTCGCACCAGGCACGAAGAAAGGCCGCCGTGGTACTGCGGTCCCTTGCACTCCAGCTCCCGCACGAGAAGGACTAGCTGAGCGACTTGGGAAAGAGGCACTGCGTGATTCCGTAGAGGCCGCAGACGATAGGCGAGAGGAGAAACGTATCAAGAGCCGTGCGAGGCACGAAATGGCCAAAGATGGAGGAGCTTATATGGAACTGGACGGCCATTGCAGCGACGATCAAGGTGGTTGAAGGATGTGTTATCTGCGATGTACTGCTAATAGAGGTCTGTAGAAGATGTCAAGTCGGTCCAAAAGGACAAAGTCAGACCAGATCCATCACCAATCAAGGTCTGCTTCTCTTCCAGTTCTCCTTGCACTCCTCGTTCTGCTTCGCACCCTGTCATGACCTTGCCTCGGACTCGAAGTCCACCACCTGAGCCACGGTCTATCTCACAGAACACAAACATAGAGAGACACACACCAAGATTCACTTGCGCATCTCTTTTCGCCGACGACCCTGTCGGAATGCCCACAGGGGTTCGACCTGCGCCGGCCTCGATCTTCTCATCGCGGAGCAATTCTAGGGAGTCAAGCAGCGAGTTCACAGCCCAGAGTCGTTCACCTAGACCAGCATTGCGTGGTCGCAGGGTGTCCTCTGGTGTGGTTCCCAGCGATTACCATCGACAGCAACAAACATCGCCTGCGCCACCCGAAAACCCACCTGCTAGTCCACCAGCAAATCCAGCTGCCATGCGACCTCAACTGACACGAATTCGACGTTTGTCTAAAAGGTCGTCTTCCGAAGTTCGTCAACGATCGCTGTCTCCCCGACATCGCCGCGAACCATCGTCTCCAAGACTTGGTAGACTGTCATTTACACCACCAGGTTCGCCTCTGCCAGGGTCGAATTCTGATGACATCTTCTGGGCACAAAGGACACCTGGCGATACAATGGATGTGAGGGCTGCATCGGACAAGAAGAAGATACCGAATGTTGGAAGGCCTAGAATCAAGCGTGTAGCTTCTGAGAGGGCAACTTCTGCACTGATGCGAGAAATGGAAGACGGATCACAGGAAGACTTGCCCGGACTGCCGGAGTCGCGTAGGATAAGCTTGTAGGGAGTTTAGTGGTTGAGATTGTTGTCGTCATTATTTTTTTGGAGTGAGGTTACAAACCTGGAAGTTACAGCCACTAAATGTGTGTGCTTCTCTGCTAGGTCATCACCTGATATTCCCGAGGGCTGCTCGCCATTGCTCGTGATAACAGGGTCATACCTCGTTCATCCCTCCTTTCGCCACCACGCTTTCGCGCTTGCTACCGGTCCGCCGATAATGCCACGAGCGGCTCCACATATTTTTGGTTGCCTGGACGTTGTGTTGTTGTTGTGAAGAGACCGCTGGGCGCTGCAAGCAAATCGCACATACAAGAACGTCCTATAGCAAAGATATCGTAGAAGTAGACATTGGCGGGCGATAGATGAGGATTGCCAGATAGGCGAGGTGGCTGTGTTAAGCGCGATGATATGGTAAATATGTAAAGCGACGTAATTATGCATAATCTTGGGCCTTGGAAGCGCGTCTGTAAACAGTTCCAGCCCGCCTCCAACTGTGTATCAGCCAGCCACGCTAAAACAAGCAATGGCAATCTGAGGGAGAAGACTACATTGGTGATGATCTCGGCGCCTGTAGTCTGTTTTCTCACGTCTCACGCCGCTGTTGTCGTAGCTGCCACCTGCTGACCGCTGTCGTCTCCACTCTCACTTCCCTGTTTCACTGTCCTTGCGTCTGTGTTAGCCGTCATGTATAATGACAACAGCAACAACCCTGTCATCCGCACGGGGCAGACTAATGGTAATCTGAGTTTTCTGTTCTGCTTTACCATCCTCGCCAAAGCGGCCACTAACTCCCTCGCGCCTGATAAATAGTGAATAGAGTCAACGTCCAGCCTCCAGCTCCCTCTCTCCGCTCCTTCGCCGCTCGACCTGACAGATATCCCTCGACTTCTTCTCGATCATACCTTGCGTCTTCCCACAGCGACAGCAGTCGAGAGCAAGCTGCTGCCGCCGTTGCGAGAGCGAACAACATGGACAGACCACCTACACCTCCTCAGAACCCTATTCCACATACACATCAACACGCCGCCATACATCCTGACAACGAACCTGGTGTCGAATCATTCCTGCCATACACGCAGACACTCTACCATGAGCTCCAAGACGGCGCAAGAGAAGGTGCTCCGCCAGACCTTGACACGGTTGGACGGCCGAATAGATCGAGCTTGATGACTGCTGTTCACAGCGTAGGCTCGATGTATTCTGGAGCACGATACAGCCAGCTCGATCCGAACCCACGACCAATCACGCCTGATGCCAATGATAATGCGCCTGTTCGTTATGCACTCAATCAGATTACAAGAGATGAAGATGACAGACATGCAAGACAGTATCCTACTGGGAGTGGATATGATCATGAGCAAGAGCCTGATGCTAGGGAAGCTTTGCTCGATGAATACGCTGATCCAAGACCAATGACACCAGCCGATCGTTTTGATCAGGTTCACACTCAATATCTTGGCAACACGATACTGCCAGCCGTAGCTCAAACACCTATTGTTGACGAGCAGCAAGGCGTGAAGAGCTATGAAACTCCACATGGTGGCCACCCAACTACAGCGTTACCGCCTACACCTGATGTCCTGATCCCGTACGAGCATGAAGAACCTCGACTCAACTTCCTCCCTGGCATTCTGCGGCCTCTTTGGCTCGGCATCTACATCCTCCTTGTCCTGCTTATGATTGCAGGTCTACTTTTCTCGGGTATCTACTCTGCCTACAATGATGGTCTAGCACGATACATTGCTATCGGTGGGTCACGCTGGTTTGTCTTCAAATATCTACCAACACTTCTCGGCATGATTCTCCTGCTGTGGCTCTTTCAGATACAGATTGCGGTACAGCGCATCGCACCATTCATGGCGATGGCATCCACGAACTCAGTATCACGAGCTGAGGCTCCCTTTATGGAGGTACAGCCTACCGGGTTCTTACTGCCAAAGACGTTCTACTTCAAAGCGAAGCAACCTAAGATTGGTATCTGTATGATCCTCTTCTGGTTGCAGATCTTTACAATACCTCTGTTACCTTGTCTGTACAACATCTACTACTACGGGAACATTGCGACTCCGAATTGGCGATGGACTGCAGTACAGGGTATAGTATGGACGTTGTTCGCATTGTACCTGCTGCAGCTCGTTGCTCTGATCTTGCTTGCTCTTTCGTTGTGGCGGAAACGGACTGGATTATTATGGGACCCTCGATCACTTGCCGAACACATCGCTATGCTTGATCGATCGAATATTGGCGGCGACTATGAAGGTTCTGAATCGCTTGCCAATATCGGTGCTTTCCGTCACCATCTCGGACATGTCACTCAAACGCACAAACTTGGATACTGGACAACAAGTCGTGAACCTGGCGATATTTGGTATGGTATAGCCAAGGAAGGCGAAGGAGCCAGGCAATATAGTGACTTTGCTGGAGACAATTCCAACGAGAAACGCGATCGATTTGCACCGAGCTCGCCGTTACTTCAGAATGGAAATGGCCAGCAACATGGTCGTCATTTCAGTACTGACAGCAGAGCAAGAGAAGTGACCAATCTTGAGAAAGGCACGGAAGATTACAACCAGCGTACTCGTTACCTGCCTTGGTTCCTGAAACCATCAATTGCGCTTGTTTGGATTATCATCATGATCAGCCTCTGGCTGATATTCATCATTGTCTCTTTTGTTAAGAATGCTGTTCTCTATGGCTTCAACCCGCGTCTTCCGGTCTTACCAAATGCTGCTGGTTTCGCCAGTGCCAACTTCTTCTACTCTTTCATGCCAGCTCTACTGGCAATGCTGCTATTCCTTGGGTGGATACCAATTGACATGGCATATCGCCGCCTAGAACCATACGCTGCTCTCAACACTTCAGCAGCCAAGGGCGCTCATGCTCAGGACTCGTTGCTCCTTGACTACCCATATCGACTTCCATTCTTCTGTACCTTCGGCGCTGCATTCGGTGGTCATTATCTTGTCGCTTGGTTTTCCTTCCTCACTCTTATAGCCGCCACCTTCCCGATTCTTGCTGGTGGTGTTTTCTGGACTCAATTCTATATTCCGCAGCAGGAAGTTCGTGTCTCAATTGAGTCGAGAGGATACTACGCTCTCTGCGTCTTTCTCGCACTTGTTGCTTTCTCTCTTCCCCTGATACTCTTTACAGCAAAGAAGCGCCGGCTCCCTCATGCTGTTACGACTTTGGCAGAACAACTCTCCTTCCTTTATGCTTCGCCACTTTTAGGCGAACGTGGACCGAGCCATGGAGCTGGATCAAGAAAGACTATAGCACACCATGCAAAGACCGAAATGGCTACGCGATTGCTGGCTTCTCAAACTAAACGTGAAGCCGAAGCTGATGGTGGAAGATTTGTGCTTGGCAGATTTACAAGAGATGGAAAGGCATATTTCGGTATTGATCGGATTGGCAGAGGTGATAGAAAAAAGACTCATGATGAGCAGATGCGGGAACGAAGTCGTTATAAGAGAGCTAGTCAGGGTGGCGGATCTACTGGTCAAAGGTCGCCAGTTGGAGCTGATGGCGCAGGTGCTGGTTTAATGCGTAGTGCTGTTGGAATGGGCGAGTATGATGGTGCGAACGATAGACCGTACACTCCTACCGCTGCTACGACTGGTGGTGTACGATATGACCCTTTGTACGTACCCACTGGCAGGGGTAGCCCGAACGCTTTTGCTTTACAACAACAACGTCAGCAGCAGTCACATACCACCACAACTACCACACATCGTCCCAACACAGGCGATATCGGTCTTGCCACTTCCACCAGCACGGTGACGACGACGCATCACCTCTCCCCAGCATCAACAAATACGTCGGCGTCTGCAGCAACCCACAATAGCCCAATCACACCACGCCAAAACCAAAACCAAAGTGGACAGCATTACCACCAACAATACGCAAACCAACAAAACGACATCTATCCTCCCCACCCCAAGTTCAATCCCAACCAACCTCTAAATTTCAATCCACCCCAACAACAACATACATATCCACCACAAACGTACAATAAATACAACAATACCCTGCCACCAGGCTCGACGGGTATGGGATTGGGAAGAAGCTATAACAATATGATGGGGAGGGATGAGAGGAGGCAGGAGGGTGCCATTGCAAATCAGTTGCATTATGGAAGGGCGAGTGGGGAGTTGAGAGGAGATAGAGCGAGAGGGATGGGCTGTTGAGGGTGGAGCCCGGGGGGAGTGCTGTTTTCTGATTGCAAGCAAAGAAGGAAGGGAGGATTGCAGAGTGATGTGTGGATGACTGTGGAGAGCAACAAGAGCTTGATTATGGAAATGGTGCTAAGTGCTGAGTTGAGGAGGAAGAGCGAACAGAGTAGGATAGGGTGAAGCGAGAATAATGATGGGAATGCGGAACGAAACAATCACTATTGTTTTGTGGCGGGGTGTTTTGTATTTGCTTGATTTGATTTTGATACCCATGCTTCTTACTTTCTTAGGTAGATAGATAGTATACCATCAATTAATGATTCCAAGTAACGCCAACTTTTTTAATTTAAGTACTTGGTTTTACTTTGATTATATCGTCATTCTGTAAATAACTCGATCCCATACCTGAACTATCAGTAGTACAGAACGAGAAGCGTGAGAGGTGGGAGGAAGAAGAAGAAGACGAGGAAGACGAGGAGAAGAAGAGGAAGAAGCGGGGAGAAGAAGGAGTGTCAGAGGGAGAAATAAAGAAGAGGAGGAATAGAAGGCCAGCAGGTACGCAAGCAAGCCAGCAAGTAACAAGATATACTATGCTCATAGCACAAGCTGTTCCTTCTTTTTCTCACTTCTATGATAGGCGTATTGTTGATTGTTGTCTAGTATAGATACATAGTTTGTGTGGTAAACTAAGAGAGCTATGGTACAAGATATAATTAGTAGCGAAATTGTGCCATGTTTAGAGCAGATATATGTATGTACATACATACATGAGAAAGGGGAGAGTCGTTGGTTTGATGAGAAACAAAAGAGCTTTCAAGAATGGAATCAAGTTCAATGTTTCGAGATGATGAGACGGTAGATTCGAAGTCAGGTTGAACTCCATGACCATTTTCTTTCTCCCATTCGCCTCTCTCCTCGTTTTCCCCTTTCATAATCCTCGTTGAGATCATTTCGGGCACTGCGAACGGCCGGATGCGGATACTTTGAGGGATCTTGACCATGCTTCCGCATTTTTTTTACGTCAACCTGTTTTCTTAAGTCTATAGCCCTCGTGCATCGGGCAAGCCAACCGAAGACGATTCAGGGACGGAAAATACCATCTACTGTCAGTACTTCTAGAGATCAACAACGAAGGTCAACTCCTTTCACTCATCAATCCCCCCAGTCTCCCCACCATAAGCCTCACCGGTCCATCCTCTTCCAGATCAAAGCCCGGCTTCAGTATGACATGACCCTCCGGACCAAGTTCATCACCCACCACCAACCCAACGTACTTGTCTCCATTTGCTTTTCCAATTAGTGTATGCATCATCTTAAGGTCCTCTGCATGACTATAGTCCACAATAGCATTCACCACATGGCCTACATTCAAGTAATCGCCCACCTTCTCGCTCCCCTTGACGAAGCAAAGGGGCATACCAGACATGAACTGCAGGTAAAGTTGCTGCACGGGCGGATGTGTGGCAGGCTCTAATGCAGCCTGGACAATAAAGAAGAGTCGTTTGTTCATCTTGTTGCGCCTCGCCGGGGCAAAGCGGTAGGTGGGGTGCTTCTGCTGATGCGTGTATGATGATGCTTGGAAGTGCGTTGTTGGAGCTCGATACCGTAGATGAAAGGCTTGATGACGACGAGCAGGCAAGACAGCTATCTCGAAATAGTTTTCAGCAAGGTTCCGGCCAATGTAGCTTCCCAGCTCCGTCAGCATGGGATGGAGTTCGACGTTCTTCGGTAGCAAGATCTTTGCGTCTTCACCACCACCATCACCATCAGCTGGTTTACGTCGTGGTTTTCGGAACAAGATCTTATCTAGTACCGGCGCTTCCAAGAGATGAAGGAAGAACGTATTGACCATTGCAAGTTTCCTCAGGCTGTGATAGGGAAGGAACGTCATGATGTAGAGCCAGAGCTCTGTAGGCAGTCATTCATAGCTGATGTTAGAAGCGATCCAAGGCCGCCATCTGCCTGTAGCGAGATTGAAGAGTTTTGAGTAAGTGCTTTTGGCGGGCAAGGGCTCTAATTGAGATACTGCGCGCGCCACGCTGCCGCCTCCTATGGGGATGAGCCGGCCTCCGCCTTGTGGTACTTGAGAGAATGGGTTAAACACGTAGTTGGTATCACGTCTTTGCCTTATTCATCCGAATATATCGACATTGCAGAGTCTTCGTGGCATCATGAACAGCTATGCGATGGCGAACCTCCACATTGTAGCTTGGTAGCGCTAGTCTAGTGTAGTGCCGGAGGTGAAAGGAAGGAATGAAGCCTTCACCAATCAGCTTTCGCCGCTCGGGTAAAAGGAGTAATAGAAACATTGTGCCGTTTGCTGGCTCTGGTTGCAATGGAAGAATTCTGTCTACCACGATCGACATCTTATCTGAATATGAATATGCGCAGAGGTGTCGTCATCCGTTGGTATACTGCATGTAAGAGTTCGTCTGTTGTGCAAGTATGTTTATACAGATACAAATAGATTGATTTAGATTAGAGAGAGCTATAACTACAATTTGGTACCGAGACGTCGTGCTGGCTGCTTGCTTGCTTTGGTTACATGTACATGAGAAAGTGGAAGAGTGGTGTTTGTCCTGTCCACCACGATCGACATATCATCTTCACATGAGTAGAGTTGTCGTCGTGGTGTGTGTATCGTGGCGAGAATATAGCATTCATAATGTGTCTTTAGATTCCGATTTGCGTTTTTCGATAGTCTTGGGTGCCGATTTGTAGATTGGCTGGTGGTCCCGCTAGAGGCGCTTGAGTTGGATGTCGTGCCTGCTACTTGATGTCGAGGACGTGGGTTCGTGCTGGTTGTACTTTGGCTTGGCGATGTGCTTGAGAGTACTGCTGACGCCAGTAGTACTCGAAAAAGAGGAGAGTATAGATGCTATTGCCGAGGTGGTTGTCGTTGGGACTGTGCCATGCGACGATGTGGTCCGTATGTATGATGCTTAGTGGTTTGCAAGATCAAGACGGTGCTGTGTAACCTCTGCGATTGCCTGTGTCATATGGACATGGTCGGGATGGAATTGGCCTCGTGGTTTTATCAATCCTAAAGACAATAACGCTAATCACAGCCTTGGACGATCACGTGGTAAGGAAAATCAAGAGAAACGTCCCAACCCTGGCGGTCTGAAGAGGCAGGCTGTGCGACGAGTCCTTTCTCGTTCTGCAGATTTGCAATGATTGACACTGATTGGTGACTCATGTGCCAAGTCTGGTTGATGCTTGTTGGCTGAAAGCAGTCGAGACGATAGGCTGCGAACAAGTAGCACCATGATCTGGAATAGTGTGCTATACAACGTAATCTTTAAGCACAGAGCCATGGAGAACGACGTTTCGATTGTCTCTTCTTCATCATGTTCTTCATCGCATTGTCCTTGTTGTTGGACAACGACGACCGTGTGGTAGTCTGTTTGGACAACATCGCAAAAGCGGTATGATCTGGTAGGATCTCCAATGGTTCGAGAGCCAGCAAGTCGGTGGAGTGAGCCGATCGATCTATATCATTGTCGTCTTCAACTAATTGCTTTACGTCGTCGACGACGCGAACTTCTGGTCGAGTGAGAGTGATGCGCAAGGTCGAATCACGATCCAGACCGAAAAAGCGACCTGCTGAGAATGGTCGGCTTTGAGAGGTAGAAAGGTCATTCAAAGGCGTGGGTACAGAGTTATTGACATAGTTGTCGTAATCGGATAACAGATCAGCTTTGCTCCTGCGAGTTTTGCAGGCAGGAATGTCGTAACAATACTCGACTTGTTCATGCTCATCATTCAAGTCGTTGTTGACATCGACCACGTCCTCGTCATCATTGTCGTCATCGTCGTCGTCGTCGTCGTCGTCGTAGTAGTCATATTCGTCATCGTCCTCGGAATCGTCAAGAAAGGCAAGAGTATCACTTTTCAACGCCTTTTGATAATCTGAAATGGCAATCATCTTGGCACGTGAGTTTGGCGGAGGTCGACTAGGCTTTGGTGGAGTTTCTGTCACCGTTTCTGGCTGCTCGTCTGTTGATGGGAATCCGTAGACTAGAACTTCGTTGAACTTTTCCTCGCTACCAAAATATAGCTGGAGTGTAGTTTGTGTTTTAGGATCATGAAGATAGCGAGGAGGGGCCCTGCGTGAATTTGCAGATATTGGAGTGAACATTTCAGAGGTGGAGGCTTTTCTAGGTCGTAGTGATAATGATGGTCGAGGATTATCTCCCGACCTTGATGTTGGGGATGTCATAAAGCCACCACTAAGAGAAGTACGGCCGGTGTGTGTTGGAGTTGAATATTTGTAGTCGGCTCTGCTGTTGACAGATTCAACGCTCGTGCGAGAGGTATACATGGTAGGCGCAGTGACATCAGACAGCGCGGCAGAGGTTGACGACCATGCCGAAGTGCTGGCAGACTGTCTAAGATGAGGATTGCTTCGACTTCCAGAGTGCATTGAATAGTTTGCAGGAGTGTCAAGAGTAGTGTTATGCTGAATACGAGCCTTTTCTGAAGGTGAAAACTGAGCTCTGCGGACTTTTGGAGGTAGTTGCGAGAACCAGTCCTGGGGCTGCCGAGGAACGGACGAGGATTTTGAAGAGTTAAACGTCGTGCTGCTGCGTGCGCTCAACTCTCGAGCTCCTCGAGTCAAGGATGGTGTATAGAGTTGGACATGCTCCTGCCCGGTGCCTTGGACGAGGGATTGCTTGGTCAGCGCTAAAGCTAGATGCGATCTTTAAGCTAGAGGTTAGCCAAACTATTAAGCCCGGGACTAGGACGGTAGAGCAACGGCTGAAGGATAACTCGGCGAGAACATTTTCGAGAGTAAACACAGGCAAGAGGGAATGTCTTTTGAGAGAAGTGGTGTGCAGGATCAACCCTTGACACGCCAACAAGTCACAGCTCTTGTGTAGCACGAAGCATGTTTGATGATGATGGAGAAGAGGAAGCGTACCTGAGAGGGGCCGCTGTTTCAGATGCTGGGATGGGCGTTGGGCAATCGTCATTGGTCGAGCTTAAACCATAACAAGCTAGCGGCATCTTGCAAAGGGTGAAGGAACGCGGCCGCGGGACAAGACCAAAATGCTACAACGAAGACGGTTTATCAAGTTGGACGTAAGTTGAGAAACTAATTTTCAGACTTTCAAATGATGAAGGAGCAGATGGCCAGCCTTTATGAAATGGCCGAAGAGGACAGAAAGAACGAGCGTGCACATCAGGCGCAAGGAGAATTGTTAAGGAGGAGCTTTCTCAAGCAAGGAGGAGGAGAAGCCTCGTTTCGTTTCGCGTGCTGAAACAACTGTGCCAAAGTCTCCGCCCCAGAGTCGATTCTTGACCTCGTCGTCCTCTCGTCTTCTTGTGTACAAGGTACTATATGCCGCAGCTGGTCATGTCAATGTCGCAAGCCTCTTTCACTCTAAAGTACTAGTGCTCAACCTACCACTAATACAGACCAGCTCCTCTCTCGTGCCACTCTGATGCACCGCGCTATCCGCTTAGCAGGCCGACCGTTATCCTGTACCTTTTTACAGAACTAGTGGCGCTCGATCCAAAGCGAGCCCTGAAAGCTAGACCTCCAGCTAGGCGCGGAACACATGGTACCTATGACCAATAGCTTTAAGGAGCTTTTGATGTGACAGGCATCGGCCATTTTCAACTGCTCACCGCTATGTGCAAGCAGCGGGGTCGAAGGCTGTCATCACTTCTAAACTGTCTTGTGACTTGTGGAACGTACAAGGATTATGCTCCTGATATGAGATTGCTCCTTCACTGTCGATAGCCACGACCACTACCTGGTATTGAAATCAAAGAAGGGCTTTCGTTCGAGCCACTCGGTACAACAACGACCGATGTGCCATCATTGAGCCGTTCCTCAGTTGGCTGATGGTGCGTGGTTTCGACATCAAAACCCAAGATCACCAGAAATCTCGCAACTTCCTGTATATACCCTCCGCTCTTGATGTTTCAGAAATCATCTCCTTCCACTGCAGTATCAAATATCAAAAGAAGTAGATGAGGAGACGGCTGGAAGACAGTCTTTCTCCGCGCTGGCTAGACCCTGACTTTCCTTATCAGTCGCCAATGGCTGCTCTGCACCACAAAGCCATAGGCACAATGTGATCAACTTTCTTGCCAAGCTGGCTCAGCGATAACAGAGCTATCATTCGTTCTCTTTGCAATTTTTCACTATGTCAGGCAAAGAAATGGACGAAGGCACCAATTTCAGCCCTTACAGAAGTGATGGCAAACTGGTCAGTTGTGTAAGAATGTATATGCACTTTGAGCATTGACTAACTGCTGTAAAGTACGGCTTCGTATGTGTTGTGACTGGCGTAGATCAGCCTGTAGGGCGTGCTGTTGTGAACGAGCTTGCAAGTATGACCTTCAAACCCAGCTAAAACTGGTTACATCTGGGGGCTAACCTGTCATCCAGCACATGGAGCTGCTTGTGTCTACGGTATATACTCGAATACTCTTCTGCTGCGAAACAGCGACTGACATTACTATCTAGCATGCTCTCTCCAGTCCGACCCAACCATTGTCGAAGCCATTGGCAAAGAGAACCCAAACACAAAGATCATCCCATACCCACTACACATTGGCAACGAAGAGGATACCATCGTACTAGTCGACGACGTCCTGAACCAATGGGGACGGTACGCTACAAGATCAAATAGGTGATGCTATGAGAAAGACTAATAAGGAGATAGCCTTGATGTCTGGGTGACGAGTTCTGGTTTACTAGGTCCTCCTTCAATCTCTGAAACAAGTCCCAACGACCTGTACAAGTGCTTCGAAGCCAATTCCATGGCTCCCTTCTTCGCCTTGAAGTATGCTCCACCAGCAATGACGAAAACAACACCAAAGGGCAACTATCCCAATGCAGCACCGAAAGAGCAGAGTTATGGCAGTATTGTTGTAGTCAGCTCGGTCGCGAGCACATACGGAGGTAGTTATATTACTGCCAAGTATGAGCTGACAGAGCTGATGCCTATTTCCAGGATGCTGGGGACCATGTTTTACGATGAGCTCCCATGCTGCGCTTGGTGTCGTGAAAGCCGGTGTTGCTACGTTGAAAGGTAGAGATAAAGCCGAGGAAGATGTCTTGCTGCGAGGCTAACGACACGTACAGGAACTGGAGTCAGAATCAATTGCATCTCCCCTGGTCAGATTGATGTTGGTGTCAGTCTACAGAATGTATACAATCTCATACTCAATGTAGTTGTCTTCAGCTAACAAAGTTCAAGTTTGACATGCGTGGAATGAGTGCCCAACTGCCGCCTTCAAGCTTGCAGTCGACAGAGGTAGACTAAGAAGACACGCTATAGTAACGACACAGATCGCTAACGCATCATAGACGCAGAAGAATACGATTGGTCTAGAGAGATCTGGCCTTCCTACCGAAGTAGCTAGAGTAGCAGGTTTTCTTGCGTCTGGTTTCTCGAGCTATGTCACTGGCAGCAACATTGTTTGTGATGGCGGCGCTTCGTATGTCATGAAATGCAGGATAAGATGGTAGATATTGTGCTAACGTCTCTCCTAGTGTTATGAACCCTTTGACGGTGCCTATATGATGACGATTGATGAAGAGTTGGAAATAATGACGAAGACATTGGACGCTTCGGTTGACGAAAGGCAGACCTCGAAAGGGCGTGAGCGTGAGCCCGGTGGTAGCTGTGGGCGAAGAGATAGTATAGCAGATTGCAACGAACAAAAGAAGTGTTTCAAGACTGTTTTATCTCGTCCCCGCTTGAGTGTTTTAGCGTTTGACCGCCGTTTGACGTTGGCCAAGAGTACTCATTGACACGTGCTTTCAGCTTGGAAACATTGGCAAGACCAATACACCTCTTATCCTCATCGTTTATTATCTTGCAATCATTTTTAGCCATGCGCAGTGTACTCCCATACTGTGCTTCGACGAGCGACATCTCTTATTACCGTACATGAGAACGTCCCTCTTTGATATCATTATCGTATCCATATCATTCTGACTGTACATTGTGCCGGAGAGCTTGGAGTGGGAGTCTTCGCGTTTGAGAAGAGGAAGATTCAACTAGATTACAAAAGCCGCCATGAGTACTTCGACGCCTCCTACTACATCCAGTCAACCCAAAGCGAAGGGGTGGAAATGGACATTAGGCATCCTAGACGCAGACACGGATGAGGTGCCAGGTATGTGTATACTGGTCCTCTCGACAAGAGATTACAACAATTGACATAACTTGTGTAGGATCCATCCTCCTCCTCGCAGATCATTCCAAACAAAATGTCCCACTTGGACTCGACCCAATAACCAGCCCAGACAATGCCCGCCGAGCCTCCTTAGCCTTTCAACAATCCGAAGCAATGTTCGGACCACAATCTCCCAGATCTCCTGCACCTGAGAAGAAACGCACAAGAGATGGCAAGATAATACTCGAACCACAACCAGAGGAGAGTCCAAACGATCCACTCAATTGGAGTACATGGCGAAGAGATGCTGCATTATTTAGTTTAGGATTCTACTGTATGGTAGGAGGTGGTATGACACCCATTCTTGCCGCAGGATTTCAAAATGTTAGTGAGAGCTACGGCGTCACTATACCGCAGGTAGCTCTGACGACGGGCTTGTACATGATGGGTTTGGGAGTAGGATCTGTCATCTTTTCGCCAACAGCAATAAAATTTGGAAAGCGACCTGTATATCTGGCAACCTGCTTTATCTTCTTGCTGACGGCGATATGGTGTGCTCTATCACCAAACTACGCTTCTCTTTGTGTCGCAAGAGTCATTCAGGGTATCGCAGTATCACCTGTAGAATGCTTACCTTCTGCTACAATAGCTGAAATCTTCTATCTTCATGAGAGAGCTTATCGACTTGGAGTATATACGCTACTACTGTTGGGAGGCAAGAATCTTATTCCGCTCGTCAGTGCTGCAATCATTCAATCGCTTTCGTGGCATTGGGTGTTTTATATCGTGGCGATTGTGGTCGGATTTTGTTGGATACTTCTCTTCTTTTTCGTGCCAGAATCATTTTGGGATAGAACACCTCGACCTCATGAACCACGACCACGTAGGAAGTCGACGCTACAGATGCCGTTTAGACGTCCTTCTCAGCTCACAAGAGAACATAAAGATGAAATGAATAGAGTTGATTCAACGATGCCGACAGAAACAGGTTTTCAGTCAGGCTCAATCTCAGGCGCACTCGCTCAACGAAGAGCACACGATGAGAAGCACCATGAAAATCATTTACCAAATATAGACTCTGCTCTGCAAGCACCACACCAGTCGCAACATCGACTATCGCAACCACCACCACCACCACTACTTACCCGCGACACCTCCGATTACTTCCATTTCACCTCCAACCAACCCGACACGACCAACCTCGAAACTGGCAACCCTTCTCACAGCACAAACACCACCCTCTCCCCCATTTCTCGCATCAACTCACCACTCCATTACACCAAAGCCCTCCGCCACGCCCCGCGCAAAACCTACATACAAACACTGCAACCCTATTCCGGTCGCCTCTCGCCCGACTCCTGGCTTCGCATCGCCCTCCGCCCAGCCATCCTCCTCGCCTACCCCGCCATTCTTTGGAGTTCTGCCATCTACGCTCTGAGCGTCGGCTGGCTAATCATCCTCTCCGAATCAGTCAGCACAATCTACCGCTCCGACGCCTATGCCTATCGCTTCACCGCCATCCAAACCGGCCTCATCTACCTCTCCCCATTCATTGGCGGTATCCTCGGCACAGCCGTCGCAGGCAAATTATCAGATGTCATCGTCCGCTTCATGGCACGAAGAAACCACGGCATCTACGAACCTGAGTTCCGTCTCGTCATGGCCCTGCCAATCGCATTAGCCACCACAGCAGGCCTCTGGGGCTTCGGCTGGGCCGCAGAAGAACGCGACGCTTGGATCGTCCCGACTGTTTTCTTCGGCGTCATCAGTTTCGGGTGCTGTCTTGGCTCCACAACAGCGATAACGTTTGCCGTGGACAGCTACAGGCAGTATGCAGGCGAAGCACTCGTTAGTCTGAATTGGTGCAAGAATGTGTTTGATGGGCTCGTGTTTAGTTTGTTTTTTGCGCATTGGTTGGAGGCGGATGGAAGTAAGACGGTTTTTCTTGCATTGGGAGGGATTCAGCTGGCGGTTTGTGCGACGACGCCTGTCTTGTATTTGTATGGGAAGAGGGCGAGGTTGTGGACGCTGAGGAAGGGGATGATGGATCGCTGGAAGTGATGGGTGGATATGACTGGGTGGGATGGATGGATGGATGGATGGATGGGTTGGTATTTCTTTTCATATCTCGTATTTTGTTCGAATATATGAGTACTGTGTCTGGAATGGAACTAACAAATGCATTATCCGTTTTGCCTTTTTTCTTTATAGATGCTTTAGGTCCTCTCGCCTCCTCTTCCGCTTTTCTTCTTCACCAAATGTGATTGCAAGGGGAAACAAAGTAAAGCATGCTTGAAATCTTAAACTCTTGAATTCCTATTCTCCCGTCAAGAAGAAGCAGGAGTAGTCCAACCAAATACTCTTGCGTACGAGAGCCTGATCCTTTACGTTTTGACGTGCAAACTTTGACTTCCTCAGAGCAGCAACACTACGACGAAGTATTTCGTGAAGATGAAACCTTATCTGAAACATTATCGCTACAATGGGCCCATGATCTCAGCCCTCCCTAGCTATAAATCTATCGATAGTGTCAATAGAAGCTCTTAATGTTGACGTGAGAGTGCTGAGGTTGCACTTTGCACTCCTGGGGTAATGGTCGAGGTGGTGGTCGCTCGACTGCAGATATTAATATTGCGCACGTATACCATAGTATAATTGAATGAGTGGGTGGGGGAGGGTGGCAGGGCGGACGGACGGACGGACGGACGGGGGGTGTGTCTACTACGGGATCGCTTATGGTCTGATAGGACCTGGTAAGGCATCGCAATTCGCAGTACCGGGAACGGCATAGATGTGTTGGCATTATAGTTGTGTCATATAGTTGTGTCGTGCGGATTTACAGGAGGGGCGTTGCTTGCTTTCGACAGAACAGGTGTATGTAACCAAAAGTACTTTGCGTGTTGCTTTTCCACAAGAGGCGGGTAGCAGTAGTAATAGTGATAGTGGTTGATAGTAACAGTCGTGAAAGCTTCAAGATCAAATAACAAGAACAGCAAGATCCCCCCGTTTTCCACTTCTGCGCTAAAAACACAAATCAAATGAACGTGAAAAGATTTAATCAATACAAGAATATAACAATCGATCGTCCTCTATTTCGAGTTGTGAGAGACGACTGAGTATTCTCCCGTCCGTCTTCCTTTTGCTTCTTTCGGCTTTGTTTTGTTTCTGAAAGGGGGGTTCTGCACAATCTTTTCCTTTCTTTCGTTTTTGTCTGCAAGTGAGTGAGGATTATGGACGGGAGATTTCAGAACAAACCCGGCAGCCAGCCAGATGCGAAGGCATACCTATCATGTTAACCTCATGCTTGCTGCGAAATTGCCATGAGATATGAGAACAGAACACACACAATACGTCAAGTAGTCTTATTCGATCCTGACATGACACCTCACCTACCATACAACTCTACTCATTACACTATGAGTCAGCAAGTACTTCCACCCTCCCAGCACTAGCATTAGCAATACCAATACTACTTCCCTCTCTAACTTCTCCCTCTCCCTCTCCTTCTGCCCCATCCATGGTCTCTTCTTCCCGCCACTCAACCCCCGCAATCGGATGAGGCAACATAATCGCACCCATATCCACCCTCCGCTTTTTCCAAATCTCCGTCCCCAACCGCCAGCGCTCCTTCATCCTACTTTTTCTCTCCTCCATCACCACTTCCATCTCAGCTTCCTCCCTATACAGTGCCTTTTCCACCTCCCTTCGCCCAGCCTTTTGTTTATCAATCAACGCCATCATCTCTTCCTCCTGCTTGACAACTTTCTGACGCAATTGGCGCGCTTGTTGTTCGCGAAGGACGTTGATGGCGCTGAGATGTCGGCGATCCATGTTATCTCTCAGCCAACACTGGCGCTTGAGTTCATGCCGGTCTTGATTGGTGACGGTGTGTGGATGTGCTGGATCGGCAGGATTCTGACAATATGCGGACATGTGGCGGAGAGCGAGGAGACAGTTGCGTTTTTCTTGTTCCTGGGAGGTGGCTAGGTCGAGTTCGAGGGTGAGGTGCTTTTCTTCGAGTTTGGAGAGGATGGGTGCTTGCTGGGTAGAAAGGGGTTAATGATGGTATTTGGGGTGTTTCTATGAGATCTTGAGCTTACGGATTGTTCGAGCTCGTTCTGTTCAAAATTGCAGGTAACGCTGTACTGCATGTGCGATTGCTGTCGATATTGGGCAAAGCTATTTTTCTGTGCTCGTCGAAAAGCCAAGAAGCGATCTCGTTCGTCAAGTTGAGCATTCCGCAGTTCTCTGAAGCTCGGGTCTATCAAAGCGTAATAAGCATTCCGCGTTGCCAACTCTTCCATTTCTGCAGTCCCATCCTGTTGCGGATGTGGTGTAGTATTCTGTTCTGGCACAGTCCAACCACTACTATCATTCCGCAATGTCCAAATACCTTCATGATCTGATATTTCTGGACTAACAGCTCGATGGCGCAGTTCTTGGAAAGGATCGTCATGGTGTTCTGATACTGGTGTTGGTGTTTCTTCAAGGATGATGGCTACTTCGTCTGGTTTGGCGACTTCGAGGAGTGTTTCTTGCGGCAAGGGTCGATTGCAGCAGGATAAAGCGCTATTTCGGCGCGAGATGAGGGCGTTTACAACGAGTTTGCGGAGATGAGCTTGACAAATGTCGTGGTTGCATGGGAGTGATAGTGTAGGTGTTCGTTGTGGTTCGTGTGTTTGTATGCATCGTGAGCATATCCTGTTACTTTACAGATCAGTCAGTGGTACGAAATAACAAGGCGTTGTTTTTCGTTTACTTTCTGTCCTCTTCACCGATATGTGACCTCCTCAATTTCAACTTGCTCAAGCCCCGTTTCAAGGTCGATCTCTTGCGTGGGGAGCGGTCGGCATCTGGGACGCTGAAGCTCAAGCTCGAGCGGTTTGAAGAAGTATCCAAGGTCGTGGTACTATGGCTTCTTGAGCTGTTTGCTGCAGTAGAATTGGCAGTCGTGGACAAGGTCAAGCGGGAGAAGTTCAGGAATCGTTGGGTGGGAGAAAGGTGGGTGGCCTTTCTGGCTGGTTGATCGACTGAAGGACGAGACTGAGAGTAGGCAGAGGTGAGGCCAGTCGACCATGTCTTGTGTGAATCTATGGATGTGGACTGGCGGAGCGGAGGACTAGGAGATGCAGTGGAAGGTGAGCTGAGTGTGGGTAATGACGGCGCGCGTGTGTCTGGTGCGGGTATAGATGTTGACCATAGCTCTTGTTCGACACCAGCAGTCCGAGCTGCCTGCAGGACTTCATCGTGTAGGCTCTGCTCCGTTTGATCATCTTGTAGTTGGAGGACCCCTCCTGTATAGCTTCGGTCGTCTAGTATTACTGCCAGCGACAGAGGCTGAGTTTTGGCTGCGACCCCAATCATAACAGACGATGCGCAGCAGGAAGCACGTAGCAGTGTAGCATAGCAGTGAGTGATACAGGTGACAGTGATGTGCCGAATGCCAGGATTGGCTCAAGGGAGGTGCGGTGACGAACGGAGGTTATTAGGTAGACTAACAGGCGTTCGGAATACAAATACACTGGTCAAACAGGCGGCTCGCCTAGACCATCTTCATCTCGTCTCTCGTCTCGTCTATATTGAGCGGGACATGGCTCGTTGATTGCTCGGATATCGACAAGACATACTGTAGGAAGAAGACTGAAGTTGTACATACAGCAGATATACATTGACGGCACCATCATCTCGAAATGCTGTCTCCGACGTAGAAGTAGAGATGCTTTTAGATACAGTGGAGTGGACCAAATCATACACCACATGCAAATCCGCTTCCACCTTCCTTACTTGTTGTGGCTTGTTGTGGCTTTGTGACACTTCAGTTCATACCACACATCTTTCAGCCTGTCATGACTCCTTCTTCATGTCTCAATCTTGACCAGCTTCTTCCCAACATACTTGTCCATGTCGACAGGCGACTGTTGTCGCCAAGTATCCTGCGTGATAGCACGGCCCAAGGTTTTATCTAGCACCCAGTCAGCCATTTGACTACCTCCGATCGACAGTGCCATCCCAATCACCAATATGGTCGTTTATGATCTTTGCGCCTTGGTTCGCTGTATGCTGGCGACCGACTACTTCAATAAAGTCGCCTTCGGGGTCTATGATAATCGTCAGCATTCTGTTCAACGACATCAAACTTCTAGCAATACGCACCCATTAGATAAAAGTAGATACTATGGTCTACCAAGTAATCCTCGCCAGGCTTTACATGTGGTGGTGTCGAAAAGTATACTCGGTACTGTTTGCATGTCGCCTTAACCTGCTCCCACGTGCCCGTCAAGCCGATGAGGTCGGGATGAAACTCGCTGAGATATGATTTGACGACTGGTGGTGTATCTCTTGCTGGGTCGCAAGTGATGAATACTGGTCGTAGGACATTTCCTCGTTTCTCTTTGATAATATCAATCATCTTCGCCATCTTATCAAGCTCATCCGGGCAGATATCAGGACAATGTGAGAATCCAAAATAGAGCTAATCATAGCCGAATGTCAGCTCTTGCGACCAAAAGTCTTTTTTCAAATCTCCTACCAGTGCAAATTTGCCTTTCAGGTCTTCACTTGTATAGCGCTTGCCATCCTGGTTGACCAGCTCGAACGGCCCACCAATCTTTGGCTTGCCCACACCTTTTGATGCATCTCTTATTCGCTTACGTGCTAATCGTTCTTTTTCAGATTGGAAATAGTACATCATGCCTCCACCACACGCCAGGAAGAAGATTCCAGAAGCAATAGAGAATGGCTGATGGATAGTATGTTAGATTGTATGCGTATAACATCCTGAATCGTCGAGGGAAGCTTACACCCATGTTGTTGAAAGCCTTTGCTTGTTCAACAGTCTTGAATTGCGCGAGGCGAGGTGAAGTAGTGGAGAGGTTTCTGGACTGTTGACATGCCCGCGATATCACTTGCGATTTGTTTCTGGATGCGCTGGATGTAGAGTGAGGCAGACCTGCTGTCCTCAGAGTTCTTGACAAGTTTGCCACGCAAAGTCGTTGTTGCGCCATTCTTGGGGTTGATGGGTGGACGGTGAGGGAAGCTGGATGATTCACTGCGCGGATCGCTGGCTTCGTGAACAATCAGAAAGCTCCTGGATGAAGTCGCGAGAAATTGAAGGAGAGGTAAGACGACAATCCTCACGACTTAACATTTTGGGATCGACGTACGTCACATGCAAGTATGTTTTCTTGGCAAATCGAACTTATCGAAGGGCGAGATAGTCATGAAGGGTAATTATATAAATCAATGCATACTATTGACAATGTCAATATCTACTCCTCCCTATACGTCAATTTCCTTATATTGCCCAATTGCACCCGCGCCTTCGACAGCTCATTCTCCAATTTCAAAATCTCGACCTGCTGCTCCATCTCCCTCGTCTTCATCTCATGCCCACTCATCTTGGTGTAATCGATACCCTCCTCGTCTGCTCCATCTCTTTGCGCGATAATGGCCTGCACTTGCCTGACCAAGCTCTTACAAGCACTGGTAACAGCCTTACTAGCCTCTTCCAAGCGCTCCTGCGTCTTACTCATAAATGTCGCCTTTACTCTGCTAGCAGCTACCAACTGTGCAGTACTTGCAGCGACGTCGTTACTAGCCACAATAAGCTGCTCCGCGCTGTTTCGGCCAGAGATCACACCATCAGCAGTTTCGATAAGCATGTTTGTGCTGTTGGCGACAGCTTTGGCGGCTGAGATCAATCCTTCGGTCCAGCGGTTGTTCTTCTTGTAAAACTGCGCACGAGACATGGAACTTCCACGACCTTGAGCCACGATTTCCGTTTGTGAAGAGGCGGCGGCCTTGATAAGGCGAGCGATGGCGGAAGTGACGGCAATGGCCGCTTCGAGAATGGAGCTAGAGGACAAAAGCGTTAGCAGAGATTTTGATCACAGAAGATAGGAAGCCACATACTCGTGAATCTTGAGCTCATATGTCGAGTATCCATCACGACTCTTGTTCATCAGCTTACTGAGACGTTCAGTAGCCGCCTCAATCGCTTTAGCAGCATTGGTCATTTCACGATCGACAAGATCGCCAAGATCCCCAGTACTGTTTGCAAGCTTGGTTTTTGGCGCAAAAGCATCAGCGAGCTTGGAGAGTTTTTGCAGATTAATCTGAACATCACTGTTGTTATTGATGACAACATCAGTCTTCTGCGTCTCATCAAGTCCATCCAGACGGAAGGACTGCAGAGAGCGGAAGAAGTTGACGGTCGATTGAGCAGATTGACGTCCAGCATTGATCAACTGATCCGCCTTCTTGTCATCAGACGCAAAGCGAGTGAGACCTTTTGTGTTGCTCAACACTTCTGAGATGGCACCTGAAAATGCGTTGACACTTTTGATAATTTCACCATGGGTTGCATTAGGTCCATCTGCAATAAAATTGTTGAAGGCCGTCGAGAAATCCATAGCTGTTGCGGAGGCCTTTTCGATTGTGGAAAGAGTATATGCGCCTGACGCATTCTGGTTACCAGCTTGCATAGATGAGTCAAGCTCGTACAAGGAATCGTCAACACGTTGTACACCGGATTGTAGAACAGAATCGATAATGTCGCTTATCTTCTTGAGACTGTCGAGGAGCAGGTTGTCCATTTCGCCGTTGACAACTTGGTCGACATCACCTTGACCGTTGCGAATATCTTCGAGCTCAATCAAAGCTTGATCCATGCCGGCCCTCGTAATTTCAAGCTCTTCCTCCTTCTCTCTAAGTTGTCTGCTCAGATCGGAATCACCTTCACCATACTTCATATGGATATCATCAAGTTGACGAGTCTTGTTCCGCAATGCTTCCTCAAGATCTGCAATCTCACGGTTGTGTCTTGACAACAGCGAAGAAAGCTCGGAACCCTTTGCACGATCAGCATTATCTGCTTTATCAGTCATCATGCGCAGTTCACGACGAAGCTTGTCCAGCTCCTCCTTGTGACCTCCAGCATGACGATCTTTGTCGTGCATTGCACGATCTCTTTCCCTGATCATATCTGCAAGCTCTAGGTTCTTGGTCTTGAGCTCACGCTCAAGTCTTTCTCGCTTGTCAATGGCTTCTTGTGCCGACGCTGCCTTCAGTTGTACACTCTTGAACTTGTTCAGCAAATCGAGATGCTCCTGGCGTAGTTGTGAGTAGAGTTTTGCCAGTGCCTCGTACTTGGTGCGCCAGGTGTTGATTTGCTCCTGTAGTGCTCGTATCTGATCATCCTTGAGCGCATTTTGTTGACCAACGTTAGCTTGCAATTGTGTGAGTTCGCCTTCCAAGGCCTTCATCCTTCGATCATATTGACCCAACATCAGCTGATCCTGCTCATATTGTGCTCGTGCGTTCATGTTCTCGCGTTCAAGTTCGGCCATCCGACCTTGTGTCTGCTGTTGGTATTGGTCACGAAGAAGCTGTTCTTGCGCCAGACGTTGCTGCTCCATAAGCTGTCGTTGCTGGTTCTCAAAGGCCTGTTGCGCTGCCACAGAATCTTGTTGTTGTTGTCTTTGCTGAGCCTCCCATTGCTCTTGGAGTCTGCGTTGTTCCGCCTCATACTCATTTTGCTCTCGTTGTTGGTCTTTCCAGAATTCGTTTACTGGCTCTGCTTCGATTGAGGCTGCGCGTGGTGGAGTTGCGAAAGAGGTCTCCTGCTCTGGTTGTGGCAACTCTCTTGGACGAGCAGGCAGTGCTGGAGGCGCTTCGTCATCATCATCGGCGAAGACATTTGGAGGTTCTTGTGGTAGTTTAGGTATTGTGATCAGGCTGGTGAGGTAACGCAGGTTCGAGCACTCGTAGTAAAACTTGATAAGGCGGTAGTGTTGCTGATCATATCTTTCACGAAGTGGCATGAGAAAGCCATCATCACCAAGCGCTGGAAGCTAGTCAGCAGGCTTCAGATGGGAGAGTGAAACAACTTACAGGAGTGCATAGCTCGCAGCATGCTAGTGCAGAACTTGTAGATACCATAACTCTCAGCCACAAGAGGAACAAGTGATGAGATCTTGCATTCGCTATTGGCTGATTGGTGGATATGTGTGAAGATGAGCTTTTGGAAGGATTCAATTTGGTCTTGCAGGTGCATCAGGTCGGTAATGGTTTCGTATCTGTGCTTCAAAGTAAACAACACTGCGAGTTAGTGATTCGGCGATTACATTACTTACCCTTCGTTTGGGTCGTTGATAGACCGCAAACTAACATACTCTTCGTATTCGAAAGTGCCTGGCTTGATATCAGCAAGGAATGTTGGCATGCAACCGACTAGGTCTACCATTGAAAGCTGGGTGGCTTCTGTGAAAGTGTAATTTCGCCTCGAGTAGCTGGACATATTCTTTTATCAGAGGGCCGTATCCTGCCCATGTGTTCAGCTTGTCTTCCTTATTGTTACCATCAAAGAACTTCCCACCTCTTAGACCATCTCCTTGGGCATTTCTCGCTATACTGTCTAGCCATTGGATGTTGGCCTAGGACGCGTGAGCATGTATCTTTACAGTTAGTGGAGGAACCTAGACTGACTTGTGCTTCTTTCAAAACAACAGGATGACCTTCTTGTAGCACTTTATGAACGACGATGAGAGCTTTAAACATCTGGATCTCGTCGGCCATAATGGGTTGACTACCACAGTCAGCCAGGCTCTTTCTCGACATTGCCCTGATACTACTAACACTTTCATCCCTTGCCAGAAGGATGCTGATGACTTGTGGTCCCAGGTGTAGACAATACAGCTGCGAACATGTTTGCCTGGAGATATGAGTTGGTGGTTTTTTAGAAATGTGTTGGTAGTGACACTCACGTTTTGGCGCGGACTCGTCTATGGAACAAATATTAGCTAGGAGACCTTTTCATGAAGACAGTCTTGCATGCTCACCTGCACTAGTCGCCTTCTTGATGTTGATGCTGAGTTCAGACTCGGACCTATCGCTGTGTCAACTTGGTTCGCGACCTGGATTGCTGATGGTGTCTTACTTTCCAAGGTTTATATGGCGCTGCGCCTGCGCAAGTGCGAACGCCATTGTTACTGCCGAAAGACTGAGGCACGAGCAGGTGGGAGTCCAAGTACGACAACAACGACGCTCCGGCTGAAGAGCTGCGGAACAGGAAGTACGTATTAAAACGTGGAGAAAAGTGGGGACCATTTGAAGCATGCGGAGACAATCAAACACATTTGAAACATCATTAACCGCAATAGTGACCATCTTTCAGGCATTGGAAGCGAGTTCTGTCCTTCCATGACATTATATTGCGAATAGACTTCTAGTTGCGATTATCAAGTGCTTTTCTGTCGCAGTTCTCCTCCAATCTGTGCTACCAGCTTGACCAGTAAATCTACAGTATGCTTCTCTGTTTGTAGACTCACAACAGCTCTGAGCAACGAGCCGTGATCGCCCGCTGCATAGTCAACATGGTAATTGTGAGTCTGAAGCTTTTTCGCGATCCCTGCAGTGATTTTGGTGTTCTCCTCCGCGGTCTCCGCCTTCTGATAGTAGAAGCACACCTGATAGCATGGTGGTGGACGCTCACTGACAAGGTAGAGGTCAGGATGCTTGTCCACTAGCTCTGCAAAGTGCTCTGCAACGGTGAAAGCATGGTCGACCCGTCGCTCAAACCCTTCAGTGCCATAGTATATCCAGGCAAGAGCCATCTTGAGAGCATCTCCTTTTCGCCCACATTGCAAGGACATATCTGCGTGATCCCAAAGCTCGAAAGGCTGGTCCTCGGCTTCAGCATCTCCAGCCTCTTCAGCTTCTGCTCCGTGGAAAAGATAGCTTGCAGGTAAGGTGTTCGATTTCCAGAATTGTTTCAAGTCCTTCGCCAGCAGGAAAGAACACGTAACTGGAATGTTTAGCATCTTGTGAGGGTTGAAGGCTATGCTATCAGCAAGCTCGCTACCTTGTAGCTTGTGCTTGTGCTTATCTGAGAAAGCGACGCCTCCACCCCATGAAGCATCGACATGAAACCAGAGACCTTCCTTTTTACACACTGACGCTATTTCAGTCATTGGATCGTACGACCCCAGAACTGTAGTACCAGCAGTGGCGTTCACGAAGAAAGGTGTGTACCCTTCTGTTCTAGCCTTGGAAATGGCTATTTCGAGCTCACGAACAATCATTCGTCCTGACTGATCCACAGGCACAGATCGTGCTGCGGCACTACCTAAACCGCAGATCTGTGCAGCCTTTTCAAAGGAATAGTGACCGTGAGCGCCAGTGAAAAGGACAAGCTTCTTCGAGCCGTATCCATTGACCTTTGTGTCTGGAAATAGCGTGTTTCGTGCAATAACCAATGCTGTAAGATTAGACGCGGATCCACCAGGCTGTGACATGCCTCCCGCGCGTGGCCCGTTAAGACCAAACATTGAGGCTAGAGCCTTACCTGTAGCCTTTTCAAGGAGGGTAAGTGCTGGCGAGACCTTGAAGACGTGGACATTGGAATTGAGTACACCAAGCAGAAGCTCCGAGATAGCTCCTACCGACGTGGGACCTGCATAGAGCTTGCTCAAGAAGCCTTGGCCCCATGTATTGACACTGACGTCCAGAATACGTTCCACAATGCTAGTAACACCTGCTAGTCCTTGTCCAGCATCCGGCAGATCTAGTTGGAGTTTTGCCTGCGCTTCATGAGGATCGTAATTGCTTCTACGAGCAGGTAGCGACAAGTTTAATGATTTCGCTTCCGCTGCAGCAGACCAAGCGGCCGATTCTTCGTCGGCCTCATTGACAAATTTGAGCAGTAGAGGAGTTACGGCGCCCAGCAACTAGCGCGCCATATTCAGTATGACGTTTCTTGTGATGGCAAGGGACTGACTGAGCTCACATCACGAAGTTCATTGGACTGGGAGTCAGGGAGAATATTGGGTTGAGGCTGAGCATTTTCCATGACTGACAAAGGGTTGTGTTGCACGGGTTCAATTTTGATCTCCAAAATCACTTGACACTTCGGACTTCGCTGTTGAATACTCTATCAATGCCAAAGCAAGCGCTAATAGACTGCACCTGACTATGATATGTATTAGGATGTTAGAAAGTAGTCGTAAACTAAGAAGAGTGGCAAAGTTGGCATTTGACATTGAGCATAACGGGCATACTCCGTTTGCCGTCACGTGATCCGCATGACTGTTGTCCCAAATAGAGAAATAATTGCAAGATCATCACCAGAAGAGACAAGACGAGATGAATTTTGCAACACGCCTGCCTTTTGATACTAGCTTTCAACGGCATGACAAATTAATAGAGTACGTGATGGTCTTCTGGTCTCCTGTGGCTTCTCAGGCAAGTGGTGATGGCCCTTGCCCACTCCAAAAAAGCGTCTGATTGTATCCGATGTCTTCTTATATATTTCGATCTTCACGAAGTATGGTGGCATAGTTCCAGCAGCAGTGAGTTCCGAATAAGGCCCTAGTGAAGACCACCAATAATTTGCGCAACAAATATAGCTTTGTGTTTCAGAACTTGAAACCGTCTTTAGTCATAGAAATAGGTTGAAGTATGGACCGTATGACGATGGTGTAAACAAGCACGTGGATGTGACAAAGACGGCCCGTCAACAAAACTTTAGCAATTGATAGTCTTACCTTGAATAGGCAGGTCGGAGGAGAAGGACAGGAGATGCGGTTTCTTCTCTGGTTGGCCACTAAGCTTTTCTTCCACTTATGGTATGCTATGCTATGCGATGCGAAAGCGATACAAGCATCAGTAATCAGTAGCACAGCAACAGGCCATGTTGTTTGGTAGCAGGAAGAGGCTCAGATGTCACGCTCGAATCGGCAACAGCAGCAGGGGAAAGAGCGTGGTTGGCTGCATTTGGGAGTTCGTGCCGGTTCTTGTACTAGTGCGAAGATGCTAAAGAAAGCATTTACTGATCTGCCTCGTGCAGACTCCTCATTGCCTGTTATTCGGTTTACAGTCACAAGGAAACGTTGATACTTGCCTTGTCGTGCCACGGGAACCCTGCATCAGTCGCCAATCTGGTCCAAACCTACCATGCTTGCCATTATCGCCGACGGCACACGAGCCTCTTTGCAACGTCAAACCTCCACTAACACCTTGTTCTGCAAGTGGAATATTGGCAAAAAGTTTTCAGATTGCTGCTTTCTAGACCTCTGGTCTGCTGCTTTATCCTATACTGGCCCCCAATCTTCACTGCTAGGCTAGAAAGGTGCGGCAGCAATCTCGGAGGCCGACCCAGCAAGCCTCCACTGCTTCACCCTAACCTGGTCATACAGCGATGCTCTGACTCTTCCCTACCAATGCCTCCATGGCCATCATGATCATAAACCTATTTTGGTTTTGCCTTACAGTGCCTCCCCCCATCATCACTTGCATGTCCAACCGAATCCTGCCGTTTACTCGTTCGTGTATTGATAAACATCAGCACCTTAAGTTTGCTCAGTCACCCCCACATCTCTTCTTTCCACCGTACCTTGCTTGGGATTAACATAACGTCCAAGCCACCCGCCGCAAGGCAGACGCCACTGTTGGATGCTGGATCACAGAAACACCTCAACTAAGCCTCTGTTTCAGGTCCTTCATACTTAAGAAGTGTTGCTTCACTGCAAGTCATTCTCAAGCCACGCATTGCCAGAAAGTTCTCATCCTACAAAGGTAATCACTCGTAAATAAAGTCACCAAGAGTACAAAGTAATCAACAACCAATGAGAAGCATTTCATCTTCCTATTGTCACTTGGTCTACCATCAGCATTGATTGAACTTTACGACTCCCCTCAATCATACATACACTGCAAAACAAACACGATTCTTCAATTGATTAGCCATTGTTGGCATAACCACAACCTCTTTACAACAAGCAATCACTTACCCCTGATCGAGCATCAAAATTGTCAAATTGTTTGATATCGTCATCGCAACAAGCTCACCCCACCAATATGTTTCGCTCGCCAGAGCCAGAATACATCGAGCTGCTTGTCGACATGGACTACTCATCTCCCAGCTCTTTCTATACACTCGGAGACAGCACTCGTCCCTCCAGCACCAACACTGGACCAGTGCCTAGAACAGGTGGGAGACCCTCAATCAGGCTTTATAATGCTCGCTCTAATGTGTATCCAGCGTCACGACATTCTCTCGATAGTGGCTACGAAGAGCCCAACAATTTTCAGCAAGACTTCAGCACCATCGACGACAGCGTTACCACACTCAGTCACGTCAATTCAATGGCGTCAGCCTTCACATCAACTGATGCGGGCTCGCCAGACTTACAATATGATAGCGCCAACACAGCGCATCTTTTCAGACCACCACCAATGTCAAACATTTTCTGGCCATCAGCTACTATCAATCCGCTTTCCGAGATCTACGGGTCATCCGCGACAATGACCAGCAGCGAATTTCAATTCCTTAATTTTGGAGCACAAATGATGCCGCTTCTAAGCCACCAAGGCTATGAACAAGGCTGGCCACAAGATACCACCTCTTCCTATACATTGGATCCGAACATGAATGCAACCTCGTTGGATCTATTCTTACCACCGCCGGCCTTGTCGACAAGGCCAGCGAATGCGCACCACCCTCGAGCCTACAGCGAGTCAACCTTACCTACAGCTACAGCTTCATCGATGCAACGCAACCCAACATCACATTCGGAAGGCAGCATCAGCAATAGCGAGGACCATCCAAGCATAACCACAACCACACCACACGGACATACGAGACATCGAGTCAGGACGAACAGACGACTGACCATGTCGTCCATCAACACCGCAACCCCTCCTAGAGCTTCAGTCCGACGTCGAGCAAGCACTCGCGGACCTTCCCGTCCCTCTACAACACCTTCCAGACACAACTCGAGTGCAGGTGATCGTTCACGAACAACGAGTGGTCCCGAATCGCCAGAAATCACACGCAGCAGTCGAGGACAGCACACCCACGGCGCCTTCACTTGTCCTCTTTCTCCGTACGGCTGCGAGTCCAACTTTACATCCAAGAACGAGTGGAAGCGGCATGTCATTACCAAGCACCTCAAGCTGGGCTATTATGAATGCAGCCTTTGCCCTGCCGATGGTATGCGTGCTCGATACCAGAACTCACGTAAAGATCTCTTCTCACAGCACATTTGGAGGATGCACCTGCAGACCAACGAGCCTCCCCGTCCTCAACAATCAACACATCGATCGGCAGCAAGCATAACTTCGCCGAACAGCCACGATCATACACGCCAGACTTCTACCTCTTCCAGTGGACAAGTCACTGAAGCTGTGATTGACAGATATGGCGATATCTACCCTGATTGCTACAAGTCGATTCGAGAAGCACCTCAAGAAGCTTACTGTGTATTCTGTGGCGAGCCCTTCCGAGGAGACAGCAGCACGGAGAATTGGCTTGAGCATGTCGGACGTCAGCATTTTGCGACACTCCAGCCTGGTCGTCGAGGTGAGCGCAACACTGGACATAACACTATCAGCGCCGCCATGCCAGGATTTACTCATATGGAGTGGCTCGACGATGTAGCGCTGCAGCGGTGGCTGGTCCAGTACGGTGAGATTGTTTTCGATGATTCAACAGGTTCCTATGTCCTCGCCGGCGACTCCAACACTGGTACCACAGAGGTTATTGCCGAAGACGGCGAAGAAGGTCCAGACGCCGAAGGTGAGCCTGACGTGGACTTTTACTACGTCAACTGAGGTGTTCGACGAGAGGGTGTGGTCTACGTCCACTGAGGTATTCGATGAAAGCGTCAAGTTATATGTGCATGGCTGGATGTCTGCATGGATGCATAATGGGTATAGACCGAGCATGGCTGCACACTGGAATGGTTGTTCTGAGGGTCTTTGACGACTGGAATCTATTGGCGCACATTTGCATCTTTGGCTGGAAAAGGTACGAGCATACGACGATTTGTACATATATAAATAAATGCTTTGGTTCTCCTTCTCATTCACACCTTTTGCCAAGACCCCGCCGATTAGTGATTATATTGAGCTTCCTCCACCTTCATCTTCCTTAACATCTTGTCATCGCTTCATCTTACCACCTCTTTCGCGCTTTTGAAGCGCCACAACAGACTCGACAGATCCACCATGTATGACCGCTCAGCATTCACCACATAATTACACCTACTTAACACATCCCAGGCCCATCCACGCAATCCTCATCATCAACAAAGCAGGCGGTCTAATCTACAACCGCACCTTCGGTCCCCCGCACCTCCTCCCCCTCTCCGGCAACGACTACCTCGTCCTCGCCGGCACCTTCCACGGCATCCACGCCATCTCCCGCCAACTCTCCCCCGTCACCATCCCGCGCAACTCCACCGGCATCGAAAGCCTGCAAACCTCGCGCTTCCTCATGAGCTGCTACCAGACGCCCACTGGCGTCAAGTTCTTGGTCTTTGGGGAACCGAATATGCAGCAGGAGGTGGTCGATGCGAAGTGTAAGAGGTTGTATGAGGTGTATGCGGAGTTTGTGATGAGGAATCCGTTTCAGCCATTGGAGATGCCGGTGAGGAGCGAGAAGTTTGAGAGGGCGGTGCAGGGGCAGGTTGTTGCTGGGAGGTGAGGCGAGAGAATTGTCATAAGGATTTCCAAAGAAGACTGTGGAAGAGACATCAACTGCGGAAAAGACATCGATTGAGAATGAGCCCAGACGTCCTGAGGATGTGGAAAAGGTCCTGAATAATAATGGGAAAGAGACGCTATGGCGAGCATGACACACTGTCTGATCAGATTATGCTGCAGTACCTACTCGAACTTCATGAAAAGGACGCTATCGAAGCTGATGCCGAGCTCTAGCTGAAGAAGTCTCATCTGCACATCAAGAGACTGGACCTAGCCCATAAAGTCTGGCATGGAAACCATATTTTAAGGCTCGAATAACCCTTTAGGAAAGAGGCACAACAACGACAAAAGGAAGTTGCAGGAACATTTGAAAACAAAATCTAAGAACCGAAAAGAAACAGGACCTTTGATAAAGACGGAAGTCATATACTCATTCCAAGCACTCGGCAAGGATGACCACTTCTACCATATCATACGCAATGTCCGACAAATGCCAACATACCTACCAACCCAAACCAAACCTAGGCATCAAGTCATCATCAACATCATCACTCTCGCCCTAATTGCTCACAAACGACCAACACACCACGCACTACACCCAGCTCCGCCTTTTCGCTCCAGACCCATCACGCCTTCTTCCTCTCCTCCCTTTGCAACTTCATAGCCTTCGCCTGCACCTTGGCCAACTTCTTCGCCTCCTTCGCCGTCAGCGTAATAGGCGTATGATGTCTCAGAATCTGTTTATACTCAAACTCCTCATCCGCCACCGCCTGATCAACTGTCGTTTGTGGCAAGGATCCTATCGTAGACACGGAAGACGTGCGGGATGCGTTGGTGTTGTCAGTGGTAGTAGTCGTGGTAGTCGTCGAGTTGGTTGTTGAGATGCCGACAGGTCGCGACGCCCCTGGGGTTTTTGCTTGAGTCTGTTTTGTGCTGGGGATTGTGGTGCTGGTGTTGCTGCTGGTGCTGGGAGAGGAGATGCGGCGGAAGAAAGAGGTGAGTTTGGGGAGTGAGCATGAGGATTTGCGCAGGGCGAGCTGGGTCGAGTTCTCGTATCCTCTGTCTTGGGATGAACTTGAGGTCGAGGGTCTTGTTGGCATTGATAGTGTTGGAGGTGATCGGTCCTTGGGGAAAAGAGGACGGTCCGGCTGTGCTTTGTTGTGAGGCCGCGATGGTTATCAACGATTGCTAGCGGGGCTGCTGGTGAGATGTGGTGGTGACGACGTGGATAATGAGGTAAGGCAGGTAGTTAATACTTATACTCAACTAGCTACTATCAACTCCGGAGAAAAATGCCAAGAACGACATTGGCAACTGTCTAAATTGAGGCAGTGTCAAAACGTGGTGGGAAATCCCTCATTTGGATTTCTGACTGTAAAGGCATCATTGACCGATAGTTGTGTGCATTGGGGTGTGAATCACAATAGTGTCGTGTGTGTGATCATTTGGGCTGTCAATTGTGTTTCTCACTAATGAAGGCGGTTTGTCTACCTAGTCTCAAGTAATAGATGCAGACACCGGTATATGTGACAGCGCGTGTTCTGCTGAAGCGTGCTCGACGTGTATCCAGTAATCATACAATCGATCTTACTGCATATCATGATCACCCAACGATCCATACAAAGAGAACAGCTATTCATCTCTTCGTTTCCATATCTGTTCCCGACTCATTTTCCTTCTCCTAGATTTGGTAATCTCATCAACAAAAAACAACCACTACTATTGCACCTTTTTACTCAACCTCTCAACCTCCAAGCACTGAGCGGCAATCCCTGCAAATACAGCGCCTTGGGTCTAATCCACCCAAAAAAAGTAACCACACCCACCACAATACACAAAATATTCACTATATAATACCCATCCATTTCAACCCTACACGTCCCGCCGCCCTCCAGACACCGATGCTTATCTGCTTCGAGGGCGCAACTGAAGGAAGTGGTGATTGGTGAGATGCCCTTTGATTTTAGAGAGGAGATGGTGATTGGAGAGGTTGGAGGCAGACAAGTTGCGCGGGTGAAGAAGTCGACGAGTTTGAGGATGAAGAAGCGGGGGAAGGTGCCGCCGAGATTGCTTACGCTGTCAAGGGAAAAAAAGCGAGTTAGTCTTGTTTTTTGTATGTGTTGTGCTCGATGTGAAAAGCAGATGATGATGATGATGATTGATGAGAATGAAACTTACGTCGCAAGAAGTGTCATATACGTCCCTCCAATAACCGGATCCGCAATCTTCGCATGAAACGCAGACACCGCCACAAACATGGTCGTATTCATCGACGTACTGAACACATGTTCCAAAATAACCGTCAACAGATACCAGCTCGTCACGCCCTGAGCTGGAAAAATCATAACCACAAACTGCGCAAACCCCGCCGCCACAAGCCGGCCAACAAACGCCCAACACCACAGCTGCAGCGGCGGATACTCTGACGACCACTTGCCTACATAATACCCCAGCCCGAGCTCAAACGGAAAGTCAATCAGCACGGTTAGTGCCATATCTTCCTGACTGAACCCCTTATCGAGCAGTTTCAAACTGGTAGCGGCGTCGTTGGCTTGAAAGCCGAGTTTGGCGATCAAATGCACGATTATGATGATTTGCACATTTCGTAACTGCAGGATGCCCCACATGACTTTGTACACGTCCATGATGCCTTCGCGCTCTTTTGTCTTGTCTTCTTTTTTCAGAACGGCGAGCCCGAGAGTTACGAGGATGTAGATCCAGCCCCAGAAGGTCAGGTAGCCGCCTAGTGTCATGACGCCTTCGGAGGAGGGAATGCTGCGGAACCATTTGTTGGCAAAGTCGGGCGAGTTGAAGGCCAGGAAGACGGTGTAGGAGAGGAAGTGGCCGCCTGTTAGACCGACTGTTTGGGCGGTCGAGGCGTAGGCGATGTGTTTGTGGGAGAGGATTGTTAGTGCCCAACCTGTGAGAAGTTTGAACCATCTGTTAGCCAAGTTCTGATATCTTGTGGCACAATCTTTTTGTCGGCTTTGTTCATTTTGACGAGAGATAAGCCATACCATCAACAGCAATATCTTGAGTAGCGCATGTAAACACCAGGAAAAACCACCAATACGTAAACGTCCAGATTCCTGCGCCGCCCACCGCTCCCGCTGCTGCCATCATTCCTTCGGCATGCGACCCTAGATATATCATGCCCAAACCGGATATCAACTGTACAGGCAAGATCCAACTCTTTCTCCGCCCGAGTCGACGACTCCATACGGCGTCTACTATTGGACTCCATAACAGTTTCATCGAATATGGATACGATGCTAGCGAGAAGACTCCTATTTGGCCGTACGATAAATGTTGTTTTAGGAGGAAAGGAACGGAGCCTGTTGCTAGACCCATTGGTATGCCCTAGATGTTGCCGTCCTCGTTGTCAGCTTTTTGTTTCGTTCTTTTGCGCGATGTTTGGCGTTTGTTTCTCTTCTTCTGGGGGCGATGTATATTACCTGCAAGAAATACAACATAACCAATAGCACAAACGCTCTCTGATCCTTCTTCGGCAGTTCCAGAAACCCTACTGCGCCCTCATCTTTACTGTGCATCGAATCCAGCGGATCGTTGTCTAGTGAGAACTCTTCCCTGTTCATCAGCCGCGTCGCCTGTGTCGCCGAGTCTTCATCATCTGCACCTAGTGGATATTTCCGTCGGTGCTCTACTTCGTTCATGCCAGCGCTGTTGCCGTTTTCGTGCTTTTCTTGCGAGTGCCCGTTGACTTGGGCTTGTGATCGAGTACGGCGGTTCATGTGAGGGGACGAGGGTGAGGAGGAAGAGGAGAAGGAAGAGGAAGAGGAAGAGGAAGAGGAAGGAGTGAAGGGGAGGTGGTGGTGGTGGTGGTGTTCCTCGTCAGACTGAGGTGGAATGTGCTGGTCTTTGTAATCTTCTTGGCTATTTGGTTGGAGTGGTGTTTGAGAGATTGTAGGGGGCGAAGATGAGGGAAGGGGTTGTGTAGATACAGAGATGAATTGAGCGGACATAGTAATATTATCACATCCTGCATGTTAACACGTAAAGGCCCCTCATCAACCCCACATATACACAAAACATTTAAGTCTCAGCGCACCCCTGCTTGGCGGTGAGTGATGTACTTTTACAAAAGTAGATATTTAAGATTGAAGATTATATACTAAATCTAAGTAATATATGTACAGATAAAAGGCCGTGTCACATAACATATCGAGCAGAAGCTCCATACCAACTCATCCTGCACGCCTTGTCCAATATCAGAAACCAATACACGTTCAAAGATACTCTACCTCCTTACGGCTTGAAAAGCTGTTCTTTCCTGAAGAACAAGAAGAAGCCAACACAAATCACCAACTGAAAGGCCAACGCTCCCCAGAACCACCCTTCCTGTGCAGCATTGAAAGGATGTAGTCCAAAGTTAGGGAACTGCCCACCAGGCCCCAATTTATCCGGCGCCGAAGCTCTGGCAGCAATAGTCGCAATACTCCCAATAACTTGAGCAGCAAGCAGAGCAAAGACGACATAGAATCTCGTCAACGTCTGGAGCAAAATCATGCCAAAGCCGACACCTTGTACTGCATCGAGGACGCCTAGCCAGAGCCAAAGTGAACGTCCGAGCAAGGCACCACAGACAGGTCCGCCCCATGGAACATACGTGCCGACTCCACCAATACCCCAGAGCATTTGAGCCCAGCGAGGTGCGCCCAGGCCAATAGCGAAGATGGGGAGAAGCCATGAGTGATGTTGTGAGTACCTGTAGAAACCAAACATCATAAGTGACCACACACCGACAAAGAAGACGAGGATGAGCACGAAAATCGCCCATGCAGGTGCATAAGCGCTACTCCAGAGGTAAGCCCAGTTGCGACCGTAGGTGGCAGATAAGAAGTAGTTCTGAATGATGACTGTGATGAAGAACCAGAGAATAATCTTGCGACGCCAGATACTGCGGTAGAAGCTTGGTGTTGAGCCGGGAACTTGACGGTAGTAGTTTGGTAGACCGTAATAGGAGACGACACCAATCGCCCACAATAATACAGCAAGAGGTGTCGTGATTGCTGCAAGCGTGGCGCGAGATGTGAGAAGCCCGCTAGTACCGACACCGTTAGCGTTCAAGGCTGTAAGCGAATCACCCCAGTACCAAAGAGCGGCGATGTAGACTTGCTGTATGCCCTGAATAACACAGGCTCGAGACACCCAAGTCTTGACAGGAGCGCCGCCATCAGTACCAAAGTTGACGCCAAAGTACAGCGAGCCACTTGAAGCTGCTATGGCGTAGAAACCTGTGGCAACGTTATCGATCCAAGCCCATGAGCCAGCATTGTGTGATGCAGGCCCCATGCCAACCAGGAAGAATGCAAGACCGTAGAACAACCAGGGCAGTGACAGCACAAAGACCGACTTGAGTGTCCGATATAGCACCCACCAGGCAACAGATGCGGCCAAGTAGATGCAAGCAATGACATACAACTTGTTCGAGCTCTGACCAACCGATCCCGTCAAGAGTGTGACTTGATAAGAATTGACAGCGAGGATCTGGCCAAAAGCGAGGATCATCGTGTACAAAGGCCAATCCCCAAGTTTGTGCTGCATAATCTTGGCCAACCTGTTAGGCACAACGTGGTCGTCGTCAATCTCAAACTGCTTGATATCATAGTCCTGTTCTTCGTGACCCACTACAGTCGCACTATCGGAGCCAGACCAGCGGAAGTTTGTAGAAGGCTTAGAGCCTAGCGATCTGACGGAAACAGCTGGAGCCTTGCCCATCTTTGCTGATTGAAAGCGCGAGAACCATTCCTTTTCACTTTTCATGATGAAAGACTCAATTGCCATAGAGTTCTCAGCATTATTAGCATTCACGCCATCGAGCATGTTGTCGAATGTTCTGTAGTAAAGACCAGTAGGATCAGTGAAGAATGGATCTACCCTTTGCAGACTATAGTCTTTACGATCGTTTTCGGGCTTGATCGTCTTGAGGTCGAGCATGGAGGATTGTCGTGATATGCCCTGAGAAGGTAGAGCAAAGTTAGGCGCTGGTGGTGCTGGTGGCAATGCTGACGTCGATGCGGCACTGCGCAAGAAGCGCTGATAACTCCTTGGTGGTGTGTCTACAGACGATGATGGTGAGTTGAAATCATCAGATTCTTCGCCTTCCGCAATCGCGCTTGTACGACCATAGAGGATACTGTGGCTAGCAGCGCGACGTGGAGTTTGATGCACTGGAGTGGTGGTGCCAGAAGTTCTGCGTACTGGAGCGTAGGTACCAGATCCACCACGAACGGGAGTGGCAGTGCCAGAGCTAGAGCCATGGCGCACTGGACTGTTCGCACGGCTGTTCGCGAGACTCGAGCTACCACTGTGAATACGTGATGGTCTCTTTACCAGTCCTGCAAGCTTGGCTCTGACACGATCCATATTATTCAAATCCGCAGGTGTGTCCTCTTCTGGAACATGACCTGGCCCAACAGGCTGACTGGGCATAATCTCATCTTCCCAAGGTAGACTTCGAGCTCCTCGAACTGGTGACGGAGCTCGACTGTTGGCTCTGCTGTTGTTGTTCGTAGTCCAAGCCGATCCTGTACCATTGGGTCGCGGAGTGGCAAAACCTGATGGAGTAGCAGTTCCAGAGCGCATTGTTGGTGTCTGCCATCCAGACATAAAAGGTGTCGAAGTTGCAGAGTCTCTCGCCGCTGCCTTCTTCTGTGCCTTTGCAGCCTCGCGCTGATGAATCACAAGTGCTGTTGACTGGAGCTTCTCGAGATCCTCTACCCATTGCGCGACGGGAAATCGCTGAACAGCCGAGCGAGCACGCATCCGAGCACGAGTCTCACGCTTTGAAGCAAGAGCACCACGGATGGCTTGCTTGAACTGGCTGGTCAAGTGCTTGGTTGTGGTCGATTCAATCGTGTACCACCATCCAGGCATTTGGCCAAGGCCTCCAACGCGAGCACCAACCCCAAGAGCACCCTTACGTCCGAACTCCACAGCTACGAGACCGAAAGGCTCGTCACGAGAAGGTATCAGAGCAAATTCGGCGCCACTGAAGATACAAGCAGGGAGTTGCGTGAACTCAGGCTTCGAGTAGACACGTCCAGGGTACTTCTTCATCATTTTGTCGAGTTTGAGAGCAGCAAATTTGCCGTACAAGTCGATGACGGGACCTACACATAGCAGTTGAACCTTTGGATTCTCCTCGAGCACGGAGAAGAAGACATCAGCAATGAGATCAACACCCTTCTGCATAGACCAACGACCAACAAAGACGAAGAGTTCTGCTTCGGGATCGATGGTGAGTCCAGCCCATTCCTGGCACTGCTTGCGCAAATCGCCACGTTGTGATTCGAGGTCTTCACGAATCTCAACCATGTTTGGGTCTGGCAGAACCTTGTCCCAAGAAGCAGTATCTGAAGGGTCGGGATTGGGAAGTCCACCAATGTCGGAAAGACCCCAGAAGATAGGGTATCTAGCCCAAGCACGTTTGCCATACTTGTTAGAGACACCAACGGCACCATAACCTTTTTGGTGGATGCGAAGGTAGCTGGCTCCAGCGTGCAGGAGATTGAAAACTTCGCCGAATTGAACATATTTCTCAACAACCTTGGATGGTAGGTTGTACACACCACAAATCTCAGCACGCTCGTCAAGTGTCTTGATAGGCCAAAGACCTTGGAACTCTGCGTTGTGTAGAGAGAATGCAACTGGAATGGTGCGAGGTAGAAGATAGAGAGGTGCGATGGTGCCGTGGTAGTCGTTGATGTGGTACATGTCTGGGTTCCATCTGTCGATAGCATGTGCGATACACTGATTCCATGCTGAGTAATAGACAGCAGAGTCAAGATCGTCCATACGTGCTGGGTAAGGGTCCTTCTTCGTTTGAGCACGGAAGACGGGGGAGTCGAGCAGAACATAGGTAATGTTAGCGACCTGATGCGTTTGGACGTGGACTTCGTAGTCAGTGTTGAGAATCCGAACCCAGAAAGAAGGAATCATTTGATCGACAGGATATTCGATGCCACCGACGCAAGGTACAACCCAGATGAGATCTTGATGTCCAAGGTTCTTGCCCATCAAACCAGCCATCACACCCAGACCACCAATCTTTACACCAATATTCCAGTCAGCAATGTTGTACTCCATGGTGGCAATTAAGACTTTGCGACGATTGGGTGCACCAATCGCAGCATCCACAGCATTGGCGAGTGTGAGGGACGAGTTTCCAGCGCGAAGGGTAGCCTCATCATCTTCTTGATGGCGCTTGAAGAGTCCTCTGACAGCCTCACGCAGCTCCATCTGTTCTTTGGGCAGTTTGGCTTGTGTTGGGACTTTACCCTCCTTGATACGAGCGAAAGGTAGAATGTTACGCTTCAGACTTGCACCCAGCTCGTTGAACTTCACAGCGTAGAAAGCTGAAACGTATGCCCAGATGCCGAGTCCTGCTGTCAGGATTGGTACCAATGCAAGTAGCACTGCAATGGCAATCTGTATACGAGAGCTACCGATGCCTACTAGGGTATAACCTAGGGTTCCGTCGTTGGCCAGGATACGCCAACCCAGGTTGCCACGAGGTGGTATGGTTACATTGACGATATTGTGTGCAAGTGTAGCAGGAGGTAGCCAGTCCAGAACGCCATCGTTATCAATATCACCATACGCCATACTGATATCTGGTCTGGAATCAGGATTCATACCC
>Ga0160429_1000012_pt1 | contig 283618 bp, 255 predicted proteins | sample SolpanmetagenomR_FD_108199 | JGI IMG/M metagenome (GOLD analysis project Ga0160429, IMG submission 108199) | Solar panel surface microbial communities from Lawrence Berkeley National Laboratory, California, USA - R | ecosystem: Engineered > Built environment > Solar panel > Unclassified ... | reverse complement strand
CACTAAGCACTAAGCACTAAGCACTAAGCACTAAGCACTAAGCACTAAGCACTAAGCACTAAGCACTAAGCACTAAGCACTAAGCACTAGTACACCGCCACCGACGGGTCTACGTCGTGGCTCCAGGCATCGATACCACCCTTCAAGTTAAGCAGGTTTTGGCGACCTAGGCGATGCTGCAAATAGCCGAGCGCCTGTGCCGAGCGCACGCCGTGGTGACAAATAAGCACTACAGGCCCTTCAGTGCGTATTTCATCGGCGCGGCGCGGGATTTCACCCAGCGGAATAAGTACGCTGCCCGCGATGCGGCAGTAGTCAAATTCCATTTCCTCGCGCACGTCTACGAGCTGAATATCTTCGCCGGCCGCCAGGCGGGCGTGCAAAGCGGCGGGGGTAAGGTCGGGCAGCATGAGGCAAAAGTACCCCGGCGGGCGGCTACCTTGCGCGGCTTTTCCGCTTGCCCCGCCATGCTGCTCGTTGACTTTACTACGCTACCCGCCGACATCTGGTCGGCCGTGCGCGCCACCGACCCGCTCGAAGTAGCCGGCGTAGTCACGGGCATTGTGTGCGTGTGGCTGGCGGCGCGCAGCCACATCTGGAATTTTCCGGTGGCCATCGTCAGCTGTGGGCTCTACCTATTTGTGTTCACGCGGGCCCGGCTGTATTCCGATGCGGGCTTGCAACTGGCTTTCATCGGGCTGGCTATTTATGGCTGGTGGGCGTGGCTGAGGCGGCAGCGCCTAGGTAGCACGCCCGGCCCGCACCCCGAGCCTACGGCGGTGACGTTGCCCATCACGCGTACCTCGGCCGGGCTGTGGGCGCTGCTGGTGGGCCTAGGCGTTGCGTATGCCCTGGGCGCGGGCTACCTATTTGCTACGCATACCGACGCGGCTTTGCCATACTACGACAGCACGACTACGGCCATTAGCCTAGTAGCGCAGTACCAGCTTTCGCGCCGCAAAATCGAAAACTGGTTGCTCTGGATAGGCGTCGATGTGGCGTATGTGGGCATCTACTGGCACCGTGGCTTGGCCCTCACCAGCCTGCTCTACGCCGTGTACCTGGCCTTGGCGGCCTATGGCTACTGGGAGTGGCTACGCGAGGCGCGGGCAAGCAAGGCTAGTGTACAATCATGAGTGCTACTCCGCTGCGCGTCTCCATCACCGGCCCCGAGTCAGCGGGTAAGTCTACCTTGGCTGCCGAGCTAGCGGCGCACTACGGCACCGTGTTCGTGCCCGAGTACGCCCGCGAATACCTAGAAGCCAATGGCCCAGCCTACACGTTGGCCGACCTCGAAGCTATTGCCCGCGCTCAGCTAGTAGAGGAGGAACTGCCCGTGGTACCAAGCCAGGGCTTGCTCTTTTGCGATACCGACTTGTTGGTCATTAAAATCTGGGCTGAAAACGCGTTTGGTACTTGCCCGGCCTGGGTGCTGGCCGAACTGGAAAAACCGCGCTATATCCTCACGCTGCTGCTGGCGCCCGACTTGCCCTGGACGCCTGACCCCTTGCGCGAACACCCCGACCCAATCCAGCGCTGGCATTTTTACAACTTATACCGAGCCGAATTAGTAAGCCGAAACTGGCCCTTCGCCGAAATTAGCGGTCCGCCTGCCCAGCGCTTGGTGCAGGCAGTGGCGGCCGTAGATGCACGATTGTCGGTTCAATGACCAGCAGCCGCGCATCGATAATTGTTCACTGATAACTGATACTTGAAAATGCCAACTCTCACCTCTGCAACGGCCCGCGTCGAGATAGCTGCGCACGGCGCCGAACTTACCAGATTCGTAAACCTAGCTACCGGGCTCGACTACATGTGGTCTGCCGACCCCGCGCAGTGGGCGCGCCACGCGCCGCTGCTGTTCCCTATTGTGGGTAAGCTACCCGAAGATACTTACCTGCACAACGGCCACCCCTACAAGCTCTCGCAGCACGGCTTTGCTCGCGACCAGGAGTTTCAGCTCATTCATGAAGAGGCTGATAACTTGGTTTTCCAGTTGATGGCCAGCGAGGCTACGAAGGCGATGTATCCGTTTGAGTTTGAGTTGCGGGTAAGCTACACCTTGCGCGGCTCGTCGCTCACGGTAGGCTGGCACGTGCGCAACCCCGCCGCGGCCGAGCAAGACTTGATGTTTAGCCTGGGGGCGCACCCGGCCTTCAATTGCCCCCTAGGGTCCGAGGCGGGCCAGTTTGCCGACTATGCCTTTCACTTCGACCACCCCGTGACCTTGCAGCGCCACTTGCTGCGTAGTGGCTTGCGCAATGGCGAAACGGCGCCCGTGCTAAACCAGCAAGCCACGTTGCCTCTCAGCTACGAGCTGTTTGCCGACGATGCACTGGTGTTTGACCACTTCGATTTTACCCGCATCACGCTGCAAAAGACCGACAAAACCGGTCCCTTTGTGCGGATGCAATTCGACGGTTTTCCCTACCTAGGGTTGTGGACCAAAGGCCCCGGCGCCAACTTCGTGTGCATCGAGCCCTGGCAAGGTGTGGCCAGCCCTGTAGGCCCGCCCCAAGAGCTACGCGATAAAGAAGGCATTATGACGCTGGCGCCCAGTCAGATGTTTGATTGCAGCTACACAATTGAGATTGGCTAAAACAAAATTGTCCTCGCGAGGAGGAGCGACGAAGCAATCACATCAGGAGCTATTCAGGTTCTCCCTAGGTGCGATTGCTTCGTCGTTCCTCCTCGCAAGGACAAGCGGTTTCTATTCATTCAAAATCTACGCCTCTACCGGGCGCCGGCGGTTGTAGTCGGGCTCCCAGTCGTTGATGGGGCGCGAGATGCCGGGCGGCAGGTCAAGGTCGGGTAGGCCGGGCTCGTGGGGCTCGCCGCCACCATCGTCGCCGTCGGAGGGAGGTGGGGGCGGGGGCACCCGCCGCCGCCGCGGTATTACCATAAATAAGGTAAATACCGCTAGCATAACTAAGGCGAAAAGTAGCTGATGCATAAGGCAGGACGGTAGAAAAGGCCAACAGGCGGTGGGAACCAGGGGCCAGAAACAAGCGGAGCCGGCCTTGGCAACGTAAACGCGCCGGCCTGCGTTGCACCGCCCCTTAGCCGTAGGCTAAATTAACTGATGCTCAGCAAACGAAAAAGCGAAAAGAGCGGGCGCCGTGCCGTCTGTAGCTAAAAAATTCGGGCCTGCCCGCACCGGGCCCTACCTTTGCGCTGTGTTTAGGGGTGCTAGCCGGGAATAACCCGGCCGGCTGAGATTACACCCATTGAACCGGAACCGGGTAATGCCGGCGTCGGGAACAACCAATCCGCGAACGTTTTTGCCTGCGCGCTGACCCCTGGGGCGCGGGTGCGTGTTGCTTTTCTTAGTTTAAGTTGCCAAAAACTATACTACTAGCCGGTGCCGCCTTCCTAGGGCTGGCCTCGGCGCCGGCCTGGGCTCAAGGCCCCGTATCGGGCACCATCACTGATGCCCGCACGGGCGAGGCGCTGCCTGGCGCCACCATTTTGCTCGATGGCGCGGCCATCGGCACCACTAACCCGGCGGGGGCTTTTAGCTTATCATCTGTGCCGGCTGGGGCGCACGAGCTGCGCATCACCTTCCTAGGGTACGAGCCACTGGTGCGGGCAGTGCAAGGTCGCGCCGATGCGCAGCAGCTCAGCGCGCAGCTCCAGCCGGGCGGCGTGCTCACGGGCGAGGCACTCGTGACGGCCTCGCGCGCTAGCGACCGTACCGCCACGGTGTATACCAACCTCAGCAAGCAGGACCTCAACAAGCGCAACTTTGGCCAGGACCTGCCCTACCTGCTCGACCAAACCCCCTCGGTGGTCGTGACCTCTGACGCCGGCGGGGGCGTGGGCTACACCGATATCCGCATCCGGGGCACGAGCAGCACGGGCATCAATACCACGGTGAATGGTGTGCCGCTGAACGACCCCGAAAGCCATGGCTCGTTTCTGGTGAATCTGCCCGACCTCGCGTCGTCTATCAACAGTATTCAGGTGCAGCGCGGCGTGGGCACGAGCCAAAACGGTAGTGCGGCCTTCGGCGCCAGCCTCAACATCTCGACCCTCGACGTGCGCCGCGAGGCCTACGGCGAGACCCAAAATAGCTACGGCTCTTTCAACACCTGGAAGAACAACGTGTCGTTTGGTACCGGGCTGGTGGGCAAGTACTTCACGTTTGATGGCCGCTTGTCGCGTATCAGCAGCGATGGCTATATGAACCGGGCGGCGTCGGACTTGAAGTCGTACTACTTCTCGGTTGGTTATCAGAATAAGAATACGCTGCTCAAGTTCATTACCTTCTCGGGCCGCGAAAAGACTTATCAGGCCTGGAATGGCGTGCCCGAGCCCGCTATTACCGGCAACCAGGCGCTGCTCCAAACCTACGTGGACAACGGCGAGCTATCCGCCGCTGATGCCGAGCGCGTGCGCCAGGAAGGCCGCCGCTACAGCTACTACACCTACGACAACCAGACCGACAACTACCAGCAAAACCACTACCAGCTGCACCTTTCGCAGGGCCTGGGCTCAGACTGGAACCTAGGCGCCGCGTTGCACCTCACGCGGGGCTTTGGCTACTATGAAAGCTACCGCGCTCGCCGTCGTTTCACCGACTACGGCCTGCAAAACGTGATAATCGGCGGTGATACGCTCACGCGCACCAACCTCATCGACCGCAAGTGGCTCGATAACTATTTCTACGGCGGCACCTTCGCCCTCAACTACCAGCCCCAGGCCAGCAGCGCTTTCCAAGCTACCCTAGGTGGCGGCTGGAACCGCTTCGACAACGACCACTACGGCGAGGTTATTTGGGCGCAGTACGCCTCCAATAGCTCTATCAATCAGCGATATTACTTCAATAGCGCTCGCAAAACCGACTTCAATGCCTACGCCCGCGCCACTTGGCAGGTGCTGCCCTGGTTGGGTGTGTATGGCGATGCGCAGGTGCGCCGCATCATCTACAAGATTGATGGCGTAGAGGATGACCAAGCCGACGTGACGACCCGCACCAACTATACGTTTTTCAACCCTAAGGCTGGCCTCACGGCCTCGCTCGGGCACGGGCAGCAGCTCTACGCCAGCTTCGCGGTGGGGCAGCGCGAGCCGGTGCGCGCCGACTTCACCGACCGCCAGCCCGGCTACGCACCCGCCCAGGCCGAGCGAATGAATGACTGGGAAGGCGGCTACCGCTTTACCCGCGCCGACCTCAGCTTCCTAGGTCCGAATACGGCCGTGCGCGTCGAGGCCAACGGCTTCTACATGAGCTACCGCAACCAGCTCGTGAACACCGGCCAGCTCAATGACGTGGGCACCGCCCTGCGCACCAACGTGGCCCGCAGCTACCGCCGCGGCGTCGAGCTCACGGGCTTTGTGTCGGCCAATGACAAAATCAGCCTCAGCAGCACGCTTACGCTCAGCCAGAATCGCATTCAGGACTACCGCGACATCACGTACGATGCCGATTACAACCCCGTGATTTCGGCCGAAGGCCGCACCACTACTATCTCGTACTCGCCGTCGGCCGTGTCGGCGCACACCCTAGAGGGCCAGCCGCTGAAAGGCCTGCGCCTGGCGCTGCTCTACAAAACCGTGAGCCGCCAGTACCTCGACAACTCGGCCAATGACGGCCGCAGCATCGCCGCCTACCAAGTGCTCGACTTTCGGGTGCGCTACACCCTGCACCCTTCCTTTATGAAGGAAATCGAGCTGGCGCTGCTCGTCAACAACCTACTCAACCGCGAGTACGTGTCCAATGGCTACACCTATGGCTACATCGGCGCCAGCGGCAACCAGGAAAACTTCAACTGGTACTTTCCGCAGGCCACACGCAACTTCTTAGCGTCGGTGAATTTGCGGTTTTAAAATCTTCTTTAGCGCGCAGACCCCACCCCCAGCCCCTCCCCTCCGGGAGAGGGGAGCCGACCGCAAGCAGACGTTGCGAATGTCAGGCTCCCCTCTCCCGGAGGGGAGGGGCCGGGGGTGGGGTCTGCGCGTCCGGGCTTACTGCCGAGCAAAACCTCGGGCGGGGTAGGGTTGTATCTTCAGGTATATAGCGGTAGCCCAAAAGGCTCCGCTGCCTTTTCCCGTTCTATGTTTCGTTTGTTTTTAGTGATTTTAGCGGCCTTAGGTGTCGGCCAGTCTGGCGCAGCACAGTCAGCGCCGACTAAGGCCGCGCCCATCACCATTGCCGCCGCCGCCGATTTAAAGTACGTGCTCGACTCGCTGGTCACGATTTATAACCGCCAGCACCCGCAGGCACGGGCCACGGTGGTTTACGGCTCGTCGGGTAAGTTTTATGAGCAGCTCAGCCACGGCGCGCCATTCGATTTGTTTTTCTCGGCCGATAGTTACTATCCGCGCCGCTTGCAGCAGGCTAACCTCACAGCCGGCGCGCCGCAGCTGTATGCCCTAGGGCGCCTAGTACTGTGGAGCGCCAAACTCGACCCTAGCACAAAGGGGATGAATACGTTGCTCGACCCCCAGGTAAAGCGCATAGCCATTGCTAACCCCGCCCACGCCCCCTATGGCAAGAAAGCCGAAGAAATCTTGCGTCATTACAAACTCTACGACCAGGTAAAACCTAAGCTGGTGCTAGGCGAAAACATCGGCCAAACGGCCCAGTACGCCGCCACCGGCGCCGCCGATGCGGGCCTAATTGCCTACTCGCTGGCCCTCAGCCCCGTGCTGCGCCGGGCGGGTAATTTTTACCTCATTCCGACCACGGCCCACACTCCCTTGCAGCAGAGTTTTGTGGTGCTAAAGCGCGCCAGCGGCAATACTACCGCCGCTACGTTTGCCGCCTTTATGGCCAGCCCCACGGCCCGGCAGGCGTTGAAGAAGTATGGGTTTGGGTTGTGAGAAGGGAGTCAATCATTCCTATCTGTCATGCTGAGCTTGCGAAGCATCTTCTCACGCTAGATTATTCTATCTCAGACGTGGTAGGATGCTTCGCAAGCTCAGCATGACAGACAGGAATGATTGACTCATAATTCGTAATTTCTAATTCATAATTCAACAAGGTGCCCACCGATTACTGGCAAACCCTGCGCCTCACGCTCGCCCTGGCCTCCTGCACTACTGTGCTGCTGCTGCTACTAGGGCTGCCGCTAGCCTATGTGCTGGCGCACAGCCGCAGTCGCCTGCGCCCGTTGGCCGAGGCGGTGGTGAGTTTGCCGCTGGTGCTACCGCCAACCGTGATAGGCTTTTACCTGCTGCTGGCGTTTAGCGACAGCACCGCTCTAGGGCGCTTTCTGATTGAGAAGCTGGGGCTGAGTCTCAACTTCTCATTTCCGGGTATTCTGGTGGGGTCGTTGGTGTATAGCCTGCCGTTTATGGTGCAGCCGTTGCAGGCGGGGTTTCAGCAACTGCCACGCTCGCTCACCGAGGCAGCATACACGCTGGGCAAGTCGCGCCTTACTACGCTGCGGCGCGTACTGTTGCCTAATATGAAGCCCGCGCTACTCAACGGCGCGGTGCTCACTTTTGCGCATACTCTGGGCGAGTTTGGGGTGGTTCTAATGATAGGCGGCAACCTGCCTGGCCGCACGCGGGTGGCATCCATTGCCATCTACGACGAGGTGCAGAGCCTGCAATACGACCAGGCCAATGCCTACGCAGGCACGCTGCTGGCTGTGGCCTTCGCTATTTTGGTGGCGCTCTACTGGTTTTCGAAGAAAGACGCCGCCCACCTCTCCTAGGTCCCGTGATTGACTTTCACTTAACCAAAGCGCTGCACACGGCCGCCGGCCCGCGTACCCTCGACGTAGCCCTCACGCTGGCGCCCGGCGAGCTACTGGCCCTCAGCGGTCCTTCGGGCGCCGGCAAAACCACGTTGCTACGGATGCTAGCTGGCCTCACCCGGCCCGACAGCGGCTTCTTGCGCGTGGAAGGCCAACTCTGGTACGACCAGGCCAGCCGCCAGTGGCTGCCGCCGCAGCGCCGCCCCCTGGGGTTCGTGTTCCAGGACTATGCGTTGTTTCCGAATATGACGGTACGCGAAAACCTAGCCTTTGCCGCCAGCGACCAGTCTGGTGCTGCGCAGCTAGTCAGTGAGTTGCTGGAGCTGCTGGAGCTGACCGAATTGGCCGGGCGCCGGCCAAGCGCTCTATCGGGGGGGCAGCAGCAGCGCGTGGCGCTGGCCCGCGCTCTAGCCCGCCGCCCGCGCCTACTGCTGCTCGACGAGCCCCTGTCGGCCCTCGACCTGCCCACCCGCCTGCGCTTGCAGCAAGCCCTAGGGGAGGTGCACCGGCAGTACAAGCTAACCACTGTGCTCATCAGCCACGACCCCGCCGAAATAGCTCGTCTCGCCGACCGCGTGGTCGAATTGGACCTAGGGCAGGTGCGCCGGGTGGGGCCGCCCGTGGCTGTGGCGGCGCCCGCTACGGTAGCCGGCCGAGTACTGGCTGTGCTGCCGGGCGGGCGGCTGCGGGTACAGTTGCCGGGCGGTGCTGAGGTAGAAGTAAGTGGTACAGCCGGGGTAGGGGAGGAAATTGCGCTGGCAGTGGTTTACCAGTAGCGGCGCTGCTTGTGCCGCGAGCCCTGGGGCACGTGCGGGAGTAGCTCACTGAGCAACCACCCATGCGCGGCCCCTAGGGCCCACGGTACAAGCAGCCCGCGCTACATTTGCTTAAACCCTATCTGCCCCGCCCATGTCTTCCATTGCCGACGTGCTTTCGCCCGAAGCCAAAGCCCACACTGCCCAAAAAGGCAGCACCAATGCCAACGGCTTCACCGATTATTTTGACCTCGACGGCCTGCTGACGGAGGAGAATATCCTCGTGCGCCAGAGCATCCGTGATTTCGTCAAAAAGGAGATTTCGCCTAACATTGAGAAGTGGGCGCAGCAGGCGCATTTTCCTTCCGAAATCGTGCGCAAGTTTGGCGACGTAGGTGCGTTCGGCCCCACCATTCCGCAGGAATACGGTGGTGGCGGGCTCGACTACATCAGCTACGGCCTCATCATGCAGGAGATTGAGCGCGGCGACTCGGGCATGCGCTCCACGGCCTCGGTGCAGGGCTCGCTGGTGATGTTCCCCATCTACCAATACGGCTCGGAAGAGCAGCGGCGTAAGTACTTGCCCAAGCTGGCCAGCGGCGAGTGGCTAGGCTGCTTCGGCCTTACCGAGCCCGACCACGGCTCGAACCCCGGCGGCATGACCACCAACATCCGCGAGGAAGGTGACCACTACGTGCTCAACGGTGCTAAGCTCTGGATAAGCAATTCGCCCGAGTGCCAAGTAGCCGTAGTGTGGGCCAAAAATGAGCAAGGCCGCATCAAGGGCGTCATTGTAGAGCGCGGTATGGAAGGCTTTACTACCCCCGAAATCCACAACAAATGGAGCCTGCGCGCTAGTATCACCGGCGAGCTGGTGTTCGACAACGTGCGCATACCTAGGGAGAATATTTTGCCCAATATAGAAGGCCTGCGTGGCCCGCTTAGTTGCCTCGACTCGGCGCGCTTCGGCATTGCGTGGGGCGCCATTGGCGCGGCCATCGACTGTTACGAGTCGGCCCTGAAGTACTCGCTTCAGCGCGAGCAGTTCGGTAAACCTATCGCCAGCTTCCAACTCCAGCAAAAGAAGCTCGCCGAAATGATTACCGAAATCACGAAGGCTCAGCTCCTAGCCTGGCGCCTAGGGGTGCTCAAAAACGAAGGCAAAGCCACGAGCGCCCAAATCAGCATGGCCAAGCGCAACTCAGTAGACATGGCCCTGCACGTAGCCCGCGAAGCCCGCCAGATTCATGGCGGCATGGGCATTACGGGCGAATACCCTATCATGCGCCACATGATGAACTTGGAATCAGTGGTGACCTATGAGGGCACGCACGACATCCATTTGCTCATTACAGGCGCTGATATTACGGGTATTCAGGCGTTTAAATAGAGACGGCGAAATGGGAATGACTTGCGAGCTTCGGCAGATAAGCCCTGCGTATGCTCAAAAATTATTGCAAAGCCCGAATGAGGTGCTGCAATACTATGATGACGCTAACCAAGATGAGTTGCCTGAAGAAGCGCAAGGCGAAGACCTAGACCTTGATAAAGTTTGGCACGGTCTGCATTACCTCCTAACGGGTACTGCTTGGGGTGGCGAAGCTCCTCTAAACTCCCTCCTAGTAGGTGGCGAGCAGGTGGGCGACGAGGAAGAACACGATGTAGGATACGGCCCAGCGCGCATTTTACTGCCTTCTCAAGTAGCCGCTTTTTCTCAAGCCCTAGATACAGTAAGCCCAGCGGAGATACGTAGAAGCTTTAATCCAACCGAGATGATAAAGCTAGGTATTTATCCAAACGTTTGGGATCGGGAAGATGAGGAACTCGAAGAATGGCTGCAGCAGAGCTTAGCAGAGCTAAAGGAGTTTTTACAACGAGCTGTTACCCAGCAGCAAGCTGTAATAATAGCTGTTGTTTGATACACAAGCTAATATGGGCCTCGACACCGTAGAACTCGTCATGTCTTTCGAGCGGTATTTCAACATTGAAATACCAGATACGGTATCCGAAAGCATTTACACAGTCGGCGATGCAGCCACTTGGTTTAGCCAGGAGCTAGGGGTGGTAGGGCAGCGGCAGTCGGGAGTACGGGCAGCGGTGGCTGAGCAAATAATAAGTGAACTGCCACCCAGTAGCGCTGAAGCCACACTGCTACGCCAGGTATTTCCCAATGCCTCAGCCCTCAAAACTTACCGGCATGCCTTGCGGAAGCGTCATGGCTTGATTCTGCCGCCGCTGTCTCCGTTGAAAACGGCACCAGTTTCTCCTTCGCTGTGGGAGCGGCTGACGGGTCAAACCTTGCCCCGCGTGCCGCATTGGTACGCGCAAACGGTGACCGAGCTAATCGATTGGGCGGTAGCCTTCAACTATGAGAAGTTGTTGGTGCCGCCCTTCGCTAGCCAATACGAGGTAGAGCAAGCCGTTATTGGCCTCACCAGCGACCAATCCGGAGTACCTGTCGAAGAGATACGCCTGCAAAGCAGCTTCACCAACGACCTAGGAATGGACTGATATGCTGCCGTAAGGTGAGCCGAAAGCCACCTAGGGCCGCTCTAGTAAGTACACCGTCTCGGTGGTGGCCCCTACGCCCACCGTGCTCTGCGTCACGTGCGCCACACGCCACCCCTGCGCTACTAGGGTATTGATTTTCAGTAGTTCGGCGCGGTGCATCTCCACGGCTGCCGCGGTGCTGTTGCGCTCGGTGCCGATTTTAACCTCGGGCAGCCGCTGCACCTGTCGTGTGCCATCAGGCTGGATAATGACAATTTCGGGTACAGACGATGTGGTGCCTGGGCGGCCACTGCCCACTACCATAAGGTAGCCAGCGGGGGCAGCAGCTTCGGGGTAAAAGGCCCACGAGCCGGCCGCAGCCAGCCCAAGGGAAACGAAAAGCAGCAGCTTTTTCATGAAGAAAGAATGAATGTTGGGTGGGATATAACAGTAACGTAAAAGCCTGCCAAATAGCCGGCCTGGGCTGCGAGTAGGCTTCACAATCCAACGCCCCGCCGCTGCCTACCGTATAGCCTATTACATCTCACTCTTAGACCCTCCTAGCTATGGCTACCGAAAACGAAGAATACCAGCCCCACGAAAACGCCGAAACCCGCCGCCAAGAGCGCCGCGAGCACGACAAAGAAGCTTATCTAGAGCAAGGCGATGACATGCGCCAAGGCGGCCCCGACCCCGACCTAGCTCACCGCCTGCGCACCCGCTCGGGCGATGGCAACTTTGACCCCAACGTACAAGCCGACGACCAAACTAGCGATGGTGTGGCCGCCCACATCGGCAGCAGCGGCCAGGGCGCTAGCCAGCGTGGCCACGACACCGAGCAAAACAGCAACAAAGCCCCCGACCGCCTCGACCAGCGCAACGTAGAGGGTGGCGACTTGAAAGACTAATTTCTTGTGTTTTACGCTATCAGCCCCTGGCTGCTGGCCGTCAGCTTCTCTTCATTGGAAAGCCGACAGCCAGCAATCAGGGGCTGATAGCGTAAAAAAGCCTTACTTTTAGCCCGTGCCTGGGCTGCTGGCCATTTGCGAAAGGGTCAGCGCCGCTTATTCTTTCTCACTCTATGGCTGATTCTTCTCCTCTCGTTTTGCTGGAATGCCTCGTTGCGGGCACTTCCCACCGCCCCGAACTACCCGCGCAAGAAAAGAAGCTCAAAATAGGCCAGACCCTGCGCCTAGAGCGCGAGGCCGATAGCAAGTACGACGACTGGGCCGTGAAGGTCCACTCGGGCGCGGCCGGCGACCAGGACAGCTACTGGCTCGGCTATCTGCCCGAAACCCGTAACGAAACCGTAGCTCGCCTGCTAGACGCAGGCTATCCGCTTATGGCTCGCCTAGCGCACAAGGCCTGGGAAGATGACTGGTTGCACCTCGAAATCGAGGTGCTATGGGCCGATAAAATAGCATAGCTACTAGGTGATGGACCAGCTAGCTGCGCAGCTCACCCGGATTCAAGCCAAATTATCTGCTGCCCGCGCGGCCGATAAAACGCTAGCAGTATTCGGGGCCAGTAGCCATCGCTACCAACTCCACAACCCTGTCCCGGAAGCTGAGCTGCAACAGTTGGAAGCTAGCTATGGCATCCGGCTGCCGGAGGCGTACCGCCGCTTTATGCGGGAGGTGGGCAACGGCGGTGCGGGCCCATTCTACGGTATCTACCAGTTGGGTAGTGGCCTCGATGAGTTGAGCAGCAACCCGCAGCTATACCTCTGGCAGCCTTGCCGCCTTCACCCGTCCATGACGTCGGCACAGTGGCAGGAGCTAACCCGCACCATAGAGGAAGACGATGAAATGCCGGATGACGCCTTCGACCAAGCAATAGGCGAGCTGTACGCCGGCCTGCTGCCCCTTGGCACGCAAGGTTGCACTTACCTCCATGCGCTGGTGCTAAATGGTCCATTTGTTGGGCGGGTTGTGAACCTAGACCAAGAGCGTTACTTGCCTAGCTTTGCCTACGAGGCCACGTTTTTGGACTGGTACGAGCGCTGGCTTGATGAAGTGGTAGCTGGCGACCTGTCGCAAGGTGGTGCCAGTTGGTTTGGCTATACCAGGGGTGGGTCAGAAGCGATGCTGCTAGACATGTTTCAAACAACAGCTGATGCCGATGTGCGGGCCGAGTGTGTAGTGGGCTTGCTACGAAAGCGGCAAGTGAGCCAGCCTGTGCTGCAAGCCTTGGCTGCCTACTGCCCGGTGGGCGATGCCCGCCTCCAACTGCTGCTAGCTCAGTTGCTGTTACGCTTCGACTATGCCCAAGGCAAGCCGCGACTGCTGGCGCTAGTACCTGAAAACTTGCTGGGCGTGCTGCAAAGCATTTTCTGGTACGCTAAGAGCCATAGTGCCGACTGGGTCCCGGTAATTGCGGCTAATCTGGACCGTATCCTGGATTCGAGAACGCTGAACTTTGCTACCTATGTGCTACAAGAAACTAGTGCAGATTATGGCCCGCTGCTTGTGCCCTTTGCCACAAGCCCCGACTACGGCCAGCGCCTAACCGCTTTGCACGCGTTGGCCAAGCTACCGAATAAGGCCCGCTATCTAAATACGTTCATCGAGGGGCTGCACGACCCTGAGCCCAGCGTGGTACGCACCGCGCTACAAGCCGTGCACGACTTGCCTGACCGTAATCTGTTACCTCATTACCAAGCTGTTGCAAGGCGGTATCCAGTAGAGAAGGAATATATTCTGACTAACCTGGGGCACGCGCTCAAGACGCAGGGCATAAGCCTAGATAGGCTCATGAGGCGAAAGTTTGACGGAAGCTTTTAGAGTTAGAGAGCGTCTATCTAATGTTGCTAAGGAGAAACTATCAGGAGGAGCAACTAAGTAAGCAAAACGACTCCTAGGCTGCCTGTGTTTACTTTTTTACTACTTGGCTTTCCTATGATGAGCTCTGTTGCCAATGAGTTATGCTTGGGTATGACTTAGCTAATAATACTGGTAAAACGGATTAAATTACCAATATTATTTGCTAATACCCGGCACAAACGCTGCGCTAACGGTGTTATATTTCAACACGTAAACTACCTTATTCCACCATGCGCGAAGCCTATCTGACCGGCGGTAACGACCATTTCGACGCCACCGACAAGGACATCGACAAGGCCTTGCGCCCGCTAAGTTTCGACGACTTCACGGGCCAGGATAAAATCCTTGAAAACCTCAAGGTGTTTGTGGCTGCCGCCAAGCAGCGCGGCGATGCCCTCGACCACGTGCTGCTGCACGGTCCTCCTGGCCTGGGCAAAACCACGCTCTCGCACATCATAGCCAATGAGCTGGGTGCGGGCATCAAAATGACTAGCGGCCCGGTGCTCGACAAGCCCAGCGACCTTGCTGGCCTGCTCACCAACCTAGAGCCGCACGATGTGCTCTTCATCGACGAGATTCACCGCCTCAACCCGGTGGTGGAAGAGTACCTGTACTCGGCGATGGAAGATTACCGAATCGACATCATGCTTGATTCGGGTCCCAATGCCCGCTCGGTACAGATTTCGCTGTCGCCCTTCACACTCATTGGCGCTACCACGCGCTCGGGCATGCTCACGGCGCCGTTGCGCGCCCGCTTTGGCATCTCGGCTCGCCTGGAGTACTACGACTCGAAGCTGCTGACCACTATCGTGCAGCGCTCAGCCGAAATCCTGCAAACCCCCATTCATGAAGATGCGGCCTTCGAGATTGCCCGCCGCTCGCGCGGTACGCCCCGTATTGCCAACAACCTGCTGCGCCGTACCCGCGACTTTGCCCAGATTAAAGGTACCGGTACTATCACGGTAGAGATTGCGCAGTTTGCCTTGAATGCCCTTGACGTAGACGCCCGTGGCCTCGACGATATGGACAAGCGCATCCTTACTACTATCATCGACAAGTTTAAAGGTGGCCCGGTGGGCATTAGCACCATCGCCACAGCTGTCGGCGAAGAAGGTGAAACCATTGAGGAAGTGTATGAGCCCTTCCTCATTCAGGAAGGCTACATCAAGCGCACAGCGCGGGGTCGTGAGGCTACCGAAGCGGCTTACCAGCACCTAGGGCGCCTATTGCCTCAGCACCTGCGGGGCAATAACGGCGACCTGTTTGCCGAGATTACTTCATAAGCCCGCAGCGCGGAGTTTTAGTCAGCGAGCTACCCAATCTACACGCGGACTAAAAGTCTGCGCTGCATCCAACGGAACGCGCCGCCCCCAGCGGCGCGTTCTTCGTTTCTTTGAAGTTCAATTGCCCGCTTTCTAATGCTCCTGCACGCCGAATGGACTCCTTACATCAAGCGCCGCGCCGCGGAGCTCGGGTTTATGGCCTGCGGTATATCTAAGGCTGAGTTCTTAGAAGAAGAAGCCCCTAGGCTCGAAAACTGGCTCAAGCGGGGCATGAACGGCAAGATGGGCTACATGGAAAACCACTTCGACAAGCGCCTCGACCCGCGCCTGCTTGTAGATGGAGCTAAGTCGGTGATTTCCTTGCTGCTCAACTACTACCCGCCCGCCGAGGGCCAGCAGCCCGATGATACGCTGAAAATCAGTAAGTACGCCTATGGGCGCGACTATCACTTTGTCATCAAGGACAAGCTCAAAACGCTGCTGGCTGATATGCAAGCTAACATTGGCGAGATAGGTGGGCGCTGCTTCGTCGATTCGGCGCCGGTGCTCGATAAAGCCTGGGCCAAGAAAAGCGGCCTAGGGTGGGTTGGGAAGAATTCCAACCTCATCACGCCCGGTGCGGGCTCGTTCTACTTCATTGCCGAGCTGATTGTGGATGTAGAGCTGGAGTACGACGGAGCCATCCGCGACTACTGCGGCACCTGCACCAAGTGCCTCGACGCCTGCCCCACACAAGCCATCACCGAGCCCTACGTGGTCGATGGCAGCAAGTGCATCAGCTACTTTACCATCGAGCTCAAAGACCAGCTAATTCCGCAGGATGTGGCCGGGCAATTTGGCAACTGGGTGTTTGGCTGCGACATCTGCCAGGATGTGTGCCCCTGGAATCGCTTCTCCAAGCCCACACAGGAGCCCCAGTTCCAGCCGCACCCAGACCTAAAAACGCTGTCGGCCAGCGACTGGCAAGACATTACCCACGAAGTGTTTCAGGCATTGTTTCGGCAATCGGCCCTCAAGCGCACCGGCTATGAGGGCCTCAAGCGGAATATCAAATTTGTGACTGGCCAAAGCCAGCTCGACCTAGGAAGCTAGGGGAGTGCCCGTGGTAGTGTGCTGGGCAAAAATCCGGTTCATAACCGCCCAGTAGAGGCGGGAAAACTGCTCGTAACACCACGTACGAAAGTCGGGTAGCTCGGCAGGCAGGACGTGGCGGAGCGCTTTACGCAGCTCTTTTTCAAACAATACTTTGCTGAAGCTGACCTTTAGCAAAATCGTTTTCACGTAGTCTAGCATGGTGGGTGGGAGAGAAAGGAGATAATGAACAAGGATGAATAATGACTGCGGCTACCTTATACGCGGAAAAAGCGGCCTAGGCTATCGTTTACGCGTTTTTGGGCGCAAAGCAATAGGGAATCGCTACTCAAATATATTCAACAATTTTTTTGTTTGAGGTAAGGTTATTGTTAAGCAATTGCTTCAAGCTGAACGGTATCCGTTGAAAGAGAAGTTGCATCATGCTAATAAAGAGATAGTGCAATCGATTGTAGTCATTAGCCAATAATTTAGCAGCAAAACAGAGGTGCTGCATGCTCTTATCATTTGATTAGTAAGTAGGGCGCTGCTACATATAAAAAAGGCCAGCTTCTCAAGGAAACTGGCCTCTAAATAGCGCTAGCATTTGAAGCTAACGTAAGTAGTTTAAGAGAACCTAATTGAAGTAGGTGCCGCTAACCGAGAAGTTGTTGGCAATGGCAGCTACCGTGCCCACATCCAAACCTTCGTCAAAAGCTTCCGAGTAGGCAGCAGCGGGGAAACCAGCCGTGGCCGTAAGCGTGGTGGCCGACAAGGTTACGCCACCCTGGATAACGTTGTCTTCGGCCGCGAAGGTGATGGTAGCGGGTGCGTTAGTGTTGTTGCCAGCACCGTAGATACCAGCCGTGGAGAAGCCCCGGACTGCATTCGCAGCAGGTATTGGGCCTCCGCCATCAGTACCTGAAATCCAGCTCTTAGGAGCCCCCGTGAGGCCGCTATAGGGTGCTACAGCTACACCTTGCGAAGGTGCGCTGCTGTTGATGCCAGCCCGGCGCATAGCCCGTAATTGCGAGGCATGACGAGCTTCTACCGAGTGAATATTGAGGGCTGCCGTGAGGACCGTTTTGTTAGTCATCACTAAAGGAGCAGCGCCTTTGTAGGCACGCACGCCAGTATCTTCCAGCGACTGGGCTAGAGCTAGATAAGTAGTTGCGTCGGCAGGATTGAAGCGGCCGCCGGCCGTGAAGTCAAACACGCCGGTAACAGCAGGAGGCGCAATGGCATTACCTTGCAGCACCGCACGTAGGAAAGAAACGTGGTTGGCTTCGTCGGTAGCGATAAGGTTTAGGGCCGACGTGTTAGCTGCGCTTAAGCCCGTTACAGCCGTGCGGGCATTGTAGAAGTACGACTCTAGGTACTCAAGCTTCAAGGCGAAGTTTAGTACATCGTTTACACCAGCGCCAACGGGGGTTTGTGCGTAGGCTTTGTTGAAGATAGCGCCAACAGCCAGCGGAATGGCTGCAGCAGTTAGCTTCTGGCCTAAGCCAGCCATGTTTTTGAAGATGGAGCGGCGCGAATCGAGGCGGTCGTACACCTCGGGGTCAACCTTCTCTATCTCGGAGATAATTTGGAAAAAGTTCATGATACTGGCAAGTAAGAAGTTAGAAAAAGCCGAGATAGGCTAGATTAGCGAAGACCCGAAACGTCAAGTTTAGAGCCTTCAGCCAGGAAAGTATTAGCAATGGCTACTACTTCTGAGGGCGTCATCGAACGCTCCAAGCTTGAGTTAGCTGGTGCGTAGTTGGTGTCGCCTGCGGCTTTATTTGGCGTAGTAAGGGTAATAACGTCATTGCCAACGAAGGAGCCTTCCGTTACTAGGTCACGGATAATAGCGGCGTGGCGGGCTTCAACCGATACAATTTTACCAGCAATGTAGAGGTACAGCGGCGTGCTGATATATTGACCAGCGCCATTGTAAGCAGCTACACCTAAGTCTTCAAAAGCCTTAGCAGTAGCAAGTACTGTAGTGCGGCTGTTGAAAGTGCCAGCGGGGTATACGGTATCCAGTGCCTTGATAGGAGTGGCATTAGCACCCGTAATGGCAGCCCGCAAAAAATCGCGGTGAATAACCTCGTGGTAGTAGAGGTCATCAAAAATCTGCTTTTCAGCACTGTTAGGCGCTAGGGCTGTGTAGTACGAGCCCATGCGCACCTTCGTGTAGAAATCTGCTTCAAGCTGTTCTAGTGCGTAGGCGTAGTTAAGCACCCCCACATCGCTAGAGCCCACATTTACCATGCCGGGCATGTTGTTGTCGTCTTTGCTGCAGCCAGCTAGCACTAGTGCCGTAGCTCCGGCCGTGGCGCCAGCATACATGAAGAACGAGCGACGCTTGATGGGCGTGTACAGGGGCTGGTCCAGGGTAGGTTCAGGAGCCTGAGAACCGGAGAGGATTTTGTGAGACATGAGAAAATTGGGATGAGGTAAGCAAAACGTGCCTTAGCTACACGTGGAAAACTGGAGGTGGAAAGGTGATGAAGCTGAGGAGCTGTACGGCAGTAGAATAAGCTTAGATACGCTCCAGGTAAAAATTCCTTTTATTGCCTAGTGTTGAGCTTAGTAATCAAGTATTTAGCTTAACTACTTGTGAGCAAAACGGCAACTTTCCGAGTTGATTGGTTGACTAAGCAACCTTACTGCCGGGCTTGTGAAGCACCTACGTAGCTCAGAAGCTAGTCGGATTGTCGAGTTCAGGATTATTCTGATAATCTCGCATTAGTTATTGTGCTGTGGGAGGTGCCAAGGCATAAAAAAAGGGCCGCTCCCTAAAAAAGGAAGCGGCTCTTTATAGCGAAAATGCTAGTAATAAGCTAATTCGCGTAGTATTTATCTAACCAAGCCCTTGACTGAGCCAGTAGGCACACCACTCATTTAAATAGTGGTTTTTGTGGTAGCTGAGGCAAGCAACTGGCCAAGAATTCTTAAAACCTGCGGACGGCTTGTAGTAGCAGCGCGGCAGCTAGGCTAACAAAGATTAGTGAACCACCAGCCACCTAGGTAAGCAGCTAGAACGTCTGCTGAAACAAACCTTTCGCTTTTCCAGGAGCGGAAGTAAACTTGAGGGCGATAGTCTGCACAGTATTCGGGTCAAGCGGCTCGTCAAAAGCTTCTGATACCGCTGCATCAGTGTATGTAAAAGGTGCAGTTGTTAAAGGAATACCTGCCTGCGTAACGTTGCTATCGGCAGGATAGGTTGTGGGCGGAACCCCAGCCCCATAGGCAGCGCTTGCTGGCTTGCTATTATCGGGTGCGGTAGGGCCTCCGTTGTCTATCAGGCTAATCCAACTTTTAGGAGCGGCATCGTAAGGCGCTACGGCTGGAGCAGTAGCTGAGCCCAGCGAGTTGGCTACTATAGAACGGCGCACGGTACGGAAGTGCGAGTTGTGACGAGCTTCTACCGAGTGAATGTTGAGGGCGGCTTCCAGAATGTCCTTAGTTGCTGTGGTATTCAGGGTGGGGGCACCACCTTTGTAGGCCCGTTGTCCAACATCAGAAAACGCTTGGCCAGCAGCAAAAAAGAGCGCGCCGTTAGCATTGCCAGCGCCATTTGGTACGAGAGCGGTGGCCATTGGGCCAGCACCCGTGCCGCTGCCGCCCGAGTAGTCAAAGTCAGTAACTAGGTAGGCTGGGGCACTAGCACCTAGCACACCACGCAGGGCGTTGATGTGACCAGCTTCATCGTTACGAATAGTCGTGATACCGTTTGTTTCCGAGGAGGGAATCAAGCCCGTGATGCCCAGAGCCGTATTATAGAAATGGAATTCTAGATACTCTAGCTGCAAGGCTAGCGTCAGCACTTTCTGTACATCGGCAGGCAGGGTAGTGCTCTGGCCGTAAGCGCGGTTGAAGAACGAAGCCAGGATAGCTGGTACGGCAGCAGCCGTCACTTTCTGACCAGCGTTGCCTAGGTACTTAAATACCCGGCGGCGAGGATTGATGCGGTCCAGAAACTCGGGGTCGGCCTGCTCCAGGTCGGAAACTAATTTGAAAAGATTCATGGTGATAATACTACAGATGAAGGAAATAAAGGAGCAGGAGAGACTACGAGAAGCTATTGGCCGACAGCTTAGAGTTGCTGGCCAAGTAGTTATTAACCGAGTTCAGGACATCCTGAGGCTTGCGTGAGCGCTCAGCGCCAGGTACCGGATTGCCGCTGCCAGTGAGGCTAGCAGTACCCTCACCATTATAAGCTGTGGTAGCATTGGCAGGAAGGGTCGGCGAAAAAGTGTTTACTACATCGCTGCTGACAAAGCTGTTGTAGGTAATCATGTCGCGGATAAGTGCCGCGTGCCGCGCTTCTACTGATACTATCTTACCAGCCAGACCTAGGAAGGTATTATTGGTGAGGTAGCGGCCAGCGCCATTGTAAGCTGCTACGCCAGTATCTTCAAACGTGCGGGCCGCCGAGAGAATACCATTGAGGGTAGCGAAGTCGATGCTCGAAAAATCGGTCTTTAGCTCTTGCAGGGGCGTGATGCTGTTAGCAACCAAGGCCGCCCGCAAAAAGTCGCGGTGAATAGCCTCGTGTAGTGCTAGGTCATCAAACACTTGCTTGATAGCCGCTGGGGTGCTACTGGCAGTATAGTAAGCACTTTTACGAACCTCTGCATAGAAGGCCGCTTCGAGCTGCTCCAACGCATACGCATAGTTTAGGATGCCACCATCGCCCGAGCCTACGTCGATGCGGTTGGGGTCAACGTTGTCATCATCTTTGCAACCAGCTAATACAAGTGCCGTAGCGCCAGCCGTGGCCCCGGCGTACATAAAGAACGAGCGGCGCTTGATAGGCGTGTGGAGCGGCTGGCCGAGGTCGGTTTCGTGCGGCTGCGGACCAGGGGAAACGTTGTTAGACATAAAAGAAAAGGAAAAATGAGTGAAGAGCTAGCCAGTAATGCTCTGTCGAGAGGCTAGCTAGTGCGTTGAGTAATGGGCTGTCTACGGCCGCCCTTAAGGGAAGATTTCCATTGAATGCCTTGTAAAACAGGATATTGCCCAGGCGGAAGTCATTGCTCACTCATCCTAAAAAATTTGTAGCCTGAAAATTAGCGGCGTCTATGGAAGAGGTAGTAGGCGCAGCACGCTAGCAGTAGCGCAGCCGGAATAGGTAAAAAATAGGTATTTTTCTGTGCGAAATACGTAGGCTTTCTGAAGCCTGAGAAGCCGATTTTAGCGGCCTTTTATTGCCTTATAAGCAAGGAGGATACCTAGGCCCCCAGCAAAAAATACAGAGTCAAACCTAAGGGTAGTTAGCACTGGTCGTTCAGACCGACGAACTTTGCGATTCTATTTGACGATTGGTGTTCGAAAACTCTTGATTAGGTTCGCTCTTTTGGGTCCGCGAGGCCTAGGCTGGTTATTTAGCCTACTGCTACTGTGTAGCGGCGGCGAGCCAGCGCGGGCCCAACAGCCAGCCCCCGCCACTGAAGTTGAGCTGGTACCCGGCCCCGCCGTAATACCGCTCACGGCGACCTATTCGCTGGGGGTGCGCGTACGGGGGGGCACCATCAGCAACCATTCCGAGTTTCCGGAGCTCGAGGGCTTTCGTAAAGCGGGACTAACCAAAACCACTGCCACCCGGCTAGTGGCGGGCCGCGGCAGCGTAGCCGAACTGACGCTGATGCAGCGCTACGCGCCCTACGCCGAGGGTACGTACCAGATTCCGGCCTTCGATATCACCGTCAATGGCCAAGTACTGCACAGTGCTGGCAGCCGGGTCCGCGTAGCTGCTGCCCCGGTTGCGGCACCCCTCACCGACGCCACGGTGGGAGCCGGGCAGGCCATTGGCTCGCTTGACCAGCTCCTAGGTAAGCCCAAGCCTAAGTATTTCTACGAGCCGCCCGACCACGCCTCGCTGGCGCTGGAAACTAGCCAGAATAGGGTGTATGTAAACGAAGGCGTGCGGGTGGCGCTCTACCTGTACTTGCAGCCCGCCGACCAGGCGGTGCTCAACTTCTATAACTTCGCCGAGCAGCTACCTGCCCTGGTGCAGCAGCTGCGCCAGCCCACTACCTGGGAGGTGCCCGCCGCCGAAGCCGCCATTGTACCCGATACCGTGCGCCGCAATGGCGCGGTGTATCTGCGCTTTCGGCTGGCCGAAAACACGTACTACCCACTCACGGCTCAAGACCTGCGGTTTCCACCGCTGGCTCTTACCATGACTAAGTTTAAGCTGCTGAAAAAGCCGCAGCCGGGTGAGGAAGAGAAGCTAGCAATTTATAAGACCTATACCGCCCCAGCTGTGCGCGTGGCGGTGCGCCCGCTCCCGGCCCGGCCCGGCGCACCCACTGGCTCCGTGCCAGTAGGGCATTATGTGTTGCACGAGGGGGTTAGTGGCTTGCGGTTTCGCACGGGTGAGGCCTTTGTGTACACCTTCGGGGTCGAAGGCGTAGGCAACACCGCATCTCTGGTGCTACCCACACCGCGCTCCACTGCGAAGCTTGAAATATACGGCCCCGATATCAAGGAGGAAAAGCTGCCAAATGGCACGCCGCAGAAGACTTTTCGCTACCGCTTGGTGCCTCATCAGCCTGGCCCACTCGCGTTGGATAGCTTATTTCAACTGGTATTTTTCGACCCCACCACCGCCCGCTACGATACCTTGCGCCCCGAACTACGGCCCGAGGTACGTGGTGAAGCCCGCCCCATTGCGGCCGCTAACCCCGCCGAAGACCCATTTTATGGCCCTGCCCTCGCCCGCGCCGACATCCAGCTACAGCCCCTCGATGTGTACCAAGACGTACGCCGCTACGCCGGCTGGCTCGTGGGAGCACTGCTGGTGGTAGCAGTAGTAGGCTGGTGGCGCAGCAGCTAGGCGCAGTTAGCAGGTATCAGTAACCAGTTGCCAGCTCTGCTAGCTTCTGATAAACAATTGCTTGCTAACTGCTAGTTGCTACCCGATAATTGACAACTGATAACTGAACACATGAATTCTTTCGGAACGCTTTTTCGCATCACCACCTTCGGCGAGTCGCACGGGGTGGGTATTGGGGTAATCATTGACGGCTGCCCGGCTGGCGTGCCGCTTGACGTAGCTGAGATTCAGGCGGCGCTCGACCGGCGCCGGCCGGGGCAGTCGGACCTGACGACGCCACGCAAGGAGGCCGATACCGTGCTGGTGCAGTCGGGCACATTTGAAGGCTACACCACGGGTACGCCTATCAGTCTGTTTATTGCCAATGCCGACCAGCGCTCGGGCGACTACTCGCACATTGCGCACGCCTACCGCCCCAGCCACGCCGACTACACCTACGACGTGAAGTACGGCCGCCGCGACTACCGCGGCGGGGGCCGCAGCTCGGCCCGCGAAACGGCTGCCCGTGTGGCTGCCGGCGCCGTGGCCGCCCGGGTGCTGGCGCATTTCGGCGTCGAGGTCAAGGCCTATGTGTCGGCCGTGGGCGAGGTCGAGCTATTAGAAAGCTACGAGAACCTGGATTTGACCCTCATTGACAGCAACGCCGTGCGTTGCCCCGAGCCCACGGCTGCCGCCCTCATGGAAGAGCGTATTCGGGCGGCGCAAGCGGCGCACGACACTGTGGGCGGCGTGATAACTGGTGTAGCTACTGGCGTGCCTCCCGGCCTGGGCGAGCCCGTATTTGACAAGCTGCCGGCCGTCCTAGGTCATGCGTTACTCAGTATTAATGCTGTGAAGGGCTTCGAGTTTGGCTCAGGTTTCGAGGGTACTAAACTGCCCGGCTCGGAGCATAACGACGAGTTTTACACCGACGAGGCGGGCCGCGTGCGCACTCGCACCAACCACAGCGGCGGCAGCCAGGGCGGCATCTCTAACGGCCAGGATGTGTATTTCCGCGTCGCCTTCAAGCCCGTAGCCACGCTCTTACAGCGCCAGCAAACCATCAACGACAAAGGCGAAAGCATCGAGCTAGTAGGCCGCGGCCGCCACGATGCCTGCGTGCTCCCCCGTGCCGTGCCCATCGTAGAAGCCATGACCCAACTGGTGCTGGCCGACCTACTGCTGCGCGCGCGGGCTAATAAACTATAGGATAGAAATTACGACTGTCATGCTGAACGCAGTGAAGCATCTCTACCGCATCGTTGGATGAACCCAAACGGTGCGGTAGAGATGCTTCACTGCGTTCAGCATGACGAATTTTTCTTATGCCGCTACGGCTCTTTCTCTAGCCACTTTAGCCACCGGCTGGCGGTGCGGCTTCTTGTTCTTCTTCAAGCGGTTCCACCAGATAAAGAAGCCAGTAACGGGTAGCGTGGAGCACACTAGGCTAGCTACAAAGGCCAGAATCTTGGTGGGCCACCCTAGTATGGCGCCCACGTGGATGTCGTAGTTCATGCCAATGAACTTCTCCCCGCCGGGCTTGTCGCGGTACAATTCAGCCTTTTGGAAAGCGGCGGTGCGGGCGTCGTAGGTCAGTTGGTCGGAGCGGAAGCGGGTGCCGGCGTCCTCATTCACGCGTACCGTTAGCGGGTCTTTAAGGCTGGTGCGGGGCTTAGCTGACAGGGATACGGCGGCCGGAATGCGCTGCCAGGCGTCGCGCACGGCGGTATTTAGGGTTTGGTCGGCTTGGGCCTGCTCGGCGGCACCTATGACAGAGGGCTTTTCCTTATTCATACCCTTTTTGCCGCCTTTTCTGCCCTTGCCGCCGTGGGCCTCGGCGGTGTGGCCAGTGGCTAGGTAGCTCACGCCATTGCGCACCCAATCAAACGACCAGGTGAGGCCGGTGAGGGCTATGACGAGGCTCACCAGCGTCACGTAGAAGCCCACCGTGTTGTGCAGGTCATAGTTCAGGCGCTTGCCCGAGGCGTCCCATTTTACTTTGAAGCGCTGCTTGCGGGCGGCCTTGTTTTTGGGCCACCACAGCACGAGGCCGCTTAGCAGCATCAGCACAAACGTGAGGGTGCTGTAGCTCACCGCCCAGCGGCCAGCATCGCCGAGCAGCAAGTCCCAGTGTACGCTTTTTACGAGCTGAAAAAACTCGGTCTTGTTGTCTAGCACACCCGTAACCTGCCCGGTATACGGGTTCACGTAGGCCGAGCGCAGTACCTCGACCTGCCCGCCAAAGTAGGGCTTGCCGGGCGTGCCCTTATAGGTCATGAAGCTCCAAGCGCGGTCGGGGGCGCGGTAGGCATTAGCGTAATATATCTGCTGCTCCGGACCTAGGGCTTGCTGCGCTTTCTGCCACACCACGCTGTAGGGGAGGGGCTGAGCAGCCGCGCTGGGCGGCGTCACAAACACCAAGTCGCGGTGCACGACCTCAAAAATCTCGCGCTGAAACACGTAGAGACACCCTGTGATGCTCACGATGAACACGATGAGCCCGGATGCGAGCCCGAGCCACAGGTGCAGCTTGCCAACTAGCTTTTTGAAGGTCATGACAGTGGTTTTTTGGTTAGCTATAAAGGCCTCGCTGGGTCATGCTTCGCTGCGCGCTGCATGACCCAGCGAGGGTTTTTAGACCTGTTTTACTCACTCTAAAACGAATACCCGGCCGTGAGGCGGAAGCTGGTTGGAGCCTCGGGCTGCCAGGTGTAATAGCTGCCGATAGTGGCCGCGCCGGTGCCAGAAGCCGCCGTGAAAGCGCCCGCCGCGTAGTTGTAGCGGTTAGTGATGTTGTTTACCAGTAAGTTGACGCTTAGGTGCTCGCCCTGCCACGACACACCCGCATCGAGGCGGTAATAGTTGTCGGGGAGCTTTACGCCCTGGTTGCCAAGGCCGGCGTAGCGCTCTACCTGCCACTGCATGCCGCCCGAGAGGCCAAAGCCCTTGAGAGCGCCGTGCTGAAAGCGGTAGTTCAGCCAGGCGTTGCTGTTGTGCTTGGCGGTGCCGCCCAGCCGGCGGCCGATGTTGGCCTCGTTGTTATCCTTCGTAATGGTGGCGTCGAGCAGCGAGTAGTTAGCCACCAAATTCAGGCCCGACACCAGCTCGCCGGTGAAGTCGGCCTCGATACCCCGCGAACGCACCTCGCCGATGGCTACCTGGGCATTCGGAAACTGCGGGTTGATAGGCTGAAGCGACTGGGCAATGTTGGTCTTGTTGATATTGAACGCCGCCACGGTGGTGCTGAAGCGCCCGTCCATCCACTCGCGCTTGATGCCCGCCTCGATGTTTTTGCCCCGCTGTGCTGGCAGTAAGTTGTTGTCAATGTCAAACGCCGTTTGGGCGATGTACGACTGGTCGTACACGGCATACACGGCCGTGTTGGGCAGCACAGTGGCGCTCAGGCCAAAGCGCGGCGTCACCACATTTTGCTTCACGCGGGCGGTCACGTTGTTGTTGGCCGAGTAGCGGGCGGCCACCGTCAGGCGCAGCACATTGTCGAAGAAGCCTAGCTCGTCTTGCACGTAGAGGCCGGTATAGCGGGTTAGACCCTTGGCGCCGCGCTGGTCGAGGCTGCGGGCGCGCAGGGCGTCCTGGTCGCTGAGCGAGGTCGGCGCGGTAGCGTAGTAAGTAGGCTGGCTGATATCGAGCGGCAAGAAGCCGGCCGCGCCAAAGTCAGCCGCGTAGCTCTTGCTCGAGGCATCGAGGCCCACAATGATGCGGTGCTGCACGGGGCCGGTTTCTACGGTACCATTCAAGAAAGCCTGGCCTACCAGCGTGGTATTGTCTACGTCGTAGAGAAACAGCGAGCGGTTCAGCACGTTGGTGCCCGCGATGGGACGGCCGCTGTTCACGCCGCTCACGTTGAAGGTAGCGTTGGGGTTAAAGGAGCCCGCGCCTATCCAGTTAGAGAGGCCGCGCATGGCGTAGCGCAGGTAGCCCACTTGGCCGGTTACTTTCCAGTTGTCGTTGAGGTGGTGCTCGATGTTGGCAAATGAGCTGTGGTCATTCACCCGCGACGAGCCCATGCTCGGGTCGTACACCGAAAAGTCTTGGCTTAGGCTCTTGTAGCCATTGGGCGAAAATACGTAGTTGCCGGCCACCGAGAAGTTCGAGTACTGGTACACGTACTGCGCCGTGATGGTCGTCTTGTCGTCGAGCTGGTAGCGCAGGCTAGGCGCCAGGGCCACTTTGCGGTTGAAGTCGTAGCCCTGGTACGAGTCCAGGCTCTGGCCCATCACGTTGAGGCGGTATTGCAGCTTGTTGTCTTTGCTCAGCTTGCCATCGATGTCGGCCGTGGCGCGGTACTGCCCAAAACTCCCTAGGGTCATGCCCACCGACTTGCGGCTCACACCCGTCGGCGCCTTCAGCACCACGTTGTAGAAGCCGCCCGCATCCGAATTACTCAGCAGGAACCCGCCTGGCCCTTTCACAAACTCCACGCGGTCGATAAAGGAAGCATCCTCAGCCAGCGGACCGAAGTAGTTGCCCGTGCTCATGCCGTTGCGCAGCGAGCCAAAGCCCGTATTAAAGCCCCGGATGTTGATGCGGGCATACACGTTGTTCCAATGGCCAGGCGCCACCGCGCCGCTCACGTTGCGCGTGATGCCCTCCACCGGCGTGAAAATCTGTTGGTCGGCCAGTAGTTGGTTGGTTACTACCTGCACGTTTTGGGGGGCTTCGAGCAGTGGCTCGCCCAGGCGCAGCGAGCTAGACGGGTTGGGGCGGCGGTAGCGGTTGTGCACGCCCGTTATCGATACTTCGTCTAGGTCTTGCTGAGTGGCGATAAGGGTAAAATTTTGCTCGTAGGGGCCATCCGTCAATTCTACCTGGCGCTCTTGAGTCGCGTAGCCGACCATCCGGATACCTAGGGTATAAGTACCGGGCGTCACATTGGGCAGGCGGTAGTCGCCATTAGCATCAGTGTCGGTGCCCACGGTGGTGCCGCGTAGCGCTACCGAAGCGCCTACTACCGGTTTGCCAGTAGCAGTATTGGTGATATGGCCTTGGATAACAATATTTTGGGCAAAGGCAATGCTCGTGGCGAACAACAGCGGCAGGCCCAGCGACAGGCGACCTAGGGAAAGCGTACTACTTGCAGACATTAAGTTTTGATGAAGGCGATGCGACAAAGGTAAAAGCAATTTGGTGCTTGTTTGTAATTAGTCTAATTAAAAATAAGCACCCCAACCGTAATCTATTATCTTTGTACTGGCTACCAGTGCCATAAAAAAGGGCGTGTGCTACTGGCCGCAGGGGCCCGACGCAACCTCCGCCGCGTAGTCGTTGTTACAGTCTAAATTGCTTGCCCGGTGAGCCTAGGCCCTAGCCTGATTTTGGCTTCTGTCACTCGCCGGTGCTTGTTTGTCAGCTACTAATTCCTTAGAAATCATGTCTGCTATCTCCATTTACGCCGAGGCGTCGCCCAATCCCGAGAGCATGAAATTCGTGCTTAACTCCACCTTGCTGCCCGATGGCGTGAGCGTGGATTATCCTACTGTAGAAACCGCAGCTAACTCGCCCATCGCGCAGGAGCTGTTTGGCTTCGACTACGTGGGCCGGGTGTTCATTGCCCAAAACTTCGTGACCATCACCAAGACCCAGCCCGAGTTGGGCTGGACGAGCATCATCCCCGAGCTGCGCCAGTTCATCAAGAGCTACGTAGAGGCCGGTGGTACGCTCTTCACCGTGGACCCCGCCGCCGAGCAAAAGGCCGCCCAGGCCGCCAGCGCTGGCGACCCCACCCAGCAAGATGGCTTCACGAGCCAAAAAATCATTGACCTGCTCGACAACTACGTGCGCCCCGCCGTGGAGCAAGATGGTGGCAACATCACCTTCAAGAGCTACCACGATGGCATCGTGACCGTGAACCTGCAAGGTTCGTGCTCGGGCTGCCCCTCGGCCACGGTGACCCTGAAGTCGGGCATCGAGAACCTGCTCAAGCGCATGGTACCCGAGGTAAAAGAAGTAGTAGCCGAAGGCATCCTGGTGTAATGCCAGCGTGCACCACGCGATAGAGAAGGCCGGGCAGTAGCCCGGCCTTTTTTTGTGCCCTTACCTTAGCAGCCACCACAGTTACCTTACCTTGGAAGAAAGCTTACTACCTGCATTGCCTACCCCATCGGTACTTAGTTATCCGACTATCAAGGAGAGCTGGGCCGCCCTAGGGTGGTTTATACTCTGCACCATCGGTATTGCGCTGGTAGTGCTAGTACCCCTTGGGGCCTTACTGCACCAGCAAGGCCTCGCCAAGCAACTGACCGCTGCCATGGTGAGCGAAGGAGGGCTGGTGCTTACAATCTGGTGGCTGTATCGCCGTACTGGGGCAGCTCGCTGGCCGCATTTCGCCTGGCGTGGACCTAGGGCGTCTTGGAAGCTTTATGCTTGGCTGCTGGCGCTAGTGCCCGCGCAGCTACTCGTCCGGACGCCCGTAGCACTCCTATCGCTGCCTAATTGGACGGGAAAAACGTTGCACGACTGGGCGAATTACCCGGTGCTGGCATTTGGGATAGGAAGTATTGTGGGGCCACTGCTGGAAGAGTATCTATTTAGGGGTGTTTTGCTGCGCGGACTACTACGCAACTACAGCCCTTGGGTAGCCATTTGGCAGTCGGCGCTGCTATTTGGCGTGTTTCACATGAATCCTTCGCAAAGCCTGTCGGCGATGCTCTTGGGCTTGCTGCTGGGCTGGCTTTATTATCGCACCCAGTCGCTGGCATTGTGTGTGAGCCTACACGCGCTCAATAATGCGCTTGCTTTTTTCATGATGCGCCAAGCGGGCACAGCGCACGACCCCGAAGTAGCTATCCAGCTAGGTACAGCAAACTACTGGGCAGTAGTTGGGATAGCGGCCGTAGTGCTAGCCGGCTATTTATGGTGGTTTCAGCGGTTCACTTCTACCACTAGCAGTCTGGCTGCTACTGTATAAAAAAAGGTGTTGAATTGCTTGACAACTCAACACCTTTGAAAACTAAACGGGTAGTTTACTTGCGGTGACGTTGCTTCACCGTGAAGTTGCGGCTCACAATGAAGCCATAGTACAGGTTGCCGCTGAAGAAGGTCTTGTCCGTTTCGGCGATGAACTGCTTTTCTATCATACCCGGCGAATTGCTCACGTGGAGCTGGAAAATATGGCCGCCGGTTTCGATATCGACGCCCACGCCCGCCGAGTTGGCCTGGTGGTCGGCCGTAAATCGGCTCAGTAGGTAGTGGTACTCCGCATTGACCGAAAACCGCTTGGTGAATTTGTAGCGGCCCCCGGCACCTAGGGCTACCACGTCGTTATTTTCGCCGGCGCGCGTCACCAAGTTGCGGTGCACGAGAGTAGGCATCAGTTGCAGCGACAGCTCGGGACTAAACTTGCGGGCTATCAGCGCTTGGTAGGTATAGGCTGTGCGCAGGCCTAGCGTACGGTCAAGGTTGTCGATATACGACTGTGTATTTACCGCTGCCGAAGCAAATAGCGTAACCGACACCGGGATGGGGTGCAGACCAGTGCTTTGACGCAGCGCGCGGTACTTCAGAAAACCATCTACTGTCTTGTCCAGCGACGAGCGCCCTAGGCCCACTTCCAGGCGGTCGCTCAGGCCATATTCGAGCGCGATGCGCACCTTGGCATTGTCAAACCCGAAGAGCGTAGAAAAGCCTTGGTTGATAGTGCCAAAGTTGTGCGAGAATAGAAAGACTAGCGTGCCTTCACCAGGCGTTTCGACCGTGTGGCCGTTGATAAGGCGAGTGCTTTTGAACGTAGCATCGACTACCTGCGTGGCGGGCGCATCCTTTGTAGTCTCCTTTTCCAGCTGACCTAGGAGGTCGGCCTGGGCGTGGGCGGCTGGTGCGGCTAGGCCTGCCAGCAGCAGGCCTAGGGCAGCAGTACGGCTGATAAAAGTAGCTAATTGATTCATATAAGATAAGTGATAAGTAACTAGACTAAGGTTGAGAGACTACGGCGGGTGACACGGCGTCGCAGGTGAGATTCACGCGCACGCTCACCGACTTGGCAATGTGCTCTCGCACGAGCAGCGGGATGTCGATGGCATAGTCGGCCGGCGCGATGTTGAAGTAGGCAAAAACCACTAATTGGCCATCGCGCAGTTGCAAAGTGCCCGACACGGCCACCTTATGCGACACGCCGTGCATGGTCATTTGGCCTTCCACTTCCACGTTTTGGGGAGCCGTGGTCAGCAGCTTCATCACCTGCGCCGCATTTACTACCTGGCCAGTGAAAGTGGCTTTCGGATACTTCTCCGATTCCATGTAGTTCTCGTTGAAGTGCTCCTGCATGAGCGTGCGCTTGAACTGAAATTCTCGAATGGGCACTGCAAAAGCCAACTGGCCAGTAGTGAGGTCGAGCACCGCGGCCACTTTGTTGTTGCGCGCCTCAATATCCTCCATAATGGAAGCGGAGAAAAACGAGATAACACCCGTCTTGGTCATGTACTTGCCCTGGGCCTGCGCTGCTAATGGCCCGGCCAGGCCCCCTAGCCACAGCAGGAGCCCAAGCAGCCAAAGCCGCTGGCGGCTAACGCTTCGTAGAAAACCAATCATGGAGCAGAAAATAGGGGAGAAAAGCGAGCAGCTATTTGCCTAGCCACTTAGTTACTGAGAGCGCCCGCATCAACCCAGGCTTGGATAGTGGCAATCTCACAGTCAGACAGCTTGCCGCCATCATAGGGCATGGGAATGAAGCCCGAATCGTGGCGGATGTTGCCAACTAGGTAGCTGACGTTGTTGCGCCCGTTGGCCGGCGTAGCATAGTACTTCAAACTTGGAAAATCTTCCATGTTCAACGTGCTAGAGGACAAGGATTTGTACTTGTCGGCGCTGTGGCAGCGGTAGCACTGCTGCTTGAGGATAGGCAGCACGTCAACTTGATAGCTCACCGTTTGAGGGAGGTTGCAAGGCGTGATGGTATCGGCGCTGTTAGTATAAGAACATGCTGAGAGATAGCTAGCCAGGGCAATAGTTACCAAAGTGGTCATGCCACGCCAGGTTTTAGAGCAAGTGTATAATTTCACAAAATAAAGAATTTAGATAATGAAAATAATTTTAAATTAAAGCGGTATAATTATATTTGTGTAGCTCCTGTACTTGCATAAAATGCTTTAAACCACAAATATAATTTGCTGTGCGTTCTATTTATTATCAAACATACTACCGGCACGTCATATTTGAGATACCCGATTGCTTGTAAGGTGTAATAGTACTTTTATATTATAGCTGTTCCGCTTAGTTTTAGAAGGGTGCCTACCTACGTAGGGCAGTAAAACTAGGATTAGCCTAGCCTGCAAATTTTTGCTTTTCGTTAGCCAAGCCCTTTTGCTAGGTGAACATCAGCTAAGGATGGGCAGCTTAGTCAGCCTTTTGCTTAGCCTGAGTAGCCAGCTACACGCCTGAATAGGTGCCCATAAAAAAAGCCCGACCAATTGGCCGGGCTTTTTTATTAGCTAGGGTAAGTTATACCGTAGTTGGGCGCAGCTTAGGGCCTTCGCCGGGAGTGGCAGCAATGTTCTCGCCAGCGGCGAGGCGCTCCCGCTCTTCCTTCTTACCGTAGGTATCGAGGATGATAGGCGTGGCAATGAACAGCGACGAATACGTACCGAAGATGATACCAATCATCATGGCAAACGAGAACGAGCGCAGCGTCTCACCGCCGAAGATGTAAAGCACCACCACCACTAGGAACACTGTGGTGAACGTAATCATGGTGCGCGAGAAGGTCGAGTTCAAAGCTGGGTTCACCACTTGGGCGAAGGTCAACTTGGGGTCGTTGCGCAGGTATTCGCGAATACGGTCGTAGATAACCACCGTGTCGTTCATCGAGAAGCCGATGATGGAGAGCACGGCCGCTACGAAAATCTGGTCCATCTCGTAGTTCAGGCCAAAGGCGCGCGCGATGGGGTAGGCGGCAATGACCAGCAGCGCATCGTGGAAGAGCGCGATAACGGCGGCCATCGAGTACTGCCACTTTTCGAAGCGGAACAGCACGTAGACGAAGATGCCGAGCAGCGTGAGTGCCAGCGATAGCACCGAGGTACGCTTGATATCATCAGCAATGGTCGCGCCTACTTTCGAAGTCGATTTAATAACTGGTGCATCGGCCGCGAACTTGGTCAGACCCTGATTCAGGGCTGCTACTACTTTTTTGTCAGCAGCTTGCGTTTCGTCTTCGGCCAAGTAGCCAGTCGTGATGCGCAGGCGGTTGGCAGCACCGTACTGCTTCACTTCGAGGCCTGCCCCCTGGAATACGGGGCGGATGGCATCGGCCACGTCCGACGATACGATGGTCTTGTTGAAGTCAACTACATAAGAGCGGCCGCCCTGGAAGTCAACCCCTAGGTTCGGGCCACCTTGCAGGTACATCAGCACGAAGCCTACTACGATAACGACGGTTGAGGCGGCGTAAGCGATTTTGCGCTTGCCCACGATGTCGAAGTTGACGTTCTGGAACAGGTTTCGCGACAGGAAAGTCGAGAAGCTAATGCTGCTCGTGGTCTTGCCCTTGATGAGGGCCTCGATGATGAGGCGCGATACGTATACCGCCGACAAGAACGAAGTCAGTACACCGATACCTAGGGTTACGGCGAAGCTCTGCACCGGACCCGTGCCGAAGAAGCCCAGGATGATGGCGATGAGCATGGTGGTCACGTTCGAGTCGAAGATGGCCGAGAAAGCGCGGTTGTAGCCCGCGTTCACAGCATCGTGCAGCGACAGGCCGTGGTCAAGTTCTTCGCGAATACGCTCGAAAATCAGTACGTTAGCGTCTACCGACGAGGCAATTACCAGAATCAGACCGGCGATGCCGGGCAGCGTAAGGGCCGTGCCGAACTGCGCCAGCACCCCTAGGATGAGGAACATGTTGAAGAGCAGGGCAGCATCGGCTACGAGGCCAGCGCGGCCGTAGTACACGGTCATGAAGACCATGATAATCAGCAAGCCAGCCAGCGACGAGTACAGGCCCTGGTTGATGGCTTCGCGGCCCAGCGAGGGGCCTACTACGGCTTCTTCCACGATGCGAGTAGGAGCGGGGAGCTTACCAGCCTTCAATACTTGGGCAAGGTCTTGCGCCTCTTCGATAGAGAAGCTACCCGAAATCTGGGTGTTGCCGCCCGAGATTTCGCTCTGTACTACGGGGTCCGAGTATACGACGTCGTCGAGAACTACCGCTACTTGCTTGCCGATGTTGGCGGCGGTCATGCGCTGCCACTTCTTCGAGCCGTTGGGGTTCATGCTCATGCTCACTTCGGGGCGGCCGGTCTGGTCGTAGTCCATGCGGGCATCGCTCACTACCTCGCCGGTGAGGGGAGCGCTGGTGGCGCCGGTGCGGTCTTTCTTCACGGCAATCAGGCGAATGAACGACTGGCCATTGGTATCCCGCGGCTTCGCGTCGTAGAGCAGCACCATGTTGGGCGGCAGGGTAGCGCGAGCTTCGTCCGAACGCAGCAACCGGTTCACGCGGGCCGTATCGCGCAGGTTCACACCTAGGGCGCCGGGCATGGTGAAGTAGCGCGTGAGAGCGCCGCCCTGCTGGGCAGTAGCAGACGAGTCGGTCTTGGCCTTATTAGCCGGGGTCTTCTTGGCCAGCTGGGCAGCTAGCGACGACGAGTCGCCGGCGGTAGTTGCGGTAGCTTTGGCAGTGTCGGCGGCCGGAGCGGTGGCTACGGTCTTCTCTTTGTCAGTTAGAACTTTGTCGAGCTGGATGAGGTAAGGAGCGAACTCCTGCTGGCCCCATACTTCGTAGAACTCCAGTTTAGCCTGGCCTTGCAATAGCTTGCGCACGCGGTCGGGGTTGTCTACGCCGGGTAGCTCTACCTGAATGCGGCCCGTGCCCTTCACGCGCTGGATGTTGGGCTGGTTTACACCGAACTTATCGACGCGCTTGCGCAGAATGTCGAACGAGCGGTCGATGGCGTCTTCCTCTTCCTTATTGATAGCCGACAGCACTTTGGCGTCGGTCGAAGAACGGTCGATTTTGCGGTCCTTATTCACCGAGTTGGCAAACAGCGGCGCCAGCTGTTTGCCGGGGGCTACCTCCTGGTAAGCCTGGTAAAACAGCGTAGTGAAAGGGGTGCCCGAATTGGTTTTCTGGCGCTCTTGGGCCAGGGCGAGGGCTTTGTTGAAAGAGGGCTCCTTAGAATTGGCAGCCATGGCGCGCACAATTTCTACGGGCGAAACCTCTAGGGTCACGTGCATGCCGCCTTTCAGGTCAAGACCTAGGCCCAGCTCGTTCTGGCGCACATCGCGGTAGGTATAAGGACCAAATACCGGGGCGCGCCACACTGAGTCGAGGTAGTGCTGGCGCTGGGTTTCGTTGAGTTGGCCATTGTGCGTAGCGTAAGCCACTGCTTTCTGCTGCACCCCGCGCGAGACGTAGGTGAAAAACAGGAAGTACGCGCAGAGCACCGAAACCACAACGGTGAGCGCGATAATTATTCCTTTATTACGCATTAGTAAGTAGAGAATGAAGAATTTACAATAGAAAAGGAAGAAGATGAAACCACAAAATGGGAACGAGGCCCTGAGAATCGGCCGAACAGTAGCAGCCAATTCTTCATTCCTCTATTCCCATTTTCTTATTAAAAAAGTTAGGGTGCTTGTGGCGATAGCGCCGCGCGCAATAGACGCTGGCGGCACAGCAAGGCCACATAAAAACCAGCCTCTTTTACTGGCGCAGCGGCCACTGCCCGGCGCACCAGACGTGGTAGCCAAGCTGCGGGCAGTGTAGCCGGCAGCCACCCTAGGGCAAAGGCTGGGGCCACATAGGTGCCCAGTGGCGAGGCTGCTTCTAGCACAACCTTCTGCTTGATAACCGTAGCCCGGGGTGCGACGCTCACCCGCGATTGAGCGGGCGCGCTTACGGGGCGCAACAGGCTCACCGTCCGGCCATTCAAGCCCAGCAGCAGCAGCAGCGGTAGCGCCAATAAGGCTACCCGCAGGAAGTGCTTGAAGGATGAAATAGAATTGTACATAGCCAGGACGGGGCTACAAATATACTTATTTCAAGTAACACATGCCAAGCAACTGGTTTACTTAGCTATCACGCAGTCCTTCAAACGCGTACTGCGCCCCACTCCAAAACTCATCGAGTGCCATAATGCGCGGCTTGAAAAACGAAATCAGCGTGGGCCAGTCTTCGCGGTTGAAGAGGTTGATGGGCTGCATCTCGGTATAGATGCGACTCAGCGGTAGGCCATTAGTGTCCGTAGCGTGCAGCTCCCAGCGCCAGGGCTCACCTAGAGCCTCTTGGAGCAGGGTTTTTAATTCTTGAAATTGCTCGAAGAAAAGCTCGCGCACACCAGCATCGGGCTGTGTAAGCTCGATGCTGATGCTAGCGCGGCGGTTGTCGGCCTGCATCCGAAAATACACGTGCTTGAGGCCGGTTTTGTAGTTAATCCAGTTAGTGGGAATGCCTTCGGCCGAGGGCACCGGGGCCATATATTGCCCAAAGGTGGTCCAGAAGGCCTGACGGAGCTGGGCGGCTTCAGCTTTACTATACACGGTTGCTAATCGAGAGTGAAGCAGCGAAAGAATAGAAATGGCAAGCCAACTGCTTTATAGCTGCCTATTGAAGTATAGCCTAGGCCTGCTCGGCCACCTTGCTTTTGAGAAAGCCTGTGAGCACGGCTAGGCCGTTCTCAAAATGCCGGTTGTTGGGGATGATGATGTCGGCATCGTCCTTAAAAGGCTGGATGTATTTCTCGTAGGTCGGGGCTACGTGGTTGGTGTAGCGGTACAGCACATCGTCGAGTCCGTAGCCGCGCTCGTCGCGGTCGCGCACAATGCGGCGGTGCAGCTTCACGTGCTCCTGGGCGTCGATGTACACCTTAAGGTCGAGTAGCTTCGCAATTTCTTCGAAGTAGAACACGAAGATTCCCTCGACCACCACAATGGGCGCGGGCCTAAACACTAGGTCTTGCGGCACCACGTTGGGGTTATTGAAGGTGTACTCTTTGCGCCGCACCTCTTGGCCACTGCGCAGCTGGCTGACATCGGCCGCGTAGGCTGCTGAGTCTATGCTGCTCGGTAGGTCAAAATTCTCAAAGCCCTGGGCGTCACGCTCCTGCTGCTCGCGGGGGTGGTAATAGTTGTCCTGCGAAATGAGGCAAATGTCGCGCTCAGGGAACGCGGCCAGCAGCCGCCGCAGAAACGTAGTTTTGCCGGAGGCGCTGCCGCCCGTGATGCCGACGAGATAGGGATGTTGCATAACGGGGGGCAAAGGTACGGGTGCCGAGTAATGCAGAATTAATAAAGACGAATAAGCATAGCAAGCAGGAGCGCTTGGCGGCTGCTCCTTATACTTGCAGCCTACAGTAACCCCCTCTCTATGAAAAACCTACTCATTGCGGCCCTAGCACTATCGCCTTTGCTAGGACAGGCGCAGGCACCCACCGGAAAATTTGTGCTCCAGGGAAAAGTGGCCAGCCCCGCGGTTACGAAGGCCTACCTGCGCTATACCCTCGACGAGCGCCGGGTAGTCGATTCGGCCGTCGTAAAGCGCGGGACGTTTCAGTTTCAGGGGGCGCTGCCTACGTCAGTGGCCGCCTATCTCACCCTAAGCCACAGCGGCACGTCGCTGGCTAAGTCGCGCGATATGGCGCCCCTTTACCTAGAGCCTGGGACGCTTAAGCTCACAACCCCCGATTCAGCCAGTAAAGTCACCATCAAAGGGTCGGCGCTCAACACCTCGGCCGCACAGTTGCAGGCGCAGCTCAAGCCGCTGGACAAAGAATACAAGGCGCTGCTGCGCGAGTACACAGCTGGTCGCAACGCGCACCTAGACGCTGCTGCACTAGATAAAATAGAAGCCCGCGCCGATGCCAATGAGGAGGCACAGCGCGAAATCAAATACGCCTATCTCACGGCCCACCCCGACGACCCGTTTGCTCTCTTTTTGCTGCCGCAGGCTGTGGGCTACGTGCCGGAGGCCAAAAACTACGCCACGCGCTTTGCTGCGCTGTCGCCCCGGCTGCGGGCTACCCCGCAGGGCCAGCGCATTGCCGACAAAATCAAGCAGCTAGAGCGCATCGCGGTTGGTGCTACCGCGCCCGATTTTACACAAAACACACCCGATGGCAAGCCCCTGACGCTGTCGTCGTTGCGAGGGCAGTACGTGCTCATCGACTTTTGGGCAAGCTGGTGCGGCCCCTGCCGCCAGGAAAACCCCAACGTGGTAAAAGCCTACACCGCCTATAAAGACAAAGGGTTTACGGTACTCGGTGTATCGCTCGACCGCGAAAACGGCCGCGAAGCGTGGCTCAAAGCCATCGAAAAAGATGGCCTAGCCTGGCATCAGGTTTCTGATTTGAAGTTCTGGCAAAACGACGTGGCCAAGGAGTACGGCGTGCAGTCTATCCCACAAAATTTTCTGCTCGACCCAAATGGTAAAATCGTGGCCGTGAACCTGCGCGGGGAGAAACTGCAGACTACCCTCAGCCAGCTGCTCAACCAGTCGAAGTAGCGAGGCTATGAGTAGAAGGACCCTAATTGATACCTAGGGAGCTTCTGCCAGACCTAGTGTAGCCTTACTGTGCAAACGCAAAAAGCCCGGCTCAAGAGCCGGGCTTTTTTTGCTGAGCTGCCTAAGCTACTCGGTGGTTTGTGTGCGCAGGAAGTGGGCTAGACCCTCAACGGCTCGTGCCCGGTGGCTGAGCATATTTTTTTCGGTAAGGGTCATCTCGGCAAAAGTGCGGCCGTCGCCCTCCAAGGGCACAAACACGGGGTCATAGCCGAAGCCACTGTGCCCTATCGGCAGGGCAGCAATCACGCCGCTCACGGCCCCGCTAAACTCGTGCACGGCACCACTCTCCAGCACTAGTGCAATGACCGTACGAAAACGGGCTCCGCGGTCGGGCTGGGTAGCTAGCTCGTGCAGCAGCTTGGCTACGTTGGCGGCGTCGCTACGCTCTGGGCCGGCATAGCGGGCCGAGTATACACCTGGGTCACCCCCTAGGGCCACTACTTCCAGGCCAGTATCGTCGGCAAAGCAGGCCACTCCATAGTTGTCAAATACATACTGCGCCTTTTGGCGAGCATTGCCTTCTAGGGTAGGCTGGGTTTCGGGCAGTTCTTCGTGGCAGCCGATGTCGGATAGGCTCAGCAGCTGTACTGTAGGCGGCAACAGTAGCCGAATCTCATCGAGCTTATGAGCGTTATTAGAAGCGAAGCAGAGACGCATGAAGTAAGAAAGTGAGCGGAGGGTGCAAAAAAATAAAAAACCGCGCTATTTCGGCGCGGTCACAAGACAAATGCAATACAAAAGACGAAAACCGCTGCTCGTTTTACCGCGTCAACGAGCTAGCGAAAACCGAGCTTGATAAGCCGCCAGCAGCGATATAAGCCGTGTTTGAGAGCAGGCGATGCCACTGAATCGTTCTGGCCTAGGGGCGCTTTGGGTAGGCTAGCCGGGCTAGTGGCCAGGCTGCTCGGCGGCCTGGAAAGAGCCCCGTACTTGCTGGAAAAGCCAAGTGGTAGTGCTGCGGAGCGTCGCCGAATAGAATTTGTAAGCGCCTCTTTAGAAGCAAATGGGCGACTGTTAGAAAGTGGCTTAGCAGCCAGCTGCCTAGGGAGCATCCAACTCAGGTGGAGCGCCGGAGCCCCAGGTGTAGTGGCGCCCCAGAGTAGCGAGGCAGCTAGCAGCAGCCCAGCACCACCCACGACGAGCGGCCCATCTCGCCAGGACCGAAACCTTCGGCCAGAGAGCCTACGAAGTACATAGTAATAGGACACAGGCAATACTAAACGGTAAAGCAGTCTATACTCAAATATAAGCTAACCGGCGTAGTGGGTGGCTGCTGGCGCAGCCCTAGGCACCCCACTAGGTGCTAAGACCCAGGTTAAGAGCCGCCGAGTAGGCGAGAAGCGTTGACTTTTCGGCGGTTAATGCGTACTTTTGCAGTCCCTTCCGCAAAAACGGCAGGGTTTAATAGGTAAAACGGCCCTCCCGAATATGAAAAAGGAAACCCATCCCGAGTACCGCCAGGTAGTTTTTCAAGACACCTCGTCGGACTTCAAGTTTTTGACCCGCTCCACTATGACGTCGGCTGAGACGATTCAGTGGGAAGACGGCAACACCTACCCGGTGATTAAAATAGAAGTGAGCAGTGCTTCGCACCCCTTCTACACCGGTAAGAACATGTTCATTGACACGGCTGGCCGCGTGGAGAAATTCCGCAGCCGCTATGCCAGCAAGAGCCAGAGCAGCGCCAACAAAGGCTAGTCTTTTTCTGGGCTGTTAGCTGTTGGCTACACGCTGTTAGCTTTTTAGTAAGGGCTCCTTTCGGTTTAGCTGAAAGGAGCCCTTGTTATTTAGCCAAGCCAGCCAGGTCGTACTTTCGCGCCGCCGCAGTAGCTAGTAGCCAGCAACTAGTAGCTAATAGCTTATTACTATGCACGTTCTGTTATTTGACGACTCGGCCATACGGCCGCATCTATTACCCTTTACATTTACTCGGCCCGTGGGGGCGCTGCGCTGCGGCATCCTTACGCTAGCCGAAAAGTGGCAGCGCCACCTAGGGGTTTCCACGGTGGGCTACCTCACCCAGCCGTACTTGCAAGCCAAGTTTCCGGCAGGCGAAGTGGCTGGTCCCGCGCTGGTTATCAACGGCGCCGTGTGTCCCGACGACTTGTTGGTGCGGCAGGTGCAAGCCCTACGTCCCGGCCAGGGCCTCTACTGCGAGGAGGTGCTCGTAGCCGCGCACCTCGCCGATGCCAGCCAGATAGCGGAGCTCATCCAAGATGGCCTGCGCGAGCAGCAGCAAGTAGCTGAGCCCGTAACGATTATCAGCCGCCCCTGGCATTTGTTTCTGTACAATGGCGCCGAAATCCGCCGCGATTTTGCGCTGCTTACGCATGGGCGCACCTCGCAGCCGGTCGGCGATGCGCACACCATTGTGTACGCCCCTGAGAATATCTTTATTGAGGAGGGTGTGAAGATTCGTGCCGCTATTCTCAACGCCGAGAATGGCCCGATATACCTAGGCAAAAATGCCCAAGTACACGAAGGGGCTATCTTGAAGGGCCCGCTGGCCGTGGGCGAAGGCAGCCACGTAAACGTGGGCGCCAAGCTGCGCGGCGACAATACCATAGGCCCCTTTTGCAAAGTGGGTGGCGAAGTGAGCAATAGCATCCTGATGGGCTATAGCAACAAAGGCCACGAAGGTTACCTAGGAAACTCCGTCATCGGGGAGTGGTGCAACCTAGGGGCCGATACTAACACGAGTAACCTCAAAAACAACTACGCCCCCGTGAAGGTGTGGAGCCACACCGCTCACCGCTTCGTAGACACTGGCCAAACTTTCTGCGGCCTAATGATGGGTGACCACAGCAAGGCCGGTATTAATACCATGTTCAACACCGGTACAGTGGTCGGGGTAGGGGCCAATATTTTTGGGGCCGGTTTCCCGCGCCAATTTATTCCTTCCTTTAGCTGGGGTGGGTCAGCCGGCTTCGAAACATTTCGCTTGCCCAAATTCGCGGAGGTAGCTGAGCGAGTGCTCTCTCGCCGCGGCCTGGGTTATGATGAAATAGAGGAGGCGCTGATGGGCGAAGTATTTAAGCAGACGGAAGCAGACCGGGTGTGGGATAAAAAACCACTGCAGCACTAGCAGCAGTTTTGGTAAAGTCCCGCTCACGACTGTATCTATATGGATTCGGTAAAAGCCCAACCCGATGTGTTAGAAGTACTGCTCGCAATGGCAGGCGGGCTGGCAGTACTTTATCCGATAGTGCCAGGGCTGGTTATCGACTTCGATAAGTTATTATCCCAACCCGTACCCTTACTCGTCATGCTATTGGTAGCTGCGAGTTTAGAGAAAGTTGTTCACCGTTTCGCCGGTAGTGGTGCACGGATAGCCGCCATCGTGGGTATCGTAGCGGGGTGGCACCTTGTTTACGGCACGTTGTTTAGTCATTATTTGCGATTCTAAAAGGTGCAGTTCGCCGACATTCCTAATCAAGCCGCGCTCAAAGAGGTGCTGCGCCACTCGGTGCAGCGCGGGCACGTAGCGCACGCCCAGCTTTTTCGCGGAAGCGAAGGCTCGGCCGCGCTGGCGCTGGCGCTGGCCTACGCGCAGTACCTCAACTGTGAAGACCGCACCACTGATGCGGCCGATAGCTGTGGCCACTGCCCGGCCTGCTTAAAAATGGGCAAGCTTGCGCACCCCGACCTCAACTTTATTCTGCCCACCACAACCACCAAGTCGGTACCTAAGGACGCTACGAGCGCCAAGTTTGCGGCCGAGTGGCGCACGTTCTTAGGCGAGAACCCTTATCAGGGATTCAACGACTGGATGCAGCACATTGGGGCTGAAAACAAGCAGGGCAGCATCTCAAAAGAAGAAGCAGGCTCGCTGCTCAAGCTGGTTTCTCTTAAGGCGTTCGAGGCCAAGTTTAAAATTGTCATTATCTGGCTGCCCGAACTTATGCACCCGGCGGCCGCCAACGCCGTGCTCAAGCTGCTGGAAGAGCCGCCCCCTGCCACCATCTTTTTGCTGGTCAGCCACGAGCCCGAGCGGCTACTGCCCACCATCCTGAGTCGGGTGCAGCCGGTAGTAGTGCGCCCGTTTTCGGAAGATGATATTATGGCTTACGTGGCTGAGCACTACCACGTACCCGAAGTGAAGGCCCGCCAGGTAGCCCAACTGGCTGAAGGTAATCTAGGGGCTGCCATTGCAAGCCGCGAAAAAAGCGCTGACCACGACTACGCCGACTTCTTCATCAAGTGGATGCGTAAGTGCTACGGCTTGAAAATGACAGACGTGATGGCCCTGGCCGATGAGTTTCAGAAGATGGGCCGCGAAAACCAGAAGGAGCAGCTCAGCTTCTCGTTGGGGCTATTGCGCCGGGTGCTGCTCTTTGGGCTCGACCCGCAGCTGGTGCCCCACCTAGCTAGTGGCGAACAGCAGTTTATACAAGGTTTCAGCAAGTTTGTGACGCCACGTAATGCCGACCAGCTGACCGAAGAGTTGAACACGGCTCATTACCACATCGAGCGCAATGCCAACCCGCGCATGGTGTTCGTAGATGCGTCGTTGCGCATGGGGCAGCAGCTGCGCCGGGCGTAGTTGCTGATGGCGTGAACTTTGGAGTCGGCAACCGCGCGCCGCGAGTAGCTCACGGTAAGGTTCATCTAAGCGTTTATACTCGCGGCGCGCGGTTGCCGACTCCAAAGTCTACGCTACTTCTGCCGACCTTTGCGCTATGCGCCGCCCCATCTGCCTTCTACTAGCCGTCAGCCTAAACCTAGGCACCGTGCGAGCGCAGGTAGTCGGCCCCGACCCTAGGCCGCCCGCCGACACCGGTATTCACCAAGGTCGCTTTATTGGCGTAGTGGCTGGTACGGCGATAGTCTATGCCTTGACTACCTACTTCTTGGGCAAAACCTGGTACACCAAGCGCGTGCCTTTCCACAGCTTCAACGACAATGGTGAGTGGCTGCAAATGGACAAAATAGGCCACGCTACCACATCTTATGCCATCAGTCGCGGCGAGTACGAGCTATTTCGCTGGAGTGGAGTTAATGAGCGGGCGGCGGTACTGACGGGTGGGCTCATTGCGCTACTCTACCAAACTACCATCGAAGTATTTGACGGGCGCTCCGAAGGCTGGGGTTTCTCAAAGGGTGATATGGCGGCTAACCTCACTGGCGTGGCGCTATTTATGGGCCAGCAGTACGGTTTCGGTGAGCAAAAAGCTAGCCTGCGCTACGGGTGGCGCCAAAGCATCTACCCAGCTTATCGGCCCAATCTGCTAGGCCACCACGCCGGTAATCAGATGCTGAAAGACTACAACGGCCAGCAATACTGGCTGTCGTTCAATGTGGCTTCGGTGCTGCCCGTAGGCCCTTCGTTCCCGCGCTGGCTCAACCTCGACCTAGGGTATAGTGCCAGCGGCATGACGGGTGGCCACGCTAACCCACCTTACTTCGATGCCGCAGGCAAAGAAGTAAAATTCAGGCGATACCGGCAGTTCTACCTCGCGCCTGATATCACCTTGGCGCAGCTGCCAGGCATCCGCAGCAGCAGCAGCGCCCAGCCGCTGGTAAGTGCTGGCCAATTCTTCAAACTACCCGCCCCGTCGCTGGAATACAATCCGGTGCACGGGCTGCGCGTTCATTCCTTGTTGTTACCGAAAGACTAACTTTCTCGCTGCGCGTCATGTTTCGCAGTGTTCACGCGTAGTACAGGACCAGGCACTGTTGCCTACTTAGTCTGGCCCACGCGAATTGTATTTAGTATGTCCGAAACTCCTATCCGTCTAGCCACCAGAGCTTCCCGCCTCGCCCTCTGGCAAACCGAGCACGTAGCTAGCCTTCTCAACCAAGCCGGCCTGCCCACCGAAATCGTGCCCATGCAAACCACCGGTGACCAGGTGCTCGACCGCTCGCTCGCCAAAATTGGGGCTAAGGGCGTCTTTACGGAAGAGCTCGAAGAAAGCTTGCGCCGTGGCGATACACACCTAGCCATCCACTCGGCCAAAGATGTGCAAAGCAGCATTCCGCCCGACCTAGAGTTGCTGGCTTTCCTAGAACGTGAGCAAGTCAACGATGTGATTATCAGTTTTAAGGAAGATTTTGATATTGCTAAACCTGGCATTGTCTTAGGTACTAGCAGCACGCGGCGGCGGGCACTGCTGCGCCGCTTCTACCCCCAGGCCACTACGGCCGAGGCCCGCGGCAACCTGCAAACCCGCCTGCGCAAGCTCGAAGAAGGCCAGTACGATGCCTTGGTGCTGGCGTATGCTGGTGTGCACCGCATGGGCTACGATAGCCTCATTCGCTACGTGCTGCCCACCGACCAGTTTGTGCCACCCGTAGGCCAAGGTAGCATTGCAGTCGAAAGCTCTCGGTTTTTAGATAGTAGCTTGAAGGAAAGGATAATACAAGCCCTAGACCACCCAGCTACTCACCGTTGTCTACTGGCCGAACGAGCCTTCCTACGCACAATGGAGGGCGGTTGCAGCATCCCTTCCTTTGCGCTCGCCACCCTCACCGAAGCGGGCGATATCACGCTGCACGGTGGCCTCATCAGCCTGAGCGGAGAAGAGTACATAGACTTTACCCAAACGGCGCCCGTTGCGCAGGCCGAAGGCTTGGGCATGGCTGTGGCCGAGCAGGTGCTGGGGCACGGTGGGGTTGCCATTTTGGCCAGCATCCGCGAGCAGCGGGGCGAACTGTAGGTCCAATAATGCCTGGGTTATTTCTAATAGCGGGTTGAACCTGTTTGTGTTAGCTATGAATGTTCATTCGTTCCGTTCTGTACTTGTTACTTGTTTGCTCATTAGCTTACCTGGCTGGGCTGCTAAGCCTCCGTTCAAAAGCAAGAAAGATGAGGTAGTGACTATCACGACTAACTTAGGTGATATTCAACTCATCTTGTTTGGTGATACGCCTTTGCACCGAGCTAATTTCCTACGCAAAGCCAAAGCTGGTTTTTACAACGGTACTACCTTTCACCGCGTCATTCCACAGTTCATGGTGCAGGGTGGCGACCCCAACTCCAAGGACAGCGACCCCAACAACGATGGCCAAGGCCCTGCCAACGAGCCGACTATTCCGGCCGAACTTTCGGCAGGCCACAAGCATAACTACGGCGCTGTAGCTGCCGCCCGCCAAGGCGATTTTGTGAATCCGCAGCGAGCTAGCAGTAGTAGTCAGTTTTACTTGGTCGAGAACCACCAGGGTACGCATTTCTTGGATGGCCAGTACACTGTATTTGGCCAAGTTGTTCAGGGCCAAGAGGTACTAGATAAAATTGCTGCGCTGCCCAAAGATGGCCGCGACCGCCCTCTCAACGACTTGAAAATGACGGTAAAAGTAGAGCGGCTCCGCAAAAAGAAAATCAATCAGCTATACGGCTACACCTACTAGCCTTTCGGACTCGCATCTATGAAAATATTACTGACCGGTTCCAATGGCCTACTAGGTCAAAAGCTGGTGGCGCTGCTGCGTGAGCAGCCCGGAGTGGCTATGGTAGCTACAGCGCGCGGTGCCAACCGCCTAGCCGACCTATACCCGGAGGTACGCTTCGTGTCGCTCGACGTTACCGACGCTGCGCAAGTACGCCAAGTGCTTGCGCAAGAGCAGCCTACGCACTTGCTACACACGGCGGCCATGACCCAAGTAGATGATTGTGAGCTAAACCAAGCAGCCTGCTGGACCCAGAATGTGACAGCCGTAGAATACTTGGCCAGCACCTGCGCCGACCTCGGCATTCATCTTATTCACCTCAGTACCGACTTTATATTTAGTGGCCAAGTAGGGCCACTTGCCGAAGATGCTGAGCCTGGGCCCATCAGCCACTACGGCGCTAGCAAGCTGGCTGCTGAGCGCATTGTACAGGCTACACCCGGGTTGCGCTGGGCCATTGCCCGCACGGTGCTGGTTTATGGCACCGTGCACGGCGGCGGGCGCAGTAACATTGTGCTTTGGGTACGCGATTCGCTGCGCAAGGGAGAGAAAATTAAAGTGGTAGCCGACCAATGGCGTACGCCCACCCTGGCCGAGGACCTGGCTCTAGGTTGCTGGCTACTGGCCCAGCACAATGCACAAGGCATTTACCATCTTAGCGGGCGCGAGCTACTAACGCCCTACCAGATGGCGCAGCAGGTAGCTGCTTTTTTTGAGCTGGATGCTGCCTTGCTGGAGCAAGTTGATGCTTCGACGTTCACGCAGCCTGCCAAGCGCCCGCCCCGCACAGGGTTCATCATCGAAAAGGCCGAGCGTGAGCTAGGGTATCGCCCTCGCAGTTTCACGCAGGGCATTGCGCTGCTGGCGCAGCAAAGTAGCTAAGTATAGGCAGTTAGGCAAGAAAAAAACCCGTTAGCAGAGCTAACGGGTTTTTCAGCTATAAACCTTCCGCTTTTTAATAAAAGGACACGCTATACTGGACGTTGTATGCTACACTTAAATAAGGACAGTTACTACTGGGTAGTACCATCCTGGATAGTAATTTATTTTATAATCAAATTTGGCTAGGCCAAAAGCCTACTAATAGGCCGCCTACCAGCAATGCCGTGCGCTGGCGCAGGGCAGCTTCGCCAAGCTCGCGGGGCACCAAGCGGCCATCGGGCGTCATAAAATCGCGCTCGGCCGACAAGTAGGAGAAGTCCTCCACTAGTCCGCTAGCTGGCGATAGTACCTGGTTGAAACAAAAAGTGGTGCTCATGGCCGCGGCAGAAATAAGGCAGTATCTGTAAGAGGCCCATAGGTGGGGACTCAAATTCTGATACAATTTTAGGGCGCCGCGTAAGCTGTTTAAAGGACAAACCTGCTTTTTCTACGACATCAAGGATGCCGAATTTAGACAGGTTAAAATCATAAAAAAGGACGAAAAATTATTTATTGATATAATCTATTTGTTATTTAAATTGCTGAATGACAAGAATTTATAGATAAGGATAAGCGTTTTTAACGTAGAATATCAGTAGTTTCTACTATTGAAAAAAGCACGAAAATGCGACATCAAGCAAGGCTAATTGCGTGGTTTATCGCTTCTAAAGGAGGCATAAAATGCGGGATTAAGTACGCTTCAATAGTTGCCGCCCCAACTGTTGCAAGGCTACTAGGGTCAATACCAACGCCCCGCCGGCGCTGGCCAGTACCCACCAAGCCCCCGGCTCTTGCTGTAATGTGCCGAGCAAATTGCCCCAACTAGGCACATCGGGCGGCCGCCCTACCCCTAAGAAAGCCAGCGTACTTTCTAGGCCGATGAGTCCTGCCAAGCTAAGCGGGGCAGTAGCCAGCAGAGGCTGGCAAGCATGCGGCAGTGCGTGCCGATACCACACCCGCATTCCGGGGAGGCCGGCTGCCCGCGCTGCCTCTACAAAAGGCAACTCGCGCACGCGTAGCATCTGAGCGCGTACTTGGCGAGCGGGCTCGGGCCAAGCTACTAGTACCAGTAGGGCCACTATTTGTGAGGTTTCTAGGGCCGGGCCCGCTGCAAAGACCAGCACAATCAATAGCCGGGGCACGGCACCTAGGAGCGTGAGTATACCTAAGAATAGGCTATCGAAGGGTATGGGCCAACCGCTCGGCTTGGCGGGAGGCAAGCGGCGGCTCATCCACCAAGCTAGTCCTGCCATACATATTAGGCTTAACGATACAGTCCAGCGGCCGGGTAAGGCGAGCCACCACCAACAGGCCGCTACAACGGCTAGCCAACCAGCCCACGGAATGCGCACGCCGCTATTGCCCCAGAAGCCGGCTGCGCCACCAGCCAAGGCTCCTACCAAAGTAGCCAGTGCCGCTGCGGGCAAGCTGATACTGACTACTTGGCGAGCACCGTATAGCAGCTCGGTAAGTACATCGCGGCCCTGTGGGTCGGTACCAAGCCAATGCACAGGGCTATCCGCCCACGCGGGAGCTTCGGCCATGTGCAGTAGGTCGGGTACGGCAGGGGGAAAAGAGACTGGTAACCAAGGTGCTGCTAAACCGCTGGCTAGCACGAGTAATAACCAGCCTATTCCGAGCCAAAAGCCAGTATGGGTGCTGCGGCAAGCGGACTGGCTCATGGTACGAGGCGGATACGAGGGTCTGCCCACACGTACAGTGCATCGGCAAGGGTTAGAGCAAGCAGGCGAACCAGAGCTGTGAGTAGCACGCCGGCTACTAGTACGGGATAGTCGTGCATCATTACGGCCTCGGCTAGCAAGCGGCCCGTACCCGGCAGCGCAAAAACCGTTTCGACAACCACCGCTCCTGCTACTAGGGTAGGCAATAAGCCTGCAAATGCGGTGAGCAAAGGGAGCATCGCGTTGGGTAGGGCATGCCGGCGAAGCAGTTGCTTGTTGGTTAATCCCTTGGCTCGGGCAGTGGTGGCATAGTTGGTGCCTAGCTCGTGGCTGAGAGCACTGGCCAGGAGCAGCGTTAGCTCGGGCAGCACCGCCAATACTAGCGCTAGTACTGGTAGCACCAATCGAAGTGCTTGCTGGTGCCACGGTTCATCGGTCGCCGAGTCGGTGTAGGCCGGTAAGATGTTGAGGGCGTCGGGGTTAGCAAAAGCAAACAGTAGGCCGAGGGCTAAAGCAAATAATGGCAGGCCTTGCAAGCCCGTTAGAAGCAAGTGCAGTGCTGCACGCCAACCTGTAGGACCTGTGGCCTGTGGCCCACCAGCCAGCGCCAGCCCCAAGGCTAGTGCCCCAGCAGTAGCTCCTAAGGTTGCTAGCCCTGTGAGAGGCAGTGTATAAGCCAACGCAGCCCACCAGCGGGGGCCAATAGGCTGGCCATCACGAAAGGAAAGTCCTAATTGGCCATGCGACAAGCCGGTGAGCCAGCGGTGATATTGATTATGCCCGCCGTGCCAGTGCCAACTCACCACTCCTGCGTGCTGCGTGCGCGTGACATAAAAAAGCGGTTCGGTTAACCCTAGGCGCTGTGCAACCGCTTGGCGCTGTGTAGCCTTCATCTCACCGGCGTTCAGCACAGTGCTGTGAAGGCTATCTGTCTCATCAAGCAGTAAGTCAATAGACTTTTCAGTATTCAGCCGGCTGAGTAAAAATACCAACGAGGCGATAGCCCAAGCTGCCAAGCCAGCGCGTCCTACCTGTACTACTAGCCAGCGCCCTACGGGTATCATTGCTGCGCTAGCTCAGATAGCTTGCTGCTGGCCCACGTAATAGTGGATGCGCTATAGCCAGGTCTGATTGCCGACGGATACAAATTGTGAAGGCGCCGGTCGGCTACCAAGCGGTAAGACAAAAAGAAGAGTGGTACCAATGGCATCTGCTGTTGCATCATTACCTGAAAGCGGTGAAGCAACTGACGCTTTTGGCCGGGCGTAGAGGCTGTGGCAACTGCCTCAATGAGGCGGTCAGTTGCGGGGGTGCCAAACTTGGTGAAATTCCCTTCGTTTATCGAGCGTGAATGCAGCATGCTAGTGTAGTTGAAGGTAAAGGGATTACCTTTTTGAGTCCGCACGTACATGTCAAAGTCACCCGCTCGGAGGGCAGTCGTCATAGACGAGCCCTCGGAAGGGCGCAGCTCCACAGGAATGCTGAGCAAAGTCGCCGCTGCCTTAAACTGAAGGGCAATAGTTTTGAACGCAGGGTCATCGGGCCGGTAGCGCAACAGCAAGGCTAGGCGCTGGACTTGGCCATCAGCAGCTGGGCGCGCCCAACCAGTAGGCTGCCGGCGCCAGCCAGCCTGTTGCAACAAGACCTGAGCCTGCGGCAAGTCATAGGCCGGTAACGGCAAGCTGCTGGCGTAGTACCGGTGGTCGCTGGGGTGCACCATGCTTACTGTGCGCAAGCCCTGCCCCAGTTGGGTAGCTTGCAGTAAGCGCTCGGGGTCAAACAACTTACTGAGCGCTTGGCGCGTCAGTGAGTCGTGCAGTATAGGGCGGCGCGTGTTAAAACCGGCCGTTATTACTTCGTAGGAGACTGTGGAATAAAAGGCAAAGCGCTGCTGAGCATCCGAAGATTCTTGGAGGTGCTTAAACTCGCTGGCCGGCACCTGCGGCAACACGTCTAGCTCGTGTCGCCGCAGTGCTAGCATCGCAGCAGCCTCATTTGGCATGATGACAAAACGAAGCTTAGTTGGTTTGGCTTGTAGCACCAGCGGAGCTGGCTGTAGGCTATCGGCCCACCAGTGGGTCTTGCGTTCAAAAGTCAAAAACCTATCAGTCTCCCATGCTGCCAATCGATAGGGGCCGCAGCCAGGCAATCGCTCGGGGTGGTGCCCTAGGTCGGCCTGCTGGTAGCGTTTTGCCAATGCTGCCAGTGCCGGAGCGACGGACTCACCAGGCTGAGTAGCAGCCATACTCGCCACCGAAAACTGCCGTAAGCTATGCGTTGGGTCAAGGGCGTCTTCCGACACTATGGGGAAGTCCCCCGACTCATAACTAAGCTCTGGCGCTCGCCCACGGCACACAAAGGTGAAGCGACGCGGATTGAGCGAGTCAAGCCTGATGTCTTGGATAAAGCTAAGTTGAACTCGAGCTTTTTCGTTGGGCAGTCCCGGGCAAAAAATTAATTTTAAGGTAAAGGCCACATCAGTAGCTAGTACCGGACGGCCACTGTCCCAAGCTGCAGCACGACGCAGTTGATAGCGCAAGGATGTGAGCGAATCACCTAGTAGCCTTCTCAGAGGCAGTGAGTCGGCCAAAGCTGGCGAGTGAACTCCAGTCGATAAATCAGGCTGGAGCAGGCTGCAATGAAGCAGATTGACAGCATCAACTGCATTTTGATTAGGCTGGGTTAGATGTGATAAACTCTCTGGGTCACGATTCCAGCAGATTTTCACAGTGTTATTAGCTTGCTGCTCAGTTGAGGAAGAGCACGAGCTGATACCAGCTGCTAGTAACCATCCAAACCAAAGATATTTCATTTAACAGCGAGGTGAAATGGCAACACCAGCAAGTTAAGGAAATCTCTGCTAATAGCGAGCCTAGTCGTTTTCCCAGCCAGTGCTACCGATTTTGTTAGACGGTGCCGCTATGTCATTTTCCCAGCCAGTGCTACCGATTTTGTTAGACGGTGCCGCTATGTCGTTTTCCCAGCCAGTGCTGCCGATTTTGTTGGCAGGTGCTTCACCAGTCAGGGTGGCGAATTGAATCAGGGCGATGATAAGGAGGTCAAACATGGTAGAGGGGTTAAGAGGGTTGTGAATTTGCTGTGGTGATTAACTGTGACAAAATTCCGATACCCAAGAGCCTCTTTAAAGGACAGTCTTATAGAAAATAAGACAATGTTTTTAATAAGATTTTTTATAACTCATTGTAGGCAGCGCCACAAATGTATATGGCTCACTGCTATAAAAGCGCTACAGTTTGACGATTTTTTTGCAAAAAAAAGTCGAAATTGTGACATCGCTTCGTGAAAGAAAACGTAGTTGTCAATATTACAAAATTCCTGTTTAGGCCCAGACAGGGCAAGGACATTTTACTTCTTTTTTTGCGTAGTACTTTTAAGGCAATCAGGAACGCAATACTGCGCTCTTAGCCTGTTAAGACGCTTTTCCTATGAAGGAACTCGCAAATCTGGCCCGAATTGTGACATTGCGCCGCCTCAAAAATGAGCCCTTGCTCGATTTGAATGGCCGGCAGCCAGGCAAAGAAGTACAACTGGCTACAATGCTGGCGGCAGATGTAAATGTAACGGCCCTAGGGGTGGTTAAGCAACTGTATGGTAAGCAGACAAGTGCTAATCAAACGGCTTTTTTGCGACTACGCGTTAGGGTGCAAGACAAGCTGCTTAACCATCTCTTTTTTCTCGACCACTCCGATACACGCCTATTTGTAGCTCGTCGCTACGAATTGGAATGTTTGGACCTGTTGCATAAAGTAACGATTCTATACCTAGAAGGGGAGTACGTACTAAGTGAGCGATTATTGAGGCGCTGCTTGCGAGCGGCCGAAAAAGGGGAGTTCACAAATTACGCTGAGCAAGCCTGTCATCGCTTATGCACATTATATGCTGGGCAGCGACAACAGCATAAGTACTCAGAAGCAACCAAAAAGCTACATAAGCTACGGCAAATGCTGGCCTATGAGCACGAGTCTGAGGAATTATACATGCAAGTCAGCCTAACAATGAGACGGCCTGTAGCAGTGCGGCGAGCACTACTCCCTAAAATGGCTGCTCACTTAGAAAAAGCCCAGCATCTGCATCAGAAAGCCAAAACCTTCACCACTTTTCTGACACTATACCGGCTACGCTTACTACAAGCTGGCCTGATTGGCGATTATAAAGAAATAATACGTTTCACGACGGCAGCAACGCAGATGCTGCAAAAAGGAAAGCTCAATGAGCGCCGCTTTGACCAGCGCTTTAATCAGTTTATGAGTGTCTACGCGCATTTGCGTGGGCGTCAATATAAAGCAGGTCTGAAGCTGGCTGAAGAGTACGCTACCAATCTGCACCCCACTTCAAATAACTGGTTTTATTACTACGAGCACTACATCATGCTCGCCTTGCATGCTGGCGACTATGACCAGGCACTACTTCTATTTCATACGGTCCAAAAAAACCCATCCCTTTCCAAGCAGCGGCCGGCAGCGCAAGAGCGGTGGGGGCTACTACAAGCTTACGTAGAATTCGTACAGCCGCCGGATAAAATACCTCTGCGGCGCCGCAACCAGCTAGCCATATTTGCTGCGCTAACCGTGCCAGAATATGCTCGTGACAAGCGGGGATATAATGTTGCTATTCTGGTGTTTCAGTTGTTGCACTACTTGCGGCAGCGGTCGCTAGAACCAGTGTTGTCGCGCCTCGAGCGCCTACGTAAGTACCAGCAGCGCCACCTGCGCGATGCTGCAACTTTGCGCAGCCGACTGCTACTCCGCTTGCTGCTACTGTTGCCAGAAGGAGAGTTTGATGCAACGACACTTGCTAAGCGGGGGCAGGCCTTGTTAGCACAGCTTAGCCAAGCACCAATGGTAGGTGAGGCGGACGCTGAAATTGAGATAATTCCGTATGAGCAGGTTTGGATGCTTGTATTGAATATCCTGAAGAATGGTGCTCCTGAATAAGCTAGCCCTAGGGCACTACTACTACCTCCTGGGTAGCACAGTGGCTATTTGCGCAATCGCCTGGGCCATAACCCCGTAGGCTTAGGCGCACAGCGTAGCGGCCCGCCCGGCGAAAGGTGTGCTCAATGCGGTGCCCCTGCTGGGTAGTGCCATCACGAAAGTCCCAGATATAAGCAATGTTCTGGCAGGTGGGTAGGCCTGAGTCTAGGGCATCAAAGGCGATAGCTTCCCCTACGTGCACTGTCGTAGTAGGAAAGCTGAAGTTGATGACTGGTTGCGTAATAAGGTCTATCTCAAAAGTTTTTTCGGCTTGGCGAATTTCGCCCGTTGCGGGTACTAGTACATCGAGTACTACTTGGTAGCGGGCTCGGCGTTTGTAGCAGTGGTTGATAGTAAGCCCTGTAAGCGTAGTACTGTCGCCCATGCGCCAGCGGTATACCAAGTCGCCCGCCGCTACATCAACGGAGCGGCGGGCATCAAAATCTACACACAGCTGCGGCAAGAGCGGCGGGCCACAATCGGCAGCGGCCGATTGGGCGTGAGCAGTATGCCAAGCACCACCTATTAAAACTAGCACACTTGCCAAAACACGGAAACAACGCATACCTAGGGTAATAGTAATAGGCCCGCCGAGGGGCGAGCAAGCAAAGTAAATTGGTAGCACCAAGTCCCGCTAAAGCCGATTGAGCCGCTGCAATACGTTGCGCAGGTATGTCTGTCCTACCGGGATGTATTTATCCCTGATTAGTAAGGAGTTATCTTCCAAGGCCTGAATGCAGTTGATATTAGCGATAAAGGAACGATGGACGCGCAAAAAATGTGAGGGAGGAAACTTCTCCTCGATGGCACGCATCGTGCTGTATACTATTAGCTTGCTGTGGTTCGTGACGATGTGCACGTAGTCGCCTAGGGCCTCCACGTACTGTACTTCCTTAAAATCAACGCGTACGAGCTTGGTATCTATCTTCACAAATGTGAAGTCGGGCTCAGTTGCTGAAGTGAGGGTGGGGCTGTTAGTGTCAGTCTCAAATGCCTGCTCGGCTGTAATATTTTCAAGTACCTTTTGAGCAGCCTGTAAAAAGCGTGGATAGGATAATGGCTTGAGTAGATAGTCGGCAACTGCGAACTCAAATGCTTGGACGGCATAGTGCTCGCTACTCGTAATAAGCACTACCTGCGGTAGCTCTGCTTGCAGGCGCAGTAAGTCGAGGCCCGACATCATGGGCATCTCAATGTCCAGAAAGAGAACATCTATAGGCTGCGTCTGATTACGCAGTACCTCAGCGGCTTCAATACCGCTGGTGCATGAACCAACTGCTTGCAAAAAGGCTGTATTAGCGATACAATTTAAGACTATTTGTACCGATAAGGGGTCATCATCCACGACCAAACAGCGTAAGGGTGGGATGGTGGCGGGGAGGTCGGGTAGAGCAGCAGGCATAGTGAGCGGTGGTTTTATAAGGGTAATTGGAAAGAGCGGGAAATTGTATAAAATTAATACATGCAACCGTAAGTCTTACGACAGCATACGTAATAAAAATGAATTTTAGATGTTCGCAGTGGGTAATAGATTCTTAGTAATGTCTGCAAACCTCAGTTGCTATGCACGTTGCGCTAGGTGTGGGTAGAGCTGCCCTAGCTGCTGCCGAATAGCTAGAAGCAGCGGCTCGCAGTGCTGGCAATCGTGGCGGCGGGCACTACGCTCTAGCTCATCTAGCTGAGTATGAAGCACTGGTACGCCAAAATAGGCTACTTGGCCTTTGAGCTTGTGTGCCACCTGCGCTAGCTTAGTTGTATCTTCAGGGAAGGCGGCGGTTAATACTTCCTCCAGCGAAGGGGCTTCGCTTAAAAAGGTGTTAACAATCTGCTTGATAAAGGCTTCATTGCCACAGGCTAGGTCTTCGAGAAGCTGCCAGTCGGGTCGTAGAGTAGGTGGAGTAGCAGTTGCGGGCTCGCCTAGCTTAGCTTGCGTCTCCACCTCCTCGCCAGCAATGGTAGGCTGCCGGCCTGTGAAGTAGGCCAGCCGAGCATGCAGCAGTGCGGGGTCAAAAGGCTTGGCTAGGGTGTCGTTCATGCCAGCTGCTAAGGCCAAGCCGCGGTCTTCGGGCAATACCGAAGCCGTGAGGCCAATAATGGGTAATTGCCGCTCGTCAGGAAAGAACTCCCGCAGGGCTCGGGTAGCGGCGTAACCGTCTAGCTCGGGCATTTGCACATCCATCAGCACCGCATCGAAAGGCTCCGTGGCTTGAGTTGCCTGCTCCACAGCCAGGCGGCCATTGGTGGCTATCACTACGTGTACATTCCAGTTTTCCAGTGTTTTGCGAGCTACTAGTTGGTTCAGCTCGTTATCCTCCGCCACCAGCACGCGGAGAGCTGGCTCGAAGGCAGGTAGCGGACCAGTGTAGACCTCAGGCTGCGCGAGGGTAGCATCGGCTGTAGGGTATGTCAGTTCAAAAAAGAACTCCGAGCCTACGCCTTCTTCGCTGCGTACCCCAAGCTGGCCGCCATGCAACTGAACCAAGTTGCGTGCAATGCTGAGCCCCAGGCCCGTGCCGCCAAATTCGCGCGTGGTGCTGGCATTAGCTTGCGAAAAATCTTCGAAAATGGTATGTAGCTTACCAGCCGCAATACCAATGCCAGTGTCCTGCACCGAGAAGCGCAGCGCCACGTGTGTCGCGTCGGGTGCTGGGGGCGTCGCTAAATCTACGTGTACCGATACACCACCCTGGCGTGTGAATTTCAGCGCGTTGCTAACTAGGTTTACCAGCACCTGCTGCAAGCGGGTGGGGTCGCCGAGCACAGCTAGAGGCACTTCGGGTCCTACTTCTACTCGTAGAGCAAGCCCTTTGCTGTCAGCTGCATAGCGAAACATGGTGCTGAGTCGACGCACACTATCGGGCAGGCGAAAGGGAATTTGCTCGAGTGTCAGCTTGCCTGCCTCCATTTTTGAGGAGTCTAGGATGTCGTTGAGAATGACCAGCAGATTCTGCGACGATGACCCAATGGCCGTGAGGTACTCGGCCTGCTCGCGCGTGGGTTGCGTGTGCTGAAGCAGGTTGGTGAGGCCAATAACGGCGTTCATGGGCGTGCGAATTTCGTGGCTCATGTTGGCCAGAAATTGTGCTTTGGCCCGCCGCGAAGCCTCGGCCGCATCACGGGCCACGAGTAGCTCCCCGTTCATCTGCTCGATATCAGCATTCTTTTGGCGCAGCTCGCTGGTGCGCTGGCGCACCGTGCGCTCAAGCTGGGCTCGCTGATGGCGAAGTAAGCGCTCGCGGCCTCGCACTACGAGTAGCACACTGCTCAGAAAGGCCAATGCCCCTAGGGCCAGTGCCCAGCTTTGCTGCCACCAAGGCGTAGCAATACTGAACGAGGTGCTGACCACCGGACTCCAGCTGACGACCGGGCCAGCGTAGCGGGTGCGTATGTCGAGCGTGTAGTGGCCCGCACCCAGCCCCACAAACTGCGCCTCGGCTGCCGGGCTAGGGCGGCTCCACTCTTTAGAAAGGCCATGCAGCCGGTATTGGTATAGGAGGGGTGCATCGCCCGCTGCCAAGCTTAGACCCTGAAATGCGAAGCTAACGCGGTGCTGCTGAGCTGACAGCTCACCGATAGCCGTGGGCAAATGGCTTTCGCCATCTACTTCGGCCCCCGTCAGCGCCAGGCTGGGTACGGGTGCCACGCGGCCAAGCCAAGCCAGCAGCGCTGGCACATCCAAGCGAAGTAACCCCGCTTGCGTAGCCACCCAGGCGCTAGGAGAGCTACCGCTTACTGCCACCGCCGACAAGAAATTGCGTGCTTGCAAGCGAATAGGCTGCCCTAGGTGCCGCTGGGCATCGAGCAAAGTGAGTGTCTGCGGGTGTACCAGCAGTATACGCTGCCCTAGGGGCACCATGGCCAGGGTGTAGGCTTCGGGCAAGCCAGCTGGCCCCGCTGCGAGGGGCGCAAACTTCTTGGCGCCCGTGGGCAAGTAGTATAGGCCTTGGCCTTCAGTGCCTACCCAGATGGTGCCCTGCGCATCTTCGGCCAGCGCATTAGTCGCTAGGCCGCTGGCGTGCACCCGGTAGTGCTGAAAGCGGTGGCTATTCGGTTGCCAGGCCGAGAGGCCCGTGCCGTGCGTTCCTACCCAAACCCGGCCGGTGCGGTCGGCTAGCAGCGCGTAAATCTGATTATGCAGCAAGCCGTTGGCCGTGGTAAAATGCACGGCGGGCAGCGTAGCTGTGCCAGCAGGCGCCAGCGGCAAGTAGTAGATGCCATCGGCCACGGTGCCCACCCAGAGCCCCGAAGCTGGCGAGTAAGCTAGCGCGGCCACATCGAGCCCCGGCGGCAACCCAGGTATGCGGGTAGCTGGGGCGCCTGGTGCTGCCCTAGCCCATACGCCACCGTGCCGCCTGCCTTCCCAAGCGCCCCCACCTAGGGCAGTTGGTCGGGGTGATAGCGTGCGTATGGGCGCCGCCAGTACGCTGCTGCTGCCCACGCTGGCGGCTGGATTTTCTAAATTATTCAGTAAGAAAAAGCGGGTGCCTGCCGCGCCCCACATAGCAGGCGTAGGTTCTGCTACTGAGGCTGCCGCCAGCGTAACGCCCTCCGCCGCGTAGCTGGCGGGTAGGGGTACTAGGGTTGCAAAACGGTCGCTATGCCGCCAAAGACCTTGGCCCGCGGTGCCCAGCCAAGCATTGCCATCCTGGTCTTCGAGCAAGCAGCTGGGGGTAGCATCGGCTGGTAGGTGCAGCGGGTAGCGGCGTAGGTAAGCGCGCAGGCGTGCTGTGTCGGGTGCTGGCGGGCCCGGGGCTGGCGGTGCCCAACTCTTGGGCAAGGCAGCCGTGGCGGCCAAGGCACGAAAGCGCGCCCCCGGTGCGGACCGCAATGAGCGCCCGCCCTGGTAGTGTGCCACCCACAAGCGGCCGGTGCCAGGTTCTTCCCACAGGCCGGTTACAAAATTCTCGGCGAGGCCATCCTGGGTGGTGAGTGTTACGAAGCGGGCCCCATCGTATCGCACTAGGCCCTCGGCGGTACCTAGCCACAGGTAGCCCTGCTTATCTTGTAATAAGCAGTAGATAAAGGGCTGGTTTAGGCCATCGGCGGGCCCAAACTGGCGTACAAAAGCCTGGGGCGTCGGCAGCGGCGTTGCCCACCCGGCCCCACCCGTTAAGGCTAAGAAAAGCCCCGCCACCAACCAGCGGAAACGAGCAGTAAGTAATACAAACACAGAGCAAAAGCGCACGAGCCAAGCGCTGGTATACTACCAGCTATAGTATCTAGGTCTGCAAATTAGCAAGGTGCTCCGGGCAGATACTGGTAGGTGAGCCCAGCGGACGGGTTTGCTCGCCGAGTTAGGGTTGTTTGTTGCTGAGAGTCAAGAATAAACCTAGTTGCCGGTAGTGCCTATTACCCGGAAAATAGTGGGGCCGCTAGTCGGCGTCGTGCTTGCTACTGCCGCCACCGGCTGCCCAATGGCTGCTGTGCTGAGACGCGTGCGCGCAATACCGTGGCTGGTGAGATAAGCAAGAATGGATTCGGCCCGCTGCTGGCGTAGGTCGGGGGTAGTGGTGCTGCCATCGGCTTGGCCGCTCAGCTCTAAGCGCAGGGCGGGCTGCTCGGTAAGAAGCTGCGTGAGCCGGACTAGTTCGGCGGCACTTTCGGGGCGCAATTCGGCCTGGGTAGGAGCGAAGAAGATGTTGCGCAGCTCAACCGTAGTACCGAGCGTGGGCCGATTCAAGGTCACGTCTTGCTGGCGCTCGGCGTAGGGCGCGCTAGCTGGCAGGTTTATATTCTCAGAATACAGCAAGTAGCCCGGCTGGCGTACTGCCACCCCGTAGTTTAGGCCCGAGGGAAGGCTGATGAGGTAACGCCCCGTGGCTGCATTCGACTGGTAGGTAGCAACTACTTCCCCCTTCTGATTATCAATAACCTCGATGGTGGCCCCTAGGGGCTTCTTACTTACGGCATCGGTCACAGTGCCTTTTAAGATAGTTACCTGGGCCAGTGAGGTAGCCGACGCTGCTGGGGTGGCAATGGGCTTGGTAGGAGCAGGTTTAGCCGGCGTAGCAGGAGTTTTGGTACCTAGGGCGCTGCTAGCAGTTGGCTTGGCCTTGGCGGCGGGCTTGCTGACTGCGGCCACCGGAGCAGGCTCAGGACCTAGGAATGTGACGCGGTAGATATCCTTGCCGCCGAGGCCACCGGGCTGGTCGGACGAATAATAGCCGTGTTGGCCTGAGGCCGACAGCACAAAATAGACGTCGTCGTCGGGGGTATTAATGGGCCAGCCCAAGTTCTCAGGCTCGCTCCACTTGCCATTCTGGTACGCCGACTTGAAGATATCATAGCCCCCCATCGAGTCGTGGCCCTTGGAGGAGAAGTAAAGCGTTTTGCCATCGGGATGCATGAATACACCTTCCTCGTCGTAGGGCGAGTTGATGACTGGACCTAGGTTTTCGGCGGGCGTGCGGGCATCGAGCTCTAGGCGATAGATATCGCGCCCTCCGCGGTTGCCTTCGGGGCGGTCGCTCACGAAATAGAGGTACTTGCCATCGGGCGAGTAGCATGCTGCCGATTCGTGGTGTTTAGTGTTGAGGCGGGCTCCTAGATTTTTGGGCTTGCTCCAGGTGTGGCCCACAAGGTCCGACTCATAAATATCCCCCTCATTTTCTTCCATATATACCAGTAGGTGCTGGCCGTCGGCCGAAAGGCCCACAGTTGCATCGTGGCGGGCAGTGTTTACGGGTGCGCCTATGTTGCGGGCGGGGCTCCAGCCCGAGCCATTCCAGTCGCTCTGGTAGATGTCTTCCAGCATGCCATCGCCCTCACTGTCGAGTTGCCCGCCCGTCGAACCCACTCGGCGCGACGTCAGCAGCAGCACCGACTCGTCGGCCGAGATGAGGGGGGCGTAGTCCGACATGGCCGAATTGATGGCTGGGCCGGCATTTTCCAGCTTCACACGCAAAGGGTGCGCTTGCATTTGCAGGCCGCGGTGGCACTCGCGCACGCAGCGGGCCAGGTCATCGGTGGTCACGGCTACGTCGTCGCTGGTAGCTTCGGCGGCTACGGGGCGGGCTTGCTCATACTCCTTAATGGCGGCTTCCCACTGCCCGCCTAGGTGCAAGGCGCGTGCTAGCAGGTAGTGCAGCCGAGGCTCCGCCTTGGCATCGAGCTGCTGTGCCCGCTGTAGGTACGGAAGAGCCTCCTGCTTCGTGGCAGAGTGCAAGTAGCACTCACCTATTTTGGCATTGAGCAGTGCATTCTTGGGATTGAATTTTTGCGCTCGCAAATAGTGTGGGAGTGCGGCACCAAACCGTGCAGGGTCGGCACCGAGCTCGTGGTCGCCAAGCTCTAGCTCGCGCTGCGCCAGCTTGAGGCCCTCCTTATCTATAGTAAACTGCTCTTTGGTAAAGGGTACACTTTGGGCCTGTGCCAGCGTGATGCCAAGCGCTAAAATCCCACTGCATAACGTAATGGACCGAGTAAGAAAAGGCATATAATGTGTCAGGAAAGGATAAGTAAATCAGACAATAGAGCCTAGCTGTAGCTACTGTTGTTTCTCAGTAGCGATAGTAGGTGGTAGTCGATAACCAAATCTATCCTTTCTTTATTTTTAGGATAATAAGAAGATTAAAATTACTTAATTGCTCGTAATCAGCCTAAAGATAAAGCATAAAAAATGCAAAATGGCCAAGCAGGAAACTGCTTGGCCATTTTAAGTAATGTGCTAGGTAGCGTGCGGTTACTCTATTACCACACGGCGGGCGGCGGCAGTGCCGCTGGCTGGGCTATACAGCAGGTTGTACAGGCCTGGGGCAAACGGCAACGAGAGCGTGCGTTCGATAGCGGCGCCAGTTTGGGTGAGCTGTTGCTGCCACACTACACGCCCTAGGTTATCGATGAGGCGCAGATTAACGCCACCCGCGTAGGCAGGCAGGCGCAGGTTGAGACTGGTGCCGCGTGGGGTGGGCACGGGCCACGCTTCGAGCCCCACGGAGCTGGCTGCTGCGGTTAGGCTCAGCAAGCTGTTGCCTATCTGAATGTTATCGAGATACAGGTGGTTGCCAAAGCCGTTGTAACCGATAAAGCGGATGATAACTACTTTGCCCGCGTAGAGAGTAAGGTCGACCAGCTCTTGGCGCCAGTCGCCACCCGAGGCCGGTATAAAGTAATTGGGCGTGCTGGTACTGGTAGCAAGGCCATTAGTAGCCCCTTTGGAGTAGGGCTTGCCCAACACTGTACCGGTGCAAGCATCAACTACCTGAATGCTGAGCGAGTCGATGTCGGTGGGGGTATCGCCCGCTATCATGGCAAAAGGGCCATACGCTAGGTCGAACAGTAGCTTAGGACTGGTTACCCCTGTGAGGTTAATAGCTGGAGTATACACGGCTGGCCTCTCCCCAACGGTGCGGTCGTCGGCAAAGGGCGCCCGGAGGGCCCGGCTGGCTACGCCCGTGCGCCCAATAATATCATCGGTTAATGTCCAGGCGTAGGTGCTAGGCGTGACCAGCGTCCAGCCGCGGGGCAATGCGGTAGAAGTATCAAATGTCTCGGCAAATGGCAGTGCGCGGCCATCTACGTCCACAATAATGCTACGCGTAGCGGTACCAAAGGAGTTGGAAACGGTGAGCGTAGCTGTGTAGGTACCCGCCGTGGCATACGTAACGGCGCCGGGGTTTGGGGCATTGGACGTGGCTGGTGAGCCTCCCGGAAAGCTCCAGGCATAGGTGGTAGGGCAATAAAGCGCCGTGCTGTTAAACGTAACTGTGCCGCCCCGGCAGATGCTGGTACCCGTAGTGGCGACCGTAACCTGCGGAGCCCGACCCGAAATGAAGACAAAGCCTGTGTCGGTGCGGACGGCGGTGCCAGTGGCGTTGCTCACGCTTAGGGTCACGGCATAGTGGCCGGGCGTGTTATAAGTGACCAGCGGGTTGCGCAAGGTAGAGGTAGCTGGGGTGCCACCCGGAAAGGTCCAGATGTAAGAAGTTGGCCGGAAGAGCGACGTATCGGCAAACTGTACCTGCAACCCAGGGCAGCCGGTGGGCTGGTTGGCGTTGTAGAGGGCGACCAGACTAGGCGTACTAGAGGTTACGGCAATATCGTCGAACGAGCGCCCGCGCCGGTTGGCTGCGTTAGCGCCCGTACCTGCGCCGCCCCCATACTGCTGAAAACGGATGCGTACATCGGTACCTAGCACGAGGTTATTGGTGGCCGCAAACTGCGTTAGGTTGACAACGCTGGTCTGGTAAGAAGTGGTAGAGTTGGTGGCTAGGTCATAAATGCGGTACCAAGTCACGCCGCCATCCACGCTTAGCGCTACCCCATCGGTGCGACTATTACCAGTGCCCGTAAACGAAACCGGCATTACTTCATTGGTTTCGGCCGCCCCCTTGCGGTGGCGGAAGGACAGCTGTAAGTCGCTGCCCGCCACCGGCGTGATGTGGCAAGTAGCCTCGTTGGTGCTTTGAATAGGAGCTGTGCCGCCAAAGGATACGCCAGCGTCCAGCAGCAGTTGGTACTTGCCAGAAGCTGGGTCTAGGCCATTTACTACTTGTACGCGGCCGGCGCGATAAGTATTTACGGTCCAGTTGAGAGGTAGGGCCGTTTTCTCTAGGTCTTCGATGTAGGGTATGGTAGTGGCCGTAGTGGGCCCGTACACAGCCGTGTAGGCATTAAGTAAGCCAGGGCCGGTAAGCGGGTCGGTGGCAGAGGTGCCAAGAAGGCGGGCCGAGCCCGTAAGGCGAGAGTACACTTGGGTCGGTGTCAGGGTTGGCTCCGACGAGCGCAACAATGCCGCGACTGCCGCAGCGTGCGGCGCTGCCGCCGAGGTACCAAAGAAGTTTGGGAAACCATTGCCTTCGGCATCAGACCCAAAGAAAGAAGTGTCCGTGCCATCTACCGATGTGATGTTGGGCTTCTGGCGGGTTTCTACGGTAGCTAGGGGCGTGCCATCGGAGGCAAACAAAAACGGTAGCTCCCCCCCCTTAGAAGTAAAGCTCTCGGCCGTTTGCTGGTTGTAGTACGCCACGGCTGCTACCGCGTAGGCCGACGCCGCTGCTGCGTGCCCCGAAAGGGTGCTGCTGCTCGTGTTCCATTCGTTGATGGTAGTACCCGAGCCGTAGTTGATGTACTTAACGCGGGTAGGGGCTACCCCGCTCCGCACGGCTATTACTAGGTCGAAGGTGGTGGTGCCCGTAGCGGCGCTGTTCGTAAAGTTGAACGTCTCGACGGGTACTTGTAGGGTGATGTTATTGTTGGTGCCGCGGGCCACGGTGTCGCCTGCCACGCCGTTGGTCACGGCGATGAGGTACATGTCGAGGTTGGTTTTTACCCCAGCGACAGTGTAAAAAGGGTCCGACCATTGGAGGAAAGGCCGAAAAGAACCTGTCGCCGTCAGTGTAATGCGCTGGGTGACGTCGGAGGTAGCATTAGAAACATCAAAGTTGAGCAGGCGCTTGGTACTGCCCGTAGGTGTCACAAACTGCGGCGTGGCGTTCTCATAGCTGGCATCGGCATAGTTGCCCGCTGATGAAAAATAGGTGACGCCGCGCTGTGCCACGACGTCATTGACTGCCTTCGCAATCACCCCATCCTGGAAAAAGGGCTCGCTCAAGTAGCGCACGTCATCCACTATTACCTGGCAGTTGCCCTTGCTAGGGTCGGCTAGGTCGCGGATATGCTGGGCAAAGACGCCTTCGCCCCCGTTGGCTGTGCTAAAGGCCAGTGCCGAGCCCGGCGCTAGGTCATAAATAAGCTGGCACATAGCCCGGCCTTCGTCGGTGGTGCTACCCTCGGCTAGCACTTGTACTCCCGCAGCGGGTAGGTCGCCCGAAGCCACATCGGTTGCGGCCCCCCCTAGATAGTTAAACGAGTCGCTCAGCACCCCGATTTTAACGCCGCTGCCATTCACGTTCTTGGGGCGAGAATTGCGGGTGCGGGCTGCTTCCAGCACGTAGTCGGCTTGGCTGGTTACCAGGCCAGCGTTGTGCTCGGGCTGGTAAGAACTTAGTACCCCTAGTAGCCCCTGAGTGGCCAGCGCTTCTACGCCTTGGCCGTTGCCGCTGAGCTGGCTCACGGGCAACAAGCCTTCTACAAAATGAAGCTTAGGATACGAGGCCGACACCACAAAGCCCCGCTGCTGCAAGCTCGGAAGCAGTGCGTTTACATCCTGCGCCGTAATGCGTACCAGCACGCTCGGCGCTGCGCCCTTACCAAACGTGAGCTCTGGGTGGTTGGTGCGCAGGCTTTGGCTATTCTGGGTGCGCAAGCTTTCTTGGTACAGGCGCTGCAATTCGCCATCGAGGTGCGGGTTGGCGCTGGTGCTCACGCGCTGGCTGCTGGCAGTGTGGGCCGAGGCCGGTCTGGAGCGGGTGCGTAGCAGCTCGGCCGTAGGCCGGTGCGGGCCGGGCAACAAGTTGCCGGGGCCGGTTTGGGCACTAGCCTGGTGCCCTAGGCTAGCCCACGCTACCAGTCCCAGAAGTAGTCGCCTAGGGTGGGTAAAGTAATTGCTATTCAAAATGGTAAAGAAGAAAGTGGGTGGTTCAAGCAAGGGCTTCTGACGAGGGCAAGAAGCATTCAGTAGCAATGTACACGGAAAAAAATGGTCGGAAAATGGGCTTCGGGCTGCCGAACCTTTTGGGGGGCTGCCAGCTTATAAAAGGCGGCGCGGCGCGCGCCGTACTTTTGTAGAAAAGAAGCGGCTTATCCGCTGGTTTAGCTCAATAATTTACCCCATTATGGCTGTTTATCCCGAATACATGGTTGCTCCCATTCGCCAGGACTTGGTAGAAGCGGGCTTCGAACAACTGATGTCGCCGCAAGAAGTAGACGCGGCCTTGGCACCTACCGAAGGCACTGTGCTAGTGGCCGTAAACTCGGTGTGCGGCTGCGCAGCTGGCAAAGCCCGCCCAGCCCTGAAGCTGGCCTTGGCCAGCGCCGAGAAAAAGCCCACGAAGCTTGTAACCGTTTTTGCCGGTATGGAAACCGATGCCGTAGCCAAAATGCGCGAGCACATGCTCCCTTACCCGCCCTCTTCGCCCTGCATTGGGCTGTTCAAGGATGGCGAGCTGGTGCACATGATTGAGCGCTACCATATCGAAGGCTCCGACATGATGCGCATTGTAAACAACCTGCAAGGCGCATTCGAAGAGTACTGCTAGTCGAGTAGCTACCACGACTACCTAGGTTCTTACTCGATACCCTAGGTCACGAAAAAGGGCCGCCAACTTGGCGGCCCTTTTTCGTGACCTAGGCATGCCTAGCACCTAGTTTGCCAGTACTCTAAACTCTGTACGCTGGTTGCGCTGGCGGTCGCCGTCGAGGGCGCTGGCCCGCAGCGGGATGCTGGCCCCGTAGCCCATCACCGTCAGCCGGTCGGTCTTTATTTTGTGCTCGGTGAGGTAGGCGGCAATCACCTGGGCGCGGCGCTTGGTCAAGGACACCCCTTCTTCGTAGTCGCCGGTGCCATCGGTGTGGCTGCTAATCTTTAGTTTTAGCTTGGGTTTGTCGCCCAGCAGCCTCACGAGGCGCTCTAGCTCGGCCTTGCTTTCGGGGCGCAGCGTAGCGGTGCCGGGCTCGAAGAATACATTGTTCAGCAAGATATTAGTGCCGGGCTCCAGCTTTTGCAGCCGAAAGTTGCGTACCGTTTCTGGAAAGCCCATCCGCGACGCCAGGTTCACATTTTCGGAATGGAAAGGGTAGGCGTTGTGGCGTAGCACTAGGCCATAGTTGGTGCCGGCCGGTAGGTTTATGGTGTAAGTACCCTCGGGGGTGCAGTGCAGCGTGGTAATGAGCGAGCCGTTTTCGTTGTCGAGTACATCTATATTCGCCAACACAGGCTTGCCGCTCGCTACATCCAGCACAGTTCCGTGTAGCGTTACTTCTGTTACCGCTACTGGCATCGGTGCGGCGGGTAGGGTGCTGGCGGTGGCAGGCTCGTCCTCGTCTTCTGTTAGCCGCTGGGCTAGGCGCAAGGTGTCAGAACTCGCCGTTGTTTGGGATAGGGTGTCAGGCACTAGTGACTGAGCTAGCGCAGGGCGCAAGCCGCCCAATAGCAACGTGGCTGCTAGTAGCCCGCGTAAGGGTAGTTTCATAGCCGATGGGTCAAGAGTAGTGCAGGGATAATGCCTCGGCAAAGGCAGTGGGTAAGTAAGTCCTAGGTAAGGCAATGGCATGCTGCTTGGAGGCAGTAAAACCGTTGCCTATTCAGGCTCCGAGTACCCACTAGTCCCCGAAAAGAGGGTTGGATAATCAGACGAATATAGTACACTACAGATAGCTAAGAAAAGGATAGTTCTTTATTTTTTTAGTATCATTTTGTCCGTTCTAGGAGGTGATAGAACTATTTGGAGAGCCAAAGTGCCTAGGCTCGTAAAGAGCCTTATGTGAGTATAACGGCACGCAAAAAAGCCTCGCACTATCGTGCAAGGCTTTTTCTGAACTCAAAAAAACGATTGGGCCTAATTGGCTACCTCGCTCAGGAACTTGACGCGCACTAGCCGGACTTCCTCCTCCGTAAAGTCATCGGTGCCTAGCTCCTGCATGGCCGTTGCAATACTGTCAGTTGTAGCCGTCATGAAGTAGTCATATATCTCCTCCTGCTTGTCCTCATCCACCGCCTCCCGGATGTAGTAGTCTAGGTTTAGGCGCGTGCCCGAGTAGCAGATGTGCTCGATTTCCTCCATCAAGTCAGCCATCGAGATACCTTGGCTCCGGGCAATGCCGGTCAGGTCCATCTTTTTGTCAATCTGCTGAATGATGTAGATTTTAAGCTTCGAGCGATTCACCGTCGACTTAATAATCACGTCGGCCGCCGTCTCGATGTCGTTGTCTTCTACGTGCTTCTTAATGGCTGCTACGAAGGGCGCCCCAAACTTTTGCGCCTTGCCCTGGCCCACGCCCGAGATGTGCGTGAGCTCATGCAGGGTCTGCGGATAGGTAGTGGCCATCTCCTTCAGGCTAGGGTCCTGAAAGAGCACATAGGGCGGCAGATTCTTCTGCTTAGCTACCTGCTTGCGCAGCTCTTTGAGCTGCGTAAACAGCGCCTCGTCGTGGCCAGCCGCTTGCTGGGTTTTCTCTTCGTCTTCTTCCTCCTGCTTCTCGGCCTCGAAGTCGTGGTCCTTGGTCAGCGTCATGCGCTGGGGATTCTCGATAAAATCGATGCCCTTCTCAGTGATGTGAATCAGTCCAATCGAGTCGATGTCCTTTTCCAGCAGCCCATTGAGCAGGCACTGGCGCAGCACCGACAGCCACAGCTGCATATCGCCGCTCAGGGTCTTGCCCTGGCCGTACACGGGCAGGCCGTCGTGCCCGTAGCTGTCGATGTGCGGGTTGCGCAGACCTAGGAGCACCTGCGCAATGTGCTCGAGGCCAAAGCGTGCTTCTGTCTGTACTACCGCCCGCAGAGCTAGGCCCACGTGCTCGGTGCCATCGAATTTCTCCTTAGGGTGGCGGCAGTTGTCGCAGAAGCCACAGTCCTTGTCCAGGCTTTCGCCAAAGTAGTGCAGGAGCTGGCGGCGGCGGCACACCGACGACTCCGAGTAGTTCGTCATTTCGAGCAGGAGCTGCCGGGCGTTGTCGCGCTCGGTCACGGGCTTGTCCTTGCTGAATTTTTCGAGCTTCAGAATATCATCGTAGCTGTAGAACATCAGGCAGTTGCCTTCCAGGCCGTCGCGGCCGCCGCGGCCGGTTTCCTGGTAGTAGCCCTCAATGCTCTTGGGCGCGTCGTAGTGAATCACGAAGCGTACGTCGGGCTTGTCGATGCCCATGCCGAAGGCGATAGTGGCCACAATCACGTCGCAATCTTCGCTCAAGAACGCGTCTTGGTTGTGCATGCGGGTGTGCGGGTCGAGGCCAGCGTGGTAGGGGAGGGCGCGCACGTCGTTTACGCGCAGTAGCTCGGCTACTTCCTCCACCTTCTTGCGGCTCAGGCAATAAATGATGCCCGCCTTGCCCTTGTGCTGCTGCACATACTGGATGAGCTGCTTCTTGGTATTGCGCTTGGCGCGCACCTCGTAGTAGAGGTTGGTACGGTTAAACGAGGTCTTGAAGACGCTCGCATCGTCCATGTGCAAGTTCTTCTGAATGTCGAGCTGCACTTTGGGCGTGGCCGTGGCCGTGAGGGCGATGAGCGGAATCTTGCCCCCTAGGTTGTCGATGATGCCGCGAATCTTGCGGTACTCGGGCCGGAAGTCGTGGCCCCACTCCGAGATGCAGTGTGCCTCGTCGATGGCCACAAACGAAATGCTGGCTTTTTGGAGAAAGGCAATAGTGTCTTCCTTGGTCAGGCTCTCGGGGGCCACGTATAAAAGCCGCACATCACCTGCAATCACGTCTTTTTTGACGCGATTCATTTCCGTCTTAGTTAGCGTCGAATTGTACACCTGCGCGTTTACCCCAAACGCCGCCAGCTGGTCGACCTGATTTTTCATGAGGGCGATGAGCGGCGAGATGACAATGGCTGTGCCTGGCAGCACCAGCGCAGGCAGCTGGTAGCACAGGCTTTTGCCCGCGCCCGTGGGCATGATAACAAAGGTGTTATGCCCAGCTAAAATGTTCTGAATAACAGCTTCTTGCGTTCCTCTGAATTGCCCGAAACCGAAAACTTCCTTGAGTTTGGTCTTTAAGTGGGCGGCCGGCGCGAGCGGCTCCGCAGTAGCAAGCAATGGCATAGAATAGTAGCGGGGTGATAAAGAAGGGTGAAGGTGCTAAACGAAGATAAGGACAAAGTGAATTTTTTGCGAAATATTAGCGTTTAAGCGCAACTTTTTTCAAAGAGGCCTGTCGGCTTTTCCCTCAGTAGCTTATCGCCTGCGTAGTAGGGCTGGGTAGTGGTGGCTTAGCCGCTCGGCCGTAGTTTTGGCTGTGCATCCGATTTCTGAATTCCCCGTGTTGCCCGCGCCCGTCGATGTGCTGGCCGTGGCCCGCCAGGTGCTGCTGGAAGAAGCCGACGCCCTGCGCGACGTAGCTCAGGCCGTGGCCGCTACTCCCGATTTTGCCCGCTGTGTGGCTACGCTGCTCGCCCTGCGGGGCCGCGTGGTGGTAACGGGGGTAGGCAAAAGCGCCCACATTGCCGGCAAGCTGGTGGCTACCTTCAACAGTACCGGTACCCCGGCCTTGTTCATGCACGCTGCCGACGCCATCCACGGCGACCTAGGCATGATTCAGGCCGAAGACTTTGTCATTGCTATCAGCAAGAGCGGCGACACGCCCGAGATAAAGGTGCTGGTGCCGCTGCTGCGCCGCAAGGGGGTGCCGCTGGCCGCCCTGGTCAGCAACGCCGACTCTTATTTAGCCAAGCAGGCGGCCTATGTGCTGCACGCCCCAGTGCGGCGTGAGGCTTGCCCCCACGACTTGGCGCCTACTACCAGCACCACTGCCGCCATGGCCCTAGGCGATGCCCTGGCCGTATGCTTGCTCGAATGCCGGCAGTTCTCAGCCCAGGACTTCGCTCGCCTGCACCCCGGCGGCACGCTGGGCAAGAAGCTGTACCTGACGGTGGGCGACCTCAGCCGCCAAAATCAACGCCCCCAAGTGGGCCTAGGTGCCCCGCTACGCGAAGTGCTGCTCGAAATCTCGGGCAAGCGCCTAGGTGCCACGGCTGTGCTCGACGCAGCGGGCCACCTAGCGGGCATCATCACCGACGGTGACCTGCGGCGCATGCTAGGCCGCGGCCACCTGGCCGACCTAGAGTCGCTAACGGCCAAGGACATCCTGACGCCGCAGCCAGCTACGATTGCGCAGGAGGACTTTGCGGCCGAGGCGCTGCGCCGCATGCAGGAGCGCAACATTACGCAGCTTATCGTGTTGGACAACGGGCAGTTTGCAGGGTTCATCCACTTGCACGATGTCCTACGCGAAGGATTAGTGTAATTTAGGACTAGCTAACTACATACATCACTATTCGCTTACGTCGCTGCTCGCTGTTTTGTCCGTTCCGGTTCTCTCGCTTCTGATTCCAGCCTACAATGAGGCGGCACGGCTAGGTGCTACGCTCGGCCAAGTGCTGGCCTATCTCCACGCCCAGCCCTATGCCAGCGAGCTGATTGTGGTAAACGACGGCTCTACCGATGATACGGCGGCAGTAGCCCAAGCGTACTTTGCCTCTCATACCGGCCGAGTAGCCACGCGGGTGCTCAGCTATGCCCCCAACCGGGGCAAGGGCTACGCCGTGCGGCAGGGGCTGCTGGCAGCGCGCGGAGCCGTTGCGCTCTTCTCCGATGCCGACCTCTCGACGCCCATCGAGGAAGTGCCTGCTTTGCTAGAGCCCATACTCGCGGGCGAATGCGATATCGTATTTGGCTCGCGGGCGCTAGACGACCAACTCATTGGGCAGCATCAGCCGTGGCTACGCGAGCAGAGCGGCCGATTTTTCAACCGGATGGTGCGCCTTGCTACTGGAATGCCCTACGCCGATACGCAGTGCGGCTTCAAAGCTTTCCGCTTAGCGGTGTGTATTCCAATAATAGAAGGCGCTCAACTCGACCGCTTTGGCTTCGATGTGGAGCTGCTTTATTTGGCTTATCAAGCGGGTCTACGCTTGCGCGAGCAGCCCGTGCGGTGGAACGATGCAGCGGGTAGTAAAGTCGGTGTAATCAGCGGCTTGCATGGTTTCCGGGAGCTGTGGGCACTGCGGCAATATAGCCGCCGGGGCGACTACGCGGCCGCCCTAGGTCGCACTCGGGCCGTGGCAGCTAGCCAGGCCACCATGCCAGGCGTATCTATATAGTAATGCCAGAGTAGGCGCTTAGGCTCCTACATTTGTGGTTACACTAGCTTATACTAAAATGAATAATACCTATCTCGTTGTGATGGCGGGGGGCATTGGCAGCCGCTTCTGGCCCTTTAGCCGTACCCAGCACCCCAAGCAATTTCACGACGTACTCGGGGTAGGTCGCTCGATGTTGCAACTCACGGTAGACCGCTTCCGTGGCATTTGCCCGCCCGAAAACGTATTTGTGGTAACCAACCGCGACTATGTAAACCTGGTGCAAAGCCACCTACCCGACCTGCCAGCCGACCAGATTCTGGGCGAGCCCATCGGGCGCAACACGGCTCCTTGCGTAGCCTACGCCAGCTACCGCATTGCCCAGCGCGACCCCCAAGCTACTATTATTGTATCGCCCGCTGACCATGCCGTGTTGCGTGAGGAGGAGTTCCGCCGCCTTATCCGCGAGGCGATAACGGCGGCACGCCAGCATGACGTGCTTATCACGCTTGGCATTCAGCCCTCGCGCCCCGACACTGGCTACGGCTACATTCAGTACATGGATGGTGCCGAGAACCGCTTGGAGGGCAACAACCTGCATAAAGTCAAGACTTTCACCGAGAAGCCGAATGGTGAACTAGCCCGGATGTTCTTGGAGAGCGGCGACTTTCTCTGGAATGCGGGCCTCTTCATCTGGCGCGCCGATATCATTCTGCAGGCATTCCGCAACTTGCTCAGCGATGTGTCTGAAGTATTTGACGAAGGCGCCGCTCAGTTAGGTACCCCCGACGAAGCTGCCTTTATCGACGAAGCCTACGCTCGCTGCCGTAACATCAGCATCGACTACGGCATTATGGAAAAGGCTGATAACGTGTATGTACTGCCCGCCGACATTGGCTGGAGCGACCTAGGTACGTGGGATTCGCTGCACCGCGTGGGGCAGCGCGATACTCAGAACAACGTTATCGACGGCGACGTGATGCTCTACGACACCCAAGACTGCATCATCAAAACGCCCTCGGAGCGCTTGGTGGTAGTTCAGGGTTTGGAAGGCTACATTGTCGCCGAGCACGACAACGTGTTGCTCATCTGCCAGCGCTCGGAAGAGCAGCGGGTGAAGGAGTTTGTAGCCGATGTAAAAGCTAAAAAGGGTAACGGCTTCCATTAAGAAGCTAAGCAACTAGTTTATAACGAATAAGAGCCGCTCTAGTAACCCATTATGGGCTGCTAGAGCGGCTCTTACTCGTTATAAATGCTATTAGACAGTCCGGGCTTTAGCTACTTCGAAGAGCATGATGCCGGCAGCTACGCCCACGTTGAGGCTCTGAATCTGGCCACTCATCGGGATGCGCAGGCGCTGGTCGCAGAGGCGCAGCAAGTCGGGTGATATGCCATCTTCTTCCGAACCCATCACCACGGCGATGGGGCCGCTGAGGCTAGCCGGCTCGGTGTGCCCTAGGTCGGCGTCGGCCTTTTCGGTACAGGCTACCACGGTGAGGCCGCTGTTTTTGAGGAACTGGATGGTTTGGTGCAGGTCGGCCTCGCGGCACACGGGCAGCAGGTTGAGCGCACCGGCCGAGGTTTTGACAGCGTCGCCGTTGATTTGAGCGGCGCCGCGGGCGGGCACTACCAGGGCCTGCACGCCCAGGCACTCGGCGGTGCGGGCAATGGCGCCAAAGTTGCGCACATCGGTCACGCGGTCGAGCAGCAGCAAGAAAGGCACTTTGCCTTCCTCAAACAAGCCAGTCAGCAGCGTATCAAGCGGGGCAAAGTCGATGGGCGACACGTAGGCTACGGCGCCTTGGTGGTTTTTGCGGGTCATGCCCTCCAGCTTCTCCAAGGGCACCATCGACACCGGCACGTTGGCCGCCCGAGCCAGGTCCGAAATGTCCTGGGTCATGCTGTTCTTGGTGCCGCGCAGCAAGAAAATCTTGTCTAGTGTGCGGCCCGCATTCAGCGCTTCCAAGATGGGGCGCAGGCCAAACAGCATGTCGATGCTGCGGTCGGCGGCGGGCCGGGTGTTGTGTTGCTTGTAGGGGGCATCGGCGGGCTTGCTGCGCTGTACCTGCCGGCCTTGCTCGTCGTAAAACGGGCGCTGCGGGCGTGCCCGGTTGGCGCCGGCCTCGCCGCCACCGGGGCGGCGGTCGGGGCGAGGCGCATCGCGGTTTTCGCGGCGCTCGGGCCGGCTGTCGCCAGCACCTTCACGAAAGCGGCGCGGTACATAATCGTCTTCGAACCCGCCAGTTAGCGAGCGGTCATTGTCTTTCTCCATCGTTCTACAGCGGCATACCAGAGCGTTTGATACTCGGGGCGGCGCACCAGTTCGTAGTTATCAGGTGCTAAGGTACTAGGGCGCGGGCGGAAGGTGAAGATAGTGGCGCGGCCGGTGCGGTCAAGAGCATCGTAGGCCCAGCGCTCTTCGCCGGTACCTAGGCGCCGCACGATGGTAGGCGCACCCAGCACCACGTAGAGCAGGCCACGGTCGGTGAGCCAGCCGGCTTTGTGCCCCGTAAATAATTCGTTAGCCAGTGTCACGAGGCCGTAGTAGCGCCGGATGTAGTCGCGTGCCTGCGCCTGGTCGCCCCCAGCCGAGGCCAGCCAAAACTGGTCAACCGCCCGCTTGGGGTTGGTGGCTTGGCGCAGCTGTTGGCGCTCGGCGGCAGTGGTTAGGTACAGCAGCGGGTCAATAAGCTCGGGCGCCGTGCTTTGGCCCGGAAAATCGGCGGGCACTACGAGCAGGGGCACCGTGCGCACAGGCTCGCTGGCTGTGCCGCCCACTCGCAGGGCATAGAGGCCTTCTTGCGGCAGGTGCAGCAGTTGACCAGCCAGTAGCGGAGCCGCTGACGAGTCGAGTACGCCTAGGGTGCGCGGCGCGGCGGGCTGGCGGCGCGGGTCGGCGAAGGGGGGCAGGGCCGCCGCAGTCGTGGCATAGCGCCGCCAGCCCGCCGGCTGCCCCACGCCAAAGCTGGCGATGGCCACGGCCTCGCCGCTGCGCACGTAGGGCCGCGTGAGGACTAGGCCCATCGAGTCGAGCAGCACAAACGGCCGAGCTAGGCGCTCGGGCGTGAGGCGCACCCACGTGGTAGTAGCGGGGTCTTGGCCAGGGCTGGTGGGCTGGTTGGCTAGGGCGGGTTGGTCGAGGCTCACTTGCAGTACTACCCCCGCTGGGGCCTGCGCCACCGGCAGCGCCGCCGTGAGCACCAGCACCGCGCTGGCTGGGTCGGCGCCTGGGTAAAGGCGCAGGCGCTGAGTGCCCTGCCACAGCGGCTGCTTGGCATCGTGGCTCTGCCACACCGTGAGGTGGAGGGTAGGCAATGGCTGCCCAGCCGGACCCGCTGGCCGGTTGAGTAGCAGCCGCAAGCTATCGGCCTCGCGGCGGGTTTCGACTACTAGGCGGTTGGCTACGGGCTGGTAAAAACTCGCAAAATCGGGGCGCGATTCTGGCGTTTGGGCCAGTGCCCAGGTAGTGCTTAGTAGGCCAAATAGCACAAAAACCGCCGCGCGGTTGTTAAACTTGAACCTTAATCGGCCGTAGGTATGGCCTAGTCTTTTCTTCCCATCCATGAGCTTCTGGATTTCACTGCTGCTATTTTTCTTGCTTGTACGCTACATCTTGCCTGTGGTACTACGGGCCGCGCTAGGCGGCTTCGTGCGGCAGCAAGTGCACAAGGCGCAGCAAGGAGGATTCTATGCGCCCACTGGTGGGTTTGAAGCGCCGCGCCAGCCTACCACCGAGCCCGGCCAGGTGCGCGTAGACTACGTGCCCCCCCAAACTGCGGGCAGCGAGCGCAAGCACGAGTTTCGGGGTGGCGAGTACGTAGACTACGAAGAAATAAAATAGCCCTAGGGCTTAGTGGCGGGCACTACTGCCGGCACTACCACAGTTGGCTGCACCAAGAGTTGGTTGAGGGCTTGGCGGCGTTCTGAATAGGGCGCGCCGTAATTGACTTCGAAATCGGCTACTGCTTTCGGGTCAAGGGCACCATCCTTGAGCAGACGGGCACTATAGATGATGCGGGCTAGCTTGGTGGGAGATAAAATGCGAAAATTCTCAATAGGCTTTGGTGTTTCTACTAGCTTGCGAGACTCAGTAAACACAAACTGTAGGTAGCCTTCCCAGCCAGACGACGGGTCTTGCAGCATCAGCGGCCGCACAATAAAGAGGCGCTCGTTTTGGGGCGAGCTGACGTAATACTCCTCCGTTTCGCCCCTTTCGAGGCGCGCGTAGGGTTGTCCATCCACAGTGATGAGGTCGTTTTTGACCGCAATTTTTTGGGCGTTAGCACTTAGTGCTAGTGCGGCGAGTAGGAGGGTGGCGAAGAAGGTTTTCATACTAGCAAGGAGAAGAGGTGAGCGCTGAACTGAGCCAAACTTTATGCCATAAGTTGCTCACGCGGGGGCGCTTCTTATCTATTGGCGTCGCCTAGGTCGAGTCTCAAGGCCCCATACCAGTGCCGCCACTTAGGTGCTTTCTCCTCGGCGAATCTGGGCCATGTAATCAACCGGCAGAGGCACCTAGGGCACCAAGCCTCTGGCTAGGCCCGTAGCTAGCAACCTTAGCCTCAAAGTGGCTAACATAATACACAGACTCTAGCCGGCTTAGGTAGAAATTGCAGCTGTTCTGGCCGATTCTACGGGCTGGCTTTCTAGCTGATTTATTACCTAGGTATGTCCTTCATTCACTCGCTGCACTCTTATGCTCAGGTGCTGGGCGTTTTGCTGGGGTTGGGGGTAGTGGTGCCTGCACACGCGCAGCTAGTTGCTTTTCCGGGGGCCGAAGGCTTCGGTCGCCTGGCTACCGGCGGGCGCGGGGGCCAGGTTGTCGAAGTCACGAACCTCAACGATGCTGGCCCGGGGAGCTTTCGCGAGGCCTTCAACCAGTACCCAGGCGAGCCCATCACCATTGTGTTTCGGGTGGGCGGGCTTATCAATCTCAGCTCGGCGCTGAAGCCTACGCGGTCTAACGTCACCATTGCGGGCCATACGGCCCCAGGCGATGGCATCTGCCTGAAAAACTATAGCTTGAAGCTGCACGGTACCAATATCATTGTGCGCTACATCCGGTCGCGGCCCGGCAATACGTCGGGGGCCAACGTGTCGGGGATATACGGCCTGAATATGGAAAATTGCCGCAACTTCATCGTAGACCACTGCTCCTTCAGTTGGTCGATAGAAGAAGCGGCCACTTTTTACGACAACAAGTACTCGACCGTGCAGTGGTGCCTGGTGAGCGAGAGCCTCAACTCGTCGCTCAATGGTAAGGGTGACCACGGCTACGCTGGCGTGTGGGGCGGCCAATTTGCCTCGTACCACCACAACCTAGTGGCGCACCACCACAGCCGAGCCATCCGTTTCAATGGGGCGCGGGCGCACGATACGACAGCAGTCGTGGACTACCGCAACAACGTGATTTACAACTGGGGCAACATGAATGCTGCCTATGGCAATGAGCTGGTTATCCCGGGTGGTAGTGGCCAACTCAACCTCATAAACAACTACTATAAAGGTGGCCCGGCCACGCCCCCAGCGCGGGCAGCCGTGCTCTTCGATATTACCCAAGCCTACGACGCAGCCAACCCCGACAAGCCAGTAGCCACGGTATATGCGGCCGGCAACTACGATGCGGGCTACCCCGCCGTAACGGCTGATAACTGGCGTGGTATTCAGCTGCATTACTACCCCACCACAGCCACTACTCTTGCCCGCTTCAGGCAAGCGGCGCCCACGCCTGCGCTAGCCCCCATAACCACCCAGTCGGCGGAGGCTGCCTACCGCGCGGTGCTGGCGGGGGCAGGGGCCACAGTGCCCGTGCGCGACGCGCTAGACGCTCGCATCGTACACGAAACCCGCACCGGCACGGCCACTGGCAGTAGCCCCGGCGGCAGTGCTACCTATGGGCTGCACCAAGGCATTATAGACTCGCAAGCCGATGTGGGAGGCTGGCCTGCCTACCGCACGGGCGTGGCTCCAGCCGACACCGACCACGACGGTATGCCCGACAGCTGGGAAACTCGCCATGGCCTATCGCCTACCAATGCTGCCGACCGCAATAGCCTTGCCGCCAGCGGCTACACCCAGCTAGAAGAATACCTGAATAGCTTAGCTAGCCGGGCGAAATAGATGTGCTAAAGCACTTACCTGCGCTAACCTGGCCAGCGCAGGCTACTGAACGATGTTGACGACTACGCTGACTTGCTTGCCGCTGCGTAGCTTCGGTACCAGCACGGCATAGTCGACATTCGATGGGCTCAGGGTTGGGCTGTCGCTCACATTAACGGTGTGCACATAATTGCCCTGGCAATCTTGCGCAACGGTCTGCGAGTGTAGAAAGGCCCCTCCGTTGCGCGGAACGCGGCCAGCTAGCAACGTATTTGTGGTGAAGTCTACGGTGGGCAAAGCCGCGCTATTGCACTGCAGGGCCGCAGCTAGCTCCGCGGCCGAGTTGATAACGTAGCTCTTTGCCTTGCCAGACTGGGCAGTGAGCGAGCAGCCCACTGGCAGCGCAAAGGCCTGAGTGGTCACGGCGCTGGCGGCTTCGGTGCAAGGCAGGACCTCACTTTCTTGTTTGTCACAGCTAAAGCTCATGGTCAGTAGCGCAATACTGGCAGAAGCGAGCAGGGGTAAGGCTTTCATCAGATGGGTAACTGGGTTAGGCAAAGCAAGCCACGCAGGCAGTGCAGTAAGGTGAGTCACTTAGCAGGCAAAGGGTTGCATCTGCTGCTTCCGAGAAGCCAAGTGCTGTTTACCAGGGTCACGATTATCACCAACGCACTTTGCTACCGTGGTAAGTACACGGTTTTGCCTTCTTTGACCGACTGCTTGGCCGCATCTAAGATTTCGACCACGAGCATATTCGTGGCCAGCGACGACAGCACGTCTTCGGGCGCGGTGCCGCGCACCACGGCCGCTAGGTAAGAAAAAGGCTCGTCGTAGGGCGCAGGTGGCGCGGGTACAGTTTGGTCCTGGGGGGCATCCTTTTCGGTGCGGCGCACGCGCACGTGGTCAAGGTCGAGGGCGATGACCGAGCCTGTTTGGCCGTATACTTCTAGGTCTTTGCGCGAATACGGCCAATTCCACGATGCCTGAATAACGCCCTGCGCCTTGGCATAATTGACTAAGATGGTAACGTCGTCTTCCACCTTAGGGTACACGTCGGGCTTGATGTGCAAGGCGTTGGCCGTAACCGACAGCGGGCGCTCGCCGTGCATGAGCCACGTCATGAGGTCGGCGCCGTAGCAGCCAAAGTCAATTATTGCGCCGCCACCGTTTTGCACGGGGTCGGTGAGCCAGTCCAAAAATTCTTTGTTGACGTTGATTTCCTTCGGGCCCTGGTGGCCATCGTGCGCCACCATGCGGCGGATGCCACCTAGGGTTTTGTCTTGCACCAATTGGTATGCCTGGCGATTCGAGCCGTACCACGTGGTTTCGTAATTGGTGAGCAGGTGGATGTGGTGCTTTTGGGCCAGCGCTGCCATCTGGCGGGCGTGGTCCATGCTCACGGCTAGCGGCTTTTCCACCATCACGTGCACGCCCTTGGGCGCGCACGCCTGCACTACCCCTAGGTGCTCGTAGATAGAGCCAAATGCCGTGACTGCCTGCGGCTTAGTTTTGGTAAGCATCTCGGGTAGTGAGCTATACACGAGGTCCATGCTGAGGCCGTACTGCTTGGTGAGGCGTTGCGCCAGCTCGCGGTTGGGCTCCGAAATGCCCACAATAACAATGTCGCCGCGTTTGGCGCGGCCTAGTATGCCGTGCACGTGGGCGTGCGTGAGGCCCGCCACGCCCACCCGCAGGGGCGGCGGAGTTTGAGCAGTGGCCGAGTGGCCCCAGAGAGTCAGTAATAGCGCAAGCGCGGCAACTAGTAACCTAGGCATAAGGGTGGGCAAAGGGAGTGAATGAGCAAGATACCATGGCTAAACTGGTAGGGTTGCCGCGGTAGTCCAAGGTCTACTTATTTTCATGCTAGTTGCCTGGCCACTACTTTTAAAGCCACGACTTGCTAGTGCCCCGCTTACTTTTCCCACCCATGAACATTCTCAGCAAAACGCTGGTGCTAGCCGCTTGCGCGGCGGCTACGCTGCTTACCACGTCTTCTCGCCCCCGGCCCCAAGCTGCGAAAGCCGACGCCTGGCAAAATCTATTCGATGGTAAAACGCTCAAGGGCTGGAAGCGCCTAGCCGGCACGGCCGACTATAAAGTGGAAAACGGCGCTATTGTGGGCACAACCGTTGCCAACTCGGGCAATACCTTCTTGGTTACCGAAAAGGAGTATGGCGACTACGTGCTGGAGCTAGACATCAAAATCGACAGTCCCCAAAGCAACTCTGGCGTGCAGACGCGCAGCCACTTCGATTCGCCCGAGCAGCCGGGCAAGGTATTCGGCCGCCAGGTCGAGATAGACCCCTCACCGCGGAGCTGGTCGGGCGGCATCTACGACGAGGCTCGCCGCCAGTGGCTCTACCCTCTCGACCTACACCCGCAGGCCAAAACGGCTTTTAAGGTGGGCGAGTACAACCACATCAAAGTAGAGTGCCTAGGTAACGAAATGAAGACCTGGGTCAACAATACGCCCGTGGCCTACGTGGTCGACCCCATTGACCCCAAAGGCTTCATCGGCTTGCAGGTGCACGCCGTGAACGAGGCCGCGCAGGCCGGCCACAAGGTGTATTTTAAGAACATTCGCATCAAGACCACCGACTTGAAGCCCAGTGCTTTTCCGGCTGACATCTACGTGGTGAACTTCGTGCCCAATTACTTGAATGCCTACGAGAAGCAACACGGTTGGAAGCTGCTCTTTGATGGCAAAACCAGCCAGGGCTGGCGCAGCGCCAAGGGTACGGCCTTCCCCGCCCAGGGCTGGCAGGTAACCGATGGTACCATGACGGTGCTGCCTTCCGAAGGCAAGGAGGCCGCTAACGGCGGCGACATCGTGACCAACGCCGAGTACCGCGCCTTCGACTTGTCGTTTGAGTTTAAGCTGACGCCGGGCGCCAACAGCGGCTTGAAATACTTCGTGACGCTGGCCGAGAAAACGGATATGTCGGCTATTGGCCCCGAATACCAAGTGCTCGACGATGCCCTGCACCCCGATGCCAAGCTCGGGCGCGATGGCAACCGCACGCTAGCCTCGCTTTACGACCTGATAAAAGCCGACAAGCCCCCGCGCTTCGTGCATCCCATTGGCGAGTGGAATGTGGGCCGCGTGGTGGTGTACCCCAACAACCACGTTGAGCACTATCTCAACGGCACCAAAGTGCTGGAGTATGAGCGCGGCTCGCCCGCCTTCCGCGAGCTGGTAGCCCAGAGCAAGTACAAGGTGTGGCCCAACTTCGGCGAGGCCCCGACCGGCCACCTGCTGCTACAAGACCACGGCAACAAGGTGTCATTTCGCAGCATCAAGCTCAAGGAGCTGAAGTAGCTGAAGCAGAATAAAACGTCCGTCATGCAGAGCGCAGCGAAGCATCTCGCGTGGCGCAGTAATTTCAAACGTTCGCAGACGTCCGCACGCGAGATGCTTCGCTGCGCTCTGCATGACGGACGTTTCAAAAATTTCCTTTTCCCACCCAATACTTCTAAGTCATGTCGCAGCCGCGTCGTCTTTTCCTTCAGCAAGTAGCCCTGGCGGGCGCGGGCGCGTTGCTGCCCCGCGTCACGTGGTCGGCTAGCAGCTACAAGCGTATTATCGGGGCCAATGACCGGGTGCGCGTGGGCGTGGTCGGGTTTTCGGACCGCCACCGCAACTCGCATATGCCGAGCTTCTTAAATCATTACAAGGAGCTGAATTTTGATATCGTAGGCGTTTCCGATATCTGGAGCAAGCGCCGGGAGGAAGGCGCCGCTATGTGGAAGGAAAAGCTGGGCCACTCGGTAGCCGCCTACCGCAACAACGACGAGCTATACGCCAGCAAAAGCGTGGACGCCGTATTCATAGGCACCGCCGATTTTCAGCACGCGCTGCACGCCATCGAGGCCGTGCAAGCGGGTTGCGATGCCTACGTCGAAAAGCCTTTTGCCGAAACGATGGCCGACAACCGAGCAGCCCTGAAGGCCGTGAAAGCGTCGAAGCAAATCATCCAGATTGGCTCGCAGCGCCGCAGCGGCGCTAATTATATGGCGGCCGAGCAGTTCATCAAGTCCGGTAAGTTTGGCCCCATCACGATGGTGGAGCTAACCTGGAACGTAAATCAGCCCGGCCGCTGGCGCCGTCCCGAATTGGTGGCGCAGCTACGCGAGTCTGACATAGATTGGAAGCGCTACCTCATGAACCGCCCTACCGAAGCCTACGACCCACGCAAGTACCTAGAGTACCGTCTGTTCTGGCCCTATTCTTCGGGCTTGCCGGGCCAGTGGATGAGCCACCAGATTGACACTGTGCATTGGTTTACGGGCTTGTCGCACCCGCGTAGCGTGGTAGCCAACGGCGGTATCTATATGTGGAAGGACGGCCGGCGCAATTGGGATACCCTCACGGCGGTATTCGATTACGGCCCCGCCAACGACCTAGGGTCCGGTTTTCAGGTCACGTTTGGCTCGCGCATGCACAACGGCGACGAGCGCCCCGCCGAAATCTACTACTCCAACGGCGGCGAGCTGAATCTGATTACCAACCGCGTATCGCCCACCGGCGGCCTCACTAAGCAGTCGGCCGACGCCATGCACATGCCGGCCAATCTGCTGCCCGAGTTCAGCCTGGCCCAAGCGGCCGCTGTAGCCGCCTCGGCCAATACCGGCGGCGACGTGCTTACCTCCAACCACGTCCGCAACTGGATGGAGTGCGTGCGCAGCCGCCAGCAGCCCCACGCCCCTGTGGAGGCCGGCTACAGCCACTCCATCGCCAATATCATGACCACGGCCGCCGCTCACACCGGCCTCAAGGCTACGTTTGATGAGAAAACGCAGGAGGTGATGGTGGGCGGTAAGGTGTTTAAATACTAAGATTACCAACTCGTTTGTCATTACGAGCGTAGCGAAGTAATCGCATCAGGACGAGCCGCCTGGGCTCCGTTTAGGTGCGATTGTTTCGCTGCGCTCGCAATGACAGCGTTTTTCCTAAATACCTAGACCTAGGCGGATGCCCGAGCCCACGTGCTCGCCGCGCTGCAAGGAGGTGTAGAAGTCGATACGCCCGAGCTTGAAAATGTGCTCGATACCTGCGCCCAGCTCTAGGTAAGGACCCGATTGCGAGGTTTGTAGGTAGTTAAGCGAGAGCACTTCCTGCCACTTCAAGGATTTCAGCAGCGGGATTTTATTGAAAATAAAGCCGTTGAAATGGTGGTTGAAGTGTCCCTCGAAGTAGCTCGACCGGGTGCTGTATTGGTAGTAGTCGAGCAATTGGAACTGGCTGAAGTTGCCCGTTAGAATGGTGCGATTACCCGAAAAATGACGGTAGTCGGCAAACGCCATGTTTGCCTGGCTGCCCACAAAGCCACCTAGGACGGCCTCATAGGCCGAGGTGCCAAACAGACCCAACGGAATAGTTTGGCGCACTGAGCCTTGCAGCAACGTGTAGCGCACGTTGGCGCCTAGCACGCCACCCACGCCCTGCCGAATTTGGGCGTTGAAGAGTGGGTATTTTGACCCTAGGTTGTACTTGCCATCGGGCCGGGTGATGTAGGTAGTGCCCGGCCGGTAGCTTATGCTCAGGCTCAGCGTGGCTGCCTTGCTGCGGCCAAAGCCAGTGCCATCGGGCGCCTCCTCGGCTATGGGTTGGTTGGAGGTGAAGGCGCGGCCTGCGACATCATTCCAGAGGTAGGTGCTGGTATTAAATAACTCGTGGCGGTCGAAGTAGCTTGCTGCGCCGCGCACCGTGAGGCCATTCACCGGCTCCCAGAGGTAGCTGAGCTCGGCGCCATCGCGGCGGTAGAGCTTGGCGTAGTTGCGGTTAGCGAGCAGCGAGTACACCGAGTTGATGAAAGGCGTGAGCTGTGAGTTGCGGTCGAAATTTTCGATAGTGCGGCCCGCAATCAGGCCCACCTGGCGCAGCTTTACCGGGTCGAGCTGCCAATTGATAGTCAGGCTGGGTTGCAGCTGGTGGTTGCTGAAACCGTAGCGTAAGGTCGGCGTCAGGGTCACAAAGCGGCGGTTGTCGGTGCGCCGGGTGTAGGTGGCTTCGGCATTCAGTACGTAGCCCTCTACTGTGTTGTATTGCAGCTCGTTGAAGATGGGTTGTACCGCTAGGCTACGCTTCTTAAACGTATTGCGGTAGGTGTAGCCGCTGAGCAGCAGCTTAGCCGGCGTAAACTCATTGCGCTTACGGTCGAGCGAGTCTTGGTAGGGCCGCGAGTTGCGGATGACCTCCGAACTGTCCTTTTTGTGGTAGTCGAGCTTCTCCTCATCGGTGAGCGGCACGGGCCGTATCTGGCTCCAGTACGAGCTATCGCGCTCGTTTACGCCCTTTTCAACCAGCATCACTTCGCCCGATTTCATCTGGGCAAACGGGTCGTTGCGAATCGAGTCGCGGCGCGCCTGTTTCACTTGGCGCCGCACTTGCTTGTTCAGGCCCGACAGGTCGGGCTTCTGGCGTTTGATTTGGCGGGTCAGCTCCTTGGTCGTGACCGGCGCTATTACGGGCGGCGCCGCGGGCTGAGTGGGGGTGGCGGCCGCAACTGGCGCTTTCTTGACCTCGGGTGGGGCAGGGTAGGTGGCTACTACGTGGTTGTAGTTCGAAAAAACTGCCGTAGCGTAGCCCGAGCCCTTGAAGCCGAAGGCTGAAAACGTGACGCTTAGTTTCTGCGATTGCAAGGACCATACATGCGGCACGCCCGGCGCGGGCGCAAATAGCTGCTCAATGCGCAGGTCATCGACGTAATCGAGCTGGGCATCTTTGGTGAGGCGCAAATCGACGGAGTGAATGCGCCACGAGCCATCCACGATGTAGATGAAACCGTTGAAAACGGGGTCGGTGCGGCGGCGCGGAATAAGCTTAATCTTGTGCACTAGCTCGCCACCCTGCTGTGAGGTACCCACCAGCTCGTACTGATAAAACAGAAACGAATTGCCGGCAATGGGTGACACGAAGCCGCGCTGCGAAAAGCTAGGCTTCAAGACATTGTCATAAAAATTGAGGCCGCCCTGCGCCCGGTTGAAGCTGATGCCGCGCGAGTCACCGCTCACTCGGCTCGAAATCATGCGCTCCTTGATAATATTGGGCTGGGTGAAGCGGATATCCGACAGGCTTTCCGACAAATACAGAATGCCCGGCTTGATGTCAGGGCCCATTTTGAACAGGCCAAATACCTTGCTAGGGGTTTCGCTGAGCCGAATCAAGCTCTTGATGTACAGCCGCGCCTGAAACGTGGCCACTTCGCGCTGGTGGTAGCTGCGCCACTGCTGCGCCTGCTGAATAATGGCATAGGCCGGGTCGCGGTCGGAGCCGCGCACAGCCACTTCAGCGAGGTTGTACGACTCTTGCGCCAGTGCCACATTGAGCACCACGGTAGAGTCGCCGCCCGGCACGCGCACGGTTTCGGTGCGGGGGCGGTAGCCTACGTATTGAAATACAAGCTGGTAGTTGCCCGCGTCTAGCCGCAGCTGATACTGGCCCTGGTCATTGGAGCCGGTGCTGGTAGCCGTACCACGCACCGATACGTTGGCAAAAGCCAGGCCCTCGCCGCCCGTGCCGCTCACCTTGCCTTTGATGACGCCCGCCTGGGCAAAAAGTGGCCCTAGGAGCAAGGCAGCCAGTAGTAAGCAGGCCTGAAAAGGAATAGTAATCCGCATATAAAACGTAGTCGGGCACCCAAGAGCTAGCAAGTTAGGCGCAGCTTACAGATAGCCAATAGGAAGCACAGCGTTGCATTGGCCCGCCCAAAGGAGCACCATGAACCCTGTGAGGTCATGGCACATAAACATTAGCTAGCCGGTTTCTCGTCAGTGTCTTGCCGTGAGGTGTACCAGGCATTGAGCCCGACCCCCAGCAGAAGCAACGCGATGCCCGGATACACGCTGAACTTGACCTTATCGCCAAATACAAAGTAGCCCAATGCGATAGCGTAAATCAACCCTAGGTAGTCGAGGGCGGCTACGAAGTTGGCCTGCTGCTTTTGGAAGGCGTGCGTGACGCACCACAGCGCCACATGCGTAAAGAGGCCCGCCATGAGCAGCCACGCCCATTCGGCGCCGTGCGGCAGCTTGAGGTCAAACAGCATCCAGACCGCCGAGATAGCCAGCGGCACCACATTGAAGTAGAAAACCGGCACCAGCGGGGCGACTTTATCGCCTGCTCGGCGCAGAAATACGCTGCTCACGCCCGATGACACCGCCGCTCCCACGCCCAGCAGCACGCCCGCCGACAGTAGTCCTTCCGTGCCCTTGGCCACTACCACACCGGCCACGGCCATAGCATAAAAAAGCCACTGCCAGGGTTTTAAAGGTTCGCCAATCAGCCAGATGGCGGCCACTGCCGTGACCACCGGTGCTAGGTAGCTGAGCGTGGCGGCGGCACCTAGGGGCAATGCCTTGAGAGCCAAGAACCCCAGGATGAGCGAACCCGCTCCAAACACGCCTCGCCCTAGCAGGTTGAACCGGGCCTCAGGCGGGCCTAGTATTGCGTTGTTGGTGCGGCGCAGCTGCCACACCGTGAGGCTGAGCGAAATGAGGCAGCGGGCGAAGATGATTTCGGCAGTCGGCAGGTCCGGCAGCTTCTTCACGGCAACGTTGACCATAGCCAGCAACACCGTGGAAGCTAGCATATAAAATATTCCGGGCGAAAAACGCATAGGACACAAAGACGGGAGTAGTCTCCGCGCAGTGGCACATTTGGCCCCCGCCAGCCGTTATAAAGTTGGATAACCTGCGGCTCGCTTCTTACAACGGCCCCGGCCCCGCTTCGTTCCCGTACTTCGCAGCGGCTCTTTGCCCTCTCTATGTTCAAGAATCCCGACAAAGCTCCCAAAAGCTATACCCCGCTTGAGGCCCTGCCCAAAATAGCCGCCTTCTGTGCCTACCAAGAGCGCACCCAAAAAGAAGTCGCCGACAAGCTCAAAAGCTATGGCCTCGACGAAGACGAAGCCGGCGAAATCATCATTCGCCTAGGTCGCGAAAAGCTGCTCGATGAGGAGCGCTACGCCCAAGCCTACGCCCGCGGCAAGCACCGCACCAACGGCTGGGGCCGCCGCCGCATCAAGATGGAAATGAAGGCTAAAGGCCTGAGCGAGTATTGCATCAAGAGCGGCCTGAAGGAGCTTGATGGCGATGAATACTACGATAAGCTGAAGCAGCTGCTAGGCCAGCGCGACGCCCGCGAAAAGGAGACACATCCTCAAAAGCGCAAGATGAAGCTCATGGCTTATCTCACGCAAAAAGGCTACGAATCAGACCTGATTCAGGAAGCCCTAGGTGAGCTGGCAGACGAGAACTAGCGAGGAGCTGACGAGAATCAGAGAGTAATTCGACCATCCCAAGCAACCTAGGGCTGTCAAATACGTTAGTACTAATTATACTAGCAGCAACTTTCTGAGACTATGAAAATTTCCGTTGAAAAAGGCGAAGAAAAAGGCTTCTTGCCCGATGGTCGCCACACCGTCACTATCACCAGCATTGAAGAGGGCACGAGCGAGCACCAGAACGTTCCTTTCTTCGCGGCCCGTATGGAAAGCGAGGATGGCTTCGTGACGCAGCGCTTCTACAACTCGCCAGCTGGCCACCCCATCATTCTATCGCTGTACTCGGCGGTCGGTATTAAGCCGCACGACGGCAAAGACCTGGACACGAAAGAGCTGGTTGGTAAGCACCTATCGGTAGAAGTGAGCGACCATACCTACACCGACCCTGCTAGCGGCAACGAGCGCAGCATCCGCCAAGCCACGGGCTTCCGGGCAGCATAAAGCAATAGCATATAAAAGAAAAGGCAGCCCTACCTAGGGCTGCCTTTTCTTTTGTGTTGGGTTCGCTACATCTTGCGGGCCGGCGCGGGCACTACCAGCCGCTGGCCAATGATGACGCGCCGCCCCGTGAGGGTGCGCAGCATGGGCACCAAGATTTGCTCGGCATTGCGCTGCGTTTCGGCCAGAATGCCCGATTGCAGGGCCGAACGCCGTACCTGGGCCTCGGCGTAGCGGTAGGCCTCATCGACCAGTGCGCCATCCTGAAAGAAGCCGTTCTCGGTGCTGAAAACGCGGCTCTGCTTGTGGTTGACCTGAAACGAGCACAGCTCGGGCGCGGGCAGTAGCACCCGCACCACCGAATCTCCCTCGAAGGAGACGTCTTGGGGCTTGATTTTACGCAGGTCGAGGCAGCCCACGGCTTCGCCACCCACGATGAGGGCGGCCTTAGCGTCTGGTAAGAAAGGGTATTTCGACGATTTCTTGTACTCCACCACGTCCTTAAAGCGGTAGCGCACCAGTTCTAGCTTACCTAGGGCTTCTACTTGGGTCAGTACCGTGTTGTGCGTCACGGTCACCTGCGGCTCACGAGCAGCCAGCGGGTTGAGGTCGGTGAGCGTCGAGCCTATTTTGCGCCACAAAAAGACACCTAGGGCAACGAGTAGTAGAAGCGGGAGAAGGCGGCGAGCGAGACGAAGAAGCATGAAATCGGGATAGCAAGGAATCAGCCAAGCCTAGGCTGGGCCACTGGTGAGGCTGGCTACACATACCCCAAACCAATAGACAGAGTTGGCGCGGTGTAGCTTTGGGGCCCTAATTCTATGCAGCTTCTTAGTATTCGTTCGCCGCTGGTGCAGCGCCTGTGGAGCTGGCATCCGGGGCTACTGGCAGGCCTGTGGCTGCTAGTACAAGTGGTGTTTTTAGTAAAATGCCACGGTCCTTATTTTGCGCAGGATAGTGTGCGCTACTATGAGTATGCCCAACTAATTGTCAACCAAGGCTATTTCGAGCCAGGCCTCAATCAGCGCTATGTGCTGTATTTGCTGTACGAAAGCGCTTTTTTGCGGGTAGGGCTGGGACCGTGGAGCATTATGATGGGGCAACTGGTGGTAGCTGCGCTGGCGGCCTGGGCGCTATATAAAACCACGCGCCGCCTCACGCCGGGCCGGAAACGCGGGGCAGCAGCAGTGGCCACCGGCTTATTCATCCTGTGGCCCGAAACGCAGCAGTTCAACGTCTACCTGCTCACCGAAGGCTTATTTCTGAATTTTTCGGTGCTAGCGCTGGCTGCCTTCGTGCAGCTGCGGCGGGGGCTGCTGCGCGACTGGGTACTACTGCTATGTATGCTACTGCTGTGCGCGCTAGTGCGCCCCAATGGCTTTGTGGTGGGGGTGGCGGCTGGGCTAGCTGGCTGGCTCGCGCTGGCCCAGCCAGCCACCAAACGCTTTTTTTGGTTAGTGCTGGCTGGATTGGTAGCACTGAGCCCAGTAGTATGGCAGCTAGTTAACTATCAGTTAGAGCCCTATACCCTTATAGAGACTTATCAGCGCGGCGACCTCATGTTTTTTGTGAAGGAATGGGCTGTTCACTCGGCCCAGCCTCTCGACTTGCCGCCCGCTAACCTGGCCCCAGTAGCTAAGCTTGGCTATTTCTACTGGCACAACCCGGTGGTGGGGCTGCGGCTGCTATCGGGCAAGCTCTTCGTGTTTGCCTCTGGGCTCAAGCCGCACTACTCTGGGCTGCACAAAGTAGGGGCGGTGTTGCTACTGTGGCCTTGCTACTGGCTAGCTGGGCGTGGGGTGCGCCGCGCCGCGCTGTGGCTGTCCGCCCGGTTGTTCTTGGTGCTAGTGCCCCTGCTCCAAGCAGGGATAATTATGCTTACCGTGGATGACTTCGATGTGCGGTTTCTTGCTCCAGTGCTGCCGTTTCTGTTTGTGTTGGCTGCGTTGGAAGTACAGCTAATGGTTGACAGGCGAGTGCAAGCGCGGGCTAGTAGTCTATAGCTGCTCACCAAACCCTGCCCAGGCTTGCAGGCCGCCCGTGTGCACGGCTACTACCGTGCTGCCCGGCGCGAAATGTCCGCGGCTAATTAAATCCAACACGCCAAACAACAGCTTGCCTGTATAAATAGGGTCGAGCAGTACGCCAAAATCCGCTTCAAAGCCCTGAATGAAACTGCGTAGCTCGGGCGGCAGCTTGGCATAGCCACCAAAGTGATAGTCGAGGTGCAGCTCGTAGTTGGCAAGAACCTGGCCAGCTGCCTGGCTGAGCATGTCTATCTCAGCGCGTAAAAAAGCGCCACCCTTCAAGGCAGCCACCCCCACAGCGCAGGCCGGATACGTAGCCTGAACCAGACCTAGGGCCAGACCCGCCAGCGTGCCGCCCGTGCCCGCTGCCACCGCTATAGCGTCGAAGTCGGTGTGCTGGCGCAACTCGCCGATGAGCTCGGCCACGCCGCGCAAAGCCAGGGCGTTGGTGCCGCCCTCGGGCAGCAGGTACGCAGGGCCAAACTGCTGCTGTAGTTCGGACAAAAACGCTGGTTCGGCTCGGCGGCGGTAGGTAGTGCGGTCGAGGTAGTGCAGCTGCATGCCATCGGCCACGCAGCGGGCTAGGGTGGGATTAAGCGGCGTATGCTCTTCACCCCGCACCAAACCTATGGTGCCGAAGCCATAGAGCCGGCCCGCCGCCGCCACGGCCGCTAGGTGGTTGGAATACGCCCCGCCAAAGGTGAGCAAGTGCGTGTGGCCCTGCTCGCGAGCAGCTACCAAGTTGTACTTGAGCTTGCGAGCTTTATTGCCGGGTAAGTCGGGGTTGAGCAGGTCGTCGCGCCAGAGCAGCAGGCGCACGTCGCGGCTAGTAGCCACGGGGTGCGGAATAGGCTGGAGAAGCTGGGCTGGCATTACTGTTTAACCTAAAACTGTCATCCTGCACGTGCGAAGAATCTTACTACACCTAGACAAGCCTAGGGTGAAAAGGTCCTTCGCATGCGCAGGATGACAGACGGTAGGGATACGTGAGGTTATTTAAGCCAGCGGCTCTTTGCGGCGCCGAGTGCCAAACACGCCGGCCGCTACCACGGCCAGCAGCACCCCTAGGCTCGAAACCAACGACACGGTGTTGCCAAGTTTGTATTCCTTGGGCTCAAATACGAACTTGATTTCGTGCGAGCCGGCCGGTACCTGCATGGCACGCAGCACGAAGTCGGTGCGGAAATGCGGCACCTCTTTGCCATCGAGGAAAGCCTGCCAGCCATCGGCATAGTAGATTTCGGAGAACACTACCGTGCTGGGCTGGGCCGCCGTGTAGCGGTAGGTGAGGGCGTCGGGCGCGTAGCTAGTGAGGGCGATGGTAGCCGACGAGTCGGTGTAAATAGCCGGCTTCACGCTCGGAAACTTGGAGACATCGACTACCGCTACGTGCTTGGTGTCGAGGCTAGTGAGGGCGGCCATCTCCTGGTCAGGGGATGAAACGGCGCGCAGCTCGCGCACAAACCAGGCGTTGCCGTTGGCGCTAGGGTTGCGCTGCACCTGCTCGGCCTGGCCCTGCTGCTGGCCCGGAATGATGACGTAGCGCGTGTTTAGCATGTTGAGCACGCCGGTGTTGTTGGTCGAAATCTGGCGCTCAATCAAATCCTGGTAGCGGCGTAGCTTGGCGCCGTGGTAGCCGCCGATGCTCTTGTGGAAGTACGAGGTGCGTGCTTCGTTGAAGGGGTTACCCACATTGAGTACGCGGTAGCTCAGGTCTTTATCTTGAAGAATCTGCTGGTCGGCCGGCGAAGGCTGAAAGCTTTCTACAATGGTTTCGGTCTGGTAGTTTTTCTCGCCTAGGTAGCGCTTGTCCACCGTCCAGAGGTCGAGCAGCACCAGGGCTGCCACTAAGCCAGCCGCCACGCCCGCCTGAATTTTACCTTTCAGATAGAAGTACAGCGCCCCTAGGGTAAGGCCCACAAAGAGTAGCCCGCGCCACACGTCGCTGCGCAGCAAGTCGGCACGGTCGGCGCGCAAGGCACTTAGTAGCTGCGGCGTGAAGCCAGCTTGCGTGAGGTTGGCATCCTGCGGCGAGGCAAAATCGAAGCTGAAGCTCATCAGCCAGGTTAGCAGTAGAAAGCCCGCCGTGATAGCGCCCGCGTAGAGAAGCTGCCGGGTGCGGTACTGGTTTTCGGGTGAGTCGACTACTACTGCTGGGGTGCCAGCCGCCGCACGGGCAGCCTTGGCCAAGGCTGGGTGCAGGGGCTCGGTAGCAACAGCGCCACTGCCGGTTGGTACATCTACTTCGCGGGGGCGTAAGATGCGCGAGAGCGCCAGCGCCGCCAGCAGCGGCATGGCGAGCTGCGCGATAACCAAGCCCATGCTCACAGCGCGGAAGCTGCGGTAGCCGGGCAGGTAGTCGAAAATTAGGTTATTAATCGTCTCAAAATTCTTGCCCCAAGCCAGCACAAACGACACGAGCGTGCCTGCCAGCAGCCAGTAGCGCGTGCGCTTATCGACCACAAACAGGCCCAGTACAAACAGGAAGCACACCACCACGCCCACGTATACGGGGCCGGCCACGTAGCTCTGGTCGCCCCAATAAGTAGGCATGCTCGCCAGGGCGTCGGAACCAGCACCTAGGCTGTTGAGCTCGCGGGCCATGTTCGAGTCGTTGCCCAAGGGCATAGCGCTGCTGCCGCCGTAGAAGTTGGGTACCAGCAGGGTCATGGTTTCGCCGATGCCGTAGCTGTAGGCGAAAGCATAGTCGCGGTCCTGTTGCTTAGCGCTAGGTGCAGCGGGCTGGCCGGGGGCGGGGGGTAGAGCCTTCAGCTCCGAGGGCGAGCGGTTGCTGTATTTGCTGTATTCGTAGGTGGTGTAGAGGCGGCCAAAGCTCACGCCGATGGCCAGCGCCGCACCAATGCCTAGTAGCACCGCCCGCCCTAGGTAGTCGCCCAGGCGCCCGGCCCGCACGGCAGCCACCAGCTCAATGATGCCATAGATAATGACCAGTAGCCCTAGGTAATAGGTAATCTGGGGATGGTTGGCGCGCACATTCAACGTGAGGCCCAGCGTGAACAGCGCCACGCCCAGCCACTTATTGCGGCGCAAGGCCAGCATCAAGCCGCCCAGTACCAACGGTGCGTAGGCCAACGCCCACGATTTGGTATTGTGCCCCGCGGCCAAGATGGCGAGGTTATAGCTCGAAAAACCCAGCGCCACGGCACCGGCCACCGCCACTAGCGGGCGCACCCCTAGAGCTACTAGCAGCACGTAGCCGCAGAGCAACGCTACAAAAAGGTTGCTCACCACGGCGGGCAGCCCGAGGGCCACGGCCTTCTGCACGTACACGAACAAGTCGCCGGGGAAGTGTACCGAAATCAGGTACGTGGGCATGCCGCTGAACATGGAGTTGGTCCACAGCGGCTCGTGGCCATGCTCGGCGGTCCACTGCTGCGTTTCGTGCGCGCCCCCCTGAAACTGGGTGATATCGTGCTGCGCCAGCGTTTGGTGGTTGAACACGATGGGCGCGAAGTAGGCCACGGCCAGCACCACGAAGAATAGCACGGCCAGCACGTGTGGCCACGCCCGCTGCCACAGCGGCGCGGGGGTAGGAGAATACGAAGGAGAAACAGCCATCGGGCAGCTTTTAGCGATTGGGCAAATGAGGCCCGAAGGTAGCGCCGGGGCGGGGAAGGCTACTAGATGCCCGTGCGCCTGCCAACGCTGGCGCGAGCTTAGCGCAGCGTAACTCGTGCCAGTTGAGCATAGAATAGGGGATTCCAAGAAAGCTTTCCACATTCGGCGGTTACCAAAGCTGTTGATAACTGCCCCATTTTGGAAATAAAGCGTTGTTGGTCAATTATAAAATAGCCGACATTCTCGTACTAGTAAAACAAGATGTTCTTCTTTTCGGCGGGTTGCCAATCTACCTTCGACGCAACGTACAGTACACACCCCACCAACACGGTCGCCTATAAACGGCGAACCCCCGGTTGGTAGGACAACCGAGGGTTCAAGAAGTGGGTGATGCGACACCCCCATCTTAACCAATGAAAAGGGAACGTGCGCTACAGCTACTACAAGCAGTCAGCAAAGCAACCTTGTTAGGCCTTGTAAGTGGAGCAGCCAAAGCCATTGGCTTCTTGCTACTTACTCATTTGCTTGAGTAGCTGAAATGAGGGGCTGAGCCGGGCGCTTGGCTCCTCATTTTGTTGGTAACAAATGTAGTAGCCAAAGGTAAAAACGCAGCTAGGAGCTTAAAGAGCGAAACCTGAAGGGCTACTTCAGCAGCACCTCGGCCAGGACCGGAAAGTGGTCGGAGGGGTAGTGCCCGCGCATCGAGTCGGTGAGTACGGCGTAGCTGAGTACTGTGCTACCCTTGCTCACAAAAATATAGTCGATGCGGTCGGCGAGTGGCGCATCGAGCTTGAACCCTTGGAACGTGCCGACGGGGCCATAGGCGGGGCGTTGAGTGAGCTGCTGCGCGTCGCCGAGTTGTGCTTGCAGGATTTTGACCTGCTCGGTGTCGGGTGTTGAGTTGAGGTCACCTACGCAGACCACGGGCGCATTTTTGGCGATTTCCTTGATTTTTTGCACCATCAGGTGGCCCGACTGGCGGCGCGCCTCCACGCCCTCGTGGTCGAAGTGCACACTGAAGAAGTAGAACACCTGCCCGGTTTGCAAGTCCTTGAACTGTGCCCAGGTGCAAATACGGTTGCAGCAGGTGGCATCCCAGCCCTTACCGGGGCGGTCGGGCGTTTGGCTGAGCCAGAAATCACCGGTTTGAAGCAGCTGTAGGCGGGTTTTTTTGTAGAAAATAGCGGAGTGCTCGCCGGCTTCTTTGCCATCGTCGCGCCCGCGGCCCACAAAGGCATACTCCGGTAGCTCGGCCACCCCTTTGAGCTGCTCGCGAAAGCCTTCCTGCGTACCAAATACGTCAAAATCGTGATAGCGCACCAGGTTCTTTACCATTTCTTTACGATTGGGCCAAGCGTCGGCCCCGTCGCCCGCATTATTCATGCGCAGGTTGTAGGTGGCAATGCGAAGCGGCACTGGGGCCTTGCCTGCGGCTATTTGGGAGAAACACAGGCAGCTTAGCAATAAGCAGATTATTAAACGCATAAGGTGGGTTGTTTTAGCGTGGGCCACCCACAAAAGCGGCCCACTATTCCGGGGTAAGTTAAAGCTAGCCAGCCCATGCGCTCCTAGGGCGTCCTCGCGTGCTGCGCCCGTACCAAGCGAGCGCCCGACCTTTGCAGCCGTTATGTCCATCCGCTTTTCCGACCTGCCTGCCCTGCTCGGCGGCACCCTATTGCAAGTTCCGGCCGCCGATGCGGCCGTCGCCACGCTGCTGCTCGATAGCCGCCGCGTAGGTCTCACCGAAGGCGCCTTGTTCTTCGCCTTGCGCGGGCCCCGCCACGATGGCCACCACCACCTGGCCGCGCTTTATGCCAAGGGGGTGCGGCTGTTTGTGGTGAGCCATGCGCCAGCCAGCCTAGGTCCGTTTGAGGGCGCAGGTTTTATTCAAGTGGCCGATACGCTGGTGGCCTTGCAGGCGCTGGCCGCGCAGCACCGGGCGGCCTTTCACCAGCCTGTGTGGGCCATCACGGGCTCTAATGGCAAGACCATTGTGAAGGAGTGGCTGGCCCAGCTGCTGGCGCCCGACGAAGACATCTGCCGCTCGCCCAAGAGCTACAACTCGCAAGTAGGTGTGCCGCTGAGCGTGTGGGAGTTGGCCCCCGGCCGGCACACCCTAGGTATCTTCGAAGTGGGAATTTCGGAGCGAGGCGAGATGGCCCACCTAGCACGCATCATTCAGCCCACGCACGGCATTTTCACGACCCTAGGCACGGCCCACGACGCGGGCTTCGCCTCCGAAGCCGAGAAGCTGGCCGAGAAGCTGGGTTTGTTCGAGCAGCCCGGCTTTGAGCTGCTAGTGTACTGCGCCGACCAGGCCGCGGTGCACGCCGCGGTGCAGGCGCGCCACTTGCCCGCCCTGGCCTGGACGCGCCACGAGGCGCCCGGCGCGGCGCTGCATTTTCGCCTCAAGCCCAGCGGCGCGGGCACTACAGTACGCGTGCGGCTCGGGGAGGCTGGCCTAGTGCAGTCGCTCCCGGCCGACCAGCCGGCGCTGCTGGCTGCCTCGCGCTTCACGCTGCCGTTTGCCGATGCGCCCTCAGTCGAGAATGCGCTGCACTGCCTAGCCGTGCTGTTGTGGCGCCAGCTCGACCCCACCAAAGCCCTCGCCCCAGCCGAGATTCAGCGCCGGCTGCTGCGCCTCCAGCCCGTGGCTATGCGCCTCGAAAGGAAGCAAGGCCGCCACGGCTGCTACCTACTCGATGACACTTATAATAATGACCTAGCCGGCCTCGCCCTCGCCCTCGATGCCCTGAGCCGCCAAGCCCGGCCGGGTGGCCGCACGCTCATTCTCAGCGATGTGCTGGAATCGGGCCTCAGCGGTCCCGCGCTTTATGCCCGTGTGCTGGCGCTGGTGCAAGCCCACGGCGTCACGCGCCTCATTGGGGTAGGGGAGGCGGTGAGTGCGGCACTAGGTACTGAAGCCGAGCAAAAGCAACTCCTAACGCAGTTTTACCCTACCACCGAAGCACTGCTGGCCGACTTGCGCCCGGCTGATTTTCAGAACGAAACTATCCTTATTAAAGGAGCGCGGCGGTTTGGATTCGAGCGCGTGGTGGCGGCTTTGCAGCAGCTTCAGCATGGTACCGTGCTCGAGGTAAATCTCGACGCGCTCACCCACAACTTGCAGTACTACCGCCAGCGGCTGAGCCCGCGCACCAAGCTCATGGTGATGGTGAAGGCCTTTGCCTACGGCAGCGGCTCGTACGAGGTGGCCAGCCTGCTACAGTTTCAGCGGGCCGATTACCTAGCCGTGGCGTACCCCGACGAGGGCCAGCAGCTGCGCGAAAACGGTATTAGCTTGCCCATCATGGTCTTGAACCCTGGGCCCGATAGCTTTGAGCAGCTGCGCCGCTACCGTTTGGAGCCTGAGGTCTACTCCCTAGAGCGCCTGCACGACTACCTGCAGGCCGCCCGCGAAGCTGTGCCCGGCACCGCGCCGCTGCCACCGCTGCATCTCAAGCTCGACACCGGTATGCGCCGCCTTGGCTTCGATGAAAATGACTTGCCCGCCTTACTCGACCAGCTAGCTGCGCATCGTGCGCAGTTGCCGGTAGCTAGCATCATGACGCACCTAGCTGCCGCCGACGACCCCGCGCACGACAACTTTACCCAGCAGCAGCTCAGCACGTTCCGGCGGATGGCCGCCGCCATCGAGGCTGTACTGGGCCACTCGGTGCTGAAGCATGCACTCAACTCGGCCGGTATCCGACGCTTTCCCGAAGCGCAATTCGACATGGTGCGCCTAGGTGTTGGCCTCTACGGCGTGGAGGCTGGTGACGAAGGCAGCCATAACCTACTACCTGTGAGTACGCTGCGCACCACCGTATCGCAGGTCAAAACCTTGCCGGCCGACACGACCGTGGGCTACGGGCGGCGCGGTGCGGCTACGGCCCACGAGCGCCGCTTAGCTACCCTGGCCATTGGCTACGCCGATGGCTACGACCGCCGCTTCAGCGCTGGCGCGGGGCTGGTGCTGCTGCACGGCCGCCGAGCGCCAGTAGTAGGCTCGGTGTGCATGGATATGCTGATGGTCGATGTTACCGACATTCCGGAGACGCAACCCGGTGATGTGGCCGTTCTTTTTGGCGAAGGCTTGACTATCAATGAGCTGGCGGGGCGTATTGGGACTATTCCCTACGAGTTGCTCACCAACGTGAGCGAACGGGTGAAGCGGGTGTTTGTGAGTGAGTAACGGGTGGCTGACGCCCGAGCTTAAATGAGACAGGCCTAGTAGGCACCTAGGAGCTGCCGGTATGTCGTTTCCAACGCTTAGGTGCATCTACGCGTAAGTAGCGACTCATTCTTTCACATTTTACTGATTTTCCGATGAATAAGCTCACCCTTAGTCTGCTTGCTGCTGCTACCCTGACCTTCGCCAGCTGCAGCGACCTGAAAAAGACCGACGATAAAGACACCCTTTCTGACGCCACCCAAGACACAGCCGTGGTAGCTCGCACTGGCAAGACCGCCGCTGACGTAGCTACTAATGCTGCTGACGCTGTGGACAGCGCTGCCAGCAAGGCTGGTTCGGCCATTGGCGATGCCTTCGACCTCACCAAGGCCAAGTTGTCTGACGTTAAATTCCCGGAGGTGAATCTGCCCGGCGTTTCCGTGCGTGGCAATGATGACTACCAGGTGTACGGCGTCGATGAAAAAGTGCTCTTTGATACCGATAAGGCTACTGTGAAGCCTTCGGCTGCCGCCGCGCTAAAGCAGATTACGGCTTCTATCAACCAGCGCTACGCCGGCAAAGACGTGCGTATCCTTGGCTTTGCTGACTCGCGCGGCGATAAGAGCTACAACCGCGACCTGAGCAAGCAGCGCGCCGAAGCCGTTAAGAACTACTTGGTAACCACCGATAAGATGCCTGCCGACCGGGTTAGCACGGAGGCTTTTGGCGAGGAGCAGCCCACCGCTAGCAACGCTACCGCCGCTGGCCGCCAAGAAAACCGCCGCGTCGAAATCGCCGTGAAGGTCAAATAGACCGCAGATTTAGCGGATTTAACGAATGGCACAGATATGCCTGCTCACGCAGGCTGACTAAGCTGTGGCCTAAGTAGGTCTAGTTTCTCAGAAACACAAGAACATAAAAAGGGCCACCTGCATAGGTGGCCCTTTTTATATTTAAAGCTATGTAATATACCTAGGCTAACGACAGCTTAGCCAGCCTGCGTGAGCAGGCATATCTGTGCCATCCGTTAAATCCGCTAAATCTGCGGTCTATTTGTATTCATCTACCTCGGCGCGCATCATGGCGTTGAAGCGGGAGTTGCCGTTGGCAAGCGTCACGAGGTTCCACCCGCGGCCAATGGCATAGCTCCAGGTGCGGCTGTCTTTAAACTCGAACGTGGGGCGCAAAATCTGCCCGTAGGGCGTGTAGTTGTCCATGAAGTTGGTGGTGTAGAATTTATCACCACTGACAATCCATTCCATGGCCACATAGAAGCCCTCCTCAGGTGCGGGGATGTTGTACGACGTCAAGTCAACCGTGAACCACTCGCCGCCACGGGCCGCCGATACGATAACACTCTCGCCGAGCATGTCCGAGTTGGGCGCGCTGTAGTTGCCGTCGGCTTTGTAAAGGCGCACCCGAAACGGCTCACGTGGGAAACCGTTTTCACCAATGTAAAAAGCTACCGAGCGAACAAAACCCAGCTTTTTGGCCTTCTCATTCTTGCACAAAAACGCATATTGGCTGCCAGGCATGCCCTGAATCATACCAGCGCCGGGCGAGTTGTTGTGCGCTCCTAGCATCAGCGGCCGCACCTTGCTGGCCTCGACCACAATGTTGGCTAATTGGATAGGCTGCTTCGGAATCTGGAGGATAACTTCTTCCATGTTGCCTCCGCGCTTCACAAACATTGCCGTGCGTTTGTAGCCCAGCGCCATCACGATAATGGAGTCCTCAGTCACCTTGGTGGGCATGGCCATCTGAAAATAGCCATATTCGTTGGTGAGGGCGCCAGTTTGCTCTTCGCGCAGGTTAATTGAGGCGAAGGGAATGGGGCTTTGAGTTTCGGCATCGACCACGCGGCCTGTGATGCGACCCTCCTGGGCATGGCTGATAATTGGCGATAGCCCAATAACGGATATAATGAATAGTAGTCGCTTTAGCATATTGGTAAAAGCTAAAATAAAGGCTCAGTTCACAAATTTAGCATCATGTTTTGTGAAGTTCCTCAACTTCGAATAAAAATAACCGAATAGGGAGTGCGTGAGTAAAATTATTTATCTTTTGGCTTAGTATAGTTATAATGATTAGGTAGTGAATGACGGAAATCATTTATTTTATCCGATAATATGCAAATCAGAAGTAACTTGCGCTGCTACTATATAGGGGTTGACTTTCTATGCTAAGTGAAAAATAGTTATCTACTTGCTGTGCTTTTAGGGTGGTGCGCCATAGTACCTATTAGCCGGGCACAGAGCCCGGCAAAAGAGGCTACTGTAGGCCCCGTGCCTGTGGCTGCGCCCTCTGCAGAAACTACTGTGCCGCTAGAAGGCCTTTGGCAAGGCAAACTGATGATACCGGGCGGCGCGTTGGGCTTGACGGTGAGTGTGGTGGCTTTAACGGGCGGCCAATATTTTGCGGCCCTCGACGTGCCCATGCAGAAGATAAGCCGGGTGCCTGCCGACCTACAGCTGGTGCCCGGTACCGACTCGGTGCGGCTGTTGCTGCCGCAGCTTGGTAGCCGCCTGCTTGCCCGCCTCGACTCGGGCGGGCGGCGGCTGCGAGGCACTTGGATGCAGCCGGGCCTACGCACACCGCTGGTGTTGCGGCATGCGCCGCTGCCCGCCGCCGCGAGTACCGTAACGTCGTTGAGCCGACCTTACCGTGAGGAAAAAGTAATATTCCAGAATTTCGGGGCTCGGCTCCGGATTGCCGGTTCGCTCACGGTGCCAGTGGGTGCCGGACCTTTCCCAGCAGTAGTGCTGCTGTCGGACCTAGGCACGCAAGACTGCGATGGCCGCCCGGCCGACCAGCCTCAAGACGAGCGGCACCCCACTACGTACCCACTATTAAGTCTGCTGGCCGACTACCTTACCCGCCACGGTATAGCTGTGCTGCGCCTCGATGACCGAGGCGTGGGCCAGTCGGAAGGCAACACGGCTTGCACCTCCACTACGCAGCGCGTAAGCGATGCCCAGGCGGCCCTCAATTTTTTGCGCACGCGGCCCGAGGTAGACTTGCTGCACCTAGGACTCATTGGGCACGGCGAGGGCGCCAATGTAGCGCTGCTGGCTGCTGGGCAGCCACTGCCACCAGCGTTTGTAGTGAGCCTAGCTGGCTACGGGCAGCCCGGGCTAGCCACGCTGCTAACGCAGCAGGCCGCGGCCCTGCGCGCCCTCAAGCTGTCGCCTAGCGAGCTCGACCTGCGCCTGCGCCGGCAGGCTACGCTGGCCGAGCTGGTGCGCTACTCCACCAACCTAGGCCAAACGCAGGCGATGGTAGCCAACCTACTGCGCCAAGACGAGCCTGACTTGCTGCCTGCGGCCGCGCAGTTACGGGCTGCCGCGCAGCTAATGCCTTGGTACCGCGCATTCTTGACTTTCAATCCTTTGGAGAAGTTGGAGGCCGTGCAGGTACCCGTACTGTTGCTGAGTGGCCTCGCCGACGAGCACGCTCCACCCGCCGACCACCAAGCGACCCTAGAAAAAGAGCTGCGTAGCAACGGTAATCGCGCCGTGATGAGCCAGCGCCTAGTGGGCGTCAACCACTTGCTACAGCCCCCGCCTACGCAGTGGGTCGTGCTCGATGGCGAGCCCCGGCCCATTGTGGCGCCGGCGCTACTCGAAACCCTGCGGCAGTGGCTAGCGGTGCAGGCTCACAAATAAGCGGCTGGTGGGCGGGCCTCGGCTACGCACATCAATTTTAGTGGGATAACTAGCTGGTAGAATGGCGTGGCAGCACGTTCTTCGCCCTGTCGATGGCATGCCCGGTCGCCCCACCTAGGCAGGGGCGCCGTGGCGGGTAGCCATTTTTTCATCATCCCTACCTATATGCCTGCTCTTTACAACTTCGACTTGCTGATGGTGGGGTCGTTGAGCATGCTAGTCGTGCTGGCGCTGCGGCGGTTTTTTGACCTAGCCGAGCGGCTGCCGCGCTGGAACCGGGTGCTATCGTGGCTGTGGGCACCTGCCTACATCGGCTTCTTGGTGACGTCACAAGCACGCTACCGCAATGAGTTGCTTGATGACGCGTACCAGCTTTTTGTAGCCGCGGTGGTGGTGTGCACGCTGTTGCAGTTGTGGGGCTATCGACCAGCACGCCTGGTACTGCTAGCCGTGGGGCCGCTGCTGCTGCATCGGCTCATCAAGTTTGGGCTGGCCCTAGGTGACTTGCGCTTGCTGGCGCCATACGCCAGTCTCTTTTCTGGCTGGGGCAAGTTTGCCAATCTGTGGCTGTTTGGCCTGCTTTTCGTGGCTCGCTCTCACAAACGCAACTTGGCCAAAGAGCAAGCGCGCCGTGAAGAAGAAGAGCACGCACGCCAGCTCATCGCCGGCCAAAATGCTGAGCTAGAGCGCTTGGTGGCCGAGCGCTCGGCTGCCCTTACGCAGCAGGCCGCCACTTTGCAGCAGGCGCTGGAAGAGCTTCAGCTCACGCAAAGCCAACTGATTCAGGCCGAGAAAATGGCGAGCCTAGGCGAGCTCACGGCGGGTATTGCCCACGAGATTCAAAACCCGCTCAACTTCGTCAACAACTTCGCGGAGGTGTCGGCCGAGCTACTTGAAGAGCTTGCTGAAGAACAAACTAAGTCCGCCCCCGACGCAGAGCTCGAACTAGAGCTGCTAAACGACCTGACGCAAAATCTGCAAAAAATAACGCAGCATGGGCAGCGGGCCAGCAGCATCGTGCGCGGCATGCTCGAGCACAGCCGCGCCAGTACTGGCGAGCGTACCCTCACCGACCTCAACGCGCTCAGCGACGAGTACTTGCGCCTGGCTTACCATGGCTTGCGTGCCAAGGATAAGAGCTTTAATGCGACCCTAAAAACCGATTTTGCGCCCGTGCTGCCCCTCGTAGAAGCCGTGAGCCAAGATGTGGGGCGGGTGCTACTTAACCTCTTTACCAATGCCTTTCATGCCGTGCGCCAGCGCCAGCAGCGGGGTGAGCCCGGCTACATGCCCACCGTGAGCGTGTGCACCAAGCGCGTAGGCGACGAGGTAGAAGTGCGCGTGCGCGACAACGGTACGGGCATCGCGGAGGCGGTGCGGCAGAAGATTTTTCAGCCTTTTTTCACTACCAAGCCCGCCGGTGAGGGTACCGGCCTAGGCTTGTCGCTGGCCCACGACATCATTGCGCAGGGCCACGGCGGTAGCCTCACCATGACGAGCCAGGAGGGGCAGGGCACGGAGTTTACGGTGCGGCTACCCATGTAAAGGCTGACCAGGCCAGGAATAAACTATTGAAAAACGAGTTGCTATAGCTGAAGAATGGAAGATGATGGCCTCTTGCTCGGTACCCCGGTAGCTATCCTGGTTCTCTGGATGCTGCGGCGGTTTTTAAGCACGCCTACGCGGCTGCCAGACCTAGACCGGCGCCTGGCCCGGCTCTGGATTCCAGCGGCTGTGGTGTGGGTTGGCCACCTGCTGTTCGGCAAGATGCTGCACCTCGATGGCGACTTAGTAGACGATGTCTTTATTCTGCTGGTAATCGCGCAGCTGTTGCAAGTCGTATGGCGGCTGCGCGACTACCCACCGGCTCGCACGATAGGGCTGGCCTTGCTGCCGTATGCGGCCACGCTGCTGCTGGCGATGGTATGGCGCCAAGTGGCTGCTACATCTTTTAAGGAGTACAACGACGGTATCGATATGGTCGGCACCTTCGTATTTTTTTGGCTGGTAGGGCTCTTTTCGGTAGCTCGCAGCCAAAAGAAGCGGTTGGCTGTCGAGGCCCAGCGTCGCGCCGAAGAGGAGCAGGCCCAGCAGCGCATTGTGGCCCGCAACACCGAACTCGAGCAGCTAGTACTGGCCCGCACGGCGGCCCTGCGGCAGCAAACCGAAGAATTGCAGCAAGCCTTGGAAGAGTTGCAAACCACGCAAAACCAATTGATTCAGGCCGAGAAGATGGCGAGCCTAGGGGAGCTCACGGCGGGTATCGCCCACGAGATTCAGAACCCGCTCAACTTCGTCAACAACTTCGCCGAAGTCAGCACCGAGCTAGCTCAGGAGCTGGCTGAAGAGCGAAGCCGCTCCGTGCGCAACTTGCCGCTCGAAACCGAATTGCTAGGCGATTTGAAGCAGAACATGCTGAAAATAACCCAGCACGGGCAACGGGCAGCCAGCATTGTGCGCGGCATGCTCGAGCACAGCCGCGCCAGTACCGGCGAGCGCCAGCCTACCGACCTCAACGCGCTGTGCGACGAGTATTTGCGCTTGGCCTACCATGGCCTGCGGGCCAAGAACAAGAGCTTCAATGCGACCCTAAAGACCGACCTGGCCACCGATTTGGCCGCCATAGCCGCGGTGCCTCAGGATGTAGGGCGGGTGCTGCTCAACCTCTTTACCAATGCCTTCTACGCCGTGCACCGGCGCCAGCAGCAGGGCGAGTCTGGCTATGTGCCCACCGTGAGCGTGCGTACCAAAGACCTAGGCAACGAGGTAGAGGTATGCGTGCAAGACAACGGCACGGGTATTCCGGTGGCCGTGCAGCAAAAGATTTTCCAGCCTTTTTTCACTACCAAGCCCGCCGGAGAGGGCACTGGTCTGGGCTTGTCGCTGGCCCACGATATTGTGACCAAGGGCCACGGCGGCACCTTAGAAGTAAGCTCGCAACCGGGCCAGGGTGCTACGTTTACGCTGCGCTTGCCGCGCTAACGCTACCTAGGGCCCTGCACTATTCTTACCTTTACTATGATGAAAATCCTGGTTGTTGACGACGAGCCTGACGTGCGGACGCTGTTTGAGCAGCGCTTTCGCCGCGAAATCCGCAGCGGGGCGCTGGCCTTTTCCTTTGCCTATTCGGGCGAGGAGGCCCTAGGCTACCTGCACGAGCATCACTCCGAGGTCGTGCTTATCCTCTCCGACATCAACATGCCGGGCATGAGCGGCCTGGAGCTGCTGCGCCGCGTGCGCACCGAGCCCGCCCCGCCCCCGCCGCCCCGCGTGATGATGATAACGGCCTACGGCGACGACGCGAGCCGCACCCAAGCCCTGGCCCTCGGCGCCGACGACTTCCTGACCAAGCCTGTCGACTTCGCCGCCCTCAAAGAAAAGTTACTTGCCCTGCCTTCCGCATGAAAACAAAAATACTGGTTGTAGACGACGAGGCTGACCTAGAACTGCTTGTAAAACAGAAGTTTCGCCGCAAAATACGGGAAGGAGAATACGAGTTTGTATTTGCCGCCAACGGCCAGGAAGCCTTGGTGCGCGTGGCCGAGCACCCCGATACGGCCATCGTGCTTTCCGACATCAACATGCCCGTGATGGACGGGCTGACCCTGCTCACGGAGCTGCACGAAAGCAACCCCATTATAAAAACCGTTATCGTATCGGCCTACGGCGACATGGCCAACCTGCGCGCGGCCATGAACCGCGGCGCCTTCGACTTCGTGTGCAAGCCGGTCGATTTTACCGACCTAGAGGTTACCATCGAGAAGACCATCTTGCAGGTGCAGCAGCTGCGCGACACCCTGCGGGCCATGCAGGAAAACAACATCCTGAAGATGTACGTCGACGAGACGGTCATCAACTTCATGGCACGGCCCGATTTTGAGAGCCGCCTATTGGCTTCCGAGACCATCCAGGGCACGGTGGTATTCATCGACATCTGCGGCTTCACGTCGCTCTCCGAAAAGCTGCCCGCGGCCACGGTCGTGGACCTTCTCAACCGCTGCTTCGACCAGATGGTGAAGGAGATAATCGCGCAGGGCGGCTACGTCGATAAGTTTATGGGCGATGCCGTGATGGCTGTTTTTCGGGGCGACTACCACCTCGATAGGGCCGTAGACGCGGCCCTGGCTGTGCGCGCCCGCCTGCTGGCCGAGGCCGACCAAGCTATCCCCGGCACCGAGTACCGCCCCGCCGTCAGCATCGGCATCAATACCGGCGAAATGGTGTCGGGCAACATCGGCTCGGCTTCTCTCAAGCGCCTGGACTACACTGTAATAGGCGACACCGTAAACGTGAGTCAGCGCCTGCAAGGCAGCGCCAAGCCCGGCCAGATTATTGTGAGCGAAGCTGCTTACCAGCAGCTAAAAGAGTCGTTTGAATGCCAGCCAGTAGGCGAGGTAAAGCTCAAAAACAAAGAGCAGCCAGTAATGACCTACGAGGTGATAGCCTAAAATTAGTACTTGGTGCCGGGTGCTTAGTGCTTAGGCATTCACTAGGGCCTAGGCACTAAGTACCCGGCACCAAGCACTAATTTTTAGGCCTCATTCTGCTTGCGGAGGCGCTGGCAGAGCACACGCAGGATGTTGCGCAGCACCTCACCGCGCTCTTCCATCACGTCGTAAAAATCGTCTTGGTCGAGGCGGAAAGCGCGCACCGCACTTTGAGCTACCGCCGTGGCCGAGCGCGGCTCTGCATCGAGCAGGGCAAGCTCACCAAAAAAGTCGCCCTGCCGGAAGGTGGTGAGCAGCTGCGGGCCGTTGAAGATACCAACTTCGCCCTCGTACACGATGTAAAGCGAAGCGCCTAGGTCGCCTTTAGCAAAAATCTGGTGCCCAGCCGGAAAAGTAACCTCCTGCATGATGGGTACGATGCTGCTAAGCACGTTTTCGGGCGTTTCGGCAAACAGCGCAGTGTGGCGGAGCAGGCCCACCCGGGCCTGGGCCGGCAAGTGGGCAGCGGCGGCGTGGTGGCTCATAAGCAAGTGGGGGAGGCCTGGCAGTAGCCGCAGCGCCTCGTCATAGATAGTATGCTGGCTGGTAGCCAGATGGTTGATGGCTGTGAGAGCGCTTTCTTGCAGCAGGGCGTTGGGGCTATGGAAGTAGGGTAGCCAAGCGGGCAGTTGCTCCAGAGTGGGCACATGCTGCCGCAGCGCCACGGCCACGGTCCAGTCGCTAAACGTGGCCTCGCCCTGCTGAATGATGTAAGCGGGCAGCGCCATAGCAGCCTCAGTTGGGCCGAATAGCTGGTCGAATACCTGCGCTTTGTCGGCGGCTGGGCTCAGGTCGAGCAGCGCTTGCAGGCCCTGGTACCAGGGGCGCGGAATGAGGTTGTCAAGAATCTCTAGCGCGTTGGCTTGGCGCTCGCGGGCGGCGTGGGCCACGCCCCGCTGCGCATCCACTATCAGCTGAGGCGGGTATAGCTGCTGCAACAAGCCAAAGATGCGCTGCTCGATGCGGTCGAGCTCATACTCTAGGGCACGCGCTAGCTCGCTGCTGGCGCTGAGGTGTGCCAAGCCATTGACCAGTCGCTGGGCTAGGCGCAATTCTTCTTCCACAAGCCCCTGAAAAATGGGCGCATCGGTTGCCACGGGGGCAAAACCGCGCAGGGCCCGTAGGGCCACTTCGCGCCGGGCAGGTTGCGGCTGCTGGGCCAGCGCTACCAAAGCGTGCCGGCTCTCGGGTAGCCGTAGCTGCCCCGCCACGGAGGCTGCTCGCCGCGCCAGCGCCTCGCTAGTGCCCGGCTGAAAGGCAGCTGCTAAGGCTGGTACGGCGGCGGCCCCCAACTCTAGCAGGCGAGTGCTAACCGCAGGCCGGCGCTTCTTATCAATCAATAATGCGGTGAGCTGCTGGGCTTCGGCTAGGTCGGCGGGGGCAACCGCCACAACAGGGCTGGTAGTGCCAGGCTCGACCGGAAGCTCGGTGCGCAGCTCATCGGCTAGCGAAAAACGCTGACTCAGGGCGTGCTGCAACTCGGCGAGGTAGTGGCCATAGGTGCGGGCCAAAAAATACAGCGCCCCAGCCATAAACAGCGCCATCCAGACGAACGGTAGCCAATTGGCAATGGCTTCGTGGCTGGCTGTCAAAAACAGCAATAAGCCAGCCAAGCCCATACCTAGAGGCTCGTAGTAGCCTTTGGCTAGCGTATGCGCCTGCAAGCGCTCGGGTGGCGCCAGGGGTTGAAATAAGACCAGGAACACCGGGTCGAACACGGCCCGGCGCAGCACTTCCAGGCCTAGATACAGGCCGCAGAAGTAAATCAGCAGCGCCGATTCGCCCGCGCCCGCCCAGCTCAGTCCGCCGAATACCAGCAGCCCCACCAGCACTGTGCCCGGCAGCGCCAGCAGCATCCGCCGGATGCCTAGGCGGTCGAGCGTTACCTGCGCCAAACCTACCTTGAATAGCATCGCCAGCAGGTAGGTGAGAGCCAGCACGCCGCCCACATACTTCATCACCAGGGCTTGGTCGTGAAACTTGTGCTTAACGTTGACGAAGAAGGAGTACTCGACGCCCGTGGTCACGGCCGCAATAGCTGTCAAGCTTAGGCAAATGCTGAGCACCAGTTGGTTGTTGCCAAACCAGCGCTGCCACACGCTGGTGCCCGCCACCCGCTGCCGCCGCCCCACGGGCCGCGCCTCCACATCGTGCGAACGCAAGGTGGCCTGCACTACCAGCAGCGCTGCCCCGTAGGCTGCAAAGGCCGTCAGCAGCAGGTACAGCAGGTCGGTATGCGCGTGGATGATGATAGCCAGACCGGCACCTAGGGCCTTGGCTGGCATATCGCCCGCGCTGATGAGGCCAAACAGCCGCTTGCTCTGGCGCACATCGAATACCACCGCCGATACGCCCCAAAATTCTAGGTTGGTGAGCAGGTAGATGACCCGGTAGCCCGCCATGATGGCCACCGCCGCCGCCACCGAGTGGCCCAGTAGCACGAGCGCCCCTAGCACACCAGCCAGCACCACTACGGCTATCAGCACGCGCCCAGCCAGCTTTTGTAATACTAGGTGGTGCTCGAAGTAAGTGTACACTCGCCCGGCGGCCATCATGGCTAGCGCGGCAGTGCCGTAGGCCAGGGGTAGGTTGCGCTCGGGGTTGTTTTCGAGCAGAATTACGTTGGCCGCCACGTACACCAGGATGGTGCCGATGCCAAGTAAAAAGTTGTGCAGGAAAAACAGCCAGACCGTTCGCGCCTCATCGGGGCGCACGCCCAGCAGCCGGTACCAGGTAGAAGAAGTAAACAAAGGGCCAGCAGCAGATGAGCCGGCAAGTTAGGGCAGAGGAAGGGGTGAGGAAAATACAAATGCCCTTGCAGTAAGGCCCGACACAGCAATCGCAGCCGAATGATACCTAGGTGGACTCATTCGGCTGCGATTGCTGCGTCGGGCCTTACTGTAAGGGCAGTGCTTTCTGCTTATTTAATCATGTCTACTTCAGCCTTAATCATGGCGTTGTAGCGCTGGCCCTGGCCATTGGCCAAGGTGAGCTGGTTCCAGCCGCGGGCAATGGTGTAGTTCCAGGTGCGGCTCTCCTTAAACTCGAACGTCGGACGCATAATCTGGCCGAAGGGTGTGTAGTTCTCATCCATGAAGTCGGTTTTAAAGAATTTATCACCGCTCACAATCCACTCCATCGCCACAAAAAAGCCTTCTTCCGGCGCGGTAATGTTGTAGCTAGTTAGGTCGACGGTGTACCACTGCCCACCGGCCGGCGACGACACTACCACGCTTTGAGTCAGGATGTCGGTATTAGGCGAGTTATAGTTGCCATCGGCCTTGTAGATGCGCACCCGAAAAGGCTCGCGTGGGAAGCCATTCTCCCCAATGTAAAACGACACCGAGCGAATATTACCCAGACGGTGATTTTTATCGTTTTTGATAAAAAAGGCACACTGGCTGCCGGGCTGGCCTTGCAGCAGGCCTTCGCCGGGGCGGTTAGAGGTGGCTCCTAGGCCTAAGTTCTTGACTTTGCCGCCCTTCACAGTCACGTTGGCCAGGGCAATAGCCATGCGCGGCACTTCGATTACCATTGAAGCCTGGGCCTGGCCCCGATGTACTAGCACGGCCATGTGCTTATAGCCCAGAGCCATTATGACCAGCGAGTCTTGAGCATTCTTGACCGGAGCAGGAAGTTGAAATACTCCAAACTCGTTGCTAAGAGCACCGGTTTGCTCATCGCGTAGGCTCACCGACGTAAAGGGCAATGGTTCCTTTGTCTCTTTATCGATAATCTTGCCTCCTAGCAGCACGGGCGCCGTCGTCTGGGCCTTAGCTTGGTTGATTAGGCAGAAAAGGAATAATGCAAAATAAAGTAAGCTTCTGTACATATATAGTAGGTTTTTGATTGCGGTAATGCAAATCTATAGTGCAACAAGGATTAGCCCTCCACTGCGGAGCTAAAAAATGTCAGCTTTACCGAAACAAAAGCACCTAGCTTGTGGATGCGTGCTCCTAAGTCAATAGACTGGCCCAATGGTGCCAGCCCGTCAGATTTCTATTGGCCATTAAGGAACCTTCGAGTAGCAAACAGACGTATCTTTGTTTAAATCCCGTCTAAATAGCAGCAGTTACTTTGGCTTTTCTTCGTCGCTCTCCCCGTACCGTTGCGCCTATTCCTACCTCGTCGCGCCGCACTGCCAATGACCTGCGCGTAGGTGAAACGGCTACTGTGTGCTGCCTCAAAGACCCCGAAATGGCCCTTAAGCTGCTCGAAATGGGGTGCATTCCTGGCACGCAGGTCCGCCTGGCGGGCCGTGCTCCGCTCGGCGACCCGCTAATGCTGGTGCTAGGTGACGAAGAATACACATTGTCGCTGCGCGTAAGCGAGGCGACGACCATTCAACTGAAAGCTTAAATTTTCTCTGATTCCCCGCCGATGCAGGAAGCTTCAACTGCGCCCCGGCCGACTACGCTGCCGCCTTCCAACCGGCCGGCGGCCGACCCGCACCCCCCCCGCCTTGCCCTCATCGGCAACCCCAACTCGGGCAAGACTTCGCTCTTCAACCAGCTCACGGGCCTCAACCAGAAGGTTGGTAATTTTCCGGGCGTCACCGTAGACCGGAAGACGGGCATGGCCCAGCTCGGTGGCCAGCGCCGGGCCGAGATTATTGACCTGCCCGGTACGTATTCGCTCTATCCCAAGAGCCTCGACGAGCAGGTAATTGCCGACCTGCTCTACAACCCCGACGCGGCCGACTACCCCGACTTTGTCGTGGTAACGGTGGACGCTAGCAACCTGCGTCGTAGCCTGTTGCTGTTTTCGCAGCTCGCCGACCTAGGGCTGCCCGCTATCCTGGCCCTGAACATGACCGATTTGGCGGCCGAGCGCGGCATCCAGATTGACCTGCCCGCGCTAGAGCGCGAGCTAGGGGTGCCCGTGGTGCCCATGAACGCCCGCAAAGGTGTGGGTATAGCCGCCCTCCGCATTGTGATGGCCGAGCGCCTGGCCGCTCCGCCCGCCCTACGCTTTTGGGAGCCCGAGGGTGACCTGCTGCCGCTGGTGCGTCAGATTCGCTACTATTTTAACCTGCACAACGACTACCTAGCGCTGCACTACGCGCACCAGTTCCGGGGCCTGCGCTTTTTGAGCGACGATGACCGGGCATACCTACAGGAGCTGACCGAAAAGTATAGCTTTGACTCGACCGCTCGGCAGGCTGAGGAAACCATCGGCCGCTACGCTCGCATCAATGAGCTGCTGCTGGAAGTAGTGACCGTGACGCGCACCGAGCAGCGCGAGCCGGCTTCCAATAAGATAGATAAGGTGCTAACGCACCGCGTGTTTGGCTACCTTATCTTCCTGAGTATCCTGTTTTTGCTGTTTCAAGCCATTTTTGCTTGGGCACAGTACCCCATGGACCTCATTGACCAAGGGGTAGCTAGCTTCAATGAGCTGCTGCAGAGGAACTTTAGTGGTCCGCTGGTGCGGCTGCTTACCGAGGGCGTTATTGCCGGCCTAGGAGGCGTGCTGATATTTATTCCGCAGATTGCCTTGCTCTTCGCTTTTCTGGCCGTGCTGGAAGAAACCGGATACATGGCCCGAGTTACTTTCTTGATGGACAAGCTCATGCGTCCCTTCGGGCTGAGCGGCAAGAGCGTGGTGCCGCTCATTTCGGGGCTGGCCTGCGCCGTGCCGGCCATTATGGGTGCGCGCACCATCGAGAGCTGGAAGGACCGAATGCTGACCATCTTCGTGACGCCGCTTATGTCGTGTTCGGCGCGCATTCCGGTGTACACGGTGCTAGTGGCGCTGGTGGTACCCGACGAGTCGTGGCTGGGCATTTTCAATATGCGCGGGCTGGTGCTGATGGGGATGTATCTCCTAGGTCTAGTATCGGCGCTGGTTTCGGCTTTTGCGCTAAAGAAGATTTTGAAGGCCCGCGAGCGCAGCTACTTCATTATGGAGTTTCCGGTGTATCGCTGGCCACGCTGGAAAAACGTGGGCCTGACCATCGTGGAGAAGGTTAAGGCCTTCATCTTTCAGGCGGGTAAGGTAATTGTGGCCATTTCGGTACTGCTGTGGGTGCTAGCTAGCTACGGCCCCGGCCAGCGCCAGGCCCAGGCCGAAGCCCAGGTGCAGCAGCAAGCCGCCGCCCAGCGCTGGCCCGCTGCCGAAACGGAGCGCCAGATTGCCTCGGCCCGCCTCGAAACTTCTTATGCAGGTACTTTCGGGCACGTCATCGAGCCAGTTATCCGACCGTTGGGTTTCGACTGGAAGGTGGGCATTGCCTTGCTCACGTCGTTTGCGGCGCGCGAGGTATTTGTGGGCACCATGAGCACCATCTACAGCGTGGGCCAAGATGCCGACCTAGGGACTGTGCAGCAGAAGCTGGCCAATGAAAAAGACAGCCACGGCCAACCATTTTTCACGCCGGTGCGGGCGCTGTCGCTGCTCGTATTCTACGTCTTCGCTATGCAGTGCATGAGCACGCTAGCCGTCACCTACCGCGAAACCAAAAGCTGGCGCTGGCCCCTAGGGCAGTTGGTATACATGACGGGCTTGGCCTATGCGGCCTCGTTGCTGGTGTGGCAGGTGTTTTCTTAGCGGGTGACCAACCTACCAATCTAAGTTGCCACGCCTCTAGTACCAGCTAGGGGCAGTCTGCTGCGCTCGCATCTGCGCCATCCGTTAAATCCGCTAAATCTGCGATTAATGTCTTCTTACGAAACCCTGCTGCGCCTCGCTTTCCGCGAGCCAGCCGACCAAGAAAAATACCTGACGCCCGCCGTCCTAGGCGCCTACACGGGCTTTGAGCAAGCCACGGCCCGCGAGCAGAGTTTCCGTTTTGAGCAATGGCGTCTAGGGGTGGCTACGAGCCTGCTGCGCCTGCTGGCCGACCTAGGCGAACACGAAGAGGCCCGGCGCGCTGCCGACGTGCTGCACCGCGCCCTCAGTACCGCCCGCTCGCCTGAGGACATCGACAAGCAGATTCACAAAGAGAGCAAACTCTTCGACCAAGTTTATACCAACCTCTATGTCAACGACGAAGGTGAGGCGCTGCTCGACCTGTTTGCCCGCACCCTCGATGCCGACGCGCCTGACCTATTGGCGCAGGTAAACGACGAGGCCGTGGACCTAGCCCGCGAGCTAGACTTCGAAGCTGGGAATGATGAGGATGAGTAAAATTTAAAATAGTCTTACAAAAAAAAGGCCGCTCCGATAGTCGGAGCGGCCCTTTTTTGTGGCACAAGATGCGGAGCTTAGTAGCCGTCGTTCTGCTTGAGGAGCGAATTGTTATTGATTTCGCGCTGCGGAATGGGCAGGATAAAGCGACGGTCGCTGGCGAGTACTGCGGGCGACGCCGGAACCGCTGGCGAGGTGGCAGTAGCCGGTTGAGCCGCTACTGCGGGAATGACAATACCATTAACGCGGTGCAGGTCGTGGATGCGGAAGCCTTCGAAAGCTAGCTCTAGCTGGCGCTCGCGCAGTACATCGCTGAGCGTAACGCTAGCAAGCGCCATGGCACCCGAGCGGGTCCGCACAGTATTTACGTCGGCCGTGGCCGAAGCGGTATTACCGGCCCGGACATTAGCCTCAGCCCGAATGAGGTACATTTCAGCCAGGCGAACAATGGGAATGTTCTGGCCGTAGGTGCGCCACTTCAGCGTGCGTAGGCGGTTGCGGCGGCTGTTGCCATCGCTCAAGTAGATGAGCTTCTTGGTCGTGATAGCCGACAGCGAATCGGTGCCGCGCACGTCGCCGCTGCCGTAGCCGTACTGGTTGGCAAAAGCGCCCGAGATAAACACGTCGCCGCGGCCGTAAAGCACGGTTTGGTCGCCGTTGGGGCTGTAGCCAGCAAAGTAGGTAGCTAGGCCATCGTTGCTGGTACCCGCGTTGTTCTGGTCGTTCTGCTGAATCTCGAAGAGGCTTTCCGCGCTGTTGCGGTTGGCAAATACCGCCGCTACCGAGCCAATGAGGCTGGCGCCGCTATTAGTAATAACGTCGTTGGCCATGTCGCGGGCAGCCGTATAGTTGCCCTGCTGCAAGTACACGCGCGCCAGCATCGCCTCAGCCGAGTACTTCGACGCGCGGGTCACGTTCTGGGTGGGCAGCATGGTCGAGGCCGTCCGCAGGTCGGTGAGTATCTGCGTGTAAACTTCTTCTACCGAAGCACGGGGCAGCTTCACGTCGGCTTGCTCGGTAGTCGTAATCGGCACGATGTTGATGGGCACGCCTGGCTGCGTATTGCCACCCCCGGCCTGGTACTGCTGCGCAAACAAGCGCACCAGTTCGAAGTACATAATGCCCCGGATGTAGTGAGCTTCCCCCTCAAACTGCTTGCGCTGACCCGCATCAGTGACGGCGGGCAAGGCGTTCAAAATCAGGTTGCACTGGTTGATGGCGTTGTAGGCCTGCGTCCAGATACCCTGGGAGTTCGACAAAGTCGAAATCTGGGTGTGTAGCGAAATTTGGCGATAGTTCTGGAAGGTGCCTGCCCACGAGATATAGCCGTTGCTGGCCATGAGTTCGGGTACCAGAATCAGGTCGGTGCCGTAGAGGCGAGGGTCGTCGAGGCGGGCGTAAGCGCCTACCACGGCCGCGCTCACCTTCTGCGAGGTGTTGTAGGCCTCGTCGGCATTGATGCTCTGCTGGGGTTCTATCTGCAGCGCGTCTTTGCAGCCCGTTAGGCTCAGGCCCAGGGCTAAAACACCGGCGGACCAGCTGAATATATTTTTCATATCTAACTAAAGGACAAATTACTAAAAGCCAATGTTCACGCCCAGCAAGTACGTCTTAGCCAGCGGCGGCGTGTAGAAGTCGTGGCCCAGCAAGTAGCTGGCAGTACCTAGGCCGTAGGTGTTCACCTCGGGGTCGTAGCCAGTGTACTTGGTGAAGGTGGCCAGGTTCTGGCCCGTGATGTAGACGCGCAGCGTCTGGATGTGCCCACGCTTCACGAGCTCGGCCGGCAGGTTGTAGCCCAGCGTCACGTTCTTGATGCGGAAGAACGAGCCATCCTGAATCCAGCGCGACGAGGTGTTGGTGCCGTTGGCAGCACCGTAGCGTGCCTGTGGCACCGAGGTAACGTCGCCAGGGTTCTGCCAGCGGCTGAGCTGGTCAATGGTCTGGTTGTCAAAGAAGTCAGCGTTGGCCGACTGGTACGTGCCCGCCGAGTTGTAGATATCGTTGCCGTAGGTGAACTGGCCGAGCGCGCTCAGGTCGAAGCCCTTGTAGTTAACGGTCGTGTTAACACCACCCGTAAACTTGGGGTTCGGGTTGCCTACTTTCTGAATCGGGGCTGCCGCGTAGCTGTTGGTCGTGGTGCCATCGGCGTTGTAGTAGAGGGCGTCGCCATTGGCGGCATCTACCCCAGCGTATTTCTTGGTGTAGAATACACCTAGGGGCTCGCCGGCCTGCACTCGGCTAATGGTGTTGCCGGTCGGAATGATAGGCGTCGGCAGGTCCGTAATTAGGTTGCGGTTAAACGACATGTTGCCGCCTACCGTCCATTTCACGTCCCCGTCAAGAATGCGGCCGTTCAGCGAGAGTTCGAGGCCTCTGTTGCGCAGCCCACCCACGTTCTCGGTGATGGTGGTGTAGCCGCTCACCAGCTGCAGCTGGCGGTTGAGCAGCAGGCCGGTGGTGTTCTTCTGGTAGAGGTCTACCTCACCAGTGATGCGGTTATCGAGGAAGCCAAATTCTACCCCTAGGTCCACCTGCTTGGTGGTTTCCCAGCTCAGGTTGGGGTTGCCTAGGGCGGCATCGGGGGCAATGCCCGACTGGTCGGCGTAGGGCAGGGCCGACACCAAGCGGCGCGAGCTGAAGTTGCCAATCTCGCCGTTGCCGGTGACGCCGTAGCTGGCGCGCAGCTTCAGGTAATTGATGATTTCGTTGCCCTTCAAGAAGCTTTCTTCTGACAGCAGGTAGCCCACCGAGCCGGCCCCGAAGGTGCCATAGCGGTTATTAGCGCCGAAGCGCGACGAGCCGTCGCGGCGCACGCTACCCGACAGCAGGTATTTACCCTGGAAGTTATAGTTGGCGCGGGCGAAGTACGAGAGGAAGGAGTAGCCGGTGCCAAACGACGAGTTACCGCCCGTTTTCACGGCTGCGCTGGCAATGCGCGTAAACTGCGGCGTCGGAAAGCCTCGGCCTTCAGCCGACGTCACCTTTTGGTCGGCGCGCTGGTACGACTCGCCCGCCAACACGTCGAAGTGATGGTTTTCGCCGAGGTTGAAGGCGTAGGTTAGCGTGTTTGTGTTGGTGTAGTTAACGGTCTGGGTCTGCGAGTTGAAGGCGTAGCCGGTAGCGCCGCCGTCCTGGGTGCCCGCGCCGCGCACCAGGTCCTCGTTCAGGTTCAGGAAGTCACCCCCAACTTCGGTGCGCAGCACCAAGCCCTTCAGGATGGTCCAGTTGAGGTAGGCCGTGCTGAACGAGCGGTAGGTACCGGCCCGGTTCGAGCCCAGCTCTTGGTCAATGAGGTTGTTATAGTAGATAGTGCTGGTGTTCAGCGCGCCCGTGGTAGGGTCGTACTGCGGCTGCAGCGGCGTGAGGGCATTGAGCTGCAACGGGTTCGAGAAGGCATTGTCGCCCGATACCCGGTCGTTCACGGTGCGTGCCAGCGACACGTTTAGCCCTACTCTGAGGTTGTCGTAGATGCTGTGGTCGAGGTTCAGGCGCAGGCTACCGCGCCGGAAGCGGTTACCGATGACGATACCCTTCTGGTCGTTGAAGGTGCCGCTCAGGAAGAAGCGCGTTTTGGCGTCGCCGCCCGACGCGCTAAAGTCGTACTGGGCCACATTGGCGCCACCTTTGAAAAGCTTGAACTTACCGTTGTTGCGGAAGGCTAGGCGGTCCCAGGGGGTGTTATCGGTCGAGTTATAATCGAGGCCGCCTTCCCCAGCATACGCGTCGGCCAGCGTGGGATATTGCGTCTCGCTATTAGGGCCAACGAGGCCCACATTGTTCATCGACTCGCTCAGTAGCGTGCGGTACTGGTCAGCATTCAGGAACTGCCGCAGGCGCGTGGGAGCACTGACGCCGTAGTAGTAGCCCACGTTCACCTTCGTCTGGCCCTGGCGGCCTTTCTTGGTGTTAATGAGCACTACGCCGTTTGAGGCGCGCGAGCCGTAGATGGCCGAGGCCGAGGCATCCTTCAGAATGCTGATGCTCTCGATATCGTTGGGGTTGAGGTCGGCCAGCGGGTTCAGGGGCTCATCGCCGGCCTGCGACTGGTCTTGGAAGGTAATCGGCACGCCATCAATGACGTACAGCGGGCGGTTCGACGCCGTTACCGACGACGTGCCGCGCACCTGAATGTTGATGCCCTGCCCTAGCTTGCCGCTACCCTGGTTGATAACCACGCCCGGCGTGCGGCCCTGAATGGCCTGCTCGAAGCTCGTTACGGGCTGGTTTTCAACCACGCTGCCCGAAAGCTGGGTCACCGCGCCCGTCAGGTCGGCCTTGCTTTGGGTGCCGTAGCCTACTACTACCGCCTCGTTGAGGGTGCTGGTGCTGGCTTGCAGCGTTACGTTAAGCGTTGTTTGGTTGCCCACGGCCACCGTCTGGGTCGTGTAGCCGATAGAGCTAATAACTAGCGTCGCGCCGGGCTTCACGTTTATAGTAAAGGTGCCGTCGCCTGAGGTAGCTGTGCCGTTGGTGGTGCCTTGCTCTAGGATAGTAACTCCGGGTAGCGGGCCGCTATCCGAGCCTATGATGCGCCCGCTGATTGCCGCTGATTGGGCAAACGCGGGCAGGGCAGCCACCACCAACAAAGGGGTGAACATGTTTCTCATAAAGATGCAGTAAATAGTAAAAGTGGGGTAGTTAGCAGAAGGTCAATTGCTCGGAAATAGCTAAAAAAAGCAAAAGGCCGACTACAAAGAAAAGCAGCAAGTAGATAAAGAAGATGAAAAAACAGCTTTGGTAGGCTAAAAGAGCAGGGGAAGCGCACCAAAAAATTAGAATACCAGGCCAATTCTATCAAGAATTGACCATTCTTATACAGAGTGTTATAAAACACCTATTCCTGCTCTCCATAGCGAGGCCGTGCCTACCTAGGGCTTCGAATTGTGAGTGCGCATCAGGCCGCGTTGCCCCAGCCTCAAGACCGAAGCCAGCCACGCGCAGTTTCGCCACGATTTTGGGCAGATGGCTGTATTGGTGTAGCAGCATAGCAGCCCTCCTAGGTTGGTAGTCGAGGAGTTTTTGCCGCGCTACCCGCCGCTGTTGGGCCCAGCCAGGCAAGATGCGCAGCTACACGAGTAGCAGCGGCAGCTTTCGCATAGTTTAGAAACAGCCGCTTCACTCCCAGCGGCGCAGCATCGGCTTCTGACGTCGGCGCTGACTTACTCGGCCTGGAAAGTCGAACAATGGAGCTCTATATGCTGGAAACTGCCATCAGTATTGCCCAGGAATGGAAGCAGTAACGCTTCTTTCGAAGCAGCCGACCAGTTGAACTACGTGAGGGAGGCTATTTAAAACGCGAAAGAAGGTCGGCTAAATAGCGAGCTTTTAGCAGCTTAAAGTCTAAAAAGTAGGCTCGTCTACATTCTCAGCGCAAGGATTAACTATTTGTTAATCAAAAGCTCATCCATGGGTGGATAAAAATGGATAATGAATGGTGTGTATTTATCTAATAAGTAATATGTGAAAACCAGGACAGTATACGGAAACCAGCATGTCGCAAAATTGCGCAGTTTGTCCTTTGGCTAGGTAGAAAGAAGCGCGTGCTTTGAGGAAAAGAAGGGGCTATCGGTAGCTGTTAGATGCAGCAGTTAACCTTAGTAGTTACTTCTTGACAATCACTCTTTTCTCTTTTCCAAACCAATTTCTAGTATGTCTAAGTTTTCCTTCTTGCTGGCGCTTGGCACCAGCGCAGCCCTAGCCCTGACGGGCTGCCAGAAAAACGCCGAAGACGTTGCAAAACCTGCCGAAATTTCGTCAGATGTAGCGATGCAGGTTAAGGCCCTAGGCTTCGGTACCCAAGACATGCAAGCCGTAGAAGGCGGCTACCTGGTGGAAGGCGACATTTTGCTTACCCCCGAGCTGTTGGCTAGCAAAACCGACTACTCGATGCTGCGCGTAGGCGCCGACGAGCAGTACCGCACCACTAACCTGGTAACTGGCCTGCCGCGCACTATTACCCTCGCCGTAAGCAGCACCCTGCCCTCGGCCTACGTTACGGCCGTTGACGAAGTAGTGCGGCGCTACAACGCTGAGAACCTACAGCTACGTTTTGCCCGCGTAACATCGGGCGCTAATATCACGCTGACCAATTCGCCTTCGGGTGCTTCGTACTTGGCATCGGCAGGCTTCCCGAGCGGCGGCAACCCCTACAACCAAGTACTGGTAAACTCCCGGGCCATTGGCACCAGCAATGCGACTACCTACATCGCCACCATCTTGGCGCACGAAGTAGGACACTGCATTGGCTTCCGCCACACCGACTACATGAACCGTGCCTATAGCTGCGGTGGCACGGCTACCAACGAAGGTGCTAGCACGGTTGGGGCCATCCTCATCCCCGGCACGCCCTCGGCAGCCGACCCCAACTCGTGGATGCTGGCCTGCGTGGGCTCGGGTACCAACCGGCCGTTCAATACCAACGACCGCACGGCGCTCAATTACCTCTACTAGGTCGGTCTGCACCACCTAGGTACACAAAAACCCCCAGTCTGCATCTAGGCTGGGGGTTTTTCGTGTACCTAGGTGGTGCTTGGTAGTGGCCCTGCTACTCCGCTATCACCACCCGGCGGGTGAGCGTAGCCCCGCCTCCGGTAGTGGGTTGGGCGCGCAACAAGTACACGCCGGGGCGCAAGCCACTGGTCGGGAAGGCGTTGAGGGCGCCATCCACAGTAGCCTCGCGCAGTAGGCGGCCTAGGGCATCGTAGAGGCGCAGGTGCAGTGGCACGTTGGGCTCGCCGGCTACTTGCAGGTCTTGCCCACCAGTGGCTGGCACCGGAAACACCAGCAGTTCGTTGCGCCGCACGAGCTGCACGCTCACCGTCTCGCTATAGAAAGTGCGGCCGGCCGCATCTTGGCCCACTATCCGGTATTGGTTGAGGCCGGGCGTAGCACCTAGGTCAGTGAATACGATGCGCGCCTGCGTCACGGGGTTGATTGTCTGGATGGTAGCGAACCCATTCGTTCCTAGGCGCTGCAGTTCTACTACCCGCAGGCCCGAGAGGCTACCTAGGGCGAGCACCAATCGCGCCGTATCAGCCACTGGCAGCTGCGGCAAAAACGACTGAATGTAGCAGCCCACCCCAGCCTCGGCCAGGTTGATGGTAGGGCCCCGCTCGGCTATTTTGCCGCGTAGCACCGGCGCTACTGCGAAGTAGGGCCCCGCCTGCTGGCTTGCCGCCACGCGCAGCGTGGTATCAGCCGTCAGTCGGAACGGCTCGGGCGCTGTGGCGCCGAGGCGATACACCTGATACTGGGTAGCACCGGGCGTGGCGGGCCAACTCAGCAAGGTTTCGTCGGAGCACACGTAGCCCACGCGCAAGGGCAGTGGCCGAGCCAGCGCGAAGGTGTCGGACGTGTAGGCCTGGCCATCTGCTACATAGCGCAGCTGGGCGAGGGTTGTCGTATCGGGCGCACTCCAGGCGTAGGTGTGCTGAGCTAGGTCTACTTGCGTAGCCACGGCGCGCCAGGCTGCCCGTCCTACGGGGCGGTATTCGAGGCGACCTAGGGTGGCGGGGCCTTCCCAAGCCCAGCGCAGCAGCGTGGTTTGGGCGGGCCGTACGTTGCGTACCGTGCTGGGCGTGAGCCACTCCAAGCCTGGCGCGGCTACCTCGTAAGCTAAGCTGAACGTCTGCGAGCCGCTCGGTACGCGGTAGCCGCGCACCCGTAGCTGGTAGGTGCCAGCGGCGGGCAGGGTTAGCGTCACTTGCTCCACGGGATTGAGGTGGTCGGCACGGCGGCGGGCGGGGCGGGCCAGTGAGTCGGGGTGGGGGTAGGCGCTGAGCGACCACGGCAGCCACGGCCCCGCGCCGCCCGGCCCCAATACCGCCAGGTCCAGGTCATTTACCAATGCTTGGGAAGCGTTCGCAGCAGCTTCGGGGTCAGTCCAGGTCAGGGTTACTTTTAGGCGCAGGGCACCCGAGGGGACCGTTAGCTGATAAACTTGCTCGCCGGCCTGGGCTACTATTCCTTGCTTGTAGCGGCCCTCGCGCACGGTGCGCACGGCCCCTAGGGCATCGAGCTGGCCGAAACCAGACACGAAGTCAACCTCGGGCCGACCCACATCGTCGGCGCTATTGAGCAGGGCGGCCCGCACTAGGGCGGCGGGTGGGAGGCTGCCCGCGCCCGGCCTATCGCGGTAGGCTTGCTGCACCAGTAGGGCGGCACCCGAAACCAGCGCCGCGGCGTCCGACGAGCCAGCGTCGCCGTAGGCCACTAGCTCGGGCTTGATGCGACCGTCGTAGGCGGGCCCGCGCGAGCTGAGCAGCGCTACCTGCCCTAGGGCATCGGAGGCGCCCACGCTCAGCGAGTTTTTGCTCATCTTAAACTGGCCGGTGAGGTTAGCCACGCCAGCCAGCCCTTGGTAGGTACCGCTCGGGCTGGCGCTCGTGCCCGAGTTGCCGGCCGAAAACACGTGTAGCAGCGATGGTAGCTGCCGCGCCTGCTGGTCGTAGCCGAGGGCTTCGAGGCCGTAGTAATTCTCGATACCAGTACCGTAGGAGTGGTTTTGCACGCTCACGCCCTGCTGCACTAGGTCGGCGTTGGCATCGGGCAGCAGGTTGGCATAAGACGACGAAGCTATGCGCGCTTGCGGCACGGCGCCCCGCCCTGCGGGTCCAGAGTTGCCACCGCCCGCAATGAGCGTGGCCATAATACTGGCGTGCGCCGACTGAATAACGGTACCGGCGGGCGTGTTCAGCAGCCGGCCCCGAAAGTCGAGGTCGGTAGGGTCAAGCGCATTTTCCTTGATAGAAACCGTTAGGCCCTGGCCCCCTAGGGTGGGGTAGCGCTGCTGCACTGCCGTGAGGCTATTCACGGTTAGATCGGCGCTGTTGAGCAGGCGCTCATCATGGGCTGGGCGGTTGGGTACGTCTACAAACTCAACCAAAGGCGACGCGGCTACTGCGGCCAACTGCTGGGCAGAGAGCTGGTCTAGAGTAAACACCCGCTCGGTGGCGGCTGGCCGCACGTGCAGAGCCGGCGTCTGCTGCGCGGCCCAAGTGCGGAACGCGGCGGCATCGCGCACTTGCACGCGCACCGACTGGCTTGCTGCACCGCGCCGGGTAGCTACGCCGGGCGCTAGCTTTTCTGCTGCCACTTGGGCTAGGGTCTGTAGCGGTAAAGTAGCCAAGAGCCCAAAGCCCACCAACTTGGCAGCACGCGCCAACAAATAATAAGAAACAGTTAGAGGTAAAGCCAAAGCACGCACGGAGTAAGCAGCTGACGAGGTAGCCGTCGCCTAGGGTAACAAAGTACGTAGGCGAAGCCAGTAACAGCTGATTAGTAGCGCCACACTAGGTACTAATTGGCGAGGTTGGGCTGGGGGTAAAGAGGCGGGTAACGAGGCCCGTAATGGCAGCGCTATGACTAAAGAAATATTTGTAAGTACTTACATAAGTCATTTATATTTGCCGCATGGATTTCTTCGATGAAGTGGGGCCAGCGGCCCTAGGTAGCCAGCTGCGGCGGCTCACCGACACCATGACCAGCCAAGCGGCCGAGGTGTATGACCTCTACCATTTGCCTTTCGAACCCCGTTGGTTTCCGGTTTTTTATACAGTAGCCTCCGAGCCTGGCCGCCATGTGGGCGACATTGCCGAGCGCATCGGCCAAACCCACGCCGCCGTGAGCCAAGTAGTAAAAGACCTGGCCAAGCACGACCTCGTAGTAGTGCAGCGTGGCGAAGCTGACTTGCGCCGCAGTGTAGTGACCCTTAGTGACAAAGGTGCTGCGCTGTGGCCGGCTTTGCAGCAGCAGACCGCCGATGTGCGGCAGGCCACCGACGCGTTGTTGGCCGAAACGCGCCATAACCTTTGGCTAGCCATCGAAGAGATGGAGTACGCACTGTCGCGCCAGAGCCTAGCCAGCCGGGTAAAAACCTTGCGCGATGCGCGCGTGACCGACGAAGTGCGCCTGCTCGACTACGCACCGGCCTACCAGCCCGATTTTAAGCGACTCAATGTGGAGTGGATAGAGCGCTACTTTAGGGTAGAAGCGGCTGACCTTAAGGCCCTCGACCACCCCGATGAGTACATCCTGCAGCGCGGTGGCCGCATTTTGCTGGCCCAGTACCGGGGCCAAGTGGTGGGGGCGTGCGCCCTTCTGAAAATGGATGCCGATACTTATGAACTAGCCAAGATGGCCGTATCGCCCACGGCGCAGGGCCTAGGTATCGGTTTTCAGCTGGGGCAGGCGGCCATTGCCCAGGCCCAGGCCCTAGGTGCGCGCCGCCTTTATTTAGAAAGCAACACCAAGCTTAAGCCTGCCCTCAGCTTGTATCACAAGCTCGGTTTTCGCAAGACGGTGGCTGGGCAGCCCTCGCCCTACGAGCGCTGCAACATCCAGATGGAGCTATTGCTGGCAAAGTAGGTTTGGCCGCCCTAGGTGGCCCCGGCTAGCGCTACGCTTACTGCTAAACATAACTACCAGAAAGGGCCCGCAGCTATAGCTGCGGGCCCTTTCTGATGAGCTAACGGTATCCTTGCTTAGTACCCAGGGTTCTGCACCAGGCTAGGGTTCACGTTGAGTTCGCGGAAGGGGATGGGGAAAACCAGCCGGGGCGAATTCCAAGGAATAACCGCGTTGGTGAGCGGGTCGTTGGTCGAGGCCTGCGTGCGCTTGAGGTCGCCGAGGCGGAATCCTTCGAAGGCCAGCTCGATGCGGCGCTCTTTCAAAATAGCGTCTAGGGTAAGCGTAGCGCTGGTAAGCGGGGCAAGCCCGGCCCGCGTGCGAATGGCATTGACATCGGCCAACGGGGTGGCACCCGTGGTGGTGCCAGCCCGGAAATTGGCTTCGGCGCGGGTCAACAGCATTTCGCTCACACGCATGAGCTTGACATTGCCGTACTGCGCATCGTACTTGCGGGTGTAGGCTGGCGTGGCAGCCGTGGCCGTGGTGATGAGGCTAGCGCGCGTATCGCCGGGTTCGAGCAGCCCTAGGAACTGCGGCTGCACCGTGACGTCGGCCCGGCGGTTGCGGGCGTAAAAAGTATTGAGCTGGTTGCTACCGCTTTGGGCCGTGATTTGGATGGTGAAAATATCTTCCCGCGTGTTGGCGCTGGTTGCTATCGGAACGGTCGTGGTAGAAACGTTGCTCGTGCTATAGCCAAAGTTTTCGCCATAAAAAGTATTCAAGCCAAACGTCGTGGCGCCCAGTGCCCGGTTGGCGGCAGCAGCGGCGGCGGGGTAGTTGCCTTGCTGCAAGTACACGCGGGCCAGCAGACCGGCGCAGGCGTAGCGGGTGGCCGAAAACGCATTGAGCGGGCCGCCGGTGGTCAGGCGGGCTTCGGCCGTGGTAAGGTCAGTGATAACCTGGGCGTAGACTTCGGCCACGGTGTTGCGGGGTATCTGCTGGGCGTCGGCCACCGTTAGGGTCGGCGTTAGTACCAGGGGCACCCCTAGGTTGCTGGCGGGCGTGCCGTCGTTCCAGGCCTTACCAAACATGCGCACCATGTCAAAATACACCAGCGAGCGAATGAACTTAGCCTCGCCTTCGGTGCTGGCTTGCTGGGCCGGCGTGTCGAGCTTGTCTAGGTTGGCCAGCACGTTGTTGGTGCGGTTGATGACATCGTAAGCGCTCAGCCAGGTAGCGCTCACCTGCGTGTTGGTGATGAGCACCGTTTTGCGCTGGGCTTCCTGGGGCTGGGTAAAGGTGCCCACAAAGCTCTCGTCGCCGTTGTCGGCCAGCAGGTCGGTCATCAGCTGCAAGTAGCCGCCGTAGAGGTTGACGCTTTGCAGGCCCGTATAGCAGCCTACAAGGCCCGCGAGCACATCGCTGGAATTGGTGAAGGCCGTGGCCGCGTCAATGGTGCTGACGGGCTGTACGTTGAGCTTATTGTTGCAGCTTTCTAGGCTACCCAGGAGTAGGACTGCCGTGAGCAGCCCGAGTACTATTTTCTTCATAAAATAAAAAGGCTAGACGTGAGGGGCAGGGGCGGGCGGCGCCTAAAAGCCTAGGTTGATACCGAGGGTGTAGGTGCGGGCCTGCGGCGCGGTGTAGAAGCTGATGCCCTGGCTGATGTTGTTGGAAGAAGCGTTGCTGGTTCCAGTCACATAGTCGGTGCTCACTTCGGGGTCCCAGCCAGTGTACTTCGTGAACGTCAAGAGATTGTAGCCCTGCACGAAGATGCGGGCCGACTGCAGGTGGCCGCGCTTGGCCAGGCTGCTGGGTAGGTTGTAGCCGAGCACCACCGAGCGTAGGCGGCCGTAGTCACCATTCTGCACAAAGCGCGACGAGGAGCCGGTGCCGATACCGCCGCCGTACACGGCCTTAGGTACGTTGGTGATATCGCCAGGCCGCTGCCAGCGGTTGAGCTGGTCGCGGGTTTGGTTGTCGAAGCCGTTGTTGAAGCCTGTGGAGAAGTAAGGGCCGGCGGCATCGTAAATCTGGTTGCCAAACACGCCCACTAGCGTAGCATTCAGGTCAAAACCTTTGTACGTGAAGGTATTGGTGATGCCGCCCGTCCAGGTGGGGTTGGGGTTGCCGATGGGCACGTTGGCCGCCTGGTTGATATTGGTCGTGGTGCCGCGGTTGAGGCTGCCGTCGGCGTTGGTGCTGTTCAGGTAGTAGAGGGCGTTGCCGTTGGCGGGGTCTACGCCTGCGTACTCAGGGCCGATGAAGGTGCCCAGCGGCTGGCCTGCCTGCGCCCGGTTGAGGGCGCTACCCAAGATGTCGGGGCCCGCTAGGTCCATTATTTTGTTGCGGTTCACCGAGGCGTTCACGCTGGTGGTCCAGGTAAAGTCGCCCACGAAGTTGCGCGTGGTCAGCGTTAGCTCGATGCCTTGGTTGCGCAGGCTGCCCACGTTGTTGTTATACGTCGAGAAGCCCGAGGTGCCCGGTACTGGCTGCGACAGCAGCAGGCCGGTAGTGTTCTTGCGGTAGATGTCCACCTCGCCGCTGATGCGGTTGTCGAGGAAGCCATATTCTATGCCCGCATCGTACTGCACCGTCGATTCCCAGCTGAGGAGGGCGTTGCCCAGCTGCGAAGGCCGCTGGCCTGGCGTGCCTACGTAGCCCGCGCTACCCGCAAAGAGGCTGCGCGAAGCAAAGTTGCCGAAGTTTTGGTTGCCCGTTTTGCCCACGCTGGCGCGCACTTTCAGCAGGCTCAGCGTCTTATTGCCTTTCAAAAAATCTTCTTCCGAAAGCAGCCAGCCCAGCGAGCCCGCCGGGAAAATGCCATACCGCTTTTCGGCGCCGAAGCGTGAGGAGCCGTCGAGGCGGGCGCTGGCGCCGACCAAGTACTTGCCAGCAAAGGCGTAGGAGCCACGAGCGAAGTAAGACACCAGCGCATTGCTGGTGGTGAAAGACGAACCGGCCGTGATTTGGGCCGCGTTGTCGAGCGTGCGGTACGAGTCGGAGGCAAACTGCGTGCCCGTCACGCTATTGCCACTGATGCGGGCATTCTCGTAGCTGGTACCTAGGGTCAGTTCCAGCGAGTGGTTGTCGGCAAAGGTGTTCTTGTAAGAGAAGTAGTTGTTGACGACCACCTTGGCGTTGGTCTGGCTCGAGTTATATCCGTAGCCGTTGGTGTTGCCCGTATTGCGCGAGGTCACGCGGCTTAGGTACTGCTCCTCGTTTTGGTTCAGCACGTCGGTGCCCAACTCCGAGCGAAAGAGCAGGCCTTTCCCTAGGTTCAGCTGCGCGTATACATTGCCTAGTAGGCGGTACACCGTCGCAACGTAAGTGCCACCCTGAATGCTGAGTAGCGGGTTGTAGTAAAACGGAAAGCCCGTATTGGGCAAGCCCGTAGCGGGGTCGAGGGCACCGCTCACTTGGTTCGAGCGCGGGTCGATGAGCGGGGTGATGGGCGCCAGCGCCACAATCTGCATGGGCGTGCTGAAGGCGTTATCGTTCGGCACCCGGTCGTTGACCGAGCGTGTAGCCGTCAGGTTGATGCCAAACGACAGCCGGTCGGTAGCCTGGTGGTCGAGGTTGAAGCGCGCCGCCATGCGCTCGTACTGGTTGCTGACAATGATGCCCTTCTGGTTGCTGTACTGCCCCGAGAGGTAGAAGCGCGTTTTGTCGGTGCCGCCGCTGGCGTTCAGGTCATACTGCTGAAAACCTGCTTTTTGTAGTACTTGGTCCTGCCAATTGGTGTCGTACGTGAGCGGGGCTACGCCACCTGCATAGCCGCTCAGGCGCGTCGTGATGTTGGCCGGTACCGCAAAGGTGCCGCCCCGGTTGGTGAGCGCCTCCGTGATGAGCGTCACGTATTCTTGGCTGTTCAAAAACTCGCGCTTGTGCGTGGGCTCGCTCCAGCCGGCCTGCACGCCCACATTGAAGCGCGTGGCGCCAGCCTTGCCGCGCTTGGTGGTGATGAGCACCACGCCATTGGTAGCCCGCGAGCCATAGATGGCCGACGCCGAGGCATCCTTCAAGATGGTAATACTCTCGATATCGGTCGGGTTGATATCGGCAATGGGGTTGGTAGCCGCTGTGGTCGAAGAGAGGTTGTCCGCCACTACCGGCACACCATCAACCACATACAGCGGCTGCGTGCCCCCGCTGATGCTCGACACCCCGCGCACCCGCACCCGGATGCCCTGGCCCAGCTTGCCGCTGCTATTTTCGATAAACACACCGGCCGCCTTGCCCTGGATGGACTGCTCGAACGACTGCACCGGCTGGTTGCCCACGTCCTTGCTCGAAAGCTGAGTTATCGAACCCGTTAGGTCGGCTTTAGTCTGGGTGCCGTAGCCCACTACTACCGCTTCGCCTAGGTCGGTGGTAGTAGCGGCCAGGGTTACATTGAGCGAGCTGCGGCCACCAACGGCTATTGTTTGCGTGGTGTAGCCTACTGCGCTGATAACTAGCGTAGCATTAGGCTGAACGGCCAGCCGAAATACGCCATCAGCGTCGCTGCTGACTCCGTTGGTAGTGCCGCGCTCCACTACGGTGACGCCCGGTACGCCGCTGCCATCGGTGCCCGTAATGCGGCCGGTAAGCGCCTGGCTTTGGGCCAGCGCCGGTAAAGCAGCTACGACTAATAAAGGGATAGAAATCTTCCTCATAAAGTAGATGGGGGAAAGGTGTTAAGGCAATGAGTAGTTATTGTTAAACAAAAGGTCAAGTTGCAAATAAAAGGTCTGTGCGGCTTATTTCGATAAAAAATGTGAAATATGCCCTAAAAGCGATGGGTAGAGCTTTTGTCTACAAGGTCATTATTTTCGAAGTGCCTACTTCATAATAGGCCATCGCAATAAAAAGGCGAATTTTGTATACTTCTTGAAGCGCTTATAAAACCCATTTAGCAGTACGCATGCAGGCAACACCCCAAGCCCTACCTTTGCGCGCACGCATGAAGCCTACCATTCAGTACCTCACCACGGCGGCCCAGGTGGCCGACGTAGCCTCCCACCTAGCCACTCTGCCGCGCATCGGCATCGACCTGGAGTTTGATGACAACCGCTATCGCTATGGCCGCCACCTAGCCCTTATTCAGGTGTACGACGGCGAAACGGTGTATCTCATCGACCCGCTACCGCTCGAGCCAGACATGGCGGCCGGCTTAGAGCCGCTATTTGTGGTGCTGCGTGACCCAGCCGTGGCCAAGGTATTTCACTCCTGCAAGTCCGATATCCTGCTGCTCGACGAGCTGTTTGGCGTGCACTGTCGCAGCATCGTCGATACCAGCGTGCAGTTCACGCTGCTGGCTTTGGAGGATAATAATATTTCCCTAGGTCGTCTTATCCACAGTGAGTTGGGCTTTGAGGTGGACAAAGGCGAGCAGAAGTCAAACTGGCTCAAGCGCCCCCTCACCGAAGCCCAGAAAGAGTACGCGGCCAACGACGTGCTCTACCTCTTCGAGCTCACCGACCGCCTGGCCGTGCGCCTGCAAGAGCAAGGCCGTGCCCAGTGGGCTCAGGAAGAAAACCATGCCCTGGAATCGGTGCGCTATGGCCGCGACGAGCTGCGCCCGCACCTGCGCCTAGCCGGCAAGTACCGCATCTCGCCCAGCGAGCTGCCGCTATTTCGCGAGCTGTACGCCCTGCGCGACCGCGTGGCGCGCCAGCTCGACCGCCCCAGCTACATGGTGCTCAGCAACGACCGTTTGGCCGAGCTCACGCGCCAGCCCATCGCCTCGCACGGCGCGCTGCGTGGGGCCGGTGGCCTGCACCCCGACCTCAAGCGCTCACCTTATGCCGACGAGCTGGTGGCCCTAGCCACGGCTGACCTGGCCCCCGATGGCCCGCTACCCGCCGACCAGCGCCGGCCGCAGCCCTTCCGCCGCCGCTTCAACGGCCCGGTAGCGGCCCGCGCCGAGGCCCGCGAAACACTTTTGCAAGCGCTCAAAAACCACTTGGCCGCCGATTACAGCCCCGTACTGGCCAACACCGTGCTCAGCAACCGCCTCATTGGCGATGTAGTGGAGCAAGGTAGCTTGGCCGCCCTGCGCCCCTGGCAGCGCCAGCTACTGAGCGAAACGGCCAGCCAGCACGGCCTGCCTATCGCCGACCTCGACGAGCCGCTGGGTGCCTAGGTAGCCGTAGCTTGGGCTGTTGTAGGCCAACCTATATAGGAGAGGCGTTGTGAGCTAGCCGCTAGTGCTACCTTGCAACGCCTCTTTTTTTGTTGACCCTAGGTGCGATGAAGCTGCTGCTCTACTTGCTGTTATGGCTACTAGTCAGCCCGGCCCTAGCGCAAGAAGCGCTGGTGCTGCGCGGCCTAGTGCTAGATGCTAATACGCATCAGCCTTTGCCATATGCGCAGGTGGGCATTGCGGGCAATAAGCTGGGTACGAGCACGAATCAAGAAGGGCGCTTTGCGCTGCGTGTGCCGGCCGCCTACGCTGCCACTGAGCTGGAAGTAGCGCTACTGGGCTACCGCCGCTACGCGCGGCCACTGCCGCTGCTGCCGGTGCCTGAGCTACGCATCGAGTTGCAAAGCAGCCCGGCCACCCTAGGTACGGTAGCCGTGTCGTCGTCCGTGACGGGTATTATCCGGGAGGCGGTGGCCCGCATTCCGCGCAATTACCCCACGCGGGCCACACGCCTGACGGGCTTCTTCCGCGAGTCGGACGACAACGTGGACAAGCATAGTTATTACTATCTCAGCGAGGGCGTTCTGCGGGTGTATAAAGCGCCTTACCAACACCCAAAAGATGACGGGCAGGTGCAGATTCTGGAAGCCCGCAAAGTGGACCTGCGCGATACGCTGCACTCGGCGCCAAGCTTGCTTGAACTAGAGTGGTCGGCGGGGCCATTTGTGCCCCATCGGTTTGATTTTGTGCACAATCGGGCCGAGTTTATCCAGCCTTCGCAGTTCAAAAACTACCAGTACCGGCTCACGCCGCAAACTACTTTTCAGGGGCGGCCGGTGTACGTCATCGCCTTCGGCCCGCAACCTGGCACCGACCGGGCCAACTTTGCCGGCGAGCTTTACATCGACGAGCAGAGCTACGCCTTCCTAGGGGCCGCGTGGCACCGTACGTCCAGCGGCATTCGGCGCGAGCACGTGCTCAGCTTCGATGCTACCGAGCGTGCGTATCGCGTGGCCTACCAGCGCTACGCCGGGCGCTGGCACTTGAAAAGCATCTGGTACAATACCCTAGGCTCGCCCGTGGCGGGGCAGGCGCGGCGGCACCTGGCCGAGTTTCTGACCACGGCCATTGACACGGCGCAGGCGGTGCCCATTCCGTACCCCGAGCGAGCGCAGTACAACGATATTTTTCTGCGAGCGCCCACTCCCTACGATTCAACTTTCTGGAAAGGCTATACCACGCTGCTGCCCTCTAGCCAGTTGCAGCTTGACTTGCTCGACCAAGCGCGCCAGCAGCATGCCGAGCGGCTACTGGCTGCGCCTCCCGCGGGTACTGCCAAAGTCACTAGCCCCCCGCCTGCTCCCGCCCGCCGGTGGTGGCAAGGCCGGCTACGCTACAGCTACGGCCTGGGGCTACTGCCCGTGGCCACGGCGGGGGCGGACCTAGGGGCCGTGGTGGCCCCAACCGGCTCCACGTTCCGGGCCGCAGCTACTACTCAGGTAAGACGACGGGCAGTAGCCGCCAGCTATCAGCTCGGGGTGCAGATTGACTTGCCGGGTCAAATAGCGGTGTATGGTTTGACCCGGTCGGTGGTGGGCCAGCTGGCGGGGCCAGGCTGGGAGGCGGGCCTAGGTTGGGCGCACAACCTAAACCCACACGGCCGCCCCGTACTTGGGCGCGTAGGTGTGGCCTATCTGCGCCAAAGCCTGGGCCGCGACCTAGGTAGCTTCGACAACCCCGACACCGACTTGCATCTGGCCGGCACTGAGCTGGGCACCGACCGCCTCGCGCTCAGCTTGCAACACAGAGTAGATGGTCTGCAACCCAAAATAGGCTTGGGCGTGGAGCTTAATCACCAATGGCAGGCCGTGGCCGACCTAGGCTACCTGTGGTCCCTGCGCACCCACACGCAGCTGCTAGTGAGCGAGCGAGGCGGCTTCTTTCACGCTGATAATGAAAGCGCCCTTGACCTGCCTGCCAGCGAAGTAAAGCTAACCATAGCCGGCCAGCCGGCCACAGTGGCGCCGTGGCAGCTGGGCCGGTGGCTGCTGAGCGTGGGCCTGCTCTACCGCCTGGGCAAGTGAAGCTGGGCTAAACCCACCTAGGGCGTTAATTTTGACTTTGCCCGGTTCTTTAAGCTGGGTAGCGCCTGCCCATGACCAATCCCTTGCCACCTTCTGCTGCGCCCAAGCCGCCCCGCGAGCCAATAGCGGGCTGGGCTTTCTGGCGGCAGGTAGCACTCTGGGTGACGTTGGCGATACTGGCGCTGGTGGGCGGCGCAGGGCATCGGTTGCTGTACCAGCCCAACGTGCTCGCCAACGTGGACGGGCCCGCTTACCTCTACATCGAGCCGGGCGAAAAGCAAGGGGAGGTCCTGGGGGCGTTGCGCCAGCCGGGGCTGCTAGAGCGGCCCCTCGATTTTGTGGTGCTGGCCAGCCTGCGAAAGTTTGGCACTGCGGATAACCCTGCGCACCCCGGCCGCTACACGCTGCCCGCTGGCCTCGGCAACCTAGAGCTGCTGCGCCTGCTCGAAAGCGGCCGTCAGGATACAATCACGTTCACACTCAAGCCCTTTCACTACCTGCCGCAGCTGCCGCGCCAGGCGGGCCGCCAGCTTTACCTCGATACCACCCAGCTACACAAGCTACTGGTTGACAATGCGTACCTAGTAGGCCGCTACGGCTTGGACACGGCTACGGTGCGCACTCTTTTTATTCCGGGAGCCTTGCGTTTGTTTTGGCCTACGCCGGCAGCGGCCTTCCTCGATTCGGTAGCGGCGCGCCACCGCCGCTTCTGGACAGCCGCCCGGCGCCGGCAAGCCGATTCCTTGAAAATGACTCCCGTGCAGGTGGCCGTGCTAGCCAGCATTGTGCAGCGCGAAACCGCTCAGCCCACCGACAAGCCTATCATCGCGGGGGTGTATCTCAATCGCCTGCGCCGGGGGCAGCCCCTGCAAGCCGACCCTACGCTGCTGTGGCCCCTCCACGGCCTAGGTACTCGCAAGCGCGTGCTCAACGTGGATAAGAAAGTCGATTCGCCCTACAACACATACCGCCACAAAGGCCTGCCGCCTGGTCCCATCACCACGCCATTTCCGCAGGCGCTCGATGCCGTGTTGCACCCCGCGCACCACAAGTTCGTATTCTTCTGCGCCCGGCCCGACGGCAGCGGTTTTTCTGACTTTGCCGAAACCTATGCCGACCACAAGCTCAATGCCCGCCGCTATCAGCACCACCTCGATAGCTTGAAAATTAAAAAATGACGCCTTGCATGGTCAGGTTGGTGGCTGGTAGAAGGGCGCAGGCCACCAGTATCCTAGGGCCAGTCAGCAGTTCAACCAGTCAGTAGTCCACCCAGTCGACCTTATGCGTCTTGTTATTCAGCGCGTCCGCCAAGCTTCTGTTACCGTAGAGGGCACCATTACCGGCCAAATTGGGCCCGGTTTGCTGGTGCTGGCAGGCTGCGCACCCACCGACGACGAGGCCGCCCTAGGGTGGCTGGCGCGCAAGCTAGTGGGCCTGCGTATTTTCAGTGACGAAAACGGCCAGATGAACCTGAGCGTGCGCGACGTAGGTGGCCAGGTGCTGGTGGTGAGCCAGTTTACGTTGCTCGCCGATGCCCGCAAGGGCAACCGCCCCAGCTACGCGGGCGCCGCGCCACCCGCGGTAGCCGAGCCGCTCTACCAGCGCTTTGTGGCCCTGGTGGCGCAGGAGCTCGGCCAGGCCGTGCCCACCGGCATCTTTGGGGCCGACATGCAGGTAAGTTTGCTCAACGACGGGCCCGTTACCATTATCCTAGATTCCCCCATCGCCTCCCAATGACCCTCGACCAAGCCCAAGCCACCGTAGATGAGTGGATTACGACTACCGGTGTGCGCTATTTCAGCGAGCTTACCAACATGGCCATCCTCACCGAAGAGGTAGGGGAGGTGGCCCGCCTCATTGCCCGGCAGTACGGCGAGCAATCGTTTAAGGAGTCGGACAAAGGCCGCGAGCTGGGCGATGAACTGGCCGATGTGCTCTTCGTGGTCATCTGCCTGGCCAACCAAACCGGTGTGAACCTCACCGAAGCCGTGGCCCGTAACCTCGCTAAGAAAACCCAGCGCGACGCCACCCGCCACCGCGATAATCCCAAGCTAACGAGCGGCCCCGCCGCTTCCGACCTATGAACCCTCAGCTAACCAAGCTGCTAGAAATCGCCAGCCAACCCAGCCGCCGCATTATCGGCCTGATGTCGGGGACCTCGCTCGATGGCCTCGATGTAGCGCTATGCCGCTGCACGGGCCACGGTGCTACCCTGGCTGTCGTGCTAGAGCACTTCGCTACTGTGCCTTATGAGGCAGACTTTCAACACCGCCTGCGCGCTAGTAGCCAGCCCACAGTGCAGCTGCAAGAAGTAGTGGTATTGAACGCCGAGGTAGCCCGCCACAACGCGGCGGTGGTACTAAGCTGCCTGCACCAGTGGGGCGTAGCCCCAGCCGAGGTAGATGTGTTGGCCAGCCACGGCCAGACCATCTGGCACGCGCCGCGCCACCAGCACCGGCGGGCCGAGTTTGGGCACCACGCCACGCTGCAAATAGGCGATGGCGACCACCTGGCCTACCTCACGGGCATCGTCACGCTCTCCGATTTTCGGCAGAAGCACGTGGCCGCCGGTGGTGAGGGGGCGCCATTGGCGCCGTTTGCCGACGAGCTGCTGTTCCGGCAGCCGGGCACCGACCGGCTGCTGCTCAACCTGGGCGGCATTGCCAATTTCACGTTCTTGCCCGCCGATGGTGGCCCCGCCCAAGCCACCGATACCGGCCCCGCCAACACGCTGCTCGACCACGTAGTGCGCCAGCACTACCCGCAGCAGACCTACGATGCGGGCGGCTACCTTGCCGCCCAGGGCCACGTGCACGCCGGCTTGCTGGCAGCCTTGCTCAGCCACCCCTTCTTTGCGCAAGGCTTTCCTAAAACGACTGGGCCAGAGCTGTTTTCGCCTACCTATCTGAAATCTAGCCAAGCTAAAACCTCTACTACCAGCCTGCCCGCGCCCGACCTGCTGGCTACACTCGTAGAGCTTACGGCTACGGCCGTGGCCCAGGCCGCCCGCCACTACCTAGGGCCACAGCTTAAGGCTGAAATTCTTATTAGCGGCGGTGGCGCCCACAATGCCACGCTGCTAGCGGCGCTAGGTCGGCACTTACCCACCGCGCGCCTGCTCAGCACTGCCAAGGCCAGCGTGCCGCCTGATGCCAAAGAAGCCATTCTCTTCGCCGTACTGGCCAACGAAACGCTGGCCGGCAACCCAGCGCTTAGCTTAGGTAAAATTTCGCTGCCCTAGGTGCCTCGCTAGCGGCTGCGCACGCCAAAGCCTAATACTTGTCGCGCGGTAGTGTCGCTAAACGTGACTTCGAGCAGCACCGGCGGCGGGCGGCGGGCCGAGTCGCTAGCGAAAGAAAAGCGGTAGAACCACGGCTCGTGCCCGCCGCCTTCTCTTAGCCAAGTGCCTAATTTGTATAGCTCTACACCTTGCCCGCGCTGCTGCCCTAGGTGCCGCAGCGGCTGCGCAGCCGTTGCAAACGCCGCCGAGCGCAGCGTGTCGCGCACCTCGGGCGCCAAGCGCTGGTAGGCGGCTGGATAGTCGGCGCGCAGCACCTCGCTGAGGAAGCGCCGCGCCACTTGCGCCTGGGTAGGTTTAGGCGCCGGCTGGAAACCGAGAGTCACTGCCAAGCTTAGCAACACGAGGCCCGCGCTAGACCATAAGTAGGAGATGGGGGAGGAAGGCAAAAAAGGAATAACGTTTTAAAAGTGAAGGTACTGGCGTTATACGCGCAAACGCCCATCATTCCGGGAATGACGGGCGTTTGCGCGTATAAAACGATTAATCGCGGACCTAGGGATTACTTGTCTTCTTCCTTCGGCACCAACACAAAGACGTCCTCACCCGGGCGCTTCATGAGGTACTTTTCGCGGGCAAATTTTTCGAGCAAGGCTGGCGAGCTCAGCAGCTCGGCGCGGTCGTGCTGCACGGCTTTGATGCTGGACTCGTAGTATTCCTTCTCATTGCGCAGTTCTTTCCACTTGCGGTACATGTCGTATTGCTTGCCTAGGTCGTTGCCGTCGAAGAGTAGCATCCACACCACGAAGGTCGCGCCGATGAGGAAGTAAAAATTGCGCAGTACGCGCAGCAAGGGGAATAGAAAAGCCGGAAGACGCATAGCCAATAAGAAGAGCTGATGACAAAGCTAAGCAAAAAAGAAGGCCCTGCTTCGGCTAGCGAAGCAGGGCCTTCCCTACGTAGAAGCCAGGAGCTCCTTACATTTTCTTACCGGGGAAGTAAGCCATTTCGCCCAGCTCTTCCTCGATGCGGAGCAGCTGGTTGTACTTGGCCATCCGGTCCGAGCGCGAAGCCGAGCCAGTCTTAATCTGGCCGGTGCTCAGGGCTACGGCTAGGTCAGCGATGGTCGAATCTTCGGTCTCACCCGAGCGGTGGCTCATGATGGACTTGTAGCCGTTGCGGCGACCTAGGGTCACGGCGTCGATGGTTTCGGTGAGCGAGCCAATCTGGTTCACTTTGATGAGGATAGCGTTGGCAATGTTCTCATCAATACCGCGTTGCAGGCGCTCTACGTTGGTTACGAACAAGTCGTCGCCCACCAGCTGGATTTTCTTGCCCACCTGGTCGGTGATGCTCTTCCAGCCCGCCCAGTCGTCCTCGGCCAGGCCGTCTTCGATGCTGATGATGGGGTATTTCTTGGTCCAGTCTACCCAGTAGCTCACCATTTGCTCGGGCGTCAGCTTGTCGCCGGTGCTCTTCTTGAAGTGGTACTGGCCATCTTCGAAGAACTCCGAAGCAGCGGGGTCGAGGGCAATCATTACCTGCTCGCCGGGCTGGTAGCCGGCCTGCTCGATGGCTTGCAGTACAATCTGGATAGCCTCCTCGTTGCTCTGAATGTCGGGGGCAAAGCCGCCTTCGTCGCCTACGTTGGTGCTGTAGCCTTTCTTCTTCAACACGCTCTTCAGGGTGTGGAAGATGTCGGTGCCCCAGCGCAGCGCCTCGCTGAACGAGCTGGCGCCCACGGGCATTACCATGAATTCCTGGAAGTCAATCTTGTTGTCGGCGTGCGAGCCGCCGTTCAAGATGTTCATCATGGGCACGGGCAGCGTGTTGGCGCCCACACCGCCTACGTAGCGGTACAGCGGCTGGCCCAGCTCCTGCGCCGCAGCGCGGGCTGCGGCTAGGCTTACGCCCAGGATGGCGTTGGCACCTAGGTTGCCTTTGTTGGGGGTGCCGTCGAGCTCGCGCATGATTTTGTCAATCAGGCCCTGCTCGTATACCGAGAAGCCTACCAGCTCTTCGGCAATCTTAGAATTCACGTTTTCAACGGCTTTCAGCACGCCTTTGCCCTGGTACATGCTCTTATCGCCGTCGCGCAGCTCTACAGCTTCGTGCACGCCGGTGCTGGCGCCCGATGGAACAGCGGCGCGGCCTACGGTACCCGAGTCGGTGGTTACGTCAACTTCGATGGTCGGATTGCCACGCGAATCAAAAATCTGGCGGGCGTGAATGGCTGCGATGTAGCTCATTTTTCTGGTGATGAGGTGAAGAAGCTATGAGGTGCTGTCCTAGGCCGCCTCGAGCGGCTAAGCCAGCCGGGCAAAGGTAAGGTCAGGCACCTAGCTATTCCACTGTCGTCAGCCCAGTCAGTATTTTCTGCAGGTTTGCAAATAATTCCTCATTGCCATCTTGCTTGTAATAGCTGAGGGCTCTTTCGTAGGCCGGCAGTTGCCCTAAGAAAGCTTGCACATTGGTCGGCGTAATGGCGTCGAAGTGCCGCCCGTAGCCGCGCTGCTCAAGCTCAGCCGCATTCAGCCACTGCTCAAACTGCGCCGGAATGGGCACCGCGCACACCGGCTTGTGCAGGTACACGGCCTCCGAAATCAGCGAAAAGCCCCCATTGGTGAGCACCGCCCGGCAGCCCGCCAGCTCGGTAATAAAGCCCGCCTCGGAGAACGGCCGCAGCAACACGTTGCCGTGCGCCTCATCCTTGTTGAAGCCATACACCCGAAACTCCTGGTCGGGCACTTGCTTCAAGATGTCAATCAAGTCGGCCTGCGTGGTGGCCGACTGGTACACCAGCACATAGTTACTGGTAGTTGGCTGCGCGGCTTGAATTTCGGGCCGGATAATACTGGGCACCAGCGTAGTGCGCTCGGCATAGCGTGGGCGCAGCGGCAGGTCAAAAAAAGTAGTGATAAGGTAATGCTTGGCGCGGGGTAGCTTGGCCCGCACGATGTAGCGGGCTAGGTCATAGTGCTCGCGCTGTTCGTCGGGCACTGCCACGTCGAGCTGCGCCCGGCTGATTATCTGCATATTGTCGATGCTGATAATCGGTACGCGCAGCAGCTTGGCGTAGAGGTAGCTAAACGACTCAAAATCCGAAATCACCACCTCGGGCCGGAAGCCGTGCAGCAACTGCCGGTACTGCCGAAAGTTGGTGCGTAGCGCCTCGGGCGCGGTGCGCAACGTGAGGCTCACGGTGCGCGACTTCGATACGGTGAGCTTCTTATAAGCCAGGTGGAAGCCCTGAATCTCTAGCACCCGGCCCGGAAACGTCTTATCGAGCAGTGTAAAGGCCCGCGAGCTGCTGACCACCCGCACATCGTGCCCCTCGGCGAGTAGCCAGGCAATGATGACTTTGCTACGCGTGGCGTGCCCTAGGCCCTCGCCGGGTACTCCGTAGAGAATGGTCATGTGAAAAGGTGTTGATAAACACGGAAGTGCGTTTGTTATTGTGAGCGCAGCTAAGCAATCGCATCGGGATGCGCCGTGCGATTGCTTCGCTGTGCTCGCAATGACAAATGGAAAATCTACCTAAAGCTCGGAATGCGGAATTGCACGCCCAACGACGGGATGAACGTGGCGCCACTGAGTGAAGTCGTGCTGCCATCGACCAGCGTATAATCGCCGTAGTTCTGGTAGTACACGCTGAGGGCAGGCACGAAATACACGTATTTGTAGCCAAGCTTCACGTTGAGAAACAGGCCGTAGGATGAGTAGTTGCGGCTCTGGCGAGGTAGGTCGGGTAGCCTAGCAGTGCCGGCGCTATTGTAGAGGTTATTGGGTGTGAAGCCGTAGCTCACCCACGAGTGCGCATACACGGCGCCATAGCTGATGGCGCCCACGCTTTCCTCGGGGCCAAACGACTGGCTGAACGTGAGCGGTATCAGCAGGTCTTGGCGAGTGGCCGAGAGCCCCAGCAGGTTGTTGAGGTCGTTGAGGAAGGCAATCTTGGGCAGGCCCGTGCGCTGAATGGCGTATTGCAGACCCACGCTGGCGTAGGTAGTGCCGCCCGCTGCCCCGCGCTCGGGGTTTTCGACCGAGCCCGTGGGACCCAGCAGCTGGTAAGCCGCGTCAAAGACGTGCGACCCTAGGGCGTATTTGTAGCCCGCATCGAGGCGTGGCACAATGCCGTAGCGAACGCTGAAGTCGGCGGCTGGCTGCACAGGGTCGAGCAGGTAGGCCAGGGCGGCAGTCTGCACCTCGTTTACGGCGTTGGAATAGTTTACTTTTTCGCCGTTGGCGGCCTGGTTGCCAAGCTGACTGGCGGCGCTTCGTACCGCTGAGCCAGCCTTGCTGAGGGGTGCCGTGCCCACGTTAAAGCCTTGGTTGTAAGCTAGTCGAAATTCGCCCTGCGGCGTGACTTTGCCCGAAGTAGTGATGGAGCGCGGTGCGGTGCAGGCCGTGGCTGCCAGCAGCCCTAGGGCTGCTACGCGCGCTAGCGAAGGAGTAAGAGAAATAGACATATGCTAAAGGTGCAGCCGAGTGTACGGCCGCTCAAACGAAAACCGCGCCAATGCTACTACATGCGTCGCCAAAAACCTGTAGACGCCACGGTAGTCCACCCCCTCAGTCGTATCTTTGTATTCATTCTAAATACTTAAATTTTCTGTAATGCCCGAGATTATTTCGACAGATATCTGCATCATCGGGGCCGGGCCAGTGGGCCTGTTTGCCGTGTTTGAGGCCGGTCTGCTCAAGCTCCGTTGCCACGTGGTAGATGCCCTGCCGCAGCCCGGTGGCCAGCTCACCGAAATTTACCCTAAGAAGCCAATCTACGACATTCCGGGCTACCCTGAAGTGCTGGCTGGCGACTTGGTTGACAACTTGATGAAGCAGATTGAGCCGTTCCACCCCACCTTCACCCTAGGGGAGCGGGTAGAGCGCTTTGCTAAGCTCGACGACGGCTCATTTCAGCTTTATACTACCGACGGTACCGAGATTCAGTGCAAGGCCGTGGCCATTGCAGGGGGCCTAGGTTCGTTTGAGCCGCGCAAGCCAGCTGTAGAAAGCCTAGAGCGCTTTGAGGGCGGCAAAGGGGTGCACTACATGGTGCGCGACCCCGAGCATTTCCGCGATAAAAAAATTGTGATTGCAGGTGGCGGCGACTCGGCCCTCGACTGGACCAACTTCCTGGCCAATGTGGCCGCCGACGTGACGCTGGTGCACCGTGGCACCACCTTCCGCGGCGCTGCCGACTCGGCCGAGAAAGTGAAGACCCTGGCCGAAGCCGGCAAAATCAAGCTCGTGCTCAGCTCCAACGTGACGCACCTGCACGGTGACGACATGCTGGAGCAGGTCACCATCACTGGCAATAACGGCGAGGCCGTAACCGTGCCGATTGATGCCTTCGTGCCGCTGTTTGGTCTCACGCCCAAGCTAGGGCCCATCGGTGAGTGGGGCCTAGCGTTGGACAATGACGCCGTGGTCGTGAATACGCTGGACTATAGCACCTCGCTGCCCGGTGTATATGCTATCGGCGACATCAACACGTATCCTGGCAAGCTCAAGCTCATTCTCTGCGGTTTCCACGAGGCGGCGCTGATGTGCCAAGGTGCGTTTAAGTACATTTACCCCGACAAAAAATACACCCTCAAGTACACGACTGTAAACGGGGTGCCCACGATGTAGGTAATTATGAATTAGAAATTATGAATTACGAATTGGAGGAAGTAAGCCGATGCGTAGTTGGCTGCTAACCCTAGTTTAGTAATTCATAATTCATAACTCATAATTCATAATTAAAAAGAATGAGTGACGTTCGAATTTATGTAGAGGAGGCGCCTGGCCAACGGCGCGAGCTGGAAGCGCCCACTGACATGGGCCTAAGCTTGATGGAGTTGCTAAAAGCTAATGAGTATCCCATCCAGGCTACCTGTGGCGGCATGGCGCTGTGCGCTACCTGCCACGTGGAGGTACTAGCTGGCCCGGCCCTACCCGAGCCCAGCGATGATGAGTGGGCCATGCTTGATACCCTGCCCGTACTGCACGAAACCAGCCGCCTCAGCTGCCAGATTCGTCTCACGCCCCGCGTCGATGGGCTAGTGGTGCGGCTAGCCGAAGTAGACTAGGGCGCCGGTCAGACAGAAATTTAAGTTACCAAAAAAGGCCTTTCCACTGCTGGAAAGGCCTTTTTTGGGATAAACCCAGCGTAGCGACGCCTCAGATGCGGCGCACGTTCACAGCATTTACGCCTTTGCGGCCCTCTTGGGTTTCAAATTCTACGCGGTCGTTCTGCTGAATTTGGCCACCATTGAGGCCCGTGACGTGCACGAAGAATTCTTCGCGGGTGGTGTCGTCGGTGATGAAGCCAAAGCCTTTGGCCTCATTGAAGAATTTTACTGTTCCGGTTTTCATGACCTGGGGAAAAAGAAAAAAATAACCAGCTGGCTCAACCTCAACTTGCGGGCAAGGGGGGCTGGGCCAGCCAGCTTCGGTCATACGGACCTAGGAGGTTGGGGTTAGGCTTATTGGTGGTCGCGCCACTCGTACACCCACTTAGCCTGGATTTGCTCCAGGTGGCCTTCGTTGGCCTGCTCGCGGGTACCCGCAAAGTTGGGCAGCGTCAGAATCCACTCTAGCATCTCGGTAAAGCGCACGCGGTAGATTTTGGCTTCCGTGAAGTCGTCGCCAAACTTTTCGTAGAGGGCGATGGCAACATCCTCGTAGTCGGCCCACTCAATGGGCGGCTCGTAATGATTCATTTTGTTGAATTATGAATTAGAAATTATGAATTAAAAATCGGCTGAATAATAAAAAATGCTAGTAATCAAATGACTGACTATCAATTTATAATTCCTAATTTTTAATTCACAATTAAAACCTAGTGCCCTAGGAAGTGCTGGGGCGGAATAGTGACGACTATCTCAAGCTGCTCGTTGGGCAGCACGCACTGGCAGGCCAGGCGCGAGTTGATACGCGGCCTGATGGCGCGGTCGATGAAGTCTTCTTCCTTATCGGAAATCTCGGGCAGGTCGTCCATGCCTTTATCAACGTAGATGTGGCAGGTGCTACAGCCGCACACGCCCCCGCAGTTGTGTTGGAGCTGAATGCCGTTGTTGAGGGCCACGTCGAGCACCGACTCGCCGCTGGCGGCTACGTGCGTTTGGGCAGGGTGGCCGTCCTGAAACTGAAAGATGATGGTGGATGGTTGCAAAATAATGGTGGGCCCCAGTGAGCCAGTTGAAAGTACAAAGTTAGGCAGGGCTGGGCGGGCGCGCCACACGGGCGGCCTCAGCGGCTTGAATGCTCTGGGTGAGCTGCGTATAAAGGGCTTGCCAGGCCGGGTGAGCTTCGAGCGCGGCGGTGTGTATGGCCAGGGTAGGGGCATCGTGGCGAGCCGCCGGGCCCGTTTGCACCGCAAATGGGCCCGGCTGTGCACCTAGGGCCTTCTCCACAGTTTCGCGCACCAATGGGGCCAAGAGGTGAAAATCGAGTCCCGCCTCGGACAGTAGCTGGTGCGCAATTCCCAGTACGTGGTTGGTAAAATTGCTAGCGAACACAGCCCCTAGGTGCAGTTGTAGGCGCTGGGTCGAGTCGAGCAGTGCCACGTGCCGGCTAAGGCTATGGGCAAGGGCTAGCAGCGTCGCTTTGGCCGCCTCCTCGGGCGCCTCTACAAAAAGGGGCACGGCTGGCCAGTCGATAGCTCGGCCTTGGCTGAATGTCTGGAGTGGGTAGAGCACGCCACCGTGCACGTGCGGCGCGGCGGCAAACACGGCCACAGGCAGCGCCCCAGCTAGATGAGCTACCAAGGAGCCCGCAGGCCAAGCCACGGCCGCTAGTAGCGCGGGTACGGCCGCATCGGGCACGGCTAGCAGGTAGAGGTCAGCAGGAGCCGGTGCGTGTGCCAAAGGCAGTGCTAAGGCTTCGCAGGCGGGGGCCAGGGCAGCCAAGGCCTGCACACTGGCGCGGGTGCGGCCTGCCACAAAAGCCAGGTCATGGCCAGCGGCCAGGAGTGCGGGCTCCAGCGCTGTGGCTACTCGCCCCGTTCCAAATAAGCCAATGCGCATGCTGGGATGAAAGAAGACTGCCCTAGGTGATAGAGCTGTGAGTAGACCACTCGGCCCCAACGCCACAGCCCGGCAATAGAATTACCAGCGTACCCGCAGAAAGTTATGACGAAGCAAAAAACGCCGGCCGGCTCCTGCGCATTGCGAGAAGCCAGCCGGCGTTGCTATTGCCGCTGAAGGCATTAGGCCACAGCCTGCGGGCGCGCCGCGCCGGCCCGGCCGGGCTTAGGAGCGGGCACCGGAGCAGCCTTGGCTGTGCGGCGCTGCCGGATGCTGATGCACAAGCCGAGGCCCATGAGCAGCGTGCCACCCCACAATAGGTTGATAAAGGGCTTCTCGGTAGCTTTCAGCACGATGTAGTCTTTGGCCGTGGTGCTCACGCCCAAGGTGAACTTGCCTTTTACCGGGTCAATCTGGTCGAGGGTGAGGCGCAGGCCAAGGTCTTCGACCTCATCGGGGACGCGGCCTATCTGGCGGTCGCGCAGCAAGAAGATGGGGTGCGCGTGGTACTGCCGGCCCTTCTCGCCCGAGATTATCATGTCGGCCTGCAACGCAATATCCCCTTGCTCCAGCTTGACGCCGGGTACTGTGTGCGCCTGCTCGATGGCCCGGAACACGGCGAAGTAGTCGTTCAGGAAAATCGTATCGCCTACGGCCAACTCGTGCGGAATGCTTGGGCTCCAGGGCTGCTCCTTGCGCGGGTCGGGCACGGAGGTGATGTGCGAATAAATGTCGTGCCCTAGGTAGCGCTGCAAGGCCGGCGACGCCAGGATGCCTCCCATCTCCTCGTTTACTTGGGCACGGGGATAAAGCGTAAAGGCCTCGCCCGATTTCTTGTCCTCGTAGTTGACGCGGTAGTACGTGTTTTCGGGGCGAATTTCGAGCGTATCGCCGGTCTTGAAGTACACCTTATCGTCGCGCTTGATGTCGCCGCGGGCTACTGCCTTATACTCGTCGTCGGTGCGGTAGAGCAGCTGCGTGTTCACGTAGCCAGGCACGCCGGGTACATCGAGGTACTGGCCGGTGTAGGTGACGTCGTAGCCGTGCATCGGGATGGTCTCGTTGCGCAGCAGCAGCACGTTGTCGCGGTTTTCTTCTTCGCTCATCTGCTGGTTGATGAGCTGGCCGGTCACATTACGCGAAATCAGATTGTCGTAGCCCGACGAGCCCAGCATACCGAGCAGCATTAGGGCAATGCCAATGTGAGCCACGGCGCCGCCCGAAAGCGTGATGCCGCGCTGCCACAACCCGAACAGCGTGCCGAAATTGGCTAGTACCCCAAACAAGCCCGCCGCCAGCAGCACCGCGTAGGGAACCGTGATGGGATGGCCGAAGTAACGCAGCAAAAGCACACCGAGGGCAGTGCCCAGCAGCGCCAGCATCACCGTCGGCGTAAAGGCGTTGACCACCGATTCCTTGTTATTGCGCTGCCACCACATCACCTGCCCAATACCCGAAAGCAAGGCAATAAGTACCCCGCTCCAAAGCTGGATGCGCGTGTAAAAAGTAACCTGGTCGGCGGGTAGAGCCATGTTGGCTTTGACACCGAAGAAGCCCAGGAACGCCTTATATACCGGAATACTAGTGGTAAATACAACCTGGAAGGCAGCCAAGCACAGCACCGTGGCGCCAACAAATACCCACATCTCGGGGCTATAGGCATCAAGCTCTTTGTCCGAAACCGGAATGCTTTTCCAGCGCTTTACCAGCAGCGCTATTGCTAGCACCGTGAAGAAGCCTAGGTAGATAAGTAGCTGCCCCGACAAGCCAAGGTCGGTGAAGGAGTGTACCGACGCCGCTCCTAGCACGCCGCTACGGGTGAGGAACGTAGCGTAGAGGATGAGCACAAACGTGGCCACTACCAGTACGAAAGATGTGCGCAGGCCCGTGCGCCGACGCTGCCACAGCACCATGGCGTGCAGCGCCGCGATGAGTACCAACCAGGGCACAAAAATGGCGTTTTCAACGGGGTCCCAGTTCCAGTAGCCGCCGAAGTTCAGCGTCTCGTAGGCCCAGTAGGCCCCCATCATAATACCCACGCCCAGCACTGCGCCGCCAAATGACGTCCAGGGTAGGGCGGGCTTTACCCAGTTAGTTAGCTCTTTCTTCCAGAGGCCCGCAATGGCGAAAGCAAACGGCACCAGCGTGAGCGCAAAGCCCAGAAACAGCGTGGGTGGGTGAATTACCATCCAATAGTTCTGAAGCAGGGCGTTGAGGCCATTGCCGTCCTTGGGTACGAAGTCGGGCTGAGTTTTCCACACGGGCAAGTCGGTGAGGAAGTCACGCAGCAGGATGAAGGGCGACGAGCCAATCTTGGTGCCGCCCACCACTACGCCCAGAATCATGCTGACCAAGAACGCCTGCACGGCCGCAAACACGGCGAGCACCGGCGCTTCCCATTGGCGGTTGAACTTCATGATACCTAGGCCGATGAGCACGTGCCAGAATATCCAGAGTAGGAAGCTACCCTCTTGCCCCTCCCAGAAGCACGAAATCATGAAGTGCACCGGCAGGTGGTTGGAGGAGTGCGCCCAGGCGTAGTAGTACTCGTAGCGGTGCGCGTGAATGATGTTGAACAGCGCGCCCACCACCAGCATCACGGCCGCGCCGTGCACGAAGAAGGCGCCGCGCGCTACCCGCAGCCAGCTGCCATCGGCTTCGCCAAGGGCGCGGCCCCGGGCTGCCTGAAAGTAGCTATAGGCCGCTACCGCCGCCGCCACGAAGGCCACTATGACGCTGGCCTGACCAAGGTTTCCGATAAATAAATTCACAGGCAAACTAGTTTTTCTTGCAAAGGTACCACCCAGTACCCCGGGGTGCTAAGCGATAGCAGTAGGTGGTGGGTGTAGGCTGAACCAGGGGCCGGGCGGCAGGTTATTCTGCGGCCACTTGCCGCAGGCCCGCGTCGAACTAGAGTTGGGCGTATAGCCGCCCCCTAGGTGCAGCACTGGGCTGATTGGTAAGGCTTATGGTGTGCAGCAGGTTCCCGGTTTGCGGATTTGTGATGACGAATGTTAAATAGCCTTGCCGCGAATAGCAATTCCGGCAAAGCCACGTCGGCGGACACTGGGCTGGGCATGCTGGGCCGCAGCTGGCTATCTGCCATCCACTGCTCAGGGTTGGGGCGAAACTCGGTCATTGGGCTGCCTGGGCACGAACTGCGGACAGCACCAAAAACAGTGCACCCGCCATGCTGAAAGTGGCGGAGCATCTCGCGCAGACTAGTAGTCTAGTGAAGCGGGCGAGATGCTTCGGCAAGCTCAGCATGGCGGGTGTAAGAAGAGAGTGAACCTATTTGGTAGTGTTCATGGCTGTGGCGGGCGGGGCCATTTTGCCTAGGTCCTTCTCCACGTATTTGCTTGGGCACTTAGTCAGAATCTGGTCGGCTACAAAAATATTGTCCTTCATGGCCCCTACGATAACTACTTGCTCCGACTTGTCGAGGTCGGGCGGAGCGGGGTTGTGGTACACCACGCGTTGCGCTACGTTGAGGGTATCGACCAAGGTAAAGGCAAAGTAGTTGGGGTCGCGGCGCGCATCGTATTCCAAGCCCATAGGCTGCTTAGACGCGTCGCGGGGCAGGGTACCCACTACGTGTACCTTATTAGGATTGCCGGCGGCTGCTTGAAGCCGGGCCTCGGCAAACGTGACGTAGGAGCTAGCCCCCGACATAGTGCTGATGATGACTCCCACCGCGGCGGCGATGATGAGCAACACGAAAATGTGCGTTTTCTTCATGACGTTATAGAAACAAAATTTCGATCTAGGGGGTGCCCCTGCTTAGCGGTTTTCTACTTCGCGCTCTAGGCGGCTCACTTTGCCATCGAGGCGCACCAAGTATACCAGCAGGCCTACCACAATAATGACGAGCACCGCCACCACCACGTAGATTTTACCGTTCGCCCGCATGGCGTCGGCCATTTCGGGCTGCCCGGCGGGAGCCTGGGCAAGGGCCGCGCCGCCTAGGAGCAGCAGCGGCAGCAGCAGAGCCACGGCCCGGCTAAGCCAGTTGTTTTTCTTGTTTTTCATAAATCTTCTCTTTCACAAAGGCAAAGCGGCAGGCAACTTCCGTAATCCAAACGCCCAACAGCGTCCAGCCAATGACGGCCGGATAAAACACCATGCGCATAGAACTGTCAAGGTCGTATTTGCTGAACCCTGGGTTGCCACCCATGCCGGGGTGCAAGGAGTCGTAAAGCCGCGGCATGATAAATAATAACGGAATGGCTGCCGCGAATGCAAAAATATTATAGATGGCCGATAGCCGCGCCCGCTGTTGCTCATCGCGTACAGAGCCACGTAGCACTAGGTAAGCACCATAAATAAGCATAGTCACGGCAGCGCCGTTGAGCTTTACATCAGCTGTCCACCAAGTGCCCCAGGCAAAACGCGCCCATAAACTGCCTGTCATCAACCCTAAGACACCGAAAATTACCCCTGTTTTAGCTGATTCATGCGCTAAGATGTCCAAGCGTGGGCTAGGATTGCGCAGATAGCGAATAGCGTTAACAACGGAGACAAAGAGGATAATTGTCATCCCAAACCACATTGGCACGTGGAAGTACAAGTTGCGCTCGGTTTCGTTAAGAATGGCCAGGCGCGGCACGTGGCCCAGAAAGCCCATTACTACCGTGTAGAGTAGCAGGGCGATAGCGAGGTATTTCCACCACTTCATAGTCAATTATTGCGTATCAGTTAGTAATTCAGTTGGGCGGCGGCCTACTATGCCATAGAGCGGGTCGCCGCCCTTGGGGCGGTGCGCAAATACCTCGGTAGGGCCAAAGTTGGCCGCTGCGAAATACTGCTGCACCAAGGCCACGTGGCCATTATCGTCGAGCACTTGCCAGGCATACACGGCCTTGTCGGGAAAGCAACGGTTGGAAAACGTGACCACCAGAGGTGCGCCCGGCTGCAGCACCCGCGCCAGCTCGGCAAACACGTCGGCGGGGCGCGTGAGATACTGCACCGACACGCAAATACCCGCCCCGTCAAACTCGGCATCGCCGTAGGGCAGGTGCGGCTGCACGTTCAGGTCCTGGACTAGGTGCTCGGTGAGGCGTGGGTTTTGAGCCAGTTCGCGGGCATTCATGCCTAGGCCGGCCACGCGGGTGTAGGGCACCTCAGCGGGCAAGTGGCTTACCCAGCTACTCATGAGGTCGAGCACCGCCCCACCAGCCGGCAAGAACTGGCGGTAGAGCTGCGTCACGGCGGCTACTGCCCCCGCGTCTATATGCGTTACCAGCCGCTCGAAGCGGTAAAACTCCTGGTCAGGCGCTTCGTCGCGGCGGGCAAAAGCTTGTGGGGGAAGGTCGTTTAACATGTATCAGTTATCGATTATCAGTTACCGGTCATCAAGGGGCAGTCAGCTATAAAAAGCTACTAACTGATACTCGATGCCTGATAACTGCCTAGGTGCGCCACAGAAACGGGAATAATACATAGGACACCGCCCCTATAATAAAGTTCAAGGCAATGAGCGTGAGCATAGGCCCCTGGCTAACGTCCCAGGGTAAGCCATCGAGCGCGTTCTTGCTGATTTTGACCACAATAAGCAATACAGGTATTAGTACGGGCATGCCTAGCACCGCCAGCAGCGTGCCGCCTCCGCTCTGCCCCGCCCGCGCCGCAATGGCCGACACCAGCGTGAGCGACGAGGCCAGGCTAATGGCACCTAGGGCCACATTGCCAGCAAACAGCCCCCAGCTCTGTACTGGGTTGCCGAGCAGCATGGTGTACACCAGCAGCCCCGGCCCAGCCAGGACCAGCAGCAACAGCGCGTTATAAGTAATTTTAGCCAGGATAACGGCCTCGGGCCGCGCTACTGTGTAGTAATACAAGCGCAACCCAGCTGGCTCCTGGGCCAGCCCGCGTCCCGCTGCCCCTAGGGCCGCAAACAAGAGTATTATCCAGAAAAGCGCATTCCAGGCCGGGGCTGGGGGCAGTCCACCGCGCAGCGTGAAGCTGAGGTAGCTCACGTACACGGTGCCGCCCACGTAGAGGAACAGGCCCGCCAGCGCCGTGCGCTGCCGCCATTCCAGGCGCAGGTCTTTTAGCAGTAAATGCCAGATTTCAGCGGGCAACGACACGCCACAAAGATACGGCCCACGCCGGGGCCAGTGTACCGTACAGTTTGGTTAGCTATAAAATGCAAAAAAGCTGCGACCAACCGGCCGCAGCTTTTGAGAAGGTACCTAGGGTAGGCTATTGGTGCGCCACGCGCAGCACCTGCGATTGGCCACCCTGCTCGACGTTGAGGAAGTATAAGCCCGCGGGCAACTGCCCCACCTCGGGCACGGCCAGCTTGCTGGTGCCTACGGCGGCTGGGGTGGTAGACTGGCGTAGCACGCGCCCTAGGGCATCGCGTAGGGTCAGTTGCATCGGTCCAGCTTTGCGGGTGTTAAGGGTTAGGGTCAGCGTTTCGCCGAAGGGCACGGGGGCGGCCTCAACGGTAAAGACGCTGTTGGCAGCGTTGCGCACGGCCAGCACCCGGTTTTCGGTTACCCGAAGGTCGTCGAGGAGCAGCGCCCCCTGGTCGGGCGCGCTAGTGGCATGAAACCCGATGTAGTACACGCCATCGACGGTTGGCGTAATGGCGGCTACCTGGCTGGTAGTAGTGGTAGTATAGGTCTCATTATTAATGGACTTGGTGCTGAAGAGCTGGGTGGTTTGCCCTGCTGGCGTAGCGGCGGTACCATATTTCACCTCCAGGCTTTCTGTGTAGCCATTGTCGGCGGCCGCGTAGCTGAACTGCAACTGGTAGGTATAGCCAGCCTTTAGGGTTAAGCCAGGTGTAAAAGCCCAATCGTCGGCGCCTACAGCAGCATTGGCCTCGTTAAAAATGTAAGCCAGCGCATTGTACTTCGAGTTGCCAAACTCGCCCAATATTCCCCAGGTGTAGCCGTCCCGGTTGGCGTCTAGTACTTGAGAGCCGCAAGGCAGGGTACCCTCTTGCAGCGCGTCAAAATTTTCAACGTAAGGAAACGTGCTAACAACCAACGGCGTAGCCGCGCAGGGCGTCGAGAAAGCGAGGTAGTTGCTTAGAAAGCTCTGGTCATTGGGGCCGCATTGGGCCACCGCGTATACATCATACCCATTGCCAGGGGTAAGGCCCGTGAGCGTATAGCTCGTGGCATTGGTCTGGATGGTAGTGCCGCTGGTAGTGGGGTCGAAGAACGGCGGCCCGTATATCAGCGCGTACGCCGTGCCATTGCTCGGGGCCGTGAAGGTGATGGTAGCCGAGGTGGTAGTAACGTTGCGCACCGCTAGGTTAAGAGGCGAGGGGCAGGTAGGGGCCGTGAAGCGGTACGTGCGCCCCGCTTCGGGTAGCACCTCCGCCCGAATGTTATGGCCCGTGGGGGCTAGGTTGCCGGTAGCCACTGGGTAATCAGTATTTTGAGCTATCGAGTTTGACCACGGGTCCATCGAGGCCTTTTGAACCGTTAGCAGTTGGCCATTGGCCGAACTGCTGCCTTTTAGGCCCACGGCTACCGTGCGCGGGGTGGAGGTGCCAGCGGCATTGGTGGTAGCCGCGTTATAAACAAACTCTATCTGGTTGCTGCCCTCGTAGAGCTTGACTTGGAAAGAGATATTAGCGTACTGCGTGGTAATAGTTGAGGCTTTGTCCGATACGTTTTTCCACTGAATCGTGCAGACGCGGCTGCCCGTGGCCCCAGTCGTAGCCACGCGGTATTCGGTGGGGCTAGTGGCGCCGGCCGTCAGGTCGGTGTTGAAGGGCAGAATCAGGTTCGCGTCGGTGGCGGAGTTGAGCGGGCCACCGGTCGTCACGGTCGGGCTAGCGTAGAAGTACGGTGCTACCGGCGCCGTGGCCCCCAGCTTCAGGTAGCCGTTGGTATTGAGCACAAACTGCGTAAACGCCGTGCCGCTATAATTGAAGGTAAAGCCGATGTTCTGCGCCGCCGAGTTGGCATCGTCAGTGTTGTCCGTGGTAATGGCTGTGCCAGTAGCGCCTAGGTCGGTATAGGTGCCCACCGAGTTGTAAGCCGCATTGGAGGGGTAGGCAAAGGATTGGGCGCGGGCAGCGGCTAGGCTGCCCACTGTTAGCAAGGCAGCCAAGCCCACGCGCGACCACGTAGTGGCACGGTAGAGAAGTCCCATTAGAAAGCGAAAGAGTAAAGTGAAATCATATTGAAAAACAGCACTAAGCAGCTGCAGGCCTGCCGCCTGCCTAGCGCTCAGCACTATACGGCAAAAGAGCGAGGCTGGCTACGAGTAGTTGCTTTAAAGAAGATGTTTTTGGACAAAATAACGCTGCTTAAGCAGCTCACCTGCCAGCAGCTACCTAGGTAAGCAAAACGCCCCGACCTGCGGGGCCGGGGCGTTTTGCTTACCTAGGTAGCTGCTGAGTGTCCTAGAAGTCGTGGCCGAGCGTGAGGTAAGGCTTGGGCGAGGTGCGCACCCCGTTTTCCTCACCCCAGGCAAAGTCAAACTTGGTATAGAAGCCTAGCATAGTGGTGCGTACGCCCACGCCGTAGCCCACTAGCAGCGGGTTGCGGTAGTTGATAACAGTGCCCGAGAAGAACGTATTATTCTTGAAATTCACCGTGTTGTTCGAGTTGCTTTCGCTGAAGGGGTTGCCGCCGTTATAGGCCGTGCCCGCATCCACGAAGCCAATAAACTCGAGGTTGCGGAAGAAGCCCGAGTAGATAGGCCGCCGCGACAGAAACTGCACAATGGGGAAGCGCAGCTCGCTGTTGAAAAGCACGTAGCTGCGACCCGTGCGCTGGCTCAAGTTGAAGCCGCGCAGGTTGGTCACAAACTGCTGGTTGAAAACAGACGTGGGGTCGGGGAGAGGCGTCAGCAGTTGTTGGTCGCTGTACTTCTGAAAGAGCCAGTTGTCCATGCCCCCTAGGCGGAACGTTTGGGTGTTGGGCCCAAAGAAGCTTCCGAAGCTGGCACGGTTAGCCCACACGAGTTGGCGGTGGATTTTCTGATAGTGGCGCAGGTCGATGTAGAACTTGCCGAAGTCGCCGGACGAATTGCCCACTTGGCGCTGCTGCAGGATTCCGACCTTCATGCGGGTACCTACCAGCATGTTTACCCCCGTCGAGCGCGAGTTATCAAACACTAGCTCCGCGTTGTACCCTAGGTAGTTGGCGTGGGTATCCAGCTCGGCGTTGGTGTTGCCGGTCTGGGTGCGCGATACGGTTTCAAATAGCGGACCTCCGCGCACGCTCAAGTTGTGAGTGAGTGGGTAGGCCACGGTGGGGGCCACGCGGTGGCGGCCATAGCGCGTGAGGCCGATGTTGCTGAGCTGCGTATCAAAAAAGTACGCCTGCTTTTGGTAGCTAACACCCCAATCGACGCGGTGCGTCACGTTGGTGTACGATAGGCTAATATTGCTGGTGCGTAGGTCGAGCTGCCCAAATAAATTGGCCTGAATGCGCTGGTTTTCAAAGGCATCCGACAGGTTGGCTTGCAGCGATACGCCAAAGCCTATCAGCGGGTCCACGGCGATACCTGTCAGCAGGTTGTCGGCCATAAAGCGGGTGTCGTAGCGATAGGGCCCGACTAGGGCTGGCGTAGCGGCCTTGGCCACTGCTGGCGCTACCGCCGTTTTAGTGCTGCGCCGCGGCCGCACCGGAATGGCCGGGTCGTCGTCGTCCTCAAACTGGTAGTTGTTGGTATTGACGGTGTTGCTGCCCCGGCGCTTGGCGGCCGACTGCGGCACCCCGTTGTCGGGGTCGGCGGGTGCGGTAGTAGGGGTAGGCGCCGTGGTGGCGGGGTCGGTAGCTGGGGCGGCTGCCGTAGTAGGCGCAGGTGCAGGCGCTGGAGCCGGCGCAGCGGGTTTCACGGGGGCTGGAGCGGGCTGCGAACGAGCTTCCAGCGTTTGCTGGCGCGCTGTTTTGCCTATAAAGAGCTCGGTGGGCAGCTCAAACTTGGGGTACACGTAGAGCAAGTCGCGAGCCTGCACCTGCGGCACGAAAGCCAGTGCCTGGCTGCCAGGGTTATAGTCAAAATCCTGAATATTGGACGGGAAATTGGTAACTGGCTTGCGCTGCCCAGTAGCCAGCGAGTAGCGATAAATACTGCGAATGCCGCTTTCCTCGCCTAGGTACAAGATTTCATCGTTGGAAATCGGGCGTGGCCGCGACTCGTTCGAGATGGTGCTCACCAGTGTTTCGGTGGGCTTGGCCCGTCCGTCGAGGTGGTGGATAAACAGGTCGTAGTTATTCACCACGTTCGGGAACGACGCGGGGCGTGCCCGGCCCGTCGAGTCGAGGTAGCGGTTAGAGCTAAACACAATGGCCTGCCCGCTCGGCATGAATACCGCCTGCTGGTCGTCGAAGAGGTCGTCGGTCAGCTTCTCGGGTTGGCGGCTGCCAGCTTTCAGCAGGTAGATGTCGTTCTGGCCATTTTTGATGGCGCTAAACACCAGCGACTTGCCATCGGGCGAGTAGTTGAGGTCGAGCACCTGGTCGTAGGTGTCAAAAATGCTGGTAGGCCGGCTGATGCGGATAGCGCCGCGCAGCCGCGCTACGATGCCGTCGCCGGTAGCGTCGTGCAGGCGCAGGGCCATTTTGCCTCGGCTTAATTCAGCCACCGCCACTTGGCCATTGCCGCGCCAGGCTAGGGCGGGCAGGCGGCCCTCAATCTGCTGGTCGGGCGTTTTGTAGCCGTTGTGCAGCAGCACGTGGCGGTGCGAGCCGTCGCGGTTGGCCACCACCACCCGGAAGCGGCCTTGGTCATTCACGGCGTAGGCTATGCGCTGGCCGTCGGGACTCAGCACGGGTTGCGAAAACAGCTCTAGCCCCCGCCGGTTGCGCGAGCTGCGCCGGGCCGCATCGGCTGGCTGCGCGAGCGCCACGATAGCGGGCTGCGTGTTTAGCGTGCGGTAGTAGTTAACCCAGTTGCGCAGAAATATCTTGAACGGCACGTTCAGCGACGAACTGATGCCCACCTCCACATCGCGGGTAATGCGCGTGAGGTTCAGGATGTTTTGCACAGCGCCGTAGCCGTAGCGCTCGGCCACGTAGTTCCAGATGCTCTGGCCCGCCAACCTAGGGTTGCGCACAAAGAAGGGCGCCGTGCGGTTGCCGGTGGGGTACTGCCGCACCATGTCGCGCATGTAGCCGTCCATGTCCACGCTCCAGCCCTCGGCAGCGTAGGCCGAGGCGCCACCCACAAACCAGTCGGGTAGTTGCAACAGGTAGTTGCTCTGCAACACTTCGCGCAGCGAGCCACCGTACATCATGTCGTTGAGCAGCACCTGCGTTATCTGCGTGCTCATCTCCCGCTTAAAGTCGGTTTGGCGGCCCCCAAAGGCGATTTCGACCTTGCTCATGCGTGCCAATTGGGCCTCGCCGCCGTTCACGGTATTGGGCGAGGGCAGACCAATATTGCTCTGGCGCATGTCACCCACCGAGTTGTAGAGCATCAGCGTAGTCTTGCTGTAGGGGTAGTACCCCACCAGCGCCGTAATGCGCTGAAGCTCTTGCTCGGCGTACTCGGCAGCGCGGCGGGCACTGGCCTCGCCCCCACCGTAGAAGTACACGTTGAAGTTTTGGGTAGAGTAAAACTGCCAGTTGAGCTTCTTGTACTGGATGCGGACCCGGCCAAACGGCTCCTGGGCCAATTGGGCCCGAGCGGCGGGCCCGCCCAGCAGCACCAGCGCTCCCACCGCTATGGTAGTAGCCCACCCACGCGGCCCCGTTTGCAGAATGCCGGCAGCGGCCCGGCAGCCATTGAGGAAAAATTTCACGGCAAATTAATCAGGGGTAAAAGCGGGAGAGAAGGGGGTGCCAAGCGGTCGCTATCCTAACGCGTGGGCGGGCGGCTTATTTTCTAGTAAGTCGGCAGTATACAATTTGTTGTAGCGAGCTACGTCTACTTCGGGCCACAGTTCGCCCTGGCCACCTAGGTAGTCGGCCAGGAGCGCAGCCAACCTAGGTGCCAGCGACACGCCTTTGGAGCCGAAGCCGCCGCACACGCTCAGCCACGGTAGCGCGGGGTGGCGGCCCAGCAGCGGGCGGCGGTCGCGCACGGCGGGCCGCACGCCACGGCGCAAGCCCAGTACTTGGTAGGGGAGGGGCGTGAGGCCCGTTAAGCGGGCCGTCAATTCGGTTTCGCCCTCGCCCGACCCAGCCGGCTCAAACGGCGGCCACCTGTAAGTGGCCCCCACCCGAAACCGCCCTGGCCCATCGGGCACCACGTAGGCGCCCCGATTGAGCGCCTGGGCTGCGGTCAGGCCCGGTACTTCGACGGATAACACCTCGCCTTGGTTGGGGGTGAGGGGCAGCCAGGCGAAATAAGGGCACTGGAGCGCTGCTGCGCCCTGGCAGCAGACTACGTGCCGGGCCACTAGTTGCCCCGGTGCATAGGTAGCGCCCACCTCGCCGCTAACGAGGGCTTCCCAGTGAAAAGTTTCTTCGCGCAGCCAGCCCTCGGCGCGGCCCTGCTGCGCTAGGGTGGCCAGCAGCTCGGCCACCCGCACATAGCCGCCGCCACGCAGCCACGCCCCACCGTGCGGGGCCAGTAGTCCGGCCTGCACGATGGGCGCTGTATCGATGGCTGCCACGAAGCCCGCCCACGGTTCGGCCGCGGCGCGCGCCACCATTTGCTGCTGCTCCTGCTCCGAGCCAAATACCTTGAGGATAGGTGTTTCGACCAGAAAGTCACCACTCAGTTCTTGCCCTAGGTCCCGGTAGTAGGCCACGGCGTAGGGCAGGGTGTCGAGGGCGCGCCACGTGAGAGCAAAGCGCTTGCCGGCTACGGGGTTCATGAGGCCGGCCGCCACGCGCGAGGCCGTGTCGAGCCGCGGCTCATCGTACACGAGCACGCGGTGCCCGCGGCCGCGCAGCTCGCGCGCCAGCAGTGCCCCCGCCAGCCCGTGGCCAATAAGTAGGTAGTCGTAGAGGTCGAAATCTGTTGGCATTCTGTCAAGCAAGATACGCGTGGCGCGGTGAGGAGCCAATTAGCTTCTGCGAGGAGCGAGTTGGGTAAAGGGAAGATAACACCTACTTGCGGCTATGACTGGTAGTAGGTTCTGCTACCACCTGAACATTTGCGCTACAGCCCTAGGTCTCTTCCCAGCCTCGCTAACCGGCTAAACCGAATACCTTTGCCGCTATGCTTCGCATTGTCAGCTTCACCTTCAACGGCTTCGCCGAAAACACTTACCTGCTCATCGATGAGGCCACCCGTGCCACGGCTATCGTGGACCCCGGTGCCTACTCGCGGGCCGAGCAGCAAACCCTGCGCGACTACGTGGCTGAGCATGACCTCGCTGTTACCCTTTTGCTCAACACCCATGCGCACATCGACCACGTGCTCGGTAATGCGTTTGTACTGAATACTTACCCTGGTATTCCGTTTTTGCTGCACGCCCTCGACCTGCCCACCCTGCGGGCGGTGCCCACCTACGCCGGCCCGTATGGCTTCGCGAACTACGAGCCCGCCGAGCCGACTGGCGAGCTAGTGGCCGGGCAAATTATCAAGCTGGGCGAGAGTGAACTAAGCGTCCGCTTCGCGCCAGGCCACGCGCCGGGCCACGTTGTGTTTTATGATGAAGCGGGCGGGCAGCTAGTGGGGGGCGATGTGCTGTTTAAGAGCAGCATCGGCCGCACCGACCTACCGGGCGGCGACCATGCTACCTTGCTCAAAAGCATTAAAGATGAGCTACTCACCCTACCCGACGCTACGGTAGTGTACCCTGGTCACGGCCCTACTACTACCATCGGCGTCGAGCGGCGCTCAAACCCGTTTTTGGTTTAGGTAGCGGCCTAGGTCTGGGTAGCTACTACCGCGAGCCTAGGGGCCTAGCCACCGCCAAAGGCGAACTAATGAAGAAAGGAGGCCCTTTTTGGCACGATGTTGACTAGCTAGCCTATTTTCTAACTCCGATACGTACTTGAAAAAGCACCTACCCAATACGCTAACCTGCATCAATTTACTGTGCGGCTGCCTGGCGCTTACATTTATTTTTAAAGGCAACCTAGTAGTTGGGGCCTACTTGGTGGGCATCGCGGCCGTAGCCGATTTTTTCGACGGCCTGCTGGCTCGAGCATTGCGCGTGTCGTCGCCAATTGGCAAGGACCTAGACTCGCTGGCCGATATGGTATCGTTTGGGGTGGTGCCGGGGGCAATTACTTATTGGCTACTCACTCAGGGGTTTGGCTCGGATAATACGACTGCTGTGGGCTTATCAGACCCGGCGGCATTTCTTCCTTACCTAGGGTTTGTGATCAGCATCTTCTCGGCGCTGCGTCTCGCCAAGTTCAACAACGATACTCGGCAGACGACCTCCTTTATCGGCCTGCCTACCCCGGCTTGCACGCTGGTTGTGGCTTCGCTGCCACTCATTTTGGCTACTGATACGTTTGGGTTGAGCGCTATTATTCTGAACCCCTGGCTGCTGTTAGGGCTGGCCGTTGTTTTGTCGGGCCTGCTAGTAGCTGAGCTGCCGCTGTTTGCGTTGAAATTCAAGAATTTGCGTTGGTTGGGCAATCGGCGGCGCTTTATTTTTGTAGCGTTGGCCCTAGGTCTGGTATTGTGGCTGCGGGCGGCCGGCGTTCCAGTAGCGGTGCTGCTCTACGTGCTACTGTCGGTGCCGGGGCGGGTGCGCAGCCGCGATGGCGTAGAACCCAGCGCTAGTAGTAGTCCGCAATAATTTGGCGGTTTGATAGTTGGCGTGAGTGCAATGGAGTGGTGGCGGGCACCGCGCTGGCATAAGTGAGCGGCCCTGCGGATATTTACGTGGTTAGTAAGTAGGGTTCTATGCAAAGACTTTTCCGCTTGTTTGGGTTGTGGGTGCTGCTACTGGCAGCTGGCTGGCCGGTACCGGCCCTGGCCCAGAGTAGCGGTGAGCAAACCGTCGCTACCCACCTATCCTGGGATACCTATGCTACCCTCGCTGCTGCCAACGGCAGCATGCGCAAGGTGCCTACTTTTCAGGGGGCCTACCACGGCCCAAGCGAAGTAGTAGGTACGCTCACGTTGCGCCTGCCGGGCACAGTAGCTACGGGCACGGTGCGCGATGCGGTGTACGAGCCCTTCTCTGCCAGCGACGCAGCTTTACTGCGCAGCGCTACCCTACCTGCGGTGCCTGCCGTGCGCCTGCGCTACGGCACCGAAGCTCGCCAGCCCATCAGCTACGCGCTAGTGCAACCCGTGCGCCGCAATGCCCAAACTGGCCAGGCCGAGCGCTTGCTATCATTTACTTATGCCTACCAGCTGGGCGATGCCTCCACTAGCGCAGCGCGTACCACGGCGGTACACACCTTTGCGCAAGCCTCGGTACTGCGCACTGGCGATTGGTTTAAAATTGGCGTACCTACCAGCGGCATCTTCAAGCTCGACCGCGCTGCTTTAAATAGCCTAGGGTTGCCGGTAGCCTCTCTGGACCCGCGCAAGATTCAGGTATATGGCAACGCCACGGGCGTGCTGCCGCAGGCCAATGCCGCCCCGCGCCCCGACGACCTAGTGGAGAATAACATCTTGCTGGTGGGTGACAATAACGACGCGGTGTTCGATGCTGGCGAGTACTTGTTGTTCTACGCCCCGGGGCCGCATGTGTGGGCCATCGATAGCACCAATAAGGTGCCAACGGGCTTTCGCCACCTCAACAATGTGTATGCCGACACGGCCTACTACTTCGTGACCGTGGGCCCCACCAACGGGCGGCGCGTGCCTACCGCTGCTGCGCCAGCAGGCCCGCCGAGCGGCGCGCCCATCACCACTTTTACCGACCGGCGCTTCTACGAGCACGACCTCACCAACCTGTTGCACTCGGGCCGCCATTGGCTGGGCGAGCGCTTTGGAGCGGGCTCTTCGCAGACGTTTAGCTTCACGAGCGACAGCTACACCAACCAGGCCTTGGCCGACCTAGTACCGGGCAGCACAGCGCGCCTGCGGGTGGCCGTGGCTGCCTCGGCCCTGCAAAGCTCTTCTTTTCAAGTCAGCCTCAATGGCACCACGCTGCCTACTGCGCTGCCCGTAGCAGCCATCTCGACGGTAGCTTTTACCACGGTCGCCAATACTTACATCGGCAACCTGACGGCCACGCTGCCCGCTAACCCAGCCACCGACCAGCGCGTTTCGCTCAGCTTCTCTTCCAACGACCCCAGTGCTACTACTAGCGGCTACCTCGACTACCTAGAGCTGCTAGTGCAGCGCCAGCTACGGCTGAGCGCGTCGGCGCTGGAGTTTCGGTCGTTGGCGCTGCGCGGCGCTGGCTCGGTAGGCACCTATACCCTCGATAACGCAACCGGCGCCCAAGTGTGGGAGGTGACTAACCCGCGCCGCCCGCGTGCCCAAGGCTTTGCCAACGGCAGCTTCGTGGCCTACACCGATTCGGTGCGCGAGTACGTGGCTTTCCAGCCCGGCGGCACCTTTGATACCCCTAGGCTTTTTGGCAAGGTGGCCAACCAGAATCTGCACGCCCTCAATGCAAATGGTACGCTGGACCTAGTCATCGTGACCTACCCGCCCTTTCGGGCACAGGCCGAGCGGCTGGCGCAGCACCGCCGCACCTACAGCGGCCTGAACGTGGCCGTGGTGACCACCAAAGAAGTATTCAACGAGTATGCCTCGGGCGCCCAGGATGTCACGGCTATCCGCGACCTGATGAAGCAAGTGTACGACCGCAACCCTAACCCAGCTAGCCGCCGCAACTACCTGTTACTGTTTGGTGATGCCTCGTTCGATTACAAAGCCTCAGCCTTCAACGACCAGAGTAAGGAGCCAGCCTGGTGGAAGAACAGCCGCCGTCCATTCGCCAACGATACCAACCTCGACCCCGACCTCTACAACCAGAACCTAGTACCCACCTACGAGTCGCGCGAGTCATTTTTGCCCGTAGCCGGCAACCGAGCCTATGCCGAAGGAGTGTCCACTTATTCGTCGGAGGACTACTTTGGTTTGCTCGATGATAACGAAGGCAATTGGGTCGAGTTTGATGGTGCCCGCTACGAGGCCTGCGATATTGGGGTAGGGCGTATCCCGGTGCGGCCCCCTCGTGCACGCCGCGACCAAGCCACCAGCGACGAGCAGGCGCGCCAAGTAGTTGATAAGCTGATTGCCTACGACGGTACCGCTAGCTTTGGTAAATGGCGCAATCGCCTGACCCTGACCGCTGACGACAATGACCCGGATATCGGAATGACCTTCACAACCGAGTCGGAGTCCATTTTTGCTCCCGCCCTGCAAGCCGCCGAGCCCGCCTACAATATTCGTAAAGCCTACCTCGACCTATTTCCGCAGCAAAGCGTGGCCGCAGGCCAGCGCTCGCCCGCCGCCGAGGCCGCCGTCAACGACGCGCTCAATCAAGGTTCGCTACTAATTGGCTACACCGGCCACGGCGGCCCCGCTGGCGTCACCGACGAGCGTCTCATCACCACGGCCTCGCTGCTGGCACTTACCAATCAGAACCGGCTCACCTTCTTCGTAACCGGCACCTGCGACCTTAGTACCTACGACAATCCCGACCTGACTTCGGCCGGCGAGGCGGTGCTTACGGATAATGCCACGGCCGGTGCCGTGGGCCTGTTCACGACCACGCGGGTAGTGTACTCGTACCAGAATACGCAGCTAGTGACGGCCTTCTACAGCCAGGTATTGGCCCGTAGTCCCGCTGGCGACCTGCCTTACCTCGGCAATGCCAGCCGCCTGGCTAAGGTGACCGCCGCCGCCGGTGACCTCAACAACCGCAACTACACGCTGCTGGCCGACCCCACCACTCGCTTGGCGTACCCTAGCCAGCGTATCCTCATCGACTCCATCAATGGCCGCAAGGTGCCATCCTTGCGAGTGAGCCTCGATACGCTCAAGGCCCTAGGGCAGGTGCGCCTAAGTGGGCACGTAGAAAACAGAAATGCGCTGAACACCAGTTTTAACGGAACGGCTGATATCACGATTTTTGACAAGCCAACTACTGTGAGTACCCTAGGCGACCAGGGCGGCACGCCCGTGCCCGTGCAGGTGCAGGAAAACGTAGTATATGGTGGCCAGGCCACTGTGCGGGCCGGCCGATTCAGCGTCAAGTTTGTGGTGCCCAAGGATATCAACTACAACGCGGGCCTGGGCAAAATCAGCCTTTACGCTGCCGACCTCACCAATAAAGTCGATGCCCAGGGCTATCAGTTGGTGCCAGTGGGCGGGGCTGCCACTGGCGCAGCCAGCGACACGACGCCGCCCACGGTACAGCTTTTCATGGACGACGAAGCCTTTGTAACGGGGGGCCTCACGGGAGTTAATTCGCTGCTCCTAGGTAAGCTGTTCGACCTCTCAGGCATCAATACCTCCAACGCCGGTGTGGGCCACGAGCTCACGGCTACGCTCGACAACGACCCCGTGAAGCTGATTGTCATCAACGATTCGTATACGGCGGCAGTCGATGACTTCACGCGTGGCCAGCTGCGCTACGACTACAAAGACTTGGCGCCCGGCCCCCACACCATCCAAGTAAAAGCCTGGGATACGTACAATAATTCGGCGGTGGGTAGCGTAGAATTTATTGCGGCCCAAACGGCCCAGCTGGCTCTCGACCATGTGCTCAACTATCCCAATCCATTCAGCAACCTTACTACGTTTCATTTTGACCACAACAAAGCTGGCCAGGAACTAGAAGTGCAGGTGCAAATTTTTACGGTAGCGGGTCGTTTAGTTAAGACGCTGCATGCGAGTGTGTTAGCTAGTGCCTCGCACAACCAGAGTGTGAGCTGGGATGGCCGCGATGACTACAACGACCAGCTCGCTCGCGGGGTATATGTGTATCGGATTAGCGTCCGGTCGCCGGCTGACCAGCAGACAGTTAGTAAATTTGAAAAATTAGTGCTGTTAAACTAGGGCGTGGCGCCATTTTTTTACCCTATTATTCTTGTTCTATCGACACAATAATTACTTGATTTTTACTATTTTTCATTTTTTATTGCCCGCATTAGCAAGCTGTATCCTTATACTCTCATGAAGTCGATTTTTTCTCGTTCGCTGGTCGTTGCACCGGCTTTTTTGCTGGTGACCACGGCGGCCCTGGCTCAAACTACTGCGGGTGGCATCCACACGATAACCACCGCGGTGCCCATCCTGACTTTGTCGCCCGACGCTCGGGGCTCGGCCCTAGGGGAAGCCGGCGTGGCTACCTCGCCCGACGCCAATGCCGCCTTTTATAACCCCGGCAAGCTCGGCTTCGTGGACTACAAATACGCCATTTCGCCGTCGTACTCGCCGTGGCTGCGCAAAGTCACCGACGACATGAGCCTGAGCTACCTCTCGGGCTACGCCAAGGTCGGTGACCGCGGCGCTTTCTCGGCGTCGCTGCTGTACTTCGACTTAGGGTCGATTGACTACACCAACAACAATAATCAATTTCAAGGACGATATAGCCCTAAAGAATACGCTGTTACCTTCTCCTACGGTCAAAAGCTGAGCGACAACTTCGGGGTGGGCATTTCGGCCCGCTACGTACGCTCAAACCTTATCGGGAACTACTCCAACAACGATGCCCAGGCCGGCAACTCCTTCGCCGCTGACCTAGGTGCCTACTACAACAAAGACGTGACCATTGGCACGGGGGCGTATAACCTGGCCTTCGGTGCGGCGGTGTCTAACATCGGCAATAAGATGGTGTACCGCACGGCCACCACGCCGAGCTTCCTGCCCACCACGCTGCGCCTGGGCACGGCCATTACGCGCGAGATTGACGCCTACAACAAGATTACCCTGGCTTTCGACGCTACCAAGCTGCTAGTGCCTTCCCCTTACTACGACGACGCGCGGGCAGTAAATGACCCGGCTGTAGTGGCCGCCAACAACGAGCGTCTAGGAAAGGACATTATCTCGGGTATTCTTACCTCCTTCAGCGACGCGCCAGGCGGCTTTAAGGAAGAGATGCAGGAAATCAACATCGGCGGTGGCCTTGAGTACTGGTACGATAACAAGATAGCAGCTCGTGCGGGCTACTACTACGAAAACCAGTACAAAGGAAATCGCCAGTACCTGTCGTTTGGCCTAGGTGCTCGTTTGTCGTCATTTGGCGTCGATGGTACTTACTTGGTGCCCAACGCAGCTGCCAATCCGCTAGCCGAAACCATTCGGGTTTCGCTGCACTTCAACCTCAATAAGATGGCCGACGCCTTCAGCGAAAGCGGCTCGGGCGGTACGCAGGGCACGCCCACAAACTAAGCGAACCTTTTACGGGTTAAAGAACGCTTGTCATAGTGAGGAGGAACGACAACGCAACCCTTCCTTTACGTTAGCATTGCTATGCTTGCGGAGGAAGCCAAGTTGCGTTGTCGTTCCTCCTCGCCATGACAAGCGTTTTAACTTTATTTTCCGCTACTCGCTTCTTCCCCCCGTGCTCAACCGCTTACTACCGCCGCCGACCCATCCGCTCACTAGTATTACCCTTCCTACTCCTACCGTTAGCCACTTGCCAAACGGTGCCCGACTGCATCTGCTGGCCAATGCCGCCCAGCCGGTGCTGCGCCTGCAAGTAGTGCTGCCAGCAGGCAAATACCAAGAGCCAGCGCCCGGCCTGGCGCAGCTCACCGCGCGCTTACTGACTGAGGGTACCGCTACGCGCACTGCCCGCCAGATTGCCGACGAAGTGGCTTTTTACGGAGCTTCGCTCGACTGTGAGGCGGGCCTCGACCACGCTACGCTCACGCTCTACTGCCTGGCGCGGCACTTGCCCACGTTGCTGCCGCTGGTGCAGGAGGTGCTGGCCGCGCCTACATTTCCCGAGCCCGAGCTGCTTCAAATGAAAACCCGCATCAGCCAAAACATGCGGGTAGAGCGCCAAAAAACCAGCTTCCGGGCCAGCGAGGAGTTCAACCGCCAACTGTTTGGCGAGGACTCGCCCTACGGCCGGTCGTTTAACGAAGCGTCGTTTGCGACTATCACCGCCGACCAGCTGCGGGCCTTCCACGCGGCTGCCTACGGGCCAGCAGGTGCCGAAATCTTCTTGAGTGGCGATGTGGCCGACTACGCCGCTGGCGTGGCTGAAGTACTGGGGCAGTGGCCGGCTACTGAGGCGGCCGCGCTGCCCGCCGTAGCGCCTACCAGAACCAGCTACCCCACGGGCCTAGTGGCAGTGCCGGTAGAGGGGAGCATTCAGGCCTCGGTGCGAGTAGGGCGGCGCTGGCCGGCGCTCAGCGAGGCTCAAACGCCCGAGCTACTGCTGCTGGTAAAAGTGCTAGGGGGCTACTTTGGCTCGCGCCTGATGAAGAACATCCGCGAAGACAAGGGCTACACCTATGGCATCCACGCTAGCGTGGTAGCGCGCGAGCAGGCTGCGGCGCTGGTCATCGGCACCGATGTCAATGGCGACCGGGCCGAGGCCACTCGCCAGGAAATCGCCTACGAGCTAGAGCGCCTGCAAACGGAGCTGCTGGATGAGGACGAACTCGAAACCGTGAAAAACTACACCCTAGGCAAGCTCATGGGCGAAACGGCCACTGTGTTTGAGCAGGCTGATAAGTACCGCCACATCATGCTGCACGGCCTGCGCCCCGACTACGACCAGCAGTTGGTGCGCCAGACCCGGGCCGCTACTGCCGCCGACCTGCAAGCTCTGGCCCGCACCTACCTCAGCCCCGCCGACATGCTAACCGTGGTAGCTGGCGGCGCCTAGGGCTAGCTTGGAGTAGTGATAAAAGCCAAGAGCCCGGCCATGCAGCAATGCGCATGGCCGGGCTCTTTTGGTAGAAGTAGAAGGGTAGCGTACCTACCTAAGCCACTACTGCTTTTTCTAAGGATTGCAGAAGCTCCTCCATCTTGTCGGCGTAGTTATTGACGGTAGAAAGGCCAGTTCGGGCTTCCTCAATCTGGCCGCGCTGGTACTGTGTCACGAGGGCTTGGCCTGCCTGGAGGGTGGCTTGCAGGTTTTGCTCCATAGCGCGCACTTCGGGCCGGGTATTGTAGTGCGGCTTTACCACCGTGGCCAGCCATTGGCCAAAGGGGTTTTCGGCCAGCGAAAACAACGACGCGTCGGCTTCGCGCACGCCGTAGAGCACCGAGCGCAGGCGCGACTTAAAGAGAACTTGCTTAATTCTGGCTTGTTGAAAATCCAGCGTTGAGAGAGCCATGCTAAGCAGATAGTCGCCCTAGGTAGGGCAACTGAAGTAACAAGATAGATAATAGAATCTTACTGACTGAGTGACGAAGGCAGCGAGGCTGGTGGGCAGCCGAGGCGCGCTGGCCTAGTCGTGGGCTACGGGGCAGTAGGAGGGGTGTTGTCGGTGGAAGTAGGGAGGGGACTAAGCGTAGGTAGCTTGGCCAGGGCTTCATTCATGGACTGAATCTCGGCGTTGGCGGCCCACACCTCCGTGTTGATGGACAGCAGCTGCTGGTTGAGAGATTGCAGGTTCTGCTCGCTCTTTTCGAGCTTTTGGCGGCTCACCACCTGCGTCGTTACTTCAAACGCAAACACGAGAATGCCGTCGATGTCGCCGTCCGCGTTGCGGGTAGCCTGGTATACAAAATTGTAGTAGTTGTTGCCCAGTGTACCAGTGTTGGCGTGGTCGAGCTGCACTAGCATTTCATTGGCACAGAAAGACTTGCCGGTGCGGTACACCTCATCGAGCAGCCCAAAAATGGGTTGGCCAGCCAGCTCGGGCATGGCTTGGCTGATGGGCATGTCCTGAATGGGCCGGTCGCCTACCAACTGCTGGTAAAGCGGGTTGACCAGCCGGAAAATATGCTCGGGGCCTTCGAAGTAGCATATCAAGGCCGGAGCCTGCATTAGCAGGTCGTGCAGGCGCTTGCGCTGGGCTTCGGCATCGGCCTGGGCGGCACGCACTTGCTGGGTGCGCTCGGCCACCCGGGCTTCGAGGTCGCGGTTGCTACGCTCCACAGCCTGGCGCGACAGTACTTGGTCGGTCACGTCGTTGGCAAACACCAGAATGCCGTCGATTTGGTTGTCTTCGTTGTAGCGAGCCTGGTAAGTGAAGTTGAAGTACATATCCTCCACCTGCCCGTTATCGGCGCGGGCCAGGGGCACCAGCAGCTCGCGGCCTTCAAATGTTTCGCCGGTTTCATACACCTGGCGCAAAATGCCAGGGATGGCCAGGGCGGCTAATTCGGGTAGTGCTGCCAGCACGGGCTTGCCCAGCAGGTGCCGGCCCGGAAACAGCCGCTGGTAGGCGGGATTGACGAGCTCGTATATAAAACTGGGCCCGTCGAGAATGCAAATGGGGGAGGGCGCCTGCTGAAAAAAGCGCTCTAGGCGGGCTTGGGCCCGCTGGCGGAGCACTTCGGCGGCTGCGGCTTGCAGAGGGGCAGCTGCTTCGTTAGGAGAGGTCATCCAGAAAAAACGGTTAGGCGAGGCGATAAACAGCCAGAGCCGGCCGGCGCTGCACAAAAAGCAGGCCAGCCCCGACCAGCTTGCTACTGGCAAAGATACGGCCCTCGCTACCTCTGGTTGCCTGCCTAGGGTGACCTAGACCTAGTGCAGTACTCCCTGGCTCATGGCCATCTTGATAAGTGCCGCTGCATTGCGAGCTTGACTTTTTTCAAGCATGTTCTGCCGGTGCGTTTCGATGGTGCGCTTGCTCGTGAATAGCTTTTCAGCTATCTCGCTGGTCGTGAGGCCTTCGGCTAGTAGGTGAAGAACCTCGGTTTCGCGGCGCGAAAAATTATAAGGGTTTTTGGCCGGCTCGTCTACGGCCACGGGGTTAAGCAGTACTTTGTCTAGCATGCGCACGCTCAGCTCATTGCAGAGATACTGCCGGCCGGCGGCCACGGTCTGGATAGCCAGTACGAGCTCGCTTACTTCATCATTTTTGAGCGCGTAGCCGCGGGCACCAGCTTCAAAAAGCTGGCCCACGTAGCGCTCGTGCAGGAGCATGGAGAGCACCAAAATCTTGACCTGCGGAAACTCGACGCGTAGGCGCTGGGTGGTGGCCAGCCCATCGAGTACGGGCATGTTGAGGTCGAGCAGCACCACGTCGGTGGGCGTGGTGGGCAGGCGGTCTAGCAGCTCTTGGCCGTTGCTAGCTTCACCTACCACTTGCAAGGTGGGCTCGCGCGATAGCAAGGCTCGCAAGCCGTCGCGCATAATGGAGTGGTCGTCAACCAAAAATAGACGAATCATGAGGAGAACGCTGTAGGGACGCCGGGTGCCTAAGGGCGCCGACGCTGAGGACAAGCAAGAGTATAGACGGCAAATCGCGACCCTAGGATGCTTGTGACCCTAAAAATGAGCTATGCTTCTAGCTAACGTAGCTGGCTGGATTAAGGATAACCAAGCATGCCAGCAGCTAGTCTAGTCAGGAATAGGCAGTGTGATGGTGATGCAGGTGCAGCCCGGTTGGTTATCGAGGTGCAGACTGCCATTGAGTAGGCGCACCCGGTCTTGCAGGGTTTGCCAGCCTTGGCCCTTGCTCTGGGCCTCGGCACTGAAGCCGATGCCGTTGTCTTCGGCGCGTAGCTCCAGGGTTTGGTCATCGGCGGTGATACTGAGCGCAGCCTGGGTAGCATGGGCGTGCTTCACAATATTATTGGCCAGCTCCTGAGCCATGCGGTACACAGCCAGCGTTAGGTGGGGTGGCAGGCCGGCGGGTAGGTTGGCAAGGTGGCAGGTGAGGCGCAGGGGGGCTAGGCTAAAGTCGGTACAGATGTCTTGGATGGCCGCCTCCAGGCCAAAGTCTTCGAGGGTACGGGGCACCAGTTCGTGAGCCAGCGAGCGGGTTTGGGAAATAGCCGAGGCCAGTAGCTTGGTTACCTTTTGCTGAACCTGGGCAAAGGTGTGGCGGTCTTGCTGGCGTTGCTCTGCATCGAGCTGCTCTAGGCTGAGCTTGGCCGCGTAAAGCAGCTGGGCTAGGCCGTTGTGCAGGCTTTCGGCAATGCGACGCTTTTCGCCTTCTTCGGCAGCCAGCACGGCCAGGGCTAGCTGCTGCTGCTGGTCAAACTCGGCTTGCTGCGCACGCTTACTGGCTGTAATGTCGCGCCAGGTGCCCTGAAGCAGTGGTTTGCCGCTCACGATAATGGGGCTGAAGGCTATCTCATCCCAAGCCAGCTGGCCCACCGAGTCGTAGCGCACCCATTCGAGGCGGCACCAGCCCTGGGTATGGGCTCGGGCCAGGCAGTCGGTGAGCATATCTAGCGAGCGCCGGCCATCGGGCTGGTGCTCGGGCCAAAACTCGGCTACGTGGTGGCCTACTACTTGGTGGCGGCTCGTGCGGCGCATCATCCAGAGGGCGGCGTCGTTGACATCTACAAAGTGCAGGTCATCAAGCAGCACCATGCCATCGCGGCTCTGCTCGAAGGTAGCCCGAAAGCGCGCCTCATTGCGAGCCAACTCATCGCGAGCGGCGCGGCGCTCGGTCACATCGAGCAGCACTAGGCGGTAGGTAGGCTCATGGTTTTCGGAGGCAGAGATGGCTACGCCATCGAGCTGCGCCACAAATGGCGTCTCATCGTGGCGATGCATGGTCAGCTCGCAGCTCGCCCGCTGGTTGTGAGCGTTGTGGAGTTGAGCCAGAAACTTGGCCAGCTGCGTGCGCTCGTTTAGGGCCACGTACATGGCCAGCCGCCGGTGCAGCAGTTGCTGGCGCGTGGCCCCCAGTAGCGTAGCCATTTGTAGGTTGAACTGCTCGATGGTGCCGTTGGCTGCTAGGGTGCAGTAGCCCACCGGGGCACAGTTATACAGGTCCACGTACAGCGCGTGGTTGTGGGCAGCCTCGACCTGGGTGGCTAGCAGCTCTTCATACTGCATTTCCAGCTCTATCTGGTGCACTTGCAGCTCCTGCACCAGGTGTTGCACATCAGGTGTCGCATCGGCAGGCAAGGCTGCGGCCGACAGACGCTGGCGCTCGGCGCGGGCGCGCAGGTTTTGCAGGGTGATATGCGGGTCGGGAGGAGGCATAAGCCGGCCGTAGTAGTGTAAACAAAATTGCACTTAGGCAGCAGCTTGTACAAGCTCAACCTTTATATAAGGTTTGTAGCTATGGCTTTACACTTCTTCAATCGCACGCACGCCCAGCAGCACCCATGGGGTGGGTAGGCCCTGGTGCTGGATGCGGCGGCCGTAGAGGCGCACCCGGCGGCGACCTAGGCCCGCAAAGTTGGCTTCGAGCACTACATCGTCGAAAGAGCGCGGGACGGGGTTCTCAAACAAGCGCTGCAACTGCTCGCGGAGGCTGGGCTGGTTCCAGGCGCCGCCGTTGAGGGCCATCAGCGACTGGCCCTCTAGGTCGGCCACTGCCAGCCCAAACGCCTGCGCAAACGACTTGCTTGGGCTGTGCAGCCGCAGCTGCTGGTCGAGGGCCAGCACGGGCTCGTGCATGGCTTCCTGCATGCTTTCGATAAAGGTAGCTTTGTGTTGGAGGTTGGCTTCGAGCTGCTTGAGGGCCGTGATTTCGGTGAAGGTGATAACGGCGCCGTTGATGTAGTTATCGAGCGAGCGGTAGGGTAGGATGCGCATCGTAAACCAGTCGCCGCGCGTGGTTTCGATATTGACCTCGACCGTGGTGAGCCGGCTCAGCACCTGCTCCACATCGTGCAGCAGGTGGGTATAGTGCAGGGTAGAGGTAAAGTGTGCCAGCGAGCGCCCCACATCGGTGGGCAATAGGTTGATGATGCGGCTTACCTGTGGCGTAAAGCGCTTCACCACCATGTCATTATCTAGGAAGATAATGGCGATTTCGGTGGCGTCCAGCAGGTTTTTCATGTCGTTGGCGCTCTGGCTCAGCTCCTCGGTTTTGGCCAGGTACTGCATATTGAGCGTCAGCAACTCCTCGTTTAGGCTCTGCAGCTCCTCCTTGTTGGTCATGGCCTCCTCGTTGGTGCTTTGCAGCTCCTCGTTGGCGCTTTGCAGCTCCTCATTGGTGCTCTTGAGCTCTTCGAGGCTGCTTTCCATCTCCTCGATAGTGGTTTGGAGGCGGTGCTTGGTGTATTGCAGCTCCTTGTCGAGGGCGGCTACCACCGAGTCGCGGGTGTCTTGTGGGCTCAGAACGCTGGCTTTGCCCTGGCGCACCCGGCGCGGGGTGGGCTGGTCCTCAAACACGACGAGTAGCAGCCCCGTCAGGGCCTCGGGCTCGGTGAGGTGCTTCACCGTGAGGCGCGTTAGCTGCTGCCCTAGGTCGGTTTTGACGCTTACATTATCTACCACCACGTCTTCCTGGGTTTGTACGGCGCGGTGCACGGCGCCGCTTATCTCGAAGCTCAGCTCGCGGCGCGCCATCTCAAACACATTGAGGCCGCCAATGCCGGGCGCGGGCTCGAGGTAGCGCCCCGTGCGCCCATTCACGTACAATATTTCGCCCTTGGGGTTGATAACCACCGCCGGGGGCGTGTAGGTTTGGAGCAGGGTTTTCTGAACGAGCGTGGCAAAAGGACCACCGTAGCGATGCGAAGAAGCGGCAGGCGACATAAGAGTAGGCGGGTGCACGGTCCCCGGCAACTGCCGAGCCATGCCAATCGGAAAATTCATGAGCCGGGGCAGCGCCGCGGCGGTTTCGGTGCGGCGCGAAATCTTCCATTTCACGTCTAGGGGCTGAAATAAGTCCAGAAAACCAGTCAGGTTTTCGCTAGGTCCCAGAAACATCAGTCCCCCGGGGTGCAGGGCGTAGTGAAACACCGGTAGCAGGTTGCGCTGCAGCTCGCTGCTAAGATAAATAAGTAAGTTGCGGCAGCACAGTAGGTCGAGCTTGGTAAAGGGCGCGTCCTTGTTGATGTTGTGCAGGGCAAACACCACCATATCGCGCAGTTCTTTGCGAATCTGGTAGTGTCCGTCCGTTTTGATGAAGAAGCGCGCCAGGCGCTCGGGGCTCACGTCGGCCACCACATTTTCGCGATAGAGGCCGGCGCGGGCCGCGTCGATGCCCGCCGCCGAAATATCGGTGGCAAAAACCTGGAGCTTGAGCCGGCGCTCGGGCCCTAGGCCATCAATGCATTCGAGCAGGGCCATGGTTAAGGAATAGGCTTCCTCGCCCGTTGAGCAGCCCGGCGCCCACACCCGCACGGTGCTGCCTACCTCCTTGCGCAGCAGCACCGCCTTCATGTGGTGCTGCAAGCTGACAAAGGCCTCGGCATCGCGGAAGAACTTAGTGACGCCAATCAGCAGCTCGCGAAACAGCTGCTCGACCTCGTAGGGGTTTTCCTGCAAATAGCGCACATAGTGCGTAAACTCCTTGATTTGGTGTGAATTCATGCGCCGTTCAATGCGCCTGAACACGGTATTGCGCTTGTAGAAGCTAAAGTCGTGTCCCGTGTGCTGGCGGATGAGCAGGAATATCTTCTGGAGCGCGTGCTCGGGCTGCGCCGCCGAGATAGTGGCTGGCCGGCGCGCCGTTTGTGCATCGAGGGGGCGCGACACGTAGTCGAGCAGCTGGGCTGGCATGAGCTCGGGCGGCAGCACAAAATCGACAAATTCGGTGGCGAGCGCCACCCGGGGCAGGGCATCGTAGGCCGCCGTGTCGGGCTCTTGCACCATCACCATACCAAAGTTTTCCATCACCAGCTTCAGCCCTAGGGAGCCATCGGTGCCCATGCCTGAGAGCAGGACGCACACCGCCTGCTCGCCCGCATCCTTGGCCAGGCTCTGCAAAAAGAAGTCGATAGGCAAGCGCCGGCTCTGGATTTGGGTGGGCTTGAGCAGGTACAGCGTGCCGTGCAGCAGGCTTAGCTCGTGGGTGGGGGGCGCCACGTACACGTGGTCGGGGTGTACCCGCAGGCCATCGTGCACCTCCAGCACGGGCACCTCCGTAAAGCTTTGGAGCAGAGGTGCCAGCTCGCCCTTTTGCTCGGGCCGCTGGTGCAGCACCACCACGTAGGCAATGCCAGTGTGCTGAGGCAAGTGGGCAAAGAATGTTTTGAGGGCATCGAGTGCCCCTGCCGACCCGCCTAGGGCCACTACCGCAAACTTGTCGGCGCCCGAGTTATCCCCGCGGTGGCTGTCTTTGGCCGAGCGGTTCGGCTTGGGGGTAACGGAGTTAGAACCGACGGGACCCGCATCATCGTCGGCAGTGGGGTTGCCCGCCGGGGCCGAAGTGTCTTTCATGTACTAAAAAATAGGCACGCCCTCCAGCAATGCGCCAGCGGACCTTGTGCCAGACAGCTGCAAGCAGCATATTTGAGTGATGAAGGTAGGTTATAACAGGGCTATTTTTAGCCGGTAGCCGTATACCTAGGGGTAGTATAAATGCATTTTTTGAGCTATCAAGTGGCCATTCCGTCCCATCTTATTGTTATTGGTACCTCTGCAGGCGGCATGCCTGCGCTTACCCAACTCGTAGCACAATTGCCGGGTACACTCACGGCGGCTGTACTGGTCGTACAACACCTCTCGCCCGACTCGACGGGTGCCCCCCTAGTGGCGCGATTGAATGCGCACACCAGCCTAAACTGCCAGCTGGCCACCAACCAGGCGCCGCTCGAAGCAGGAAACCTTTACCTTGCCCCGCCCGACCGCCACTTGTTGGTAAAAGACCACCACCTGCTCGTGACCAAGGGCCCGCGCGAAAACAACTACCGCCCCGCTGCCGATGCCCTGTTTCGCTCGGCGGCCGTGGCCTACGGTGCCAACGTGGTGGGCGTAGTGCTCACGGGCATGCTGCACGATGGCACCGTAGGCCTCGATTTTGTGAAGCGCTGCGGCGGCCTGGCGGTGGTGCAAGACCCTGCCGATGCCGAATACGCAAGCATGCCCGAAAGCGCCCTGCGCGCCGTGGCCGTCGACTACATAGCACCCGTGGCCCAAATGGGTGCGCTGCTAGAAAGCTTGGTAAACCCAGCCCATACGGCGCAGCCTCCTGAGATGACTATTCCAGCTGACTTACAACTAGAAGCGGCAATTGCTGAGCGCGTAGTGGGAACAGTAGCAGAGGTAAACCAACTCGGGCACCTGGTGCCCCTCACGTGCCCCGACTGCGGCGGCAACCTATGGCAGGTCGAGCATGGCCACGTGCTGCGCTATCGCTGCCACACCGGCCACGCCTACACGGCGGCGGCCCTGGCCGAAAACAACCAGCACGAGCTAGAGGAAACCTTGTGGGTGGCCTTGCGCATGATGGAAGAGCGCAAAAATCTACTGCTCAGTATAAACGACCAGAACAAGTCGATGTGGAGCCGCCACCAAGAGGAGCGCCTGGCCGACTTGCAGCGCCACGTCAACCGCATGCGGGAGTTTTTGCTCAATGGTAGCAACGATGGCATAGACCCCACTGCCGATACCGCACCCGGGCAGCCCTAGGGCCCTGCGAGCCATAAAAACAGCAAAAAGGTAACGTGGCGCTCACCCACAGAAAATGCTGTTTGCTTAACTGAGGGTAGGAGCTGGCGGGGCCAGCAAGCAGACCTAGGGTAAGCAACCCAGGCAATATGGCCGTTGTCCGTCCGTCGCCATGTTGCTTGGGTGCGGGCTCCTTAGCTCCAATGCTTAGCTACCAGCTGGTTTAACGAATAAGCCGGTACGTTGCCTGGGTTGCCAGCGCCCAGGCAACGTACCCGTAGCTAACTGCGCAGAGTACCTAGGAGTAAGCAAAAAATAAGTAGTTTGCCCAGGTGCAAACGTGCTGTTCGCGGGATAACTTTGTCTTGGTTTTATCCCTTTGCCGTAGCAGCTATGCGCGCCTATGTAGAAGCCCGACCCCACAGCTATCTGCTCACCCTGCACGCCACCGAAACAGGAGCCTATCCCCTGGCGGCGGCGCTACGGCGAGCATTGCGTAGCACCCGCCGCAGCGTGTGGGTAGATTGCCGCCACGTATCGGCGCTTTCGGCCGATGCCTTGCTGTTGCTGCGCCAATGCGCCAGCCGGCTGTGGCATCACGGCGGGCACGTCATTATGTGCCACCTGCCCGAGACCGCGCGCGTAGGGCTTCTGCCCGATGCGAGCCAGCCGCTAGCCGCTTCGGTGCTCGATGCTGCTCAATATGGCTTAGACTGGCCCACGGGCCGCTAGCCTACGCCTGGGCCTGCCACTTCTTCACCTGCTCGTTGAGAACTGTGATAACTTGCAGCACTTCCTCCTGCGAAGACTGCCGGTACGATTGAGCTGCCGCGCTATCCGTCTGCTCTTCCCAGCTGGCCAGGGCCGCCAGGGTTTCGAGGCGGGTGACCGAGGTTTCGATGCGGCCGTAGATAGCGGCCCACAGCTGCTGGTTCCAGGTGGGCTGCTGCAGCAGGTGCAGGCGTAAGTCGAGCAAGCTCATAACCACCTCGGCCAAGCGCTCGAGCAGCATGGCTTCTTCAGCGCTGAAGGAACGCGCCTTGTGGTCGATGACACACAGCACCCCAATAGAGTAGCCTTCCTTGGTGCGTAGGGCACTGCCGGCATAAAACCCTAGGTTGAGCCGCTGCACCAGCGCAGGGTTGATGAGGTCGCAAGGCTGCTCCTGCAAGTCTTCAAACACGCTGATGCCTTCATGCAGCATGGCCACCGAGCACAGGGTTTCCCAGCGGTTTACCCGGTCTAGGGCGGGGTTGAGGCCGTAGTTGAGCCCAAAGCGCACCTCATCTTCTTCCACAAACGCGATGATGCCTACTGGCACGTTGAAAAGCTTAGCCGCCAAGCGCACCAGTTCCGCAAACGTCTCGTCCTGCATAGTATTGAATAGCTGGTAGGGGCGCAGGGCTTCCAGGCGCAGCGATTCGGTCAGCGGGATAGGTGTCAGAGATTCCATAAATGCGGGGTGGCGAACAGCTTTGCCGTAAAATAGCGGTGCGCGAAGCTGGGCAGAAGTTTAATCGGTAAAAATAGTAGCTGTTCTACTAGAACTTGCTGCAGTGCAATGCGAGCGAGCAGCAAAAAGCTCGTCTTTTTGCAAGCAAACCAGCGCTGAGCTTTCCTAGGTCGCTTTTTTGGCGCGCCGGGGCTCAACCCCAAAGGCTAAGTAAAACCGGGCTGCTCGCCACCCAAAGCTTGGTTGCCGTGGCCAGAACCGTATTAAAGTATAACAATTCTTATAGGATAATAACGTGTTATAGGGCTACTGCGTTTAATTAATTGTTTATCAACAACTTCGTAGTCATGACAGATACCTACTTGCGCAGCCTCGGCTTTGCGCCCACCCAGCCTGAGACCCGTGCTAGCCGTGCCGCTTTTAACCAAACTTGGCGCTACCGGTACGACCATGAGGCGCGTGATGGGGCGCATCTGTTTATCGAGCATCCGATAGGTATTGCTAGCTGCCGCCTGAGTGCGATGGCAGCACCACTAGCGGCGCAGGATGTATTTGCTGTGCTCGACTTGCACGACCGGGCGGGCCTAGAGGCTGCTATCGGTGCCTTTTATGGTGCCCATGGCGGCATGGGAGCGGCAGTGCCCGCTACGCCTACCTACGGCTTTCGGCCCTTCCGCCGCGAAGAGTAAGCAGCGCTATGATATACCTAGGCTAGGTGCCTAGGTGCTAAAAGCGCTATGGTGCAGTGTATTATAAGTAGGCGCTCAGGATAGTGAGCGTTTGCTTTTACTACCTGTGCTTACACGCAGCTACCTAGGAGCAGCTAGCATTTACTTGAGAATACTAGCCCATAACCTTCCGGCTTGGGGGCCGTTCAGTAAGCATGCGCTTGCGGCTTGCTGCGGCGCCTCACGCTACTACTTAGGTTATGCAACACACGCATGCACTTGACGAAGTGCTCAATACACCGCAAAAAAAGCTCGCTTTTTTTCAAAACCTCGTGCTGCTAGCTGCCGCCGACGGTCAGCTTAGCGACGAGGAAAGCAGCTTTTTGTTAGAGCTTGGCAATAAGCTAGGGCTAACGCCCGAAGAGGTAATGCCTATTGCCGACAACCTAGGTGTGCTTAGCTTCATTGTGCCAGCTGAGGGCTTGCAGCGCACTCTAGAGCTACAAACCCTGGTGCAGATGATGCTGCAAGACGGCCAGATAGACGCTCGCGAGTATGGCCTGTGCCTAGAGTACGCCAACCGCATCGGCTACGGCAAAGCCATTCTAGACGACATGGTGAGCCAACTGGCCGGCGGTCCGCCCAACCCATACCCCAGCCCGCCCACAGTGAGCTAAGTGGATAGTCGCAAGCATCTTGTAGCCGTTATACTAACCGTGAGGAGTGTAACGGCTTTTTTTATGACCTAGGTCTCTGGGGTTTGCAGGTTCACTTGGTGGCTACTGCCATAGCTGCTGACTCGCCGCTTACTTTCACTGCGTTTTTAGGGTTGTAGGCAGCGCTGCTGCTTAGGTTTTGGGGACTATTGGTGCAAGGCCGCACTCGTTGGCCTACGGAGTTAGCCATTAATGGCCGACTTCACCTTAGCTGTTGCGTGGTAAGAGAGGCTTCTTGGTGAGTGAGCAACGGGCTAATAACTAATTTTTTAAGCGAGATGGATATGTTGAGTCCTGCTGCCTTCTTGCTAGAGCAAGCTCAGACGAGCCCACTGGTGCAGTTTATCTATGACCTAGATAGCCACCAGGTAGTGTTCATCAATGCCGCCTACGAATGGGTGCTGGGCGGCCGGCGCGAGCAAGTAAATGACGAGCTGCCCAAGCTACTGGCACGCCTGCACCCCGACGACCACGCCCCCCTGGCCGCCTACTGGGCGCGCTGGACCCACAATGAGCTGCACGAGGAAGTGGCGTTTCGGCTGCTGGTACCGGGCCGCTCCGACCAATGGCTGCAGCTTACCCCGAGCTACCAGCCCAGCCCCGAGGGGGCCGGATGGGTGGGCGGCCAGCTACGCGACATCAGCGTGGCCCGGCACTACAAAGCCCACTCCGACCACTTCAACGCGCGCAAGAATACCATCTTAGAGATTTTGTCGCTCGACCTCAGCGATGTGCTGGTGCTGTCGCAAAGTCTGCGGCACGAAGCCGAAAACGAAGCCAGCAGCTATATCTGGGGCCGGCTGCTAGAAGACTTGCGTCGCCTCGAAACGCTGGGCCAGCAAGGGGCCCAGCTAGTGCGCGAGTTTGTCAGTGAAGAAGCCCAGACATCGGTGAATATTGACCTGAACCTTGAGCACGTAGACTTAAATGAGAAGCTGAGCCAAGCCCTGCAAGACTACGCGCGCCACGAGGCGCTGGCTGCCCACACGCTACACTTGCAGCTGCTGCACTACCCCGTGGTAGTGGCGCTCGATGCCAATAAGTTCTTGCAGGTGGTCACCAACCTACTCAGCAACTTTCTCAAGTTTACGCCCGATGGTGGCAGCCTCATCATTCGTCTCACCTTGGGGCAAGGCGTTGTGCACCTCTCCTTTGCCGACAACGGCATTGGTATTCCGGCCGCGCTGCTGCCGCGTTTGTTCGAGCGCTTCACGCCGGCGCGCCGGCCCGGCCTGCGCGGCGAGCCGGCCTTAGGTGTGGGCCTGGCCATGTGCAAGCTGATAGTGGAGCTGCACCACGGCACCATAGAGGTACGCAGCCGCGAGGGCGAGGGTAGCACGTTTGTCGTCACCTTGCCAGTGCCAACGACCTAGGGCGCGCTACAGTTGCCGCGCTAGGGTCAGGCTTTGCCCCGGCAGGTTGGTGATGCCACCTAGGCCCTGTTGGCGCGTGGCTTTCAGGCCCAGTAGCCACACGCGCTGCTTGCCCAGGGCCACCTCCAGATTGAGCGAGAACAAGTAGCCAGCGCTGGTGCCCTGGCTGGTGCTCAGCTCATACTCCGCCAGCTTATTATCAACGATGGTGGCTGAGCTAATGCTGTTGAGCTTGTAGTAGCCCGCAAACCCTCCGGCCCCTAGGGCAAAGCGCACACGCCGCGTGTTGCCAAACGGATACACGAGCCCTTCTGCTTCCACAAAGCCCGCGCGGTAGTTCTGGTTAGGGATGTCTTTAATCCAAGTGCCGTAGAGTGGGGTAGAGGCCGAGGGCTGGCCTGCCACGCCGGCTATGCGCCCCGCCAGCCCTAAATGGCGAGTGAGCATGGGCGCATACTCGAGGGCTACCCGGGGGCAGTTGTACTCCCAACCCAGCGTAGAGCCGACACCAACACTAGCCCGCAGATAGGCCACCTGAAACGGGCGTGCATGAACAGAAGCAACGCTGGGGTCCGGCAAAACTCTGTCTTGCGCGTGGGCCCTCGTAGCGCCGCCAGCGGCCAGCAAAATGGTTAAGAAAGCGTAACGGTTGTTCATCAAGCAAGGAGGAAAAAGGAGGAGGTAGAACGTGACGAAGCCAAGAGCCTGCTGACGCGGAAATGGTTGTATCGACTCGTATTACTTATCGTTTTTCAAGCATTGTTTTGACTAAATCTCCGAACCCTGCCTACTTAAAAAAACCTCAGGGTAAAGGCAGCTAGGGGAGTTGTAGCTTGGCTAGCAAGGCGGTGCTGCCCCCGCGGTCGTCATCAGTCACTAGCAGTAGCTCCCACTGGTTGGGCCCTAGGGCGCGGCGCACGGCTAAGCCTTCTACCTTACCTAGGTAGGCGCGGCCATCGGCCCAGGTGAGGCGCGCAAACGTGGCCGTGCGGGCTCCTAGGTCGAGATAACCGATGAAGGAGCCTAGTGTGTCTCCGTCCGCGATGGCATCGGCGGTGGCCTCTACCGAAGCCGTTACCAGGAGCCGGCCGTTGAGCAACGTGGCGCCAGAAAAGCCTGCCGCATACCCCCCCAGCAGGGGTAGGGTAAACGGCAGCACCCGCATGGGGGCCGGTACTGGTAGGCGCGGCTCAAACAAGTGCGCCAGCGTAGGGGCCAGGGGTAGCTCAAACACGAGCGCTGGGCCTCCAGCCACTGGGCGCTGTAGCAGCAGTAGCTCGCTGGCCGTAGCCGCCATGGCCTCGATGTTGAGCACGGTGCCCGCAGGCAGGTGCTCACGTAGCCGGTTGTAGAGCTGGCCTAGGTCGAGGCGTTGCACAAAGCGTTGCGTAGCCTCGGCGGGTGTAGTGGTAGGGGCGGGTAGGCCCACAAAATAGCCTGTTTCGCGCGGGGGCAGGGCACCCGAGCCACAGAGCAGCAAGCCAGTAGCTTTGGTAGGGGCCTCGATAGCCGTCATGCTCTCAAAGTCCGGCTTGCCGGCTTTGGGTAGTCGGCCGGTCCCAAACTCGGTACTGGCAAAGAGTGCCACCTGCCCCGCCGACGCCAACGTGGCCGCATCAAGCAAGTAGAGAAAAGGTGCATCGTCGCTAACCACGTAAGCCGTGGGGCCAATAATCTCGACCCCCGAGGCTGAGGGTAGCCGAGGCAACAAGGTTTCGGAGAGCAGGGTAGCGGTCACGGGTATAAAAAGCAGGGGAGCCGTAAAAGTAGGGGTGCCTTCTCGCAAGCCTGCTGGCTTAGGGTAAGAGTGCCACTAGCGACCTCTGGTGCTTACTACTAGGTTCTATTTTGGGTGCATCACCTGCCTAAGTGAATGAGCTTTTGGTATACGTAACTAGTAAATTATTCTTTAGATAACCTTTACTATGATTTGAAAAAATTACATTGAATACTAGCTGTTTAGTAAATGGCGTGGACGATTAAGTGCTAAGTGCAAACAAAATATTAATAGGAACTTTCCGCATTGTTCGTTTACATTTGGCCCATTCAATTCCCTCACCTGAGGGCAGTTTTTATACCGAGGCGCGGAGAGACAGACTCGCTGAACCGCCGGCAACCACCAGCCACCCGCTGGAACGGTGCCAAACTGAAGGCTAGCGCAAGGTGCCTGGCCGCTTATAAAAACAACCACCGTGTCCCATTTCAGCTACTTCCTCGCCCTTTCAGCCACCGGTACTGCTGCGCAGTGCTGTTGTTGCGGTATGTCGGCCGTAGCTGCGGACACGAAGTAGCGTTAGTGTAGCCACTTACTGCGGGGTTCTGTTTGCTAGGGAGTTAGCTACCCAGTGCCGCTATGCGTGTCCATTGTCACGCTAGCGGCGGGGTAGTGTCTTAATACCTTCTGTGGGTTTGCAACGCGCAAGTTGGCTTACAAGCCAGTTGTAGAGCAGTTGTGGTTTGGTCTTCGGCTAAGCTGCACATTCGCTTGCACCTAGAAAGAAGTATGTTGAGACTGATGGGCAAATAGTACTATTTGCAGTCGCTACTTCTGCTGCCCTAGCAAACTCCTTTTTGGCACCACCTACCCTACTTCGTTCGGGCGCTCTACCCAAGCATGCTGCCTTGCTTGGCATGGCCATAATCTTCGCTTTTGGTGCCTAGGTGGCTGTTTTTAGGCCTATATGGCCACTTGCTGCTTTGACGAGTTGCGTTTCGCGCCGTCGCTTCCCTTGCTGTTGCAGCCCAGCACTCCCCCGGTTTCTACTATCAGGTTAACTGCTATTTTATGAAATTTCCATTACCCTTGCTCCTGCTCACGCTGGGGCTGCCGGCTGCAACGTATGCGGCCTATGGGGCAACTGGCTTTGGGCCAGCCCTGGTGGCCGATGGGCCGCTGACGGGCAAAGTGCTCGATGAGAATGGCGCAGCCCTCCCCGGCGTGACGGTGCGCGTGAAAGGTGGCACGGCTGGTACAGCCACCGACGACCAAGGTAACTTCACCCTGGCTGGTGTGCCCGTAGATGCCACACTGCTCATCTCTTATGTGGGCTATAAGGCGCAGGAAGTCAGAACTAACCGCACGGGTAACGTGACGGTGCGGCTAGTGCCCACGCAGGGGCAGCTCAACGAAATAGTGGTGGTAGGCTACGGCACCCAGCAGCGCAAAAACCTGATTGGCGCCATCGCCAAGGTAGACCCGACCGATACCAAGGAACTGCCCGTCGGCAGCTTCGATGCGCAGCTGCAAGGCAAGGTATCGGGTGTGCAGATTTCGTCGAGCACCGGCGTACCGGGCGAAGCGGTGAACGTGCGGGTACGTGGGGCCACCACTATCAACGGCTCGAACAACCCGCTCTACGTGGTGGATGGCGTATTTATTAACAACAACAGCCTGCAAACCATCAGCACGGGAGGGAAGGCTACGTCGCCCATTGCCGATATCAACCCGTCTGATATCGAGAGCATTGAAGTGCTTAAGGATGCCGATGCTACGGCGCTCTACGGGGCGCGGGGCGCCAATGGAGTTATCCTGGTCACGACCAAGCGCGGCAATTTCAACCAAGCGCCCAAGGTGAGCGTGAACGTATCACAGGGCTGGGCCAAGGCGGCTAAGCTTTGGGACTTGGCCACCGGCCCTGAACATGCCACGTTGGTAAACGAGAATTGGCTGAATACCAGCGGTACACCGGCCCACACGTTTGCCAACCGGCCCTACCGCCCGGCCTCGGAGGGCGGGCGCGGGCTGCCGAATGAGCAGCCAACGTTCGACCGCCTAGGGCAGGTGTTTCGCACGGCGCGCTTGCAGAACTATGATGTGTCGGTGTCGGGTGGCAATGCGGCGAGCCGCTACTATCTCGGCGGGGGCTTTACGAAACAAGAATCCATCTTGCGGCCCATAGATTTTCAGCGCGCTAACTTCAAGCTCAACCTCGATCAGAAGATGTCGGACAAGGTGCAGATTGGGGTGAGCAACACCTTCACCCGCACTTACCGCAACGAGGGGCGTGCCGGCGACGGCCCGGCCGGTGGGCTGTTGCAAGCCGCGCTGCACACACCAACCCTGCTCTCGCCCTACGACGAAAGCGGGCGGCTGGTGGGCCGCGCCAGCTTCGACAACGTGCAGCTGCTCATTGATAACTACGACGTTAACTCGACCAGCCTGCGCTACATCGGCAACCTGTACGGCGATGTGCAGATTTTGCCCAACTTGAAGTTTCGGACCAGCCTAGGGGTCGATTACAACAACTACGACGAGAAGGAATACTGGAACACACTGCTCATTGCGGGGGCGGGGGTAGGCGGGCTGGCGACGTCGAGCATCGCGCAGTACACCTCGCTGCTCAATGAGAACACCTTGACCTACAGGCAGCAGTGGGGTAAGCACCGCGTGGGCGCGGTGGTAGGCCAGGGCTTGCAGGCCGATACGTACCACCGCACGTTTGCGCAGGGCACGGGCTTTCCCAACAACTCATTCAAGCAAATCTCGGCGGCATCGGTCACGAGCAGCACCGAGAACTGGACGGGCTACCGGCTGGCGTCGTTTTTTGGGCGGGTCGATTACAACTTTGATGACCGCTACTTACTGAATGTCAGCTTTCGGGCCGATGGCTCGTCGCGCTTCGGCGCGGCCAATCAGTGGGGGTATTTTCCGAGCGTGGGAGCGGCCTGGCGCGTGAAGCAGGAAAGCTTTTTGCAGGATGTGCGCTGGCTAAGCGACCTAAAGCTGCGGGCTAGCTACGGCCTGACGGGCAACCAAAACGGTATCGGCAACTTCGCCGCACGCGGGCTGTGGAGTGGCGGCACCAACTACCTAGGTGGCGCAGGTATCGCGCCCCAGCAGCTTGGTAATGAGAACTTGAAGTGGGAGCAAACCAGCCAAGCCAATGTGGGCCTCGACCTAGGCTTCTTAGACAACCGCATTACGCTGGAAGTCAACGCCTACTATAAGTACACCAAAAATGGGCTGATTCAGCTGACCGAGCCGGCGACCACGGGCTTCAGCTCATACTGGAGCAACGGGGTTGAAATCAGCAACAAAGGGCTGGAATTTGCCCTAAACACGGTGAATTTGCGCAGCGCTGGTGGGCTGAACTGGACAACCAACTTCAACATTGCTAGCAATGCCAACAACATTGAGAAGCTGGCTACCCCCATCCAGTTTGGCAGCCGCAACTTGATTTTGCAGCAGCAGGGCACGCCACTCTACTCGTTCTGGGTATACAAGCAGCTGTACGTGGACCCGCAAACCGGCAATGCAGTGTACGACGACGTGGATAAGGATGGCAAAATCACGGCTGCCGACCGGCAGATTGTGGGGAGCATCTGGCCGAAGTTCTTTGGCGGGTTAACTAACACACTTACCTACAAAGGTTTTGACGCTAGCGTGCTGGTGTCGTTTCAGTCCGGCAACAAGGTCTACAACCACAACCGCTTCTTCGGCGAGGGCGGCGGGGCACGTGACGACTCGCGGGTGATTTTTGCCAGCAACCTAGCTCGCTGGCAGCAGCCGGGCGACATCACCGACGTGCCCCGGCCCGATGGCATCAACGTGAACAACTATCTCGACGGGGGTAGCCGCTGGCTCGAAGACGGCTCGTTTATGCGCCTGCGCAACGTGAGCGTGGGCTACACCCTGCCCGAAAATCTAACCAAACACCTGCTAGGCGGTACAGTGCGCCTCTACGCCCAGGGTACCAACCTGGTACTGCTCACTCACTACACCGGCCTCGACCCCGAGTCAGCGTCGAGCAGCGATGCCAACCAGCAAGGCATCGACCTAGGTACTCCGCCCCAGCCACGCAGCTGGCAAGTGGGGGTAAATGCAAATTTTTAACGGTCAACATTTTATGTCAGCTACTACTTTTCGCCAGCGCACGGCTATTCGGCGCCGGGCGGCGCAGTTGCGCCAGACCGTGCAGCTTTCAGTTTTCTCCGCTACATATTTGCGCAGCATCGCGCCCTTCCTGGGCATGGCGCTGGTGCTGGCCCTATGCGCGTGCAGCAGCTACCTCGATGTGCAGCCCCGTGAGTCGATTGCCGACGACCAAACTATTGTAGACCAGCAGTCGGCCGCCACAGCGCTCAATGGAATATACAGCGCCCTCGGTGGCAGCGGCTACTACGGCACTAGCTTCCAGTCGATTGGTTACCTAGGGGGCGGAGATATTCAGTGGACCGGCACGCAGTCGCAGGTGCAGGAATTTGTGAGCCACAACGTACGCGCCGACAATTCGACTATCAACACAGTATGGTCGAGCATTTACGCCACCATCAACCGCGCCAACCACGTGCTGGCCAACGTGCCCACCGTGAGCGACCCGCTCTTGACCAGCACGCTGCGCAATCAGTACCTAGGCGAGGCCTATTTCATTCGGGGGCTGGCTTATTTCGACTTAGCCCGTATGTTTGGCGGGGTACCGCTCATTTTGCAGCCCACCCGCACGGCTACTGATAACCAAGGTATTGCTCGCGCCAGCCAAGCCGACACCTACGCCCAGGCCCTGCGCGACCTCGATGCAGCCGAGCCGCTGCTGCCTACCCCCGCTACGGTGGCTACCAACGACCGCTACCGCGCCAGCCGCCAAGCCGTGTGGGCATTGAAGGCCCGCCTCTACCTCTACCAGGGCAACTGGGCGCAGGCCGAAGCCTACGCTACACGACTAGTGAGCGACCAGGCTAATTACCAATTACTTGCGCCGTTCAACGCTTGGTTTGCCAATAATGCGCGGGGCACGCGGGAGTCGATATTCGAGATTTTCTACAACGGCACCACCGAGCTCAATACCCACCGCAGCAACTGGCAGCCTACCACCAACGGCGGTACCCGGCAGTGGGCTCCCAACGCGAGCCTAGTAGCCTTGCTCACCACCCCACCCAACAACACGACCAACGGCCGGAGCACGCTACTTGCCAACGCCGGTACTACCTGGTACGGCAACCTCTACTACCGCAACCCCGGCTCGGACCCTAGCTACGTGCTGCGCCTGGCCGAGCAATACCTCATTCGGGCCGAGGCGCGGGCGCAGCAAAATAACCTCACGGGTGCCCTAGCCGACCTGAACGGGGTCCGCACCCGCGCTGGACTGGCAGCCAGCGCCGCCACGTCGCAAACTGCTATTCTGCAAGCTATTGAGAGCGAGCGACGGCTAGAGTTTGTCTTAGAGCCGCACCGTTGGTTCGACCTGGCGCGCACCGGGCGGGCTACTACGGTCTTCCCCGACCCACTGAGTAGCGGAGCACCCTTGCCGACGTTCCGACTGCTGCTGCCACTGCCCATTAGCCAACTGCAAGTGGATGCGGCATTGGTGCAAAACCCTGGCTATTAACCTCTAGCTATTCTTCTGCCATGTCTTACCAGCTTAATGACCAACCAGCGGCCACGCCCAGTACGCAGCGCGATGAATCGGGCTTTCCCTCGGCCTACTTTTTTGCGCCGATGAGCAACTCGCCTGGCGGGAGCAGCGCGCCGGAAACAGCGCGGCCACCCTCGGCTACCCTAGGGCCCGCGCCGACTGCGGCACCTAGGGTAGCCGAGGGTGCCGAGAAGGCGGCGTTTCGCTTCTTCTTCTTGTATTTCTTCCTGCAAGTGGTGCCGCTCGATTGGAAGTTTTACCGCGACCTAGGGCAGCATTGGGCAGGGCTATCGCTCGGAGACTTATTTCGCGTGACGCACTACACGCCACGCTTTTTCGCTGGGCCCGACACCTTTGCCAACTGGGGGGTAGTGGCGGCCATCGCCGTGGGGGGCGCTTTACTGTGGGGGATACTAGCTCGTAATCGCAGCGATTACAACACCTTATACTACTGGCTGCGGGTGCTGGTGCGCTATCGCTTGGCGGCAGCCCTACTGGGCTACGGCTTTCTTAAGCTCTTCCCGATGCAGGCCCCTTTGCCCTCGCTCAGCCACCTCAACACGCACTACGGCGACCTAAGCAACTGGAAAATCTTCGCCCTAAGTTTGGGCATCGTACCGTCGTACCAATCGTTCCTGGGGCTGGTCGAGATACTCGGGGCAGTACTGCTGCTAAACCGGCGCACGGCCAGCACGGGCGCCTTTCTGGTGCTCACGTTTTTGGGCAATGTATTCCTCTCGAATCTCGCGTACGAAGGCGGCGAATATGTGTACAGCTTCTACCTCATCACGCTCGGGCTGCTGGTACTCTGGTACGACCTAGCACGTCTCAACCGGCTGCTTACGTTGGAGTTGCCGACGCAGCCCAACCGCTTTCGCCTAGCGTTGCCGGCCAAGTGGCAGGCCAGCCAGCGCGTAGCCAAGGCCGCTTTCGTTCTGCTGTTTGTGGGGCTGTATGGGGTGAAAGCCTACGCGGCCTACCAGCGCGGTGCTTACCACTACCCCACCACGCCGGGCTTGCCGGGTGCAGCGGGCCTCTACAACGTGCGCGAGTTTCGGCTGGCGGGGCAGGTGCATCCCTACTCCGCCACCGACCCCGAGCGCTGGCAAGATGTGGTGTTTGAAAAATGGGCGACGCTGAGCGTGCGCTCTAACCAGCCAGTAGTGCTCGACCCTAGCAATACAGAAGTAATTCCGGCGCAAGACATCGAGCGCAACTTCGAGTTTGCGGGCGCAGCAGGTCGCCACTACTACGGCTACACCCTCGCCCCCGACGGCCAGACCTTGACCTTGCGCAACCGCAACCCGCAGGAAAATCGCCAGCCGCTGACACTGCACTTGGCCTGTCCTGATGCCAACACCATCACCTTGACCGGTACCGACGAGCAAGGCCGCGACCTATACGTGGTGCTCGAACGCCGCAACAAGAAGTACCTGCTCGAAGAAGCTGGCAAAACTGGCCGACGCGGCGGGCTCAAATTATAATTAGCGCAGGTGCCTTACCCTCATCTCTCTTCGCAAAGAAGAAGCAAGCCTGCCGACTTCTTAGGTCTGTGCCGGTCGGCTCCTCCTCTCTGAAAGCTCCGCGCCAAAGGCGAACTAGGGGCCGGGCGAGGAGCGCCACGCCTGCACAACCAAGTAATTACTCCTATAACTATGGTAACCAACACGCTTAATATCCCTCTAGGAGCTTTTCCCCTCGCGCCGCCTGCCGCGACGGGTCGCCAGCCCTGGCAACCTTGGCAGCGCGTGCTGTTCCGCATTGCGTTTCCGTTTTTCGTGCTGCTATCGCTGCCTAGCGATGTGGGCTGGTACAAAAATCTGGTCACGATAGACTGGCTGCACGGGCACTACCGCGACGTGTATGACATCGCCCGCTTCTCGCCCACCTTCTTCCTAGGCGGGGGCGGCGAGGGCAGCGCACCGCTGCTACTGGGTTACGACAAGTGGTTTATCGCCCTAGGTATCGCCCTGGCCATTGGGCTGATATGGACGCTACTCGACCGTAAGCGCGAGGAGTACGAAGTGCTGTACTACTGGCTGCGCGTAATCGTGCGCTTCCGGGCAGGCATCGGCATTATTGGGTTTGGCTTCACCAAGCTGTTTCCGACCCAGATGCCCTACCCCTCTATTGGACTGCTGAACAGCGACTTTGGCGACATGACTGCGCAGAAAATCTTCTGGCTGCAAATCGGGATTGTGCCGTGGTACCAGGTGTTTGCGGGGGTAGTCGAGACGCTGGCTGGGGTATTGCTTTTCTGGCGGCGCACCACTTTCCTAGGTGCAGCCCTGCTGCTGGGGGCGCTGGGCGATATTGTGTTCGTCAACTTCGCCTATGATGGTGGGGTGCACGTGTATAGCTCATACTTCGTGCTGCTGGCGGCTTTTCTGATGGTACAGGATATTCCAAATCTGTACAACCTACTCATTCGGGAGCGCTACACGGTGCCGCAGCATTACTATCCCCACTTTCGGGCGGCGTGGCAGCGCGTTGGCCGCCTGGGGCTAAAGGTGGTAGCCATCGGCATTTTCCTGGTGTATTTGACTTACCTCGAATACCTTAACTTCCGCTTCGACCCCTACAAGCAGCCCGCCCAGAAGGGGGTAGCCGCGCTGCGCGGGCTCTACAACGTCACGGAGTTTCGGCGCAATAGCCAGCTCATTCCGTACTCGCCGCTCGACAGCGTGCGCTGGCAGCAGGCCACCTTCGAGAAGTGGAGCAGCTTCACCTATAAAGTCAACCGACCGATGAAGCTGGATTTGTCGAACGGCGGCGGCTCGCCCATGCGCGACATCAACCGCACCTTCGAAACCACGGGCCTCGCCGGGGGCCAACGCGTATTCTACTACGACGCCGATACCATCGACCACACCTTGTATTTGCAAAGTAAAATCCGCACCGGCGACGACCGCAAGCGGCGGGGTAGCCGCCCAGTTGCGGCCGCCCCCGACAGCACACCACAGGGTAGCAGTATTGCAGCCAGCCACCCCAACGGTTACGGCGGCGATTCTGGCGGCAGCTACCTAGGCAACGATGTGGCCGAGCAGCAGGCCAAGTACCAAGCCTCACTCGCCAAATGGATTCCGGCGACGGCCCTGGCGCATATCGGCGACGAAACCACAAAAATCAATCCGCTAGCCATGAGCACGCGCCGCGTGCGCGGTATCCGGGCCGAGCAGCGCCCCGAAAAACGCGACCATCTGGTGCTCGCTTATACGGCAACTGACGGTGGCCGGCACGTTGTGCTGCGCGGTATTGATGAGCATAAGGACTCGCTGCTTGTCGTTCTTGACCGGGTTGACCGTAAATACACTTTGTCGGAGTCGACCCTCTCTGCCGGAGAGTATTAATCAGCGCTTTTTTCGGGCTGGCGGCCACCACCAGTCTTTTTTGCATGAGTTCTTCTACGTATGATGCCGTCGTTGTCGGGTCGGGCCCTAATGGGCTGGCGGCCGCCATTGTGTTGCAGCAATCCGGCTTGTCGGTGCTGCTGCTCGAAGGCAAAAAAGAGCTGGGCGGCGGCCTACGCACGGCTGAGCTAACGCTGCCCGGCTTCCGCCACGATATCTGCTCGGCCATTCACCCGCTGGCGGCAGCTTCGCCTTATTTCCAGACCCTGCCGCTGGCGCAATACGGCCTGGAATACATTACCCCAGCCGTGGCCGCCGCCCACCCGTTCGACGATGGCACCGCGGCAGCCGTGCTTAACTCCTTGCAAGCCACCGCGCAGAGCCTAGGGCCCGATGCGAATGCTTACCAAAGTTTGATGAAGCCCTTAATCGCCAGTTGGCCCGGCATCGCCAACGACGTGCTGGCCCCGCTGCATTTCCCCAAACATCCCATAGACATGGCCCGGTTTGGCCTGCCGGCCCTGCTGCCGGCCACGGTACTGGCCCGGCGCTTCAAGGGAGAAAAGGCCAAAGGCCTACTGGCAGGTATGGCCGCCCACGCCATTCAGCCGCTCAGCAACTTGACTACTTCGGCCATCGGGCTGGTACTGCTCGTGGCGGCGCACCGCGGCGGTTGGCCTTTACCAAAAGGTGGCTCACAAGCCATTGCTGATGCTCTAGTGGCGCACTTTCGGGCGCTGGGTGGTACTGTCGAAACGGGCACATTCGTGCGTTCGCTGGCCCAATTGCCCCCGGCTAAGGCCGTACTCTTTGACGTGACGCCCGCGCAGCTTTTGCAGATTGCTGGGCATAGCTTATCGAGCATTTACCAGTGGCAACTTCGGCGCTACCGCTACGGCATGGGCGTCTTCAAGGTCGATTGGGCGCTGGATGCGCCTATCCCCTTTACTGCCCCTGAGTGCGCCCAGGCCGGCACCGTGCACCTAGGCGGCACACTGGCCGAAATCGCGGCCGGCGAGCGCGCGGCGGCCCAAGGCCAGCACCCCGACAAGCCTTTCGTACTGCTAGCCCAGCAAAGTCTCTTCGATGCTACCCGCGCGCCGGCCGGCAAGCACACCGCCTGGGCCTACTGCCACGTGCCCAACGGCTCCCGGGTCGATAGAACCGACGCCATCGAGCGCCAGGTCGAGCGGTTTGCGCCGGGCTTTCGCGAGCGCATTATCGGCCGCCACACCTTCGACACGGCCCAGATGGAAAGCTACAACCCCAACTACGTGGGCGGCGACATCAACGGTGGCCTGCTAGATATCAGTCAGTTGTTTACCCGGCCGGCACTGCGGGCTTCGCCCTACCGCACTTCGCAGCGCGGGCTGTATTTGTGCTCGTCGGCTACCCCTCCCGGCGGCGGCGTGCACGGCCTATGCGGCTACCACGCCGCCAAGCGTGCCCTGCGCGATGTATTTCGCCTGCCAGCGCCACCCCTTTACCAAGCTTAAACTTCTCTCCTACTTCCTCCTTGTATGTCAACCATTTCTCCCGTTCTCACCAAGCGCGCCTTTACCCTGCACGAAGATTGGGTTGTCGTCGTGCTCGGGGCACTGCTCATCGCGCTGTCGCTGCTGGGCGTACCCTTCGTGCCCCCGGTTTTCAACTGGTCCAATGCGGCCGAACTGACCAGTAAGGTTTTCAGCGCTAGTAATATTCAGCTCATTCTTACCCAGTTTGTGTACCTGGCGGCGGTGGCTGGCATCGGGGCGTGGCTCACGGGTAAGTCGGTGCGCAACTTCGCCCTAGGCTTTCCGCTCGTGTACGGGCTGACGCTGGTGGCCCTGGTGGTGGCGGGTAGCGCGCAGGCGCGTGGCGTCGGGCTCGAAACAGTCATTTTCAGCCTGCTTATTGGGTTGCTAGTAAGCAACTTATTCGGGCTGCCAGACTGGCTGCGGGCCACGCTCACTACCGAGCTGTTTGTGAAAATCGGGCTGGTGCTGCTGGGTACCAGCGTCATTTTTTCTGATATTCTGAAAGCCGGCTCGCTGGGGCTGGTGCAGGCGCTGGTGGTGGTGCTATCGGTCTGGTACTTCGCCTTCTGGCTGTGCCGCAAGCTGAAGGTAGACGACGAGCTAACCATGATGATTGCCAGCGGCGTATCTATCTGCGGCGTGTCGGCGGCGATTGCTACGTCGGGTGCTATCAAGGGCGACCCCAAGAAGCTGTCCTACGTCATTTCGCTGGTGCTCATCACGGCCATCCCCATGATGATAGTCATGCCCTATGCCGCCCGTTGGATGGGGCTGTCGCAGGAAGTGACCGGCGCCTGGCTCGGCGGCAGCATTGATACTACCGGCGCCGTAGTAGCCTCGGGCACGCTAGTGGGCGAAACTGCTCTGAAAATCAGCACCATCGTGAAGTTTTCGCAGAACGTGCTGCTCGGCGTGGCTGCTTTCGCCATCTCGCTTTACTGGACGTATACCAACCACCCCTCGGCTCAGGACGCCGAGAAGAAACCCACTTTAGCCATTATCTGGGAGCGCTTTCCCAAGTTCGTGCTGGGCTTTGTGGCGGCGTCGCTGCTGTTTTCTTTCTTCATTTCGCCCGCTGCTACCGAGGCAGTGAAGGGTGGGCTGAAAAGCGCACAGGGCCTGTGGTTTGCGCTGGCTTTTACCAGCATCGGGCTGGAAACCAACTTCAGCGACTTATTTAAGCAAGAGAATAAGCGGCCGCTCTACGCCTTTCTCATTGCCCAGACGTTCAACATTTTCGTCACGCTGGCTATTGCCTCTTACTTATTTCGGTAGCCAAGCTAATAGCCCGGTAACCAAACCATACCCGTTATAAGGTGTAATGCCAATGCCCTCCTGGCGCAGCTAGCTGCTGCGCCAGGAGGGCATTGGTTTGGTAGGGCAGCGAGTAATCGCCGGGCTGGCCTAAGCCTGAGCTACACCAGTGTACCTAGGGATTCGCGGCTGAAGCCTTTCAGCTCCCCAGCGCGGCCCGCCTGGACTTTCTCTACCCACTCCGGCTCCACAATCAGCGCGCGGCCCACGGCCACGAGGTCGAAGTCGCCGCGGTCGAGGCGACGCAGTAGCTCGTCAATTGATTGCGCGTTGTTGGTCGAGGTTTCGCCTGCAAAGCCAGCAAGAAACTCGCCTGATAGCCCTATCGAACCCACCGTCATGGTGGTTTGACCGGTGAGCTTTTTCACCCAGCCCGCGAAGTTCAAATCCGAGTTTTCATTCTCAAACTCCGCTTCCCAGAACCGGCGTTGCGAGCAGTGAAAAACGTCTACGCCGGCCTCGGCCAGCGGTGTGAGCCACGCTTCCATTTCCTGGGGCGTGTGGGCCAGCTTCACGTTGTAGTCTTGCTGCTTCCACTGCGAGAGGCGTAGGCTGATGACAAAGTCTTCGCCCACTTGCCGGCGCACCTCGCGCACTAGCTCCACGGCCAGGCGGCTGCGGTCGGTTAGGTCTTGGCCGCCGTAGGCATCGGTGCGCTGGTTGAGGCCGGCCCAAAAGAACTGGTCAATGAGGTAGCCGTGCGCGCCGTGCAGCTCCAGGCAGTCAAAGCCGAGGCGCTTGGCATCGGCCGCTGCCCGGGCGAAGGCCGCGATGGTATCCGTAATATCGTTCTCGGTCATGGCACTGCCTTTCGGCTTGCCGGGCGCTACCAAACCCGATGGGCCTTCAAAGGGCTGCGCAGGCGACCAGCCCGAGTGGTGCTCGTTCATTACGCCCATGTGCCAGAGCTGCGGGCCGATTTTGCCCTCGCCGGCGTGTACTTCCTCTACTACGTGCTGCCAGCCGGCTAGGGCCTGCTCGCCGTAGAAGTGCGGAATATTGGGGTCGTTGGAAGACGCTGGGCGCTCTACCACTGTGCCCTCAGTTAGAATCAGGCCTACCTGGCCCTCGGCGCGGCGGCGGTAGTAAGCGGCTACATCAGCACCCGGCACGCCATTAGGCGAAAACGACCGGGTCATAGGGGCCATCACAATGCGGTTTTTGAGCTGAAGGGATTTCAGCGAAAACGGCGAAAAAAGAGCGTTGGAAGACATGAAGTAAGCTTTTTGTGCAACAAGACGTGCTGCTTACAACCCGTAACTAGCCCTCTTTGATTTGAAATAACCCGATGCTGCCAATAGCAACTTCTTGCGCTACAACCGATATCGCCTGAGTAGCTACTCGTTATAAAGTGTGCCTCCTTAAGAATCTAGGTGGTGTCAAGCAGCGCTAGTAGCGGCAAAAGCCTAGGTGCAGAACCTAGGCCGAACTGCCGGGCAGCCCCCTAACATGTGTGGCCCTCGCAACCGGCGCAGTCGCCATTCAGCAGCCTAGCTCGGCGGTGGCCACCAATTCCTATAAGACCGGGACCTAAGAGAGCCCGGCCGCCGCGGTGGACGCGATTAGTCAGCTAGCTTATCCAAAGTTGTAGCGTGCCCCGACTTGGAAATTATAGAAGAATTTGTCAATGAATCGGCCACCAAAGTCGCCTATCATGAAGTTTACTGGGACTTCAGCCGTAAGCGCTACGCGAGGAGTGAGGCCATAGCGTAATGCGGGGCCCGCTACCAAGCTGCCCCTGAAACTTGTGCCGCTATAAGGGTAGTCGTATTGCGTTTGGTCGCTATACGTGATAGTAGAAGTGCCTCGGCCAGCAGATACTAGAAAAGAAAGTCCCATTAAAGCATCGACCTGCAAGCGCTTGACTGCTGGCGTGAGCGTGTAGCGCAGCAGGACCGGAACGGTAATAAGAGTTGAGTGTGAATCAGAGGTGTAAACAGTGGGCAGGGACTGTCCATCGACTCTGTAAGAATAGCTAGAGGAAGAGTTACGCCACCCAACCGTTAGTCCTGCTTGCAGGGCTACCCGCGGCCTAAATTGCAAGCCAGCCGTCAGTGAAGGACCGAAAATGCGGGAGCTACCTGAGCTAAAGCTATTCAACATCGAGCCGCCTACTCCCACGTAATAGCGGGCTGGGGTGGTAGTGGTTTGCGCAACACTTACCACGGGTAGTACCCCAGCCACTAGCGCCACTAAGCAGAAGTTGTGTAAAGACATGACGGGTCAGAAAAAGGATGAAGAGGACTTGCGTAGAGTAGATGCTTTTCCAAGGTAGGGCGTTGCATCTAGTCCTCCCTTTTCATTCTGTCCCTGGAGTAGTACTTCTCTCACTTGGGGTGCAGACCACCAAGGCGAGTGTAAGCGCAGCCTCAACGAGGAAGTAGGCGACTGCGTTGCCCTATCGTTGGGGCTGCTGACGCAGGCTATCTGAGCAGCGTCTTAATGAGCGCGCAGAAGGGGATGAGTAAAAACCTATTGCAGGTAAAAGAAAAAGGCCCTCACATCGCTGTGAGGGCCTTTTCTGTGGTCGCATAGGGAAATTAATTTTACCCAGCCCTCCCAAGTGCTCCTACCAAATACCCGTTGATTTTATAACAGGATATATTTTTTTGGTGTGGCGTAGGAGGGCTTAGGACAGGAGGGAAAAAAACTGCCTCAGAAAATGCCACATTAAGCGGCTCGTCGACGGGGCGATTTGCGCATGAATTCCTCGACGAGTTTTAGCTCATCGACCCCTACGTAGTGGTTAAAGGCCTCCTCGGTCTGGTGGCCGGTGGCCTGCATGACCAAGCGGGCCGGTACGCCCTGGTAGAGCTTGCGCGTGACGAATGTTTTGCGCCCAATCTTGGTCGTTAGGTTGAGGCGCGTGATACCCACCAGGCGCTGCACCACCTTCAAAAACTCGTTGGTGCGGTAGCACTCCGGCACGAGCAGGTCGAAGGGTGTGCGGTGCTCGTAGCGCTCAGCCAGGGCCACGGGCTTGAATAGGTCGTCGTCGTAAAACGGGATATACACCGTGGCCTCGTTTTTGGCCGTGTTGTCGAGCACTATCATTTGCCCACGCACGTGCTGCCAGGCAGCGCGATTGGCATCGCTGATACGCATGCCGGTATAGCAGCATTCCAAAAACTTGTCGCGGGCCAGCTCTACGGTTGAAATCCAGGCATGTGCTGAACCCTCGTCCTGATGCTTACCGGTGGCGCGACCTAGCTCCTGGCGTAGCTCCAGTAGCCGCTCACGGGTGCTAGGGTCGCCAAAATCAATGTCGGCTACCTGGTGCAGTTCCTTCTCGCTGAGCGCATCGACAGCGCCCCGCTTTTTAGGTGCAGTAAATTTGCGGAAGTGCTTATGTACCTGCAAGTCTTTCTCGCCCTCAGCCCAGGAAAGAAACGTTTTCAGGCGTGTCACGTGCTTACCGAAGGTGTTGAGGCCTTGACCCAACTCATCAAGCATGTAGGAGCGGAAGTCCTGGTACCACGCCAGGTCTAGTTGGTCGAGGTACAGTGCGACTCCCCGAGCCTGCTCGTAGCCCAGGAACCGTTGAAGCGTAGCATTGAACCCGGCCTGGGTGGTTTTCGCCATCGGTTTGCCCGACTGGCCACGAGGTCGGTGTAACTGCTCCTTTATCCACTCGCGGTAGAGACTTTCGAAGGTGTTGGCGGCTGGCTGCTCTACCACCGCCGCCGCTGCCTGCTGCTCTACCACCGGAGCTAGGTGCAGCGCCGCGTCGACCGCAGCCTTTAATTCTTCCTTGGGCAGCTTGCGTCCCTCGCCGGTAGCCTTGGCCTGCGCGGCCTGAGCAGCTTCAGTGGCTCGGTTGAGGCGGGGGTTTATGGCAGCGTAGGGCGCACCGCGCACGGCCCGCACCTCATGGCCAGCGTCGTCCCAGTGCTCAGGGCGCACCACCGCACCGGTGCCCAGGCGCAAGCGGTTGCCCTCCCAGGTGATGGTAAGTTGGATTGGCGCTGTTCCATCGGCCGCTAGTGCGTCTATGCGCAATTGGCGGGTGATTTTCACTTAGTATTTTGATTGACTAGCTTTCTGATGGGGTACTCCTTTGTTCTGTCTCATTAATTGTTGAGACTTTATCTAAAAAGAAAGAAGGATTTGTGAGAGGCACGATAGATTCTCTTAAAATGCTATTGCCACATCGCGAATAGATAATGCCTCGAAAAGTAGAATAAGTAGAGCTTACCATCATACTAACGATTTCAATCGGCAAGTTCATTGATTCAATATTATCAGCAGATATATCATGGCCAATAACCTCGTATTCCATGCTAGCCACATATTGCATTAGTATCGTTTCTTTCTCGTGTCGAAGAAGCAACTTAAAATCAAAACCTATACTCATAAGACCTTTACTCACGTCAAAGTAAGTATTTATATCTATTGCATAAGTGGTTTCACTTCTAATGGTCGATACCGATAGATTATGGTCTTCATTTATGAAGAATCGTTTTTCTTTTATATTCGCAATACGATACTTTAACTGTGCCATGATCCGAATTGCTAAAAAGTGGATGCAAACGAAATGAACGTTTCATTATCCACAAACTGGTTAACAGGAATTAAGCTATGCGATGCCAAATCATATTTTGCTGGAGAAGTATTAACTTGGATATTTACAGATACGCTATCAGCATTAATGCAAAAGTCATAACCATTTAGATAATCAGTAATATACTCACTGATTTCTTGAAACTTGATATTTGGTGCTACTCCGACAGCTAGTGATAAATCAATTAGCTTAGATAATTTATGATCGAAGTCACCATTAAGAATCTGGCTAACATAGCCTTTAGTAACACCTAAGTGTTCGGCGAGCTGTGTACGTGTCCAACCCTTTTGCTCTAGATATTGCTCTACACAGTTGTAGAGCTCGCTTTGAATTTTAGTAAGCCAATACTCCCGGCTAGTGGCAAGTTCTTCGAAGGGGGTCATGGGAGGAAAGAGTTTGTATGAGAGATAGAATTGTAGTTCTGTGGCAAACAGAAAAAGTACCTAATTAACTGGAAATTAATTAGGTACAAAAACAGTGCTACTTCTGTAGCGATTCATAGTATTCCTTCTTGAGGCGACGTAGCCGAGCAATATCTTGCTTCTGGGTCTTTTTATTGCCAGCTACTACTACCACTTTGCCCTGCTGGCCAGGTCCCCCAGAAAGTTTGAACAAGTAGATACGCAGATTAGGGCTGCGAAACTCATAGTCCTTAATGTCACCGCTACCGCTTAACTCCTTATACTTGCTAGGAGCTAGTTTCTGCATTTGAGCGTGCAGTAAAATAAGTGTGTCCAGCGTCTTAAGTTCGGCAGCATGGGTTCCTTCGGCCTTGATAGTTTCTCGCCATTCGTCGTACTCACAGCGTCCATTTGTCTCAAGCTTGAAGATGGGAAACCGGATATGAGGAAGTTTGTCAAGGCCATCTAGCTTGCTTAAGGCAAATGTAGGCATAAAAGTTTAGTTCAAGCTAAACAACGTATAAGAGCCGCACTTGGTTGAGTAAATAGGTGTATTGCCATCAGCCGCTAATGCGTCTAGTCACAGCTGGCGGGTTACTTTCATGATACTACTGTTACCCCCCAGCTACCATTTCGCTTGCTAGGTTTCTTCAATTCAACAATGTCGGTAGCTAATCGAGACACAATATCCTCAAATGGTACATCAAACGATGCAGCTTTAGTAATTGGATCAAAACCATCTACGACAGTGTTTAGGGTAATTAAGCATCCTTCACCATTTTTAGAAACAGCAGCAATGGCACTTGTAGCAAGTAAATATTGCTTTTCGCCACTAGTAAGTTGGATGAATGATTTCATTAGAGATTAGGTGAATTTTTGTGGATGAGATTTTTGCAATTAGTTCATGAATCGCGGAAAAGCGCAATCAATGGATAAGTCTCATAGGACGATGAATGCTATATCTTAACTACTTCAGCTATAGCATTTACTAAATTCTCAATAAATTCAATCGCTTCTCGAGCTGTTGCCTCAGAAATACTGGTTTTACTCGTTAGCAATCCAGGGTCAATATCAGCTTCGTGAGCTATCTTATTTCTTCTCTGTACCAATAACTCAAGTTGCTTTTTAATTTGGTCAGCAGGTTTGCCGAGTTTTTTCGATACTTCTTCCCAGACCCTTTTGTCAGTAATGAATTTGAGCGCATCCGATACATTGCTAGGGCTTTGAAATGTTTTCCAGCTATGCTGTATGTATATATCACTGAGTAGCCAATCTGATGAAGAAGGATTAGCTAAGGCCGCCTGTACACTACTCATTTTTAGTTGAATATTCTTAAAACTATTGCTCTCAGGCCTAGTTTTAAGAAATGTTTCAAGTATACCTTCTCTGATTACGTGATGGATATAATAGTCAAAAGCACTAATAATTAAAACAATCTCAGCTCTCAAGATATCCGATATGTCAAGAGCTGAAGTTGTAAAATTGTTGATATTGATATACAATCCATGCATATCTCTAACGTGCTGGGCATTTCTTTCAAATTGCTGAATAGAGTTCATGCAACCTATGCTGTCATAGCTATGATTTTTTGAGCAAGATTATCAAACACCTTTCTAAACGAATGAATGCCTGTTTCCTGTCTTTCTCGCGCTTTTCCTCCACTTACAAGCTGATTAGCTGCTAACGCAAAAACAGGTGTTTGCGCTTTCTGGGAGTGAGCTATTAAGCTATTGAAGTCAGACACTTGCGTTAGGCAGTAATCAGTTTTCAATCCTACATCCTCATAAGCTTTCCTGTTTAGTAACATATCTGCATCCTTCAATACTGGCACTAGTTGATTTTCAATGGAGCTATTGATATCATTAATCCACTTTTGAAAAGCCTGCGACGCTTTGCCTGACCTTAGCCGATATTTCTGAATTATAACCCCTAAAAATATTGGCGTTTTCTTAGGATAAGGATAAGTTGCACCGGTGAACACGTCCATTTTTTGAGCAGCTACTGACCAACTGTTCCATCTAGGAATAATAGAACGTAGTGAATCAATAGCCATAACAGAAAAATAATCTGGTGAAGTAGGCACTATAAAATAGTCGCTAGTCATCAAAAAATTCTGGTTAATTGAGCTAACACTTGGGCTCATATCAAGTATTACATAGTCAGCTTTGTATTTCTTAGCTGTTTCTTGAAATAAGAAGTGAGCTGCACCAGGAAGATTTCTTAGTGTTCCTATAGTACCAGTAAGTTGTTGAGAAATACCTAATGTTATTTCATATTCAGCTAGATTGATGTGGCCAGGAAGTAGAAAAAGGCCAGGACGTCCTTGCACTTCTATGCATTCTACTGGGTCAATAAGCTTAGGCTGTGATTCAAAAGCAGGAGCAAGCCCATCTCTCAAATTATTTACTCCATGCTTTTGGTAAAATAACTCTAGTTCTGTTTTATTATAGCCTAAAATCAGGCCTGTTAAATTACATTGAGGGTCACCATCGACTATTATAACACGCTTTCCCTTGTCTGCAAGTATCCAACCTAAGTTGAATGTAGTGGTTGTTTTACTGACGCCACCTTTGTGGTTGAAGATTGCAATTACCTTGGCCATGGTGCTGTGTTATTATTAAATTTAATGAATACTATTTTCGCTTTAACTATTCAAAAAGTCTTCAGCGGATTTAGCACCACGCACTACTTTCATTCGTCCATTAACCCAACCAGGCACACTGTCACGTAAGTGACGATTATGCTCTGTTATATCTGCATTTACAAGTAGAAAATGTCGGTTAATTGAATCAGTAATAGATGCAATTCTTGCCTTGATTTCCTGCTGGAGTTGTTCGCTATTACCAATTGGGGTTTGATACTCCAAATCTCGTGTAATCAGCGTCTTGCTGCTTGTTTCCACCTGATTATTTTGAGAATCAAATAAGCCTACTAAATCAGTAGTGCCTGTTACTGCCCACGTTACACTAGCCACGTTTGGCTTATTTTCATCAATTTTTGCGCTGGGTTTTCCTAATTCTAAGCCTGCAACAATGTGACGTTCGATAATCTCGTTTACGACACGACGCTCATCTTTTGAAAGTGCTGCTTTACTTAGCTGAATTGACTCTTGGTAGGCAGCCTGAGCTTTTTGTGCCAAAAACTGTCGTACTGTTTGTGAGCGGCCACTGTTGGAAGGGTAAGGCATAAACAAGTGTGCTTGAAATCAGATAGTTATGAGTAGATAATTAAGAAGCTTCTCCTATGAGAGTTAAAACTTCTTCATAAGATTGGTTTACATGCGCGTCGGTATTCGTTCCATCCTTCTGTTTTTCAATAAGGGTAATAACAGCCCTGTTACTGACTTTAGTAATAGACGTTATAGCACTAACTGCTATTGATATAGTGACCTCATCGCCGAGATTACTGGGTAGGGTAACTTCAATAAATCCTTTCATGAGTGTGAATTGCTTAGTTTGAGATTGGTGTAAATCTTATGGCTCTATACCTTATTGCGGTCGGAAGCAGTAAAGCCCAGCTGTTAATTCCAACCGTGGTTTCATCCATTCGCTAAAATCATTTGTAGAAAAATCGCCATGATAATTTCTAGCTTTATCTAAACTCATTTGGAGGATGGCGATAATGTCTTCTTGCTCAGGCCATGAATTTGGTTCATCTGCTAGAGGCCATTGATTTTCAGGCCATTCGTTGATTATTTGAATCGCTCGCTCTGCTAGCTGGATAACCTTGTTGTTACCAGCATGCGCTAGAGCTAAGCCTGATTGGGCTTCTTCATAAATCGACTGTAGCTCAGCCCGTCGCTGAAGTAGGAAAAGCCTGGAAACCATAACTTAAAAGTCACTAGGGTCTTTCTTCCCCTTTAGGACCATGCTCTCTTGCAATTCAGCAATGAGGTTGTAGGCATCCCGATTAGCTTGTTGCTTGATATCGTTCCATAGTTTTTTGCCTGTGCCTAAAGCGTATAGATTACCTTGCTCTTGTTCTAGCGGCCCAGCTGAGAGGATATTTGCCGCACCACCAGCTTCGTGAGCAAGGTTCGTAAGCACGTACTTATATCGCCCATCCTTCACGTAAATAGTGAGTGTATGCCTCACAACGCCGGCATCTACTACTATGCCTAAGCTCTTGGTAGTGACCCTAGTCAGGCCTTTAGCTACTAGCTGGCCCGCCTCTTTATCATTCATCTGGATAACTGCATTAGCTGAGCGATAAGTATTGGCTACCCAGGCATGAGCACGCGTATACAGGTCGGCTTTGCTTACACCAGGTACTTCTACCACGCCCTGGTAAGCAATAAGTTTGGTTTGTGGGTCTACTGGTATGCCAGCTGCATCGGCTGCACGTTCGGCAGCTAATGCAGCTGAATTATAGTTAACCAATTTATTAGTTGGGGTAAGGTATAGGGCACCAGTACGCCTTACAATTACCCAGCGTGGTGAAAACTCACCTACTACCGTGGCATCATCTCCAGAAGACAAAAAAAAGCCCGTCTTTTTTGCGGTGTCAGCTGGTGTGCGGTAGAGTGGGGCCTGTTTTTCTACGCGATAGGTCTTGGCTGGGCTAGTTGCTTCGAGTTTTTGGCCGCTAGCCGCAAAGGGTAATGCTATAGAACAGAGTATAAAAGTAGTTTTCATTAACTAGGACGATTGGCGCTAGCGCGTAGTGCAGTGATGGTTTCGTCTTTTGATGCAATCACGGTATCCTTCATGGTGAGTTGAGCCCGCAGGTGCTCTATTTCCTTCTCAGCAATTACCAGCTTAGTCTTAATCTCATCATGAGCATCTGATGAAGTATTGTATTGCTGCTGATTAGTAGTGCCCGTATTTTGAGCGGCTACTGGACTCTTAAAAAAATTTTGGTTTCCAGCAATGGCATGACTGTTTTCATAGGTAGGTGGGATAAGCGGTTCACCGTTACCAGTGAGCAGCCAGTGTAAATTGGCCGATTCAAAAGAGATGCTTAGCTTCTCTAAATAGTCAGCATTAGGTTTTGAGCCCCTATTGAAGTAGTTGCGAGTAGTACCCTCACTCACTCCTAATGCCTGGCTAAATGACCTAGTGTCTAATCCAAGCTTTTCAATGAGAATTTTAAGACGTTGGCTTATAGGGCTTTGGGTCATTTGGCTTAATCATTCTGTTATTTTTATCTCATTTGAATAAATCATTTGAGACAAGCTTGCGTATGTTTGTGACATGACATGACAACGCACCGCAATAAAGCACGGGGCGGATGAATCGTGTCAAACACGATTATGCACGCCCCACTATCCAAAGAGCGACAGAGGTACTTCGCCTTAATGGCGCTGGTATGCGAGGACTTATCTCCTAGTGCTACCAAGGCTATCGACCGGATGGTGAAAAACAACCACGAAGCGTCTTCGGCGCAGCTTACTGCTGTGCGCAATGGGCGCAGCCCCAACCTAACCTGGCTTATTGACTTGGTGCGCGAGAGCTTACCTGACTTCCCTATTCCGACTGAATTACTGCCTGACTCGGTAACCCCGGCTCAGGTCGGCGTGCCCGTGCTGGACTTATAAAATCTATCCTTTCACCTTTCACAATCTCACAATGCACCTTAACACTGAGCCTGTTGGGCCTCAGCGTAAGCCGAATATTTTCGACTTTGCTGAACTCAAGGCTACCCTACTGCCTGATACCCTGGTGATGCTGGTACCGCTCGAAGAGCTGGACCGCCGGGCCAATGAAATCGACGCGACGCACCCGCGCTTTCGGGAGGAAACTCCTGTGGTTGTGGCTATCGAGCGCAATCGCCGTGCGCGCCTGAGCGGCTTACTGCAACTTTCAGTCAATAGCTTCAAGGTCGCCCAGTCCAATGGCTAAAGTACTGAGCTTCCCGACCCTTTCTCTGCAAGATGCTATTACCGGCAAGCGCGTGCGCGTGTCGAAGTTGGAGCCTGGCGCGGCCCTAGTGCCCCGTGCCACGCCCGAGCCCATCCTAGGGTACACCTATTCCAAGGGGCATCTGACGGTCTACGTCAGTGGTACCACGCCCATCTCCATGCGCTCAGCCGTGGAGGATGGCAGCACCGACCAAGAAGCTTGGCTAGTGGACAAACTGCCCCTGGGTATCAAAGAAATCGACCTCACCGACTGCCGGCGCGAATTCAGCCTGCTTAAAGCCGCTTAGTTATGGCCTTTGACCTTGCATCCGCTCAACATATTAAGGCCCTAGAGGCTAAGCTTGACCTCGTGCTTATGCAGCTAGCTACAAAGCCTGCTCCAGACGAGGAGCAATTGCTGAGCGTGCAGGATGTGGCAAACTACACCCACTTCGACCGCAAGACGGTGGAATCGTGGGCTAAAAAGGGCGGCTTCGACGAGCGCGGCAAGCTAGTGTACCTGCGGGCTTATGTGTTCAGCGGGCGGCTGCGCTTCAAGCGGGCCGACGTGGAGGCCTTCGGCCTAGGTGTGGGCGTGCTCACGCCTAGTCTCACTGGCGAGCGCCCTGAGCCCACCAAAGCAGCTAAAAAAGTTAAGAAATCACCTTCTGTAGCGTCAGAAAAGGCGCTACGTGTGGCCTAAGTACCCAAATCTAATCCTTTCAAATCTCACAAATAAGGAAATGTCTTACCACCTCATCTCTATCGACCAGCTCATGCAGCTCGACGTTCCCACCCTGACATATGCCCTCTTTCTATTTCAGAGAGAGCTAGATGGCACCATCAAGTGCTTGAATGAGACGCCGGAGTCTCGTACCGACGAGAAGCTGCTGGACGATTTGTCGCACCTGCTTACCCTGCGCAAAGTGTTTCGGTTGCGCGTGGAGGAATTGAAGGCTGAGGCTGAGGAAGCTAAGAAGGTTAAGGCTGCGAAAGAAGGCGTTGCATTAGTAAGTGCTCTCGGCTAATGTCTCAGGCACTCGTCATTTACACGCTACGGCCAGAAGGGTTTATTGCCCAGGCGTTTGCTCAGTTTCTGAGCACAGATAATCGTGTGGTGAAGCTGCTGCCACTCTCGGCGCTGCCTCAGCCTAAGCCACTGAGTTGGCTAGAGCAGAAGCGTGCTAAGCTGCAAAGGGAGCAGAAAGACTTGCGCGATGCTATCGTGGGGCTGGAAATGGGTATATCCCTGGCTACTGGTGCCCCGCACCGCTTTCCCGAGGGGCCGATGTGGGCAGCCGAGAAGCTGACCCACGAGCGCCGCTTGAAGGTAGTCGAGTGGAAGTTGGAGCAGTTGGATAAGGAAGGAGAACAAGCCGATGTCTAGGGCCATAATCTGTGTCGCTGAGGCAGATGCCAGTCTGTTTCGAGAATTACTCGATAGCACGGACCTGGTTGAGACCCACGGCGAAAATGCTTACAATACAAGCACTGGCCCCATAATACACTTCAGGTTAAAGGTTGGTATGGGCAACGGTATCAACTACTTCTACTTGGGTACGGCGTGGCAGCAACTCCTCACGGAGAAGCGAAAAGCAGAGGAGGCTAGCTCATGAGTGTGCTGCTTCCCCTGTTAGTCGGAGCCGCTTTAATGGCCGCTTTATCGGTGGCCCTGAACGGTGCATAGCATTAGGGCCCGCCCGGACCCGCTACGTGTCACTACTAATTAATTTCTTATGTCACAAGTAATTGAAAAGCAGCTCGCTCCTTCCGTTAAAACTTCACCAACCAGTGTCACTCTGGGCTACATCGCGCTAGTGCTCCTGCCGATTGTATTGAAGCTATTAGGGCTAACTCCCGTAGCCGCATGGCCTTGGCAAAAGGTCACAGTGACCCTTTGGTTGCCGTGGCTTATGACAGCGGCGATAAGCCTAATCGGGTGGATAGTGTACCTGGTACAAACTCGCCCAGGCCGGGCCTGAGCTGCTGCCACCCCACTGCTCCTGAGTTTCCTTCCCCCATTCCCCACCTATCCCATGAACGAGGTTATGTCACCGTCTTATCCGCTTCCTAGCCCATTCGCCCAAACGAAGCAAAAGCTTGAGGCCTTGCGCGACAAGCTGAATTACAATACTTATACGGCCCTGTTTGGTCGCACGGTAGATGAGCGCCAGCGTGCTGCTACCGAGGCGGCTACCCTGAATAAGCAAATAGAGTCTGCCTTAGGCGAAGCTTTCGATATCGCGGGCCAAGTGGCAAGTTTTGCCAGCTCCCCCTTGTCGAACGGTGGCCTGTACTCGGCCCTCGACAATTTTCTGTCCTTCATGGAAAATCCGGTAGCTGGAGCGGCGAGCACCGTGGCTGGCGGGCTGCCAGGGCTACCGGGCCGCAACGCACACTAAACACACGCCCTGTCCCAAGTGGGAGGAGCTGCGCCCTGGGTGGGAGTCCGGTGCGCTCTGCTGGCCGCGAGGTCGGACGGGGAGCAATCGCTCAGTATATAAACTGAGCCTATTCTTTTACAACTTACTTTATACTAACCATGTACCGTCCTGCATTTGTACCTAAGCTGCGCATGAACTTCGATAAGACCTGGGCCCAGGTTAAGCGCTTCATTGCCCAGCCTAACCTTATCAAGCCGGAGCTAGCCCCAGCACACCTGGAAGAGTTTCTGCACCCGCAGCAGACGGTTAAGCTGCCCCAGTTGCGCGGCAACCTCGTGCACTCGCTCAAGGAAATCGTGCGCATCATGATGAACCAGTGGGCCAACGCACGCACGGCCATTAACCTGGCCATCTTCACCACCCGCACTTCCATTGCGAAGGCGGGGAGTAACCGTGACCCGAAAACGGGTTACCGCCACATCATGGCACTGATTGAGTACGGGTTTCTGCGCGGTAAAGTGCAGGTAAAGGGCGGCCTTCAGCTACTGCTGAATCCCGCCCTTTTTGTGTTCGATGCGGCCCGTGTGGTGGCCGCTGCGGCCCTCGAAGCCATTGAGCCAGCATCAGCCCCAGTAGCCGCTGTGAGCCCCGCTCAGGGCCTCGCTAGCCTCCTGGCTGCTGCTCAAAATTTGAAAGGCAACATGTGGAAAACTTCTTAAAAAACCCTATGCGGGCATTTTCCCCATCTTTATAGAATTGGGGCTTTCATAAATACTATGAATGATAGGAACGCCGGTTCTCGGCCGACTTATCCACACGCCACTCGTCAATAAGTCGGGGCTGGCTGAAAAAAAAAGAAGGGGCGGGCCGCGCTGAGCGGGCCGCAGGCACCCGCACCACCGCACCAGGCGCGTGGGTAGGGGCCGCTTTTGCCAAAAATTTTAAAACCCTGCCACGTGTCTACTCCCACCCTCACGAAAAAGGCCGCCCAAGCAGCCGATAAGCAGATTTCGTTGCTCAGCATCATGGCCAAGCTAGGCCACGCACCAGCTGGCCCACCGGCAGCTGGCGGCAACTACTACTACACCTCCCCTTTTCGCCCCCAAGAGAAAACGCCCTCGTTCGTGGTGTGCGGCCCCAAAAACGTATGGTCTGACCACGGCGCAGCACCCACCAAGCCCGGCAAGAAGTGCGACGGTGGCGACGTGCTGGAGCTGATTATGCGCCTGACCGGCTTCGAGCTGCCGATGGCGCGGCTCACCTTACGGGCCTGGGCCTCCGACTTGGCCACGCCAGCTGAGCTAGCTCTACCAGCTGCTTCCCCAGGTGACACCTACGTGATGGATAAAGTCACTTTCAGCGACGTGCGCGTGGAGCCGCTGACCTGGAAGCCGCTGGTAGACTACCTCACGAGTCGCGGCATCAATTGGAGCCTGGTGCAGCGCAGTAACCGCACCCAGGCCCACTTGCAGCAGATTTTCTACCGCACCAGCACGAGCGTGCGCGAGAAACCCTACTTCGGCCTGAGCTGGAAAACGAGCGCCGGCTACGAAGTGCGTAGCAAGAACTTCCAGGGCACTGTCGGCGGCAAGGGCCTCACGTGGTTGCTAGGCCAGAAGCGGGATGAAGTAGTAGTGTTTGAGGGCTTTATCGACTACCTCTCAGCTCTGACCTACTACGGCCAAACCTACTTCGAGCAGACGGTTCTCATCCTGAACTCGGTGAGCATGCTATCGGAGGCCTTGCCAACACTGATGGAGGCCCGGCTAGTGCATTGGTTTGGGGATAACGACATGGCCGGTGAGCGTGCCCTGTGGCTGCTCAAGCAAACGCTGACCCCATCTAGGGTAAAGGCGCACAATGAGATATACCGCGGCTTCAAGGATTTTAATGACTTCCTGACCAAGACGCCGCCGACCAAACCGCTGCCCCCCAAGCGGGCCGAGCCCAGCAAGCTTAGCCAAACTTCGCAGTACTGGCTGTGGGTCGTTTTCAACGAACGCGCACCTGGCGCAACGGAGGCCTCCGGCAAGAAACGGATGTGCACCTTCTACTCGTGGAGCAACAACGTCGAAGGGCTAGAATACCTGCGGGTGCTGCGCAACCGCCTCGGGCACCAAATCGGCTACTACCGCTTGTGCGAGCGCACCCACGGCCGGCAGTACAAGATTTTAGAATGGGCCGGCGCTTATCAGCCGCTGCCCGTTCCTCCCGCCACCGCTCACCCAGCCGAGTCTGTAGCGCAGTAGCCTGCGGAACGAGTGGTATTTTTCCCAGATAGAATAGACAGCTCAAAAAAGCAGTAATAAATTACTACTTAATACCTAAATTGCAGTCTTATATAAAATTACCTCGCTCTATTATTCTGCTTTCTTTCGCTTCTTCTCTTCTTTACACGCTTACATTATGGTAGAATTTACCTCCTTACTCACCGAATGGGAAACCGAAATCCAACAGTTGGAAGTGGCCATTCAACACGAGAAGACTCGTCGGCAGCAGCAGCAGTTGCGCCTACGCCTGCGCAAAGCTTGCCAGTCGAGGCAATTACTCGCTGGCCTGAGTCAGCAACTGCTGGCCTAATATGCGCCTGCCCCAGCTAGACCAAAAAATCGAGCTGTATTGGAGCGAAGCTGGTCTGCTGACGGCGGCCATCGCCGAAGTGGTCTACGGGCAAGCTTGGCCCCAACCACTCACCAGCGTCTTAGCCCTAGGGGCCTTATCGCGGGTGTACAAGCGCGTAGCGGCCCGCGCTGCTATGGAGCAGGTTCACGTTGGCTTGCCCACGCGCCGCCCTTGGCGCCTGACGCTTCGCTACGATGAGGTTGCAGCCCTTATGTATATCCTCCCCACCGCGCCAGCCGCCGGGCGCGTGTGGGGAGAAGTGCAGCGTGTGAGCTTGAACCTAGCGCAAGTTATGAACCTGAGTCAGTTCTAAGACTTAAGGTTAGAGACCCGCTAGATACTTTACCTCATAGCCGCTGATAAGGTCAGCAGCTTTCGCAAGGTTCACCCTCCCCTCTGCATACAGCTCAAGTACATACTCTTCATATGTGGTAGGAATAATAAGCGTGTTGAGCGAATACAGATAGTCTGCGCTCAATAGTTGACGTTGTTTTTTCTCTTCTTCCATAAAGGCAAATGCCCCAACTGACCGCCAGTTTAATAGGTAAAATAGGTATAAGTTGACGCGAGCTGCTTAAAAGTAAGTAGCAACTACTGACTATTACCTAAGTGCAAACAAACTTTTAAAGGCAGCAGCTAACCGCCTATTCGATTGTCTGCCTACTTACCGTGTGCAGGCTGTTTGTCTCAAAATAAGTATTGCCGAAAAACACCCCGAAAACGGCCCCATCCGAGCCGTTTTTTTTCTTCACTTTTTGTCTCTCAAAAACCAGGTGGATAATTTGACACAAACCCCGGTGCCGGTGGTGCTCTTCGCCCGGGTGAGCAGCGAAGTCCAGGACTTCGGTCGCCAGCTGCGCGACCTGGAGCGCCACGCCACCCGCGCCGGCTACCACGTCGTGGCCACGATATCCGAAAAGCTCTCGGGCTCGCGCCGCAGCCGGGCCAAGCGCCCTGACCTCGACCAGCTGCTGACGCTGGCCCGCACGGGCCTGGTACGCATGGTGCTCGTGACCGAACTCAGTCGCCTCGGCCGCCGCGCGCGGGAGACGCGCCAAGTGGTCGAAGAACTAGCCGACCTGAAGGTGTCGGTTTTTGCCCTCAACATCCAGCTGGGTTCCCTACTGCCCGACGGGAAGCCCAACCCAATTGCGCGCCTGGTGATGACAGTGCTCATGGAAGTAGACGAGATGGAAACCGAGCGCCTAGGGGAGCGCATCCGGAGTGGCCAGGATAAGGCGTTTGCGGCCGGTGCTCAGAAGGGCCGACCGGTAGGAACGACCCAGGACGAAGGGAAATTAAAGAAAAAATATCCTAAAGTGGTCGATTATTTGCAGCAAGGGCTGACTGTGCGCGAAATTGCTACGTTGTGCGGTTGCTCCACAAATACGGTACTAAAGATTAAGGCTTTAATGCAAGCCTCAGTCTCTGTTTCGTCCTAATTGCTGCTGGTTTCATTCCCACCTTTGATGCGTAATCCTTACCCCTTATTTGTGAGCAAACTTCCCATCTTCGCTATTCCCGTGCGGCCGCACGTGCGCCAATTCATGCTGCTTGAGTACGGCGTGGAGCAGCCGCACGCGGTGCACCAGAACACGTTTATGGGGCGGACGATACGCATGAAGCTCGAAAAGCAGCCCTTTCGGCAGCTGCACCGCAGTGAGCAGGTCGAGGGTACGTCCTGGCACTTCACGCTGCCCACGGCTCTCAAGCACTACACGCTCACGCTCGAATCGGCTCGGGAACTGGGCGAGATGTTTGATAAGCTGTTTAATCAGCAGCTTATTATGTGGGTCAAGGCGCAGGTAGCGGCCACGGGTAACGAACGGGCAGCGCTACGCAGTTTCTGTAAAAACTATGATATCGACCCCAGCGATGCCGATTTGGAAACGCTGCGCAAAATATACCGCGACTACAAGGATAAAGTGCTGCGTGAGAATGGCCAACGCCAACTGCTCTACATGCCAAACGGGGCAGATGAGCTGTTTCGCGCCTTTGCAATTGCGTCCTAAAAGGGGGTAGGGGCGGGCCGTTCCTTTGAGTATGGCAACCTCTCTTACTGACTTTATTCAGGTCTTCCGCGACCTGGCAGCCGACCACGTGGCGCTCAAAGGCTTCGCGCACGGACCCGTCACGCGCATCATTGCCGGCAGCCGTAGCGAGAACGACTACCCCTTGCTCTGGCTCGAAACGCCCACCCTCGGGCTGCTTGACAAAGACGGTACCGCGCCCTTCGGGCAGCGCAGCAGCGCCTTTGTGGTGCTTCAGACTGCGCCCAGCGATGACTACCAAGCGCAGGATGCGGCCTGGGCTCAGACCGAGGCCATTGCCCTCGACGTGCTGAGTCGACTGCGCAAGGCCCACAAGGAGCACGAACTAGTGCTGTCCTCGCTCGATGGCACGCAGCTCGAGGCGGTGGCCACACTCTCGGTGGCCACTGAAATCGGCTGGCGCTACGAGTTTAGCCTGGGTGACTATGTGTCCTTGAAGTACGATAAAGACCGCTGGAAATAATGTTAATACCTGTTAGCGTCAAATGGACGCGCATTTACGATAATCCCAGCGGCGGCCTCTACCGCGGCGATGGCCTCTGGTTTGATACCGACTCGCGGCAGATTGGCACCCATTCGCAGCAGCGCAGCCGGGGCACGCTGGAACCAGTGCCCACCGAGGTGAAGCTCGTGGCCGGCGACTTTCTGTGGAACACGTGTGAGGCTAACTTCGTGCTCGTTACGTGGTACTATGATGGGCGCTCAGGCACTACGGTCACGCAGGAAAAGGACAGTGCCACGTGCGGCTACACGCCCCCGGCTACCTGTGACCTAGGTACGCTAAGCGTCACCCAGACCCCCACGGCCACGGGGGCCACCTTACTAGTTATTTTCAGCGGCAGCGTCAACGGTACGGCGTACTACTCGCTTAATGGGGGTGCTGAGCAAACCAGCCCGCAGCTGCTGCGCGTGCCCGTTGGCAAGCACAAGGTCAAGCTGCGCGACGATGGCCTAGCGGGCTGCGAGCGCGAGGTGGACGTGGAGATAAAAGGGGCTTCGACGACCCCGGTGTTGCCCCCCGCGCCCAGCGGCCCGGCGCAGGCCATCGACTTTGTTGCGCAGCCCCTGTGGTATCCGCTCACTGGCCAGCCAGTCGGAGCGCTAGTTGAGTTAGAAGTGTGGGCCGAAAGTGCGCACGGCCGCGCCGATTATCGCTTGGTGCTCGCGCTGAGCAAGCGTGTGGATACCGCTGGACAAGTAGCCTTTCGACTTGATACGCTGCTTTTTCCGCTGCTCACGGCCTTTGTGCCGCCCGTCACGCCCACGGGCACCCTGCTTTGCGAGACGAACCTAGTTAATTACTATGTGCGTACCAGCGTCACTTCGCTGGATATAGCCCAGCTGCCGGTACACGCTGTGAGCCCCCTGCGCACTGCCCTGCGTGGGGGGCTGCCCGCCGAGTGGCAGGAAACGGATTACTTCTCCTTTCGCCTCAGCGCCTTTGCTGCCCCCGCCTTTCTGAGCTGGCAGCCCACCGGCCCCGGAGCCTACGCGGCTGGTCAGGCCAAGCCCGTGGTGCGCACGCAGCCCGAGTGGTTGTTCTTCTCTTGTGAGCTGGGCCTGGCGAGTGTCCAGCTGCAAATCCGCCGCACGTACTCGCTGACCGAGGGCGGCACGGCCACCGTAGATGTTGAGCAGTTGACGCAGCCCCCGGGCGGCTGGGCTCAGCGCCTGCTAGCCATTCCGCTGGAGCCCAGCCGTAACGGCTTCAACTTTATGAGTGTGCGCGTGGAAACGGCCGCTGGCGTGCCTGTGAGCCAGGAGGCCCGCTACCGTTTCGTGCAGCCCACCCCGCGCACGCGCTACCTGCTCTTTACCAATTCGCTCGGTGGTATCGATACCCTGCGCTGTTCCGACAAGGCCCGTTTAGAAGTAGGCCTGGAGGCCACCACCGAGAAAGTGGAGCGCCCACTGCGGCTTGGTGACCGAGGCCCGGCCGCTGACCGGCAGGTAAGTGACCTCACGGCCAGCCGCAAGCTCCGGCTGGCCATTGGCTGGCAGCTACCGGCTGAGCTGGACTGGCTGCAAGAACTCGTGCTCGCCCGCGAGGTGTGGCAGCAGGTAGGCGCGCAGCTGCGCCCGCTCGACTGGCCCAAGCGCAGCCTAGTGCCTTATTCGGATGAGCCCGGCCTGCGCGGGCTACTGCTCGAGTGTGATTACGCTTACGCGCCCACCGCTTACGCCCCCGTAAAATATGCTTGAGCTGACCAGTGACGAGCAGCCGGTACACCTGAACCCCGGCACCAGCGTGCAGCTGGAGTATAATTCGCCGTTGTTCGACGAGGATACGATTAAGGGAGCTTTCTCCTACTCGATTAGCGTACCGGCCCTACCCAACGGGCCGCTGTACGAGTTTCCCGAGCGGCCCGACCGCGCCGGCGAGCCCGGCGCACAGCTGCCAGCGGAGCTAAGCTTGGATGGGCTGCCCCTGCTCACCGGCACCCAGCGCGTCAAGTCGGCCTCAGCCCAGAAGTACAGCATTAATCTGCAAGCGGGGCTGAGCGGGGCGAAGCTGAGCGGGCGCCAGCTGAGCAGCTTTACCTATGGCGGGCTGCGCTCGGTGCCCCGCAATGAGCAGCGGGGCTTTGACGGGGGAGGAAACCCGTTGTACGTGTCGGGCCTGACGCTGCACGCCAATGAGGTGGTAGTGGACCCCGATTCGTACCCCTACGTGTTTGCCCCGCTCCGCAACGAGTTTGTAGAGCCCCAGCCCAATCCGCTGCCCGTTGACCCCCTAATATACCCCGGCGCTACTGTTAATGCCTGGTACGTCTTTGGGTTCGAGTATTTTGGGTTGCCAGCTGATGGCACCTTTTCCTACCGGCTGGAATCCTCGCTAATCACTGGTATTGCGGTGATTAACGCAAATCCTCCCTATTGCCCCTTTCCGCGCTTGCGCTACGTGCTGCAATGCATCTTCGAGGAAAGTGGGTTGCAGGTAGACGTGGCTGAGCTACTGCCTGGCGAGTTGGGCGACTTGGTAATTGTCAGCAACGCGCACCTCGTGGACAAGGGTGACCTGAATACGTTGCAGTTTAGCTTGGCCGACGTGCTGCCAGCGCTGACGGTGGCCGAGCTACTGGCTGCCTTGCGGCAGGATTACGGCATTGTGGTCTACCAAAACCCGCTGACCAAACGGGTGCGCTCCTGCTACCTGCGCGACCGGGTAGCCCCCAACGCGCAGGGGCAGGAGCTGACGAGCCGCCTGGTTGGCGGACCGGAGGTGACGGTAGCAGAAGCGGTAGGCGTAACGCTGACCTATCATGTGGACAGTGAAGACGAGCTCACAAAGGAGCTGCTCAGCAAGCAGCCGGATGCCGCGCTGGTTTTACCGGAGGTAGCCACTGCGGCCGACTTGCCCACTACGGCTATCCTAGGGGCTGATAATCCGCAAACGGGTCAGGCCCGCCTCGTGCGCGACGAAGGGATTTACTACAGCTGCACCGTGGGGTATTTGTCGCTCACTGCCGTATCGCTCAGTTGGAAGCCGCTAGCAGACTCCTTGCCGGTGATTCAGGTAAGCGGCGGGGGCGATGAGCAGGCGCAGGCCACGTGTTTTACTACCACACTGCCCACTCGCTTGCTACTCGATATAACTAGCCCGGTTTTAATTTCGGTGCCAGCCCTCTCGCAGCCACCCTACCGGGCTGACCAGAGCACCGTGGCGCGTAGCTCCAGCCTGCGCCTGTTATTCTATAATGGTCTTCAGCTGGCTGGTGACGGGGTGAGCCAGTGGCCGCAGCTCTCACACCTGAGTCCAAGCGGCAAGCTGAGCGTGCGCCTGGCCGGTACCCAGGGCACCTACGAGCAGCTGCTTAAAGAGTGGCTGCCGGTCAAGCTACGTGGTACCAGCTATAAGCAATCGTTGCTACTCTCCGCGCTCGACCTCTCCCGGCTCGACCTGACACGGCAACTCTGGCTCGACGGAGTGGCGTACCTGGTGAAGAAACTCTCGGCCACGGTACCGCTCAAGAAAGCGGCCACCGTGGAGTTGGTACGGCTCTAAAAACGGGGCCACGTAGTACGGCAACTGCGTGAAAAAGGGCACCACTTCTGAAAAAATAAATTTGCCAGTTTCGTCCCAGGATTTGCCAGTTCCGTCCCAGCCCGGCTGGGTGGGGTCGGGAAGGTAGTCCGGCAGTTGCCAGCCGCCCACTTGGAGCTTTCCAGGTAGCGGCTGGCAATTGCCGCTTTTAGGCCCCTTGCTTACCGGCCTACTACCCGCTGGGCCAATGTTGCTCTTTGGGCGGCATGAAAGCAATTTTAACTTTAAAGCGGAAGCCATCCGCTAACGGCTGCACCATCGGGGAGCTGTCTTACAATGGCAAGTTCTTCTGCTACACGCTGGAAGACGTGGTGCGCGTCGGCGAGAAGGTGCCCGGGGCCACAGCAATCCCGGTCGGTCGCTACCCCGTCACCATCGAGCGCAGCCCCACCTTCAAGATCCTCACCCCGCGCCTGCACAACGTGCCGGGCTTCGCTGGGGTGCTCATCCACGCGGGCAACTCGGCAATTGACACCCGGGGCTGCATCCTGGTCGGCCTGGCCAAGCTGCCGAGCAACGTCAAAATCTACAAGTCGCAGGATGCCTTCCAGGCGCTCATGGCCAAGCTGCTCGATGCCTCCAGCATTGAGCTAACCATCGCCTAGGGATGCTGCCGCTCCTTCCCTTACCGCCCAACGAGTGCTTCAACACCGGGGGCGTGCGCGCCCTGCGGGTGTGGCCGGCCAGCAACGTGGTCATTCCCTTCTACGCGGGTAGCATCCTGCGCACGGCCATTACCCTGCGCGACCCGCTCAACTACGCCGATATCTGGTTTCTGCCCGACTCGGCCGGTTTCGTGGAACCTGAGGATACGGACGCCCAGGGCGACGTCTACAAGCCCAGCCTCACGCTGGAAGTGCCCAAGGACGCACCCGACTTGCAGGAGGCAATTGCCCGCCTGCGGGCCGTGCGCCACGTGGTGGCTGCCTACGAAGATGGCAACGGCCTGACCAAGCTCGTGGGTACGCCCGACCACCCGCTGCGCTTCTCGGCTGGCCTGGAGACGGGCAAGCGCCCCACTGACCGCAATGGCTACCCGCTGGTTTTCGCCGGCCAAACGCCCCAGCCCGCCCCCTTTTATCTCACGCAGTCCCCAGGGCCGGCGCCCCGTCGTGGCGCCTTCTCGGCGGGCTTCAGCTTTGGCTTCCACTAAATGGCACAACTTAATGACGCGCAGCTGCTAGCGTTCATCGCGCAGTACCTGCCCAACAACGATGACGAACTGATAACCCCCTCCATCCTACGCTTGGTGCTCGCGCAGCTGGTGGACTCCAAGGTGAGCGCGGACGTGCTGGTGCAGTTTGCTAAACTGGCGAGCCCTCGCTTTACGGGCGTGCCCCAGGTGCCCACTGCCCCGGTGGGCACTAATTCTGACCAAGTGGCCAGCACGGCCTTCGTGCAGGCTACGCTACTGGCAATTGCTGGTGGTAAGACGCTGAACGAGCTGGTGTTGCCGCAATCTGTGCAGGGTGGCAATTGGTACCTAACGAGTAGCGGTATTTGGGAAGCTCGTAGCTCCTTCAATGCCCAGGCTAACCCAATTTCTGGACCCTACTGGCGGCTGGTAGCTGGCTTTGCGGGCCAGCTCACCACGCTGCCGGTGGCCAGCCTCAGCGATGCCACCGACGCGGGCCGGGCTATGCTCACGGCCCCGAGTGCGGCGGCGCAGCGCGCCCTGGTTAACAACCCGCGGATTCCGGCCGGTAAGTATGGGAGCCACCCTGGCTTCGAGACAGAAGATGGCCCAGCTGGCTCCTGGGCCTGGGTGATTCAGGCGATTCTGAAGCTGAGCAGCACCCCCTTAGTACCAGCACTGGCCGCAAAGCCTGCCGCACCGACTGCTGGCCAGGTGGACGATATAGGCGACATCTTTAGTTTTCTGCCTAGCGTCGATGCCCCTAGTTTCGCCAGCCACAAAGTATCAGGGCTGCCCAACACCACGGGCGCGGAGTGGTTGAGCCCCGCCAATAGTTACGTGCAGAATGGCCGCATTTGTGTGCGGGTGGCGGGCACGGTACCTGCCGGTGGCTTAGCCGTGTACGTGGGCGCCAGCGGCAGCGTGCCCGATGGGCACGTGCTCACTAATAATGCGGACTTCACCGCTAATAACGTGGTACCTACGGTGCTTGGTGCGCTCGCGGTGGACTTCGTAGTCGACAATGCCAGCCTGAGCCCCAACGATACGCTCACCTTCACGGCCAAGGCTAGTGGGGGCACGGCCCCTTATGAGCACTCGGTGCAGGCACTCGACCCTGCTACTGGTACCGTGACCGTACTCGGCACGGCCAGCACGGCTAGCTACGTCGGTACGTGGAAAGTGCCGGCTGGCGTGTACCTGGTGACCGATGCCGTAACCGATGCCGCTGGTGACTCGCTGGTATCGGCTACGCGGCGCGTGGTCGTGGTGGCGCCTGGCAGTGGGGGCGGGGCACTCGTGCCGGCGACGCGCACTCGGCTCGGTGGCGTGCGGATTGGCGAGGGCCTCACCATTACGGAGGAGGGCTTGCTCAGTGCCGACGCGGGTAAACTGTTGGAGAGCGACAATGTGTGGACCGGCCTCAATACCTACACCCAGTTACGCATTGCTAGTCAGTATGACAACACTGATGCCACAGTCCTGGAGCGGTTTGGTGATGGCTCCTTGTTTGCCTACAACACGAAGACCAATGAGGATGCAAATTTTGAGGGTGCGGATTTTGGCTCCTCGAAAGCGCCCCGTGAATGGTACTATTATTCCGACTTAGCTCAGGCCCTAGCAGAGTACCGCGATATGCCCGGCAAGCGGGTGCATTGGGTGCAAGGCGGCCTGACCAACCCCTACCGTGGCGGTGGCCCCAGGGGTTCTGTTTTGCGCCCGTATGGCTCGCTAGCTGAGGCTCTTAGCTATGCCCTTGATGGAGACACCATCATTGTTTTGCCGGGGGGCGAGGTGTTTGATTTTCTGGGCCGCCCCGCGTATGGCGGCTATACGCTTGTTGATAAAAATGTAACCATTATTAATTTCCCCGGTGTAGTGCAAAATGGCACCGTAGATGTGGGTGCGTTCCAAGGGGAGAGGCCGTTTAGGGTGTATTGGTACGGCGGCATTGTGACGGGCTCGCTTAATGTGTTGCGCCAATCGACCGGCGCCAGCACGTTCCTAGGGCAAGATATTCGGTTGGAGGGCGCAGGCCAATTGCAAGCCTTTGCCCTAGGCACCTACGGCGCACACCGCGATACCATTGAGTTTCGCAATACCGTATTCCGCCAAACGGAGGGAGCCGTGCAGGGGATACGCATTACCGGCCGCTCCGATGGCCCGCAAGTCCAGGATGTCATCTTTACGGGCTACGATTTTGAGAGTGTTGATTCTCCCTTTATCCGGTGGTTGGGCTCGGATGGCAATGGCCAAACAAGGCCCTCCCAAGTGTTTCTGCGGGGCAGTGGCCGGGCGGTGCGAGCCGATGGCGGCTCTTACCTGGATATTCTACCTACCACGCCCTTTAATACGCTGCTAACCGAGGCCCAGATAGTGGTCGATGAGCGGACCAGTGGGGGCGGAGGCGGTGGTAGTGGCACCAGTTACACCGACACCCAGGCCCGCGCCGCGCAGCTCAATCGCGTAGCGCCAGCTAATACCACCACTATCCGGCTCACGCCGGAGTCGCCTATCGACTACGGCACAGCAGCCAGTGGCACCTACACGGTGGATGGCACGAACTGCCTGGTGGGCAAGGAGGCCTGGTTCAACATCGGCCCCGGGGGCAGCGCCCCGGTTTTTGACAAGGCCCCTGCTGGCCAGCCATTTGACACGGAGCTAGGCCAGTTTGTGCCGGGCAAGCTCAACCGCTACGCCCTGCGCGTATTTCCTGACCGTATCGAAGTAACTAACCTGGCGAACTAATGAGTTACTACTTTGCCCGCCGTCGCCTAGCGAAATTGCGCGCCCTGGCGCCTGCTTACCCAGGCCTACCCTTCTACTTTGAGAGCTACGCCCCAGGTAATAATGCGTACCAGTGGCGGAACCTAGGCACGGCCGGGGGGGCTATTCTGACCGAGAAAGGAATGCCGGGCCGTGTGCTGTCCAACGAGGAGCTGCCCTTTTACCAGTATCCGAGCAGTGGGGCATTCGATACGTGGGAGTTACCCAATATTAGCGCAACTCCCTCGGATTACACCTTTTATGTGCTGCTGCGAGGCACGGATAAAGGCTTTGATAGCTCCGGCGTTGGGGCGTACGTCTTGGATTTCCAGAAACCTAATGGAGTAGACCGGACCATCTTTGGCTACTCGCGGCCGGATGGCACGGCGGAAATTGGCGTGTTCTACCAGAACGGCCAGTTTGTGAACCAGGGCGTGGCGCCTCGCGCTGAGCCGGGCACCATCAAGGTATTTATCTGGGTATGCCAGCAAGGCCAACCCGTGCGTGTCTATGACGAAACCAACCAGTTGGTGTATACCAGTAGCATTACCTACTCACCATTTGCTATTAACAGCTACGGCCTCGCCCCCACTAACGGCAACTTGCTCAACCAGACCCTCGGTAGTTCCATTGGGTCCGGCCGGACCGTAGGCGCTGATTTTGGCGGCTTCGCGGCCGATACAAAAGTGCATGACGCAGCAACCCGCGCCGCGGTGGTGGCCAAGTGGCGCGCCGACCTCAAATTTTAAATCTCTATTAATTAGTATCATGGCTTTAATTACTTCTGCCCGCCAGCACATTCGCATCTTGTTGCCTGACATTATCATAGGCGGCACCCGCGTGAAGCAAGTAGGCTTGGTGACCGAACAAAACTGGACCCAGCCCTTGCGCACGGGTGAAGTCAGTGGCGTGATTGTGGTGCAGTTGAAGCGCCACGCCTTCGATGAAACGCAGCCCGAGGGCCTGGGCGTCGAGCTAGCCGAGTTCAACCCCCGCCAACCCGTGCAGCTCATTGGCACCAACGACACGCTGCTCTACGCTGACACTGGCGAGGTGGCGCTGCAACGCACCACCGAGAGCCCGGCCGACTGGCTGGCCGCTATCGAGGCCAAGGCAGCCGAGGCCGACCCGCGCCCGGTGATTGGGCAAGGTGACGGGCTGGAGCTGCTGCGCGAGCTGCCGGTGGCTATCACGGCCGAAATCATGAAGCACCTACAAGCAGCCCCGGCTTACCACTGGGCCCCACGTGACAACCAGGGCCAGCCCATTCTACCCTAATGCCGCTACTGTTAGTCGTGGGCCCGAACGTCGTGCTAGGCATTGGGGCAGGTTTCGGCCTGGCCCTGGTTGCCCTAGGCCTCAAGATTTGGCACGCCAACCGCCCCCGCTGAGCCCCAAGCCCCGCCCCACCAGGCGGGGCTTTTTTTGGCACTAAAACCGTCCTACGCCTCGGTTCTGAAAAAGGCAATCATTGTAAACCACCCGACCAAGTGGTTTTCATATGCACGACCTACTCGCCGGCTCTTGCTGGGCCTTAGAAAGCAAGTACTTCTCCATCGTTAAAGCCGCCATCTTCGCTCGGCTCGATCAGGGCTTGCCCGCGCTCGATGCCAGTGAGTCGAAGCCCCGGGCTTATGCCCACATCGATGCGCAGGGCTACTCCACCATGTGGGTCACCCAGGCCGGGGAGCTGGCTGGCGTGCAGGTGCAGCCCCAGGGCCACGGCCTGAACCTGGCTGCGGGCATTGCCCAGGTATTAGCTGGCCCACGTGGTGCAGCTGGCTCGGCCAACACCAGCGGCTCGAAAGTGGCCGTAATTCCGATTCAGGGCACCGTGCAGAAGCGCGGCGGCTACTGCTCACTCGGCACCAAAGACCTAGTAGCTCAGCTGAACGCTGCCAACCGCGACCCTGAAATCTCGGCCATCGTGCTCGATATCGACTCGCCCGGTGGTCAGGTCGACGGAACTGAAGAGCTGGCTCAGGCGGTGGCTCTGAGCGGTAAGCCCGTGGTAGCTTACATCGATGGCCTAGGTGCCTCAGCTGCCTACTGGATTGCCTCGCAGGCCTCGAGCATTTTCATCAGCTCGGCCTCGACTGCTTACGCTGGCTCGCTGGGTGTGCTCTGCATGAACGTCTTCCAGGGCGCGTTCCTGGAAAAGAACGGCTACAAGGTGGAAATTCTGCGCTCGACCCGCGCCGTGGACAAGGCCCGCCAAAACTCGGTCGAGGAAATGACTCCCGAGGTGCGCGCCGCCGTGCAGGCTGACTTAGACCAGGTTGGTGAAACCTTCATCGAGGCCGTGCAGAAGGGCCGCGCCGGCAAGCTGAGCACCAAAGAGGACGTGTTCACGGGCAAGGTGTACCGCGGCTCAGATGCCCTCAAATACGGCTTGGTAGACAAAGTGGGCTCATTGCAAGACGCTGTTAATCAGGCCGCTAAGCTCGCCCAAACGGGCGGTAATTCCGCTTCATCCTTTACCCAAAACTTTAATTCCGCATGGCAAACAAGTTCGCCAACATCCTAGGCTTCCTAGGATTGAAGTCGGGCACCGACCCGGTGACCGAAGCCCACCTGCAAGCAGCTGACGATAAAATCGCGCAGCTCGAGCAAGACAAGAAAGAGGCCGACCTCAAAGCAGAGCAGGCTGCTTCGGCGCTGAAAGTGGCTCAGGACGAGAAGGCTAAAACCGCCCAAGACCTGAAAGCTGCCGAAGAGAAAGCCGCTACTCTGCAAGAGTGGAAGGATAACCAGGCTTCTGTCGATAACCGCGACGAGGACGACAGCAACTCGCTCGACGAAGGTCAAGGCGAAGCCCTCGCCTCCTGGGAAAAAGCCTCGGCCACAGCCATCGCCAGCGCCAAGAAGCGCGTCGGCGAGAAATAGGCCACCGCGCCCCAAGTAACTCATTTATTCACTTTTAGCTTAAGCTTTCCGGCATAACTAGCATGGCAGCACCAGCAGTAGATTTCTCGGGCCTCGCCCCGAAGATTCAGAGCTACACTTTGCGTGAAGCAGAGACGCTCCTCACCACCATCCTCATTTCGGGCCAGTCGTACCTCGACTACATGGAGTTGTATCCCGAAGTGACCGACCAACTGGCCTTGACCCAGATGTTCGTTTCATCGGTATTGCAGCCCGGTGGTAAGGATACCTTCGACCCCAAGGGCACGGTAGGCTTCAAAAACCGTGTCGGCCAGGTGCGCGATTGCAAAATCGACTACACCCTGACGCCCACCATGATTAACGCCATGTGGAAGAGCTACCTCGGCCGCATCGCTAAGAGCAAGCGTGGTGACGTGTACGATGTGCCGTTCCAACAGTACATCATGGACATGCTGGCCGAGAAGGCCAAAGAGGAAATGCACCTCGACGCCGTGTTCAAGGGCGTGTACAACCATGACAAGAAAAACGCTAACCGCGTGTTTGACGGTCTGTTGCCGCTGATGTACAAGGCTGGCTTGGAGACTAGCCAGATTTTCGCTGGTCAGCCCATCACCCAGAGCAACGCCATCGACCAGCTCGAAGGCCTGGCTGATAAGGTGCCCTCGCACCTCATCAATAAGCCCCTGGTGATGCTAGTGGAGCCTGGCGCGGCCAAGTTCTACAACCGCGACTACCGCAATACCTTCGGCGGCAACACTAACAACACGGGCCCCTTCGAGCACAAGACGCTCGACGGTACCAACATTACGATTGTACCCGAGCCGGGCCTAGCCAACACGGGCGGCATGATTTGTACCCTGAAGAACAACCTGGTGTGGCTGACCGGCCCGCTGGGTGGTGGCCCCAACTCGTTCATCGTGGAGAAGAACAAGCGCAACGTGGATATCATGGCCGACTTTGGGGCTGCTCCCGACTTCGCTATCGAAGAGTACGTGTGGACCAACGACAAGGCGCTGGAAGCTGGTAAGGCACTCATCGACGCTGAAAAAGCTGAGCCTGTTCCTGCTGGCTAACTAAGCCCACCGCCCCGGTAGTCACCCTGCTGCCGGGGCGCTAGTGGCAAATCCATCCCTTTGCAATCTCACGAACTGCTTGGTACTCAAACAATCACTTTTTTCAATCATGAAAACTTTGTTGCGCATCAGCGCACTTCTCTGCTCGCTGCTCGTGGTAGCCGCGTTCAGCTTCCCCCAAGAGGCGATGGCTGTGGCCCACACCATTTCGCCTGAGCACGGTACCGCCGTACTCGCAGCCCTCACCGGCATCGGCGGCGCTTCGGGCTTCGCCCTGGGCTGCACGGTCATCCCAATCACCGCTATCGAGTCAGATGACTGCCCGAACCCAGGCGGCTTGACCGATATCCACGTTATCCGTCGGCGCGACATCGAGGACTTCCCGGAGCCTGATGCTGACAACGTGACTATCAGCAAGCCTATCGTGCCCAAGGTAGGGGCCAAGTTCGTGCCCTGGGCGTTTGCTCAAAACACGGGTGAAATCAATCACGCCAGCGCCGGTGACCCAGGCAACCAGAGTGTCAGCCACGCACTTAACGTCTACATTCCCCGCGGCAGCGCTGCTATCGACTCGGTGATTCAGGCAGCTCTTAATGGCGACTTCGTAGTAGCCGGCCGCGACAGCAACGGCAACCTCCGCCTAGTAGGCGACTATTTCCGTGGTGTGAAGTTCGAGCACGACTACAAGTCGGGCAAGACTGGTACCGATAAGAACGGTACCGACTTCAAATTCAGCGGCGAAGGCTTCAAGCACGTGCCCTTCTACTACACGGCTGCCCTGCCGGTTTAGTGGACCTAGGTCGCAATCTCTAACTTTTTATAAGTCAAAGTCATGAAACTGACCAAGTTTAAACTAAAGGACCACGAAGGCATGACCGGCCTCAACTACAAGGGCCGGACGATTCCTTTCGATAAACTCACCGACCAGCAGGCCGAGGAGTTAATCAACAAGACCCACGTGCTGGAGCGTCTGCCCGGCACCGAGCCCGCCACCGCGCCGGTAGTCCTGGCGCTGGCCGAGCCCGCAGCTGAGGCTCCCGAAGCCGAAGCGCCTGCCACCACGTCGCGCCGGGCTCGCTAGCCTAACCGTTTAGTAGTCGAAAAAGCCCCGCCTCTCACCAGGCGGGGCTTTTTTTGATAACCTTCTTATCTGATAAAATCATGTCTATAGATACCCGTTACCGGCTTTCGCGGCTTCAGCCGTTAGACCAATACCTAGCTCAAGGGATTGATATTGATTCTGGATTAGCCGATGAGCTGGAGGCCGCGCTGCCGCCCAAGCAAGCAGATAAGCTAGTGCAGCTGCTCGACAAGCTACTTCAGGAGCCTAGGGGCGCGCAGGTGCTGGCCATAACGATGACGTACCTGCTTCACGAGTGGGTGAAGGAAAGTGACGAGGTGCTGAGCGCCATTAATCAAGACCTAGACCCCTATACTTGGTTGGCCACAAATGACCACTTGGAGGTGGTGCTGGCCTTCCGCGCCCTGCTCTAAATCCGTCCTATTAACGGCTTGCCCATTTCGACAACTTTGATTTCAATAATCCCGAAATCAAAGCTTTTCGATAATGCAACATGAATTAGAGGAGTTATTTGCGTGGCTCGAAGCCGGCGAGCAGGCCGACTACCAGACTGGTGTACTGGTGCTGCAACAGCACTGCAAGAACCGCAGCCTAGTTAACGGCCTGTTAAAGAAGGAGTCGCCCAGTAACCGCGAGAAGCTGGTCTACGAGCTGGTGAAGATTGGCTGTGACGGTCGCATGGAAGACGTAAACGAAGTGCTCAACCACTTTGCGCAGGCCGTGCAGGGTGCAGTGCCCCTGGTGCAGCCGGTAGCCGACGTGCCCCAGGGCCAGGACGTTCTGGAGCGGCCCGAGCTGGAGCAGATACCCGAGAACCAGCGCTGGCAGTATGATGTCCTCACGCAGCTCATGGGCCAGGCTTACAACCAGCGCTGCCAGCTGAGCAACAGCTTGCCTGGACTCGACCCAGCCGAAGGCCCTCGCGTGGTAAAGGAAATCCTGGCTCTGGAGCAGCACTACAATACCCTGGCCGAGAAGCGCCGCAAGCTTGAAGCCGGTGAGCCCATTGAGCCGGAGCAGCCCGCCCCGGCTACTGAGCCCACCGCCCCTGAGCAGCCCGCCCCGGCTACTGAGCCCACCGCCCTTGAGCAGCCCGCCCCGGCTACTGAGCCCACCGCCCCTGAGCAGCCCGCCGCACCTACTGAGCCAGGCTCTGCGGAGACGCCAGCCCCTAGTGCCGAGCCCGCAGCTGCATCCACACCCACACCTGGTATCGACCGGGCTGAACTGGTGAAGCAGCGCGGCAACCTGCGTTCGAATATCAGCAAGGCCAATAAAAGCGCCGCAGAGGCTAAAACGGAGGCTAAGCGCAGCCACTACGCCCAAAAGGCGGGCAAGCTGCAAGTAGAGTTGGACCTAGTAGAAATGCAGTTAGCGCAGCCCCAGGTATGAGAAAGTATCTGCTACTCGCTGCGCTGACCCTAAGCCTAGGCGCTAGTGCGCAGTCACTAGGCACGCTCGGCGTCGGCCCGTACCGAAGTGACGCCAATGGGCTACTGACTGGCCCCTACGTGAGCGATGCCCTGCCCGTCATGCAGGTCTATCGCAATGAAAGTGCGGTGTTCCAAGATAGCCTGGCCTTCACGGTGCAGTGTTTCGGGCCAGGGTACGCCCAGGGCCTCACCCAGTTTTACGGTCGGTTGAAAGGCTTGGCTGCGAACGGTGGGCAGGATACCTACGCCCTAGGGGAGCTGGAAGTACCGGCTCCCGGCAACTACTTGGTGCAGAATGCTGTGTATGCCTATGACCGCGCCGCTAAAGAGTGGCGTAGTGGCCCCGTTAGGACGTACCAGCTGTTCCTGATGCCGAAGAACCCCCTCCCCGTGACGTTGACTGGCTTCTCGGCAGTGACTGGGGCCGATAGCGTAGCCCTGCGCTGGCAAACTGCTAATGAGAGTGCCAATGCGGGCTTCTGGCTCGAGCGCAGCAGCGATGGGGTAGCCTTCAGCGCCCGGCGCTTCGTGGCAAGCCAGGGCAATGGCCAGGGCCACCGCTACCAGGTGCAGGAACCAGCCCCGCTGAAGCGAACCTACTACCGGCTCCGGCAAGTGGACCTAGATGGTACCGAATCGTTTAGCCCGGTCGCTTCAGTGGCTCCGTTGCGCCTGGTGGTTACTGCCTTCCCCAACCCTGCCCACGACGTCACTACCGTGCTCGGTGCCGCTGGGAGCATGGCCCGCATCTACGATATGTCCGGTCGCCTGAGCCGGCAGCAGCAGCTCGATGCGGAAGGCCGCCTCGACCTGCGCGGGCTGCCTACCGGCAATTACCTACTTGTAGTCGGAGAGCAGGCCAGCGTGTCGCGTACTCGTCTCGTGATTTTCTAAGTGCCCATCTGACATGAAAAAGCTACTAAAAACCGAGCGTTTCCTTTTGGAGAATGCTGGCCCTAACTACAACTCCTATCGGTGCCAGACCCATGGGGTTTTTCAGGTTGTCAAAGGAGCCGCGCCCCAGGGGCACTGCGTCTATTATAAGCAGTGCACGGCCCCTATCGAGGTGATAGCTGACCCAATAGCTTACGCTAAAGCCAACTAATGAAAGAGGCAGAGGAAGAGTACCGCATCGTACAAACGGCCGACCACACTTTCGTAGTTGAACACCTGCAACACTTTACCACAGCCGGAAGGTGGCCCTGGTCGGCGCGCATTCCTAGTTCTGAATGGGTGCGTGTTGGTATTCCTGGTCATGCCTTTCCCTTCAAGTCGCAGGAGGCCGCTATAAAGTGGGTCTGTGATAAACGCATCTACCCTAGGGTAGTAAAGCAACCCGCGTAATTATGAAAATCGCAATTATAGGTGCCGGCACCGTCGGCTTGAACCTTGCCGCTCACGTCGCCCAGCGAGCCGCAAAATCTGGTATTGAAGCCGAGGTCAGAGAGCCCGCTACTATCGAAGAGAGAAACTCAGGGATGGTAGAGGCTATTGAGGTGGCTGCTGCGTCAATCGAAGCTGTTCGTTTTCGTCAAATTCCTAGGGAGGAAATAGAGCTTAACCGACGTAAAGCCTACGATTATCTGTTCTAATCGCTGCTACTAAAAAGCCCCTGGTGAGCATCACCAGGGGCTTTTTACTGCCTTGCTCTCTAGGGAAGCATATGGCCGCAAAAAACAGAGCCCAACCGGCAATTGCCAGTCGGGCTCCAAAATCTATCCCTTCGACATCTCACAATCGAAAGGACTGCAAAGCTAAGAGCAGTATGGATAAAAAAAAGGTTTTTTGTGAGAAATGTCGGCCTCGGTAATTACATCCTAGGCAATCACGTCCTACTAGAGCCTTGAGCGGGATTACATCTTGAGTGGTGTAATCCCGTTTTTTATGAAACAACTCGGTAAACCCGATAAACTCGACAAGTACCGCATGCACCTAGTGGATGGCGAGCCTCTAGAGCCAGATGCGGTTGAAATGCTGGCCAAGTACCGCAAGGCCCACTCGCTGCTCTGCCTAGGCTTCAGCCGCAACCAGGTGATAGCCACGCTGGAGCAGGAATTCGACTTGAGCCAGCCGCAACTCTATGCTATCGTGCGCGAGAGCATTCTGCTGTACGGCTCGATTGAAGAGGTCGATAAAAAGGGCCAGCGCATGATTTCGGTCGAGAATTACAAGCTGCTGGCCAACCTAGCGCGCCGGCAAGGCGATATCGGCGCCGCTATTCGGGCGCAGGAGAAAGCCGATAAGCTCCTCGGGCTCTTCGAGGCCGATAAGACGGGCATCGACCCCAAGGCCTTCCTCATTCCGGTGCCCATGGCCTTCACCACTGACGCGGCAGTCTTGCGCGAGCAAGAGACGGAAGATACTGAATACGAAGACGTAACAGAGCCGGAAGATGAATAATACGAGCAGAAAGCCGGCCCGCAAGATTTACGTCAACGAAAAGCAACGGCAATTTCTTGCTGCCAAGCAAAAGCGCCGCACGTTTGTCGGTGGCCGGGGGTCGGGCAAGACCAGCGTGGCCGGCCACGAAACGCGGGTGGAAATGAACTACCTCCCTAGGGCCAAGGGCTTCCTGGCGGGCCTCACCTACACGCAGCTCACCGGCAATACGCTGCCGGCCATGGAGAAGTCCTGGTACGCCCATGGGCTGCGCGAGTACGACCAGAAGTCCGGTTTTGGGCACTACGTGAAGGGCAGGCGTCCTCCAGCTGGCTGGATTAAGCCCTATCTACCGCCTAGTAACTACGAGAACGTTATCAGCTTCCTGAATGGCTACACCATCCAGATGCTGAGCATGGACCGGGCGGAGCTGGCCCGGGGTGGCAACTACGACTTCGGGCACATCGATGAGTCGGCGCTTATGAAGGAGGAGCACGTGAACAAGATTTTGCGCCCCATGATTCGGGGTAATATCTACCGCTTCAAGGACGAGCACCACCAAACCTTCTGCGATTACACGTCGGTGCCCTGGCTGCCCTCAGGCCAGTGGGTGTTCAAGACTGAGGACCTGGCCAAAGAAGAGCCGGGCGACTACTTCTTCCTCGAAAGCACCGCCTACGATAACGTGGCTGTATTGGGAGAGAAGTACTTGCGTGACCTGCGCAACGGCATGACGCCGCTGGAATGGGACGTGGAGGTCATGAATAAGCGGTTGACCAAACTGCCCAACTCGTTCTATCCAGCCTTCAATGAGGAGAAGCATGGTGTATGGAAAACCTACACCTACATCCACGACGATAAGACCGGCCTCACCTTACCCATTGACAGTGACCGCGACCCCACCCGTGAGCTGGAGCTATCGTTCGACTTCAACGCGGCCTTTACCTCGGTTACGGTGCACCAAGAGAATGGCAATGAGTTTCGGACGCTGGATGCGCTCTGGGTCAAGCAGAGTGCTACGACCGTACTTGATGCGTTGGTATCTAAGTTCATCGCTACCTACGAAAGCCACGAGCGCAAGCACGTGGTTATCTACGGTGACCGGAACGGTAACAACAAGCAGGTAGGCAGCAACCTCACCTTCTACCAAACCATCCAGCAGCAGTTGGCCGCAGCTGGTTGGACCTCGGTGCTCATGGTGCAGGGCCTCGACCCTGACCACCGGCTCAAGCACATCGCCATCAATGAGATGTTGGCCGAGAACAACCCACGCCTACCCGTGCTGCGGTTCAATCGCAATAAGTGTAAGTTCGTTATCATTAGCATCACGCAGTCACCTATCAACCCCGACTGGACTAAGAACAAGAGCAGCGAGAAGAGCAGCATGGATCAGGAGCGTGCGACTCACCTCAGCGACTGCTTTGACAACATCGTGTACCGCAAGTATGGTCACCTCTTTGGCCAGGTGCAGGTGCATGAGCCGGTCTACTTCCTCGGTCGCAGCTAGCCTACCAGGTGTGCCTAGTGGCAATTGCCACCTGTAAGCCTGTAAAAAGTGCCCTGGCGGTATCGCCAGGGCACTTTTTTGTGCACTCTCACCCCCAAGAGGTCATTCATATATTCCTCAAAAATTGCCGTTTTGGCAATTGCCAAATGCTAAAGGGCGCGCACTGCCGCGTGGGTTACGCAATAAAATCCGGTTCTTTTTTGGAGAGTTCTGCTTGATTTTCGGCTAGTTGCCTCGAAAACACGCAATAATTTATTTCCGTCCTACGCGCCGGTGGGTGAAAGTGGCAATTTGAGTCCATGCAACGGCCTCAAATACATATTCGCACAGTACTGGCAGAGATGGAGCTGCCTGATGGGAACGGCCACCCAAAGGCGTTTTCCCTCGACTACTACAAAACCAGTGGCATCAAGGGCAGCAAGCCAGCGGTGAAAAAAGGGGGCTTGGCTGGCGTCGGCGGTGGTAGCACGGCTGGCCCCGAGGGCCGCAGCGCCTTCCGCTACAGGGTCAAAGAAAAGGGCACCGTGCAACTCGTGGACTGCGCCACGGGCCAGCCCTTCGCACTCAAAATTATTCTACTCTGCGGCTACAACGGCCGGGACATTAAGCACGGCTAGGCGATGAAAGCACGCGAAATCAAAGAATTAGAAGGCGGGCTCTACATTCTGCCCGGTGCCAAGGCCCTAGTGGAACTCACCAGCAGCGATAAGGCCCAGGACGTGAATTTTGGGGCTGCCCCGCTCAGCCAAGGCGGCATCAAGTTCGCGCCCTGGGGGCCGGACAACCTGCAACCCCAGAAGATGCTGGAGTTGGTGCACAACAACCACCTCAAGCCGCAGCTCATCACCACGGGCCGCGATTTGGTGCTGGGCTCGCGCCTGGGCGTATTCAAGCGCAGCATCGTGGGGGGTAAGGAGCGCATGGAGCCGGTGCTGGACTCCGAGATGGAGGATTGGTTTGAGACAATCGATGGCGATACGACCCTGCAAAGCCTGGGCTATAACCTCGAAACGTTCGCTAACTACTTCAGCGTGTTCTCGCTGGCGAGCAAAACCTACGTGGAGGCCATTCAGAGCTTCGACTGCACCATCACCCGTGCCTTGGTCACCACTAAGCCCAAGCCCGACCGCTACGCCTTTCACCACGACTGGCGCAATTTCAAGCCAGCCGAGGCCAAAATCCTACCCGCCTTCGACCCGCTGAACCCCGGTAAGTACGGCGAGTTCGTGCTGCACGGCCGCGACTGGACGCCCGGGCAGAAGTACTACGATATTCCGCCCTACTGGGGCACGCGGCAGTGGACGAGGGTGAGCAATAAAATTGCGTTGTTCCACGACTCGGGTCTGGATAACGGCTATAACGTCAAGTATCACATCAAGATACCAGCAGGCTACTTCGACCAGTTTGGCGACACGCCCGAAAAGCGCAAGAAGGCCGAGCTCGAGCTGATGGCCAACATGAATGAGATGCTGGCTGGCGTCGAAAACACGGATAAGGTCTTTGTCAGCAAGTACATGACTGATAGTAGTGGCAAGATGCTGCCGGGCTGGGAAATCGTGCCTATCGAGAATAAGATGAGCGATGACGCCTACACGGCGGTCAACCAGCAGGCCAACATTGCCCACACCAGCGGTCACGGTATCGACCCAAGCCTGGCGGGCATCGACACCGGCAGCAAACTGGGCGGCTCGGGCAGCGAGAAGCGCATCAGCTACCAGCTGCACATCGCCATGCGCACGCCTCAGAAGCGCAAAATCCTGCTCAAAACCTTCCAAACGGCCCACAAAATCATGGGCTTCAACCCCGCGCACCGCTTCGGCTTCGTGGACGTGGACATTACCACCATTGCCGAAAACCCCAAGGGGCAGGAAAAAACGACCAATCAAAGCGCATAAACTGATGCTATTCAATACAGTAGAAGAATTAAAGGAAAAGCTCAGCACCGTGCACAAAAGCCGGGGCTCCAGCGTCCTCTCGTTTGTGCAGTTGGCCGAATCGCTGCACCTGGTGCCCGTGTTGGGCGAAGGCTTGGTAGAGCAGCTTGGTAGTTTGCCGGCAACTGAGGCCCCGGCCCACCTGGTTGCCCTGCGCGAGCGCCTGCGCCCAGCCCTGGCGTACTACGCCGTGCTCGAAGCCGCGCCCTTCCTGCCGCTCTCGCTCAGCGACGTGGGAATGACGGAGCAAACCGTTGGCGATGAGAATAGTCGTAGCTCGGCCACGCCTGCCCGGCAGTGGGTGTACAACAACTTTGTGGAAGCGGCGGCAGCTTCGGCCGATAAGCTGCTCGACCTGGCGCTGGCCTGGCTCGATGACCACGCCGCCGAGTACGCCGACGAGTTGGATTCGCCCGAATACCGCTCGCGTAAGTCCCTGCTCATTGCCAACGCGGCACAGCTGGGCACCTACATCGCCACGGCGGGCAGTCGGCGCTTCTTTTTGGCCCTGCTGCCCACCTTGCGGCAGGTCGAGGAGTTCGATATCAGTGAGTTGCTAGGCGAGGAGCTACTCGAGCAGTTGCGGGAAGGGCTGGCCAGTGGCGAGACGCCCTCGGCCGAGACCAAGAAGCTGCTGGGCCTGGTGCGGCCCGTGCTCGCGCACCGGGCGCTCGCGCAGGGCATCCTGAGCATGAACGTGGCGCTAACGGGCACCACCCTGCGCCTGCTCTCTGACAATGAGGCCGTGCGGCAGCGTCAGGCTGCTAGCCCCGAAGCCATCTCGGCTCTGAGCCAGCAGGCCACGGCCGCCGCCGATAAGTGGCAAGCCAAGCTCGCCGCCTACCTCGACCAGCAGCGCCCCACCGCGCCGCCCGTGTCGGCCGAACTCTACGACAACCGCGGTAAACCTTCTTTCTGCGTGTAATGCTACGCTTTTTTCTCACTATTGAAGTGGTGCAGCTGGCCGCCATCGGGCTAGCAGGCGTGAGCAGCTTTATCGAAAAGCACGTGTGGTCGCCCGCCTACACCTACTACCTGCTACTGGTGCTGGTGGTGCTCGACGTGCTCACCAACAACGTGGTGGAGGGCAAGCCCCTGCGCTGGCGCAACCTGGGCCTGCGCCTAGTGGGCTACACGCTGCTGCTGGCCCTGGCCCACGGCTTTGGGGAGCACGAAAAGGGCCTGTTTTTCCTCACGCAGCTGGTGCTAGCGCCTTTCGTTTTGGTGCACATGCGCCGCTTAATCATTTCGCTAGGCAAGCTAGGCATGGTGGATAGTGATGTAGCTGAACTGCTTAGCAAGCGCATCAAGGCCAAGGCAGAGGCCGAGACGCCGGAGGCAGTCCCAGAGCCAGAGCCTACCCCCGAACTCACCCCCGAACCTGAACCTGTCGCTTCCTGATGAGAACATTTCGACTCGATGGCCGCCCCTACGAGGTGCCCAGCAGCTGGGCAGAGCTGACGCCTGCGCAGTTCTTTGCTGTGGCCCCGCACCTAGGTCAAGATACCATAGCCGGTCGAAACGCGGTGCTCAGGGCTTGGTGCCCCAAGTTGCGTGATAAGGACGTGCGCCGACTCACGCCCGACCAGCTTTGGGACTTGCTCGACCTCGTAGCCTGGGCTTGGACGACGGAACTCGATACGCAAGGCGTCACTGAGTTTACCCACCGCCACCGCACCTACTGCCTGCCGGAGCCGCTACTGAAAGATGCGGTGGCGGTCGAGTACGCGATGGCCACAGTGTTCTTTCACCAGTTCGCCCACCCCCAGCGCCCGCAGGTGGCCGCCCTCGACCAGCTCGTGGCCACGCTCTGCCGCCCACTGCGCGAGGATATCGACGCGCTACAGGAAACCCCCGAGTGGGACGGGCAGCGCCGCGAAAAGTACAACGGCAAGCTGGCTGAGGCCCGTGCCAAGGAGCTAGCTGATGCGCCCTTAGGAGTCAAAATCGTGGTACTGCACCATTTTCTGGCCGCCCAGCGCTTCATCCACAAGGCCTACAAGGACTTGTTTAAAAAGGTCGAAGCATCGGCCCCGGCCCCCGGCCCCGGTGGTGCCGCCCCGCGGCAAACCAGTGATGGCACCGAGCTACTGGAGCTATTGGCCGACGTGGCTGAGCGCGGCACTTACGGCACCTACGAGCAGGTCACGCACACCCAACTGCACACCATTCTATTCAACCTGGCCAAACAGGCCCGTCGCCGGCGCGCAGCCGAGAGAGAATAATTATGCAAATTTCTGAGAAGGGGTTGAGCCTCATTAAGAAAGAAGAGGCGTTCAAGTCTCGTCGCTACCTGTGTGCTGCTGGCAAGCCCACGATTGGCTACGGCCACGTGATTCAGGCCAGTGAGGCGCACCTGCACACGGCCACGCTCACGGAGCCGGAGGCCAGCAAGCTGCTGGTGCAGGACGTGAACAAGCAGTACGGTGCCCACGTGGCCAAGCGCCTCACGCGGGCCGTGACCCAGAACCAGTTTGATGCCATGGTATCGCTGTGCTTCAACATCGGCACCGGTGGCTTCGACAAGTCGAGCGTGCTGCGTCTGGCCAACGCGGGTAACACCAGCACCGAGGCTGTTTGCGCCGCCTTCGGGCTCTGGAACAAGGTTACCAACCCAGAAACGCAGAAGAAGGAAGTTAGCAAAGGTCTCACCGTGCGCCGCGCCCGCGAGGCCGCCCTTTACCTCGCTAAGTAGTTACTAATATTTTTCGCTGGTTTTTACTAATATTTTATAACAGCATGAAAGAAAGGGATATACGAAGCGTAGCGTGGTTTGCAGGCGGTTTTTATGGGGGATTCCTGTTCTGTGGCTTCCTGCTAATACTCTTGCTGAGCTTTAGTGGCTGCACCACCAGCCGCCCGGCCCCGCCCACGGGGCCGCAGTTTGAGGCGATGCCTGACAGCCTGCCTATTCTGCCCTACCTGCTCCATCGCGCCCAGGTAAAGCGCCTCGACTCGTTGGCGCTGGCCGGCTGGCTGCCGCGCGACTACGCCAGCCTACCAGCGTACCTGGTACCAGCGCCTGCCGGCAGTACGCCTCGGCAGCGCCGGCAGTGGCAGAAGGCCCAGGCCCAGAACTTGGCTCGCGCTGGAGTGCAGCCCGCCAAAATTAAAAACAGCAGCGTAGCCACGGCGCCCGGTGCGGTGGCCATCAACCGGCCGACGTCGGCGGTCGCCACCGGCTCAGGCGTGGCCACCGATGCGCGGAAGGCTGGCACTCGTGGCGGCTCAGCTGCGGTCGGCCCTGGGGCGGTGGCCACGAGCACGCCCGCCGGCGCTTCGTGGTACTGGTACTTGGTCGCGGCCCTGGCTGGCGCGGTTGGCTGGGAGGTGCTCAGTAGCCAGGTTACCCCGCTGAGGCTGCTGCTGAGGTGGCGAAAAGTAGCCTAGTAGCTATCGTTTTACTTCTACTAAGTAGTATCCAGGCTTTTGAGCAGCATACGCATATACTGCTTGCTTATCAGCTTTGCCCAAGGTTTTATCCGCTTCAATCCACTCTCGGCTATTTAGCGGCAGGCTATCACGATAACTTCTAAGTTCCTCAAGTCTAGGCCGCCACTCATCTAGTGCAGCTTGCTGTTCGGATGAGTAAACATAGTCAACGCTAGTGCCCAACTTGCTGAAATGTTGCATGGCCAAATATAAAAGCCCCGCCCGAAAAGGCGGGGCTTTTTCGTCCTACTCCTACCGTGTGAATTCTGCCTATTTGGGAGCATGGCAGACTATCAAGACGAGTTTAGGCGCATCCTCGACGAGGAAGTAGGTGACTACGCCGCCCGGGCGCTGGGGCTGCTCTCGCAGGCCATCCAGGCCAAGGGGCTGGTGCTGACTGAGGAGCTGCTGCGCTCGCTGCAATCCCAGGTGGTGCAGGCCAGTGCGCAGCACGTGGCCAGCATGGGTATTGCCTTCGAGCAATACGGCCGCATCAAGGACATGAAGGGTATCAACCGCACCAAGGCCCCACCCATCGAGGAGATTGAGGCCTACGTGAAAAAGGTGGGCCTGAGCAAGTTCGATTATATCCCTGGCTACACCAACCGTTCGAAGGTGATGCCCGTCAGCGCCCGGGCCATCAACCGCATTGCCTGGGGCATTGCCCGCGCCAGGTTCCGCGACAACGCCGACGTGCGGCCTAAGTCGTGGTTCGCTAAGACTTTTTATCAATCCATCAACCGCTTCATCGACGCGGTTACCACGCGCTACGTGGCGGCCACCGGCACGCACCTGGCGGCTACGCTTCGCATTGACTAATGGCACAAGTAAGACAGGATAACGTCCAGATTAAGCTGGAGATAGATGGGGCGCAGTCACGCACGGAGCTGGACAACCTGACCCGCAAGGCCACGGTGCTCCAGCAGGGCCTCAAAGAAATGAAGCGCGGTACCGAGGAGTACATCGCGGCCAACAAAGAATTGCGCGAGGTGAACACGCGCATCGATGAGCTACGCAATACGCTCGGGCTGGCTGGCTTGAACACCGGCCAGCTGGGCAAGCTCATGAACCAGCTCAAGCGGGAGCTAACCGGCCTAGTGCCTGGCACGGAGGCCTACATCGCCAAAAGCCAGGAACTGGTTAAGGTCGAGAACCGGATTGCCGAGGTGCGGGCTGGCTTGGACGAGGTGCGGGCTTCGATGAATAACGCGGGCTTTAGCCTCAGCGACTTTGTAAAAAAGTCACTGGGCTTCGCCGGTATCCAGCTGGGGGTCGAGGCCATAGTGGGCAGCCTCAAAAGCCTAGGCACTGAGTCGATTAACGCGGCCGTGAAGGGCAGCGACTCTATCTCTGACATGGAGAAGTCGCTGAACCTGACCACGACCGAGGCCAAGGGGCTGCGCGAGCAGCTCGAAAACATCGATACGCGCACCTCGGAAGAGAATCTGGAGAAGATGGCCGTGGCGGCCGGGCAGCTGGGCATTGCCAAGGAGCAGGCTGTAGAGTTCACCGAGTCGGTAGACCAAGCCAACGTAGCCCTAGGGGACGAGTTTACGGGCGGGGTCGAGGAAGTAACCAAGAGCCTGGGCGGCTTGCAAAAGCTGTTCAAGGAAACCGCCAACGTGAGTCCGGCCGATGCCATCACCAAGATTGGCTCGGCAGTCAACGCCCTAGGGGCCGAGGGGCAGGCCTCAGGCCCGGTCATTGCTGACTTCACGGCCCGCATCGGACAGCTAGGCAACTTGGCCCCGCAGATTACCGAGACCCTGGGCCTGGGTGCCGCCATGCAGGAACTAGGGCTGTCGGCCGAGATTTCGGCCGGTGGCATCACCAACGTGCTGCTCACGGCCGGTAAGGAAACGGCCGCGTTTGCTAAGCAGTTGGACTTGACGGAGAAGGAGTTTAAGGACCTGCTCAATGCTGACCCCAACGCCGTGCTTCTGCGTTTGGCTGATAGCCTAAAGGGAGCCAGCAACGACGAGGTAATATCCACACTCGACAGACTGAAAGTCAGCTCGCAGGAAGCGACGAAGGTGGTGAGCCTACTGGCCAACCAGACCGATTTCGTGCGCCAGAAGCAAGCCCTAGCCTCGGCCGAATACGCCAAGGGTACGAGTCTGCTCGATGAGTTTGCGAAGAAAAACAACAACGCAGCGGCTGAGGTCGAGAAGTCAGAGAAAAGCTTTGCCCAGTACCGGCGCGAGCTAGGCGAGCAACTGCTGCCGGTGTACCTGAAATTCTTGCAGTACACCATGCTCGTGCTCGACGTGCTGCGGGCCGTGCCGAGCTTCGTGAGCGAGAACCGGGTAGCCTTCGGGCTGCTGGCGCTGGCGGTGGCCAGCTACAACGCGGCCCAAATTGCCGCCCAGGTGAACACGCTCAAGGGCCTGGCCCTGCAAAAGCTGGTATCTATCGGCGTGCTCACGGAAATAGAGGGCAAGTATAGCCTCGTTACCGCGAACGGAGCACTGGCAGCGGCTCAGCGGGCCGTAAACGCGGCCATGAGTGCCAACCCGATTGCGTTTGTGCTCACACTTGTAGCAGCGTTTGTGTTCGGCCTCAAGCAGCTCTACGACCGCAGCGAGGCGTTCCGCGCCTCGGTGGATAGTCTCTCGGCCATGCTGCGGCCCCTAGGGGCACTGCTGGGCGGGCTGGTGGCTCAGGTCGGCCCACTGGCTACGAGCATCGGCAAGTTCTTTAGCAGCATCAGCGGCGGCAAGGGTATCCTGGAAACGTTCGGGGCGCTGGTAGGCATCACGGTGGTGCTGCCCATCAAGCTGCTCATTACCCAGGTGCAGCTGGCTATCGACCAATTCAACTTCTTTGTGGAGGCGGGCAAGCGGGTGGCTAACTTCTTTGGTGCTGACTTCAAAGTGGATAATGGGGCGTTTGACACGCTGACTAAGAACCTGAAAGCCAACGGGCGCTCGATGCTCGACACGCTCACGGGCCAGGATGCTGCCCGGGCCGCCGCCGAGAAAGAGGCGCAGCGGCAGCGTAACCTCTCCGCGTTGCAGGAACTAGAGCACCGCACCAGCTTGCAGCTGGAGGCCGAGGCCCGGCGCCGGGCGGCTAACCAGAAGGCCACTGCTGAGCGTAAGGCAGAAGACGCTAAAAACGACCTCGAAAGCCTCAAAGCGCGGGAAGCCAACATTCGCGCCGCGCTGGCCCTGGTCGAGTCCGGCTCAGCCGAGGAACTGCGCCTCAAAAAGCTGCTCGTCGTTACGAAGCGCGATATCGACCTGCTGGGGGAGAAAAAGACCGAGGGCGATAAGAAGGTTATTCGGGCGGAGGCCCTACGCGATTTGCGGGCCTTGCAGGACGATTACGATAAGAAAACCAAGGATGCAGCCGAAAAGCGGGCTAAGGAGCAAGCGGAGGTAGAAAAGCGCCTTGCTGACCTGCGGGCCGCGCTGCTCACCGACGAAACCGAGAAGCGGGTGCAGCAGCTCACGGCCGCTGCCGAGAAGGAGAAGGCTACGGCCAAGGGCACGGCCGAGCAGATTACCGAGCAGCGCAAGCTCATCGAGCAGAAGCTCTCGGCCGACATTGCCGAGGTGCGCCGGGCAGCGGCTCAGCAGCAGGCGCAGGCAGAACTAGACATTCAGCGGCAGCAAAACGCACTCATTGTAAATGAGTTCGAGCGTCGCGCCGCCGACCTGCGTACCGCGGCAGCCAGCGAGTTGCTGAAGGTGCTCGATACCGACCGCAACGCGGCCGAGAAGCGCCGGCTCATTCAGGCCAAGTTGCAGCAGGATTTGGTGCAGCTGGAGCGTGACCGGGTGGCGCAGCAGCGCGAAATCGCGGAGCGCATTGCCCAGATTGACGACAGCATTGCCCTGCAACGCATTGCGCGGCGCCGGCAGATGTCCGCTGAGTGGAGCACGGAGCGGGTACGGGCAGATGCAGATGAGCAGAACGTGCGGCAGGAGCAGCTATTCCGCCAGTACTCGGAAGAGTTTTTCCAGCTGGGCCTGAGCAACGAGCAGAAGATGGCCCTCTCACGCCAGTACCTGGCTGATAAGGAGGCGCTGGAAAACGAATACGCTGACCGCGCCCGCGAGCGTGACAAAGCCGGGGCAGAGTTCGGAATGGGCTTGGTCAGCACGGTGCTTCAGACCACGGCCGATTTTGAAAAGCTTGCCACGGATAAAGAGCTAGCCAAGCTCGATAAGGATAAGAAAACGCGCCTTGCTAGGCTAGATGCTGAATATAAGGCTGGTACCGTCAGTAAGGAGGCATACGAGGCGCAGAAGTCAGCTATCGAGGCCAACTACGATGAAAAGACCCGGGCCATCAAGAAGGAGGCAGCCGAGAAGGAAAAGACGTTTAACATTGCGCAGGCCATTATTGCCGGGGCGCTGTCCGTGATTAAAGCCTCGCCCAACGTGCCGCTCATGATTGCCGCTGGCGCGACCGCTGCCGCTGGCGTAGCTAAAATCATTGCTACCCCGATTCCTGAGTTTGAGGATGGGGGCGTGTTTGGGGGGCGTAAGCCAGGCTTAGCGGCCCGTGTCGGCCGCGCAGCTGGCCAGGCCTGGCGTGGGGTCAAAGAATACGCCCGTGGTGGGCGCATCAACCCCACAGCTGGCGTGGCTGACGTGGGCCAGCGCCACAGTGGTGGCGGCATCCGCATGGTCGATGGGGCCACGGGCCAGCACCTAGGGGAATGGGAGAAGGGCGAGGCCTACATGATACTGAGCCGTGATACCTACGCCAACAACAAGCACCTGGTCGATGAGCTGATTGATACCAGCCTCTACCGCGGCGGGGCACCGGTGCGGCCCAAGCCCGGTTACTTCGAGGAGGGGGGCGTCTACGGCGGCTCACCGGCTGCGTCGACTGCCACGAGCGCCAAAGCCGACGGTCAGGAGTTAGCGCAGCTGCTGCGCGAGACTCGCGATGCTATTCGAGCGCTTCCTAGCCGGCAGTATATCGGCTGGGAGCAGGACGATACAGCGCACTTGGAAGAGAAGCTCAACGAGCGAGCAAATGACCGCGCAGACGGGCAGGTTAAGTAAAAACTGCCACAGAAACTGCCACAGTAAAATAAAAAAGGCCTCTAGCGTGCTGCTAGAGGCCTTTTTTGTGGTCGCATAGGGAGTCGAACCCCAAACCTTCTGATTCGTAGTCAGATGCTCTATCCAATTGAGCTATGCAACCGTTTTCCCGTGTTGGGACTGCAAAGGTAGGAAGAAAAATTTCGCCTACACAAGCTCAGTGTGAGATTTTGTAGCAAAAAGTCGTTTGCTGGCGAGCAAAGCTGTCATTGTCAGGCACTAATTTTTAGAGGCGGCGGTGTCACGACGCAGTACTCGCTGCAGGGCGCGATTAAAAACCACGTAGAGCCCCAGCAGCGACGCGGCCACCAAGAGCAATAATACCAGCTTACTGAGTGTGCCTTCGTCGGGGTCGCGGAGCAGAGCCAGCACATCCGATGCCTTGGTGCCAAGCCAGTAGAAGAACAAGCTGCGTGGCAGCATACCCAGCACCGAGGCCGTGAGAAACCGCCCCCGCGGCACCCCCACAATAGCCAGCACAAACGTCATGAGTGCAAATGGCAGCACCGGCGAGAGGCGCGTGAGTAAGATGAGCTGCCAGCTTTGGTCTTGTAGCTCGCCTAGCACGGCATCAGCTTTAGGAAAGTGATGCAAGAAGCCCCGTAGCTTGCCTTGGTCGAGGCGCCGGGCAAATTCATAGCCTAGGGCCGCTGCCAGGGCGTAGGAGGCAACCATGCCCGGTAGCCCCGCCCAGCCTAAAAAGTAGCCAGTAATAATGACCACAAAGGTGCTGTTGGTGAGCGCCAGCGACATGGTAATCCCCATGAGGGCAAAGTAGGCCAGCATCTGGAGGGGCGTGAGCTGCTGGAGCAGCTGCTGGTGCTGGGTCAGGATGTACACCAGCGAGCCAGAGCCTAAGAGCGGCACGGCCACCAGCAGTGCCATCGTGAGCAGGGTAGAAAAGTTCTTTTGAAAAAGCTCGCGCAGAAAAGCCATTGCTACAAAGTAAAGGGAAAGCCCGCCCGGCCCACGCCAGACGAGCTTTCCCGCTTCCTTACGGCCCTGCGCCGTGCGTGGCTAGTTATGCTTCCTTCGAGCCTAGGCCGAAGAAGCGTTTGATAGCGGCCCAAGCTCCACCTAGGGCTAGCAGGCCCAGTTTCCAAAACTTGAGAATAATGGCAAAAAAGCCAACCTTAGCCAGCACCTTGCCGGCTACCAGGCCCCCGATGGTGTAGGCCGCTACCTCGTCGATGCCCGCATTGTAGTCGGTGTACTGCTGGCCTTTGGCAAACGACACGTTGGCGAGTAAGGCCGGGATGCTGGCTTTGATTTCGGGCAGCTGCTCGGGGGAGGCTACAGCATTGAGTACCAGCACGCCTTTGCGGCCCAGCAGGCGTACGTTATAGTTGAGAGTCGAGTCGGGGCTGCTGCCAAAGCGTAGCACCTTGGCCCAGTGCAGGGCGTGTTGGTCTTTGTCGTAGTAAGGGTTGGCGCCCCAGCCCATGAGGTGCACGGCCTCGTAGCCGGCCTTTTCGCGCTCGGGGTTTTCCTCCTCTAGGTCCTTCTGCATGTCAGCCAGTAGGTCGGAGTAGTCAATGTCTTCGGCGTCATCGTCCTTTACGTAGCCCATGTCATCATACTCGATGATGTAGGCCCAGTTGTTTTCGTCGAGCGGCCCTTTGTCCTTCGGAAACAGCATGCCTAGGCTGGTGCCATTGGGGTTGTGCCAGTACGTGGTGAGCACGCGCCGGCTCTGGGCCGAGTCGAGGTAGCGGTAGCCAGTAGGCACCGTGAGTTCGCCGATGCCGCCGGGCAGCACAAGGTGGCCCGTCTGGTAGTGAAACGTGCTCTGAATAGAATCGACCGCGGCTCGATACCGCGCCGCCGAGTCAACAACCGTAGGCTTAGGTGCTGGCCTAGCCGAGGTGCTGGCCACAGCCAGTAGTAGCAAAACGAAACTGAATAAGGGTTTTTTCATAAAGTGAGCAGAAGGTGAATAAATGCCTCGGCGAATATAGGGAAAGGCTTTAGACAGTAAGGTGTTATTGGTGGCTGCAATTAGGAGGTGCGGGAGTAGTAGCCACTTCTTATATGGATGCACCGGCTACCTAGGTTGAGGGACCCTAGCAAGCTACTAGGCTTGCTCAACTTGTCGCGTTTCTGGACAAGTGCCGCAGGGAGTGAGAACCTAGCTTAGTAACCTCCAAGCCGGGCCAGCGCGTGGCTTGGAATAGCTGTTAGCAGATGGCAGTTAAGCCTGAAAGTGGTCGTGTTTTTTTGGGTAAATCAAACCAGCGATTTCTGCTTTCTAAACTCATAGTAATATTATTTATATTATTGCTTATCTATAGTTTATTTTGAATACTTTTGCTTTGGATGATAGCATGAATATCCTTCACTAATACCTGCGTGGCCATTAACCGCTTCTTCATTTTTGCACTGCTTAGCAGGCTTGCTTCAGCGAGGAGCTGGCTGCTGCTGGCATGCGCTTGGGGTAGCGCTACAATTGGCTGGGCGCAGGCTAAACCGAAGCGCCTCCCGGCCCCGGCTAACCTAGCCCTGCCAGCCACTCGGCCCGTACCCGTGCCCAAAGTCAACCTAGCCCCCCGGGTATTGATAACCCCTTCGAAAAACCCACTGCCTCCAGCCCAACTCGAAGAAGCCTTGCGCCTGCTGCTGCGCGCCGACTCGACTAACCGGCTGCCTGCTCACACGGGCATTGAGGCCGAAGGGCTAGTGCTCGACCAAGCACTCACTAAGCTGGGGCATGACTTTTACGACTTGTTCTACAGCGCGTTTGAGGCGCCGCCCGGCAGCACCAGCTTCACGGTGCTGATAGGCGAGCGGCCCGGCCGAGGCAATAGCTCGCTGGTGGTACTCACCGTTGATGAGCAGGAACTGCTTGAAGCACCGCTGCCCACTCGCCTCGACCAAATGGAAGAGCTGGTGGCTGAAACTGTAAGCATAGCGCAAGGCTACCTAGCCGAGGCGCAGCGGGTAAGCAGCCTGCTTGAAAAGGGCCGCCGCGCGCCGCTCGAAGTGTATTGATTAGTTGCCAGTTGCCCTACTCTTTCTTCCATCCCACCCATCCTTTCTATGAAGCCAATCTTGACGCTTTTATTGCTGACTGCGCTAGCTGTCGGAACCCACGCGGCTCATGCACAGAAATTTGTGTACGAGCCTGTTAATCCAGCTTTTGGCGGCAATACCTTCAACTACTCGTGGCTGCAAGCCTCCGCCACGGCCCAAAACCGGATTCAGGACCCGGTGAGCCCCACTACCGCGGTCGACCCCCTAGCGCAGTTTTCGACTAATCTTAACCAGCAGGTATTGAGCCAGCTTACGAGCCGTCTTATTACTTCGCAATTTGGGCAAGGAGCTATCAAGCCTGGTTCTTACACAGTAGGTGCCTACCAGGTGCAAGTGGCGCAGGGCACCAGCGGCGTGGTGGTGACGGTGACTGATACCGGCACCGGCAACCAAACCACCATTACTATTCCGAACGGGCTGTAGCACCGGCCTTCTTGGCCATTCCCTTCCCACCTACTGCTACAGTTCCGTTATGCTCATTTCTCGACTCCGCTGGGCGGCAGTCGGGCTCCTGCTATGGCTAGGGGCCTGCACGCCGTATCTGCACCAGCATGCCCTCACTACCCAGCCGGCCCGCCTAGGGGCCGAGTTGCGCCCCATCACAGCGTGGGGCGGCCTACCTGTTCCGCTACGCAAGACCGTAGTGGCTGTGTATAAATTTCGCGACCAGACCGGCCAGTACAAGCCTCAGGTGAATGGGGCGAGCTTTTCGACAGCCGTGACGCAGGGTGCTACTACGGTGCTCATTCGGGCCCTAGAAGACTCGCAGTGGTTTGAGCCCATCGAACGCGAAAACCTTGGTAATCTGCTCAACGAGCGCAAAATAATCCGTAGCACCCGCCAAGAATACACCGAGCAAACCGGCCAGCGGCAGCCCAATCTGCCGTCGCTACTCTTTGCGGGTGTTATTCTGGAGGGTGGCATTATTTCGTATGATGCCAACATTATTACGGGTGGGGCAGGGCTACGGTATTTTGGTGCTGGAGCCTCGGGCCAATACCGGCAAGACCGCGTGACGGTGTACTTGCGGGCTGTGAGCACCAACACGGGCAAGGTTCTCAAGACGGTGTACACGTCCAAAACCATTCTCTCGCAGCAGATAGGGGCTAGTTTGTTTCAATTTGTTGACTTCAAGCGTCTACTTGAAGCTGAAACCGGCTTCACCTATAATGAGCCCAGCGAGATGGCTGTGAAGGATGCCATCGAAAAAGCGGTGCAAGCATTGGTCTACGAGGGGTTCAGTGACCACCTATGGTTGCCGCAAGACTCGACCCAATTGCACGGCCCCGGCCGCACGGCCTACCTGCGCGAAAAGGAAGACAATTTGGCTATCGACGTGCTAGGCCGCGAGCTGGCCCCACGTCGTACCACCTTGGCGCTGGGCCTAGCCGGAGCCGCCCTACGCTACACCGGCGATTTTGCTCAGCCCCAACCCACCCTAGGAGCCGAGGCCACGTTGCGCGTGGGCCTGGGCGAAACCACCAGCCTATTTGTGAATGCCGGCCGGGTGCGCTTGGCCGCGGGCCCCAGCAGTAGCTTTTTCGATAACGCCTATAACTACGCGGAGGGTGGGCTGCTGCTGCGGCTGCTTCCGCGCGACCGGTTCACGCCCTACGTGCTGGCGGGGGCAGGAGCTACGGCCCGGCAGCTGCCCACTGGTGGCCGCCGGGTACTGCCGCACGTGCTGGCGGGCGTGGGAATCGAGTACCTGCTCACGCCCCGCCTGGGCCTAAGCCTAGGTGTCGACAACCACTACTTCCTGAACGACGAGGCCGATGGCGTAGTGAGCGGCCGCTACCACGATTACTACTGGGGCGCGCGTGCCGGAGCGGTACTATACCTAGGGAGGCAGCGAGCGGCTCGTATGGCTACTACTACCTCCTCCATAGGCAAGTAATTAGGCTTATCGATAGGCTATTAAAAAATAAATAATGCCACTAGGAGGCCTGGATAGAGGTTTATTAACGATAGGATAATCTTTTTAATAAATATTATGAATAATAGATATAAATATTAAAATATTTAAATTACTTTTGACATGTTCTTCCGGAGAGAGCACCACCTCATTTCTTAACACATTCACCCACCCATGAAAACGTTTAACCAGTACTTCCTGCTAGCTGCGAGCATGCTTACTGTCGGTGTAGCTAATGCTCAAACTCCTACTAATCAATTTACGCGTGCCCCACGTAATCTGATTACCCCAATTGCGCCAGTTGGGCCAAACGCAGCGGTTGAAGGAGCACCTGCGCGTGATTTTGCTCCCGGATATGGCTCTTACAGCCAAGATTCTTACATTGCTCAGGCGGGTTCCACTAACTACAGCTCTGTTGACCAGCTAGACCAGCGGACTGGTACGCGCGCTGCTAATAGCGGAAGCTCGGCCGTTATCAACCAAACTGGTACTGCCAACAATGCCTTCCAAAACCAAACTGCGAATGCCACTAGCAACGTGTCTAATGGTCGAAGCTTCCTAAGCTCGACGCAAGCCGGTACGACCAGCCAGTCGAACCAGACACAAGTAGGTGGGTATAATAATACAGCTCTTGTGCAGCAAGGAGAGGGTACCAGCGGCAACCGGGCTATTCAGGAGCAAACAGGCAATGGTTACAATAACGGAGCCCGTATTACGCAAACCAATGCTGGCGGGGGGCTTGCGGCAAGCACTGGCAACCGTGCCCAACAGGCCCAAACTGGCAATATGAATCTAAGCATTACGGAGCAGCAGGGCCAGAGCAGCTATGCCTCGCAAACGCAGAGCAACTATTACAACGATGCTTACATCGGCCAGGGCGCTCCTGGGGCTCGTAATACAGCTATTCAAAACCAGTCCGGCCAGCTCAACAACGCTCGCATTCGGCAGTCGGTAGGTACGCCCACGGCCAATGACAACTACGCATTACAAAACCAGACCGGCTACGGCGACCAAGCTGACATCGAGCAGCGCAGCTCGAACAACTTTGCCCGCCAAGACCAAGCAGGCGCAGCTGCGAACTACCAGAACAACAACTCTAGCATTGTGCAGGAGAACGTGGCATCTGCTGCTTACACTGTACAAAGTGGCAACTTAAACACGGCTATCGTGCGTCAGCACTAAGCTGTTAGCTGGCAAAATTCCGCCATGCGCTTATATACTAGTCTTCAATAAATTGCCTGAAGCCTAATGTGTAAGTGCGTGGCGGAATTCAACCGGTTACGCAGTTCACAAACTGACTTGTTTACTTGCTATGAAAGCAACTGCTTCTTTTAGTTTAGCTATGCTACTGGGCGTTGGCTGCCTTGCTGCTCATGCCCAGCAGCGAGGCCCCAGCGAGGCCCCTACCACGGAGCAGCGCTTAGCCGAAGACCTAGGGCTGGAACGGTTGCCCAATGGTGCCTCGACCTTAGCCAATCCACAAAACACTGCTACCCTACTGCAAAATGGCACGAGCAATACCGCACGTATCGACCAGCAAAGTATAGGAAGCAGCGGCAACCAAGCGTACGTAGAGCAGGTGGGCGCTGCCAACGCCCTAGGCCTAGTACAAATTGGCGGAGGCAATGTGGCTACCCTAGGTCAGAATGGTGATAACAACCAAGCCGAACTGACGCAAAAAGGCCAAGGCAACACCTCGGCCCTTGTGCAGCAGGGAAATAATAACCGCCTAACGGGCGTGGTAGCAGGCAATAGTAACGAGTTAGACATCTACCAGAACGGCAATAATAACCAGGTAGATAGTGAAATCAGTCAGAATAAGCAGGCCTAAACCATTAAGCAATATGGCAGCGGCAATATGCTGAAGCAAGTAGAATCAACTGTGCAGGCTACCCCTGGTTACACGGTGGAGATGCGCGGCACGGGCATCAACCTTACCATCGAACAAGGGAAGGTTAGATAGGCTAGTGCGCCCTCAACCCATTTGAGCCATTGCTTATATCACTCCCGAATGACCGGACTGCGTTAGCGCGGCCGGTTATACTTATTATGTATGGCTGTACTTAAGGCAGTGGCCATCCATTGACATCGTGCCTACTCTCACTCTTTCCCACCCACTCGCTATGATTTTTCTGCTACTTCTGCTGAGCAGCGGGCTCCGTGCTGCCGCCCCCGCGCCGTGCCGGGCGCACCTAGAGCTACACCAACAAGACGGCTTTCTAACTGTGACGGGACGCTGCCAAAGCCTGTTAGCTACCCCCGCTCGCTACCGCTACGAGCTATCGCTGCTGCGCGAAAGCACTGGGGGCCGCTCACAAAACACGCAACGCGGCGAATTTGACGTGGCCCCGGCCCAGGAAGTCTCCTTGTCGCAGGCCCGCGTGAATGCTTCGGCACAGGATGCCTACCGCATCCATCTGCGCGTGCTGGACCTAGCTGGCCACACCGTAGCTCAAGATTCGGTAGTCCAAGGTTCAGTACGTTAAGCTTACGGTTTCTGCACCTGCTATATGCGTATACTGCTACTGTTTTTTCGGCAGCCCCAAATTGGGGCTTTCTTGGTTTTTACCTGGCTGCTTGGCCTAGGGGCTTGCGAGCCCGTGCAGGTAGAGCCGGCCTACTACGGCACCCTCACTGTGACTGTGCTCGATGGCAGCACCAGCCAGCCCTTGGCCAACGTGGCTATTAGTACCACCCCCGCTACCGGCTCATTTGTGACTGATGCCAAGGGCCAGGTAGTTATCAGTCAAGTGCCTACTGGTACCGTGAGTATAGCCGCCCGCCGCGCCACCTACGAGGCAGCCACTGGCACGGCCACTATCACCGAAGGCCAAGCCCAGTCAGTGGTGTTACTGCTCAACAAAGCGGCTTCTACGGCCGCCCCGGCAGCGGCCGTACGGCCCACGCCTGCTGTAGGGGCTACTGGCTTGCCAACAACCGTGCAGCTAGCCTGGCGCACAGCCGCTGGGGCTAGCGCTAGTGATTCGCTTCGCTACGATGTGGTACTTTTTGAGAGTAACAACCTCAACCAACGCACACTGCTGACCAATAGTAAGGACTCTACCGTGACGGCTAGCGGGTTGCTCTACAACGCTACCTACTACTGGCAGGTAACCACTCGCAACGCGGCCAAAGTCACTACGCGCGGGCCCATCTGGAGCTTTCAAACTGCTGCCCTGCCCGATAACCGGTACCTCTACGCGCGCTCAGTGTCCGGCAATACGGATATCTACTCGTCGGATGCGCAAGGAACAAGCGTACTGCGCCTCACCAACGCTGCTACTGTCGAAACCAACCCGCAGCTTAGCCCCAACCGCGAACTGATAGCGTATGCCTCTAATGCCAGCGGCCAGTACCAGCTCTACACCATGAACCGCGATGGCTCGGGCCAGCGCCGCATCACTACCCTCTCAGCGGAGGGCTACAATAATGAAGGCGTGGGCTACCGCTGGTCGCCCGATGGCGGGCAACTCATCTACGCGCACTACGACCAGTTGTACCGCATTAACCGCGACGGTACGGGCCTCGTGCTACTAGCCACGGCCCCAACGGGCCGGCACTTCCGCGAGTGCGACTGGACCATCCAGAATGGCGGCCACCTGCTCGTGCAAACAATGGGCGTGAACCCCTACGACTCAGAGATTTATTTATACGATGTAGACGGCTCAAGTCCTGTGCAACTAGTTGGTAACCTACCCGGTCGGGTCGATTCACCCAGCTTTAATGCCGATGGCACCTCATTTGTGTACACGCATGATGTAGCGGGCTTCAACAGCGCCACTGGGCGGCAGCTCGATGCGCATCTGTTTATTCAGGCCATCAATGGCTCGTCGCTGGTCGATATTACTGTTGGCGCCACTGGTACTAGTGTCAAGCCCGCTGGTACCAACGACCTGACCCCGCGCTACTCGCCCACCGGCTTTCAGCTCATCTTTGTGAACCGGGACAACGACGATATCGCCGCGCCCGAGGTATGGACCTGCGACCTCAACGGCCGCAACCGCACACGGCTGTTTGCCAATGCCTTTCTGCCAGATTACAAGTAAATACTTTGCCCCAGAGTAGGGGTGGATGCAGCCAGCGGCCCGGCCTGGGCCACGACCGTGCAAGGGTACTGCCCGGCCGTGCGCCCGCGCCGGGCGGTACCTTTGTAGCCTATGAAATTCGCCACCAAAGCCATCCACGCCGGCGTGCACCCTGACCCCGCCACCGGGGCCATCATGACGCCTATTTATCAGACCTCGACCTACGCCCAGCGGTCGCCGGGCGATAACAAAGGCTATGAGTACTCGCGCACTCATAACCCCACCCGTACCCAGCTCCAAGACGCGCTGGCGGCTCTCGACAATGGCCGTCACGGCTTGGCGTTTGCCTCGGGTATGGCGGCCATCGACTGTGTATTGCGGCTGCTCAAGCCTGGCGATGAAGTTATCTCGACCGATGACCTCTATGGCGGCAGCTACCGCATCATGACCAAGGTGTACGAGCCCCTAGGTATCAAATTTCACTTTGTGCCGATGGGTAATATGGACGCGGTGCGGGCCAAGGTGTCGCCCCGTACCAAGCTCCTCTGGGTCGAGACGCCTACCAACCCGCTGCTTAATGTCATTGATATTGCCGCGGCAGCAGCCGTGGCCAAAGAGGCTGGTGCCCTGCTAGCAGTAGACAATACCTTCTCGACGCCTTACCTGCAAACGCCGCTGGCGCTGGGCGCCGACATCGTGGTGTATTCGCTGACCAAGTACATGGGCGGCCACTCCGACGTGGTGATGGGCGCTCTGGTGTTCAACGACGACCAACTACTCAAAGACCTCAGTTTTTACCAAAACTCTTGCGGCGGCACGCCCGGCCCCCAAGACTGCTTCTTGGTGCTGCGCGGCCTCAAAACCCTGCACCTACGTATGCAGCGCCACTGCGAAAACGGCCGCGCCATAGCCGAATACCTGCGCCAGCACCCTAAGGTTGAGAAAGTATACTGGCCGGGCTTTGAAAACCACCCTAACCACGCCGTGGCAGCGCGCCAGATGAATGACTTTGGAGGCATGATTTCCTTCGTGCTGAAAGGCGACCGCCAAGAAGACGCTATTGCGGTGCTCGAGAAATTTCAGCTCTTCACCCTGGCCGAAAGCCTAGGGGGCGTGGAAAGCCTCAGTGGCCACCCGGCCACCATGACGCACGCCAGCATTCCGGTCGAGCAGCGCCGGGCGTCGGGCCTCAGCGACTCGCTCATCCGCCTCAGTGTGGGTATCGAAGATGCCGAAGACTTGATAGAAGACCTAGCCCAAGCAATAGGGTAGGGGGCTTTATTCTTCGTGTGCTAAAGGCCGAAGTTCCGCCCCGTGGCAGGTACTTCGGCCTTTGTAATGCTAGGCAGCCTTGGGCAGCGCGGGCCGGGCTTGCCGAGCCAATCCTTAATTTGCTAGCTGATAGTTTGAATTTAAATGCTACCTCTTTACCCAACGCGCTTGCACTGGCTGCTTTACGCCCTATTATTTGGTCTGTTGCTGCTACTCACGCCGGCTGCGGGCCACAGGTTTGATGTGCAGTTTTGGGAGAATTGGGCCAAACATATGGGTGCCTACGGCCTAGGTAACGCCTATACACTGCCGCATAATAATTACAATCCCCTGTACCAGTATGTGCTGTTTGGCTATGCTAAGCTGGCGGGCAGCCCCCAGGCTATCACTACTTATATCCACTGTCTCAAGGCCGTGACGCTGCTCTTCGACTTTGGTGGGGCTGTTCTGGCGGTACGGTATTTTGGGTGGGGCGATGGCAACCAGCGGTTTTTGCTGTCACTTCTCTTTTTGCTCAATGTAGGCTACTTGTACAACACGCTGGTATGGGAGCAGGTCGATGCCATCGTGAGCACGCTGGCTTTTGTGGCAGTGGTGCAAGCTTTGCGCCAGCGGTCGGTGAGTAGTTTTGGCTGGTTGGTGCTGGCCCTCAATATGAAAACGCAGGCTATCATTCTCTTGCCGCCGCTGCTACTGCTGTGGGCTCCGCAGTGGTGGCTGGCCCCGCAGCGGCTAGCCAAGGCTGTGGGGCTAGGCGCCGTTGTGCAGGGAGTGCTACTAATCCCCTTCATCAGGAGTGGTACGCTACCGCTGCTCGTAGGCGTGGTGCGCGATGCGGTAGACTATTACCCGCGGGCCAGCATGAACTGCTACAATATGTGGGTACTTTTATTTAGTGACTTCTTGGTGCTTGACTCTCATCTTTATGCGGGAGTATCTCTGAAAGCCTGGGGGTTGTTGAGCTTTTGTTCGGCTTCAGCCCTCATCTTGCTGCCCCTAGGTCTGGCCGCGCTGCACAAGCTGCGCACGCGCACGGTATTCGGGCCGGCCGAGTACTCGTTGGTGCTACTCAGCCTAGGGTTAGTACCCTTGGCTTTTTGCTTTTTTAACACCCAAATGCACGAGCGTTACTGGCACCCAGCACTACTACTGCTGGGTGCGCACGCGCTCCTTACGCGGCGCTATGCTCTGTTTGGCGTGTTCTCACTAGCCTACTATCTCAACTTAGAGGCAGTACTGCACTATCTAGGTACTTTTAGCCATTACCCGACCATTATTTTCCGTCCCAAGCTGGTAGCGACGCTATTTGGCGGGGTACTGCTGGGCGGTATTTGGCAGCTCTACCGGCTGGCCAAGCCCTACGCCACCTGGCAGCTGTTGCGCCAGCCAGTACCGCCTACCGCGGCCGTACCAGCCTAATCTGATTGCTGCTGGGCGGCGTAGGTAGGCCGCTCGCCCGGGTTTGTAGCAATGCCAAGCGGCCTACTTTATGCGTTTTACTGTCTTCTTGCTAGCGCTGCTTTTTGCTAGCGCTGGTTCCCTCCTTATGCTTGCTTCGACGGCCACTGCTGCTCCTACTCCTACTCATAGCCCTTTGCGGCGTTTTTTGGCGCTTGGCGATTCGTACACTATCGGGGAGGGTGAGCGAAGGGCCCGGCGCTGGCCAGTGCAGCTAGCGGCGCTGGCCCGGCAGCAGGGTCTCTTTATAGCCAAGCCTACTATAATTGCTCGCACGGGCTGGACTACAGCCGAGCTGCAAGATGCTATCAGGGCTGCCGATAAGCAGAAAACGTACGACTTGGTTTCGCTCTTGATTGGGGTCAATAACCAGTACCGAGGCCAGTCGGTGGCGTTGTACCGCACCGAGTTTCGGGCCTTGCTGGCCACGGCCATCGGCCTAGCGGGGGGGCAGGCGCGGCACGTGGTGGTACTCTCCATTCCAGACTGGGGAGTGACGCCCTTTGCCCACGACCGCAATCAGGCCCAAATAGCCCAAGAAATTGACCAGTTTAACCTCGTAGCCCACGAGGAGTGCCAGCACGCCGACGTAGCCTTTGTAGACATTACGCCGCTCACGCGGGCCGCCAACAGTCATCCAAATCAGTTTACCGCTGACGGCCTGCACTATACGGGTGCGCAAATGCATCAATGGGCCGCACTAGCCTTGCCGGTAGTGCAGCAGCGGTTGCGCTAAGTTTCCGGCCTGCCGGCTACTCCTGCTGAAATTTGTCGCGTAGCCAAGCGTCATCTGCCGCTCACTACTACCTCGCGCCTAGGGGGCCAAAAGTTGGCCCTGGATGCCGTAGTAGGCCCCGAGCTTGCCTACGTGCTAAATGCCCGTGAAGTGGGCAGCGGCAGCTCTTCCGTAAACGGTGCCTGGAGCATCGATGTGAGCCGCCTCCCAGCCAGTCGCCTCGACTTCGGGCTGCGCGGCGACCTTATGGTGTGGCGCAACCAGGTGGGCCTGATGGCTAGCTTCTCGACCGGCTTTGCCAACTACCAGCCAGCTACTATCTTGGTAACCAGCCCCGATGCCTCAGTGCGCCTGGCGCGCCTAGGCTTGGCTTACCGCTTCAACTAGCCACGGGCCAAAATATCGGGGCTCTTCTCGCGTCTAGGCGAGGGCCAGCTTCTTACTATTGGCTTCCGCTCATGCTCCTCCAGCCCCGCCACGACGGCCGCAAGTACTACAACGTATTGCCCACCAGCATCAGCCCGCCGTCGGGCTACGGGGCCATGCTGCGCCGTTATCTCTTCGAAAAAAGCGAGCGCGAGCCCCAGCAGCCCCTAGGTCCGTTTCGGGCCGATGCAGCGGCACTAGCTGAGCCCGTACCTACCGATGCCCTACGGGCTACTTGGCTTGGCCATAGCACCATGCTGCTAGAGGTAGATGGCCGCCGTTTCCTCACCGACCCGGTATGGGCTGGGCGCGCCTCACCGTCGCAGTTGGTGGGGCCCCGCCGGTTTTTTGCCCCGCCGCTGGCGCTGGCCGATGTGGCGCCTCTAGATGGCATTATCCTTTCGCACGACCACTACGACCATCTCGACCCGCTTGCTATTCGGGGGCTGGCGGGGCGCACGGCGCGCTTTTATTGCCCGCTGGGGGTAGGGGCGCACCTACGTCGTTGGGGCGTGCCAGCCAGTAAGATTACGGAACTAACGTGGTGGGATGAGGTGGCTGTAGCGCCCGACTTTAAACTAGTGGCTACACCGGCCCGGCATTTTTCGGGGCGGGGGCTGCTGAACCGTGATAGTACCCTGTGGGGGTCGTGGGTACTACTAGGGCCGCAGCACCGCGTGTTCTTCGGTGGCGACTCAGGGCCTTTCGACGAGGCGTTTCGGCAAATAGGGGAGAAGTTTGGGCCGTTTGACCTTGTAATGCTCGAAATAGGGGCGGCTGATGCTGAGTGGGCCGACATTCACCTAGGGCCCGACCAAGCGGCGGCGGCGCACCGCTTGCTAGGCGGCGGGCCACTGCTTCCGCTGCATTGGGGCACGTTCAACCTCGCGTTTCATGCGTGGCGGCAGCCAGTACAGCGCTTGTTGGAGTTGCTGGATTCGCAGGAGCTGCTGTTGCCAGCGCCAGGGCAGCGCGTAGATGTGGCGGCCGGTGTGCTGAATTCGCACTGGTGGAAATAATTATTTGTTGAGTATATTATTGGTTAGTAGTACGTTGATGGTAGCGGTGCGGGCTCCTAGTGCGCGGTGAGCACGAACAAAAACATGGCGGGTCAGTTTGAAGCGCCATAGTTCCTAAGCGCTTTTGCTTTCATGCGTCCTTTTGTAGCCTGCTGTTTGTGTTGTTGCCGCCCGGCAGGCGGGGCGTGTTGTTGCGCGTAGTTTCCGGCTAGTTGCTGCGGCAAGGCCAAGCCAATTCTCTCATCTTTTGTGGGTAGCGCCAAATGCCAGCTTAGGCAGTGGCCAACACGTCGGCTTTTTGCAAAGCCATGACGTACAACTAGCTACCCCATCCACTCAACAACCGTTTTCTCTGTTTATTATGAAAAAAAGCCTACTTACGCCTTTGCTGGTCGTTACGGCGCTGGCTGCTCATGCCCAGAAGATTACCGTCACAGGCCGGGTACTCAGTGCCACTGGCGAGGCCCAGCCGGGCGCCACGGTGCTCGAGCGCGGCACTACCAACGGCACCGCTACCGGGGCCAATGGCGAATACACGCTTGCCGTATCGCCGCAGGCCACGCTCACTATTTCGGCCCTAGGCTTCGCTACGCAGCAAGTGCCTGTGCAAGGGCGCACGACCGTGGAAGTGCGCTTGGTAGCCTCCGCCACCGACCTAGGCGATGTAGTAGTGACCGGCTCGCGAGCAGCCATCGGCCGCTCTAACATCCTGACGGCCTCGCCGGTAGACGTTATTTCGGCTCGCGAAATCAAGGCTTTTGCTCAGACTGACGTGAGCCAGGTGCTGACCTATGTGGCCCCTTCGTTTCAGTCGGCACGCCAAACTATTTCGGATGGTACCGATGCCGCCGACCCCGCTACCCTGCGTGGCCTAGGTCCCGACCAGGTGCTGGTGCTAGTCAATGGCAAGCGCCGCTACCAGCAGGCGCTGGTGAACATCAACGGCACGGTGGGGCGCGGCTCGGTAGGTACTGACCTGAACGTGATACCCACGGCTGCCATCAAGCGCATTGAGGTGCTGCGCGACGGTGCAGCGGCGCTCTATGGCTCCGATGCTATCGCGGGCGTTATCAACATCCAACTGAAGGACGACACGACCGGGGTGCAGGCTACGGGTTTGTATGGCCAAACCGTAGAAAGCGACGGCCAAACGCAGCAGGCGGACATCAATATTGGTATCGGCCTGAACCATCGGGGCTTTCTTGACATCGGCGGGCAGCTACTAAACCGCGGCTATACCAACCGGGCTTTTGCTGATACCGCACCGCTCATCTACCTAGGCGATGCTAGCGGGAATTACCCAAGCTCAGCCAACACCGAGCAGTCGCGCCGCGACCTCAAGGCGCAGGATGACGCCTTAGTGTCGCAGCGCGGGTTTGACCGCACCGATATTCGGGTGGGGCAGTCGGCCCTGCGCAATTTTTCGGGCTTTCTCAATGGTGGCTACCGCCTAGGGCGCGGTTACGAGGTGTACCTGATGGGCAACGCCGCCTACCGCACCAGCCACGCCGCGGGCTTCAACCGCCTACCCACCGCGGCCAGCCAAATCGACCTCAACATCTTCCCCAACGGCTACCTACCGTTTATCGACGTCACGCTCTACGACCAGTCGGCCATCGTGGGTGTGCGCAAAACGGTTGGGGGCTTCGCCGCTGACCTAAGCAACACCTTCGGTCGCAATGAGCTGGCCTACAACGTATCGGGCTCGGTGAATGCCTCTTTGCCGCAAGGCCCAGACCTAGTCGGTGTGAACCCCACCAACTTCTATGCCGGGCGGCTGGCTTTTTTGCAGAACACGACCAACCTAGGCTTTTCGCGGCGCTTCGAGCAAGTGGGGCCGCTGGCGACGCTCAACGTAGCCTTCGGCGGCGAGTTTCGGGTTGATAATTTCCAGATAGGACGGGGTGAGTACGCGTCGTACATCAACGGTGGGCGCCGCCTACCAAGTGGCGCCCCAACGGCTTCGGGCTCGCAGGTGTTTCCGGGGTATCAACCCCAGGATGAGGTAAATAAGTCGCGCACCAACTTAGCCGGTTATATCGACCTAGAAAGCGATATTACCGAGCGCCTGTTGGTGCACTTAGCTGGCCGCGCCGAGCGCTACAGCGACTTCGGCAGCAACGTGAGTGGCCAGGCCAGTGCTCGCTTCAGCATCATCGACGGGCTGGCCGTGCGCGGCACCATCGGTAATGGCTTCCGGGCGCCTTCGCTCCAGCAGCGCTATTTCACTAGCACCGCCACCCAGTTTGTGAGCGGCGAACCCCGCCAGGTGCTCACAGCCAACAACGATAGCCCCTTCGTGCGCAATGATATAACTAACAGCACGCGGCCAGGCTTCGGGGTAGAATCGCTGAAGCAAGAGAAATCGACCAACTACAGCCTAGGTCTCACGGCGCGCTTCCTGCGCACCTTCACGTTCACGGCCGACTTATACCAGATTGATATTCGCGACCGCATTGTGCTCTCGTCGCAGTTCACGACCGACAACCCTGCGGTGGCCAACATCCTGCGCGGCACGCAGGTAACATCGGTGCAGTTCTTCGCTAATGCCGTGAACACGCGTACCCGAGGCATCGATGTGGTGCTTAGTGAGCGCCTGCGCCTGAATGAGCGCAGCACCCTAGGCTTCACGGCCGCCGCCAACTTCAACGAGACGGTGGTACGCAGCTTCAACAGCTCATCGAGCACCATTAACAACGACCAGACGCCTGGCACTGCCAATCTGCAAAATACGCTCTTCAACCGCCAGCAGCGCACCCGCCTCGAAAACGGCAACCCGCGCAGCAAAATCTTGCTGACTGCTAACTATAGCATCGGCAAGCTTGGGGTAGAAGCCCGTAGCGTGCGCTTTGGCGAGGTGCAAACGAAAGACCAGAACCCAGCCCGTTCTTACCTCGACCAGACCTACTCGGCCAAGTGGATTACGGACCTCACCGTGAGCTACCAGCTCATCAAGCAAGTGGGCCTGACAGTGGGTGTAAACAACCTCTTCAACGTGTACCCTGACCAAGTAATCGTGGACCCGCGCAACAACGTCAACAATTTCGCAGTGGGTGCTAACAGCTACAGTTCCAGCATCGACAACTCGAACCGAGGCCGTTTTCTGTACAACGCCAACCAGTTCGGCTTTAATGGCGCATATTACTTCACACGCCTGTCCGTGACGCTTTAAAGCAAATCGCCCTAGGCTGGTACAAAAACGTCCTAGTCTAGTACAAAGCAAAAAGCCAGTTCCACGAAGGTGGAACTGGCTTTTTGCTGTAAAATGGGTGGCAAGATACCTAGGGTTTGGCTTTAGCCCCACTATTGCTGTCCAAAATCTGAAATAGCTCGTCGAGCTTGGGCGTCAGAATAATTTCGGTGCGGCGGTTGAGAGCTTTGTCCTGCGGGGTACTGTTGCCAGCAATAGGTACATACTGCGAACGGCCCGAGGCCGTGATGCGGCTGGGCTCGACGCCGCTACTGGTGAGTAGGCGGGCAATATCGGTGGCACGCAGGGCGCTCAAGTCCCAGTTGTCGGTGATGCCGCCTGTAGGGCGCATGGGTACATTATCGGTGTGGCCCTCCACCACCACGTTCACGTCCTTTTGCTCTTGTAGCACGGTGGCCAGCTTTTTCAAGGCCTCCTGGCCCTTGGGGTCCACTTTAGTCGAGCCCGACTTAAACAGCAGTTGCTCGGAGAGCGACACGTACACTTTGCCGTCCTTGAGCTTCACTTGCAAGTCCTTGGAGTTGAAGCTGAGCAAGGCGTTGCTTACGCGAGCCTTTAGGTCGTTTACAGCCTTGTCCTTGTCGGCTAGCGCTTGGGTCAGCTCCTTGAGGCGGGCTTCGCGAGCGGTGAGGTCGGCAGCCAAGCGGTCATTATCGGCCTTCGACTTGCGCAGGTTCACGTCGAGCGTACCTAGCTCACTCTCACGGGTGGCGAGGTCCTTAGCCAGTTTGCCGTACTCATTGTTGCGGTCAGACAAGGCACGGTCACTGTTTTTGAGCAGCTTATCGTAGCTCTCGGTCAGCTGGCTGTAAAGCGTGCGGGTGCGGCGCAAGGAGTTGCCAGTTTGAGTCGAATCGGCAATGAGGCGCTTTTGGTCGGTGCGCAGCTCAGCCAATGCGTCGTTGGTCTTTTGCAGGTCGGCCTTGAGCTGGCGAGTTTGTTGCTCGGCAGCTAGGCGCGCCTCCTGCTCGTTGCGCTGGCGGGCTTGCAGGTCGTCGTAGCGCTTAGCGGTCACGCAGCTCGGTAGCGTGAGTGCGGTAGCAGCGAGTAGCGCCAAACCCAGCGGGTACGCCCGGCGCGCCGTAAATTTCGCAGAAAACATAAGCGGAAGAAAAATGAGTTTTGTCTGCCAAGTTACCGCAATTTCCGCCGCCGTACCTTTGCCCACCTTTCCACTGCCTTTACCACGTACCTAGCTGCCTTTATGCTTGGCACGCCGGTTGGCCAGTGGTGGTCAGCATCTTCGTTCTACCCGCAGCTTGGCGCTGTTGCCAGTTAGTTTTCACTGCTTCTACACGTACTCACCCGCACCTTCTAGCTACTGGCTTCGGCCCGCAGCTACCTAGCGTTCTCCCCATTACTTATGGCTTGGTTTAAGCGACAGGAAAAGGGTATTATTACCCCTACTGAGCAAAAGAAAGAGACCCCCGATGGCCTCTGGTACAAATGCCCCGAGTGTAAAACGGTGGTCACCACGGCTGAGCACCGGCGCCTCAGCCACGTGTGTGGCAACTGTGGCCACCACGACCGCATTGATGCCGCTACGTATTTCGAGCTGCTTTTCGACGATGGTCAGTTTGAGGAGCTGGATGCCAACCTGACTTCGGCCGACCCGCTCCAGTTTACCGACACCAAAGCCTATCCGCAGCGCGTGCAGGCTACCGAAAAAAATACGGGCCTTAAGGATGCCGTGCGCACAGCCCACGGCCAGAGCGCCGGCCAACCGCTAGTAATCGCGGCCATGGACTTCCGCTTCATTGGCGGTTCGATGGGCTCGGTAGTAGGCGAAAAGATAGCTCGTGCCATCGACTACGCCCGCCAAAACCGCGTGCCATTCCTCATGATTTCGCGCTCGGGTGGCGCCCGCATGATGGAGGCCGGCTACTCGCTCATGCAAATGGCCAAGACCTCGGCCAAACTGGCTCTGCTCGCCGAGGCCGGTATTCCGTACGTGAGCCTGCTCACCGACCCTACCACGGGTGGCGTCACGGCTTCGTTCGCCATGCTGGGTGATTTTAACATTGCGGAGCCTGGTGCGCTCATCGGTTTTGCAGGACCTAGGGTTATCAAAGAAACCATTGGCAAAGACCTGCCTAAGGGTTTTCAGAGCGCCGAGTTTGTGCTAGAGCACGGCTTTCTGGACTTCATTGTCGACCGCCGCGAACTCAAGCAGCGCCTAGCGGACCTGTTAGGAATGGTGAAAAAATAAAATCAACCGAACCGATTTAGCCCGCGCTGCCTCGCTCTTTTAGTGCTTTGGCACAGCCTTTGAAAAGCCTACCTCGACAACCGGGGTAGGTTTTTGCGTATAAAGCCCGGTTGTAAAACCTAACATTCTCTACAACACTTGTCCTAATGACTAGTCCTAAGACTCTCCTGGCCACGCTGATGGCCTTCGTAATGCTGCTTGGTTCGTGCGCCTCCTCCCGCCAGACCACCACTCAGCCTGATTTATCGAATAACAACGGTACCGGCGCCCGCAAAACCGGCATGACGAAAGCCAACAAAGGTGGCCTCATCGGTGCTGGTGGTGGCGCTGTAGCGGGAGCTGTGCTGGGCCGTATCATCGGCGGTGGCCGGGGCACGGCGGCCGGCGCTATTATCGGGGCGGCTGTAGGTGGTGGCACGGGTGCCATCATTGGCCGCCGCATGGACAAGCAAGCTGCTGAGCTACAGCGCGACATGGCTAATGCTAAAGTAGAACGCGTAGGCGAAGGCATCAAAATCACCTTCGACTCAGGCATCTTGTTCGATACTAACAGCAGCAGCCTACGTCCGGCTTCGCAGTCTGACATCTCGAAACTGGCAGCTACGCTTCAGAAGTATGCAGACACCAACGTGCTGGTAGAAGGCCACACGGACAACACCGGCACCGACGCCATCAACCAGCCCCTGAGCGAGCGCCGGGCTCAAGCCGTGGCCAACGGCCTCACGGCTCAGGAAGTAGCTAGCAGCCGCATTACCACGAAAGGTCTTGGCTCGACCGACCCCATTGCCGATAACACTACGGCTGAGGGGAAGCAAGCCAACCGTCGCGTGGAGGTAGCTATCTACGCCAACGAGAAAATGAAAAAGGCCGCCGAAGCTGGCACGCTGTAACTAGCTAATCGGTTTGATAAACTGAACTTTAAAAAAGCCTGAGCCTGTAAAGCTCAGGCTTTTTTGCGTAGTAAGCACAACCTCACATTTAGCTGCTTCGTTAAAAACCAATGTGTAGCGGCCACGCTACTTTTCTTTCTCTAAACTTCCTCTTCGATATGAAAGCGTTTGCCAAAATCTTCGTTTTATTATTGACTTTTATCGTGCTAGGTAGCTCAGCCGTGCAGGCACAAGACCGCAAGGGCTGGAGCCGCAAGGCCAAGGGTGCTGCTATTGGTGGCGGAGCTGGAGCCGTGACCGGCGCTGTAATTGGGGGCGGTAAAGGCGCCCTGATTGGTACTGCTGCTGGTGTGGTAGGTGGTGGCCTCATTGGCCGCAACCAAGACAAAAAGAAGGACCCAGCTCGGTATAGCCGCTACAAAAACAAAAAGTAAACTACTCGACTAGCTTGTTTGCGAGCAAAGAGCCTGGCCTATTAGCCGGGCTTTTTTGTGCCCCTAGCGAGCCAAAAGAGCAGTTAGGCCGTAAAAAGCCGCCGAGCTAAGCTGGATATTTGGCAAGGTGGTTGCAACGTACCGAACTTGCCAGCGCATAGCTGCAGAATTGGACAATTTACCCTTTTTTTATTTCCATTTATTACAATGAAGACCCTACGATTTTCCTTTTCCTACCTGCTGGCGCTACTGCTGCTGATAGGACACTTCGCCCAGGCTCAAACGTCGACCGTAACGACTGACAAGCCTAAGGGGATGAACAAAACCACTAAGGGTGGTATTATCGGCGGCCTAGGTGGCGCAGCCGGCGGAGCTATTCTGGGCCGCGTGATTGGGGGCAAGTCAGGTACGGCTAAGGGAGCTATCCTAGGTGCCGTAGTAGGTGGTGCCGGTGGCGCCCTCATTGGCCGCAAGATGGACAAGCAAGCCGCTGAGCTGCGCCGCGACCTGGAGGGTGCTAAAGTAGAGCGCATTGGCGAAGGCATCAAAATCACGTTTGCTTCGGGCATCCTGTTCGCTTCCAACTCGTCGAGCCTGACGTCGGCCGCCACGGGTAACATCGATGAGCTAGCTAACACCCTGCAGAAGTATGCCGATACCAACGTGGTAATTGACGGCCACACCGACGCATCGGGTTCCGATGCCATCAACCAGCCTCTGAGCCAGCGTCGCGCCCAAGCCGTAGCCAATGAGCTGACTGCTAAAGGCGTAGAAACCAGCCGCATCACAGCTACGGGCTACGGCTCGTCGCAGCCTGTGGCCGACAACACGACGGTAGCTGGCAAAGCCGCTAACCGCCGCGTAGAAGTTGCCATTTTCGCCAACGAGAAAATGCAGAAGGCCGCTAAAAAAGGCCAACTATAATCGTAGGTTGTAACGGATGTAACTGATTTCGTGGATATGCCTGCTACGTGGGCTGACTGCTTTTTGAGTTCTGTACATAAAAGGGCGCCTAGCGGCGCCCTTTTTTCGTATTCGCCTACCTAGGGTCAGCTACGTTGGTCCTAGGGCTATTGACAGTAATAACCTACTTAGTCAGCCCGCCGCAGGTGGGCGTATCTGCGAAATCCGATGAATCCGTTACAATCTGCGGTTGATAAAGCGCTGGCCGACCACACTATTCTGAATGAGTTTTTCGGGCCGGTGCCGACGGCCGCCCGGCGCACGCCCATGCGGGAGCTCATTTCGACGCTGCTCTCGCACCGTACTACCCACGCCGACGAAGAACTGGCCTATGACCGCATGCTCGAAGCCTTTGGTGATTGGGAAGGCGTGCTAGCGGCACCGCTCGACGACCTGATTCATGCCATTCGCACTACACGCTGGCCAGCCACGCAGGCCCCGCGAATTCAGGAGATTTTGCAGCGCATCAAGGCCGAAACTGGCGGTAGCTTCGACCTCAATTTTTTGGCTGACTGGCCTACCGAGCGTAGCATGGCCTGGCTGACCGATATGCCCGGCATTGGCCTCAAAACAGCGTCGCTGGTGCTGCTCTTCAACTTTCGCAAGCCTGTGCTCCCCGTCGATGCGCACGTGCACCGTGTAGCGCAGCGCGTGGGATTTCTAGGTCCTAAAGTATCGGTAGAGAAAGCGCATGCTGTGTTGTTGGCATTGCTCAGCCCCACGCTCGACCCCGAAGGCCTATTCAACTTTCATAAGCACAATTACTGGCACGGCCAGCAAATTTGCTTTTTCCAAAAGCCCAATTGCCCACGCTGCCCACTCAAGGGGTTTTGTAGCTACTACCAGGAGCACTATGGCGAAGCTACGCCCGAAGCACTAGCCGCTACCCCTACGCACTGGGACGCTGCCGCCTGGGGCAAACTGCCGCATTAACCTTTGTAGCGCGAACTTTGTAGTTCGCGTAGCTGTGGCACTTTCGCAGCCCCGCGAGCTACCCAGTTCGTGCCCCAGCTATGCGCCTCGTTCGCCACCCGGTCCTCTGCAATTACTACGTCACGTACCGCTGCAACGCGAAGTGCTCTTTCTGTGATATCTGGGAAAAACCGTCGCCCTACATCACCCTAGCCGATGTAGAGCAAAATCTGCGTGACCTCAAGCGCTTAGGTGTCAAGGTAATAGATTTTACGGGGGGCGAGCCGCTGCTGCACCGCCAACTACCTGATTTTCTGGCGCTGGCCCGGCAGTTGGGCTTTATCACCACTGTCACTACCAACGGCCTGCTGTATCCCAAGAATGCAGAAAAGCTCCGGGGGCTGGTTGATATGCTGCACTTTTCGCTTGACTCGGCCGACCGCGCTACCCACGACCTAGGGCGGGGCGTGGCCTGCTACGACTTCGTGCTCGAAAGCATTCGCGTGGCTAAAGAATTGGGCGAGCGGCCCGATATTCTCTTCACTGTCTTTCGCAAAAACCTGGCTGACCTAGAGGCCGTGTACCGCGATATCACGCAGCCCAATGGCCTGATACTTATTATCAACCCGGCTTTTGAATATGGCGAAGTCGAAACCGGCGAGCAGCTGACGGAGGAGGAGCTAAGCTACCTCTCGGCCTTCGGCAAGCGCAAGGGCGTGTACCTTAACGAAGGATTTATCGCCCTGCGGCGCGACGGGGGTAACCATGTAGCCGCGCCCGTGTGCCGTGCCGCCAGCACTACGCTGGTCATCTCGCCCAGCAACGAGCTAGTGCTGCCTTGCTACCACCTAGGTCAGCAAAAGTTTCCTATCGGCGGCGAACTCTTCCAACTCTATAATGCCCCCGAAACGCAGCGTCTAGCTGCCCTCGAAGGCCGCTTGCCGCAGTGCGAGGGCTGCACCATCAATTGCTACATGCAGCCCAGCTTCGCAGTCGAAACAAGCAAATATTTCTGGGAGGCGCTACCAAGTACTCTAAAATACAACTGGGAAAAAGGTACGTGGAAGCGCCTGCTGCGCGCTTAGTATAGAACTAGCTCGGCCGAAGCTCTCGTCCCTAGGTAAGCAGTAGAGGCCTAAACCAGAGGCTGCCCTACATTTGGCAGCTCACTGTCTTTTTGTTTGCCATGCCTGCTTTGTTACTGCCTGTTCATGGCATTACGCCCACTATTGGGCCTGACTGCTTCTTGGCTGATAACGCCACTATTGTGGGCGATGTAGTGTTGGGCCGGGGCTGCACGGTCTGGTTCACGGCCGTCATTCGGGGCGACGTTAATAGCATCCGTATCGGCGATGAGACCAATATCCAAGACGGAGCAGTATTGCACTGCACCTACCAAAAGGCGGCCCTTACAATAGGGGCGCGGGTAAGCATTGGCCACCGGGCGCTGGTGCACGGCTGCACTATCGAAGATGACGTCCTCATCGGCATGGGCGCCATTGTCATGGACCACGCTGTGGTAGGGCGCGGCTGCCTGATTGCGGCTGGCGCGGTTGTCCTCGAAAATACAATCTGTGAGCGCGGCTATCTGTATGCCGGCGTGCCCGCCAAAAAAATAAAGCTCGTGAGCGAGGCACAAGCGGAAGGTCTGCGCCGTACGGCGGCTAATTATCAGCTATACGCTAGCTGGTTTTCCAGCAGTCCTACTCGTTAATACCTGCCCGTGCAATAGTGGTGAGGACTGCCAGTTGGCAAGCAATGTTTTTGGCGGGGGCGTGTCACTACTAAGTAGGGGCCTCAGTACGCTCGTACCTGCTGCTACTTCGTGTAAGAGGCCACTAGTATCAGGCACAAGAAAGACGATTGCGAATACATCGCGGTAGGTCTGGTCGGTAGCTACTAATTATATGTCAGCTGGTTAGCGAAAGACTCACTGGCAATGGCAGGTGCATAACAAGTTTTTTTGTAAAAGGTTTTAGCAAATAGTAGGAAGCGTCGCGCTAAGCATCATAGTTTTGCTATGCTATAGAAAGCTTTTACTTTATTTTCTTCATTTTTCTCCTTTTACATGAATAACGCTTACCGCTTATTGCTAACCCTAGGTATCGCTGCTGTCTCGCTTTCGTCGTGTAGCCGAGCCAACTATGTGGTTAATACGAGTACCCCGATTTCTGAGGCAGTAGAAGTTGCTGCCACAACTTCAGCCGCTGCTGCTAGCAGCACTGCAATGGTAAAAGCCACCCTGCCAGTTGAGCTAGAAAATCCTGCGCACGAGGCTGCGCATGCGCTTGCTCAGCATGCTGCTCCAGTTCAAACAGTTAAGGCCCGCGTGGCTACTATAGTAGCTGCCGCCAAAACTGTTGCCTCTCCTGCTGCAGGTGCAAGGGCCGAGCGCAAAGCTCTGCACCAACAGGTTAAGCGTCAATTGGCCGCTGCCCCTCAGGAAAAGGCTGCTGATGGCAAAAGCCAGACTACAGCCCTGATTCTGTGCATCTTGTTAGGTGGTATTGGGGTGCACCAGTTCTACCTAGGCTATACGGGGCGTGGCATTCTGCGCATTGCGCTAGCGTTAACAGCCTTCCTCATTGTGCCCGCCATTATAAACTTGGTGCTGTACATTCTTGATATTATCAAAATCGTCAATGGTGAGCTAAAGCCACGCGATGGCGAATATGCCAAGACATTCAATAAGTAGTAGCTAATTTAATCGTCTACCATAAAAAACGCCCCCTCTTATATAGAGGGGGCGTTTTTTATGGTTTCTTAGTATACTTCCGTAGCCAAGTAGGGAGGCCAGCGACGACATTTTAGTAGAGTCAGTCAAAGTCTCATAAAAGCAGTGGAATACCTATCCCTTGGTCTTAAAAATGGGAAAAAGCCAGCCAGCATGTCGAATTAAAAGTCAAATAGTAGGCTATATAGCCTTGCGAGATAATTTTAAAAGCCGCTGCTTTACCGAATAGTCTATCCCTTACCGAGCTAGAATACTTTCTATATGCGCTGCTCATTCACTACGCCCTTACTATGGTTGCTGCTAGTAGCAGTTGGTGGCTTGGGCAGCTGCCAGCGGGCTGCCTACCAGTTTCAAAGCGCAATAGCTCTCTATCAGGGGCCTCCCACGTCTTCAGAAACTAGTGCGCTAGTTCACTTACCAACTCGACATCATACCGCCGACCCACTTCCTGTACTGCCTAGGCAAGAGCCAAGTGCAGGAAGCAGCGAGAATGTGCTACCGTTTCGGTTGCCACGAGCCAGCACGCATAGCCGACTGCCAGCAGCTAAACTGCACCCCAGAAAGACTGAAAGAGCACCTAGGTACCTACTAAACAGAAAACAGCCTCAACAAGAACCACTACCTACTACTCCTCGTTGGCGTAGCCGGGGTGTTGCATTTTTGCTAGCCTTTTTTCTGGGTGGTTTTGGGGCGCATTTATTCTACCTTGGCTATCACCGGCGAGCCTTAGTCTACTTATTGCTTTCGATTGCCAGTATCGTTTTGCTCGGTATTGCAGCTGCGCTATTTATCGTAACATTATTTAGCAGCGGGACAGCGGGCGTTTTTGTAGCTGGTTTGATAGCACTCGTCCTTGCCTCAGTAGTTGGGGTGCTTGCTCTAGTTGATACAATCCTTATCTTGACTAACGACCTTAAGCCTAAAGATGGCGAGTACTACCCAGGTTTCTTTCAGACCCGTCCCAAACCTTAACTTAGGCAGCTAGCGGGTCAACATCGTCAGGTACCAAGGGTGTCAGCACACGTAGCTGCACCATTTCTACCACTCGGCCAGCGCGGCTGAGCACTCGGAACTCATAAGGCTCTAGCACGGCCACGTCGCCTACCTCTGGTATATTACCATAGAGCACGTTGAGCAGGCCGCCTACCGTTTCGTAGTCATCACCTTCAGGCAGTGGGTAGGGCAGGTATTCATTCGCATCCGGAATAGGCGTAGAGGTATTAACCCGGTATTCCGACTCTGAAATCTTCTCTACTACCGGCACTTCATTGTCGTACTCGTCCTGGATTTCGCCTACCAATTCTTCCATGATGTCCTCAATGGTGACGATGCCCGACACGCCGCCAAACTCGTCGCTCACCACCGCCATCACTATGTGCTTGCGTTGAAACTGACGTAGCAGTCGGTTGATTTTTTTGGTCTCGGGCACAAAGTAGGCGGGGCGCATAATGCGAGCCAGCTCTAAAGGCTCGCCACGCCGTACAATGGGCAGCAAGTCCTTGACGTTTAGCACACCTACAATATTGTCGATGCTGCCTTCATACACGGGCAGGCGCGAATAGCCTTCGCTAAAAATCTTTTCGAGTAGTTTGTCTTCCGGCGCGTTTACATCAAGGGCAGCAAGCTTGGTGCGGGGCACCATAATCTGCTTCACCATCCGGTCGTTAAACTGAAATACGTTTTCAATCAGCTCGTGCTCTGAGTCTTGTATCTCGCCACTTTCCTTGCTTTGGTCAAGGAGAATACGCAACTCGTCAGCCGTGTGCACGTCGGTTCCGTGCATGGCTTTTACACCAAACAGACCTAGTAGCCCGTTAGACAGACGGTTGAGCAGCCAGATGGCTGGAAAAGTAATGATGTAGAAAAAGCGTAGCGGCGCCGTGATAAAGATGGTAGTGGCCTCGGGCTTTTGAATGGCCAACACTTTAGGTGCCTGCTCGCCAATGACGATGTGCAAGACGGTAATAGTGGCAAATGATACCACAAGAGCGATGCTGTGCACACGCTCGGGCGAAACAACCAGCCCAAATTTGTGAATAACAGCCAAAATAACTTCGGCCACTACACTCTCCCCAATCCAACCTAGGCCCAGCGAAGCCAGTGTGATGCCCAACTGCGTGGCCGACAGGTAGGCCTCTAGATTTTGCAGCATGGACTGAGTGAGCCGGGCCAGTTTGTTGCCCTCTTGGGCTCGCAAATCAATCTGGGAGGAGCGCACCTTAACCAAGGCAAACTCGGCGGCAACGAAAAACCCGTTTATTAAAACGAGTAAAAGGGTAAACAGTATTTTTAAGCCCATGTGGTTGGCTCCCCTCAGACGCGGACGGTCGGGCAGCCTTTATAACGTCAAAAGTACGGACTTTAGGGAAGCGGGTTGACGTCGAGGTAATTGATAACCTCAGAAATGCTCCAAAAGCAAAGACTGCTATACAAAAAAGGCGCCTTCTGGTAAGAAAGCGCCTTTTTATAAAATGCTGTAGCGGAAGGACTTGAACCTCCACGAAGTGGTTAGTCGCGGCTTCGAGAAGCGTGCAATTTATCCCATTAGTCTTCACCCCCGAGATAGGAGGGCGTGTCTGCCAATTTCACCACACTACAAGGTTTGGTATCGCGGCGCCGTTTGCGTTTTGATGTGTCAAAGGTAAAGGAACTTTTATCAATTATGCAAATTTTATTTAAAAAAGGCTGAAAAATTAATTAATTGTCAGTGTGAAGCCCTGTTTTTGGCAAAATTTATTAATAGTGCTTAACTTTCCTCTTTAGTACTTATCTACCATCTATGTCCCGACCCTACGAACTAGACGATACTGACCGACGCATTCTTAGCTTATTGGTCCACGACGCTAAGCTTCCCTACTCCGAGATTGCCCGGCAGTTACATGTTTCGGGTGGTACTATTCATAGCCGCATGACGCGGCTAGAAGAGCTAGGAGTAGTGCGCGGAGCTACCCTGGACCTCAACTTGACGAAGGTGGGCTACGGCATTCAGGCTTTTTTAGGAATATTCCTGCTCAAAAGCTCTTATTGCGATAGCGTAATCGCGCAGTTGCGCGGCATTCCCGAGGTAATCAGCTTACACTTTACTACTGGTAGCTACAACCTGTTTGCCCGCTTAGCGTGCCGCGACACACAGCATCTTCGCAATGTGTTGCACGACCAAGTACAACAGATAGAAGGCGTAGAGCGCACCGAAACGCTGATTTCACTAGAAGAAGTATTCAGCCGCTCGGTGCAACTAGAGGAGACCCAACCAATAACTGAATAAACTCACGCGCCTAGGTCATGCGAAAGGGGCTACTGGTATTAGTACTAGTAGCCCCTTTCGCATGACCTAGGCGCGTGAGTAACTACCGTAGCGTTACTTTTTTAGCTTTGACCTTATTGGCGCGCTTACTTGTGCTAATGGTAGTTGCGTCGGTTTTAGCAACCTTACTCTTAGTCGTGTTAGCGCCTACAGCAGGTATCGTAGATTGAGTATGTGCTGCTGTGAACGGCAATGCCTAGCACGAGTAAAAGGCCAAGAGGGCATTTTATAAGAAAGAAATGGCGAATAGCCTTATCCAATAAGTGGTTACTTCACGAATCCTACGCAAGTGCTTAGTTAGCTACATGCTGAGTGATTTGAAATTTTCACAAAAAAAGTCCTTCTCAGCATCGCTGAGAAGGACTGACTAGGTAGCTAGCGCCAAGTGCTACATCACCGACTTACTAGAGGTCGAGGTGGTTTTGGTTGACTTAGACTGCATACCAGGAGCAGTGCTAGCCTTGGTTTTGGTGGTAGTCGATGCTTTGCTCACGCCCGAGGGAGTGGTCATAGTGCTCGACTTGCTCATGCTAGCTTGGCTTTTGGTGGTGCTCGACGACTTGCTCATGCCCGCTGGATTGGTCATGGTGGTCGTTTTAGTTTTGGTTTGAGCAGCAGGAGCTTGCGAAACTCTAGTAGTTGTCGTCTTTGACGAGCTACTCATGGTAGTGGCGGCCGGAGTAGTTTGGGCGTTGGCAGCAAAGCTGCTGGCTACCACTAGGGCAGCTAGGAAACCAGAAAGGCGTTTCATGGGGTGAGAGGGGAGGGGTGAAAAAAGCCCTGCCTTATCTAGGCAGAAAATGTGCCGAAATGTAGGGGTTTTCCTCATAAAAACGATGTTGCACTGTTGAGTATAGTTAAGTGCTTGGTTACCGTCCTCCACCAACTACTTAGCTAGCCCATCACTGTACCGTAAACGCGAAAAACCCCACACCGAGCTCGGTGTGGGGCTTTCTTATAGCAGGAAGTAGTTACCTAGGCGGTTACTTGAGCTTCCAATTTTTGAGCGAGCACGTGTTTGGGCACAGCACCCACTTGCTTATCTACGATTTGGCCGTTCTTGAACACCAGCAGCGTCGGAATGCTGCGGATGCCGAACTTCATCGACGTCTGAGGATTAGCATCAACGTCTACCTTGCCGATGATGGCTTTGCCTTCGTATTCGCCTGCCAGTTCTTCAACTACTGGGCCTACCATGCGGCAGGGACCGCACCATTCTGCCCAAAAGTCTACTAGTACTGGCTTATCCGAGTTGATAATCTCCTCGAAGTTGGCGTCGGTTATTTCAATTGCTTTGTGCGCCATGACGCTAAGGTTTTGTTAGTGAAAAAACGTCCGGCGTGTACGGCCGACAAGGCCGCAAGGTAGCGGAGTGCGAGTAAAACAACGGTAGTGGTAGAAAGTTCAGCTTGCTGTTGCGCAGAATTTGTAGTCCGCATTTTGACACTAGCGAAACGCGGACTACAAATTCCGCGCAACGCTAAATCAGTGCGCAGACATCCATTTCAAACTCGCGCATTTTATCGATAAATGCTTTAGGTTCAATCTGGAAGCGGCGTGAGAACATATCTACTGCCAGCCGTTCGTGTGGCTCTACAAATTGAATTTCCAGGCGCTTTGAGCCCTTGGCGTGCTCAATGGCTTCTTGTAGGCGGTCAATCATGGGTCCCGTTACGGTGCGTAAATCGAGTTTCACGCGCACGCCTTTGCTGAGCTTTTCGGCTACCTGGGCCAGGGGCTCCATGGTTTTTATCTTCAATTCCCATTGGTCCTGCGTGCCGTAGCGCAGCTCCATCTTGCCCCGAATGAACATAGGTGGTACTTGCTCCTGCGGGTAGTTTCGAGGGTTGATGAGCGCGCTAAAACGTGTATAGTCGTCTCGGAATAGCGCTAGGTTCAAGCTCGAATCATAGTCTTCGATGTTAAACGAAGCCATAGGTTGGCCGCTCTTGGTAGTGCGGAACACTACGCCCGATAGCAAGCCAGCAATATTCACGTCTTTGCCTTTCTGCCCATCCAGCTTGTCTAGTGGGCAGGTGCAGTACGCGTCGATTTCCATGCGGTAGGTATCGAGCGGGTGGCCCGATAGGTAGAAGCCCACCACTTCTTTCTCGCGGCGCAGTTTTTCGGGCGCACTCCACTCTTCTAGGTCCTGCACCTTAGGCAACGGCGCGGCTACCGCGCCAAAAGCGCCCGCCCCGAACAGGCTGTGCTGCGCCGATTCCTTCGCAGCTTGGTGTTGCTGACCAAGTTTCAGTGCCTTCTCAATCAAGTTCTGGTCGCCGGCTGGGGCGTCCATAAACTGGCGGCGATTATATTTCTCGAAGCTATCGAAAGCGCCAGCCTGGGCTAGACTTTCCCAGGTTTTCTTGTTCACGGCGCGCAGGTTCACGCGCTTGGCAAAGTCGAATACGTCGGTAAACGGACCGTTTTTCTGGCGTTCTTCCACTAGCTCCAGTACAGCAGCTTCGCCTGCACCCTTCACGGCAGCCAGGCCAAAGCGAATCTGGTTTTCGCGGGGTACGTTGAATTTTTGCTCCGATTCGTTCACGTCGGGGCCGAGCACGGCCACACCTTGCTTGCGAGCTTCTTCAATGAAGAACGTCACCTTCTTGATGTCGCCCATGTTGTTGGTGAGTACGGCAGCCATGTACTCGGCGGGGTAGTTAGCTTTCAAGTAACCAGTCTGGTAAGCTACTACCGAGTAAGCGGCTGAGTGTGAGCGGTTGAAACCATACTCCGCAAACTTCTCCATCACGTCGAAGACTTCGGAAGCCTTCTTAGCCGGAATCTTATGGATTTCGCCCGCGCCCTTCACGAATTTCTCGCGTTCCAGGGCCATCTTCTTCATATCCTTCTTACCCATGGCCCGGCGTAGCAAGTCAGCACCACCTAGGGAGTAGCCAGCCAGAATCTGGGCCGTTTGCATAATCTGCTCTTGGTATACCATGATGCCCTGGCTGTATTCCAGGATGGGCTTGAGCAGCTCGTGCGGATACTCGACGGGCTCGCGGCCGTGCTTACGGTTGATGAAGTCGGGGATGAACTGCATCGGGCCGGGGCGATACAAGGCGTTCATCGCAATCAAGTCCTCGATATTGGTCGGCTTCAAGTCCTTGAGGTACATGCGCATACCTTCCGACTCGAACTGGAACGTGCCGATGGTATCGCCGCGCTGGTAGAGCGCGTAGGTCTTCTCGTCGTCGAGCGGAATGTTGTCGATGTCGATTTTGACGCCGTGGTTGCGCTCAATCAAGTTCATGGCATCCACAATGATGGTCAGGGTTTTGAGCCCTAGGAAGTCCATCTTGAGCATGCCGGCGCTCTCAATCACCTTGCCGTCGAACTGCGTCACGAGCAGGTCCGAGTCCTTGGAGGTCGAAACCGGGATGTACTTCGTGATGTCATCAGGCGCAATAATGACGCCTGCCGCGTGAATGCCGGTGTTGCGCACCGAGCCTTCGAGACGCTCAGCCAAGGCTAGAATTTGGCCCTTTAGGTCGGTTTTATCGTCCCGAATAGCTTGCAGCTCTGGCACGTCGCGGAATGCGCCCGATAGGGTAGTACCAGGTTTTTCGGGTACCAGCTTCGCCATTTCGTTAGCGGCGGGCAGCGGCAATTCCATAGCACGCGCTACGTCTTTGATAGATGACTTGGCGGCCATCGTGCCGAAGGTAATAATCTGGGCTACCTGCGTTTTGCCGTACTTACCTACCACGTAGTCAATAACTTTCTGACGGTTCACGTCGTCAAAGTCAATGTCGATATCAGGCATCGACACGCGCTCAGGGTTTAGAAAACGTTCGAACAGCAGCGAATACTTAATGGGGTCGATGTTGGTGATACCCACGCAGTAAGCCACTGCCGACCCCGCCGCCGAACCCCGACCGGGGCCTACGGCCACGCCCATGCTGCGCCCTTTGTTGATAAAGTCCTGGGTGATGAGGAAGTAGCCCGCGAAGCCCATCGTCTGGATGATGCGCAGCTCATAGTCCAGCCGCTCCTCGACCTCGGGCGTGCGCTCGCCATAGCGCGGCGGCTTGTTCATGGTGATGGTGCCAGTTGTGCCGGCCTCGGGGCCGAACGCCCCCACGTAGGTCAGCTCGCGCAAAAACTCGTCGGCATTGGCAAATTGAGGCGGCAGCGGGAAGTTGGGGAGTAGGATATCGCGCGCCAGCTTGGGCGGCGTAATCTTGTCCACAATCTCGTTGGTGTTATCCACACTTTCCGGCACATCTTCGAAAAGCGCGTTCATCTCGGCCTGGCTCTTGAAATAGAACTGGTCGTTAGCGAAGCCGAAGCGGCGGCGGCGCTGCTTAGGTGGCTTTTGCAGCTCCTCGTCGATGCGCGAGAGCATGCGACGGGCGTTATCGTCGTGGCTGTGGCTCTTGCGCAAATCCTCCAGCATGCCGTAGTGCACGCGCTGGTCGGCGGTGAGGATAGTGTAGTAGTTGGTATCGAAGTCGCCGACCGGAATGGCGCGCTCCTCGGCCGTGTTCACGCATAGCAACAGGTCGTGAGGCGCGTAGTCATTCTGCTCGACGTAGTGCGAGTCGTTGGTGCAGATAACCTTGACGTTGTACTTCTTCGCGAACCCTAGGAGCACCTGGTTCACGTCTTCCTGACTCTTGCCGGTGCCGTCGAAGTTCATTAGCCCGTGGCGCTGAATCTCGATGTAGTAGTCATCGCCAAACACATCGAGCCACCACTTCAGCAACTCTTCGGCCTTGGCCTCGCCCTCAAAGAGAATGGCCTGTGGAATCTCAGCACCGATGCAGCAGCTCGTGGCAATCAGGCCCTCGTGATACTTCAAAATCAGCTCCTTGTCGATGCGCGGAAACTTGGAGTACACGCCCTCTATGTAGCTGAGCGAGCTGAGCTTGGCTAGGTTATGGTATCCGGCCTGGTCTTTAGCCAGCAGCAGTTGGTGGAAGCGATTGTCTTTTTCGCCCTTCTCACGCAGAAAGGTTTTTTTGTGGCGGTCGGCCACCATGTAAAACTCGGAGCCGATTATTGGCTTGACGTTGTACTTGTTAGCCTCAGCCACGAAGTTGAATGCCCCGAACATATTGCCGTGGTCGGTGAGGGCTACGGCGGGCATGCCGTCGGCCTGCGCCTTCTTCATGAGCGCGCCGATGCTGGCCTGGCCGTCGAGCAAAGAATACTGAGTGTGCGAGTGCAGGTGCGAAAACGTGGGCATCTTAGGTCAATTAGCAACGAGCACTAAACAACGAGTACTTGTTGATTGGTGCGGCGGGTTTAAGTAAAGATACCCCGGCCGTCGGGCCGGCCCAAGCCCCGTTTTGGGGCAGCCTGATTTTCTAGCTGCTGCGTTTTGAGCTGCCAAAGGCAGCTCATCAACTTAGGCCCGCGCCAAGCATAAAACCAGCGCCAAGCGAAGGAGCAGTTGGTGAAAGCAACGTCTTGCCAGTTATGGGAAAAGAGCTGTTGATACTAGGGCTAGTAGGCGTTCTGGAGCTAGTGGCCCGCCCCAGCCGGGCACAATCGGTGGAGCTGACGATGGATATTTTAACTAGCTCGGTGCTCTCCCAAGTTACTACCTTGCTCAATAACAACGCGATAATGTCGGCCTGCCATAATTTGGAAGCCGAAAAGCGCGGCAGCAGCGCCGCCAGCGCTAAGCGTAGCGTCAGTACACATCCACGCCTGCCCTGCGCCAGCAAACCGTGTAAAACCCGGCGCACTAACTTCAAACCAAAAACGCGGGCGCTGGCCAGGCCATCATCAACGCTTTCGGGCCGGGCAAAACGGATTACAACCAACTGTTTGGTCAGATGGTGCAACAGTCGGGCCTGACCGCTAACAACGCCGCCACAGCCTTCGCCGCCTACCTCGAAATAGCCTGCGTAGTGGTTAACAAAGTGCCCGAAGCCAGCGTGACGCCCACTATGGACCGAGCCATTCAGCGGCAGACCGCCGGCATTATGAGTAGGAATACTGCGCTTACCTCGCCCGCCGCCGTAGCTTGGCTGGCAAACAGCCAAGCAAAACGGTCAGAAAGCAAAATCTAAATCAAACCTTGCTAGTACGTTCAAGAGCAAAGGGCTAGATTTGGCTGCCTTGCGGCTCACAAGCAGTGGCCTAGTAAGGAAATAGCCGTGGCGTAGCGACCCGACGGGCTTATAAATGACAGCTGGATTGGTGCTACAACTGAGACTCCGCTGCGCAGCTATACTATGTTATCAATTTGTGATTTGATAAAATGCAGCGTCTTTTAAATGTACAGAGGCGAGCTTTGTCTTTGTGTACCTATAAATAGTGATAGTTAATTAATTATTTAATGCAACTGTCGAACTCCAGCTATGCTGTCTCCGTTTAAACATTACTATTAGGCCACACTGGCCCACCGCTCGGGGCTGCGTTCAGCTCTCTTTCGCCGCTGCCGAGCTTGCTTCTGCTTGAACTTCCGCTTTTTGCCGGGGGTCAATAATGAGTCGCTGGCCTCAGTTGCGCTCATTCACTGAAGCATTATATGAAAGTATTGACGGCCACCACTGACCCCGGCTATACCCGGCCGGCGGAGCTATCCCGCCTGGATAAGTGGCTGAGCCACTACCTGCAAGACGAGCGCGACCTGCCGTTTGCTCATCTTGTCTTGAAAATAACGGCCACCATGTTGCCGCTGGCCATCATCTTGTTTGTGCCATCTTTTCGGGGGCCGTGGTGGTGGGCTACGTTTGGGCTGTTCTTCTTTTTTAGTAATGCCCGCTACAAGGGGCCTTTTGGGCTGATGCTACACTGCACCAGTCACCGCATGCTATTCAAGAAGAAACACGGCTGGCTAAATCATTATATTCCGTGGGTATTAGGACCAATGTTTGGCCAAACGCCGGAGTCGTATTTCGTGCACCACATGGGTATGCACCACCCCGAAAATAACATGCCCGATGACGAAAGCTCGACCATGTTTTACCAGCGCGATTCAGTGTTAGGTTTCTTACGCTACCTAGGCGACTTTTTGGTATTGGGTGTGGTACGCCTAACGGGCTACTTCACGCGTCGCAATAAGACTACGCTGCGGTTTCGATTGCTGCGTGGCGAGGCTATTTATTTGGGTGTAACTATCGTGCTGGCCTTCATTAACCTGCCCGCTACACTGGCCGTGTTTGTGGTGCCGTTTGTGCTGTCGCGGGTGATTATGATGCTCGGAAACTGGGCGCAGCACGCCTTTATCGACGCCGACACGCCCGATAACTGCTATACCAACAGCGTGACATGCATCAATACCAATTATAACCACAAGTGCTGGAACGATGGCTACCACATCAGTCACCATCTCAAGCCGGCCATGCACTGGACTGACCACCCCGCGCACTTTCGCACTAACCTAGGTCAATACATTGAGCAGAAAGCCGTGGTGTTTGATGGCATCCATTTTCTGCATATTTTCTTCTACCTCATGGCCAAGCGCTACGACCTGCTGGCCCGCCATTTTGTGCTACTCGACGGCACCCCGCGCGACGAGGCTTCGGTAGTGACCTTTCTGCGTTCGCGTACCCAACGCATCGTGTTGCCTGCGCTAGTGCCGCAGCTAGCGTAGGGTAAGGTGTTAAGTACAAGTACCTAGGTACTAGCCAAGACTTAGTAAACTACGAAGGGCAGATGGACGACCGCTAACTTGCGGCCTCCATTCTGCCCTTCTTACTTGCTGCCCATGCGCTACGGACCCATCGCCCCCGAGCTGTTTATCGAAAATCGCCGCCGCTTTCGCGAACTGCTGCCCCCGCAGTCGCTGGCTATTTTCAACGCCAACGACATTCTGCCCACTAATGCTGACGGTACGTTGGCGCTGAAGCAGAACACTGACCTGTTTTACCTCAGCGGTGTCGACCAGGAAGAAACTATCCTTGTCATCTGCCCCGATGCTACGCTGCCCAAATACCGGGAAATCCTGTTCGTGCGCGAAACGTCGGAGTTGATTCTGGTGTGGGAAGGCTACAAGCTGACCAAGGAGGAAGCGCGCCAAGTGTCGGGCATCCCCACCATCATGTGGCTCGACCAGTTCGAAACGGTGCTACCCGCCCTCATGAACGAGGCCGAGTACGTGTACCTAAACACCAACGAGCACATCCGCTCGGTGGTAGAGGTCGAAACCCGTGACGCCCGCTTCATCAAGGACTTGCAGCGTCGCTATCCGCTGCACCAATACCGCCGCGCTGCCCGGCTTACGCACCAGCTGCGCGCCATCAAGAGCCCTGAAGAAATCCGGCTGATGCGCCGTGCCTGCGAGATTACTGGTAATGCTTTCCGCCGCCTACTCGGCTTTGTGCAGCCCGGCGTGTGGGAGTTTGAGGTAGAGGCCGAGATTTTGCATGAGTTTGTGCGCTCTGGCTCGCGGGGGCCGGCCTACACCAGCATCATCGGCAGCGGCGAAAGCGCTACCATTCTGCACTACATCTCCAACGACCGCCAGTGCCAAGATGGCGACGTGCTGCTCATGGACTTCGGCGCCGAATACGCCAACTACGCCGCCGACCTCACGCGCAGCATTCCGGTCAATGGCACGTTTTCGCCGCGCCAGCGCCAAGTGTACGAAGCTGTACTGCGGGTATTCCGCTTTTGCGAAAGCCGCCTAGTAGTCGGCAATTCCATCGAAGACTACCACAAGGAGGTGGGCGCAACGATGGAGCAGGAACTCATTAAGCTAGACCTGCTGAATGCCAGCGACGTCAAAAACCAGGACCCCGACGCACCGCTTTACAAGAAGTATTTCCCGCACGGCACCAGCCATTACCTGGGCCTTGATGTACACGACATAGGCTTCAAGTACCGCAAGTTTGAAGCTGGCATGGTGTACACCATCGAGCCAGGTATCTATATCCGCGAAGAGAAACTAGGCATTCGCCTCGAAAACGACTTCCTCCTCACCGCCACCGGCAACGATGATTTGATGGCCGACATTCCGTTGGAACTGGCTGACATCGAGCGCCTGATGAAGCGGTAAAAGTAATTGTCAGGCAGAGTTTGCGAAGCACCTTATCATATCAGCACAACTAGGTTGACTATAATAAGATGCTTCGCAAGCCCCGCCTGACAATTGCTTTTGTGTAGCTAATAGCTAGTTCTAGGGCCGCCTAAATAGCATCAAATGCTGCTGCGGCAAGCTCTCGCGCACTTCTACAAACTCCAGCCCGATGGCGCTCATTTCTTTTTTGGCCTGCTCCACGGTCATTTTGTGGATGGGCTTGATGGGTACATTGGGGTCTTCGGCGCGGTACTCTACTAGCGCCAGCCGACCAGTGTGGGGCCGTAGCGCATTGCGAATAGCGCGGCCCATCTCGCGTGGGTGGTCAAACTCATGGTAAGCATCGACCAGTAGAACCACATCGACGCCATTGGCCGGTAGGTGTGGGTCAGTGGTCGTACCTAGGACGGGGCGCACATTGGCGAGCTTGTTTTTAGTTTTGCGTTGGTTGAGCTCGGCTATCATCTCAGGCTGAATGTCCTCGGCCAGCACTTGGCCTCTGGGCACGAGCGGTGCCATCCGAAACGAAAAGAAGCCCGTGCCAGCTCCTAGGTCGGCCACTACGTCGGTAGGCTTCAGTTGTAGCTCCTTAAGCAGCAGGTCAGTCCCTTCTTCCTCAGGGCGGTCGCTACGCTCCAGCCAATCGGCGCCTTCGTGGCCCATTACGTGTGCTATCTGCCGCCCTAGGTAGTAGCGACTGATGCCGCTGGGGTCACGGGGCGCACGGGTTTCGTAGCCGGCCGAGTCAGGCGTTTGAGGAGTCGGAATGTCTGAACGCAAGAAAGCCTGCGATGCTACGTTTGACTCTATCGGTAGCTGAGCGCAAGCAGTGGCTGTGCCCGCTAGCACCCATATCACAACGGCATTTTTCATACGCATTAGTACCTGTACACGCTTTGTAAACTGCTCGCTCAACAGTGCTGAGCTATTAGGCGTTCAGCTTGGTGGCAGTAATAAGTTGATGTTGCAATAACAACATAAAGTATAACAAATGCCTGGACAGGGCACCCAAATATATTCCTTCAACGTAGGGAGCCATACTTTTCTTACCTTCTTCCCTTTTTTCACCTTATGAAAAATTTGTCCCTTTCATTGAGCCGCGTTTCACTCGTTTTGGCTACTGCCTTTTCGCTGGGTGCTTGCAGCCGTACCAATTACGTTCCGCTTACGCATACGGCTACCCAGCCCGCTAGCCTACCTGTAGCTCAGGCTACGCCCTATGTGCCCGTAGCTGGTGAGGCGTCTGCAACCGTGAAAGCAGCTACTCCTACGCAGCCTGCTGCTACAACGGCTCCAGTGGCCGTAGCTCCCTCCGTAGCAGCCCCATTAGCTGCTCCAGCTACCTCGGATGTAGCGCCAACTTCTCCTGCAATGGCCGCTGCCCCACAGGCCAAGACTGCCCCAGCTCCCAAGCTCAACCTGGCACAGCGCCTAGCTCTCCGCAAAATCACGAAGAAGCTAGATAAGCTAGCTAGCCAAGCGCCACAGCTTAAGCAACATGACGCTAGTGCTGCCCGCGGTGGCCTCGATGGCAACCTGCGCAGTGCTATCCTCTTTGGCTTGATTGGTCTAATTGTATTGTTATTCAGCGGGGTTAGCGCTGTTTTTGGTATTGTAGGTACTATCCTGCTCATCATCGGCCTCGTATTCCTAGTGTTGTGGGTACTTGACCAAGCCTAGGATAATTTTTGACTTAAAAAAGCCCTTGGTACCAAGTACCAAGGGCTTTTTTTATCACTGTAGGTTCAGGTTACATGGGGTCTACATCTACCACTAGCCGGGCTTGGCGGTACTCCTTCTGGTCACGCACTACATCTAGCGCGGCGCAGATGTCGATTTTAGCTTGCTTGAGTACGGTGTGCTCGCGGCTAAGCTTAATGACGATTTCTTGCAAAAAGAAATTGCGAATGCGGAAGATGTAGGGCGCCTCCGGCCCCAGCACAATGTTGCGGCCTAGGCGGTCGGCGAGCTCCTGGGTGAGCAAAATAGCGGCTTTTTGAGCCAGCTCCTGGTCCATGTGTTTCACCGTTAGCTTTATCATGCGGGTGAAGGGCGGGTACTCGTGCTCGCGTCGCTGCGTTATCTCGTACTCGTAAAATTCGAGATAGTCGTTGCGGATTACCTTGTCGAAAATTACCTGCGTGGGGTCGCCAGTCTGAATTAAAACCTTGCCCTTCTTACCCTTGCGCCCAGCACGGCCGCTCACCTGCACAAACATTTGATAAGCTCGCTCGTGAGCTCGGTAATCGGGGTAATGAATGATAGCGTCGGCATTAACGATGCCCACTAGGCTCACATTTTCGAAATCGAGGCCTTTGGTCACCATTTGGGTGCCTACAAGCACGTTAGTTTTTTGCTGCTCAAAGTCGCCAATAATCTGCTGGTAGGCGTTTTTGGCGCGGGTCGTGTCGAGGTCCATACGCTGCACGTTGGCCTGCGGCAGCATGATTTTGAGGTCATCCTCCAGCTTTTCGGTACCGAAGCCTTGGGTGCGTAGCGCCCGCGAGCCACAGGCCGGGCACTGCGTGGGCATCCCCTCATGGTAGCCGCAGTAGTGGCAGCGCAGCTCGTGCGCGTGTTTGTGGTAGCTGAGGCTCACGGCACAGCTCTGGCACTTCGGGATGTAGCCGCAGTCGTTGCAGGCCGTGACGGGCGCGTAGCCTCGCCGATTTTGGAAAAGAATAACCTGCTCGTTCTGCGCGATTTTGCTTTCCATAGCGTTCAGTAAGTCGGCCGAGAAGTGGTTGTGCATCTTCTTATCAGCGCGCAGCTTACGGGTATCAATAAGCTCAATCTCCGGCATGCCGGCTTCGCCGAAGCGCTTGCTTAGCGATACCAGTCCGTAGCGGCCCTGCCGAGCCATGTAAAAGGTTTCGACCGCTGGTGTGGCCGAACCGAGCAAAACCTTAGCCCCCTGAAAGTTGCCTATCATCAAAGCTACTTCGCGGGCATTATAGCGTGGGGCTGGGTCGTACTGCTTATAGCTCGACTCATGTTCCTCATCTACGATGAGCAGTGACAGATTATCGAAGGGTAAAAACACCGCCGAGCGCACCCCCACTACCACTTGAAAGCGGCCTGAGAGCACGCCATTCCAGACTTCTACTCGCTCGTTATCCGAAAATTTGGAGTGATACACCCCTAGGCGCGAGCCAAATACGCGCATCAACCGCGTCACAATCTGGGCCGTGAGCGCGATTTCGGGCAGTAGGTACAGTACCTGCCCGCCACCGTCCATAGCCTGGCGGATGAGGTCGATGTAAATCTCAGTCTTGCCCGAGCCTGTAACGCCGTGCAGCAGCACAATACTCTTCTGGTTGAATAGCGCCATCACCTCATCACGGGCTGTGGTTTGGGCTTCGCTGAGTGCGAAAGGCATCTGGGCCAGCGGGTTTTCTTCCAGCGGAAAGCGCGACACAATCTGGTCGAACTGTTCTAGAATGCCATTCTTTATTAGCGTATTAACTGCCGAGGGCGAGAGATGCGGCGAGCTGGTCAGGGCGGCTTTCTCGATGCCTTGGTGGTTGAGGTGCTCATTGTGGTGCACCGGCACACGCTGCAAGTATTTCAGTAGCACGTCTACCTGCTTGGGCTTGCTGGCTAGGGTTTCGAAGAGCTGCTCCACGGCCGCCATCGTCACGAAGTGCTCAGCGAGGCGCACCTTTTTTACAACCTTGGGCGTGTACTTATCAGCCATCTGCTCGAAGAGAAAGATGACGTCCTTCTGCATCAAAGACTTGATAACCTTGTGAAAGGAAGCCACCTCCAGCAAGTCGCCTACTTCAGTAAAGGTTAGCGCCTTGCCATCTTCGCTACCTAGGGCGTCCACGATACGCTGCTCTTTCTCATCGAGCGGGTAGGGGCTGCCTTCGGCTAGATAAGCAGGGTGTAGCTGAATGCGTGACTCAGAGCTGAGCTTGAGCGCCGAGGGCAGCGCCGCGTTGATGACCTCGCCGAGCGTGCACATGTAGTACTCGGCCATCCAGCGAAAAAGCTTCAACTGCGGCTGCGTCACCACCGGCGCATCGTCGATGAATTCCAGAATGTACTTGGCCTGATAATCTTTGGGAGGTGTTTCGTGCACAGCTGCCACGATGCAGCTCAGCGTCCGCTTGGCCCCGAACTGGACGATGACCCGGCCGCCGATTACCACGTTATCGTTCAGCTCGTAGGGCACACGGTAAGTGTAGAGCTTGGGCAGCGGTAGCGGCAAAATAACGTCCACGAACAGCGTCACACGGTCGGACGCGGACGTTGGGGCAGGGGCAGGCGAAGCAAATTCGAACGTAAGCGACACAGGGAATAACTAGCGGCAGGCGAATAGTAAAGATAACCCCGACCGCCCCGCAGAAGGTTTAATAAGGACGATGCTGCCCAACATTACTGTTCGGACATTGCCAGTTGCCCTAGGGCCTCGTTCACGGAGTGCACTGGTAGCTGGCAGGCCCGGTTGCGGCACACGTAAATAGTCGTTTCAGTCGTAGCATCGCGGCTTTCTAATAATGGCAAACTGCTGGCTAACAGCGTTCCTGCTAGTATCTCATTAGGTAGAAAATGCTGGCTAAGCTCGCGTCGAAACTTCTCGGCTTGCGGCCCGCTGATAGCTACTTCCGCGCCCGGCCGTAGTAGTGCCACATAGAGGCTGGCCCAGTTAGTGAGGTGCTGTGGCTCCTTTACTACCAGGCTGTGCACTTGGGCCAGCATGGCGGCGGCTAGGTCTTGGTACTGCGTGTTTTCGAGGTGGCGACCTAGGCGCAGCAGGTTGTGCGCCATTACTGAATTGGAGCCGGGAATAACATTGTCGAAAAGTTCTTTTTTGCGGGCGATGAGCGGCTCGGCGCTGGCATCGGTGTAGAAGAACTGCTGCTCAACGGGGTCGAAGAAATTATCGAGCACGTAAGCGACCAACGTTTCTGCTTCGCGTAGCCAGCTCTCAGAGAAGGTAGCTTCGTAGAGACTGAGGTATGCCTCAACCACTAGCGCGTAGTCCTCCAGGAAGCCGTTGATAGTAGCGCAGCCGTTTTTCCAGGTACGGAAGAGGCGAGCGCCATCGCGCAGATTTTGCTGCAGGAATTCGGCGTTGCGCAGGGCTAGCTCTAGCAGCTCGGTTTCGCCAAAGGCTCGGTAAGCAGCTACTAGTCCGCTCAACATAAGGGCATTCCACCCAGTGAGTACTTTATCATCCAGCCCTGGTCGCACGCGGTGGGTGCGGGCAGCGAGTAGCTTTTTTTGCCAGCCGTGGATGAGCTTGGCTAATACGTGCGGCTCTAGGCCGTGCTCGCTTGCAAAGTCAGCGTCTGCCTGCCGCCGGTGCAGGATATTGCGGCCGTGCTCCCAGTTACCCAGCCCCGTGCAGTTGTAGTAAGCAGCCGCGATAGGCTCTTCTTCGCCCAGAACTTTCTGCAGCTCTTCCCGCGTCCAAACGTAAAATTTACCTTCTTCCCCCTCACTGTCGGCGTCGAGAGAAGAATAAAAACCTCCTTCCGGGTTGGTCAGTTCGCGCTGTACCCAAGCCACGGTTTGAAGCACCACTTCACGATAGAGCGGGTCGCGCGTAACCTGATACGCCTCACTATAGAGGCTGAGCAGCTGACCATTATCGTATAGCATTTTTTCGAAATGCGGCACTAGCCACTCTGCATCGACCGAGTAGCGGGCCCAGCCGCCGCCCACTTGGTCGTAGATGCCACCCCAGGCCATTTCGCGTAGCGTAAGGTTGACTTGATTCAGCACATTTTGACTACCCGAGATGTGGTACGTGCGCAGCAAAAACCGCCAGATGCTAGGCATCGGAAACTTGGGTGCCCGGTTGGTGCCACCGCGCTCGCGGTCAAAGCGCAGCCCTAGGTTATAGGCCAGCAGCTTAAAACCCTCATCATTAATGCCCGCACTGGGGCTGTCGCTTGCGGCGCCATATTTCTCTAGCTCACTAGTTTGTAACACTTGCGCAAAGCGCTCGGCCGAGCCCTCCAACTCGGCACGGTGCTCGCCAGCATAGGCCTGGGCTATGTTTTCGAGCAGCTTCACCCAGTTACTAGGCGCGAAGTACGTGCCGCCATAAAATGGCTTGGCCTCGGGCGTAAGCATTACATTCAGCGGCCAGCCGCCCTGAATACCCATAGCCTGCAGCGCGTCCATGTATAGCTGGTCTACATCGGGGCGTTCCTCGCGGTCCACTTTGATACAGACAAAATAATCATTCATTATCCGCGCTACCTGTTCATTCTCGAAAGACTCACGCTCCATAACGTGGCACCAATGGCAAGCCGCATAGCCGATACTCACGAGGATGGGCTTTTGCTCGGCCTGCGCCCGACCTAGGGCCTCTGGCCCCCACGGATACCAGTCTACCGGGTTGTGGGCGTGCTGGAGCAGGTAAGGACTGGTTTCACGCGCCAGACGGTTGGCAGGCGAGGTAGGGGAGGGCGTAGACATAGCAAGGAGACAGATGGGTAAAACAAAACCCAGCCGGTGGGGCTGGGTTTTGAGAAAGTTAACTAGCTGGCGCCTCCTCTGCAGGAGGTGTCTTTTTGCCGGGAGGACGGCCTCGCCGTGGAGCGGCGGGCTTAGCTGGCTCCTTTTTAGGGGGCTTAGCTTTTGGCTTATCCGTTTTGGGAGTACGAGTAGCTTTTTTCTTGACTGGTACTTCAGTTGAGTCAGCTTGAGCGTCGGGCGCAGCAGCAGGCGATGCGTCTTCGCCTGCTGGCGTAGAATCTAGCGCGTCAGTGGGCGCAGAACTCGCTTTTGGCCGGCCGCGCTTGGTTTTAGCAGGTGCCGCGGGAGCTTCTTCTACAACTGGTGCCGCAGGTGTAGGGGCAGGCTGAATAAATACTTCTAGCGCTGCTGCTGGGCGTTCCAACAAAGCGTCTGGAATAATGGGCGGCGAAATAATTGGTGCCGCAGCTGGTGTTGGCTCTACTATCTCGGCAGGTTCTACAGGCGCTACAGGTGCAGGCCGATAAAGCGGATTTCGCTGCCCTCGTTTTAGTAAGCCAGATTTGGTGATAACCTTCGATTTCTTAGGCGTAGGGCCCGTGCCTCTTTTGCGGGTAGGCGCTGGCTGAGCCGCAGTTGCTGAGGGCTCCGCTAGTATAGTGGGGCTTTCAAGCGCATCTAGGTTATCAGAAGCAGCTTCGATAGTAGCCTCAACAGATGTTGGCTCCACCACTGGTACAACCTCCACGAGTTCTTCCACTGGTACCTGGGTAGTAAGTTCTACTTCGGCAGGAACTGAATCTTCAAGCTCTAGCTCTTCAGCAGTTTCCAGGCTCGCTTCATCATCTCCTTGCTCAGCAGCAAGCTTGGCTGCATTTTTACGCGCCGTACGCTTGGCTCCACCTCTAGAGCGGCGTTTCTTTTTCTTAGCTGGGTAGGCTGCCTCTTCCGGTATAGTGGGTTCGGCCGCGGGGCGGCCTTCTACGGCTGCTAGTAGCTGCTCATCCGCAGTAATTTCTTCGGTTGGCATATCTACTGGGATAATCACCTCCGGTGCTGGTACCACCGGCTGCTGGCGATTGTCTTGCCGGTCGCGGTTATTCCGGTCATTGCGGCGCCCATCGCGGCGATTGTCTTGGCGGCGTTCTGGACGAGTGTCGGTGCTTATAATGCGCTCATTGGCCGGCAGCGTGCTAACCAATGACGCGGGTGTTTCGTCGCCGATATCAATGCGCTCTTCATCGTCCAAGAGTTCGGGCTCGGGCACCCGCACTGGTCGGGGAGGGGGCAGGGACGCTAACTGGCGCTGCACGTCCCGCAATTCCTGACGCACGTCTACGCCTTGGGCAGTTAGCCGCTCCAAACGCTCACGTGTTTGGTCAAGGAAGACCCGGTGCTCAGGAGCTCCAGGGTGCAAAGGTCGGTGACCTAGGGACTGCCGTACTGCCGCCCATTCCTTACGGAAGCGTCCGAAGTCAGCATCGAAATATGCTCGGGCAAATCGCTCCCAGATATAATCTTCGGCTACTTCTGACGGATGCAGCATATCGGCCGCGTAGAAGCGGTAATCGCGCAAGTCGTCAGTCAGTAGCTCGTATGCTGGAAAATAGCTAACGTTTGGCAGTAGCTCACTCAGGTAATGGCAAGCCACACGTAGCACCGACTTACTTACTGCATTCAGTGGTAGCGTATCCTTAATGTGCCGTACTGGACTAACCGTTAGCACAATGCGGATATCAGGGTTTATGCGCCGCAGCAGCGCGTGTACCTCTGCCAGCCCATTCACAATCTCATCGGCAGTCAGCAGCTCTTTCTCAAATAAGCCTGCCGGCAACTTATGAAGATTACTTACCAGTTCACCAGTCTCGCGTAGGCGGTAGGCCCAAGCAGTACCTAGGGTAAGCACTACCGCATCGGCTGTGCGCACAAAATCGCCTACTCGGCGTACCGTGTCCTGAATGGTTTGTAGCAGTTCGACGGGCGACTCGGCACCGATGGTGCTATGAAAGTCGTAGCTCTGCCACCGACCACGCGCTTCTACTACGTGCTGCTGCCAGTCCTGCTCTTCACCCGCCGCAGCCCGTAGCAGCTGCGCTAGCGCTAGCGGCTGAAATACGGTGCCAAAGGGATTGACCAGCGCAGTTACCTTATTTAGCCGTAGCCGCTCGCCGATGCTATCGGCAAAGCACGAGCCCACCGTCAACACCCGCGCCGTGCGCGGTAGTAGCCGCTCTTGCGGCGCAATAGTTAATTCAGTCCGAAACATGAGCCACAAAGGTAGGCGCAAAAAAAGACGCCCCACCTTACGGTAGGGCGTCTTTTCAAATGGTTGGTAGCGAGCACCTAGGCAGCCACTACGCGGAAGTTGATAGTCTGCTTCACTTCCTTATGCAGGTTGAGTGTGGCGGTGTAGTCGCCAGCAGTAGTAGGCTCTTGGTCGAAGCTCAAACGCTTGCGGTCTACTTCGATACCCTTGTTTTTCAGGGCGTCAGCAAGCTGCAAAGTCGTTACGCGACCGAAGATTTTACCGGTTTCGCCCACCTTAGCTGGCAGTTCGAATACCTGGTCACCGATGCGGTCAGCTACTGCTTGGGCATCAGCCTTTACCTTCTCCGCTTTGTGAGCGGCTTGGCGTACGTTCTCAGCTACAATTTTTTTAGCCGATTTGTCAGCCAGCATGGCCAGGCCTTGGGGCAACAAATAGTTGCGGCCGTAGCCCGACTTTACCGTTACAAGGTCGTTCTTATAACCTAGACCCTTAACGTCGTCTTTCAGAATGATTTCCATCTCTTTGAAGTCTATTTCAGGGCGTCAGTTACGTAGGGCATCAAGGCCAGGTGACGGGCTTTTGCCACGGCCTGAGCCACTTTGCGCTGGAATTTCAGGCTGGTGCCAGTGATGCGGCGAGGCAGCAAGCGGCCCTGCTCATTCACAAACTTCAGCAGGAAGTTCGGGTCTTTGTAGTCCACGTACTTGATGCCGTTTTTCTTGAAGCGGCAGTACTTGTTGCGCGTGTCAACGGGCTTGTTGCCGTTGTTGCGGTCGTTGTTGCGGTTATTCTGCGTAGCCATCGTGTTGCTTACTAGAGGTTACTGAGCCACTGCTTCGGCTGCTTGCGGAGCCTTCTGCTGGTTCATTTCGCCGTTGCGACGGCGCTCGTTGTAGGTCACGGCGTGCTTATCGAGTACCGTGGTCAAAAAGCGGATTATCCGCTCGTCGCGGCGGAAAGCCAGCTCCAGTACGTCTACAATATTGCCCGAGCCGTTGTAGGTCAGGGTAAAGTAGTAACCAGTGGATTTCTTCTGAATTGGGTAAGCTAGCTTGCGCAAGCCCCAGGCTTCAGTAGAAATGAGGTCGGCGCTATTTTCCTTAAGCACCTGCGAGAACTTCTCGACCGTCTCTTGCACCTGGCCCTCGTTTAGCACGGGGGTG